>Ga0157371_10000005_pt1 | contig 416456 bp, 374 predicted proteins | sample C45metaG_FD_113462 | JGI IMG/M metagenome (GOLD analysis project Ga0157371, IMG submission 113462) | Corn rhizosphere microbial communities from Kellogg Biological Station, Michigan, USA - C4-5 metaG | ecosystem: Host-associated > Plants > Roots > Rhizosphere > Soil | place: USA: Michigan... | reverse complement strand
CAATGGCAACACGAAACACGAGCGGTCTGGCGCGGGTTATGCTTGCGCCTTCGGTGCTGCTTTTGCTGGTGTGGATGATCGTGCCCCTGGCGATGACGCTGTGGTTTTCGTTCCAGAACTACAATCTGCTCAACCCTGCCAATGTCAGCTTCGCGGGCCTGTTCAATTACCAGTATTTCTATACCGATCCGGCCTTCTTCCAGTCGATCTTCAACACGCTTGCCATCGTCGGCGGCGTGCTTCTGATCACCGTCATCGGCGGTATTGCGATTGCGCTTCTGCTTGACCAGGACATCTTCGGTCAGGGCATCGTGCGCATCATGATCATCTCGCCCTTCTTCGTCATGCCGCCTGTCGCGGCGCTGGTGTGGAAGAACATGATCATGCATCCCGGTTACGGCGTGCTTGCCGATCTGTCGCGCTTCTTCGGCCTGCAGCCGGTCGACTGGTTCGCGCAGTTTCCGCTGCTCTCCATCATCATCATCGTCGCCTGGCAATGGCTGCCCTTTGCCACGCTGATCCTGCTCACCGCCCTCCAGTCGCTCGATGGCGAGCAGAGGGAAGCGGCCGAGATGGATGGCGCCAACTTCATCAACCGCTTCATCTACCTGACGCTGCCGCATCTTGCCCGCGCCATCACCGTCGTCATCCTCATCCAGACGATCTTCCTGCTCGGCGTTTACGCGGAAATCCTCGTCACCACCAATGGCGGCCCCGGCTATGCCTCGACCAACCTTGCCTTCCTCATCTATCGCACGGCGCTTCTGGGCTACGACGTCGGCGGCGCATCGGCCGGTGGCATCATCGCCGTCGTGCTCGCCAATATCGTCGCCATCTTCCTGATGCGCGCCGTCGGCAAGAACCTCGACCGTTAAGGAGAAGCGATCATGGCCCGCAAGACAACGACACGCGCAAAGATCGGCTTCACCATCGCGGCATGGGCCGTGGCGTTGCTGCTGTTCTTCCCGATCCTTTACGCCTTCCTCACCTCGATCAAGACCGAGCCGGAGGCGATTGCAGGCTTCAGCCTCATTCCCTCGGGCACACTCGAAAACTACATCACCGTGCAGACCCAGCGCGATTACTTCAAGCCGTTCATGAACTCGGTCGTGCTGTCGCTCGGCTCGACGATCATCGCGCTCATGATCGCCATTCCCGCCGCCTGGGCCATGGCATTCTCGCCGACCAAACGCACCAAGGACATTTTGATGTGGATGCTCTCCACCAAGATGATGCCGGGGGTGGCGGTGCTGGTGCCGATCTACCTGATCTTCCGCAATGCCGGCCTGCTCGATACCCGCATTGGGCTGACCGTCATGCTCACCTTCATCAACCTGCCGATCGTGGTGTGGATGCTTTATACCTACTTCCGCGAAATCCCCGGCGAGATCCTGGAAGCAGCCCGCATGGATGGTGCCTCGCTCTGGAACGAGATCGTGCATGTACTGACCCCAATGGCGGTTCCGGGCATTGCCTCGACGCTGCTCCTGAACGTCATTCTTGCCTGGAACGAATCCTTCTGGACCATCCGGCTGACGACCACCAATGCGGCACCGCTGACGGCCTTCATCGCCTCCTTCTCCTCACCGCAGGGGCTGTTCTGGGCCAAGCTCTCGGCCGCCTCGATGATGGCGATCGCCCCCATTCTCGTCATCGGCTGGTTCTCGCAGAAACAACTCGTGCGTGGCCTCACCTTTGGCGCCGTGAAATAAGGAACGACAATAATGGGCAGCATTTCCCTTCAGAACGTGTCCAAGCTCTTCGGCGAGGCAAAAGTCATCCCGTCGATCGATCTCGATATCCATGACGGCGAGTTCGTCGTCTTCGTCGGCCCCTCCGGCTGCGGCAAGTCAACGCTGCTGCGCCTGATTGCCGGGCTGGAAGACGTCTCCGGCGGCAGAATAGTCATCGACGGCAACGACGCCACCGAAAAGGCCCCGGCCGAGCGCGGCCTTGCCATGGTGTTCCAGTCCTATGCGCTTTATCCGCATATGAGCGTCAGGAACAACATCGCCTTCCCGCTGAAGATGGCCAAGCTCGACAAGGCCGTCATCGACAAGAAGGTCGATGATGCCGCCCGCATCCTTAACCTCACCGATTATCTCGAACGCCGGCCCTCGCAACTGTCCGGCGGCCAGCGCCAGCGCGTGGCCATCGGCCGCGCCATCGTGCGCGAACCCAAAGCGTTCCTGTTTGACGAACCGCTCTCCAACCTCGATGCGGCGCTGCGCGGCACCATGCGGCTGGAAATCTCCGAGCTGCACAACACGCTGAAGACGACGATGATCTACGTCACCCACGACCAGGTGGAAGCCATGACCATGGCCGACAAGATCGTGGTCCTCAACCGCGGCAATATCGAGCAGGTCGGCTCGCCCATGGAGCTTTACCGCTCGCCCGCCAACCTCTTCGTCGCCGGCTTCATCGGCTCGCCGCGCATGAACCTGGTGACCGGCGACTACGCCCGGCAAAAGGGTGCGACCACCGCCGGCGTGCGGCCCGAGCACCTGACACTGTCAAAAGAAACCGGGCTGTGGCAGGGCAAGGTCACGGTTGCCGAGCATCTCGGCTCCGACACCTTCCTCCACCTCGACGTCCCCGGCATCGGCCCCATCACCGCCAGAACCGACGGTGAATTCGAATGCAAACACGGCGATACCGTCTTCATCACACCAGATGATGCCAAAATCCACAGGTTCGATGACAAGGGCATCGCGATATGACGCGAAGACCGGAAGGCAAATCCGCGCTGCGTGCCGGGTATCTGTCATCCGGTCCTGGCACAAACAACGTTTCCCCTTCGAGGATCGTGACATGACATGCAAACTCTCCCTCGCCACGCTTGATGAAGCCAAAAAAACCGCGGCGATTCCGGCCTATTCCCGGGCCGATCTTTCCGCCGGAATCGTGCATTTCGGCGTCGGCAATTTCCACCGCGCCCATCAGGCGGTCTATCTGGACGACCTGTTCAACACCGGCGCGGACCACGACTTCGCCATTATTGGTGCGGGTGTACTGCCATCGGACGCGGTAATGCGCGAAAAACTTGCCGCACAGGATTTCCTGACCACGGTGGTAGAGCAGGACAATAATCGCACCGGTGCGCGCGTCACCGGGCCAATGATCGACATTCTGAAGGTTGGCGATACCCAAGGCATTATCGACACGCTCGCAGATCCGAAAATCCGAATTGTTTCGATGACGATTACCGAAGGCGGTTATTTCATCGATGCTTCCGGCTCCTTCAATCCGCAGCATCCCGCGATTGCCGAGGATGGCAGGAACCCGTCTTCCCCGAAAACCGTGTTCGGCCTTATCGTTGCCGGGCTGAAGGCGCGCCGCGACAAGGGGCTTTCACCCTTCACCGTCATGTCCTGCGACAACATTCCCCATAATGGCAAGGTCACCAAAAACGCGGTGGTCGGTCTCGCCGCCTTGTTCGATCCGGCCTTCGCCAACTGGATCGGCGACAACGTCGCTTTCCCCAATTCGATGGTCGACCGCATCACCCCCGCCACGGGAGAGCGCGAACGCAATATCGCCCGTGACGATTTCGGCATCGAGGACAATTGGCCGGTCTTCTGCGAAGAGTTCAAGCAATGGGTGATGGAGGATAATTTCCCGGCGGGCCGACCGGCGCTCGAAAAGGCAGGCGTTCAGTTCGTCAAGGATGTTGCGCCTTACGAGCACATGAAGATCCGCATCCTCAATGGCGGCCATGCGGCGATCGCCTATCCGGCAGCGCTGCTCGACATCCATTTCGTGCATGAGGCGATGGAGCATCCGCTGATCCGGGCGTTTCTGGCAAAGCTCGAAAAGGAAGAGATCATCCCAGTCATTCCGCCCGTGCCCGATACCGATCTTGGCGAATATTTCGGCCTGATCGAACGGCGTTTCCTCAACCCGAAAATCGGCGATACTATTCCGCGCCTCGCGCAGGATGGCTCCAACCGCCAGCCGAAATTCATCCTGCCCTCCACCGCCGACCGTCTGGCGCGCGGTGAAGATATCGTCGGTCTGTCGCTGGTTTCAGCACTGTGGTGCCGTTATTTCTACGGCACCTCCGACAGCGGCAGGCAAATCACCTTCAACGACGCCAGCGCCGAGCGGCTACAGGCAGCAGCCACAAAGGCCAAGGACGACCCGATGGCCTTCCTTTCACTTGACGATATCTTCGGGGAGGTTGCCGAATCGGAGCTTTTCCGTAAACGCTTCTCTCATGCATTGACGACACTGTGGCACGAAGGCACGGCGAAGACCTTGCAGCTTTATCTGGATGACAAGCTGGCTGAAAAGTGACGTGAGATGCGAGACGGGACCGGACCTCTTCTGATTTTCGACTGCGACGGCGTTCTGGTCGACAGCGAGCCGGTCTCCATCTCGGTTCTTCTCGACATGCTTTCCCATCTTGGCGTGGAGATGGGGGAGGAAGAGGCCTACAACCGCTTTCTCGGTCGCAGCGTTGCCAGCATGACGACGACTTTGTTTGAGGAATACGGTATCGAGACCGACATCGATTTTCTCGAGCATATGCGCGCGACGCTGTTTGAGCGTTTCCGCACCGAGTTGCGTCCCATCGACGGCATTGCCGAAACGCTGGACAGGCTGGTGGCCTTCAAACGCTGCGTTGCCTCCTCAAGTCAACCGGAACGCATCCGTTACTCGCTGGGGCTGACCGGCATCATCGATAAATTTGAGCCGCATGTTTTCAGCGCCACCATGGTGAAGAACGGCAAGCCGGCACCCGACCTTTTCCTGCATGCGGCGAGGCAGATGGGTACTGATCCGCGTCAGTGCATCGTGATCGAGGACAGCCCGGCGGGCATTGCGGCGGCGAAGGCAGCCGGCATGGCGGTTTTTGCCTTCACCGGCGGCTCGCATGCGCGGTTTCCGGCATTTCGCGAAAAGATCGCGGAGCTCGGGGCCAATGCCACGTTTGACGCCATGGAAGATTTGGTTCAACTTGTCGGCGATTATATGGGGAAGGGCGGTTTTGACAGCCAGGTGGAACGTGACGCAGGCTGAGGGAAACCATGCCTGCCACCGCCCGGAGGTCGTTACGCAAGGGATGGAACTGAAGTCTTGATGCGTCAAAATCTCGTCGCTGTCGATGTCGGAACGGCGAGCGCCCGCGCCGGGATTTTCGACCCGACCGGCAGGCTTCTCGCCCGCTCAACCCATCCCATCCTGATGCAAAGGCCGCAGGAAAACCACGCCGAACACGATTCCACCGATATATGGAACGCCGTCTGCCTTGCGGTGAGAGCAGCGCTTGCCGATGCGGGTGTGTCACCCGACAGCATAGCCGCTATTGGTTTTGATGCTACCTGCTCGCTCGTTATCCGTGATGAGCGTGGGGAACCGGTTTCTGTCTCCGTCACGGGCAAAGACCGGTTCGACACCATCGTCTGGCTGGACCATCGGGCAATCGGCGAGGCCGACCGGCTGACGGCATCCGGCCACCGCGTGCTGGATTTCGCCGGCAAAAGCGTGTCACCGGAAATGCAGATGCCGAAGCTGATGTGGCTGAAGGCGAATTTGCCGGCAAGCTGGGCGCGCATGTATTTCGCCTTCGATCTGGCGGATTTTCTGACATGGAAGGCAACCGGTTCCACCAAGCGTTCAAATTGCACGCAGACGGCGAAGTGGAATTTTCTGGCGCAGGAAAATCCCGGCTGGCAGGCGGATTATCTCAATCTTGCCGGGCTTGGCGATCTGAAACAGCGGGCAGGCCTGCCCGAAACGACCGTGATGCCGGGGACAGCCATCGGCCCGCTTTCGCCCAAGGCTGCCGCCGAACTCGGCCTCGACACCGGCTGTCAGGTGGCGGCGGGCATGATCGATGCTTACGCCGGCACGCTGGGTGCGCTTGGCGGATGCCTTTCTGATGATGTGGGTAAACATGTGGCGCTGATCGCCGGCACCTCCAGCTGCCTTGTCGCCATGTCCGAGCGGCAGATGCCAGGCCACAGCCTGTGGGGTCCCTATTGGCAGGCGGTGCTGCCCGGCCACTGGCTGGTGGAGGGCGGGCAATCTGCCACCGGCGCGCTGCTTGATCATATCGTGCGCATGCACGCGGCGGGCGGAGAGCCGGATACGGCGCTGCACGCCCGCATCGTTGCGCGGGTTACCGAATTGCGCGCGCTTGAGGGCGCGGCCTTTGCCGAACGGCTGCATGTACTGCCGGATTTCCACGGCAACCGCTCACCGCTTGCCGATCCGCATGCGGTGGGCGTCATCAGCGGGCTGACGCTCGATACATCCTTCGACAGTCTCTGCCGGCTCTACTGGCGCACTGCCGTGGCGATTGCGCTTGGCGCGCGCCATGTGCTCGATGCGATGGAGCGTTTCGGTTATGCCGTCGAGAGCCTGCACGTTACCGGCGGCCATGTGAAGAACCCGCTGTTGATGGAGCTTTACGCTGATGTGACCGGCAAGCGCATCGTCGTGCCTGCCACAGCCGACGCCGTTCTTCTCGGCACGGCAATGACGGCGGCAGCCGCCGGCGGTGTGCATGCGGGCCTTGCAGCGGCGGGTGCCGCCATGTATCCGGGCAATACGGAAATCCCAGGCAATCCGGCGCTCACACCGCTTTACGAGCGGGATTATCGCCGTTTTCTCGCCATGCACCGCCATCGCCAGGAGCTGGAAAGCCTCTGATCTTTGCCGACAACGGCAGGTAAGGTCGTGGCAGACGGGCGCGATCCGTTTCCTCCCGCCGAGGGTCAGATGCCAAGCGAGCGTTTCAGGCCGGTTAGGTTTTTCATGCGTGCCGTGCGCTGCTCGTCGGCTCCGGCAATCAGGCTGCAGAGGGTGAATTCCATCAGCGCAACGAGCTGCAGCAGGCCTTGTCCGCCGGTCTGGTTGTGCGGCATGGCAAGACAGATATCGGCGCTTTCCGGTCCCCATTCATAGAACCGGGTGGTGATCAACAGGGTTCTGTAGCCGCTCTTTCGCGCCGTCGCAGAAAGGCTCTGCAAGGGCGTGATGCTGCCGCCGCAATCCATGAGGATGAGAAGCGCTTCTGCGGGATCGAAGTCCCAAAGGGCGATATAGGCGGCGCTGTCGCTGCCGAGGAAGTGCACGCGTCTGCGATACTCCAGCAACCGCCCGTGAAAGTGCCTTCCGGTGCCAAGGCCTTCCGGTGACGTTGCCAGAAAAACATCTGCCGCCGAAGCGATCTCGCTCATGGCGACGCGCCATATCGGCTGGTCCGTCATTTCGAAAGCAGCCTGAATGGCCTGGATCTGTTGGGAAAGGAGTTGCGAAAACGGATTGGACTTCTGATCGCCGCTTTCAACAATAGCGGGCTGGTCCACGCCCGCGGTCTCTTCGGCGTGGCGCAGATCGATGCGAATATCGCTGAATTGCCTGTATCCGAGCGAGCGCAGAAAACGGCCAACCGTCATCGGACTGAGACTGAGCTTGGCAGCCAGTGTCTGCGCCGTCTCAAACGGCAATTCGTCCAGATGCTCGATCAGATATTTGGCGATCTTGCGCTCTGAAGGCGTACCGGCCTTCATGGCACGGGTCAGATTCAACAGTAGCTGTTCCACCAACGCCTCATTCTTTTATATTTATGAACGATGATGCATCCGCGCGCCCGGGCGAGCGTGCGAACCGCGACTTGTCGGTGGGGGCGAGCTTTTCCGGCCTTGTCCTCCACCGGACCGGAATGCGAATTCTAATAGATAGATTATTATATTTTAGAGACGTCTTTTATTCAAGGGAAATTCCATCAGCGGTTTAATTCCCAACAGCGACGTCTTCATTCCTGTCTTGCGGAGCGGATGGGCGGCGCCTATCTCTCCTGAACGCCAGTTTAAAACGCGAGAGGCGTCATAGGAGTTCCGAATGATTTTTAATGCGGCGAGGCTTGCCTTCAGCAATCTTTTTGCCACCGAGACCCGGTCGGTGTTCTGGAAGGTTCTGGGGCTGACGCTTCTGGTGCTGGCAGCGCTGTGGTTCGCCATCCGCTCTGTCTTCATCTATTTCGCCTTGCCGTGGGTGGATACGCTGGTCCCCAGCGTGCCGGACTGGGCGGGATGGCTGACTTTCGTTTTCGCCATTTTCGCCGGAATCGGGCTGGCTTTGGCGTTGGCCTTGCTGATCTCGCCGGTCACTGCCGTTATTGCCGGATTGTTTCTCGACGATGTCGCCGAAGTCGTGGAGAAAAAGACCTATCCCGATGATCCGCCGGGCAAGGCGATGCCCATCGGTGAGGCCGTGGTGTCATCGATCAAGTTCTTTGGCGTCGTCATTGCCGGCAACCTGATTGCGCTTTTGTTGCTGCTGGTGCCGGGCGTCAACCTCATCGCCTTTTTTCTGGTGAACGGTTATCTGCTGGGCCGGGAGTTCTTCGAATTTGCGTCCATGCGTTTCCGCTCGCCCGCTGACGCGCGGCTGTTCCGGCTGAAACACCGCACAACCGTGTTCATGGCCGGGCTGGTGATTGCAGCGTTCCTTGCAATCCCCTTCCTCAACCTTCTGACGCCGCTTTTTGCGGCTTCGATGATGGTGCATCTGCACAAGGCCGTCAGCCGGCGCGATCCGTCATTCGCCGCTGGCCGCACCGAACAATTGCGCGGGTAGTTCCACCAGCGGAGCTGGAATATCGAAGGTCTTTTCCGGTGATTTGCAGATATCGGCAATCACGCAGCGCTCGCATTCCGGTTTGCGCGCCTTGCAGCAATAACGCCCGTGCAGGATCAGCCAGTGATGGGCATGGAACAGATATTCTTCGGGAATAATGCGGACGAGCCGGTCTTCCACTTCATCCGGGGTTTTCCCCGGCGCAAGACAGAGCCGGTTGGCAATACGAAAAACATGGGTGTCCACGGCGAGTGTGGGCACACCGAAGGCCATCGACATCACCACATTGGCCGTCTTGCGGCCGACGCCGGGCAGGGTCACCAGCTCCTCGCGCGTCCTCGGCACCTCACCGCCGAAATTGTCGATCAGCATCTGTGACAAAGCGATAACGTTCTTGGCCTTGTTGCGGTAAAGCCCGATGGTCTTGATATGGCCGATCAGCTCCTCCTCGCCAAGTGCCAGCATTTTTTCCGGCGTATCGGCCACCTTGAACAGCGCCCGCGTCGCCCGGTTTACGCCCACATCGGTCGCCTGCGCCGAAAGCGCCACGGCCACCAGCAGGGTAAAGGGGTTGGTATGTTCCAGCTCGCCTTTCGGCTCCGGCCGCTGAATGGAGAAACGGCGGAAGATCTCGTTCAACTCGTCCTTCGAATAGATCGTCTTCACACGCGCCGGTCTGCGGGCGGATGTCGCATTTGACTTTTTCAATGTTTGGGTGCTGGATCGTTTTTTGGCGACTGTCATGACCTATCTATAGCCAGCCCGCCCTGAGGAAATCAACGTGGATACGCTCAACGATCAGCCGATTTTTGCGGCGGAACTCGTTCCGCACCGTTCGCTCGGAAGAAGGGGTTTCCGGCTGCTTCTCGCCTTGTCCGGGCTTGCCTGCCTCCTCCATGGCGGCTTTTTCCTCACCACTGGCGCATGGCCCGTCGGCCTGTTCCTCGGGCTGGATTTTCTGCTGCTTTATGTCGCATTTCGCGCCAATTACCGGGCAGCGAAGGCGCGGGAAGAGGTGAGCGTCTCGCGCACCAGCCTGTCTATCCGCAAATTCTCCCCGACTGGCCGCGTCGTCGAGCATCGTTTCAACCCATTTTGGGCCCGCTTCAGGGTTCAGCGGCACGAGGAAATCGGCATCGTCTCCATGCATGTAACGGGTGAAGGCAAGGCAACGGATATCGGCTCGTTTCTCAATCCGGATGACCGGGAGAGCTTCGCCAAGGCTTTCGGCGGTGCGTTGGCGACGGTGCGGCGGATGTGAGCGGATAATTCCGCTTAAAACCCGTCAATCGGCTCGAGGCCGGTATCTCGGCAGAAACTGAGTACGGCGCAAGAAACGGGTGGAGACCGACGCGCTTTGATGGTTTTCTGTGAGGCGTTAGGAGACATGCGATGAACGCCAATATCATGCTGAATGAAGACATCACCCCCATCGGTTCGGATTACGATACGGTGCGCGGGGTTATCGAGCTTTTGACGCTGGATTATCGCGACCAGCCCTCCCTTGAAGCCATTGCCGCAAGGCTCGGCCAGTCGCCGACGCAATTGCAGAAGACCTTCACCCGCTGGGCCGGTCTTTCCCCCAAGGCGTTTTTGCAGGCCGTAACGCTCGATCATGCCAAAAGGTTGTTGCGCGAAGAGGATCTGCCGCTGCTGGAAACCTCGATCGAGGTCGGCATGTCTGGGCCCGGCCGCCTGCACGATCTGTTCGTCACCCACGAGGCCATGTCTCCGGGCGAATGGAAGGCCAAGGGCGGTGGATTGACGATCCGGTACGGTTTCCATGTTTCACCCTTCGGTCTTGCATTGGTCATGGTGACCGATCGCGGTCTTGCCGGCTGCGCTTTCGCCGATCCCGGCGAGGAAAGAGCCTGTTTCGAGGACATGGCAGGTCGCTGGCCGAATGCGGATTATGTCGAGGATCGTGAAGCCACCGCGCCCTATGCCGCACGTATTTTCGAACCGACGCTGTGGTCGGCGGACCGGCCACTGCGGGTCGTGCTGCTCGGCACGGATTTTCAGGTGCGGGTATGGGAAAGCCTTCTGAAAATTCCCATGGGCCGCGCCGTTACCTATTCGCACATCGCCTGCGATATTGGCCAGCCAACTGCCTCCCGTGCGGTCGGTGCAGCTGTTGGCGCGAACCCGGTCTCCTTCGTCGTTCCTTGCCATCGCGCTGTTGGAAAAAGCGGGGCGCTCACGGGTTATCACTGGGGCCTTACCCGCAAACGGGCGATGTTGGGATGGGAAACGGGGAAGGTGTGAGGCAGCTCTCCCTCATCCCTGTGACAGGCGCAGAAATGAGGAACAGCCCGGGTCGCCTGTCGAGGCCTAAACCAGTTCCATCAACGCTCTTGCCGCCGCCTCGTCTGTAATCAGCGTATTGCACCCGATGCGCTTGATGGTGGCGCGGATGGCGATGGCGCGGTGGGCGCCGCCGGAGGCGAGCACGATGTGTTTGGCCTTGCGCAGCGTGTCTAGATCGATCGCCATGGCGCGCTCGTTGATCGGGTGATCGACGGAGCGGCCTTCCGCGTCGATGAAGTTGAACATGGTGTCGCAGACGCAGCCGGCATCGATGAGTTCCTGAAGCGTTTCCTTCGAAATGAAACCTTCCGAAAGCGAAGTGGAATGCGGGCCGATATCGCCGCAGGATACGATGGCGAGGTCGAGCGTTTCGGCCAGATCATAAAGTGTGGCAAGTCCGCATTTCTCAATCAGCGCCCGTTTGGTCTCGACGGAGTCTACCAGCAGCGGTGCAAGGAACATGTAACATTCCGCCCCAAGCGCGCTTGCCAGCCGCCAGGTGTAATCAAGCGGGTTTGTCTGGTGCACGGCGACGATACCGCCGAGCAGCGAGACGACCTTGCAATTTTCCCGGCGCGGCGGGCGAAAGCTGGATAGCGAGGCGGTCATGGTGCGCCCCCAGCCGACGCCGATGGTGGCGTCGTTCGGCACCGCTTCGGAGAGGAATTGCCCGAGCGCCAGGCCAACGGCCTTGGCCGTGCCTTCGGCATTCGCCTTGCCGGGGGAGGGGCCGGGGGAGGGAATGATCACCGCCTCGTCCAGCCCATAAGCTGCCTCCAGCCTGCCGGCCAGTTCGACGAAATCCTCGATGCCCTCGTTGATCCAGATCTGTACTTCGGAGCGTTTCATCGCCTCGTCCAGAAGGCGTATGACGGTGGAGCGGCTGATGCCGAGCTTCTCGGCGACATCTTTCTGCGTCAAACCCTGATTATAGTAGAGCCATGCGGCACGCAGCCTCAGCGAAGCCGCTTCCGAATAGGCCGTATGGGTTTCTCTTCTCAGTTTCGCCACGGTTTTTGTCACTCTCTTTATGGAGCGGAGTATCGCAGGCATGAAACTTATGTCAATTGCGATGCGCAAATGTCTTGACTTTCGACCTTGCCGCTTGCGATAGTCGGAGCCGGACAAAACCGTGATTTCGGCCTTGGGCGCACCATGGTGCGGGAACGAAAAGACGGCTGTGCAAGTTTACAAGAGATCATGAAGGATCATTCGCCATGACGTCCAAACTCGAACAACTTCGCGCTATCACCACGGTCGTTGCCGATACCGGCGACATCGAGGCGGTTGCGCGCCTGAAGCCGGTGGATTGCACCACCAACCCCACCATCGTTCTGAAGGCGCTCGGCACCCCTGCTTTCGCGGATGCGGTGAAGGAAGCCGTTGCCTGGGGCAAGAAACAGGGCGGCCAGTCTGACGCTGTCGTTGCGGCCGTTGCCGACCGTCTTGCCATTTCCGTCGGTGCGGCCCTTGCAGGTCTGGTTCCCGGCCGCGTATCGACGGAAGTCGATGCCGACCTGTCCTTCGACACACAGGCCTCCATCACCAAGGCACGCCACATCATCGCCTCCTACAAGGAGCGCGGCATCGAGCGTGAACGCATCCTCATCAAGCTGGCTTCCACATGGGAAGGCATCAAGGCTGCAGAAGTCCTGCAGTCCGAGGGCATCGATTGCAACCTGACTCTGCTTTTCTCGCAGGCACAGGCCATCGCCTGCGCGGAAGCGAAAGCTTTCCTCATCTCGCCCTTCGTCGGCCGCATCCTCGACTGGTACAAGAAGTCGACCGGCGAGACCTACACTGCCGAGACCGATCCGGGCGTCGTTTCGGTGCGCAGCATCTACAATTATTACAAGGCCAATGGCATCGGCACCGTCGTCATGGGCGCATCGTTCCGTAATGTCGGCGAGATCGAAGCGCTTGCCGGTTGCGACCGCCTGACGATCAGCCCGGCGCTGCTGGAAGAGCTGGACAAGGACACCGGCACGCTTGAGCGCAAGCTTTCGCCCGACAATGTGAAGGCCGAGCCGCTGCAGTCGCTCGATGAAAAGGCGTTCCGCTGGGCAATGAACGAAGACGCGATGGCAACCGAGAAGCTCTCGGAAGGCATCCGCCTGTTCGCCAAGGATCTGGTAACGCTGCGCGAAATGGTCCGCAAGGAACTGACGCTGGCTGCCGCCTGATAACAAAAAGGGGAACCATCCCGGTCCCCTTTGCGTTTAAGATACAGAAATCTCCAGTCACTTTAAACGCGATCGGTCCCTGCCGGTCGCGTTTTTTTGTGCGTCTCAGATGGTTCCCTGACCCGTCGCCACTTCGGAAATGCGCCTTGCCGCATCGCGGATCAGTACCTCGCAGGCCTCGCGCGTCGGGGCCTTGCCGCCAAGCGGGGTGATATAGGGGCAGGTGATGACGGCAAGTGCGGTACCATCAAGTGTCAGTACGGGGGCGGAAATATTGCGCACGCCTGCGGTCTGCATGCTGTCCATGGATTCGAAGCCATTCCTGCGAATTTCCGCCAGCCGCTCCTCAAGGTCTGAAGGCTCGGTTTCCCCGCCACCGCGCACCTGCTCTGTGATCATGATCTTGCGCTGCACCTCGTTCTGGAAGGCCAGCAGCACATGGCCGGAACCGGTCTGGAAGAGGCTCATCTGCGCGCCCACTCGCATGGACATCGCCCAATAGGTGGAGGACTCCTGTTGGGCGATGACGACAACACTGCCGCGGTCGTAAACGGCCAGATGACAGGCCTGCTCGGCGCTTGCGGAAAAATCGCGCATCACCGGGGCTGCGAAAGAGACCAGCCGGCGCACCGGCGCGTGAAAATGTGCGAGCCCGAACATTTTCAGCGTCAGCGAAAACCGGTCGCCCTCCAGCCGCTGTACGTAACCACGGCGCACCAGGCGGTCCAGCATGCGGTAAAGCTCGTTCGGGGTTTTGCCTATGGCCTTGGCAATCTCGATCTGCGTCAGCCCGCCATCCGTGCGGGCGAGAAGCTCGAGAATGTCCAGACCCTTGTCGAGGGCGGGGGCGCGATATCTTTCGCTGTCGTCTTCGGTCATCTTGCCTCGGTGGCGTTTTGCAGGATTGCCTGGCGGGAAATGCACTTTTTAAATACCGTTGCCGCACGCTGCCCTTTTGCGCAAGCCTGCTTGACGTTACATGAATACCGCGTTTACATATGAATTGTCGATCCATATTTGAGATCAATGAAATTCACTGGCGAAATTCAGCGGCTCGGCCCCAGCGGGCGGGTGCGCCGTAGCGGGAGGCTATTCATGGTGCAGGATTTTAACGGGCGGACAGTGGTGATCACCGCAGCCGGCCAGGGTATCGGCCGTGCGACGGCGGAGCGATTCATATCGCTCGGCGCGCGCGTCATCGCCACTGATATCAACGAGCAGGCGCTCTCGACCCTGAAAGGTGCGGAAACGCGGGTTCTGAACGTGCTGGATGGCGATGGTGTGAAGGCTTTTGCTGCCGATATCGGCCATGCGGATGTTCTGTTCAACTGCGCCGGTTTCGTTCATTCCGGCACCATTCTCGATTGCGAGGAAAAGGACTGGGATTTCTCCTTCGATCTCAATGCCAAGGCCATGTACCGCACCTGCCGCGCCTTCCTGCCAGGCATGCTGGAAAAGGGTAAGGGCGCAATCGTCAACATGTCCTCTGTCGCATCCAGCGTGAAGGGCGTGCCGAACCGTTTCGCCTACACCGCCTCCAAGGCGGCGGTTGTCGGTCTGACCAAGGCAATTGCTGCTGATTTCGTCACCAAGGGTATTCGCTGCAACGCCATTTGCCCAGGCACAGTGGATAGCCCGTCCTTGCACGACCGCCTGCGCGCCACCGGCAATTACGAACAGGCCCTGGCCGACTTCATTGCCCGCCAGCCTATGGGCCGCATTGCCACGCCGGAAGAAATCGCCGCACTCGTCACCTATCTCGCTTCTGATGAGGCAGGTTTCACCACTGGCCAGATCCATGTGATCGACGGTGGCTGGACAGGCTGATAATTCTATACGGGAGAGAGGAGAAGGCGACCGGCCCAAAAGCCGGTCGCCTTTTTTATTACGCCACCACGCTTCCAGCGATCAGTGCAAGCACGAGGAAGACCAGGAAGATCACGACGGCGATAAAGAACAGGATACGGGCAATGCCCGACGCCGCTGCCGAAATGCCGGTAAAGCCGAATACGCCCGCGATCAACGAAATAACAAAGAAAATAAGAGCCCATTTCAGCATGGAGCTTCCCCTTTCGCTTAATTTTCATGAGTTTGCCGCTTGAGGGCAAGCTCATGAAAATGACGCGCAAAAGGGGAAAATGTTCCACGCGCTCGCAAAAATCGTTCTTTTACACCACCGTTTCATTGGCGGCGTCGATCCGGCGGGCCTTGAGGCTAGTGCGAATGAATGTCGCGACGAATGCCAGGCTCATGAACAGTACAATGGTCGGGGCCGGCGCGCTGTCGATCAGGAAGCTTAGCCATATTCCTGCAAGCGAAGAGAGAACCGCAACCGAGATGGCGACCAGGAGCATGGCGGAAAAGCGCCGCGCCAGCAGGAAGGCGATGGCGCCGGGGGTGACCAGCATTGCGACGGAGAGGATGATACCCACAGCCTTCAGCGCGCCGACCACGGCAAGCGACAAAACCATCAGCAGACCGTAATGCAGGAGGCGAACGGGCAGGCCGATTGCCTTGGCATGCTGCGGATCGAAGGCATTGACCAGCAGGTCTTTGCGCAGCACCCCGAGAAACAGGGTGGCAAAAAGCGCGATCAGCCCGGTCTCCAGCATGTCTGAAGGCACAATGCCCAGCATGTCGCCGAAGAGGATGTGATCCAGATGCATGTCGCTCTGCACCTTCACGTAAAGCACGAGCCCCAGCCCGAACATGCCGGAAAAGACGATGCCGAGCACCGTGTCTTCCTTGATGCGGCTGTTTTCCTTGATGAAACCGGTGCCGAGAGCGCAGATCATACCGGCGGTGAAGGCGCCGATGGAAAGGGGAATTCCGACAATGTAGGCAATCACCACGCCGGGCAGCACGGCGTGCGAAACTGCGTCCCCCATCAGCGACCAGCCCTTCAGCACCAGAAAACACGAGAGCATGGCCATCGGCACGGCAATCATCAGGGTGATGATGAAGGCATATTGCATGAAGGGCAGCTGAAACGGCAGGATGGCGAGTTCGAGATATTCGCTCATTGCGCTTCTCCCAGTGCCTTGCGCGCTTTGGCGCGCGAAGCGAGCAGCCCGTGTTTGGGTGCAAACACGAAAGCGGAAAGGAAGATCGCTGTTTGCAGCACGACGATAACGCCGCCGGTGGCGCCGTCGAGGAAGTAGCTGAGATAAGCGCCGACGAAGCTGGTGGTCGCGCCGATCACAAGGCTCATCAGGATCAGCCGCTCGAAACGGTCGGTAAGAAGATAGGCGGTCGCGCCTGGTGTCACCACCATGGCAACGACAAGGAAGGCGCCGACGGTTTGAAGGGCTGCAACCGTGGAGGCGGCAAGCAGGGTGAAGAAGATCACTTTCAGCACTTCCGGTTTCAGCCCCACTGTGCGCGCGTGGTTCTCATCGAAGAACACCACCATGAAGTCGCGCCATTTCAACGCCAGTACGATGAGGCTGATGCCGCCGATCAGGGCAAGCTGTATCGTGTCTTCGGTGGTAATTGCCAGAATATTGCCAAGCACGATGGTCTGGATATTGATCGAGGTGGGCGACAGCGACACCATGAACAGCCCCAGCCCAAAGAACGAGGTGAAGATCAGGCCGATGATTGCGTCTTCCTTGAGCCGGGTTTTCTGATTGAGGAACAGCATCGAGCCAGCCGCAAGCCCGCCGGAAAGAAAGGCGCCGAGCGAAAAGGGCAGCCCCAGCATATAAGCGCCCGCAACGCCGGGAACGATGGCGTGCGAGAGCGCGTCGCCGATCAGCGACCAGCCCTTTAGCATAAGATAAGCGGAAAGAAAGCCGCAGACGCCGCCCACAAGTGCGCTGACCCAGATGGCGTTGAGCATGTAGCCATAGGTGAAAGGCTCAAGAAGGCTGTTTATCATCGGCTTTTTCCTTCGGAGCCTGCGGATTTTGTCCGTTCTGGCCGTTCTTTCCGTAGATCACGAAAGGCCGCTCATCGTCGGTAATCACCTTCACCCGGCGCGGATCGGCATCATCATGCAGTTCGGCCCCGCCGAGAACGAAGTGGCGCAAGCTGCCGCCAAAGGCTTTTTGCAGGTTCTCTTCGTTAAAGGTGTCCGCTGTTTTGCCCGACGCCAGAACGGTACCCTTGACGAAGACGGCGCGATCGCAGAATTCCGGTACGCTACCGAGATTATGGGTGGAAACCAGCATGACGCGGCCCTCGTCACGCAGTGCCTTCAACAGGGCGACGATCTGTTCTTCCGTCGTCACGTCGACGCCGGTGAAGGGTTCATCCAGCAGGATAACCTGACCTTCCTGCGCCAGCGCGCGGGCCAGAAACACCCGCTTCTTCTGTCCGCCGGAAAGCTCGCCGATCTGCCGCTTGCGATAATCAAGCATATTGACGCGCGTCAGCGCTCTCTCGACCATCTCGTGATCGTGTTTCGACGGAATACGGAAGAAGTTCATGTGGCCGTAACGGCCCATCATCACCACATCCTCAACCAGTACGGGAAAACTCCAGTCCACCTCTTCAGCTTGCGGCACATAGGCGACGAGGTTTTTTCTGAGTGCATCCTTCACGGGTAGGTCGAAAATAGAGACAGAACCGGCGGCCAGCGGCACAAAACCCATGATTGCCTTGAAAATCGTGGACTTGCCGGCGCCATTGACGCCGACAAGTGCAGTGATCGTACCGCGTGGAATGGAAAAGCTGGCATTTCTTAATGCGGTGTGGCCGTTGCGATAGGTCACTGTCGCATTTTGAACCGTCAGGCCGCCGCCGCTTTTTTTGCTGCCCATTCTCATGAAGACAGTCCTTTGGCGATGGTGCTGCTCGTCACGCGCAGCAGGTCGAGATAGGTCGGAACAGGGCCGTCGGCCTCGCTCAGCGAATCCACGTAGAGTATGCCGCCATAGGCCGCTCCGGTTTCCTTGGCCACCTGCCGGGCGGGATCGGCGGAAACCGTGCTTTCGCTGAAGATGACCTGAATATTATGTTCGCGCATGGCGTCGATCACGCCGCGCACCTGTTGCGGCGTACCCTGGCTGTCGGCATTGACCGGCCACAGGAACAGTTCCTTCAGCCCGAAATCCCGGGCGAGATAGGAGAACGCCCCTTCGCTCGTTACCAACCACCGCTTGTTCTCAGGAAGCGCGGAAAGCTCATCGCGGATGGGCTGCACAGTGGCACGGATCTTGTCGGAATAGGCCTTGGCATTGGCGGCGTAAATCTCGGCGTGGGCGGGATCTATTCCAGCGAGTCCCTTGCGGATATTTTCCACATAGATCAAGGCGTTATCGGGTGACATCCAGGCATGCGGGTTGGGTTTCCCCTGATACGCCCCGCCATTGATCGCCATCGGTTCGATGCCGTCGCTGACAGTCACATCAGGCACGCCTGAAAGATTGGCCAGAAACTTCTCGAACCACAATTCCAGATTGAGGCCGTTGCGCAGCACCAGATCGGCCTTGCGGGCCTTGAGAATGTCGCGAGGCGTCGGCTGGTAGTTGTGAATTTCAGCACCTGGCTTGGTGATGCTCTCCACCTCTGCCGCATCGCCCGCCACATTGCGCGCCATATCGGCAATGATCGTGAAGGTGGTCACCACCTTCGGTTTTTCCTGCGCGACAGCCGCAGCAGGCAGGAAAAGCGAAAAAGCAAAAAGGGCATGGCGGATTTTATGAAGATTCACGTCTGTCACCGATTTTTGTTGCGATCAACTCGCAACACCATCTGTCATGGAAACACACTTGTCAACGCTATTGCAAATCATTCGCAATTTAGCGGATTTCAAAAATGTCTGAAAATGGTGCGCTTTTGCCCGCACGGCGCCAGGGGGATTAAACTTTTTTCAATGAGAAAGCGGCACTATCGCAAGGCTCGGACAACGAGGTCCCGAGCTTATCCCGCGTGTGTTCCTCATCCTTCGAGCCACGTTCCGGGGTGAGGGCGATAGGCGGGGTACTGAATGTCAGGATTTTGCGCGTGAAGGCTGTATTCGGACGAATGCGGTTTTCGCGCAAACTCGTTATGATCGGAGGCGGGATCCTGCTTTTGGCGGGTGCGACCGGTTCTGCTGCCGTGTTTATCGGCAGCGAGCGGCTGCTCGGGTCCACCTATGCCTCCGCCAACGGGCTTTCCTGCGACGCAGTCCAGACAGTCAACATCCGCAAGAACGGTTCCCTGTGGGTCCGCAAATTCATTCGTACTGACGGCGGCAACGGCACGGACCGGTTGAAAACGGCACTGCGTGTCGCCAGGGCAGTTTACGACAAACAGAAGCCCGATCTGGTCCAGGTTTCCGTGCTGGATAAAAACGGCCCGCAATTGCGCTCGGAAATGCGCGGCCGCGCCATCGCGGCCCAGGTGGTCTTCATTGCCGACCCGGCGAAAATTCCCGAAGGCGCCGATGCCCAGCGTTATTCCGCCTTTTATTACGATGGTGCATCAAACGGCAGCGGCCAGTTTTACGGGCTGCGCATCGATCTGCCGCTGGAAGATGCCGAAGCAATGGCCGCAAGCCTGAGCGATGCCGCCGACTGCGCAACCCCCGCTTCGGACGCCGCACCCGAAGGGCATGGCGGAAAAGCCGCAAAAGGCGCGGGCGGACACGGCGAAACCAAGGGCGAAGGCGACGGCGGCCACGACGCTGCGCCGGCGCAAACGCATGAGGGCGGACCCGGAGCTGAAGCCCACGGCGAGCCCGTAGCCGACGAAGAACTTCTGACCTCGACCCCGGAAGCCGATGGCGGCAGCATCTTCAGCATCAGCTATCTGAAATCACTGATCTTCGGAAAAGGTACAACAACCGCGCAGGCGGCGGAAGAGAAGCTGGCCGAGAGCGCGCCTGCGGAAGAGCCGGCTGCGGGGAAGACGGGGCATTAGGAGCACGCCGTTTCCCCTAAGCCTTTTGGTCAGGTGTCCGGCCCGATGCGCAAGCGGCCGGCCGGATTTGGAAATTTCTTGCGCTTGTTGACAATCTCCGGCGAGAAGCTTTGCGATAGAGCGGCAAAGGCGGCAATTCGAGCAATCAGTTTTTCCCGCTCAGCCTTCGTCACGTTTTTGTAGCTGTCGACCCTGTCGATGTAACCCGTCAGCCATTCTTCGTATTTGCCCTCGCTCCACAGGCGCTGCGTCGCAAACACCGTGTCTTCCAGCCGATCATAGGCAACAAGCGTTCGTCGCCAGCGATGCTCGTCAAAATCCAGCGCGCCATTTGCGAAGAGCGATCCGACCTCTAGGCCGTAACTCATGAGCTTCGCCGATCGCTCCGGTGGCATGGTAAGGTTTAGCCCGCCTTCCTCTTTGGAGAGAAAGACGCGGGCAATGCGCTCTCTCTGGCCTGGCATGGTGGCAAGGGATTGATCTTGCCAGTCCTTTGCCGAACTGAGAATGCTGCCCAAGAAACCGCTCATCTTTTCCATCTTGTGAACGGGCACGCCTATCCCTTCGCCCGCCGCCTGCGGAATCGTGACGCGCTTGCTGCTGCTGGCGATGGATTTCGGCAGTTCATCGAGGCTGAGTGCGAAAGTGGGACGCGACGGAAGCAGGGCGTCGAAAAGGTGAATGGGAAAGTTGCTGCTGATCCCGCCATCGGAGAACCAGATTTTCGCCTTCATGACGGGCCGCGCTTTACCACTGATACGCTGCACAATATCCAGCGTGCCGCGATCATTGGTATAGGCCGGAATAGCCTTGAACAGCACCGGGAAACTCAGGCTCATGCGCGTGGCGATAATGACCGGTAACTGGGTAGGCTCCGGAAATGCCTTGAGTTCGGGAAACGGGCCGCCTGGTGTTGCGACCTGCTTCAGCCAGTTCATCACGGCAGCCGGAAACAGTTGGCTCCATTCCTTCGGGTCGTAAGCCACCATGAGATTCGTGGTCGGAAGCGTGTGCGGCCGCCGCATCGACAGGTTCGTCGTAACCATCTTCAGGTTTATGCTTTTTTTCGGGTCGTCGCTGGCGAGGTGGCCAAAGGTCAGCGGCGGCGCTGTCGCGGCCTCGTTACCGAAAGCGATGTCCTGGATCGACGAATGAAGCCATTCCGTCAGGCCCGGACCATCCGCATCTGAAACCGTTAGTCCCGAACAGAAACCGAACCCCTCCTGCGGTAACCGATAGAAAACCAGCCACAGGATTTGACTAAGGATTCCAATCAACAGCCCCACCAGCCCGCCGAGAATTGACCCGGCGTAGCCTCCGCCTGTGGCCCACAACAGGCTGGCGCCGATGGCGATGCCGGCTATCGAGGCCAGCGGGAAAGCCATGGGGAGCCCCAGGATCTTGCCTGGCCAACCGCCGGCCTGCGCCCACAGCAGGTAACGCATCAGCGGGCGAAAACGGCGTTCCGGCTGGAAAAGCTTGCCCAGAATATTGGGTATCGTATCGCAATGAGCCTGCAAGCGGACGAAGCCATCCGGATCGTCCCTCACGGTACGGGAATATTCAGCCGCAGCCGCAAAGGCGGCGGCAATCGCCCCGGCTGACGTGCCGCCTATCGAGCGGAAGCGGTATCGGCGCGCCAGTTCCAAAACGGCATAGGGATAAACGACGCCGGAGGTGATGCCGCCCTTCATCACCACGTCGCATTCCTTTTCCGGTGTTGCGAACATATCGGGCCGGTACTTGGGAAGCTCATTCTCGGGCATGCGTATCTCCCCGACAGCCCCGTTAGCGGAAAGCCGTCAAACACAATTCGAAATGATGGGGAATGGGTATCACAAGTTGAGGCGATATCGCCAGTATATTCTACTAAGGGTTAAATGAATCTACGCGATCCGCAGGCCGGGGAACCGGATAACTACTTCGGTGCGTCTTCGTCTCAAGGGGATAACCGGCAAGGGAATTGAGTGAAATCACGCCACACACTCTGACGTCATCCACGGGCTTGTCCCGAGGATATGCAACGGATTAACCTTATTGGACGTGATTAGATCCCTCGGCACAGGGCCGAGGATGACGTTGAGAAATACGCACCCTTCGTTGCCACCAACTTCCAATGTCATGCCTAGTGTCCCATCGTTTAAACTGGATAGCAGTTGGACAAGATGGAGCATGGCGAAAAATCGGACGCCGAAGCGGCCATGGGGCCGCCTCGGGTTTCGTCCGATCAGTCCGCCTTGTTGCGGCGGGCCGGGAAGAGGATGACGTCGCGGATCGAGGGGGCGTTGGTCAGGAGCATGATCAGACGATCGACGCCGATGCCGAGGCCGCCGGCGGGTGGCATGCCCTGATCGATGGCGTCGAGGAATTCGTCATCCAGCTGCTTGTCCTTTTCACCGCGGGCATGGGCCTGCTCAAGCTGCTCCACCATGCGGCGGCGCTGCTCTTCGGGATCGTTGAGTTCGGAGAAGGCATTGCCCACTTCCCAGGCATTGCAATAGCTCTCAAAACGCTCAACGAGGCGCGGTTCGCCCGGCACTTCCTTGGCGAAGGGCGAGATATCCTTCGGGAAATGCGTGACGTGGCTCGGCTGGATAAGCGTACCTTCGACCTTCTCTTCGAAGATGAAGGCAAGGCATTCGCCCCAGGTCCAGTCCTTCTCGACGGCAAAACCGGCAGCCTTGGCGGCGGCGCGGGCTTCCTCGTCAGTCTTGATCGCAAGGAAGTCAATGCCGGTCGCTTCCTTCACCGCATCAGGCATGGGCACGCGCTTGAACGGACCCTTGAAGGAAATTGTCTGGCCCTGGAATTCCACCTCGGTCGTGCCGTGGAGGGCAATCGCCAGCGTCTCGAACAGCCGTTCCACCAGACCCATGATGTCTTCGTAGTCGGCATAGGCCCAATAGCACTCCATCATGGTGAATTCAGGATTGTGCCTTGTGGAAACGCCTTCGTTGCGGAAGTTGCGGTTGATTTCGAACACCTTGTCGGAAAGACCTGATACCAGCGTGCGCTTCAAGAACAGTTCCGGCGCGATGCGCAGATACATGTCCATCTTCAGCGTGTTGTGGAAGGTCTTGAACGGATCGGCCGTCGCACCGCCATAAACTGTCTGCAGCATCGGCGTTTCCACTTCGAGGAAGCCTTCGGCCTCCATGAAGCGACGGATGCCGGACAGGATCTTGGAGCGCTGCAGGAAGCGCAGCTTGGAGTCCTCGTTCGCCAGAATATCGAGATGGCGCTTGCGGTAACGCAGCTCAATATCGGAGACACCGTGCCATTTTTCCGGCATCGGCAGCAGCGACTTGGTGAGCATGGTGATTTCTTCGGCGTTGATCGTCAGCTCGCCGCGCTTGGTGCGGCGCACCTTGCCGGTTACGCCGATGATGTCGCCAATGTCGATCATCGGCAGTAGATTGCGCGCCGTTTCCGGCGTCGTATCTTTGTGAGAGAAGATCTGCACCTTGCCCGAGGCGTCATGGATATCCATGAACATGCCGGAATTGCGCGACGAATAAACGCGGCCCGCCACCGTTACCGTGTCGCCGGTTTCCGTGTCCGGTTCGATATCGGCATATTTTTCCGCCAGCTCCGCATTGGTCAGCGTGCGATGGAAATGCGCCGGATAGACATCGCCGATCTGCTCGCGCAGCAGCGCAAGTTTCTGGCGGCGCACTTCGGTGGCGTCGGAGGAAAGGGCGGTGGTTTCGGTTGTCTTGTCGTTCATTGTTCAATCCTGTTGCGGCGTTGCCGCGGCGACAATTGCCTCCCGTATCCCTCATTCCTGTGCTTGTCACAGGAATCCAGTGCGCCCAAGTCCTTGGCGCGGGAGACCTCAATTCATTCTTTCACGGCGCCGACGCGCCGTGGCTGGATTCCTGTGACAAGCGCAGGAATGAGGGGTGGATTTAAAACCCGCCCCGGCAGGCATCAAGCACCGCTGCCAACCATCGTGGCCACAACGGCAATAGCGACCTTCAGGCGCTGGCGCACCACGGAGCGGCCGAGCAGCGCCATCGAGTCAAACAGCGGCAGCGAGCGCGAGGAACCGGAGACGGCGACGAAGAGCGGCGGCGTGACGACGCGCAGTTTCTTGCCCGTGCGTTCGGCAATGTCGCGCAGCTCGGCCTCGATGGCTTCAACGTTCCAATCAGGCATTTTTTCCAGATCGGTGGCAACCGTGGTGAGGATTTCGTGGATTTCCTCGGGTTTGCTTTTGAGACCGGCAAAGGAGGCGGGCGTCAGGCCAACGTCGCTCGAAAGCAGGAAGCCGGCAAGGTTTGGCAATTCGCCGAGCTTGGAAATGCGGCTCTGGGCAAGCTTCAGGCCTTCGGTCAGGCGGGAATTTTCCATCGCCCATTCCAGCGTGCGGGCAATGAAGTCCTCGGGCGTGAGCTTTTCGCGCAGCCAGCGGCCGTTCAGCCAGTCCAGCTTCTGGATATCGAAGATGGCGCCGGCCTTGGAAAGTGCTTCCGGATCGAACTTCGCGGCCAGCTCTTCCATGGTCAGCAGCTCTTCGCCTTCGGCGATCTGGATGAAGAACAGGCCGAGGAAGTTCATCAGCGCTTCCGGCAGGTAGCCGAGCGCGGAATAATAGGAGATCGACGTCGGGTTCTTGCGCTTGGAAAGCTTCGACTTGTCGGCGTTGCGCATCAGCGAAAGATGCATGAACGTCGGCTGGTCCCAGCCGAAATAACGGTAAAGCAGGATGTGCTTGGGCACTGAAGCCAGCCACTCTTCGCCGCGCGCCACATGGGTGATCTTCATCAGATGGTCGTCGATGACGTTTGCCATGTGATAGGTCGGCATGCCGTCGGCCTTGATCAGCACCTGCATGTCAACCGAATCCCAGGGGATCGAGACATCGCCGTAAACGCCGTCATGGAAATCGCACGAACCTTCGGTCGGGATTTTCATGCGCACGACGTTGGCTTCGCCGGCGGCGACGCGGGTGGTCACTTCTTCAGCCTTCAGGTGGAGGCAGAGACCGTCATATTTTGGCGGCTTGCCAGCGGCGCGCTGCGCTTCGCGCATCTGCTCAAGCCGCTCGGGCGTGCAGAAACAACGGAAGGCATGGCCTTTTTCCAGCAATTCTTCGGCATAGGGCCAGTACATCGGCTTGCGCTCGGACTGGCGGTAGGGACCGTAGGGGCCACCGACGTCAGGGCCTTCCGACCAGGTGAGGCCGGTCCAGCGCAGCGCCTCCAGAACCTTCTGCTCATATTCCAGCGTCGAGCGGGTGGCGTCGGTATCCTCGATGCGCAGGATGAACTCGCCGCCGTGTTTCTTGGCGAAGAGATAGTTGAACAGCGCGATGTAAGCGGTGCCGACATGCGGCTCGCCGGTGGGGGAAGGTGCGATGCGGACGCGAACGCCGGAAGTGGTCATGAAATTCACTCGTCGTGACGGGGTGGTGACATCGGGGCGGCTTCACCCTTCTATCACGAAGTTTTCGTTTGAATGCGGCGGGAAAGGGTGCGGAAAGGCGTGTTGAACGCACTTTTGCATATTTCCGTTCGGCATCGGCTTAGGCCATATTATGCCGCAGGCGTCAAGGAAATATGGCGCTTGCGCTGTCTTCGCCCGGACGTAAACCGCCCCTAATTCACCGGCCAGACATAAAGCAGCATCGGAATGCTGGCAATGACGATCATGATCGACAGCGGCAGTCCGAGGCGCGGATAATCGCTGAAGCGATAACCGCCCGGACCCATGACCAGCGTGTTGCACTGGTGGCCGATGGGCGTGAGGAAATCGCAGCCGGCGCCGATCGCCACCGCCATCAGAAAGGCCTCCGGCCGAAAGCCGAGCGTGGTGGCGAAACCGGCGGCGATGGGTGCCATGACCAGCACGGTTGCAGCATTGTTGAGGAAGGGCGTTACCGCCATGGCGGTCAACAGGATCATGCCGAGTGCTGCGAAGGGCGGCAGTCCTTGTGCGGCATGGCCGAGCCAGGCGGCGATCAGCTCGCTGGCGCCGCTGGTGCGCAGACTGTCGCTGACGGGAATGAGGGCGGCGAGCATGACGAGGATCGGCCCGTCGATCGATTTATAGACTTCGGTCAGCGGTATCGCGCCGACGACGATCATCAGGAAGGCGGCGGCGAAAAAGGCGACGGATACCGGCACAAGCCCGCTGCCGGCGGCAATCATGGCCGCGGCAAGCACGATGACGGGCAAAAGCGCGCGGCGCTGCACCCCAAGCAGGATCTCCCGCTGCGCCAGGGGCAGCAGCGAAAATTCCTGCAACACCTGTGGCAGGTTCTTGCGGCTGCCCTGCAGGAGAATGACGTCGCCCGCCTGCAAGGTCAGGTCGGAGAGCCGCTGGCTGACGCGCTGGCCGCGACGGCTGACTGCAATCAGATTGACGCCGCGGGTGTAGGATAGTGCCAGTTCGCGCGCGGAAATCCCGTTGAGAACGGATTCGTTGCTGATAACTGCTTCCATGGAAATAAGGTCGGCGGTCTTCTGGCCGTTTTCGGTGAGCGGCTTGCCTGACAGCAGCAGCTTGGCCTGCGAGACGATGCGGTCGAGGCCCTCCGGGTTGCCTTCGAGAAGAATGGTGTCGCCCGGCTTCAGATTGACATCGGGGAAGGGGGAGATACGCCGGGGTCCGCGCAGGATCGTGCTGGCGATTACGTCGCCATCCGCCTGTTTCAACAGCTCCCGCAGCGGCTTGTCGGCGTAGGTGCTGTCGGCTGGAAGCGTCGCCTCGGCGGTATAGGCCGACTGGTCCAGAATATCCTCCACCGATGCCTGCTGGCGGTTGCGCACCGGCAGCAGGCGGTAACCGAAGGTCAGGAAGATGATGCCGATCACGGTCAGCCCGGCACCGACCGGGGTGAAATCGAACATCGAGAAGCTCTGCCCGGTCATTTCCTCACGCAGCCTGGAAACGACGATGTTGGGCGAGGTGCCGATCTGCGTCATGAGCCCGCCCAGAAGGGCAGCGAAGGCCATGGGCATCAGATAATAGGAAACAGGGCTGCCGGATTTGCGGGCGAACTGGAAAGCAACCGGCATCATGATGGCAAGCGCACCGATGTTCTTGATGAAGGCCGACATGATGGCGACGACGATCATCAGAAAGGCCAGTTGCAGGGTTTTGGAGTGCATCTCCGGGAAGTATTTCTTGATCGTCATATCGACGACCCCTGAACGCGCCACGGCCGAACTGACGATCAGCGCGCTGCCGACGATGATGACGATATCGTCCGAGAAACCGGAGAACGCCTTGTCGAAAGGCACGACCCCAACCGCCACCGCCACCAGCAACGCGCTGCACGCGACCACATCATAGCGGAACCTGTCCCATATGAACGCGACCATCATGCCGGCGATCACGGTAAAGGCGAGGATCTGGTCGGTCGTCATGCTTGCTTATGCTTTCGAAGGAGAGACGGCGGGACGGACTCTTCCGGTAGGGATGTCGAAGAACGCGAGGCGGGGCATGCGGTTCCGACTGGCCGGCGCGTTCCACACGTTCGCGTCATACCGGCCTTGAGCCGGTATCAGCCGCCGCGCGTCGGCGCGGCGGAAAGTGTCCCTTCAGCCCAAGGGCTTGGGCTGAAGGGATGCCGGATCAAGTCCGGCATGACGGTCAGGGTAATCAGTGCGGTTTGGCCGCCTGTGCTTTCTTGCGCTGTCTGGCGTTACGCGCCAGCATGTTGAGCAGTTCCACCAGCGCCGAAAACGCCATGGCGGCATAGACGTAGCCCTTGGGAACATGGAAGCCCATGCCTTCGGCGATCAGGGTCGTGCCGATCATCATCAGGAAGGCGAGTGCCAGCATGACGATGGTGGGGTTGCGCTCGATGAAGTTGGCGAGCGGCGTTGCGGCGAGCAGCATCACGGCAACGGCAAAGATCACGGCCACGATCATGATCGGCAGATGCGGTGTCATGCCAACGGCGGTGATGATGCTGTCCACAGAGAACACGAGGTCGAGCAGCAGGATCTGGCCGATGGCGGCGCCGAAATTCATCGCAACCGGGCCGCCCACCATGTCTTCCTTGTGATCTTCAGGATCGACATTGTGGTGGATTTCCTTGGTGGCCTTCCACATCAGGAAGAGACCGCCGGCGATGAGGATCATGTCCTTCCACGAGAAGGCGTGGCCGAAGATTTCGAAGACCGGCGTGGTGAGCTGCACGATCCAGGCCACAGTGCCGAGAAGGCCGAGACGCATGATCAAGGCAAGCCCGATGCCGATCTTGCGGGCTTTTTCGCGCTGTTCAGGCGGAAGCTTGTTGGTGAGGATCGAGATGAAGATCAGGTTGTCGATGCCAAGCACGACCTCCATGACGATCAGGGTGACCAGCGCCACCCAGGCAGCGGGGTCGGACAGAAGAGGGAGAACGGACTCCATCAGGGAATTTTTCCTTTCAGCAACAAGGCCACCCGAAACATTCGGTTCGTGGAATTTATAGCGCAATACGCGAGAAACAAGGAGACCGCGCCTGTGATAGGCAAGATTTCATCGAAATTTCGCGCAAACCGCGTATCAGGCCCCGTGCCGTTGCCGGTCCGGTCGCCCGTTGCTGAATGTTTTCAGGCCTTGTCGGTTCCGTATGCCGCCATGAACACCATGATGGCGCTGTCGATCACTCGGTCCAGCTCCTCTTCGGGAACCGGGCCTTCGAGTTCTCCGAACAGGCGCAGCTTGAAGAAAGTGCCCGTGGAAAGCTCGATATATTGCCGGGCGGCAAGTTCGACGTCATCGACCTTGAGATGGCCGAGCGAGACCTGATGCTCGATGAAATCCTGAAGAACGGTGCGCACGTTGTTGGGTGCTGCGATGAAGAAACGCTGCGCCAGCTTCGGCATGCGGTCGATGACGCCGATCACCGAGCGCATGGCCGGTATCATTTCGGAGCAGATCATCTTGTTGGCGAAGGCCTTGCCGAACTGTTTCAGGCCGTCGCGCACCTCTTCGGTGCCGGCCAGAATGTTGCGCATGGAGGTCGCGAATTCCTGGCGGTGATGATCGACAAGGGCGGCGAACAGGTCTTCCTTGTTGGAGAAATAGACATAGATCGTTCCCTTGGAAACGCCGGCTTCCCGCGTGATGTCGTTCATGCTGGCGGCATCGAAGCCCTTGCGCTTGAACACGCGCCAGGCGCCGGCAACAATCTGCTCACGCTTGGCCGGGTCTTCGCCCGCAGCAAAACGCCCGGCGGGGTTTCCCGGACAGCCCGTTTCGGTTTCCGTCTCCATATCCATGTCTTCACCTGCCATCGTTACCGGTTCCTAGCACTGCAATGGCGTAAAAAAATTAACCGAACGTCGAACCAATCAGTTCGATTACACTTGATATGTGTCAGGAAAGGGATTATGTCAATCGAACCGAACGGTTCAGTTCGAAAAACTTTCTTCAATTTATCACGGTACAATCTCATGTCGGCCCAGAAGAATAGCGCGGTTCGCGCCGTCAACGATGCGGAAGAGGCGGACGTTTCCGCCAAGGCTGAGACCTCTCCGGCAAAGCCGGTGGAGGCCCCGCCGCAACAGCCGCCACAGACAATTGCCGCACCGAAGAAGAAGAAGCGTTCGCCGCTTCTGCCGATCTTTGCGATCGCCCTTCTCGCCGGCGCCGGCTGGTACGGTTATAACTGGTGGATCGACGGTCGCTTCATGGTTTCGACGGATGACGCCTATATACAGGGTGATATCGCGGTCATCGCGCCCAAGGTTTCGGGTTACATCGCCAAGGTGAACGTTGTCGAAAACCAGGAAGTCAAGGCGGGTGATCCGCTGGTTACTCTGGATGACGGCGACTATCGCATCGCGCTTGAACAGGCCGACGCGCAGATTCGCACCGAGGAACTGTCGCTGAAGCGCATCGACGCGCAGATCATCGGTGGCGAGGCAGCGCAGGAACAGGCCGTTGCCCAGAAGGGCGCTCTGGATGCGGCGCTTCGCGGTGCGGAAATCACCCAGAAGCGCGCCACCGAATTGCAGGCGAAGGATGTCGGCACCGTTGCCGCTTCCGATAGCGCGCAGGTCGCGCTCGATCAGGCCAGGGCGAATGTCGTAGCCGGCGAGGCGGCGATCTCGTCCGCGAAAGCCAATGTCGAGCTTCTTCGCGCCCAGCGCGAGGAAGCCGAAAGCACCATCCGTTCGCTGCAACTTTCCAAGGACAAGGCGGCCCGCGATCTGGCCTTCACCGTGCTGAAAGCGCCTTATGACGGCGTTATCGGCAATCTGGCGGTGCAGACGGGCGATCTCGTTTCGGTCGGCAAGCGCCTTGCTTCGCTGGTGCCGTTGAACGAGCTTTATATCGACGCCAATTTCAAGGAAACGCAGCTGGCCCGCGTGGTGCCCGGTTCGAAGGTCCGCGTCCATGTGGATGCTTTCGACGACGAGACCATTGAAGGCACGGTCCAGTCGATCTCGCCCGGTTCCGGTTCGGTCTTCTCGATGCTGCCGCCGGAAAACGCCACGGGTAACTTCACCAAGGTCATCCAGCGCGTGCCGGTGCGTATCGTCTTCTCGAAGGAAGATCTCGCCAAGCACAATCTGCGTGCGGGCCTGAGCGTCGTCGTCGATGTGGATACCCGCACGGCGCCGGAAAACACGAAAACGGCGCACGTTAACCCATAGGCCAACCAGGGCGTCGTTGAGGGCAAGATCATGGCGGCTACGGTTGTCGGCACAGGCGGGGTATCTGTCCCCGTCGATCCACCCATGGACAAGCGCAGGCTCATCGCGTTCTTCGCGATGGTCTTCGGCATGTTCATGTCCATTCTCGATATTCAGATCGTCTCCGCCTCGCTTGCGGAAATCCAGGCAGGTCTCGGGGCGGGCTCCGACGAGATCGCCTGGGTGCAGACATCCTATCTGATCGCAGAAGTCATCATGATCCCTCTGTCGGGCACGCTGGCGCGCATCCTGTCCACGCGCGTGCTGTTTGCCACCTGCGCCGCCGGCTTCACCCTGTCGAGCGCGCTCTGCGCCACTGCGACCAATATCGACCAGATGATCGTCTACCGGGCGATCCAGGGCTTTATCGGCGGCGGCATGATCCCGTCGGTCTTTGCGGCCGCCTTCACCATTTTCCCGCCCTCCAAGCGTTCGGTCGTCTCGCCGATCATCGGTCTCGTCGCCACGCTTGCGCCCACCATCGGTCCCACGGTCGGCGGTTATCTTTCCAATGCCTTCTCCTGGCACTGGCTGTTCCTCGTCAACATCATTCCCGGCATCATTGTCACCATCCTGACATGGAGCCTGATCGATTTCGACAAGCCTGAAACCTCGCTCTGGAAGAAGTTCGACTGGTGGGGGCTGATCTCCATGGCCGTCTTCCTCGGCTCTCTGGAATACGTGCTGGAAGAGGGCAACAACAAGGACTGGTTCAACGACGAGCATATCGTCATCGGTTCGGTGGCCATGGTCATCGGTGCGGTGGTGTTCTTCTGGCGTGCCTTCAAGGTGGACTTCCCCGTTGTGGACATCCGCGCCTTTGCGGACCGAAATTTCTCCATCGGCTCGCTGTTTTCCTTCGTGATGGGCATAGGGCTTTACGGGCTGACCTATCTCTACCCGCTCTATCTCGGTCGCGTGCGCGGTTACGATGCGCTGATGATCGGCGAGACCATGTTCGTTTCCGGTCTTGCCATGTTCTTCACCGCGCCGATTGCCGGCAAGGTGTCCACCAAGCTCGATCCGCGCATCATGATGGCCATCGGCTTCATCAGCTTCGGTTGCGGCACGTGGATCATGACGCATGTGACCACCGACTGGGATTTCTATGAGCTGCTGATTCCGCAGGTCCTGCGCGGTTTCGGACTGATGATGTGCATGGTGCCGATCAACAACATCGCGCTCGGCACGCTTCCGCCCGCGCGCATCCGCAATGCCTCGGGCCTGTTCAACCTCACCCGCAACCTCGGCGGCGCGGTTGGCCTTGCCGTCATCAATACGCTGCTGTCGCAACGCACCGACGATCATTATGTGCGGCTGGCGGAACATGTCAGCTATTCCAATCCACAGGCGCTGGAGTGGCTGAACAATGTCGGCGCGAACTATGATTCCTACGGGCTGGACGGTGCTTCCGTCGCGATCAAGAAGCTGGTCGGCATGGTCTCGCAGCAGGCGTGGATACTCGCCTTTGCGGATGTGTTCTTCGCGCTGACGCTGCTGTTTGGCAGCCTGATCTTCATGACCGTGCTGATCCAGAAACCCAAGGCAGCGCCGCCACCAGACGCGGCGCACTGAACAAAATCCCCTCCCATCCACCGCAGAGCTGGGGCCGTCGGAAATGACGGCCCCTTTTTTGTCTGTTTCGCGATACTTTTCCGTCATGCCGTCCTTGAGCCGGTATCCAGTAAGCCCAAGTCCTTGATCCAGGGCTGAAATGACGGAAGTTGTTGGTCAGCCCCGATATTCTGCAGCCTGTTGATTTTATTGATGTGTCTAAATCCTTGGGAAAAGCCGAGGGATGACGCCGGGCAAAGGCGCGTACCGGCAGTTTAGAGATGGAAATAAAGCGAAATCATCATCTTGCTGAAAATGTGAGGTACGTACATCATTTTTCGGTTTACGACGGCGGCAAAGCTGGATATTCAAATGGCACGGGAGGAAACATGAAGCCGACAGTTCACGATATCGCCGAGCGGGCGGGTGTCAGCCTTGCCACCATCGACCGGGTGCTGAACATGCGCCCCGGCGTTCACGCCGCTACTCGAGCGCGGGTAGAGGCGGCGATTGCCGAGCTCGGTTATGTGCGCGATATCGCCGCCGCCAATTTGGCCAAGGGTCGCAATTATTCACTGGTCTTCATCCTTCCCGGCAACGACAATTCCTTCATGGCGACGCTGCGAGCCGAAGTTCGTGCCGCAGCCGCCCGCGCCCATCTGGAGCGCACGGCGATCCGCGTTATCGAGGTGCCGCCCTTCAATGCCGCGGCACTGACGGAGGCGCTGGAAGTCGCGCGGCGGGAAAAGCCGTCGGGCGTCGCCTTCGTCGCCACCGATTCTGAGGATGTTGCTGAAGCCGCAGACCGGCTGGCCGAAGATGGCATCGCCACCGTCACGCTGGTTTCCGATCTCTCCGGTTCGCGCCGCGACCATTATGCCGGTGTCGACAACGTTGCGGCCGGGCGCACGGCGGCTAGCCTCATGGGGCGCTTCCTGTCCGGGCGCGGCGGCGATATTGCGGTCGTTGCCGGCTCCATGCTGGTGCGCGACCATCGCGAACGCCTAGACGGCTTCCGATCCGTCATCGAAAGCGAATTTCCGGACCTGCGACTATTGCCGGTCCTCGAAGGCCGGGACGATCCCGTCACCGTCGAGGCGCTGGTCACCAAGGCGCTTGCGAGCGACGCGCTGTCCGGCATCTACAGTCTCGGCGCCGGTAATCGTGGCCTCATCCGGGCGCTCAGAGCGTCATCGGGCGAAAGGTCGCCATCCGTCATCGCCCATGAGCTCACCGAAAACACGGCCAATGCGCTGCGGGAAGGCGTGCTCGATGCCGTGCTCAACCAGGATGCAGGGCATGAGGTGCGCAGCGCCATTCGCGTGTTGAAAGCGCGCGCGGATGGTCTCGCTGTCATTGCCGCGCAGGAGCGTATCCGTATCGACATATTCCTCAGGGACAATCTGCCCTGAGGAGAGCATTTCCAGGAAAAGTGGCCGCCGGTTTTCCGTCCGGAAATGCGGTGACCCTTAAAACCGCTGAAGTGGCGCAAGGAGCGCCGGAATGGAGAATTACATGTATCTCGGTCTCGATCTTGGAACATCCGGTGTCAAAGCCCTGCTGATGGACGGCGATCAGAAGATCGTCGGCTCGGCCAACGGCTCGCTGGAGGTCTCGCGCCCGCATCACGGCTGGTCGGAACAGGACCCGGCGGACTGGATTGCCGCCACGAAAACCGCAGTCGAAGGTCTGAAGCAGAAGTTTGCGAAGGAACTCGCTGCCGTGAAAGGTATCGGCCTTTCCGGCCAGATGCATGGCGCGACGCTGATAGACGCGAGCGGCAATGTGCTGCGGCCGTGCATTCTGTGGAACGACACGCGCTCCTATGCCGAGGCTGCCGAACTCGATGCCGATCCGCGCTTCCGCAAGATCACCGGCAACATCGTATTCCCAGGCTTTACCGCACCGAAACTGGCCTGGGTCGCGAAGAACGAACCTGAAATCTTCGCGAAGGTGGCCAAGGTACTGCTGCCGAAGGATTACCTGCGACTGTGGCTGACCGGTGAATATATCTCGGAAATGTCGGATTCCGCCGGCACATCGTGGCTGGATACCGGTGCACGCAAATGGTCTGCCGATCTTCTGGCGGCGACCGGCCTTGAAGAAAAACACATGCCGTCGCTGGTCGAAGGCACCGAGGAGGCAGGTGTGCTGCGTGCCGAGCTCGCCTCGCAATGGGGCATTGCGGGCAAGGCCGTGGTGGCCGGCGGTGCGGGTGACAATGCCGCTTCCGCCTGCGGCATGGGCACGGTGAAAGAGGGCCACGCGTTCGTTTCGCTCGGCACTTCCGGCGTGTTGTTTGCCGCCAACGCCTCCTATCTGCCGAAGCCGGAAAGCGCCGTACACGCGTTCTGCCACGCGCTTCCCAACACATGGCACCAGATGGGCGTCATCCTGTCCGCTACCGATGCACTCAACTGGTATTCGCGCCTCACCGGCAAGTCCGCAGCCGAACTGACGGGTGAACTGGGCGACGAGCTTCTGGCGCCGAGCGGCGTCACTTTCGCACCCTATCTTTCCGGCGAGCGCACGCCGCATAACGATGCCGCCATTCGCGGCTCTTTCATTGGCCTTTCGCATGAAAGTGACCGCAGGGCGCTGACGCAGGCTGTGCTGGAAGGCGTGACTTTCGCCATCCGTGACAATCTCGAAGCGCTGAAGTCGGCCGGCACCTCCATTTCCCGCGTCACCGCCATCGGCGGCGGTTCGCGCTCGGCCTATTGGCTGGCCTCGATCGCGACTTCGCTCGGTGTGCCCGTGGATATTCCGGCCGAGGGCGATTTCGGCGCCGCTTTCGGCGCCGCCCGCCTCGGTCTCATCGCTGCAACAGGTGCAGATCCGGTTGCAGTCTGCACGCAGCCGGAAACGGCGCGGACGATCGAGCCGGTGGTGGCGCTTGGCGATGCTTATGAGGAGGCTTACCAGCGGTATCACGCGCTTTATCCCGCCATTCGGTCGCTTTCGCATTGAGGTTTTGCGTGCGCCGTTCACCCCTCTCTGCCCTGCCGTGCATCTCCCCCACAATGGGGGAGATCGACAAGCGGCTAGGTCACGTCCTCCTGTGAGGTCGCGCTCGAAGCGGTTGAGCGCAACTTGCTGATCTCCCTCCTTGTGGGGGAGATGTCCGGCAGGACAGAGGGGGGTAAGCGGCCCGCGCAGACCTCGAATTTTTGAACACCACCTAAACCCACCCCAGAGGAGGAACCATCCAATGAGCACAGGCTTCTTCGGCGATATCGCCAAGATCAAATATGAAGGCCCCGACAGCACCAACCCGCTCGCCTTCCGCCACTACAACCCCGACGAGATCGTTGCCGGAAAGCGTATGGAAGATCACCTGCGCTTTGCCGTGGCTTACTGGCACACCTTCACCTGGCCGGGCGGCGACCCATTCGGTGGGCAGACGTTCCAGCGTCCGTGGTTTGAAGACACCATGCAGGCCGCCAAGCTGAAGGCCGATGTCGCCTTTGAATTCTTCTCGCTGCTCGGTTCGCCGTTCTATTGCTTCCACGACGCCGATGTGCGCCCGGAAGGCAGGAACTTTGCCGAAAACACCAGGAACCTCAACGAGATCGTCGACTACTTCGCGCAGAAGCAGGCTGATACCGGCGTAAAGCTTCTGTGGGGCACGGCGAACCTGTTCTCCAACCGCCGCTTCATGTCGGGTGCCGCGACCAATCCGGACCCGGATGTCTTCGCATTCTCGGCTGCAACGGTGAAGACCTGCATGGATGCCACCAAGAAGCTCGGCGGCGCCAATTACGTGCTATGGGGCGGTCGTGAAGGTTACGAAACGCTGCTCAACACCGATCTTTCGCGTGAGCTGGACCAGCTCGGCCGCTTCCTCAATCTGGTTGTGGAATACAAATACAAGATCGGTTTCGAAGGCACGATCCTGATCGAGCCAAAGCCGCAGGAGCCGACCAAGCACCAGTACGACTACGACGTCGCAACCGTTTATGCGTTCCTGCAGAAGAACGGTCTCGAAAAGGAAGTGAAGGTCAATATCGAGCAGGGTCACGCCATCCTCGCCGGCCATTCCTTCGAACACGAACTGGCCATGGCCAATGCCTTCGGCATTTTCGGCTCCATCGACATGAACCGCAACGATTACCAGTCTGGCTGGGATACCGACCAGTTCCCCAACAACGTACCTGAAATGGCGCTGGCCTATTACCACGTACTGGCCGGCGGCGGCTTCACCAATGGCGGCACCAACTTCGATTCCAAGCTGCGTCGCCAGTCGCTCGATCCGCAGGACCTGCTGATCGGCCATATCGGCGGCATGGATTGCTGCGCCCGCGGTCTGAAGGCGGCGGCGAAGATGATCGAGGACGGCGCGCTGTCGAAGCCGCTTTCGGAGCGTTACGCGAAGTGGGACGCACCTGAAGCCCAGAAGATGTTGCGCGGCGAGCTGAAGCTCGAAGAAATCGCAGCGCTGGTCGAGCGCCAGGATATCAACCCCGAGCCGAAGTCCGGCCGTCAGGAATATCTGGAGAACGTCGTCAATCGTTACGTTTGACGGGCTGGTACGTTCATAAAAGGACGGGGGGAGCATCCCCCGTCTAGAGGCTGGTTAAAGCCGCAAAACCTCTCCTCCGTCATCCTCGCGACACGCCCGAGGATGACGTCGTATCTGCGGTGTACGGCACCGTTCGGTCTCCGGGCCCGATGGTGCAGATAACATTCCATAAAATGAGACTAAGAAGGTTGCGATAGCTGGATTAAGGGGGCATGCTCGCCGTCTGCTGCCAAAGGCGAGAACATTTCCGCGCCACCCCTCCTTTCTTTCCAGTCACTTACCGCAAAACCTTTCCCCGCATGTCCCCACCCGTCCATTTCGCTGCATCATTCCCCTGCAACCGGAACGGAAGGGCGATACGCGCGGCGCCTTTCGCGGACCGGCTGCCGGCATCGACAAGCGTGGTTCTGGCAAACCGCGTTCCGGAAAGGCGTCCCGCAATTGCCAGCAGCGGGAAGGGCCGATCCGGTAGGTGTCGTGAAAAGGCTGTCACCGATCGACCGGCATTCCGGTCAAACAAGGCGCGGCCCGGCAGATGCAAGACTTTCCACCACACTCAACTCCCATCCGCATTTGCCGGGCTGTCGTTCTCCCGCCGCCGGGCAACCGTTGCGGCGATTTTCGTGTACATAAAGCGCTTTGGATATCTTAACCGCGCTGCTGAAACGTTGCAGATTTTGCGTGCCTGCGGCTGTACCTCATTGCTGACTTGGTCTAAACCGCTCTCCATCTTTTGACGCTCGATGGATGACGAAAGGGCCTATCCGATGACCGATCACAAAGCGCTTGCAGCCCGTTTCCCCGGCGATTTCCTGTTCGGCGTGGCGACCGCCTCCTTCCAGATCGAGGGTGCCACCAAGGTTGACGGCCGCAAGCCATCCATCTGGGATGCCTTCTGCAACATGCCGGGACATGTCTTCGGGCGCCACAATGGCGACGTTGCCTGCGATCACTATAATCGCTGGGAGGATGATCTCGATCTCATCAAGGAAATGGGTGTCGAGGCCTATCGTTTCTCCATTGCCTGGCCGCGCATCATTCCCGATGGCTTCGGTCCGATCAACGAGAAGGGGCTGGATTTCTACGACCGCCTCGTCGATGGCTGCAAGGCGCGCGGCATAAAGACCTATGCGACGCTTTACCATTGGGACCTGCCGCTGACACTGATGGGCGACGGCGGCTGGGCCTCGCGTTCCACCGCCCATGCCTTCCAGCGTTACGCCAAGACCGTCATGGCACGGCTGGGCGACCGGCTGGATGCGGTGGCGACCTTCAATGAACCCTGGTGTGCGGTTTGGCTCAGCCATCTCTATGGCATTCATGCGCCGGGCGAGCGCAACATGGAAGCAGCCCTTGAGGCCATGCACCACATCAACCTTGCCCATGGTTTCGGCGTCGAGGCGTCCCGCCATGTTGCGCCCAAGGTGCCGGTCGGACTGGTGCTGAACGCCCATTCCGTCATCCCGGCCTCCGATAGCGACGCCGACCTGAAGGCAGCTGAACGGGCATTCCAGTTCCACAACGGTGCCTTCTTCGATCCGGTCTTCAAGGGCGAATATCCGGCCGAAATGATGGAGGCCCTGGGCAGCCGCATGCCGGTGGTGGAGGCGGAAGACCTGTCCATCATCAGCCAGAAGCTCGACTGGTGGGGCCTGAATTATTATACACCGATGCGCGTTGCCGACGACGCCACCGAAGGTGCGGAATTCCCTGCAACCAAACCAGCCCCGGCCGTCAGCGATGTCAAAACCGATATCGGCTGGGAAGTCTATGCGCCGGCGCTGCATTCCCTGGTGGAGACGCTTTACGAGCGCTACGAGCTGCCCGATTGCTACATCACCGAAAATGGCGCCTGCTACAATATGGGCGTCGAAAACGGCGAGGTGGATGATCAACCCCGTCTTGACTATTACGCCGAACATCTTGGTATCGTTGCTGATCTGGTGAAGGACGGTTACCCCATGCGGGGTTACTTCGCCTGGAGCCTGATGGACAATTTCGAATGGGCGGAAGGGTACCGCATGCGCTTTGGCCTTGTGCACGTGGATTACGAAACGCAGGTTCGTACGTTGAAGAACAGCGGCAAATGGTACAGCGCGCTGGCATCGGGTTTTCCGAAGGGGAACCACGGTGTGATGAAGGGGTGAGGCTTTCTCCCTCATCCCTGTGCTTGTCACAGGGATCCAGCCAGCCCAAGTCCTTGGGCTGGGATGAGTATTTCCGCCACGCAGACGCGTGTCGGCCGGATTCCTCTGACAAGCACAGGGATGAGGGTGGAAAGGCTGGCTCGTGTGTGAACTTTACCTGCTGTATTCCTCACCAGGAAAGTACACGATCGCTCTCCCCAATAAAGTTCTTCCACCTTACTATCAGTTTTCCAAACTTTTTTGCCAGTTACCCGGCGGTGCCTGCTTGCGCCTGCCATCCTGTCTCCTATGTCAGGCAGGCTACGCAGACGTAGCGCCTGCTGCTGCCTCATCCGGAGCGGTGCGGGCTGGTCCTCCCAGGGAAAACGAACATGCTTATCGAAAAACTCAACTGGCGTTATGCCACCAAGAAAATGGATCCTTCCAAGACTGTTGCGGAAGACAAGGTCGAGCGCATCGTCGAAGCCGCCCGGCTGGCGCCCACTTCCAGCGGGTTGCAGCCGTTCGAAGTCATCGTCGTTACCGATCCGGAAGTGCGCGCAAAGATCCGCGAGATCGCCTGGAACCAGGCGCAGGTGACTGAAGGTTCGCATCTTCTGGTGTTTGCGGCGTGGGATAACTACACGCAAGAGCGGATCAACCATATGTTCGATCTGGTCAACGAAGAGCGTGGCGTCAAGAACGAGGGCTGGGAAGCGTATCGTCAGAAGCTTCTCTCCTCCTATCCGCAGCGTGATGAGCAGGTGAATTTCGAACACGCAGCCCGTCAGGCCTATATTGGTTTCGGCATGGCGGTGGCGCAGGCTGCTTTCGAGGGTGTGGATTCCACACCGATGGAAGGTTTCGATCCGGCCAAGCTGGATGAAATCCTCGGCCTGCGTGAAAAGGGCCTGCGCTCCGTTACCATCCTGCCGCTCGGATACCGCGAGCCGGAAGGCGACTGGCTGGTGAACCTGAAGAAGGTCCGCCGCCCGCTTGAGGAATTCGTCAGCCGCGTCTGATTTTCACGCACTCGCGAAGTCTTGACTGCCGCAGGGCCGCACAGACGGCTTTGCGGTAGATTTTTTCTCTGATTTCAGATAATTGAAAAATCATCCCTGTTAAAAGATGGCGCCTGCGGGCAAGTATGCGCCATCGAATTGCCGATCCCCGGCATTTCTGAGTGAAAGCCTGACGAAATGACCCGGAAAATCAGCTGTCATCGAATGTGCCGGAAGGCTGCATGAAGAGAGCGGTTCAGCACCGCAGCAGGATTTTTTGAGACCCGATCCGTCAAGAGTTTTCGCAGAGTTCCCAATGAGTTTTTCATCCAACGCGACATCGCTCGCGCGCGCACCGCAGACTGCCAAGGACGCGATGGTCACGTTTGAAGGCGTGACCAAGACCTTTGGCGGCAGCGATGGCAAGCCGGGCTTCGCAGCCCTCGCCGGCATTGACTATGTCGTGCCGAAGGGTTCCATCACCGGCATCATCGGCCGCTCTGGTGCCGGCAAATCCACCCTCATCCGCCTCGCCAACGGCCTTGAAAAACCGTCGTCCGGCCGGGTGGTCGTCGACGGCGTCGATGTTGCCGCCCTTGATGAGAAGAGTCTGAGGACCCTTCGCCGTTCCGTCGGCATGATCTTCCAGCACTTCAATCTCCTGTCGTCGCGCACCGCTTTCGACAACGTGGCGCTGCCGCTAGAAATTGCCGGTCTCGGTAAAAAAGAGATCGAAACGCGGGTAACGCCGCTGCTCGAACTCGTCGGCCTTTCCGACAAGGCGAAGCGTTATCCGGCGGAACTGTCGGGTGGGCAGAAGCAGCGTGTCGGCATCGCCCGCGCGCTTGCGACGCAACCCAAGCTGCTGTTGTCGGACGAGGCGACGTCCGCGCTCGATCCGGAGACGACCCAGTCCATCCTTGAACTCCTGAAGCGGATCAATGCCGAACTTGGGCTGACAGTGCTGCTTATCACCCACGAGATGGAGGTGGTGAAGACCATCGCCTCGCAGGTCGCCGTCATCGACAGGGGTCTGATCGTGGAGGAGGGGCGCACCTTCGATATTTTCACCGCGCCGAAACACGAGACGACCCGCAGCCTGCTGTCGTCCTCGGTCGGGGTTAAGCTGCCGCACTGGGTTACATCAGGGTTGAAGCCGGAAGCCGAGGAGGGTGACCGCGTTCTCGTGCGGCTGGTGTTCTTCGGCGAAACGGCATTCCAGCCGCTGACCGCGCGTCTTGTTGCGGAAATCGGTCCTGACGTGAACATCCTTGCCGGCACCATCGAGGAAATTTCCGGCGAACCATTCGGCTCGCTGGTTGTGTCCTATCCGGCCACGGCGGAAACCACCGCCCGCGCCGGCCGCTTTTATACTGAGACCGGTCTTCACACGGAGGTGCTCGGTTATGTCGCCTGATATGCTTTTCAACCTTCTGTCGAAGGGTCTTCTGCAAACGCTGCACATGGTCGCGGTCGCCGGCATCGTCGGCTCCATCATCGGTGTGCCGATGGGCGTTTTCCTTGCCACCAGCGGCAAAGGCGAACTCTTCCCCGCGCCGATGACGAACCGCATCCTCGGCCTTATCGTCAATGCGGCGCGCTCCACGCCCTTCATCATTCTGGTGGTGGCGATCATTCCCTTCACGCGGCTGGTCGCCGGCACTTCCATCGGCACCAGTGCGGCCATCGTGCCGCTGACGGTTGCCACCGTGCCTTTCATCGCGCGGCTGGTGGAAGCGGCGATCCGCGAGGTCGACAAGGGCCTGATCGAAGCGGCCCGCGCCATGGGCGCAACACCGTTGCAGATCGTCACCAAGGTCCTGCTTGCGGAAGCAAAGCCGGGCATCACACTGGCGCTTACCCTCACGCTCGTCAGCCTCATCGGTTATTCGGCCATGGTCGGTGCTGTCGGCGGCGGCGGGCTGGGTGATCTCGGCATTCGCTACGGCTACCAGCGCTTCATGCCTGACGTGATGCTGGTCGTGGTGCTGGTGCTGATCGTGCTCGTCCAGCTCGTGCAGAGCGCCGGCGACCGGCTTGCCCGCAGCTTCGACAAGCGCACCCGCAAGAACTGATAAAACCGTTCACGAACAACAAACCCAAGAACAACAAACCCAAGGAGACATCCATGAAGAAAATCATCCTCGCGGCTTCGCTCGCCGCTCTCTTTACCGCCGGTCAGGCGCTGGCCGAAACCATCAAGATTGGTGTTACACCTGCCGAGCACGCGCAGATCATGGAACAGGTCAAGAAGATCGCCGCCGCCAAGGGACTGGACATCGATATCGTCGAGTTCTCGGACTACGTCGTGCCGAACCAGGCACTGGCAGACGGTGAGCTTCAGGCCAACTCCTTCCAGCACCAGCCTTACCTCGACAACCAGATCGCTGACCGCAAGTTCGATCTCGTCAGCGTCGGCACCACCATCACCACGCCGATGGGCGTTTATTCGAAGAAGGTGAAGAGCCTTGACGAGCTGAAGGACGGCGCGACGGTCGGTATTCCGAACGACCCGACCAATGGCGGCCGTGCGCTTCTCGTTCTCGCTTCCAAGGGTGTGCTCAAGGTCAAGGAAGAAGCCGGTCTGAAGGTAACGCCTGCCGACATCACCGAAAACCCGAAGAACATCCAGATCGTCGAACTTGACGCTGCGCAGTTGCCGCGCTCGCTGGATGACACCGATGCGTCGGTGATCAACACCAACTATGCCACGGCAGCAGGCCTGAACCCCAAGAAGGACGCCATCGCCATCGAAAGCGAAAAGTCCCCTTACGCAAACGTCATCGCCGTTCGTGCGCAGGACAAGGACAAGCCGTGGGTGAAGACGCTGGTGGAATCCTACCACAGCCCGGAAGTGAAGGCCTTTATTCTCGAGAAGTTCAACGGCACGGTCATTCCGTCCTGGTAATCAGGCCTGACACGATTGAAGTTGCAGCCTCTCCCGTTCGCGGGGGAGGTTTTTTGTTTGCGGGGCGAACGCATCCGCGGTTTTTATGAAAATCCCCCACCATTGTGGGGAGAATTTTTCTCTATTTCACCCGTACTGTCGTTTTATACCCGTTGTTTTTTGTGGCGTCGCCACAATCCAACTTAACGGCTTTTGAATGTTTCCTTCGCAAGATGATGCTTTCGAAGGGGATTTTATGCGGATTGCGCCGCGAAACATTGGGGAATATTTGCCGGTCGGGCGTAGAACCGCCGTCGGCGTCGTATTGTCCACATTTGCGCTGGTGCTTCTCATTGTCACCGCGCTGGTCTTGTCTGCTCTGAGCCAGGTCAGGGAAAGGGCGAACTCGCTCGACAATGCCCGCTCGCGAGAGACAACGGCGGGCGCCCTTGTCACCTTCCGCGACCAGCTTGGCGCGACGCTGAACGACTACGCCGCCTGGGACGATGCTGCCGACTATGTCTACGCCCCCGACAGGTTCGACTGGGTGGCGAGCAATTATGGCGAGATGACGGTCAACAGCGATCTTTTCGATACCGCCGTCGTCCTCGACGAAGACGGCAAGGTCCGCATGGCCTACCAGAACGGCAAGCCGGTTGCCTGGAAGCCCCATGACTACTTTGCAGAAGGCCTCAAGGAGATGATCGAACGGGTGCGCTCCATGCGTCCCGGCGTCGCGTCGCAGGTCACCGGTTTCGTGAAAACCCGCGACGGCGTCGCGGCTACGGGTGTCGCGCTGGTGCGGCTCAAATCCGGGGTCTTGCCTCCGGTTGGCTCCGAGCGGCGATATCTGATTTTCGCCCGTCATCTCAAACAGGCGACGGTGGACAAGCTGGCCCGCAACTACGTCATCGATGGTCTGCAACTGCAATATGGCGACGGACCGGCGACCAACCATGTGGATGTCGTCAATCCGCTTGGCGATGTGCTGGCGCGGCTCGTCTGGCGCTCGCAGCTGCCGGGGGACGTGAGCTTCCATGAGGCCCGACCGGTCGTCTTCACGGCACTCGGCATTGCCGGAACGTTCTTTCTCGTACTTCTCATCATCGGTTCGGCGACGCTCGACCGGCTGAAGGCTGACGAAGCGGCGGCGAGGGAAGAGGCGCTGCGCGATCGTCTGAGCGGGCTCAGCAACCGCGCCGGGCTGTTTTCCAAGCTCAACCGCATGGTGGGCAAGGCCCGCCACGACAAGACCGATATCAAGCTGCTTTACCTCGATCTTGATGGTTTCAAGGAGATCAACGATTCCTACGGTCACGCTGCCGGCGATCGGCTGATCAAGGGCGTTGCGGCGGCGCTCAGGGTGCTTGTGCCGGAAGATGCCGTGCTCGCGCGGCTCGGCGGCGATGAATTCGCCATCGCCATTCAGGGCAACGACGTGTGGTCGGAAGGCCGCAAGCTCTGCCAGGCGCTGCTCGAACTGTTCACCGAGCCGTTCAGCATCGGCGAGCGGGTGGCGAGCATCGGTTGCAGCATCGGCACTTCCGTCTCCAGAGCCGGTGATATCAACGGTGAGGAACTGCTGCGCCGCGCCGACATGGCCATGTATCAGGCGAAGGAAAACGGGCGTGGGCGTTACGTCGCCTACGAGCTGAAAATGGATGCGCTGCGGGAGGAAAAGCTGCAGCTTGAAGCCGATCTGCGTTATGCCATCCTGAATGACGAGATATCGGTTGTCTACCAGCCGGTCGTCAACGCCGCCACGCGCAGCATAACCGGGGTGGAGGCGCTTGCCCGCTGGCAAAGGCCGGGATACGGCTTCGTGCCGCCGGATATCTTCATCGCCGCTGCCGAAACCAGTGGCCTTATCGAGCGGCTCGGCCTGCTGGTGCTGCGCAAGGCCTGCGAGACGGCGGGTCAATGGCCCTCCATCAAGCTCTCGGTGAATATTTCACCCGTTCAGTTCCGCAATCCGGCCTTTTCCGGCAACGTGGCGGATATTCTCGCCGCCACGCAGACGCCAACCGCAAGGCTGCGGCTGGAAATGACCGAGGGCTATTTCATCCAGAATCCGGAGCGGGCAAGTGCGGCAATCGACAAGCTGAAACAGCTTGGCCTGCATATAGCGCTCGACGATTTCGGAGCCGGTTTCGCCAGCGTCGGATATCTGCGCCGCTTCGGTTTCGATCGCATGAAGATCGACCGGTCGCTGGTCATGGCGCTGGAGCAGGGTGGGCGGTCGCTGGAAATGTTGCAGGCAACCGTGGCGCTTGCGAAATCTCTCGATATTCCGGTCACGGCGGAGGGCGTCGAGACAGAAGAACAGGCGGCTATCCTGCATCTGTGTGGCTGTGACGAATTGCAGGGCTACCTGTTCTCAAAACCCGTCGCCGCTGAAGAGATTACCGCCATGCTGGAGGAGCAGACGGCGCCGCTGTTTGCGCTTCGGGCAGGGGGAAAAGGGTGATCCGCACTCCGTCACTCATCCGGGGCCTAGAGCGATCAAGTCGTTAATCGCGTAAGAGCCTTCTCACCGTGAAGACGTGCCGTGGCTGGATGCCGATCCGCTTTAGCGCCCCAGATGGCGCTCGCCGCGCTTCTTTGCCAGTTCGATCTGCTGCTGCCGGTCGCGGAACCGCTGGCGGTCCTCTTCTGTCCGGTCGTCGTAACAGCTCGGGCAGGACACACCTTCCTCGAACAACGGGGATTGGCGCACCTCTGATGTGATCGGGTTGCGGCAGGCGTGGCAGAGCTTGTGATCGCCTTCGGCAAGACCGTGGACGACGGAGACGCGCTCGTCAAACACGAAGCAGGCGCCTTCCCACAGGCTCTCTTCTTCCGGCACCTCTTCCAGATATTTCAGGATGCCACCCTTGAGGTGAAAGACCTCATCGAACCCCTGTTCCTTCATGAAGGCGGTCGCCTTTTCGCAGCGGATGCCGCCGGTACAATACATGGCGATCTTCGGCTTGTTGTGCAGGCCGGGATTGTTCGTTACCCAGTCGGGAAACTCGCGGAAGGTCTTGGTCTTCGGGTCCACCGCGCCCTTGAAGAGACCGATCGCGGTCTCGTAGTCGTTGCGGGTGTCGATGACGATGGTGTCCGGGTCGGAGATCAGCGAGTTCCAGTCGCGCGGATCGACATAGGTGCCGACGATGCGGTTGGGATCGATATCCGGCACGCCCATGGTGACGATCTCTTTCTTGAGCTTCACCTTCATGCGCACGAAGGGCATGTTCGATGCCCGGCTTTCCTTATGTTCCAGCGCCGTAAATTCCGGCTGCGCACGCAGGAAGGCAAGTATGGCGCGCACACCCGCATCCGGCCCGGCAATGGTGCCATTGATGCCTTCCGCCGCCAGAAGCAGCGTGCCCTTGACGCCGTTTTCCCGGCAAAGCTGAAACAGCTCGTCGCGCAGGCTTTCAAACCGCGGCAGGCGGGCGAAATGATAAAGCGCAGCCACGAGAAAATCGCCAGTGGGGTGAGGGGCGGCTTCCGGGCGGGGGAGAATGGTGGTGTCGGTCATGGGCGCTGAAATACAGTGGCGGCGGCCGCAAATCAATATTTATCCGCCGCTGCCGGTATTTTGAAAATCGTCAAATTCTCAGTCTCTTCGGGCTTTCCGGTCTACTTCGCCGCCTGCCGCCATAAAAGGCCGACGATGCGGCTTTCGGTTCTGGCGGATTCGGAGAAGACTTCGTTTGCCAGCTCAAGGCCATCTCCGCGCAGCACCTGCTGCCTCTGAATGATTGCATCGAGAAGCAGAGCCAGTCGCTCGCCATTGCCGAAACGCTCCGGTTCCCGGTCCGCAAAGGCTGCAAGGACCGAAAGATCGTGCTCGTGGCCAAGGATGTCGACCAGCCGCTTGGTGTCGGCCCGCTTGGCGCGCATGGCCGATGGCCAGAGGCGGCGCAGAAGGCCGAGATGCATCCAGTAGGCCTGGCCCGCCTTGCGCAATTCGTGGAAATGTTCGACGTCGGCCTGCTCATGGCAGTCGGCAAGTGCTTTACGCGCCCTCTTCCTCTGCTTCGCCCACCCGGTCTTCACCAGCCTTGTCACATCCTTAAGCTCGTCCGGCAGCGACACTGCCTTCAGCTTCTTGCGTGCTTCCTCGCAGCCGGCGATGGCGGCCGCAATGGCCTCGTCGAGACCTGCCTCATGTTCGATGGCGTGGTCACGGCGCTTGCGCAGGACTGTCGCGATCGATCGCAGCGCCTTTCCTTGCGTCGTGGAGGCCGCGAAAGTCTCGAGATACTCCACCGTCTCCACCAGCGCCGTCGCTTCCCGCGCAAAAGCGAGCGAGCGGGCGATGTCGCGAAAGCGGGCGTTTTCCTCTTTGCTGAAATCGGGTGCTGCCCTGGCGATGAGGCGGTAGAGGGCGCGCAGCCGCTTGAACCGCTTGCGGGCATCGTGCACCGCCTCATGGCGCCCGGAAGGCTGGTCGCGAAGGCTGGTTATCGCCTCTTCGATCAGCTCCAGTCCCGCGCGGCGGATTTCATCGTCGAACGGTTTGTTCGGGTCAATCCTGAAGGGCATCCGCCAAGTCTCCGTGGGGACAGTCCATGGCGAGCGACTGGTTGGAGAAGCGACGGTCGCCCGTTACCTCCTTGCCAAGCCAGGAGGGTAGATCGGGGTTGGCGTTCTCGTCGTCCATCTCTACCTCCGCCACGATCAGCCCCTTGTATTTACCCTCGAAAACATCGACTTCCCAAGTGAATCCACCGTGATCAACCGTGTGGCGAATCTTCTCGATCACCACGCCGGGGGCGCTGGCCATCAATTCTTCCGCGTCATTCAGTGGAATGGAATATTCATATTCATCGCGGACGAGCGAACTCGCGCCGATCTTGATGGTCAGTGTCGCGTCAAGCCCGTTGACGATCCTGACCCGGACCGAACGATTTTCCAGCGAGGCAACATATGCCTGCCGGAAAGCCATGCTATGCGTCACTTCATTACGCCATTCATCGCCTGCAACCAGAAACTTCCGCTCGATTTCCTTGGCCATGCTGTCTCCGTAAACCGGTGCGCCAGATTATCGCATGAAGACGTCATAAAGAAGCGAATAGATTGAAGTATCTGGATAAAAATGGTCTTGCCATGCCTCGACATCAAGGCCGGGGCAGGCTAATCGATAAACCGGATTTCAATCGTTTCAATCGCGCAAGGGAGGCTTATCTTGGCCCAGGACTCCGAAAAACTGCTCTCCATCCTCAAGCTGCAGCCAGTCGTGCCGGTGCTGATCGTGGATGATGCCGCCTCCGCCGTGCCGCTCGCGCGCGCTCTGGTCGCAGGTGGCCTGAAGGCAATCGAGATCACCATGCGCACGCCGGCGGCACTCGATGCCATCCGTGCGGTTGCGGCGGAAGTGGAGGGCGCCCATGTCGGCGCCGGCACCATCCTCAACGCCAAAGATTTCGAGGCGGCCGCTGAAGCCGGTTCTACCTTCATCGTCAGCCCCGGCATCAACAAAAGCGTGCTGGAAGCTGCGCGCGCCTCCAACGTGCCGCTGCTTCCAGGGGCCGCCACGGCAAGCGAAGTCATGGCGCTGCGCGACGAAGGCTACAAGGTGCTGAAGTTCTTCCCGGCGGAACAGGCCGGTGGCGCGCCATACCTCAAGGCACTGTCCTCGCCGCTCGCCGGCACGGTGTTCTGCCCGACCGGCAGCGTCTCTCTGAAGAATGCCAATGACTATCTTTCCCTGCCGAACGTCGTCTGTGTCGGCGGTTCCTGGGTTGCTCCGCGCGAACTGGTGGCAACGGCTGACTGGGCCGGCATCACCAGGCTCGCTGCCGAAGCCGCAGCACTGCGCGGCTGATCTGCCACTTCTTCAAGCCCGTTCACGAAGGCGTGAGCGGGTTTGTCATTTGTATTCGTGCCATGGCTCCCTATCTTCCCGTGTAGACTTTACCCTCACAGGAGATTTTGATGTTCGACGCCAAGAAGCTTCTTGAACAATTCCTCGGCTCACAGGTGCCGGGCCTTTCGGGAAGCGTCCGTGACAGAGCCGGGCAGGCCGCCGATATCGCCAAGAACAATCCGATGAAGGCCGGTGCGCTCGCCGCCGCCATTCTGGGCACCAAGACCGGCCGCAAGCTCGCCGGCAATGTCGCCACCATCGGCGGCGTAGCGGCCATCGCCGGTCTCGGTTATCTCGCCTACAAGAATTACAAATCCGGGCAGGCGCCTGAAGTAGCTCCAAAACCCGAGCCGGAGCTTCTCGCCCCGCCCGCCGATTCCGCCTTCCATCCGCAATCTCCCGCCCTTTCCAACGATTTTGCGCTGAAACTCATCCAGGCGATGATTGCCGCTGCCAAGGCAGACGGCCATATCGACGAAAAAGAGCGCGCCAACATCATGGATAAGGTGCAGGTGTCCGGCCTCGACACTGAAGCCGAGCGGTTCCTCGAAAAGGAACTGGCCGATCCGCTGGATATCGACGCACTGGTGGCTGCTGCCCGCACAGAGGAGCAGAAGGTGGAAATCTACACCGCCTCGCGTCTTGCCATAGAGGCCGATACGCGGGCTGAGCGCGGTTATCTCGATCTGCTTGCCGGGCGGTTGGGATTGCCCGATGCGCTGGTCGATCATATCGAGTCGACGGTGGTGGCGGCGAAGGTTTGAGGTTAGAAGAGGGGGGTGAACCACGCCCCCCTGCCTTATATGCACTGTTGTCATCCAGCCCCGCTTGGCCTAATCCTTCTCCCAGACAATGGGGAAGAGAATGCGCGATCTGAGTGATTTTAAGGGATGTCCGGCGCCGCAGCCGGTGACGCTGAAGGGCCGTTATGTGACGGCGGAAACGTTTGATCGCGACAGGCATCTTGCAAGGCTCTGGACTGCGCTTGGTGGTGAGGGGGTCAATGCGCTTCTCAAATATTTCCCGCAAAGCGGCTTTGCCGATGCTGCAGCCTTTGGTGACTGGCTTGTCAACGCGGGTGATAAACTCAACTGGGTGACATTGGTTTTCGTTGAAAATGCCACCGGTGACGTCGTCGGAATGGCAAGCTACATGCGGCCCGATCCCGCCAATGGCGTGGTCGAGGTCGGTTCGGTTGCCCATGGCGCCAGGATGAAGCGCTCGCCGCTTTCGACCGAAGCGCATTATTTGATGGCGAAACACGTTTTCGAGGATCTGGGTTACCGCCGCTACGAGTGGAAATGCCACAATCAAAACGAACCCTCCAAGATCACGGCGAAGCGTTACGGCTTCACCTTCGAGGGTGTGTTCCGCCAGCACATGATCTCCAAGGGTGCCAACCGCGATACGGCGTGGTTTTCCATGATCGACGGCGAATGGCCGTTGATTGGCAAGGCGTTTGAAATCTGGCTTTCGCCGGAGAATTTCACGGCCGATGGCGCGCAGAAGCGCAAGCTTGAGGATATCCGCGCGGAGCTCGCCCATGACCACGCCTGAAAAGAAGGCTGGCTCTGGCCGTAAAGACTGGTCGCCGGGCCTTGCAGCCGCTGGCATCATCCTTGGTTTTGGGCTGGTGTTTTACGTGATGCCGAAAATCATGCTGTGGCTGGGGGATTATTCGCCCTTTCTTGCGGCGGCGTTTGGCTCGGTGGTGGTGCTGTGCTTTTTCCTGCTGTTCTGGCTGCGCGCCCGCTACCAGCGCCGCCGCGACAGTCAGAACTGAAGCGACGCGCCAAGCAGCATAAGGCCCATCAAAAGTACGAACAGCGCACCGGCAATCTCGATCGCGTGGCTGATGCCCGCTGCCCTGCGGCTTCCGGGGCCGGCGAAGCGCACGGCAAGCCCCTTGGCCGAGACGGCCATGATGGCAAGCAGCGATACGGTGATGGCGGTACCCAGCGACATGGCAAGCACGGAAAGCACGCCGCCGAGAAAAATCCCGTTCAAGAGCGCAAAGCTCATGACGATGATGGCGCCGGAGCATGGCCGCAGGCCAACTGCGATAATCGCCGACCACGCTTCGTGCATGCTGAAATTCTTGCCTTTGAGAAGCAGCGGATCGGGCGCGTGCGATTTTCCGCAGGAGACGCAAAGATCACCTGTGCCACTATGGGCGTGGTCCGCGAAAACCGGCTTGCCCTGAAACCTGAGGCCCGTGCCCATGCCCGTGGTTCTGACTGCTGTTGCTTCCCCCGCAACGGCGAAGGCTGCAACAGGTACGCGCCGGATGCGCAGCGACCAGAGCTTGCGTAGCAGAAGCCAGGCGCCGAAGAGCGCCACCATGGCAAAGCTGGCGATCTCCATTGCCTGCGTGGCTTTCGTCATGGTGATGGAGGTGCCGCGCAGCACGAGCCAGGCTGCGACAACGAGGCCTATGGCCATTGCGCCCTGAATGAGTGCTGAAATGAAGGAAATGAGAATGCCGCGTTTCAGCTGCGTTTCATTGGCGATCATATAGGAAGAGATGACAGCCTTGCCGTGGCCAGGACCGGCGGCATGAAAGACCCCGTATGCAAAGGAGAGGCCAACCAGCGATGCCATCGCCCAATTGTCTTCGCGCATGGCTTTCAGGGCACCGGTCAGCGCCCGGTAGAACATCTGCTGGTGCACGTTGATCCATTGCATCAGCGGCGCGAACGGCCCGCCAGGGGCAAAGGACGGCTCGGCCGAGCCTATGCCGAGCGGCGATTGCGCATGGGCAGCACCTGCCACAGCCAGCACGCAGATCGCGACGATGGTCAGGTGTCCGCAAAGGCGCCCGTTTCGGCTCAGCATGTCACCTCCAGCCGGGTGGCGAAGAGTTTGGTCATGTCGGTGCCGGTCGGGTCGTTGAAGAAGGCGTCGGTGAGCGAACTCTGGTTTTGCGAGATCACCTCGTCCGGGTCGGGACGCACGACATGGTGCTTGCAGGCGGCGAGATCCTTGCCGACGGTCGCCAGATCGCCGTCTTTCGCAAAATCGATCGCCGTATACATGGTCGGGTCCCACGCGCCGAAGCTGAGCTTGCCCTTGATGGAAAGCGGCGTGTTTGGCTTGACGGAAAAGAACATCAGGATCTGCTTGTCCTTGTAGTCCACATGAATGGTGTCGGGCTTTGCGAAATCCACCTGTTTTCCGTTGGCGGTAATGAAGGTGTAGTAGGAATATTCGCCGAGCGATTCACGCACGGTGTTGCCGATTTCGGCCAGCTCATTCTTGTCCAGCTTCAGGTCGCCGTTCTTGTCGTAATCCATCACCACGCTTGCCGAGAACATCTCGTCGAAACGCCAGATGTTGCGCACCTCCTGGATGGTACCGTTCGGCCCCTCGACGATTTCCATGCGCGCTTCGGCGAAAATATGCGGATGTGCCGCGGCGGCAACGGGAATGGAGGTCAGGCCAGCCGCAAGGAGCAAAAGTCGTCTGTTCATTATCCGGTCTGTCCTGCCTTCGAATCTCGGAGCTGGATTCTAGCAGAAATTGGGACCGAATTTCGACCTGATATGCGCTTTGGTGATGTGGCTGCCCTATGTTTCAGAAGGTGCCGGTGAAACGCGAGGTGACGCTCGATCCGCTATAGGACAGGTCGGTGTCGCGCTCGCCATGCAGAAGGCGGTTGAATTCCACCTCCAGCTTGCTGTTCTTGCCGGTGTCGAAGGACAGTGTGGCCACCAGCCTGCGTTCGCTGGTGTCGTAATTGTAATAGATCCAGTCCTTGTGGACACGCTGCAGCGCAAGGTCCAGCCCCACCTTGTCGGTGAGCTTGCTTTTAACCACGAACTGCCAGCGGCGGTGGAACTCGGCAATGGGATCATCAGGGTCGAAAAGCGCGTAATCCTGGGAGAAGCCAGCACCGAAGGCGATGCGGTCGGTAGCCTTCACCTCGGCTTCGGCCCTGAGATAGGGCCGGGTGCGCTTCACCTTGTCGCTGATATCGTCGCCGGAAATGGTCGTCAGGCCCCCTTCGGCCAGAACGGCGAAGCGTTCGGAGAACTTGTAACCGTAGGCAAGTGATCCCCGCAACGTGCTGGCCGGAAAACGCTCGTATTTCTCCTGCTGGCTTTCCGGCACGACAATGCGGTCATAAGCAATTGTCAGTCCGGCCTCGCCGCCGGCCAGCGGGCGCACATGTTCGGCCTTGAGCGACAAGAGCGCTTCATTGGCCTCCAGGCGGGTGGGCTCGAAATAGGCCGGACGAAAACGCGCCTTGCCATTCATCAAACTGGCAAAACCCGCCGTCACGCCACTACTCATGAGGGTTTTGTGACGCGATCGCTGTCGTCATATGTCGGGACGCACGGTTCGGGATCATCCGCGTGAGTTCTAATCTATATTTGATAAATATTGGCAATATTAACGGGAATACGTTCTGCAAGGGCCTTTTTGTCCGTACCGTTTACGCGATTTTAACCACGATGTTCTTCAATCTAGGGGTGCGTCAACCCCGTCATTACGCTGCGTTTCTGGTCGCGAAAACTCGCATTACGCAGGTGCCGGGATGGTATTTTCAAGGAGCTATCGCATGTTGAAACAATCTCTTCTCGCTCTCGGCCTGCTCGGCATTCTTTCTGACGCATCCGTTGCCGCCGACGCCGTCGGCGATATTCCAGCGGCACCGGTCGTCAACGATGTTGCGCCTGCCTTTTCCTGGGACGGTGTTTATGTCGGTGCCTCCGCCGGTTATGGCTGGAACCGCGTGAAGTCGACCACTTTCGGTGTCACCACGAAGCATGAATTTGACGGCGGCCGTTTTTCCGGTTTCGCTGGTTATAACGCTGAAGTGGCCCCCTCCATCATTCTGGGTGTCGAGGGCGATCTCGGTTATGCCTGGGGCGACAAGACCATCGTCACCAGCGAGGTTTCCGCAGGCCTGAACGGCTCCGCGCGTCTGCGCGCCGGTTATGCGATCGACCGGGCGCTGATCTACACCGCTGCCGGCTACACCGCGACGGACAGCGAAGTAAAGGCGCCCTTCGGTGAGGACAGCAAGGTGCTGCACGGCTGGACGGTCGGCGCGGGTGTAGACTATGCCTTTACCAACAACCTGTTTGGACGCGTCGAATATCGTTACAACGACTTCGGCAAGGCAACCTACCATACCGGTCCGATCACTTCGACCGGCGATGTCAGCGAACATGTCGTCAAGGTTGGCCTTGGCGTGAAGTTCTGACGGTTTTTCCGTCTTCGACAAGGGGCGGCGCAAGCGCTGCGACGCCCCGGTGCTCAGGGAAACAGGGGTGGCGTGCTTCGTGAGGAACGAAAACACACATCGCCTTCCGCTCGGGCTTGAACAGCATACCCTTTTGGTGTGATGGTGGCATCAATCCACTTCCCGCTGCCGATCTTCAGTCGATTCCCCCATGCTACAGAAAAACACCTCGCCGGGCGTTTTTGATCGTCAGGCCTATATGATTGCCGTGCTGGTCTTCATCGCCGGCGGCACCAATGCGGCTGTTGTGCCATTTATCGGTTTTTACATCATACAGGTCCTTGGTCACCCGCCGGCCACGCTTGGTCTCTACAGCGTGACGGCAATGGTTGCTTCGATCATCGCCAGCCGCACTTATGGCGAACGTGTCGATGCCGGTGTGCGGGTGCGGCCATTGCTGCTGCTCTCTGTGTTTGGTGCTTTTATCGCAGCGGCGGCGGCGACCTCCGGGCATCTGGCATTGCTCGTGGCGGTGACGGCAACGGGGATGGGGCTTTCCAACGCCGCCAGTACCCTGATTTTCAGTTATGGTCGCTACTATGGCCGGGTAAAAGCACTGGATGCGCCTGCCTATAACGCCTTTCTACGGACAATGGTGTCGCTGGCATGGATGCTGCTTCCGGCCGCCGCCTATCTGATCCTCGATCTTGCCGGTGCGCAGGCCGTGTTCATGAATGCCATGCTGATGGCGGCCATCTGGGGCGGGCTTGCCCTTGCCTTCGTGCCGCGCGGCCAGACATGCCCGATGGAACGACGGAAAGAGGGCGACAACGATACGCGGCGCAACCTGCCATTGTTGATGGCGGCAGCGGCCAGCTTCTGCATGTCTTTCGCCCACGCCCTGTGCGCCTCGGCCCTGCCGGTATTTCTGGTGCGCGAGGTGGGCCTGCCGGATTACGTGCCGGGCCTGTCGCTCAGCGTCAAATGCGCGATGGAGGTTCTGCTGATACTGCTTGCGCCAAGGATCATGCGCCGGGTCAGCGCCCGCATCCTTCTTTGTATCTCTGCGGTGATGGCAATCGTCGCCTTCAACGTCATAGCCTCGGTCCAGACCCTTCCGGCCATGTTGTTCGGAGCAGCACTTGAAGGGGCCTATTACGGGCTTTGCGCCGGCACGTGCCTTACCTTCGTGCAGGGCTTTGCGCGCGGACGCACCGCGCGGGCGACCGCGCTCTACATGAATTCCATCTTCCTTGCCGGGTTGTTTGCGGTGCCGCTTATGGGGTTTGTGTCGCAATATGCAAGCTTCGGTACGTCGATCAGACTTGCTTCGGTTGGTGCAGGGGCAGCCCTGCTGCTGCTGTTCCTGACGCGGCGTCAGGTCAGCGAATAGCGAGACAACGCCGAGGTTTCTGGCGCTGACACCTATCAGCCCTCATCCCTGTGCTTGTCACAGTAAGCCAGTCGATGCGCGTCTGCGTGGCGAAAAGAGCCCCTTTCAGCCCAAGGACTTGGGCTGTCTAGATTCCCGTGACGAGCAGAGGAATGAGGGCGGATATTGAGCCGTATCGAGCCATCCGTCGAAACCGGACGTGCGCCTGTTGCTGTCCTTACGCCGAAATATCGACAATGCCGCAGTCGCCTGCCTCGGAGGCAAATGCGAGCAGTTTGCCGGTGGCGCTCCAGTCCATGCCGGTAATGGCGCCCTTGCCGGGGCGGCGAAGCAGGGCTTCCTTGCCATCCGCAAGCCGCACGCCGAGGATCATGCCGTCAATGAAGCCAATGGCCAGCACATCTTCCAGCGGGTGAAAGGCGACATTGGTAGCCATGATGTTGGCGCGGCTGCCGAGTTCTTCGGGTGCCTTGCCCATCGGGCCGTCCTTGCCGGAAAACGGCCAAACGATCGCGGCCGGGGCACCTGATGAGGCGAGCCACTTGCCCTTTGCCGACCACGAAACGGATTTCACCTTGGCGGGATAACCCGTCATGCGCATATGGCGGGCTTCCATGCCGCCCTTGGTGGCCTCCATCTTCCAGCCATGCAGGGCGTTTTCCTGCATGGAGGTGACGAGGAACTTACCGTCAGGCGAGAAGGTGACGCCGGTATGGGCACCTTTCCATTCCAGATCGACCGGATCGCCTGCACTCGCCACCCAATGCAGCGTCACGCCGTTATAGCGTGCAACGGCAATGCGCAGCCCCTTGGGTGCGAAGGCTATTGCCTCCACCGTACGTTCTTCCTTGAATTCCTTGACCGTGCCGTCCGAGAGGCGCACGAAGCTGGACTTGCCGACGCCATAAGCGACCGCCTTCTGCGGTCCGCCAGCAACGACGCCCACCCATTTGCGCGGCACATTGGCCAGCTCGCTGAGGCTGCCATCATGGCCAATGCGCAGCACGCGCCCGTCCTCGCCGCCGGAAAGCAGCGTGGCGCTATAGGGATCGCGGATGCAGGTCAGTAGACCCTCATGCGCCTCAGTGACCTTCTCGCCGCCATCCAGCCGGTGAATGGTGCCGGCGGCGGTGGCAAACAGCGGAATGTCGCCGAGAAAATGGGTCGAGACCACGTGGCCTTCGATATCAAGCGGGGCAACAGTCGGCATGGGGCATCGGTCTTTCGTCTATGTGTTTGTCATTGATGGATTTCGGTCGCAGACCAGGTCGGGAAGACCCGTTGGTGCGGTTTCAACCCGTGGCGTCAAGGTCGGTCCTCGGGTCATACCCGGGGATCACTCGACCATCCATATGCTGGCGGCAATGGCTCCTCGGGTCAAGCCCGAGGATGACGTCGATAGTGAGGAAGGGCACCGAGAACGCCAAGGGTGGCACGGTGCCCCGTCAAGGATGTCAAGCCGTGGCAAGGCAGGCGTTGAAGCTCTTTTCCAGCTTTTCGCGGTCGAGTTCGCGGCCGATGAAGACAAGGCGGCTTTCGCGCTTTTCGCCTTCCTTCCACGGGCGCTGGTGATCGCCCTCGATGATCATGTGCACGCCCTGCACCACGTAACGTTCCGCATCGCCCTTGAATGCGATGATGCCCTTGAGGCGCAGGATGTTCGGGCCGTCTGTCTGGGTGACCTTCTGGATCCACGGGAAGAAGCGCTCAGGGTTCATTTCGCCGCCGCGCAGCGACACCGACTGCACCGTTACGTCATGGATCGGGGAGGCGGCGCCATGGTGGTGGTGATCGTGGCCGTGGTCATGATCGTGGTGCGCGTGATCATGGTCGTGATGATGGTGGTCATGGCCGTGATCGTGCCCATGATCATGGTGGTGGTGGTCGCAATCAGGACCGCACGCGTGATCCTCGTGGCCGTGCTCGAGGAAGTGCGGATCGTTTTCGAGCGCACGTTCCAGATTGAAGGCGCCCTGGTCGAGAACGCGGGCAAGATCGACGCCGGAACGGGTGGTCTTGTAGATGCGCGCAGAAGGGTTGATGGCGCGCACGATATCCTCGATGCGGGCGACTTCTTCCGGCGAAACGAGATCGGTCTTGTTGACGATGACGACATCGGCAAAGGCGATCTGGTCTTCGGCTTCGCGGCTGTCCTTCAGGCGCAGCGGCAGGTGCTTGGCATCGACAAGTGCGACCACGGCGTCAAGCTCGGTCTTGGCGCGCACGTCGTCATCCATGAAGAAGGTCTGGGCGACCGGAACGGGATCGGCAAGGCCAGTGGTCTCGACAATGATGCCGTCGAATCGGCCGGGCCGGCGCATCAGGCCTTCGACCACGCGGATGAGGTCGCCGCGCACCGTGCAGCAGACGCAGCCATTGTTCATTTCGTAGATTTCTTCATCGGATTCGACGATCAGATCGTTGTCGATGCCGATCTCGCCGAATTCGTTGACGATGACAGCGTATTTCTTGCCGTGGTTCTCGGACAGGATACGGTTGAGAAGCGTCGTCTTGCCGGCGCCTAGATATCCCGTCAGGACGGTGACTGGAATGGGCTTGGCTGGTGCTGTTTCGGTCATGGAAACCTCGCGTGGAGAAAGGCCGGTTGAGGCCTCAAGGAATAAGTGTCGACGTCCATATAGGCGCGACGTTCGGGCAGTTCAAAGGGATTCTGGCCGGTTTCGGCGCAGTTTTTCAAATTTTGTTATGAAATAACGTTATGTCAAAAGCGTGGACGTCTTCAAGCAGTTCGACAAGGCCCGAAACGGCATGGGAAATGATCCTTTCGCCCTTCTCGGCTGAGGCGGCGGCGGCGTTTCCGGCAACGCCATCAGGGTTCAGGTCGCTCATCAACCAACCGAAAGCGTGTGGACCATAGGCACGCAGATGCCTGAAACGGCTGGCGAAATCGCTCTGGCGGGAGGGGAAGTTGGCGGCTTTTTCCATCGCCACCCGCTCCGGGCAAAGCGCCAGCATGACCGACGTCTCGATATCTCCACCATGGATATCGATCGCCTTGTCTTCAGGCTTCACGATATCCACCGGCACGCCGAAACGAGTCCAGCTGGTGGCGACCGCCAGCATACCGAAGCGGGCGCGCGCCTCGGTGGCGACGATGGTCATCAATGGCGAATTGCCGCCATGGGCGTTCAACATCACGAATTTGCGCACGCCTTTTTCATATTCGGCCTTAGCAATGCCGAGCCAGCGCTCAACGGCCTCATCGTAACGCAACGACTTCGTGCCCGGCACATTCATGTGCTCGATGGAATATCCAATGGGCTCCACCGGCAGGAAGGAGACCGGCAGACCGGCGGGCAAAACAGCAGCCAAACGGGAGACAATGCCCGTCGCAATCAGCGTGTCTGTCTCGAAGGGCAGGTGCGGCCCGTGCTGTTCGTGCGCACCGAGCGGCAGCACTGAAATTGCACCTGTTGCGCGAAGATGAGGGTCTGTTACGTTTTCGTCGTGATAATGCGTGTATGAGTTTGGCATCTGGCAGTCCGCGCGTGCATTCGGTAAGGATTTCCAGCAACATATATCGGTTCCGCCACAGGGTAAAAGGCACTCGCATATGAGCAAGGACAAAACTGGGCATAAGGACAAGGGCGCCAAAAAGGACAAGGGCACCAAGAAAGTAAAGGACGCCAAAAAGAGGGATGAGAATTTCAACCCTGAGGAACTGGCGCAATCCATCACCCAGGCCGCCCGTTCCATGCGCACGGCGCTGAGCCACAGCCTTGCCGAAAGCGGCCTTTATGCCGGGCAGGACGGCGTTATTCTGGCGTTGGCGCAGGAAGGCAGCCTCACGCCCGGGCAGATCGCCCAGAAACTTGGTGTCAAGGCGCCGACCATGACGCGAACCATCGGCCGCATGGAAGCCCAGGGCTTCGTGGAGCGCAGTGGCGATGACGAAGATGGCCGCGTAACACTGGTGAAACTGACGGAGACAGGCCTGAAAAGCGTCGAACATATCAACGTATCCATCGCAAATTGCGGTGCGCGGGCGATTGAGGGGCTTTCGGCCAAGGACATCAGGACGGTGGTTAAACTTCTCAAGGTGATCGATACCAACCTTCAATAATTTGTTGAGTTTTTAAAAACCACTGTCTTTTTGTTGATATTCCTTAAACCGGTTGCGGATTTTGTTTAAATTGTTTAATTGCGATTTAAACAGAAACGTCTGTCAATGACATGGGTTTGGGGAGAAATGCCGTGGCACAAAAGATCAAACTGTCGACAATCGCCGAAAGCCTCGGTCTATCGACTGCCACCATCTCCCTTGCATTGCGCGACAGTCCGCTGGTCGCCTCCGACACCCGCGACAAGATCAAGGAACAGGCCCGGGCGCTCGGTTACATCTACAACCGCCGGGCCGCCAGCCTGCGCACCTCGCGCTCCGGCATTATCGGCGTGGTGTTCCACGATGTGATGAACCCGTTTTATGGGGAAATTCTCAAGGCCATCGAAACCGAGCTGGATCGCAGCCGCCAGACCTTCATTCTGTCCAACCATTATGATTCGGTTGAAAAACAGCGCACCTTCATCGAAACGCTGCTGCAACTAGGTTCTGATGGTATCATCATGTCGCCCGCCATCGGCACGCCGATCGAGGACATGACGCTGGCTGAGGAAAACGGCATGCCCGCCATTCTGGTGGCCCGCTCGCTCGAGGGCGTCGACATGCCGACCTATCGCGGCGATGACAGCTATGGCATTTCGCTTGCGACCAATCATCTGATCAGCCTTGGCCATCGCACCATCGCCATGGTTGGTGGTACCGACCAGACCTCGACCGGCCGCGATCGTTATCAGGGTTATGTCAACGCGCTGCGCAAGGCGGGAATCGAGGTCGATCCGAACCTGCGTATTCCCGGCCCACGCTCTAAGCAGGGCGGTTTCGAGGCCGCAGTGCATTTCCTGTCGCTGCCGCAAAAGCCCACCGCTGCCGTCTGCTGGAACGATCTGGTCGCCATCGGCCTGATGAACGGCATTTCGCGCGCCGGACTGGTGGCGGGCGTGGATATTTCCGTGACGGGTTACGACGATCTGGAGGAGGCGGCCATCGCCACGCCGGCGCTGACCACGGTGTCCAACGGACAGGCCGAGGTGGGGCGCCTTGCGGCGCGCGCGCTTCTGGACAGGCTGGCGGGCAGCCACGAGCCGGATGGCGTGCACCTCATCAAGCCGGAAATGCGCATCCGCCAGTCGACAGGGCCGGTGCGTCCGAGGGTTTGAGCAGCGTTTCTCTCTCTTTCGTCATTCCGGCCTTCAGCCTAAAGCCAGCCAGCTCAAGCCCTTGAGCTGGAAAGACTCTTTGCGCCCCGCCGACTCGCGCCTCAAGTCCGGCATGACGGAGGTGGGCGTTAAAAAAACGGCATGAAACTTCCGTCTGCCCCCATAGCTTCCCCTTATTGCCCTTTTCACGGCCGCCGTTGTTTGAAAAGATCGCGGCCCAGAAGAGCGGGATGGCGAGTGGTTCGCCCATCAATCCGCTCTGACGATATCGGAATGCAATCAGGAGGAATATCCACCCATGTCTGACAGACAAGCCGTCGTTCTCGTTCCCGGCAAGATCAACCCGCGCGTGCTCGAACGCCTCGAAGGCAAGGTCGAGATCGTGACAGCGCCCGCCGGTGCTGAGCCGGTTCTGCCTGATGGCGCGGCTGAGCGCATTAATGCCATCGCCGTTTCAGGCGTCGTCAACGCCAAATGGATCGATGCGCTGCCGAAACTCGAGATCATTGCCAATTTCGGCGTCGGTTACGATGGCGTTGATGCCAAACATGCCGCCACGCGCGGTATCGTGGTGACCAATACGCCCGACGTGCTGAACGACGAAGTTGCGGACACGACGATTGCGCTGCTGATCAACACGGTTCGTCGTCTCTATCAGGCCGAAACCTGGCTGCGTGAGGGTAAATGGGTTGGCGAAGGGCCCTTCGCGCTTTCGCCGTTTTCCCTGCGCGGCCGCAAGGTCGGCCTGTTCGGCATGGGCCGCATTGGCCAGGAAATCGCCAAGCGGCTGGAGCCATTCAAGGTGGAGATCGGCTATCATACCCGCAGCAAGCGCGATGGCCTGCCCTATACCTATTACGGTTCGCTAAAGGAGATGGCGCAGGCTGTCGACACGCTGATCTGCATCGTGCCCGGCACCCCGGAAACGCACAAGGCGATCAACGCGGAAGTCCTCTCGGCACTTGGTCCGCAGGGCGTGTTCATCAATGTCGGACGCGGCTCCAGCGTCGATGAGGATGCGCTTTTGCAGGCCCTCAAGAGCGGTGCGGTGGGTGCTGCCGGTCTCGATGTGTTCTACGCAGAACCGAAGGTGCCGGAAGCGTTCCTGTCACTGCCGAACGTTTCCCTGCTGCCGCACGTCGCCTCTGCGTCCATCCCGACGCGCAACGCGATGGCCGATCTGGTGGCCGACAATATTCTCGGCTGGTTTAGGGATGGCAAGGTGCTGACGCCGGTGCCGGAAACGCCGGTTCAGGGATAACACCTCTCCGCCGTCATCCTCGGGCTTGTCCCGAGGATCCAACTACGTAGCGTTAAATCAATCGGTTGCAGATGCTCGGGGCAGGCCCGAGCATGACGAAAGAGGCAAAGTTCCGCGCTAACCCGCCTCTGCTTATTCCGCAATCTCACTCGTCGCGACCCATCGTCCCTCGGCGAAGGACCGGGCCATGGCATGAATGCTGCGCTCGATCTTCAGGCCTTCCTCGAAGTCGATGATATGCGCCGTCTTGCCCTCGATGGCCGCGATCAGTTCCCGGCACTCGATCACCTTCAGATCGTTGAAGCCGAGCCCGTGGCCGGGTGCGGGGATGAAGCGGTCATACGGCTTGTGGTGAGGGGCGGCGAGAACGGTTCTGAAACCCTGCTCCTCCGGGCGCCCGTCCGTGGTGTAGAGCTGGAATTCGTTCATCCGCTCCTGGTCGAAAAGGATCGAGCCGGTAGAGCCGTAAATCTGGATGGCGATACGGCCCTTGCGGCCCCAGGCCGAGCGGTTGGCGATCAGCACCGCCGAAATGCCGCCTTCGAGCTTCAGAAGCACGCTGGCAAGATCATGCGTTTCCACAGCGCGCTCGCCGCCGCCACTTAGCGGCCGCGTCTCGTAAGGCTTCACCATATCGGTGATCGCGCTTTCGGCATGGCCGAAAAGGGAAAACAGAAGTGACAGCGGATGAACAGCGAAATCATCCAGCGCGCCATAGCCGGAGGAGGCTTCGCTCTTCCAGTAGAAGGGCTGGGTGGCATCCGCCATGAAGTCCTCATCCATTTCCGCACGGACATGGTAGACATTGCCGATCGCGCCTTCGTCGATAAGGCGGCGCATATGGCGGATGACAGGGTTCTGGATGTAGTTGTAGCCCATGGCCGCCGCCTTGCCCGACCGGCGGGCCGCATCGCGCATCTTCACGGCATCCGTGAAGGCAGGCGCCATCGGCTTTTCGCACCAGACGTGTTTGCCGGCATCAAGGGCGGCAATCGCCATTTCGGGGTGAAAGGCATTGGGTGTGGTGACCGAGATCACATCGATTTCAGGGTCGGCAAGCAGATCGCGCCAGTCGCCGGTCGAGCGGGCGAAACCGAACTCGGCGGCTTTCTTCGCCGCAAGCTCGGGATTGACCTCTGCCAGTGTGACCAGTCGTGGACGCTTCACATCGCCGAAAACGCTGGTGACGTTGTTCCACGCCAAAGCGTGGCACTTGCCCATGTAACCCGTGCCAATAAGGCCAACGCCAAGAGCGGCCATGGTCTCTTCTCCCGAAGTTATTAGAATGAAATCAGTGGTTTAATAATTTATGCTCTTCTTGAAGCACTGTGTATAGCGGCAGAGTCGATATGGTCCCACGGCCCTCATCCCTGTGCTTGTCACAGGGATCCAGCCAGCCCAAGTCATTGGGCTGAAAGGACTCTTCCCGTCGCGCAGACGCGCGCCGGCTGGATTCCTGTGACAAGCACAGGAATGAGGGTGTTGCGGCATGCCTCAGGGATTGTCGCGCTTGAAAATCCAGTCGTGATCGGGGTGGTTCTTGAAGCGCCATTTGCGCATCGGCCCGGCCATCACGTTCAGATAATACATCTCGTAGCCATAAGGCGCGCCGCAGGGGTGGTGTCCCTTGGGAACCAGCACGACATCGCCGTCCGCCACAGCCATGGTCTCGTCCAGCGACCCATCCTCGGTGAAAACGCGCTGGAAACCGAAACCCTGCGCCGGGTTGAGCCGGTGATAATAGGTCTCTTCCAGATAGGTCATATCGGGGTAATTGTCTTCGTCATGCCGGTGCGGCGGATAGGACGACCAGTTGCCCGACGGGGTGAACACTTCCGTCACCAGGAGACTATCGGCGACATCGCGTTCTTCCATGGCGATGGGGAAAATGTAGCGCGTATTGGCGCCTTTGCCGCGCTCGGTCAGTTGCACGCCATCGGGACCGATCTGTTGCGCTTCGCGGCTACCTTTTTCACCCGGTGCGGTGCAGACACCGACGGTGCAATCCGTCGTGGCCGTCAGCGACCATTCGGAGCCGGCGGGGACATAAACGCAGTGCGGCGGCTTGCGCTCGAACACGTTCATGCGGTCGCCGAGTTCACCGAACTCCTTGCCCCCGGCGGAAATCTTCGCCTTGCCTTCGACAAGCACCAGAATGACTTCCGTATCGCCGGTGTTTTCTGCCGCCGTCTCGCCCGGCTTCAGACGATAAAGGCCGAAACCGACATAACCCCAATCCGCGCTTTGGGGCGTGATGTCGTGCACCTTGCCGCTTGTCGCGACCGGCTTGCGCAGAAGTGAGGTCATGGTGGTGTTCCTTTTTGGTCAGTCGTTCAATTTTTCGGGCGGCTATTCCCGCGTTTCCCTCATCCCTGTGCTTGTCACAGGGATGAGGGAGTAAAGGGCCTCAAGCCGCCTGAGCCTTGTCCAGTCCGGCCTCACGCGCAAAAGCCTTCAGCGATTTCAGGCCGAGGCTCTGATATTCGAAGGGGTTGCGCACATCCGGGTCCTGCTCGGCCTCGATGACCAGCCAGCCGCTGTAATTGTGCTCGGCGGCAATTTTCAGAACCGGCGGGAAGTTCACGCCGCCCTCGCTGTCACCCGGCACGGTGAACACACCGCGGCGAACGCCTTCGAGGAAGGAAAGCCGCTCGTTCCGAACCTGATCGGCAATCACCGGCCGCACGTTCTTGGCGTGGATATGGCCGACACGGTGCATGTATTTCTGCGCGACGCGCACGGGATCTCCGCCGCCGAACAGGCAATGGCCGGTATCGAGCAGCAGATGGGTCTTCGGCCCGGTATGCTTCATCAGAAGGTCGATCTCGTCTTCGCTCTCGACCACGGTTCCCATGTGGTGATGGTAGACGAGGGTGATGCCCTGTTCGGCAGCATAGGCCGCCAGCGCCTCCACACCCGCGCCGAACTTCGCCCAGTCCTCGGCCGCAAGGCGCGGACGGTCAACCAGCGCCGTGTCGTCGGCACCGTGAATGGCGTTCGAGGTCTCGCAGACGATGATGACTTTCGAGCCCATGGCTTTCAGCAGATCGAGCGCCGGCTGCATGGCCTTCTTTTCGGATTCGATGCTGTCGGTCAGAAGGTTCAGCGAATGCCAGCCGGAGACGAAGGAAAGGCCACGCGGCGCAAGCACACCCTTCAGGCCTTCCGGGTCAGTCGGGAACTTGTGGCCCTTCTCGATGCCGTCGAAGCCGATCTTGGCGGTTTCGTCGAGGCATTGTTCAAGGCTGATATTGGCGCCCAGTGTGCGGTCGTCGTCGTTGGACCAGGCAATCGGGTTGGTTCCGTAACGGATCATCTTACTGTCTTTCCTTGATATGGTTTTCGTAGCGCGCGCGCGCCGGTCCGATTTCGGCCCGGTCGGAAACTTCGGGTACCGCCACATCCCACCAGTGGCCACCGGCCTGCGGGGTCGGATAGGGGTCGGTATCGATGACGATGACAGTCGTGCGGCTGGATTCGCGAGCGGCCGCAAGCGCCGCTTCCAACTCGGCGATGGTGGAAACCTTGCGCGCATCCGCGCCCATAGAGCCGGCATGGGCGACGAAGTCGATGGCGATGGGGTTGACGTTGGTGTGGGCGTAGAGGTTGTTGAACTCCGCGCCGCCGGTTTCCATTTGCAGCCGGTTGATGCAGCCGTAACCCCTGTTATCGGTGATGACGAGGGTGATTTTGACGCCCATGGCAACCGATGTCGCAAGCTCGGAATTCATCATCATATAGGAGCCGTCGCCGACCATGACGATCACGTCCCGGTCCGGTTCCGCCATCTTGATGCCGAGGCCGCCGGCAACCTCATAGCCCATGCAGGAGAAGCCGTATTCCATGTGATAGGAAAGCGGCAGCTTGGATTTCCACAACTGGTGCAGCTCACCCGGCATGGTGCCCGCCGCGCACATGACGACGGTATTGTCGCGCGACTGGCGCTGTACGGCGCCGATCACCTGCATGTCGGTGGGCAGGCTGTTGGCGTTGTCCTCGCCCGGTGCTGCCGTATCGGCATCGGCCTTCTCGAACCATGCCGCCTTGAGCTTGGCATCCGGTGCCGTGAAGCGGTGGCTGCCAAGGGCGGCCGACAGTTTTTCGAGACCGATCTTCGCATCCGCCGTCAGGCTGATCGCATCATGCTTGGCGCTGTCATAGGGCTGCACGTTGAGGGCGAGGATCTTGCGGTCCGGGTTCTTGAACAGCGCCCAGGAACCGGTGGTAAAGTCCTGAAAGCGGGTGCCGACGCCGAACACCAGATCGGCTTTCTCGCTTATGATATTGGCGCTTTCGGCACCCGTGACGCCGACCGGGCCGAAATTGAGATCGTGATCCCACGCCAGTGCCGATTTGCCGGCCTGGGTTTCGACGACCGGGATGGAATGGGTTTCCGCAAAACGCTTCAGCGTTTCGGTGGCGCCGGAAAAATGCACACCGCCGCCGGCAACGATGACGGGGTTCTTCGCAGCCTTCAGCGCGGCGACGGCCTCTTCGAATTCCACCACATCCGGTTCCGGGCGGCGTTGCCGCCAGACGCGCTTTTCAAAGAAGCTGACGGGATAATCATAAGCTTCCGCCTGCACGTCCTGGCAGAAGGCCAGCGTTACCGGGCCGCAATCGGCCGGGTCCGTCATGGTGCGCATGGCGCGGGGAAGGGCGGTCAGCAATTGTTCCGGGCGCATGATGCGATCGAAATAACGGCTAACCGGGCGGAAGCAGTCATTCACCGTCATCGTGCCGTCGCCGAAATCCTCCAGCTGCTGGAGCACGGGGTCGGGACCGCGATTGGCGAAGACATCGCCGGGGATGAGAAGAACCGGCAGGCGGTTGACATGGGCGAGCGCTGCCGCCGTTACCATGTTGGCAGCACCGGGGCCGATGGAGGAGGTGACCGCCATTGCCCGCCGGCGACGCAGCTGCTTGGAATAGGCAATCGCCGCATGCGCCATGGATTGCTCGTTCTGGCCGCGATAGGTCGGCAGTTCCTCGCGAATGCCATAAAGCGCCTCGCCGATGCCGGCGACATTGCCATGGCCGAAGATGGCCCAGACACCGGCAATATAGGTCTCGCCATGCTCATTCATCTGCGCGGCGAGGTAACGAACCATAGCCTGCGCAGCCGTCAATCTGATTGTCTTCACGCTGCCTCTCCCTTTTTGGCGCGCGCCTCATCCCATATGCGGCACAGGCTGGTATAGCGCTGCGCCATGTCCTTCACCGCTTCCTCATCGGTGATCTTGCCACCGAGCCAACCCCGCGCGGCGTCAGCGAAAATCGTGCGGCCAACCGCGAAACCTTTGACCAGATCGAAACCGGCGGCAAGGCGGAAGCTCTCCTCCAGCTCGCTTTGCGGTGCGTCGAGACCAAGAACGACGATGCCGCGCACGTAAGGATCGTTGCGATGCACGGCGTCGCAGGCATTTTTCCATGCGGCTCTGGTTTTCATCGGCTCCAGTTTCCACCAGTCGGGATAAACGCCGATCTCGTAGAAGCGTTCGATGATGCGCGCGGCGGTCAGATCGTCAGTCGGGCCGACCTTGGAGGGAATGACCTCGAGCAGCATTTCCAACCGGTTGCGGCGTGTCGCCTGGAACAGACGCATCACCGTCTCCTCCTGCGCGGCGCGCATTTCGTCGGTATCATCCGGGTGATAGAAGCACAGAACCTTGACGACATTTTCCAGCGGCCATTCGGAAAGCCCGCCGAAATCCTTGCCGAGTTCCGGTTCCAGCGTCAGCGGGCGCGAACCCGGCCATTCCACCGGCCGGCCGATCCACAGACCGGAGCCGCTGGCTGCGAAAAGCGCATCGCGTCCGAGGCGTCCGTCACAGAGGATACCGTAACCCGCCTTGCCACCGGCGACCGTTTGCGCGGCCTCAAGGCAGAGCTTCTTGAAGGCGCCGATGCGCTCATGTTTAATGCCGAGTTCGTCGGCGATCGCTTCCAGTTGCATGCGATGGTCGAAGGCGAAGACGCGCATTGTGTCCCATTCGCCCTTGCGATTGGTTGACCAATGCACCTGTTCCAGCGCCTCGTCCTTGCGCAGCGCCTTGTTGCGGATGCCGGCCTTGAAGAAATATTGCAGCTCTTCCCAGCTCGGATAGGCGGGAGTGCAGCCGTGGCGGGAAACGGCAAAGGCGCCACAGGCATTGGCGTATTTCAGTGTCGTCGGCCAGTCCTCGCCGCGCAGCCAGCCACGGAAAAGCCCGGCCATGAAACCATCGCCCGCGCCGAGAACATTGAAGACCTCGATCGGGAAACCTTCGCCCGTCTCGCCATCGTCCAGGCTTGCCGGAATTTCGCCGGCGAAAACCGAAGCACCCATCGGGCCACGCTTGCACACCAGCGTCGCGTTCGACACCTTGCGTACGGCGTTCAGCGCGGCCAGCGTATCGGTCGAGCCGCCGGCAATGTGGAATTCTTCTTCCGTGCCTACAATCAGATCGAAGAGATGCAGGGTGGATTGCAGCTTGGCGGTGACCTTCTGCGATTCCACGAAGCGGCTTTCGCCATCGCCATGGCCGGCAACACCCCAGAGATTGGGTCGATAGTCGATGTCGAGCGCTGTTTTCGCACCGTTTTCGCGGGCAAGTTTCAGCGCCTTCAGTACGGCCGCTTCCGTCTTCGGATGCGACAGATGCGTGCCGGTGGCGCAGACACAACCTGCTTCGGCAATAAAGGCGGGATCGATGTCGTCTTCGCTGAGCGCCATGTCGGCACAGTTCTCGCGATAGAAAATCAGCGGAAACTGGTTCTGGTCGCGAATGCCGAGAAGCACCAGCGCCGTCAACCGCTCCGGGTCGGTTTTCACGCCGCGTACGTCCACGCCTTCGCGCACCAGCTGTTCACGGATGAAGCGGCCCATATGCTCGTCACCAACGCGCGTGATGACGGCACTGGCAAGGCCGAGCCGCGCAGCGCCGGCCGCAATATTGGTGGGAGAGCCGCCAATATATTTGGCAAAGGAGGCCATGTCCTCCAGCCGGCCGCCGACCTGCGAACCATAAAGGTCGACCGACGAGCGCCCGATCGTGATAAGGTCAAGTTTTTTCAAAAGCTTCCTCCTTCGGACCCCGCATTGAGGGAGCCTGATGCCAGTGGGCCTCCTCCGCCCACTTTCTGTCTCACCACCTTCGGGTGCATTCACGAGACGGACAATTATGGAATGCCCGTTTCATGAATTTGGATCATAAATTCTATTTTTTATGTTTTCAATAAAAATATTCAGGCTGTTTTGCGTGTTCCCACAGCGACAGCGAGTGTGATGGCGAGACAGAGCGTGGCGGAAAGCGAGCGGAATGCACCAAAATCGATTTCCGTTACCGTGAGCAGCGTCGCGCCGGACTTGCGCAGCGGATTGACGGCCGAATCGGACATGGCGACGACCGGAATACCATTGGCGCGGGCCATTTCCGCCAGTTCCAGCGTTTCAGCCGAATAGGGGGAGAAGGTGATCGCAATCAGCGCGTCGTCGCGGGAGATGGCGCTCAGATTGCCAAGGCCACCGACGGCGCTGTGCAAAACCGCAGGTACCTTCATTTTCTCGAAGGCGTAAGCGAGGTAACTGGCAATGGGGAAGGAGCGCCGCAAACCGATGATATGCACGGTGCGCGCCTGTGCCAGCGCCGAGACCGCCTCGTCAAGCTGCCGTGTATCGACCGATTTCAGCAGCATTTCCAATGAAGAACGGCCAGCCTCCACGAACTCCGCCAACAGGCCCGACGCGCTCTCGTCGCCCTTTTCGCGCAGGTGGTCCAGCCGGGTCGCATAATCCGGCCAGCCGCCGACATAGGAATCGCGAAACAGGCGCTGCATCTCCGAAAAGCCGGAAAAACCCATGATCTGGCAAAAGCGCATGAATGCAGACGGCTGCACACCGGCACCTTCTGCCATTTCGGCGACGGTGGAAACGGCAATGCGATCCTGATTGGACGCGACATAATCTGCACATTGACGTAATCGTTTCGGCAGGCCTTCCGCGACCTGAAGCAACCGCTCCTCAAAAGCCTTCACGGAGTCTGGCGCATCGATTGCCGTCATTGTCGTTCCTTTGTGCAGATTGAAATCGTGTGCACTTTAACTGCAATGGAATTTTTATTCCATTGTGTTTTTTACGAACGGATCAATGAAGTGGGATCGGGGTTTGTTGCGGTGTGTGATCGGGTTAACTTTCGTCATTCCGGCTCGAGGCCGGAACGACGAAGAGGGGGTGATTGACGCTTTTGGGTCAGTGCAGGCCACCAACCCCAAGATGGGTGTCGATAATATCCGGGTTCGCCGCAAGATCGTCGGACGGTCCTGACCAGACGATGCGGCCGCGTTCCATGATGATGGCGTGGTCGGCGAAGTCGATGGCCATCTGGATGCGCTGTTCGATGAGAAGAATGGTCATTTCGCCCGATTGCGCGAGTTTCGAGAAGGCCGCCATCAGTTCCTCGCAGATAACAGGGGCGAGACCTTCGAGGGGTTCATCGAGAAGCAGCACCTGCGGCTGGCCGAGGATGGTGCGGGCGGTGGAAAGCATCTGCTGCTCGCCACCGGAGAGTTGCGAGCCGAGATTGCGGCGTCTTTCCTTCAGGCGCGGAAACAGCGTGTAGGCTTCCTCGATGGCCGATTTCGGCCGGCCCTTGAGGCCGACGAAGAGGTTTTCTTCGACTGTGAGTGTCGGAAAGACATCGCGGGTTTGCGGCACGTAACCGAGACCGGCGAGGGCGCGGGCAGCACTCGGCAGGGCGGTGATGTCCTGCCCGCCGAGATGGATATCACCGGCAAAACGTTTCGTCTGCCCGGCAAGCGTGGCAAACAGGCTTGTCTTGCCAACGCCGTTACGCCCGAGCACCGCGAAACGCGAACCGGCGGGAACGGAGAGCGACAGACCCTCGATGACACGGGTGGGGCCGTAACCGGCGGTCAGGTTGGCGATTTCAAGCGGCGCTGCGGGCATTGGCGTAACTTCCGAGATAGGCTTGGCGGACTTCTGCGTTGCTGGTGACTTCGCCAGGCGAACCATCGAATATGACGGCGCCTGCGGCGAGCACGACCACACGTCTGGCGAAACGGAAGACCAGATCCATGTCGTGTTCGATCATCAATATGGCGAGGTCGGCGGGCAGGCGATCGAGCGCCTGTTCGATACGCGCCGTTTCCATCGAGGGAACGCCGGCGGCAGGTTCATCAAGCAGCAGGATTTTGGGCCTGAGCGCCATGGCAAGCGCGATCTCGATCAGCCGCTGCTGGCCATAGGCGATTTCACGAACGCGGGTTTCGGCGATGGCAAGCAGGCCAAGCGTTCCGAGAATGTCGCGCGCCTCGCTCATCACCGTTGGCATGGCGCGGTAACGGCCGAAAATCCGGCCCGTCCTGCCTTCCCTTTGCAGAATGGCGAGTGCGACATGTTCCTCCGGCGTCATGTCCTGGAACAGCCGCGTCACCTGAAACGAGCGGACAAGTCCGCGCTTCACGCGCTGACTGGCGCTGAGCCCCGTCACGTCTTCTCCGGCAATCCGCACGGTTCCGGCGGATGGCTTGATGTTTCCGGTAACGAGGTTGACGAAGGTGGTCTTGCCGGCGCCGTTGGGGCCGATCAGCACGGTGCGATCGCCGGGCGAAAGCGACAGCGAGACATTGTTGGTAACGACGAGACCGCCGAAATTTTTCTGCAGGCCGGAAACTTCGAAAATGGCGCTCATTTGCGATCTCCCCGCAGGCGCGCGATGATCTGTTCGCCCGCGCCATAAAGGCCGCGCGGCGCAAACAGCACGACGGCGATCAGAAGCAGGCCGACGATTGTGAGCCAGTGGAACGGATTGGCGGCGGAAACGACGTCCTCGAACCACATGAAGGTGACGGTGCCGATCAGCGCGCCATAAAGCGAGCCCGCGCCACCGAGAACCAGCATGACCAGCGCTTCGGCAGACAGCGTGAAGCTGAGGCTGTCGAGGCCGACCACCTGCGTGGAGATGGCGTTCAGCGCGCCGCCGATTCCGGCGACGATGCCTGATATCACGAACATCTTCAAAATCGTGCCATTGACCGAACCGCCCATGGCCTGAATGCGGATGCTGTCCTGCTTGACGCCGCGACACAGCATGCCGAAGGGCGAATTGACGACGACGCGAAGTGCCAGAAAAACCAGAAGCAGCAGGCAGACGCCGTAGATATAGGCGGTGCGGCCGTAAAGATCGAATTCGAAGGTGCCGAACAGCGCATCGGGCGAGACGCCGGCAAGCCCGTCGCTGCCGCCCGTCCAGTCCGACGCCTTGTTGGCCGCCTCATGGAAAAGATGGACGACGGCGATGGACAGCACCAGTTGCGGCAGGCCGTGCGCGCGCAACAGAATGGTGCCGGACAGCAATCCCGCGATGCCGCCCACTGCTGCGCCGATGAGGGTCATGAGAAGCGGGTCCGTGATACCGTAGTGGGCAGCGGCTATGCCGGCGGCATAGGCGCCGGCACCGAACAGGGCCGCATGGCCAAGTGTCGCCACGCCGCAATAGCCGGTAACGAGATCGATGGAGAGCACGAGAAGCGCTATCGCGATGATGCGCGTCAACAGCGCCAGAATATCCGGAAACAGGAAGTAACCGGCGATGGCGGCGATGATGATGAGCAGCGGACCGCCAATCGCGCGCAGGGGCGAGCGGGCCTTCGGCGGTTTTGCTGTTTCAGTGAGGTCGTTCATGAGCACCGCCATCTCATTTCGCCCTTCCAAGAAGGCCGCGCGGAAACAGCGTGATGATCACGATGACCGCCAGATAGAAGAAGAATTCGCCATATTCGGGAGCAAGATACCGCCCGGTCGTATCGATGGCGCCGAGCAACAGACAGGCGATCAGCGCGCCGGGGATCGAGCCTGCGCCGCCGACGGATACGACCACCAGGAAGGTGACCATGTAGCGCAGCGCATAATAGGGTTCGACCGGCAGCAATTCTGCGCCGATGACGCCGCCCATGGCCGCAAGGCCGACGGCGATGGCGAAGCTTACGGCATAGATGATTTCGGTGCGCACGCCGAGGGCTGCTGCCATGGCCGCATTGTCCACCGCTGCCCGCAACTTGATGCCGAAGGCGGTCTTTTCGAACGTGAACCAAAGTGCCGCCGCCACCACGAGGCCAGCGACGATGGCGAAGATGCGGTGGGTGGCGATGGTGCGAAACCCGAGATCGGTGGGACCGGCCAGTTCCTGCGGCAGCGGAATGGTTTTGAGCGTTGGCCCGAACACGAAATTGGCGATGCCGATGATGCAGAAGGTGATGCCGATGGTCATCAGCACCTGCGTCAGTTCGGGTGCGCCGTAGATGCGCCGGTAGAGAAACCGTTCAAGCGGTATGGCGATCACGATGGTGCCGATAATCGCAACGAGGATTGCCGCCGCGTACCCAAGGCCGAGGCCATGGGCGGCATAGGAGGCGAGATACCCGCCGATCATGGCGAAGGCGCCGTGGGCGAGATTGACCACACGCATCAGCCCCATTGTCACGGATAGGCCGATGGAGATGATGAAAAGCACCATGCCATAGGCAAGCGCATCGACAAGGATGCTGAAGACCGTCTGCATGTTCGAAAGCTCCTCCCGATGCGATTGCGCCCGTGCCGGAGCCGCCCGCAAAAGGCGGCGCCAGTCATTTCCGTCTCAATGCTTACTTGGCGGCGGCAAGGCCCGGATCGCCCTGTTTTTCGAAAGTCTGGACTTCCTTGTTGTAATAATTGCCGTCATCGCCCTTGGAGACTTCGCGCAGGTAGATGTTCTGCGTGATGTGGCGGCTCTGCGGATCGATGCTGACAGGGCCGCGCGGGCTTGTCCAGGAAAGACCCTTCACCGCCTCGACAGCCTTTTCCGCATCCTGTTTACCGCCGGTCGCCTCGATCATCTTGGTGATGACATACATGCCGTCAAACGCGCCGACTGCGGGGAAGGACAGTTCCTTGGGATTGCCAATGGCCTTGGTTGCGGCCTCCACGAAGGTCTTGTTTTCGGGTGAATCGTGGGAGACGGCATAGTGGAAGGTAGTCTGCATGCCGAGCGCTGCTTCGCCAAGGGCCGGAAGATCCGATTCCTGTGTAAGATCGCCCGGCGCGAAAAGCTTGATGCCTGATGATTTCAGGCCGTTGTCGTTGAAGGCCTTCACGAAGCCGAGCGTCGTCGGGCCGGAGGGCAGGAAGGCGAAGACGCCTTGTGCGCCGGAATCCTTCACGCGCTGCATGATGGGGCTGAAATCATTGGTGGAAAGCGGCATGCGAATGCTTTCCACAACTTCGCCGCCAGCGGCGGTGAAGGCTGCCTTGAAGGCGTTCTCCGCGTCAACGCCCGGGCCGTAATCGCTGACCAGCGAAATGACCTTCTTGACGCCGCCATCGAAAGCCACCTTGGCGATGGGCGTGGATGTCTGCCATGTCGTGAACGAGGTGCGCACCACATTGGGGCTTTTGGTAACGATGGCCGATGTGGCCGCATTCATGATGACCATGGGCACATTGCCCTGTTTCAGAAGCGGCGTAACCGCCATGGCGTCGGGCGTAAAATAGAAGCCCGCGAGATATTGCACGCCTTCCTTTACAACCAGCTCCTGCGCCAGCGCCTTGGATTGCGCCGGATCGGCCTGCGGCACATCGCGGTAGACGACTTCGACAGTGTCATTGCCCACCTTGTTGCCGTGAAGCGAAAACCAGGCGTCTATGCCGGCCTTGAAGTTCTTGCCCTGCAGCGCGAAGGGGCCGGAGAACGGGCCGACCACGCCGACCTTGATCGTCTCGGCATAGGCAACGGAACTGAAGCAGATGGCCGCGATTGCGGCGGTGATCCGTAATTTCATGATTTCCTCCCAATTGATCCGTGGCTCCCTCCACCGATCCAGCCAGTCAAACTGGTAAGTGCGATGGCCAAAGTAAAATGAAAAAAAGGGGGCAATAAATAACCTGATGGTTATGGATCGCCGCCTTATCCGGTTCTGCCCGATATTGGATCATACAATAGGGATAGTCTGGCGATTCTCAATTGCCGCAGCCGCTGCAGCCATCACGAAAGGTCCCGTTGCAGCATGCTGCTTCCAAATGCCGCCGTTATGAAAAATGCCCTGCTCCACGCGGCCGGAAAATGACGATAATATGCACGTAATCCCGGTGCCTTAACCAGTTCTAAGGGGATTGTCCGTAGTCTCCCGAAGCATATTTTGAATTTCATTTGGTGTCTTGATGGGCGAATATCAGAATAAAGCCGTTGATCTTATGCGGAATCGCGTTGGCGACAGTATACTCAACAACAAGATCGAGCGCCGCGAAGCTTTTCTCCGCAAGGCGCTGGCGCTGTATCACGTCATGGGCGGCGCGGCGGATGGCATGCGCGCCGCGGTGGAAGATGTTGTGCACCTGCCGAAGCCGAGCGTCGATGTCGCTGTTGGCGACGTGATGCATGAACTGGCAGCAATCGGTCACGTCGCCGATCTCGATATTATCCAGGCCGGATATAACAAACTTGATGCCGCCAATCTGCATATTTTGAGCAAGGGAAAGCGGCTTTTGCAGAAGCAGCAGGAAAAGAAGCTTGCCGCCACGGCTGAGAAGTAAGCCGGACAAAGGCAGCTGAGGGTGATGACAAAGCTCCCCCACACCCGGCGTCATCCCTGGGATTGTCCAAAGGATCCAATCACGTCCAACTAGACCAAGACGTTGCAGCTGCTCCGGACAAGTCCAAGCATGACGGACGAGGGCTTCGGGACTTCGCCATCATTCTGAGGCCCCCAATCGGGGGCGCTTCGAAATCAGGCAACGTCCGCGACGAAAATATCCTGCCAGGCGTCGTAAGCGGAAAGAACCGTTTCCATCTGCGCGGTGTGGCCGGTGATGAAGTCATCGCCGTAGATCGTCTCATCAGGATATTCGGTAATCAGCGTCATCGGCACTGTGTGGCGGTCGTCGATGGACGACAGGCACGGGAAACCGTTGATGATGCGGAAACCGGTTTCACCGGCGTGAATCTCGTAAAGCGCGATCTGGCGGTTGTTGTAATCCAGCAGGCCCGGAATGGCGCCGAGATGGCGGGTAACCCGGTCGAGCAGGGCTTCCGCCTGCTTTTCCCAATCCGCATGGTGGCGGATGATGAGGAAGAAACCCTTCGGCAGCGTCCACATGGCGAAATTGCGCGGCACATAACCGGAAAGCGGACGGGTCCATTCGTGCGAGGGATAACCGTGCAGGTTTACATGCAGGCTCGCGCCGCTCATCTCCTGCGCGCTGAAACGGATTGCCTTCTCGTTGAGATGGACGCCCGAATTTTCCCGCGTGCGATATTCGAGATCGTCGCCGAGCGCCGTGTACCGCGCCGCATGGTGCATATGGCGTGGATTGTCGGCGCGCAGCCGCTGGTGCAGGGCATAACCATCGGGGTTTTCCAGCGGCGAAATGGTGAAATGCGCGCCCTGTCTTTCCGCAAGTTTGCGGGCGGCGCGGACGGCGCCAACGATGCCGGTGGTTTCATTGGGATGCTGGCCGCCGCTGATCATCACGGCGGCATCGCTGCCCGCGACATAACGGGCGGCAAGAACGCGGCCCGACCGCGAGTGGGCCTCGAACGCCTCGCCGCCGATCTCGGCAAGCATCCGCGCGATCTGACCCGCCGCCACCGGTTCGCGGGCCTCGTCGATCCGCTGTTCGCCGCCATCCAGGAAAGTTGTGGTGAGTGCACGGGTCTCGATACGGACCGAAACGTCGCCGTTGCTTTTGACGACTTCCGGAACAATCTGGCCGGGTTTCAGGCCCCGGTCGCCGAGCGGTCGGCCGGACTTCTTCTGGAAGAATTCCAGGAGGGAGAAATAGAAATCCTCGTGCAGCGCTTCACGCAGGCTGACCACCTCGTCCCCGACCGGCAGCGCCATGTCTTCGGACGGGTGCGTGACGCGGATGTTCAATTCCTCGAAATAGGGTTCCTCATCGCCCCAGCCGTGGTTGGCAACGGCATTGATTGCCGCTTCGAAAAGCTGCTCGTAATCCGTCTCCAGCCGCTCGCCCGTAGCGTCACCGGCCGGACGGAACCAGCCGGTTGGCGAGACATTGGTTTCGCCGACGATATCGGTATGAACCCGGTTGGGAGCGAGAACCTTGAGGGTTTCCTTCTTGCCGTTGCGGCTCAGCGTAACGTCATAATGAAGGGCGTCGTCGTCGCGGGCGATAAAATCGATCTTCGCGTCGCCGGCTAGTGCCGCCAGCGGATAGGCCTCCAGCCGGAAACGATTGGCGGGTGCATTGGCGTGCACCGGGTAATGCACCTCGATGGCATCGACGCCACCAAGATTGATCTCTTCCAGAAAGGTGAAGAGAAGCGGCTTGTAGGCGCTGCGGATGCGGGCACTGACGCCTTTTTTCTTCAGCCTTTCTTCGGCTTCGCGGCGGCTTTTGGCGTCATCGAACGTCCATGCCTCGAAGGACTGGCCGGGCGCGGAGTTGGCGAGAAGCACATCCAGAGTACGCTTGAAGGTCTGGTCGAAAATCTGACTCATCACGATCACCTTGAGGTTCTGCCGGTGGGATCAAGGCTGTCGCGCAGCCAGTCACCGAGAAGGTTGAGGCCAAGCACGGTCAGAAGGATGGCAAGACCGGGGAAGACGCTGACCCACCATGCCGTTTGCAGATAGGTGCGGCCATCCGCCAGCATGCCGCCCCAGCTCGGAATGGTCGGATCGACACCGAGGCCGAGGAAGGTGAGGCTGCTTTCCAGCAGGATGTTGTTGGCGACGTTGAGCGTCATCAGCACGATAACAGGGCCGATCAGGTTCGGCAGAAGGTGCTGGAGAATGATGCGCCAGTCCTTCACGCCAATGGCGCGGGCGGACAGGATGAATTCCCGTTCGCGCAGCGTCAGCACCGAGCCGCGCACCAGACGGGCATATTGTACCCATTGCGAGACGATCAGGAGGATGATGGTGTTGGTGAGGCTACCGCCAACAATTGCGATGAAGGTGATGGCCAAGAGAATGAAGGGCATGGCGAGCTGGATATCGGCAAAGCGCATGACCAGCATGTCCCAGAAGCCGCGATAATAACCGGCGACCAGGCCGACGATCACGCCGAAGACCACGGCACCGATGACCGAGGTGAAACCGACGAGCAGCGAAATCTTGCCGCCGGCCACGACACGGGCCAGTACGTCACGGCCGAGCGGATCGGTGCCGAGCGGATGGGCGGCGCTAGTGAAGGGCTTGGCAAGGCGCGCCATCAGGTCGATCTTTTCGGCACCGCCCGGAAACAGCACGTCGGAAAGAAGAACGGCAAGGCAGATGACGACGGTAAGCAGGGCGCCGAGGATGAATTCGAGATTGTTGAAGCGCGACAGGCGCGAGGTTTTGGCAGCCATCGTCAATTACTCCGTGCGGATGCGCGGATCGACCAGCCCGTAGGCGATATCGACCAGAAGGTTGATGCCGACGATCATCAGCGACAGCACGGTGATGACGGCCTGAAGCACGGGATAGTCGCGCGCGCCCACCGCATCGAAGGCGAGCGTGCCGAGACCCGGCCAGTTGAAGACGCGCTCGATGACGACGATGCCGCCGAGAAGTCCGCCGAATTGCAGGCCGAAATAGGTAATCAGCGGAATGGCGCAGTTACGCAGCGCATGCTTGTAAAGCACCTTGTTTTCGCTGAGGCCCTTGGCGCGCGCCACCATGACATATTGCGAGCGCAGCGTATCGAGCATGGCCGTGCGCACCAGGCGCACATTGGTAGCCGTCAGGATAACGCCCATGGTGACCGATGGCATGATGTAGCTTGCAAAGCCGCCCATGCCGCTTGGCGGCAGCCAGCCGAGCGTGATGGAGAAAAGCAGCACCAGCATGGTGGCCAGCCAGAAATTGGGGAAGGACAGGCCGACGAGCGAGAAGATACGGATCACCTGATCGGCCGTCTTGCCGCGCGAGGTCGCGGCCTTGATGCCGAGCGGAATGGAAAGCGCAATCGACACCGCCATGGAGATGAAGGCGAGAAGCAGCGTGGCGGGCAGGGCATCGGCGATGAGCCGCGATACCGGCGTGCTGCCGGTGAAGCTGCGGCCGAAATCGAGCGTAACCAGGCCTTTCAGGAAGCTGAAATATTGCACGAAGAACGGCCGGTCGGTTCCAAGCGCCGCACGAATGCGCGCCAGATCGTCTTCCGTCATGCTGCCGCCGCCCTGGAACATGGTGACAGCCGGATCGCCCGTCAGGCGGATGGCGAAGGAAACGAGAAGGGTGATGGCGATGACGACGAAAATCGCCTGCAGCAATCGCTTGATGAGGAAACCGGCCACGTTTTTTACCTTGAAGAGAGACCCGACCTTGCCCGCGGGATGGCGGGCAAGGCGCTTTTAGGGAGGATAAGCCTGATTATTCGACGGTGACGTCGGTCAGCTTCAGGCGGTTATCCGGCGGTGCCACGAAACCCTTGACCCGCTTGTTGATGCCGTAAATGGCATTGGTGTTGTAAAGCGGAATTTCCAGCGCGCGCTCGGCGGCATAGGCGCCGACTTGCTTGAGGATCTTTTCGCGCTCGGCTCGGTCAGTCAGTGGGCGCTGCGATTCCAGCAGCTTGTCCAGCTTCTCGTCCTTGTCGTAAGGATTCCACTTTTCACCCGAGTGGTACATGGAATAGGCCGTGTTGTCGTAATCGAAGGTCCAGCCGCCCCATTTCTGCTGGAACATCGCGCCGGTCTTGCCCTGCGGGATGATGTCGTTCAGGAGCACGTTGGTCTCATAGGGCTTGATGGTGGCGGTGATGCCGACCATGGACAGATAGCTGGAGATGACCTGCGCGACTTCGTTCATCGTCGCATCGTTGCCTCTGATATCGATCTGCAGCGCCGCACCCGGCTTGACGCCGGCTTCCGCGAGCAGCTTCTTTGCGCCTTCCGGATCATAAGGCAGCGGCTTCAGATCGGCGTCGTAACCGAAGGACAGCGCGCTCTGGAAGCTGGCGATTTCCGAGGCCTGACCGGCAAGGATCGACTTGACGATCGTGCCGCGATCAACGGCCATAATGATGGCCTTGCGCACCTTGGGATCAGCGGTGATGCCGTCACGAGTGTTGAAACGCAGCGCATCCACCGTCGGGCCTGGAACGCTGACGATCTCCAGCTTGGAATCGCCTTCGATGACCGGGATCATGCCAATCGGGATGGTGGGAGGAATGACGAGATCGACGCGGCCGGCCTGCAATTCGGCAACTGCGGTCGCCGGCTCGGCGATGAAGCGGAATTCCAGTTCGGAGAGCTTTGGTGCGCCGCCCCAGTAATCCGGGTTGGCTTCCAGCTTGATGTTGGTCTTCGGCGCATAGGAGACGAATTTGAACGCGCCGGTGCCGACCGGGTTGAGGTTGAAGTTGTCTTCACCCTTTTCCTGAATGTATTTCGGCGGAACGATCATGCCGCCATAACCGGCAAGCTTGGTCAGAAGTACCGGATCGGGCGCCTTCAGCTTCATGTCGACGGTATAGTCGTCGATGACGTCGACGCTTTCGATGGCGACATAGTTGGAGCGCTGCGGGCCCTTGGCACCCTGTTCGCCGAGAAGGCGCTCGAAGGTGAACTTGACGGCGGCGGCGTTGAAGGGCTCGCCATTATGGAACTTGACGTTCTGGCGCAGCTTGAAGCGGATGCGCTTGCCTTCATCCAGCTCTTCCCAGGATTCGGCAAGGCCGGGCACGAGTTTCAGGTCCGGACCGCGATAGGTCAGGCCATCAAAGATGTTGGTGGCGACAGCTGCCCATTGCACCAGGAAGGTGTCGATCGGATCCCAGCTGCCGGGGTCCTGCGGGCTGGAAATGGTCATCTTGCCAGCGGCGAAAGCCGGCGCTGCGGTGAAGGCCGTGCCGGCCAGCGCAAGCGCGACGAACGTTGCCGTCATGCCCTTTTTGATTTTTGTCATCTACCTGTTCCTCTTCAGATGGTTACGGTTTTGGTTATTGTTCAGGCACTCTTCGCGATGAAGTGGCCTGGATTGATTTCCTCATGGGCGAGAATGGCGGGCTCATCGCCGACGCGGCGCACGGGATTAGGAATTTCGCCCTCGATCATGGCGATGCGGCGCTCGATCAGGGGATCGGCAACCGGCACTGCGGAAAGCAGCCGGCGCGTATAATCATGCGTGGGCGTTTCGAAGACCTGCTGGCGGCTGCCCATTTCCATGATCTGGCCGAGATAAAGCACCGCGACGCGGTGGCTCATCTTTTCCACCACCGCCATGTCATGGCTTATGAACAGGTAAGCAAGACCACGTTCCGCCTGCAAATCCATGAACAGATTGATGATCTGCGCCTGGATGGAGACATCGAGCGCCGACAGCGCTTCGTCGGCGATGATGAGCTTGGGATCGGAGGCGAGCGCGCGGGCAATGCAGACACGCTGCCGCTGGCCGCCCGAAAACTCGTGCGGATACCGCGATGCATGTTCCGAACTCAGACCCACCCGTTCCAGCAGTTCATCCACCCGGCGGCGCACCGCCTTGGCATCGTTGATCAGGCCGTGGGTATTGATCGGTTCGGCGATCGAGAAGCCTACCGTCTTGCGCGGATCTAGCGAGGCGAAGGGGTCCTGGAAGATATATTGCACTTCCTGCCGCATGCGGAAACGTTCCGCCGCCGACATCTCAGAATAGCTGCGGCCGTTGAAGGATATTTCGCCTGATACCGCCGATTGCAGCTGCTGGATTGTGCGGCCGATGGTGGATTTGCCCGAACCGGATTCACCGACCAGCGCCAGTGTCTCCCCGGCGTGGATGTCGAAGCTGACCTTCTGCACGGCGCTGCAACGGTGCGTCGCCTTGCCGAACAGGTTCTTGCGAATATCGAAGCGAACGAACAGGTCGCGAACCGAAAGCAGCGGCTTCTCGTCGTATTTTGCGGTGTTCTGCACCCGTTCCTCGCCCACCACGACCGGCTGGCCATCCTGCAGGACGGTGAGCGGAAGGCGCTTGGGAAACTCTTCGCCGGTCATGCTGCCGAGGCGCGGAACGGCGGAAAGCAGCGCCCGCGTATAGGGATGCTGCGGATTGGCGAAGATGTCCTTGACCGGGCCTTCCTCAACCTTCCTACCCTTCCACATGACGACGACGTCATCGGCCATTTCCGCCACCACGCCCATGTCATGGGTGATGAAGACCATGCCCATGCCGAGCTTCTTTTGCAGGTCGCGCATGATGTTGAGGATCTGCGCCTGAATGGTGACATCAAGTGCCGTCGTCGGTTCGTCGGCGATCAGCAGCTTCGGCCGACAGGCAAGCGCCATGGCAATCATCACGCGCTGGCGCATGCCGCCGGAAAGCTGATGCGGATAACGGTGCAGAAGCTCGGCCGCATCCGGCAACCGCACCATGTCGAGCAACTTTTTTGCCTCGGCCATGGCCGCCGCCTTGCCCATTTTCTCGTGCAGGACAAGCACTTCGCAGATCTGGTCACCGATGGTGAAGACCGGGTTCAGCGACGTCATCGGCTCCTGGAAGATCATGGCGATCTCCTTGCCGCGGATCGACCGCATTTCCTTCTGCGATGCCTTCAGCAGATCCTTGCCTTCGAACATGATGCGACCGGCGGGGTAAGTCGCGCCCATCATATCCGCAAGACGCATGGTCGAGAGCGACGTGACCGATTTGCCCGATCCGGATTCTCCGACGATCGCCACTGTCCTGCCGGCTTCCACGGCAAAGGAAATATCGTCCACGACGCGGCTGTCGCCGAACTCAACGCTCAGGTTTTCAACCGAGAGGAGGGCGTTGCGGTTTGCGGCGGTCATATCAGCGTCTCCGGCTTGGCATGCGCGGCAATGCCGGCGCGGCCATCTGAAATAGTGAGGGGGCAAGGGCGTCGGGCAGGCGCGCGGGATGAAACGCTGTGCCGGAGGATGGGAGTGTCAAAAAGAAAGCGCATGGCGTTTCAGGCGCGATGTAGATTGGCTGCTGCCGGTCGATACGGGAATTGCGACCTGGTCGAAGTGCTATGGGCGACCTCACCGGTGCCGGTAAAATGCCTGGTGCCAGTCTCAGAATCGATGATGCGCATGAACTTGTATTCCCCACCCCTTGTTTTACAAAAAAGCTAACAAAACAGGACAATCATGTCCAGAGTGTTGAACAATTTTTGTATACTGCTCTACAAATACGCAAGTGCATTTATTTTGGGCGCGGGTGCGCCGAAGGGCCGGACCCCGATTAAGGGATGGTTTTATTCTGTATTGAGGATGTATTGATTTCAGTGGTTGCGGGTGCCGCTGCCCGTGATACAGGCCGGACGAAGACCATTGAAAAAGGATACCGGGTATGACGAATAGAACGGGTGCGGTCAGGCTATCCGGCTTCCTGCGTTGCGCATCGGTGCAGGATGTCCAACTTGTAGAAAGCCATCTACCCGATCACATTCGCCTGACTAGAGCGGAGCCGGGCTGTATTTCCTTTGAGGTATCGCAGACCGAAGACCCCCTGATCTGGAGGGTGGAAGAGCTTTTTGTGGACCGCGCTGCTTTCGATTTTCATCAGCAGCGCACGCGCGCATCTAAGTGGTTTGTTGCCACCTCCGCCATTCCACGGGACTATGAGATAGTGACGCTGGCGTAAATAAAGACAGGCCGCAGCGGCATTCCTGCCGGCTGCGGCCTGTTTGGATTTTTGGAGCACCAGTGGACTGGTGTCTGCGCCTATTCCTTCGGCATGCCGATCGGTGGCGCAAGACGCCGCTGCGCAGCGATGCGGAAGGGGGCGTTCATCGCGCCATATCCGCCGTAGGCACCGCGCCTTTCGACGATTTCGAAGAAGAACCCTTCGCCGAAGGTGCGGCTGTAGATCTGGAAATATTCGCCGTTGTCGTCCCGGTCGTAGAGGATGCTTGCTTCCCGGAGTGCGTCGGAGAATTCCGGTTCCAGCCCGAAGCGGGCCTCCAGATCGTCATAATAATTGCGCGAGATCGGCAGGGCGTGAAAGCCGCGCGCATGCAGAGCCTTGGCGGTGGCGAAGATATCGTCCGTGGCGAAGGCGATGTGCTGGATGCTGGTGCCGAAACCTTCCGCCAGAAATTTGCCGGCGAAGGTCTTTCGGTTGTCGGCGCCGTTCATGGTCAGGCGGAAACGCGGGGAGGGCACGCTTTCTATGGCCTGGCTGCGTACCAGACCGCCGGGATCGACCACATCCACCATCGGCGTGCGGCGCGTTGAAAACAGCGATGTGTAAAACAGAAGCCAGGTCAGCATTTCATCGTAATGCGTTGTTTGCGCAAGATGGTCGATGCGGGTCAGTCCGGTATTGCCTGCTGCTGTCGTCGCATCTACCGGTGCGAATTCATTGTCCCAGATGGAGGCGAGCGCCGTGGACCCGTCGAGGAAATAGATGACGCCATTGCCCACGCCCTGAATGGCTGGAACCGCGACTTCGCCGGATTTGCGCGGTTCGGCGAATGTCGGCGCGCCCAGCGCTGCCGCACGCGCAAGCGCTGCCTGCGCATCATCGACCTTCAGGCCGAATGCATAGGCATTGGTGCCGTGGATGGAGTAGGATGCACCGGCGAAACTCTCACCGGTACCGCCGGTATTGATGACGATGCGAATGTCGCCCTGCGTATAGAGATCGACATCGCGATTGCGGTGCCTCGCGGTTTTATCAAAACCGAGTGTGGCGAGCAGCGCTTCCAGATTGGCCTTTTCCTCCGGTGCCGTTGTGAACTCGACAAACTCCACGCCTTCCGTCTGCACCCGCTCAGGCATGGCGGGCGCCTCGATGCGGATGTCGGGCTCCAGACGGCGCACCTGATCCATGAGGTTGATGAGCGAACGATGGCCGTCCTCAGCCAGCAGGCGCGCCGAGCCACCGCGGAACTGGTCGTTGAAGATTTCGAGCGACAGCGGGCCGCTATATCCGGTTGCCGCGACAGCGCGCATGAAATCCACCACCGGCAGATCGCCTTCGCCGGGCATGTTGCGGAAATGGCGGCTCCAGTACAACAGGTCCATGTCTATCAGCGGTGCGTCGGCCAATTGCACGATGAAGATCTTGTCGCCGGGAATGGAGCGGATGGAGTTGGGATCGATCTTGCGCGACAGCGTGTGGAAGCTGTCGAGGATGATACCGACATTGGGGTGATCGGCGCGGCGCACCACTTCCCACGCATCGCGATGATCGCTGATGTGCCGGCCCCAGGCCAGGGCCTCGTAACCCACGCGAACACCATGCCTGGCCGCAAGTTCGCCAAGCTCATGGAAATCGGCGGCGGCGCGGTCTATGCCACCCAGCGACACCGGCGAGACATTCGAGCAGATCAGCATCAGATCGGTCCCGAGTTCGCCCATGATGTCGAATTTACGCCCTGCGCGCTCAAAGGCGCGGGCGCGGTGCGGTTCCGGCATGCCTTCGAAATCGCGGAATGGCTGGAAAAGCGTGATATCCAGCCCATGATCCGCCGCAAGGGCCTTCACCTCGCGCGGCGAGGCGTCGTAGGTCAGGAAATCGTTCTCGAAAATCTCCACACCGGTGAAACCGGCCTTGGCAATGGCCGCCAGTTTCTCCGGGAATTCGCCGCTGATGGAGACGGTGGCGATGGAAGTACGCATTGGCACACCCTGTTTGCCTGTGTCATAGCTCGCCATATTGCGTTCCTTTTCAGCGTTATGTACTAATTGGTTAATAATAGGGGTGCGGCGGCAAGCCGTATACCCTGCTGATGGATGGATCATGACAAAAAGCGCAACTTCGAACGGCACCAGCGAAACCCGGCAGGCGAAGCGCGATCCGGAAGGCGTGCGCCGAGACATTCTTTCCGTTGCGATGGAGGAGTTTTCGCAAAACGGCCTGTCGGGGGCGCGCATCGACGAGATCGCCGCCCGCACGCGTACGTCCAAGCGGATGATCTATTATTATTTTACCGACAAGGAAGGGCTTTACCAGCGCGTTCTTGAAGAAGCCTATGCCAAGGTGCGTGGCGGCGAGAGCGATCTGGAGCTGGACGGTCTGGAGCCGGTTGCGGCGCTGGAAAAGCTCTGTCGGTTCACTTTCGATCACCATCGCCGCAACCCGGCTTTCATCCGCATGGTGATGATCGAGAACATTCATCACGGCCGGCACATGCAATCGTCCGGAACGATCCGCCAGCTCAACCGACCGGCCATCGATGCCCTGGAAAGCGTGCTGCTGCGCGGCCAGAAGAGCGGCATTTTCCGCAACGGCATCAATGCGCTGGAACTGCACTGGCAGATCAGCGCGCTGTCGTTTTTCAACGTCTCGAACGTCGCAACCTTCTCTTTCATCTTCGGCGACGGGCTGTTTACCGAGAAGGGTCAGCAAACATTGTCGCATCACGTCAGCGACATGGTGTTGCGATATGTGCTGAGCCCGGACCATATCACGAAGATCGGGAAAGACGGCCGATGAGGTGGCTGAGCGCCACCCCGTAACCTTCGATGCCGAGACCGGCGATCACGCCTTCGGCGCGCGTCGAGATATAGGAATGGTGGCGGAAGATCTCCCGTTTGTGGATGTTGGAAATGTGAACCTCGATCACCGGTGCCTCGAAGGTATTGAGTGCATCGAGGATCGCCACCGAGGTATGGGTAAAGGCACCGGGATTGATGACGATCCCTGCCGATGTGCCGCGCGCCGCATGGATCCAGTCGATCAGCTCGTATTCCCGGTTGCTCTGGGCAAAGAATATCTCGTGGCCCGCCGCCTCGGCAATCGCGCGGCAATTGGCCTCCACATCGGCCATCGTTTCGTAGCCGTAGATTTCCGGCTGGCGTTGGCCGAGCAGGTTGAGGTTCGGTCCGTTAAGTATGGTGAAAAGGCTCACGCCACACCCTCTTTCGTGCAAATTTCGGTAAAATGTGCCGTCATGCGCTCGGCATCAGGTTCACGGCCGCAGAACAGCCGAAACGCGCCAACAGCCTGAAACACCGTCATGCCGCCGCCGGGCAGGGTGCGACAGCCTTTTTGGGCCGCCGTCGCCAGAAGCTCGGTCACCAGCGGCATATAAACGATATCGGCCACCCAGTGCCGTTGTTCAAGGAGGTCGGCCTTGACCGGCATGCCGGGATGGGCGGGCATGCCCATCGGTGTGGCGTGGATCAACCCATCCGCGAAGGGCAGGGAATCTGCCGGGTCTTTCACGGCAAAGGCGTGGCCTTCGCCAAAACGGGTGTTGAGTTCGGCAGCCAGATGATCTGCGCGGCTGAAATCGCGGTCGCAGATATCGAGGTGGGTAATGCCGAGTTTCAGCGCCGCATGGGCCACCGCAACGCCTGCACCACCAGCACCGACCAGCAGCGCCCGGTCGCGTTTCGCATCCGGCAGGCCGCGCATGAAGCTTTCGTAAAATCCGTACCAGTCTGTATTGTGCCCAATGCGACGTCCGTCCTTGAAGACGACGGTGTTGACCGCGCCGAGCATGCGGGCATCATCAGACAATTCATGCAGGTGCGGAAGGACCGCCTGCTTGAAGGGATGGGTAATGTTGGTGCCGGCAAAGCCGCGCGATTCCAGCTCATTGAGCAGATCGGGAAGCGCGCTTTCCGGCAGCTTGCGCGCCACGACATCGACAAGCTCGTAGGAATAATCGAGGCCGTGGGCAGCCCCTTCGCGCATGTGCAGCGCGGGAGATTTGGAAAGCTGGATGTCGGCGCCAATAAGGCCGACCTTGAAGGATTTGGTGTCTGTCATGATCAGGTCATCGCTCATCGAACGTGGTGGGAGAGGCGGGGGTCATCCCCGCCTGCCTGTCGGCTCCGGGTGAGCCTTAGTGATGGGCGAGAATTTCGCCGAGGAATGTGCGGGTACGCTGGTGCTTGGGATCGCGGAAGAACTCGTCCGGCGGGCCTTCCTCGATGATTTCGCCTTCCGACATGAAGACCACACGGTCGGCAACCTGCCGGGCAAAGCCCATTTCATGGGTCACGCAGATCATCGTCATGCCGTCGCGGGCAAGACCGATCATCGTGTCGAGCACTTCCTTGACCATTTCCGGATCAAGCGCCGAAGTCGGCTCATCGAACAGCATGGCTTTCGGCTCCATGCAGAGCGCACGGGCAATCGCTGCGCGTTGCTGCTGGCCGCCGGAAAGCTGCGCCGGATATTTATCGGCCTGATTGAGAATGCGCACGCGCTCCAGATATTTGCGCGCGGTCGCTTCCGCATCGGCTTTCGACAGGCCCTTCACCCGCATGGGCGCCAGGGTGCAGTTTTCCATGATGGTCTTGTGCGGGAAGAGATTGAAGCTCTGGAACACCATGCCCACTTCACGGCGAACCGCATCGATGGCGCGGGTCGAATCCGAAAGCGTGGTTCCCTCGACCGTGATCTTGCCCTCCTGGATTTCTTCCAGATGGTTGATGCAGCGGATAAGGGTGGATTTTCCTGAACCCGACGGGCCGCAAAGAACGATTTTTTCGCCTTTGCGAACCGTCATGTTGACGCCTTTCAGCGCATGGAAGGCTCCATACCACTTTCCAACCCCTTCAAGGGCGATCAGCGGAGCCTGTGCGGCGGAGGATTGCGACATGGAACTTTCCTTCATGCTGGGAAGCAGCGTTAGTTAACGGTGTAGGGAATGTCAGGAAGCGAGGCCGGGAAGTCCGGAACCGGGCGCTTCATCCATTTGGCATAGACTTTTGCGAGCTCGCCATTGGCCTTGGCTTTGTCGAGCCAAGCGTTGAGTGCCTCGTTCCAGTCCTTTTCACCGGGGCGCGTGGCGGCGCTGTTGTAGAGGGTCACGAGGTCGAACTTCACCTCGTAATCCTTGCCGCCAGCCGCTGCCGCTGCGAGACGGTCACCATAAAACTGGTTGCCGCCGATTGCCTCGATCTGGCCCGACAGGATCGCCTGAATGGTGGCGGCGTCATCGTCGAAACGCAGAATTTTTGCCTTGGTGCCGGCACCTGCGGTCAAAGCCGTGTCCATCGGACTGGATTTCGGCGCGCCGACGGTCATTCCCGTGAGATCGTCGAAGTTGGCGATCTTCTTGTCCTTGGTGGCATAGACCGACATGACGTTATGCGCGTAAGGCTGCGCATATTGTACGTTTTTCGCGCGTTCCGGCGTCATCCCCATCGACGCGAACAGGGCATCGACCTTTCCGGTGCGAAGCGACGGGATGCGGTTGGCGACTGCAAGCGGTACGAACTCCACTTTCAGTCCAAGATAGTCCGCAAACCCGCGGGCCAAATCCGCATCATAACCTTCCTGAACACCAGAGGAATTTATGAAGCCCCAGGGCGCGTTGTCGCCCTGAATGCCGATGATGATCTTGCCGCTGGACTTTGCTTCTTCAAGTGTTCTGGCTTCTGCGCCTGCGGGTGTCAGGATTGGCAGCAAAGCTGCTGCCAATCCGACGGCGATGGCTGTTCGCCAACGCGTCTGTCTGTTAAAGATTCCCATTGGTTACTCCTCCCAATCCAGCCTCTTCCGGTCTTCACTTCACGGTGAAAGGAATATCCGGCAGGCTTTCCGGGAAAGCGGGAACTTCGCGCTTCATCCACTTGTCGTAGATCTTGGCAAGCTGACCATCCGACTTGATCTTGTCGAGGAAGGCGTTGACGGTCTCGTTCCAGTCCTTTTCACCCGGACGGGTGCCGGCGCCGTTGTAAAGCGTCGTCAGGTCGAACTTCGGCTCGTATTTGCCGTTGGCAGCCTGATTGAGGCGGTCGCCATAAAACTGGTTGCCACCGACAACCTCGACCTGGCCGGAAATCAGCGCCTGAATGTTGGCGGCATCATCGTCAAAGCGCAGGATCTTGGCCTTGGAGCCTGCACCTGCCGTGATCGCCGTGTCCATGGCGCTGGACTTCGGAACGCCGACGGAGACGCCGGTCAGATCGTCATAGTTGCCGATCTTCTTGTCCTTGGGGCCGTAGACGGAAAGCACGTTACCGGCATAGGGCTTGGAATACTGGATGGTCTTGGCGCGCTCGGCGGTCATGCCCATGGTTGCGAACAGCAGGTCGACCTTGCCCGTCAGAAGGGCCGGAATGCGGTTTGCCACGGCAAGCGGTACGAATTCTACCTTGACGCCGAGATATTCGGCAAACGCCTTGCCGATATCGGCATCGAGGCCGTCCTGAACGCCGCTCGAATTGACGAAGCCCCAGGGCGAATTGTCGCCCTGAATGCCGATTACGACCTTGCCCTTGGCCTTGGCCTCATCCACCGTGCCGGCGAAGGCGTCGACCGGTGCGATAAAGGGCAGGGCGACCGTTGCTGCGGCGAGCGCGAGCAGGGTGCGACGTGAGAATTTACCGTTGGATTTCATCTTTTGCTCCTCCTTACAAAGCTTGATGACATGTTGATGGGTATTAGCGGGAAGCGGCTTGCATCCGCTTTTCTACACTGGCGCCCCACAGGGAAAGCGGCCAGCAGATCAGGAAATACATGATGCCGACGATGGCAAAGACCGTCAGCGGACGGAACGTCTGGTTGGAGACGATCTGGCCGGCGCGGGACAGTTCGACGAAGCCGACAATGGCGGCAAGCGACGTACCCTTGATGAGCTGCACCAGAAAACCGATGGTGGCGGGCAGCGAAATCTTGAAGGCCTGCGGCAGAACCACGTCCTTCATTCGCGACACGTAGTGCAGGCCAAGCGCGTTGGCGGCCTCGGTCTGACCCTTCGGCACAGCCTGGATGCCACCGCGCCAGATTTCACCCAGAAAGGCGCTGGCATGCAGGGTGAATGCGATGGCGACCGCAATCCAGGCATCCACATTCAGGCCCGCAAGCGCCACGCCGTAATAGACGACGAAAAGCTGCATCAGGAGCGGTGTGCCCTGGAAAATCGCGATGAAGCCGGTGCTGGCGCGCTGGATCGCCGGGGTTTCGGCAACGCGGCCAAGCGCGACGCAAAGGCCGAAAATGCCGCCACCGATGAAGCCGATCAGGGTCAGCGCAAGGGTCCATTTCAGGCCCTGCAGCAGGAAGAACAATTCGTTGGAACCGATGGATGCCATTGTCTTTTCCTCACTTGACCGGATAGCTGAACGATGTGCGGGAAATGAGGGAAAATATCCCCATCATCAGCGAGGAAATGACCAGATAAAGCAGCGTGATCGAGAAATAGACCTCAAAGGAGCGGAAGGTGTCCGCTTCGATCTGCTGGGCCACCGAGGTCAGCTCGTAAGCCGCAATCGAGGTACAGACCGAAGTGGTCAGCGTCAGCATGATGAACTGGCTGGTGAGTGACGGATAGACCGCCCGAAGCGCCGGCTTCAGAATGATGTGCCGGAAGATCTGCGCCCGGTGCAGGCCAAGCGCCAATCCCGCCTCAACCTGGCCCTTGGGAATGGAATCGACGCCGCCGCGAATGATTTCAATGGCATAGGCGCCGCCGTTCAACGCAAGCGCAATGATTGCCGTGACCGTGGGGTTAAGCTTGATGCCGATTTGCGGCAGGGCGAAGAAGATGAAGAATATCTGCACCAGAAACGGCGTGTTGCGAATGGCTTCCACGAACCCGATTACCAGACCGCGCAGCAGCTTGAAGCGCGAGCGGCGGGCCACGACGCCGAGAACCCCGATGACGGTGGCAAGCGACATGCCGGCGATTGCAAGGCCGATCGTTGCAAGACAGGCCAGAAGCAGCTCGGGCAGACGGTCTATGACCGCCGAAAAATCGAGACTGTAAGACATATTTCCTCCCAACCCGTTCGGGTCCGAACAGACGTTTCGCCTTGTTCGCATCGCTTTGGAAACCCTGTGGCTCCAAAGCCCTCCGTTTGTTTTTACCGTGCCGGGGAAGCTCCACACTTCTGTGCCAGCATAGCGTTAACCTGAATGTTTGTACCAGTTAGTTCAATTTTGTGTCAAGCGCCAACTCCGGTTAGAAACAGCTTAAAGATCACTTTTTCTTCATTCATCTTGTTCAAGAAAGTCGTTTTTTATCAACGACTAATGTGATTGGTCGCAAGCGTTTTCATCGCGCGCCCGCGCCATTCCCATCTCGCTGGCAAAAGCGCCCGAAGGCCGCTCAGTCCTCGCGAAAATCTGTCATTCCCTTTTTATTCTTCGCTTGCTCCCAGCCGGTCGATCTGCCCCGCGAGGCGCTCGGCGATCAGGAGTGAGGACCCCGTTGCCGTCACCATTTGCGGCAGCGACAGCCATTCGAGCATCCAGCCCGCGCCCGAACGTTCCTGTTCGTGAACGAGAGACTGGTGCAATGCCGAAATCTGCACGGCGTTGAAGCGTGCCAGCGTCACCAGCGTTTCCGCATTGACCGGGTTCTGCTTGTGCGGCATCGCCGAGGAACCACCCCCGCCGCTCATGCGAATTTCGGCGCCTACTTCGGCCAGAAGCGCGATATCCTGCCCGAACTTGCCAAGCGTGCCGGTGACGAGCGACAGCAGATTGGCAAGCTCGGCGATACCGTCGCGCTGGCTGTGCCACTGCGGCCTGTCAGAAAGGCCGAGACGCTTTGCGAGATCGGCGCGGACAGTGCCGGCATTGTCGCCGAGCTTTTCCAGCGTGCCGGCCGCGCCGCCGAACTGGACGGCAAAACCGTGCTGCAAAAACGTGTCGATCCGAACCAGATGCCGTTCCAGCGGATCGATCCAGCTTTCCACCCTGTCGCCGACCGTGATGGCGATGGCGGCCTGCATGCGGGTATATCCCGTCAGCGGGTTGCTGCCATCGCGGACCGCAATATCACCCAGCGTATCGATGAGGCGGCCGAGCCGTGCCGCGATGATTTCCGCTGCCGCCTTCAGCCGCAGCATCAGGCTGGTATCGATGACATCCTGGCTGGTGGCGCCGAAATGCAGCTTTTCCGCCGCAGTACCGGCAACCGCCGCCCGCATCTGCCGGACAAGTTCCGGCACCACAACGCCGTCCTTGGCGACGCCATGGCGAAGCGCGGTGGTATCAGCGGCAAAATCGGAAAGGCGGGAGACGATCGCATCCGCCGCATCCGCTTCAATGACGCCCGCCCCGGCTTGCGCCTGCGCCAGCGCCGTCTCGAAACGGATCATGGCATCGATATCCGCTCTGGCCGAAAACAGCTCAACGATTTCGCTGTCGCCAAAAAGGCCGGAGAGAAACGGATGTTCGAAGGGGGAAAGGCTCATCTCAGGTTACAGCTCCGCTCAGATATCGAAAAACACGGTTTCGCCCTCGCCCTGAAGGCGGATATCGAAACGATAGATGTTTCCTGCCTCCTTTTTGGCGACAAGCGTGGCGATGCGGCTTTTCTGCTCGACGCGGGCAAGGACCGGATCGGCGGCATTGGCCTCCTGCTCCTCGGGAAAATACATGCGGGTTTGCAGGCCGATATTGATACCGCGCGCCACGATCCAGAAAGTGATGTGCGGCGCCATCCACCGGCCGTCGCGGAAGGGCACCTTGCCGGGCTTGATGGTGTCGAAGATGAATTCGCCGGTATCCATGTCGCCGGGCGAGCGGCCCCAGCCGGTGAAATTCGGATCCGCCTTGCCGCGTGTTTCGCTGGGGCTGTTGTAATAACCGTCCGTATCCGCCTGCCAGATTTCGATCAGGGCGTCTTTCAGCGGCATGCCAGCGCCGTCGTAGACCGTGCCACGCACGCTTATGCGTTCGCCGCGAGCCTTGTCGTTATAGAGCGCGCCGGAGCCCAGGTCCTTTTCGAACACGCCCTCGATGCCAACGAAATTGGGGGTGCAGCCGATATGGACATATGGACCTGCCGTCTGTGACGCTGATTCCTTGAGATAACCGAGCGGCTGGACCATAATCAGTTGCCTTCCTTGCGATTTTCGAAAAACGTGGAGCGGCGGCCGCGAAGCACGATGTCGAACTTGTATGCCAGCATGTCCATGGGAATGTTTGAATTCATATCCAGCGGCGCGATCAGCCGCTTGATCGCATCCTCGTCCGGGATGGTTTTGACGATCGGACATTTCCAGATCAGCGGATCGCCTTCGAAATACATCTGGGTTATCAGCCGCTGGGCAAAACCGTGGCCGAAGACCGAGAAGTGGATATGGGCAGGCCGCCAGTCGTTGACGCCGTTCGGCCAGGGGTAAGCGCCAGGCTGGATGGTCTTGAACCAGTAATAACCGTTCTCATCCGTGATCGTGCGGCCGACGCCGCCAAAATTCGGATCGATGGCGGCGAGATAGGTTTCCTTCTTGTGGCGATACCGCCCGCCGGCATTGGCCTGCCAGAATTCCACGAGCGCACCGTCCACGCCGCGGCCGCGCTCGTCCAGCACCCGGCCGTGGACCAGAATGCGCGGGCCAATCGGCATTTCGCCAGGGCGGGCATAATTGAGGATCAGGTCGTTATCCAGCTCGTTCAGCAGGCTGTGGCCGAAAACCGGCCCGGTGATCTCGCTTTTGGTGCCTTCCAGCGAAATCAGGGCGCGCTGCGGAGAACGCAGGATAGAGGTCTTGTACCAGGGAGCATAGGCCAGCGGATGAATGTCGCGGTCGCGTGCGAAGAACGGCCCGGTTTCGGGCTTTGTATTACTCATTTCGTCTCCTCCTCGTCGCGGGAACTATCGGCTTTCATGCCGGCCAGAGCAAGCTTGGCGGTCTTGAAAGCGTGGTTGGCGGCGGGCACGCCGGCATAGATTGCGACGTGCAGCAGCGCTTCGCGAATATCCGCTTCGGTGGCGCCGGTATTGGCGGTGGCGCGCACATGCATGGCAAGTTCCTCGTCCTGCCCGAGTGCGGCAAGCAAGGCGATGGTGACCATCGAGCGCTCGCGCTTCGTCCAGTGGTTACCGGACCACACCGTGCCCCAAGCCGCTTCGGTGATGAGCTGCTGAAACGGCTGGTCGAACCCCGTCGTCACCGTCTGCGCGCGGTCGACATGCGCGTCACCGAGCACGGCGCGGCGCGTTTTCATGCCCTGCTCAAATCTCTCGTTCTTGTCGATATTGTCCGCCATCTGTCAGTGCTCCGGCAAGGTCTTCAGAAAATCACCGACCGCCTGCGCATAGGCGAGCGGTTGTTCAAGGCATGGAATGTGGCCGCAGCGTGCAATGTTGGCGAGACGGCTTGCGGGAATGAGGTCCGCCAGCGATTGCACCAGTGCTGGCGGTGTCGACCCGTCTTCATCGCCCGCCACGCAGAGCGTCGGAACAGCGATGCGGCCCGCTTCGTGCGTGAAATCGGCATCGCGTATGGCGGCGCAGGTGCCGCTGTAACCGGCATCCGGCTGTTGGGAAAGCATGTTGCGTGCACCCGCATAAACCACGTTGTCCGGCTGGCGAAAGGCTGGTGTGAACCAGCGCTCCATCACCGGATCGATCAGCGAGGCAAGGCCGTCAGCGGCGATCTTGTCGATGCGCGCGTTCCACATCTCGGCGGTGCCGATCCTGTGGGCGGTATTGCTGAGCACAAGGGCACGCACGAGATCGGGACGCCGGGCATAAAGTCCCTGTGCAACCAGTCCACCGACCGACAGACCCCAGATGATCGCATTGTTGACGGAAAGATGATCGAGGATGGCAATCAGGTCGTCCGCGTGATCGTCTATCGAATAGGCAGGGCGGCCGATATCGGACAGGCCATGGCCACGTTTGTCGTGCAGGACGAAAGCATATTTGTCGCCAAGTTCCGCAATCACCGCGTCCCAGATACGGAAATCGGTACCAAGTGAATTGATAAAGGCGATGACCGGCTTGCCGCTTTCCAGTTCGTGCGCACGATAATGGATCGCGTTTTCGCCACAGCGCAGAAAATGCATGATGTACGTCCTCCTGTTGACGATATTGCAAGCACGTTCCGGTTAAGTAAAATGACATTATCGGTGAAAAATATAACCAATGGATTATATGTTCGATGGTCGAGCAGCGTATAAAGTTCCGGCATCTTCAGACCTTCGTGGAGGTGGCGCGCCAGAAAAGCGTCATTCGTGCGGCAGAAATCCTGCATGTCAGCCAGCCGGCGGTAACGAAAACCATCCGCGAACTCGAGGAGATTCTCGGCGTCTCGCTGTTCGACCGCGAGGGGCGCGGCATCCGCATCAGCCGCTATGGCGAGGTGTTCCTGCGCCATGCCGGGGCGACGATGACGGCACTTCGCCATGCGGTCGATTCCGTCTCGCAGGAGGCGGCGCGTGCCGGCCCGCCGGTTCGCGTCGGTGCCTTGCCGACCGTATCGGTGAGGATCATGCCGAAAGCCATGGCGGGATTTCTTTCGGAAAAAACCGGCAGCCCGGTCAAGATCGTCACCGGTGACAATGCCGTTCTTCTGGAGCAGTTGCGCGTCGGCGATCTGGATCTCGTCGTCGGGCGCCTGGCTGCGCCGGAAAAGATGGCGGGCTTTTCCTTCGAGCATCTCTATTCCGAAAAGGTGCGGTTCGTCGTGCGCGCCGGCCATCCGCTGCTGTCACCGGGCATTTCGGTTTTCGATCACCTGCACGAGTTCCCGGTATTGATCCCCACCCGCCAGTCGGTGATCGGTCCCATCGTCGAGCAGTTCCTGATCGCCAATGGGGTGCCGGCCTTGCCAATCCGCATCGAAACGGTATCGGATGCGTTTGGTCGCGCGTTCCTGCGCAGCAGTGATGCCGTCTGGATCATTTCGGAAGGCGTGGTCGCAGGCGATGTGGCGGATGGAACTCTGGCGATCCTGCCGGTCGATACCGGCGATACCAGCGGTCCGGTCGGCTTGACGGTGCGGGCCGATACGCAGCCCTCACTGCCGCTGTCGCTACTGATACACTCCATTCGCGAAGCTGCGCGCGAACTGCTCGACCCGAAGCCCGAAACTGTTTCCTAATAGGGAAGCCCGACATAGTTTTCCGCAAGCGCCGTGGAGGCCGCGCGGGAATGCACGAGGTAATCCAGCTCCGCTTCCTGAATGCGCTGGCCAAATTCGCCGGTATCGGGAAAGCGGTGCATCATTGTCGTCATCCACCAGGAAAAGCGCACGGCCTTCCAGACGCGAGATAGCGCTTTCTGCGAATAGGAATCGATGCCCGCTTCCGACCCTTCACGATAAAATTCGATGAGCGCCTCGCTGAGATAATGCACGTCGCTGGCCGCAAGGTTGAGGCCCTTGGCGCCTGTCGGCGGCACGATGTGTGCGGCGTCGCCCGCCAGAAACAATCGCCCGAAGCGCATCGGTTCACACACGAAGGACCGAAGCGGTGCGATGGATTTTTCAAATGACGGCCCAGTCACCAGGGCATCGGCATGGTTTTCCGGCAGGCGGCGGCGGATTTCATCCCAGAAGCGCTCATCGCTCCAGTCCTCCGGCCGGTCTTCCAGCGAACATTGCAGGTAATAGCGGCTGCGCGTGTGCGAGCGCATGGAACAGAGCGCAAAACCACTGGGATGGTTGGCATAGATGAGTTCGTGGCTGACAGGCGGCACTTCGGCCAGAATACCGAGCCAGCCGAAGGGGTATATCTTCTCGAATTCCTTGATCGAGCGCTCAGGCACGGATTTGCGGCTGACGCCGTGAAACCCATCGCATCCGGCAATAAAATCACAATCTATCCGATGGCTTACGCCGTCTTTTTCATAGGTGACATAGGGGCTGGTGCCATCGAAATCATGCGGCTTCACGTTCGAGGCTTCATAGATTGTGGTAAGCCCCGCTTTTTCGCGGGCATCCATCAGGTCGTGCGTCACCTCCGTCTGACCATAGACCATTACCCGTTTGCCGCCGGTCAGATCGAAGAGGTCGATACGGTGATCGCGCCCGTCAAAGGTCAGCGAGAAACCGTCATGCGGCAGACCTTCCTTGTGCAGGCGTTTGTCGGCGCTAACCTTTTCCAGAAGGTGCACTGTGCCTTCTTCCAGCACCCCGGCGCGGACCCGGCCGAGGATGTAGTCCTTGCCGGCCCGGTCGAGAATGACGGTATCGATGCCTTCATTGGCAAGCAGCTGACCAAGCAGCAGACCCGAAGGGCCAGAGCCGATGATGACGACCTTGGTGCGCATTATTTTCCTCCCGGAATTGTCTCCTGTCAGGAAATTGACCAAAGCGCGCGACAAGCTCAATGGACTTTCTGATCCGTAAATTGCACAATTCGACCATGATGCGGGGAGCTGGGGGTGACATGCGGGTTGCGGCGAATGAAGGCCTATATGGCGAGGAGACAGCGCAAGGAACCGCTTTCCGCTTTCATTGCGAGACGCTTTTTTCCAGAAGCAGCCTGCATCGCTTTGAAATCGGCCTGCACCGGCATGCCGCGTTCCTGCAAATCTTGTACATTTGGGGCGGCGAGGGCGATGCATTGCTGGATGGCCGCACCGAGGCTATCCGCCCACCGGTCGCCATTGTCGTGCCGCCGGGTTTCGAGCATGGCTTTCGTTTTTCGCGCGATATTGGCGGGGTGATCGTCACCGTGCCGCCCGGCGCGCTTGCCGCATCCGTACAGGCGCTGCTGCTGCGGAATTTCCAGCAGCCCGTGTTGTTGCCGTTGCAGGATTTCTCCGAGGGCGAGCGATTGCGCAGGGATTTCGAACATATCTCCGCGGAGTATGAAAGCCACGAGATAGGCCGGGAGGCCATGATCGAAGGTCAGCTTGCCACCGTGGCTGCGCTTCTTGCGCGAGCGGCGCGGCCTCTACTGGAGAGAACCGGGGAAGGTCCTGCGGAACAGCGCTTCGAACTCCTGCTGTCACTGGTCGCCCGACATATTCGCGAGCCGCGCAAGGCGGCGTTTTATGCGCAGAAGCTCGGCCTTTCCGAGACCCATCTCAACCGTCTCGTCCGTTCCGTTTCCGGCCTCAGCCTGCAACGGCTTGTTGCCAGGCGACAGATCGAGATCGCCCAGCAGGAACTGATCTTCACCGTATCGACCGTGCAGATGATTGCGGAAGATCTCGGTTTTGCCGATCCGGCCTATTTCAACCGCTTCTTCAAGCGGGAAACAGGCATGACACCCCGGGCATGGCGATTGGCTGAACGGCGGAAAATGGGAGATGACGGCGCGGCTTCGGCCTCACCTCAGGCAAGCATTCTTCCCAGTTCACGCTGAACGGAAAGCAGTGCCGGCAGATATCGCTCCACCAGATCGTCCATCGACGCTACCGAGGCGGCAAGCCCGACATTGAGTGCTGCGACCGTCTGCCCGCGCACGGTTTTCACCGGCACGGCAATGGAGCGAAGGCCGATCTCCACCTCCTGATCGATCAGGGCATAACCACGATTGCGGGTCGCCTCGAGTTCGTCGAGCAGGGCGTCGATACCGGTCATCGTCTTTTCCGTCCGTGCCACCAGCCGCGAGTGTTCCAGGACCTCGCGCTGCCGTTCCGGTGTAAGGGCTGAGAGGAGAACGCGGCCCATGGACGTGCAATAGGCGGGCAGGCGCGAGCCGGGCATGAGGGCGATGGACATGACCCGCTGCTGGGCGGCGCGCGCCACATAGACGATTTCGGTATCGTCCAGAATGGAGACTGATGTGCTGTGGCCGATCTCTTCCGAAAGACGGTCGAGAAGGGGCTGGACGATGCGCGGCAGCGGCATGGTGGCAAGACAGCCGGTGCCAAGCCGCAGCACCTTGGGCGTCACAGTGAAGAACTTGCCGTCATAGGCGGCGTAACCCATTTCCGACAGTGTCAGCAGACAGCGCCGCGTGGTGGCGCGGTCAAGGCCTGCGATGTCAGCGGCATCTGATATGGACAGGCGCGGGCGCTCGGCGCTGAACGCCTCGATCACCTTCAGCCCCTTGGCGAGACCGCCCATCATGTCTCTTTCATTGACGGCCATGTCACGCTCCATTTGTGCGATATACGAACAAAAATCATATAACGCACAAAATTGTTGCCGTCGAGGCGGATTCGGATTTAGCTCTGCGCCAAGCAGCCTTGCGAGTTCCCATTGCTGGGTTGGATGGAGGATTGATATGGACAAGACAATCAAAAGCGCGACTGATGCCATTTCCGGTATCGGCGACGGCGCGACGGTGATGATCGGCGGTTTTGGCGGCTCCGGCGCGCCCATCGAGCTGATCCACGCCCTGATCGACAAGGGACCGAAAAACCTGACGGTCATCAACAACAACGCCGGCAATGGCCGTATCGGCATTGCCGCAATGATCGATGCGGGCATGGTCAAGAAGATGATCTGCTCGTTTCCGCGCTCTTCCGATCCGCGCGCTTTCACCGACAGATATCTGGCCGGCGAAATCGAGCTGGAACTTGTGCCGCAGGGCACGCTTGCCGAGCGTATCCGTGCCGGTGGCGCCGGCATTCCGGCATTCTACACCCCGACTGCCTTCGGCACGGAGCTTGCCAATGGCAAGCCGATCGCCGAATTCGACGGCCGGTCGTATGTTCAGGAACGCTGGCTGAAGGCGGATTTCGCCATCGTCAAGGCTGAGCTTGGCGATACCTACGGCAATCTCACCTACAACAAGGCGGGGCGCAATTTTAACCCGCTGATGTGCATGGCGGCAGCCACCACCATCGCCCAGGTCTCGAAGATCGTCGCTGCCGGCGAGATCGACCCCGAGCATGTCGTTACGCCAGGCATTTTCGTCAACGGCGTTGTGGAGATCGCCGATCCGCAACAGGAAGAAATTCTCATTCGCGCGGGAGTAGCCTACGCATGACCCAGCCAATCAACACTCGCGACGATATCAAGCTTTCCAACGCCCAGATCGCCTGGCGCGCGGCGCAGGACATCGAGGATGGCGCTTACGTCAATCTCGGTATCGGTTTTCCCGAAATGGTCGCCCGTTACCAGCCGCCCGGCCGTCAGGCTATCTTCCACACCGAAAACGGCATCCTGAATTTCGGCGAAGCGCCGCCGGAAGGTGAAGAGGACTGGAACCTCATCAATGCCGGCAAGAAGGCGGTGACGCTGAAGCCGGGTGCCTCCTTTTTCCACCATGCCGACAGCTTCGCCATGGTGCGCGGCGGGCATCTGGATGTGGCGATCCTCGGCGCCTATCAGGTGGCGCAGAATGGTGATCTCGCCAATTGGCGCGTTGGCTCCAAGGGCGTGCCCGCCGTTGGCGGCGCCATGGATCTGGTGCATGGCGCCAAGCAGGTTTTCGTCATCACCGAACATGTGACGAAGAACGGCGAGCCGAAGCTTGTCGAAAAATGCGCCTTTCCGCTGACCGGCGTCGGCTGCATTACCCGCATCTACACCAGCCATGCGGTGATTGACGTCGTGGATGGCCGTTTCGTTTTGCGCGAAAAACTGGCTGACATGAGCTTCGATGAATTGCAGGCCATGACCGGCGCGCCTCTCCATGTCGATGGCGAAGTCGCCGATCTTGTCGCCCCGGAACTTTGAGGAACAACCGATGACCGATGCATTCATCTGCGACTATATCCGCACACCGATCGGCCGTTTCGGCGGTGCATTGTCTTCAGTGCGGGCTGACGATCTCGGTGCTGTGCCCTTGCGGGCGCTTGTCGAGCGTAACCCGTCCGTGGATTGGGAAGCCGTCGAGGACGTGATCTTCGGCTGCGCCAACCAGGCGGGCGAAGATAACCGCAATGTTGCCCGCATGTCGCTGCTGCTGGCCGGCCTGCCGGTTTCGGTGACCGGAACCACCATCAACCGGTTGTGCGGTTCGGGCATGGACGCTGTCATCGCCGCTGCCCGTGCCGTCAAATCCGGCGAGGCGGAATTGATGATCGCAGGCGGCGTGGAAAGCATGAGCCGCGCGCCCTTCGTGCTGCCCAAGGCCGAAAGCGCCTTTTCACGCAACGCCGAAATCTACGACACGACCATCGGCTGGCGTTTCGTCAACCCGCTGATGAAGGCGCAATATGGCGTCGATTCCATGCCGGAGACCGGTGATAACGTCGCCGTCGATTATCAGGTCTCCCGCGAAGATCAGGACGCCTTTGCCGTTCGCAGCCAGCAAAAGGCAGCCGACGCGCAGGCCAATGGCCGCCTCGACAAGGAAATTGTCTCGGTCACGATCCCGCAGCGCAAGGGCGATCCGCTGGTAGTGTCTAAAGACGAACATCCGCGCGCGACGAGCCTTGAGGCCCTTGCAAAGCTGAAGCCGGTCAACAAGCGCGACGGTGCGACAGTGACGGCGGGCAATGCATCCGGCGTCAATGACGGTGCGGCGGCCCTCATCATCGCTTCGGCTGAAGCCGCAAAGAAATACGGCCTGACGCCGATTGCCCGCATTCTCGGCGGAGCAACTGCCGGTGTTCCGCCGCGCGTCATGGGCATCGGCCCTGCGCCTGCCTCAGCAAAGCTTCTGGCGCGTCTAGGCCTGAAACAGGAAGAGCTTGACGTGATCGAGCTGAACGAAGCCTTCGCCAGCCAGGGTCTCGCAACGCTTCGCCAGCTCGGCATTGCCGATGACGATGCGCGGGTGAATGCAAATGGCGGCGCGATTGCGCTTGGGCATCCGCTTGGGATGTCCGGTGCGCGCATTGCCGGCACCGCAGCACTCGAGCTTTCTCTGACCGGCAAGCGTTATGCGCTTTCGACCATGTGCATCGGCGTCGGGCAGGGCATTGCCGTGGCGCTCGAGCGGGTCTGACGCGATCGCGGCATTCGGTTCTGTTGAACGGTCCGGATGCCGCTGCCGCCGTGTCTTCACCTATGTCGGCAGGTGCTCAGGAACTCCACGCATGATTTTCTCGCGGTGGTGCATTCCAACTTCCCTCATTCCTGTGCTTGTCACAGGAATCCAGCCGACGCGCGCCTGCGCGGCGGAGGGAGTCTTTTCAGCCCAAGGACTTGGGCTGGCTGGATCTCTGTGACAAGCACAAAGATGAGGGACGTGGAAAAGCAGGCCTCGCACCAGACACCCCAGCCATCAATATTTATGCCGCGTGCTATGGCACCCCTCGCCGAAATCTCGGTTTGCGTTGGATTCTATCATGATCCGTGACATGTTTTGCGGGGTATGACAGGATTCTTTCCGTGTAAGGGGTGTCTTCATGAAGCGTCCGACAATCACAGATGTTGCAAACGCCGCCGGCGTCAGCGTTGCGACTGTCGACAGGGTATTGAATGGTCGCCTGCCGGTGCGGGAGGAAACCTCGCGGCGGGTGTTCGAGGCGGCGGAAAAGATCGGTTTTCATGCCACCAACATCATCCGCCAGCGCATGCTGGCCGATCTGCCGTCCTATAATCTCGGAATCATTCTGCGGAAAGAACGGCACTCCTTTTACCAGGCATTTGCCGATGAGCTGGAGCTTGCGGCGCGCAACGTGAGGGATCGCCATCTGAACCTGCGCATCGAATTTGCGCAGTCGGGCGAGCCGAGCGAGCTTGCGGGCCTTCTGACGGCCATGAAAGGTCGGGTGCAGGCCGTGGCGGCCACCGGGCCTGACCATCATGACGTTACGGCGGCCGTTGAGGCGCTGAAGGCGAAGGGTATTCCCACCTTTTCGCTGCTTTCCGATTTCGCGCAGGGTGTGCGGGAGGCCTATCTTGGCGCGAATAACATGAAGGTTGGGCGCACGGCGGCCTGGATGATCTCGCGGCTGGCGCGCAGCAAGGGCAAGGTGCTGCTATTGCTCGGTGGCCACCGTTTTCACGGCCATTCACTGCGGGAAACCGGTTTTCGCAGCTATATCAGGGAATATGCGCCGGAATTTGAGGTGATGGATGCGCTGATCACGTTGGAAACGCGGCGGCTGACCTATGAGCTTGTCATGGACACCATCGCCAAACACCAAGATCTCGTCGGCATCTATTGCATCGGCGGCGGCATGGAAGGTGTGATCGAGGCCTTGCAGCAGGAGAACCGCCAGGAAACCATCGTCTGCCTCGTCAACGAGTTGACGCCGGAATCCCGTCAGGCGCTGCTTGAGCGGCGTATTACCGGCGTGTTCCAGACACCGCTTCGCGAACTATGCACGGACCTCGTTGCCACGATGGTTCACACCATCGAACACGGCATGGCGGAAACGCCGGGACAGAGATTTGTGCCCGCTCATCTATGGGTTCCTGAGAGCCTTTGATGGTTTGATAGATTCTATCATAAATGCCGCGTCTATTTCTATCAGCCATGATGGTTTTGCCCGCCGAAGACGCGTTGACGCCGGCCCCGGACTAGGATCATGTTGCCGGCATGTGGAGCGGGCAGGAGGCTGATCCACGACAATAACGATGTTTCAAGGTTGCCAAACGCCGCAGATTTCCATCTTCGGCGACGGGTATCCTTTTGCCGGCGATCGGCTGTGGCGCGATGCACTTGCGGCTGTGCGACCGGTTTCTTTTCAAGAGTTTCGGAGGAGGATGACATGAAAAGACATTTTGCGATTGCGGCTCTGGCCACCATGCTGGCGACCACGGCCTCGGCTCAGACCATTGGCGTTTCGATGGCCCTGTTCGACGACAATTTCCTGACCGTGCTGCGTAACGGCATGATCGACTATTCGAAGGGCATGAACGGTGTCTCGCTGCAGATCGAGGACGCCCAGAACGATGTCGGCAAACAATTGAGCCAGGTGCAGAACTTTGTCGCGGCTGGCGTCGACGCCATCATCGTCAATCCCGTCGATACGGATGCGACGGTGGCGCTTTCGCAGGCGGCTGCCGCAGCCGGCATTCCGCTTGTCTACGTCAACCGCCAGCCGGTCAATCTCGACAACCTGCCGGACAAGCAGGCCTTCGTCGCTTCCGATGAAAAACAGTCGGGAACCTTGCAGACGCAGGAAGTCTGCCGGCTTCTGAAGGCTGCCGGCAAGACGGAAGCCAAGGCCGTGGTGATGATGGGCGAACTCTCCAACCAGGCGGCGCGCATGCGGACTCAGGACATCAAGGAGGTCGTCGCCACTCCGGATTGCAGCTTCATCAAGCTCGTTGAGGAGCAATCCGCCAACTGGTCGCGCACGCAGGGGTCGGACCTGATGACCAACTGGCTCTCGGCTGGGGTTGAGTTCGATGCGGTGATTTCCAACAATGACGAGATGGCGATCGGCGCGATCCAGTCGTTGAAGGCGACCGGCCGGCCGATGGATGGCGTCATCATCGCGGGCATCGACGCGACCCAGGATGCACTTGCCGCGATGGCGGCGGGCGAACTGGATGTCAGTGTTTTCCAGAATGCCGCCGGCCAGGGCAAGGGCGCGGTGGATGCCGCGCTGAAACTCGCCAAGGGCGAGACGATCGACAAGAAGGTCTTCGTGCCCTTCGAACTCGTTACACCCGCCAACCTCAAGGATTATCAGGCGAAGAACTGAGGCCAGCATTCACTGGGAATGCCGGCAATAAACCAAGGGGCCGCTCATGGACAAGCAGGCCCAAGGCCGCGGTCTCTTCTCCCGGACCGCGGCCTAACCTGTCCGCAACGACCTCAACAGATACCGACGACAAGGAAGCGTAAATGCGCATCGCCATCGACCCGTTCATGCACCGCCATCTCAGCCTCGAAGCCCTTCCCGCCAAAGTTAGGGAGCTCGGCTACGACTGGATCGAGCTCAGCCCGCGCGCCGATTTCCTCGAATGGTTCAAGGCGCCGCGCGTGTTTCCCGAAAGGATACGCTCGTTCAAGAAGGCGTTGGCGGCCGAAAACGTCAAGATTGCCTCGCTGCTGCCGATGTATCGCTGGGCCTCCAATGACGAGACCGAGCGGCAGGCGGCAGTGAAGCACTGGAAACGCGCCATCGAGATCGCTGTCGAACTGGAGGTCGATACGATGAACTCCGAATTTGGCCGTGGACCGCATCCCGACAAGGGTTCCTGCTATTGCTGCCATACCGGCTCGATGATCGAGGCCTGCGAGGATGCCTGGTGGCGCTCCATGGACGAACTTGTGCCGATCTTCGAGCGCGAAGGCATCAATCTGCATGTCGAGCCGCATCCGGAAGACTGGTGCGAGACGCTTCAGCCGGCGCTCGACATCATCCGCACCGTCAATTCGAAGAATGTGAAGTTTCTCTATTGCGCACCTCACACCTTCTATTTCGGCGACGACACCAAGGCGATGCTGCGCGAAGCGAAGGATGTGCTCGCCCACGTGCATGTCGGTGACACCTTCAATCACAAGGCCAGTTCAGGGCTGCGCTACATTCTCAACCCGCCCGGCACGCAAGCGCGCGTGCACCAGCACTTGAACATCGGCCAGGGTGAGGTGCCGTGGGACGACTTCTTCGGCACGCTTTCCGAAATCGGCTTCGACGGCATCATGACCTCCTGTGTTTTTGCCTGGGAGGACAGGGCCGATGAATCGGGCAGGTTCATGTGCGCCGAGATCAACAACTATATCGAAAAATACCGCAAGTGAGGTTTTTCCCATGACTGTGAGAATTGGTGTTATCGGCACCGGCGCGATTGGCCGTGACCATGCCCGCCGCATCAACAAGGTCCTCGGAGGCGCAAAGGTCGTGGCGCTGAGTGACGTCAACCCTGCATCCGCCGAGGCGGTGAAGAACGACATTGCTCCGGACGCCGTCATTTTCGCCACCGGCGAGGAACTGATTGCATCGCCGGATGTGGACGCCGTTCTGGTGACATCCTGGGGTGCCACGCATGAGCAATATGTGCTGGCCGCCATTGCCGCCGGCAAGCCCTGCTTTTGCGAAAAGCCGCTGGCGACAACGGCCGAAGGGGCAAAACGCATCGTTGACGCCGAGGTGGCGCAGGGCAAGCGGCTGGTTCAGGTGGGCTTCATGCGCCGTTATGACGCCGGTTATGTGGCGTTGAAACAGGCCGTCGACACCAAGATCGGCGCGCCGATCATGGTGCACGCCGCCCATCGCAATCCGGCGGTTCCGGAGCAATATGTGACTGCTATGGCCATCCACGACACGATGATCCACGAGATCGACGTGCTGCGCTGGCTGCTCGACGATGACTATGTTTCGGCGCGGGTCCTCTTTCCCCGCTCGGCGGCCAGAAGCCATGCGCGGCTGAAGGATCCGCAGATCGTCATTCTGGAGACCACCAGGGGCACGCTCATCGACGTCGAAATTTTCGTCAATTGCCATTATGGCTATGATATTCAGTGCCAGGTGGTGGGAGAGGATGGCATCGCCAGCCTGCCGGAGCCGATGTCCGTCCAGACCCGCCTTGGCGCCAAGCTACAGAACGATATCCTGACAGACTGGAAGGATCGCTTTATCGCGAGCTATGATGTCGAGCTGCAGGATTTCATCCATGCGGCGGCGAAGGGCACCGCGGCCGGACCTAATTCCTGGGACGGTTACGTGGCCGCCATCACATCCGATGCCTGCGTCGCCGCGCAGGAAACCGGTGGCGCTGCGGTCGCCATCGACCTTCCCGCGCGTCCTGCCCTTTATAAGTGAGGATATCTCATGCGTTTTGCCATCAACCACATCACCGCACCAAAACTCTCCCTCGGGGACTTCTTCGCGACAGCGCGCAATCTTGGCCTTAGCGAAGTCGAAATCCGCAACGACCTGCCTGACATCGTCGGCATGGTGGACCCGGCTGCCGTGAAGGCTGCGGCCGAAAAGGCCGGTGTGACGATCATCTCCATCAACGCGCTATACCCATTCAACGTCTGGTCGGGCGATCTGGCAAAAAGGGCAGTCGTGATGGCTGATTACGCCGCCGCAAGTGGCGCTAAGGCGCTTGTCATGTGCCCGCTCAACGAGGGCCGACAGGTACCCTTCGACGATCTCGTGGCCGCGCTGAAGGCCATGAAGCCCATCCTCGAGGAACGTGGGCTGACCGGCTTTGTCGAACCACTCGGTTTCCCCGTCTCGTCGCTGCGCACCAAGGCTGAGGCCGTCAAGGCCATCGACGCGGCAGATGGAGGCGATGTCTACAGGCTGGTGCACGACACTTTCCATCATCATCTGGCAGGAGAGACGGTGTTTTTCCCCGAACGCACCGGCCTCGTCCACATATCAGGCGTGACAGACCCCGCCGTCTCCGCCGCCGACATGCTGGACGCCCACCGCGTTCTGGTGGATAGCGACGACCGGCTGGAGAATCTTGCCCAGATTAGGACGCTGGAGGCCGCTGGCTACAAGGGGCCTTACAGCTTCGAGCCTTTCGCGGCTGAGGTGCACGAGCTGAAAGACCCGGCTGCTGCCGTCAGAGACAGTATCGACCATATCTCCCAGGCGCTATGACCGCCTCACCGCTTGCGGTTTGCTGCAGGCGGTGCTTGCGTTCGAATACAGGCTGATTGGTAGAAAACACAGAGAAATCAATTCCGCTTTTACGGATGATGCTGTAATCTTTGCATGACAAAACAGAGCAGCAATCGGGCTCGGGTATTCTTGAAATCAACTGCTTTGTGCCGGTTTCTTGCCCGCCCCATCCTTAAAAGAGCGGGTGAATTTCCCTTTTATGAAAATAGACAGGAAAACGACGCTTAAGGATGTGGCGCAGCAGGCGAATGTTTCGCTTAGCACCGCTTCGCACGCCCTTAACGGCACGGCCCCCTTGACCACGCTGGTGCGCGAGCGGGTGCTGGAAGCGGCCCGTTCGCTCGGTTATCTCGAAAACCGCCGACAGAAGGCGACGATTGCGACCCTGCGCGTGGTGTTGCTGGCAATGACCAACGATGCGGCTCCGCAAAGTGATCTCAACATGGTCAGCTGGACGATGCTGAACGGCTTCCGGCGCGAATGCGAACGGCGCGGCATTCGCATCGTTCCCTTCGTCAGCGCCACAAGCCGGCTTGACCCTGTCGCGGTGGCGCAGGCGGCGGATGCCGACAATGTGGATGGCATCGTGGTGTTGAACGATGACCGGTCGCAACTGGTTCAGGCGCTTTCGGCGCTCGGCAAACCGGTGGTGCTGATCAATGGCGAGGACCCGGCCATGATCGTAGATACGGTGACGGCCGAGAACCGTTTCGGCGCCCGCCTTGGCATCGAGCACCTGCTTTCCCTTGGGCACCGCAATATTTTGCACATTACCTGGAAGGGGCGCACGACGATCCGCCGCCGTTACGACGGCTATAGCGACGCATTTCTTGCGGCGGGGTTTCCGGTGCCTGCGGATATGGTCATTGAGGTGGAGAGTTATGAACCCCAATGGGGCGAAACCGCCATTCGTCGCCTGCTGGCCGAGGAGCTCCCGCTCAGAAATGCAACGGCGATTTTCTGCGCGGCCGACAATCTGGCACTTGGCTGTCTGAAAGCGCTGACTGAAGCCGGTGTCCGGGTTCCCGATGACGTTTCGGTATTGGGTTTTGACGATATCATGCCGGCGGCCTTCAGTGCGCCGCCGCTCAGCACCATTCAATTGCCCGCCGACAGGCTGGGTGGTGCGGCACTTTCCCTGCTGGAGCAGCGGCTTGTCGCCGCCGACCCGACCCGGCCTGCGCACCGGCTGGAACTTGGCTGTCGACTTGTGCTGAGGGGCAGCATCGCACCGCCCCCCAAGTGATACCGAGCTTTTACTTCATGCCCGTCCCAGCAATGCCTGTCGTGATATAGCGTTGCAGGAACAGGAACACGACGGTAACCGGCGCCAGGCTGAGGAAGGTCATGGCGAGAATATAGTGCCATTGCACCGAGAACTCGCCCTGGAAGGCGTTCAGACCCACCTGCAGTGTGAAGTTCTCGCGGCTGCTGAGGACGATCAACGGCCAGAGGAAGTCGTTCCAGCGCCACAGCACCGAGAAGATTGCGAGAACCGCTAGTGCAGGTGCCGTCAGCGGCAGAATGATGCGCCAGAAGATGCGGAATTCGCTGGCCGCATCGACGCGTGCGGCTTCGATCAGTTCGTCCGGGATCGTCAGCATATATTGTCGGAGCAGGAACACGCCGGTTGGCGTCGCGACGGTGGGAATGATGACACCCCAGAGATTGTCGACGAGGCCGACACCGACGATAACAAGATAGGCTGGCACCATGACGACGGTAAGTGGGATCATCAGCGTGGAGATGATCAGCACGAAAATCGCCTTCTCGCCGCGGAAGCGGTATTTCGAGAGAGCAAACGCCGCCATGGCGTTGACGATCAAGGTTAAAACCGTCGCGACAACGGTGACGAAGACCGAGTTTTTCAGGAAAGTCAGGAAGTTGAACTGGGTCAAGGGATCGGTAAAATTCTGCGTCGCGATCGTCAGTTTCTGGACGGGCGACATTTCGCGTGTGTCGACGCTGACCGGCGGGCCGGGATTGGCCGGATCCACCATCTGCGCCTTGATGCCAACGCGCCGGACCATGGCCATCTCCCGCTCCATGCCGTCGATGGTGACGGTCCAGAGGCTGAGCGGCCTGTCATAACCTGGAACTTCCACCTGCACGGCGGCGCGCGGCAGAAGGCTCGGCGGAAACCGTGTGATCTCGGCTTCCGGCTTCAGCGAGGACATCGCGGCCCAGACGACGGGTATTAACACCGCGAGCGTGCCGCCGATGAGCCACACCCAGGAGAGAATATCGGTGAGACCGATCCTGCCGGGGCGGCGGGTTCGCGTCAGGAAAGTGACTGCGTTCATATTGCCGGACATGATCAGGACTCCATCTTTTTGCCGAGGCGCAGTTGCACGAGCGTCAGCGCGAGAAGAACAAGGCCCATCAGAACCGATGCGGCGGATGCGAGGCCGAAGAGCCTGAGATCGCTGCCGAAGGCCATCTGGTAGATATATTGCACCACGAATGTATTGGCCGTGCCCGGCCCGCCGCCATTGGTCAAAACCCAGGCTTCGTCAAATATTTGCACTGAGCGGATCATCAAAAGGATCAGTACGACGAGAAGGTTGGGAGCCAGCAGCGGCAGCGTGATACGCAGCAATGTGCGCCGGGGCGAAGCGGCGTCGATTGCGGCTGCTTCATAAAGGTCTTTGGGAATGGCCTGCAGCCCGGCCAGCAGGATGAGCGTGTAAAAGCCCATGTGGAACCAGACGGATACGACCACGACGAAGAAGCGCGACCAGCCGACATCCAGCAGGAAGATTTCCGGCGGCACGCCGAGCATCTGGAAGAAGGCGTTCAGCAGTCCGTTGCGGTCAAGAAACCATTTCCAGATGAGGCCGATGACAACAGGTGACAGCAGCACGGGATAAAAGAACATGGCGCGGAAGAAGCCGCGCGCGGCAATCGCCCTGTTAAGAATGAGGGCCGTGACCAGCGCGACGAACAGCGTGGCGACAACGTTGAAGCCGACAAACCAGAGCGTGTTCCAGATCGCTGTCCAGAACAGCGATTCCCGGCAGCTTCCGGGGTCCATATAGCTCTGGCAATCGAGTAGCTTGCCGAAATTCTCCAGACCGACAAAGGGACGGTCTGTGATCAGCAGCTCGGTGCCGCCGGTAAAGGCGTAACCGACGGCAATGGCAATCGGCAGGAAGGTGAAGATGCCGAAGAGAACGAGGTTCGGCATCAGGAAAATATAGGGCATGCGTCTTTTGCCGATCAGCCGCTCTATGAGGTTGAGCGGCACTTCGGCAATCGCCATCACGGCGTCGAGCACGCGGTCGGACAGTCTCGCAAGCGTCGGATTGGCCATGCTAGTCTCTCCCGTGGCTGTCGAGGCGCGGCAGCGCCAGTTCGGTTTCGGGGTCGAAGACATGCACCCTTTCGCGCGCCGGCATGATGTTCAGAACTGAGCCTGAAGCGGGTGCGAAGTGGCCAGCCTGGTGCACGATGATCTGCTCTTTCTGGCCCTGAAGATTGCCGTAGAGATAGGTCTCGGTGCCGAGGCTCTCGTGATACTGCACTTCGAAGGGCAGGCCCTTTTCCTGCGTGATGACAAAATGCGAGGGGCGGATGCCCGCCAGAACTGCCTGTCCGGGGGTAGCCACGGCGGGATCGACGAGACAGGGCAGGGACACGCCGTATCCCGAGTCGATTGCGAAACCGCCGTCGCTGCCAGCGACGAATGTGCCCTTTAATATGTTCATGCGCGGTGAACCGAGGAAGCCGGCGACGAAGAGGTTGCGCGGATTGTCGAAAAGCTCGAGCGGGCTGCCCACCTGTTCGATGCGGCCAGCACGCAGCACCACGATCTTGTCGGCCATGGTCATGGCTTCCACTTGATCGTGGGTCACATAGATCATCGTTGTCTTGATATCGCGATGCAGCCTTGTGATTTCGGCGCGGGTCTGCACGCGCAGCGCCGCATCGAGGTTCGACAGCGGCTCATCAAACAGGAAAATGTCAGGCTCGCGCACGATGGCGCGGCCGATGGCGACGCGCTGGCGCTGGCCGCCGGAAAGCTGTTTCGGCTTGCGGTCGAGATAGGGTTCGATAGCCAGCATGCGTGCCGCCTCGTTGATGCGGCTTTCGATTTCCGCCCGCTTGAAACGCAGGTTTTCAAGGCCGAAGGCGAGGTTCTTGCGCACACTCATATGTGGATAGAGCGCATAGGACTGGAAGACCATGGCGATCTTGCGCTCGGCCGGCGAGAGCGCGCTGACGTCGCGTCCGCCAATGCCGATGGTGCCTGACGTCACATCCTCAAGGCCGGCGATGATGCGCAGCAGCGTGGATTTTCCGCAGCCGGAAGGACCGACGAAAACGACGAATTCCCCGTTCTCGATCTGAAGATCGATATCATGCAGGACATGAACGGCACCGAATGCCTTGTTGAGGTTTTCCAGCTTTAGACTTCCCATTACCTGCTCCCTTCGGGCAAGGTCGTCTCTGCGACGATCTCTTTTGCATTCCAGCCCTCGGGTAAGGGCATCGTTCTTCCAATGGCAACGTCGCGCGCAGAAAATCCGTGAACGCCGGACAGATAGACCGCAGGCATACCGCCGGGGTAATCTTCAAGTCCGACGATCCTGCCGTCGGCGCTGCGTGTCCAGGCATTGGCGCGGCCGGCAGCCTCCGGACTTGGCGCAATGTCCGCATTGGTCGGGCGAAGATCATATTGCAGGCCGGTGCCGAGTTTGCCGGGCTGCTGCGACAGCGAAATGCGCGCGAGCGTGACATTGTGGATGCCGGCGCTCGAGGTGGCGACGAGGTTTATCGCCCCTTCCATCGAACCGCTCAGGTCTTCAACCACAAGGTTTTCAACCTTGCCAGCCTGACGTTCCGGCCGGCGGTCTACCACGGTGACAGTCACGGCTTCGCCCGATCCCCAGAACCCGCCCGGCGTTTCGTGGCACTCCGCCTCGATCCGCGAAAAGCGGATATTGCGCATGGCGCCGCCATCGCGGGAGAAAAGGCCGATGCCGCGATTGGATGCGATGACTTTGCAGTCCTCGAACGCCACATCGGTGAAATCGCCGAAGGATTCCGTGCCGAGCTTCAAGGCGCAGCTCATGCTTGAGACAGTGCAGCGGCGAACCGTGATATCGGCGCAGGCGCCAACAGCCTTGCCATCCGGTCCGGCGCTGGTCTTCAGGCAGATACCGTCATCGGCGGTGGAGATGGAGCAATCCTCGATCAGTGCGCGCCGGCAGGCATCCAGCACGATGCCGTCGGTGTTGGGCAGGCGGCGATCGTTTTCGACACGGATGTTGCGGAAACTCAGATCTTCGCAATCGACCATGTGCAGGGTCCACATTGGCGAACCGCTGACGACGAGGTTTTCAAGGCGAACGTCGCGGCAGGATTCCAGAACCATGACACGCGGCCTCTTTTTCGCGGGCACATAGGTTCCCATGGCTTCGTCGTCACCGATGATGAAGTTCTCACCGCCAGCCTCGATACGGCCGGGGCCGGTGACGGCGATGTTGCTCGCGCCCTTTGCGACGATCATGCCGCGGTCGGAATCCTCGGCGATGACAGAAACGGACGTATGGGCATAGGCGTCGTAGTCAGAAATCGGCGCAAGCACCGCGTCTTGTGCAAGGTGAAGTTCCACGCCGCTTTTAAGATGAAGGCCGCCGCTGACGTGCCGTCCGGCCAAGAGCGACACGACGCCGCCGCCTGCGGCCGATGCTGTATCTATTGCCTGCTGGATATCGGCAGTGGCGTCACGTCCCTCAGCGGCAATGGTGATATTGGTGTGAGCACTCATGATGCCTGCGGCCTCTTCAGAAAGACGTCGATCAGCAGCAGCATCGTCAGCGCCTGCCCATAGGGTGTCGGCAAATTGGGAATGCGGCGGTAGAAATCGAGGTCGTGGCCCATGGGCGTTCCGTCCGACACACCGTGCACGACGCCTTCATCATCGATATTGCCCAGCACCGCCTTCAGCGCCCGCTCGGCATGGGCGCGGTTTTCTTCGCCGAGAATACCTGCCTCGATGCCGCGCAGAATGCCATAGGCGATGCCAGCGGTTGCCGACGTCTCGACCGGCGACGTCGGATCGTCGAGGAGCGTGTGGAACATGCCATCCTCGCGCTGATACTGGCGCAGCGAACGCACCTGGCTTGCAAGCACATTGGCGAGGAAACGTTTGTCCTTTTCGGCAAGCGTCGGCACCAGTTCGAAGAGTTCGGGGATTGCAACGGTGATCCAGGAATTGCCGCGTGCCCAGAAGGCATGCGCAAAATTGTGGCGTCCGATGAAGGTCCAGCCGTGATACCACAGCCCGGTCACGGGGTCTGACAGGTAACGCGCATGGATCATGAACTGGTAGACTGCCTCATCGATCCAGTCCTGACGTTTGCAGACCACACCGGCGCGTGCAAGGAACAGACAAGCCATGAACAGCGTGTCGTCCCAGAGTTCACCCTCGTTAAGCCGCTCCTTGACCACGTGCTGGAAGCCGCCATCTTCGGTTTTCGGCAATTTGTGCACAAGCCAGTCGGCCCAGTCTTCCACCAGCGCCCGGAAATCCGGCCGGTCGACATGTTCGGTGAGGATGACGAGCGGCAGCATTGGCGCGGAACTGTTGATCTGGCGTGGCGGCAGGCCACGATCGATCTGCCAGCCGTACCAGGTCACGAGATCGTCCAGAGCTTTCTGGTCGTTCGCGGCAAGCGCCCGGCGCAGGAAGCCGTAAAGCCCAACGCCCACTTCCCAATCCCATTCATCGAACTGGATCTTGCCGTCGGAACTGCCGCTTGCCAGGCCTTCCTGTATGCCCTTGAGGCGGCTGAAGGCGGCGGCGACGCTGTCGATCGTCGTTCTGAGAGTGTCTTTCTCGATGCTTTGCTGGTTCATCTGGTCATTCCGCTTAGGAGTAAAATGGCTGTGCCACGCCGTTGCCTGCGGCGGTTTTGGCACTGTCGAAGGTGATCTGTGGCTGTGGCTGCTCGTGGTCGAAGGCCATGGGTTGCCCGCCGATGGTGAAGTTGCCGTCCCAGTTGAGGGAGAGTTCGGGGCCACCGGGCGGCGTGACAGACAGTAGGCGCCTGTCGGCGTCGAACATGACCTGCGTGGCGAGAATTCTTTCGCGGAAGTGCGCGAATGCGTTCGTATCTCCGCAGCCGATAATGCCGATCCAGCCAGCGCGGCGGCCAGGTGATCTGATCTCGCGGTCGGCGGTGGCGCCTGCTGTTACAGGTTCAAGCCCATTGGTCGCATAAAGTGCTGCAAAGCCGCGGCCCGCGCGGGTGATGAGCCAGTTACCCTTCGTCACCACCTCGTCCAGCCCGTCGCGACCGAGATAGGCATGGGTCCAATCATTGCGGTGATCATCCGTATCGAAGACCATCATGGCGATATCCCGGTGCTGCGCCACGCGCGGCAGGATGCCGCTGCCCGCCCAATAAGAGGGGCGCTGCGTGCCCCAGGGGTCGTCTTCGCCCGGATGGTTGACCCACTGCCGCGCCATCGGATGGCCGGCAAGCTTGATGTCCATGACGTGCTGCTGGTGGCCCTTGCGACCTGTCTTGTGGTCCACCACAGTGGAAAGCTGGGCTGCTTCGTTCTTGAAGAGCACGAGTTTGCCCGGCTCCAGTCCCTGCGCATAACGCGCCTCGACCATGCGGCCGCCTGTCAGTTGCGACAGGGCGGCAAGATGCGGTGGCGGCAGGTAATCTCCACAGCAGAACATCGGCAGCGAGGCGACGCCATTGTTGAGCCAGCCCTGACCGAAGGCGACTTGCGCAAAAGGTGCAAGTTCGGTCAGCGGCCCTGCGCGCAGCTCCTTGTCATAGGCTCTGCCCTGGGAACCGGAGGGAACGCCACCAAGCGTGTGCAGAGCGATCATTTCGAAAATGAGATCGAGCTGGTGGCGGGCGCGGGCGGCAAGTTCCGGTTCGGCCCAATGTTCGATGGCGAGAAGGCCGATGAAATCCACCGGGTAATAGGCGGCCGAATTCCATTCGGCGAGACCATGCGCCTCGACGCTGTCGAACCAGCGCTGCAGCCGCTCAGTGGCGAGTGCCGCCTGTTCTCTGCCCGTGCGCCCGGAGGCGCTGAAGATGGCGTCCGGCAGATAGTCTCCCGCGAGCAGCTGGCTGGTATGGAAGCACAGAACGTGGTTTTCGCTCCAGAACCACATGACGTCGTTGCCGGGTTCGTCCACCCAGTAGCGATAGGAGAGAATAGAAGAGTTGATCCGCTCAAGCATCTGAGGGGGAAGCCGGTCACCATAGGCGCGCACCAGCCAGAGAAGCGGCACCAGCACGAAATCTGAACAATCCTCACGCCGGTCGATGGACCGCAGCGTTGCATCGACGATGCCGGAAATCGTCTTCATGTCACCGCTGCCGGTAGCGACCATTGCCAGCGCGCGGCCGATGCGCCATGCACCAAAGCGGGCGCTGAAGGACAATGCCGCTTTCTTTCGCTCGGCAATATCGGTGGCGGCCGGTTGTGGCGCCATATCGCCCATGAAGGCTGCGTCGATGACGCGCGTTACCGTTCCGGCACCTGAACCGATGGTGATCCTGACGCCATGATATCCGTCCGAAATGCCTACCGTCTCGGGGATCGTCAGGGTCGATTGCCCGGCTTTCAGCACGGTATCGACCTCGGCAAGGGCGGCGCGCTCGTGGCCGTGGCTTTTCACCGCGATGTGGACGGGAAGGTCGCTGGCAGGTGCTGCCCCGAAAACCAGCTCGAGGGCCGCGCCGGAAAAAACGTCGCGTGCGGGGCGAACATCGCGCACCAGTGCGGCAAGACGTTTCGTTTCTTCCCGGTCGAGCGGCACCGGCAGCACGACGGTGAGCGGCGTGGCGTCCGTAACCTCAAGCTCGAAGAACCAGATGATGTCACGTTCCGCCAGATCTTCGCAAAGCAGCAGCACTTCGTTATCGCCGGCCGCAAGTTCGAGCGTTATATCGCGGCTGCTTTCGACATTGCGGATGAAGGGCTCAAAGCGGACCTGTTCCACGCCGCCCACCCAGATGCGCACGCCGCCGCAGGTGCGCAGCCGGAAATGCGCCTGTCTTGTGGTGTCGCTGCGGAACGTGCCCTTCAGCCAGCGCTGCACATGGGTCGGAACGTGCCAGAAACCGGTGAATTCAACGCGTCGGTTAGAACCCGGCAGGTTGAGGTGCGAAACCGTAAAGCTGGAGTCGGGCGCGATGTCGCGGCCGATCATCGTCTGTTGAAAGGCTTTGCGGCAGGGCAGGTCGCCAACATCCACAAAGCCGTTGATGAAGCGATAATCGACCCGGTCTTCCGCCGGTGCCGCAATTCCCGGAAATGAGGTTTCCACCAGATCCGAGACGATCCAGGCGGTAACCGTTTCGCCTGGCGGCACGGTATATGTGGGCTGCGACATGCCCGTCGCCAATGGTCCATCCGTCATAATGGATCGCCTCCCGTCGATCTTTATGAAATTATTTTCACAAATCAATTTTCGCTTTGTTGCGGCGATTTGTGCGATTTAGCCGAAACAAACAGCTTGACGTTTATTCTGTCAAGTCGCAAAACAAGCGAAATCGAATTAAGACGAGGAGCTTCAATTCGATTTGTGAAAAGTTTTTCATTGGGAGGATGAGCATGCTGAAACTGTTTTCGGGCGTCAGCGCCCTCGTATTGGCCTCTATCGCCGGCCTTTCGGTCGCAGAGGCCGAGACAAGAACGATCACGTTCCTTTTTACGGATGACGACCAGGGTTATGTGCAGCGCATGTCTGAACTCAGCAAGGAGTTCGAGGCGGCCAATCCGGGCGTGAAGATCAACTTCGTGTCTTCCGGTTATGATGCCGTTTCCAAGCAGCTGCCGGTACAGCTAGCGGTGGGCGAGGGGCCGGATGTTGCCAAGATCACCGACTGGCAGCTCGCTTCCTACTATCTCGACATGCGCCCCTACATGAAAGATGCGGATGGCTTTGCCAAACTGCACGGTTCGAGCCTTGCCCAGCTTCGTCTGCCTGGTGTCAACGATCCGCAGTCGATCAACGGTTACATGGCCTCGCAGACGCTGAACCTGCCCTTCGTCAACAAGACGCTGTTCGAGCAGGCGGGTGAACCCTTGCCCGGCCCGACCGCGAAATTGAGCGAGATTGTCGAGGCGTCCGCGCGCGTTGCCAAGTCGACCGGCGTGCAGATTCCCTTCACCATGGACCGCTCCGGCCACCGCTTCTCTGGCGGAGCCTTCGCTTATGGTGCGACCTATGTGAAGGACGGCAAGTTCAGCTTCCCCGACGACGCGGCGAAAAAATACATCTCCGACATCTACTCATGGACGCAGAACGGCAGCTTCCCAAAGGAAATGTGGGGTGCTGCGGGTGGCTCGCAATACAAGAACATGGGCGATGAATTCGTCAACGGCAATGTCGTGACCTATCTGGCCGGCAACTGGATGGTCAATCCATTCCAGAACAAGATCGGTGACAGCTTCGAATGGACCGCGATCAACGCCCCCTGCGGCGATGCCGGTTGCTATGCCATGCCCGGCGGCACGGCGATTGTCGGCTTCAAGCGCACCAAATATCCCGAAGATGTCGCCCATTTCGTCGAATTTCTCGGCTCTGAAAAGGTGCAGCGGGAAATCGCCGAAAATTACGTGATCCTGACGGGCGCCGAAATCGTCGATCCGCAATACAAGCTGAAGAGCGAAAACGCCAAGGCGGCGATGAAGGTCTTCCTGGACAACAAGAAGAATGTGCCGCAGGCCGCCCGCGAATTCGAGCACGCCAAGGGTGGCACTGCCATGTATCAGCAGATCGTCCAGCGCATGAGCCAGCTCATCGTTGGCGAACTGACGCTCGACCAGACCTACAAGGTTCTGGAAGACGATGTCGCCAAGATCAATGAGGCCGTTGCGGTCAAGAAATGATGAGCGCCCGTTCTTTCATCACGAAATAACGATGCTCTCGATCTGCCCGGAGTTATGCTCCGGGCATACTTCGCCGCTTGTTCGCCGGCTGTCGTGGCATATGCGATCTGACTTAATCAGCAAGTCGAAAAAAAACTGCAATACGCCCGGCATAAAAGCTGACGGCGAGGCGCGCCGGAAGCTGCGTGCGCGCTTCGTCACGCGTCATCCGCTGAAATCATAGGATTCGTCATGGCTAAACTGAAGATGTCGTCTTTTCCGTTCGTGCGGTCGGCCTTGCTTGCCTCCGTCGCATTGCTGGTTCTTGTCCCGAACGCACAGGCATTCGAGCGCACTCAACCCGCAGGTCAGGGTTATGCCATTACGGTACCCGAACCCGCAGCAAGATATCCGTTGCCGCTTTCCGACACCTATCGCAACCAGACTGGCAAGAATGCCAAGGGCGAAGACGTCCGTGCCTATGACGACCGCGACAATCCCGTCATCGAAATCCTCTCGGGTTTTAATCGCATCTGGACGCTGGGCGATGAAGAATGGGCGGATGGCGGCGCCAATGGCGACGGTCCTGCCGATTTCAGCCATGTGAGGGCCGTCAATCCCGCTGTGTGGCAGGAAAACATGCGTTACGTGCTTTCCGTAACCGGTGAGAACCGCACCCCCGCCGCGGCCTTGAACGCCTATATGAAAGACCGCCGCTCGCAGGGTTACAGCATGATCGACGGCATGGGGCCGCTTGCTCCGTGGTATCGCGAAGGCGCGGGCGCGACGACGACCATCAACCACACCCTGGCGGATTTCGATCCGAACGAGGTCATCACGCGCAAGGAAGAGGACAAGGGCACCGAGGCTGGAGCGGCCGATTCCGAGTTGAAGGATGTCGTGGCCCTCATGAAGGTAATGCGTGGCCCGGAAGGCACGACGTCGCCAGCGAAATATTTCTATTCCACGCCGCGCCCATGGCGCATGAATGCCAAGGGCGAGGTGATAGAGACAGGCACCGAGACCATCGGCGACCGCAAGTTTGAAACTTACGAAACCGATCCCGGCGTCATTGTGCCCGCGCTCAAATATGCGCGCGAGAACCGTGGACGCGGCAAGGATGGCGGCTTTCCGAGCGGTCACACCAATGCCGCCTATCTCGCTGCCATCACTTATGCTTACGTTGTGCCGGAGCGGTTTTCCGAATTGCTGACTGCCGCTTCCGAGCTCGGCGAAAGCCGTATCGTTGCGGGGATGCATTCCCCAGTCGACGTGATCGGCGGCCGCATTACGGCCACCGCCATAGCCGCGGCTATTCTGCAGGATCCGAAAAACGCCGATCTCAAGAAGGCCGCGCATGATGAATTGCAGGCCTATTTTGCCAAACGCTTACCAGCGGGACAGTCCCTGATCGACTTTGCCCATAGCGCGAAACCGGATGTAGACCCTTTTGCGGATGCGGCGACCAACGAGGCTGATTATCGCCGGCGTATGACCATTTCCTTCAGCCGCGACAAAACCGTTGGCGATGCGCCTATGGTGGTGCCGAAGGGTGCCGAGGTTCTGCTGGAGACACGCCTGCCTTATCTCGATGCCGCGCAACGCCGCGCAGTCCTGTTCTCCACCGGTATCGAGGCCGGTTATCCTCTGCTTGACGACAGCAATGGCTGGGGCCGGATCAATCTGGTGGCCGCCGCTGCCGGTTATGGAGCCTTTAACGGCGATGTCGACGTGACGATGGATGCTGCAGCCGGCGGGTTCAATGCGGCTGACCGCTGGACGAACGATATTGCCGGGGCAGGGCGTCTCGTCAAATCAGGCAGTGGTGCGCTCACGCTCACCGGCGCCAACAGCTATAGCGGCGGCACCGTCTTGCAGGACGGAACGCTTGTGGCATGCTCCACAAACGCGCTTGGTACAGGTGGCGTGCTGGTCTCCGGCGGAACGCTTTTGCTGAACGGCGACAGTGACATCGTCATTGGCGGCGATTATGCCCAGACGGGCGGCACGCTGGCGCTTGATCCGCAAAAGGCTCCGCTGCGGGTCAAGGGCAACGCGACGCTTGATGGTGCAACCCTGCGGCTCGTCTTCGATGGCGCCGCACCCGCTGCCGGCAAGCGCTTCAACGTCATCGCCGCAGACGGCCTGGCTGGCACCTTCGCTGCGATCGACGCGGGCAATGTGAAGGTGCGGCCGGTTTATACCGGCTCGTCGCTGTCCGTGGTGGTCGAATAGGCTGCGAGGCCAAGGTTTCGCGGGCGCGGTTTAATCGCCGCGCCCGGCCGGCCCGGTTACAGGAAATAACGGACCCTGAGCGGCAGCAGGGTGGCGCCGAGTGCCGAGGAATCGCCTTCTGTCTCGCTGAGCACCAGTTTTGCTTCCTGCGGGCCGATGCCGTAACGGTGTTCGCGTTGCGAGGGCATGTGTACACGTTCGATCATCATCCGGCCGAGTGCGCGCGGCAATTGTCCACCAAAGACGATCGCCTGTGGATCAAGAACCGCAATCAGGCTCGCCACCAGCCGGTCCACCTGCGGCATGGTCCGCTCAAGCCATTCCTCGACGCCCGGCCAGGCAGGGTCAAAATGCTGATAGAGCGCTTCGATCGAATCTATCTCGCTCCCGTGTTTCTGCAGCGTCGCGATCAGATATTGCAGCGCCGGCCGCCTGTCGGCTTCATCCGGGTTGAAGATGCCGCTGAATTCGCCGGCATTGCCGTGAAAACCGTAGAAAGGCTGACCTCCTAGAATGAGGCCGCCGCCGAAGCCATAGTTGAAGGATAGATAGGCGAAGGTCTGGCACCACAGTCCCACGCCGCGAAGGCTTTCGCCGATCGCGCCGGTGGTTGCGTTGTTTTCCAGCCAGACTGGCAGACGGAATTTCTCTTCAAGGATCGGTTTCAGGTCCATCAGCGACCAGTCGCGCAATGGTTCCGGCGCGTTGAACGCCCGATCTTCCGACACGAAAAATCCCGACATTGAAAAGCCGAGGCCGAGCAGGCGTTCGCGCGGGATGCCGTGGTCCGCCAGCAACCGTTCCAGAGCGAGCGACAGTGCGGCAAGTGTTATTTCGCGATCGCTGGGAAGCATCCGCAATTTTTCTTCGACAACCACCATGCAGCGGAAATCGGCAATGCAGATCACCACGGAGTCAGTGTTGATGGAAATTCCGAGCGAATAGGCCGCCTCAGGCACCAGTTCAATGGTCGGGCTCGGCTGGCCACGCGTTCCTTTAAGCGGTGCGCCGGTACGCAAAAGGCCGCGTTCCAGCAGGCCTTCGATCAACCGATGCACGGATTGCTGCGTCAGGTTCGTGTGACCGGTGATTGTTGCACGGGCAATGGGGCCGTGGCGGCGCACTATATCGAGAATGAGGCGCTCATTCTCGCTGGCAAGCGGCTGGCGGTCGAAGGTCTGGCGCGGTGTCTTATCTGTTGTCATGGCCTTGGATAGCGGCTGCACAAGGCCTTCGCAACTCGGGCCGCGCGCCGGGGACGGCATTTTTCACTGGACTGTCACAAATAATACACTTAGAGTGTAGTAATAAGGGGCCGGTCAATAACGGATCCCCAGGAGGAACCATTCAATGAGCATGAAATTTATTGCGATCGCCGCGCTTGCGCTGGCGACGACGGTAGCGCCTTGCCTTGCGGCGGACACCAACATGAAGAACCTCGACTTCGATCTGTCGAAGGTCACGCGCGAAAATTTCTATGACATCGTCGTTCCCGCTGCCAAAGCGGAAGGCACGGTGACGATGTACAATTTCGCCGGCAGTTTCGCGGATACGTGGAAAGAACTGATCACCCGGTTCGAGGCCAAATATGGCATCAAGGTCACCTATAGCGACGTGAAGGGAGATCAGGCGAACCAGCAGCTCATCGCCGTGCAGGCGGCTGGGCAAGATTCGCCTGTCGACGCCTATTTCGCTGGCGGCGGCGGCTATCCGCTTTTGTCTTCCAAGGGCGTCGTCGGCAATATTCCGCTGACGAAGATCTTGCCCAACATGGCCAATTACAATCCGGAACTGGCCGAGACCGTTTTCGGCAAAGCGCATGGCGGCAGCTTCCCTCTTGTGCATCTCAACCAGACCGCACTCGGCTACGATTCCGCCTTCGTGAAAGCCGAAGACGTGCCGAAGAGCTTCGACGATCTTCTCGTCTGGGCTGAAAAGAACCCGAAGCGCCTTGGCGTCACCCTGCCAGCCAAGGGCGGCTCCGGCGGCGGCTTCATCTATTCGGTGGCGCTCAATTATCTCACCGGCGACTGCCGCAAGCAGCTTACCGACTATAATCAGACGCTGCAGCAGGCCGAAGACTGGGCAATGACGTCCGAGTGCCTTACGCCGGTCTGGGATTATTACCGTCGTCTTCTTGCCGTGGCTGAACTGACAAACGGCAACGCGGACACGCTCAACCTGATCAACAACCAGCAGCTCTACATGGGCACCGTCTGGGAAGACCAGGTCATGAGCATCCTCGGCACCAAGCAGTTGCCGGAGAGCTTCCGCGTCACGTTGCTGGAAAAAGGCCAGGTCGGCTCGGGCGATGCCATTTTCGTGCCAGCAAATGCCAAGAACGTCGCATCCGCGCTCCTTCTCATTGATATGGCGATGAGCAAGGAGTTCCAGCTCTGGAAGCTGGAGAACAAGGCTTCGCGCTCTCCGCGGGCGGATGTCACCAACGATCTGATGCCCAAAGCCGTACAGGAGCATGTTCTGCCGCAAAGCGTTTATCCGCGCCTGTCGGTTCCGGCGTTCTGGGACATGTCGACGGCCCTTGCCGAAGCGCTCGATGAAAAAGTGCTCAACCAGTAACACCTGCCCGGATCGACCGGACCGTGGGGCTGGAAACCGCCAAACGGTCCGGGAGCCTTGGTCGCAACCATGAGGGAGCCTCGCCATGAGTGAACTCGAGATCAGCAATATCAGCAAGGATTACGGTTTGAGCCGGGCGCTTCATCCCGTGTCGATCACTGTCGAGCGGGGCGAATTCGTCACCATTCTCGGCCCCTCGGGCTGCGGCAAGTCCACGCTTTTGCGCATCCTCACCGGCATCAGCCAGCCTTCGGGAGGCGAAATCCGGCTGGGCGGCAAGCGTATCGATCAGGCGCCGCCGGAAGCGCGTGACATCGCCATGGTTTTTCAGTCCTATGCGCTTTTCCCGCATATGTCGGTTGCCAAAAATCTCGGTTTCGGCCTGAGGATGAAGAAGGTCCCGAAGGACGAGCGCGCGCGCCGCATCGCCCATGCGCTTGAAATCTGTGATCTTGCCGGCCTGGTGGACCGCATGCCGCGGCAATTGTCCGGCGGGCAGCAGCAGCGCGTGGCGCTGGCGCGCGCCATTGTCATGCAGCCAAGCCTCTTGCTGTTCGACGAGCCGCTCTCGAACCTCGACGCCAAGCTCCGCGACACGCTGCGTCATGAACTGACTGAACTTCACCGCCGGATCGGCGCGACCAGCCTTTATGTGACGCATGATCAGGCCGAGGCCATGGCGATGTCGGACCGGATCGTGGTGATGAATGCTGGCCGCGTCGTTGAAGTGGGAACACCGCTCGAACTTTACCGTGCGCCCAAACACGCCTTTACCGCCGGTTTTCTGGGTCAGACCAACCTTTTGCCGGTCTTGGCTGAGGGTAGGCACGCGCAATTGCCCTGGGAGCAGTCCGTAACGCTGGATGCGACTGCTGCCGGTTCCGCACAGATTTCGGTTCGCCCGGAAAACATCCACATCAGCGCCGACGAGGCGGGTGCCGGCACGGTCTCTGCCGTTTCCTTCATGGGCGCCAATGCGCTCTATACGGTCGAAATCGGCGGCCACCAGATCAAGATCAGCCAGTCCGGTGCGGAAAATCTTATCGATGCGGGACGCAGGGTCGCCTTGCGTTTTCCCGGATCGGTGCATTTGCTCGATGACGGGCTGGCAGGGGAGGCGGCGTGATGCGCGGGGTGCTGCGCGACAGGCGCGCCCAGCTGCTGGTCCTGCTTGCGCCGGGGGTGGGTTATTTGCTGATCTTCTTCGGCGGTCCGCTGCTTTCGGCACTGATCGGCAGCTTCAGGCAGGACGATGGCAGCTTCACGCTGATGTTCTACGAGCGGATCTTCACACGTCCGTCGATGATCCGCGGCCTGACGACGTCCATCTATTACGGTGTCATGCCGGTGATGGTGTCGCTTGCGGCTTCGGTGCCGCTGGCGCTTCTGATCCGCAAGAGCTTTCTCGGCCGCAAGCTGTTCAGCGGCCTTTACAAGCTGCCGATGGCGGTGCCGGGCATCATCGTCGGCCTGATGGTGATCGTCGTTTTCGAAAGGGGCGGTTTTCTCGACCGGCTCGTCGCGCCGCTCGGGCTTGAATTGCCCAAACTCGTGCGTGACGACTGGGGCATTGGCGTCATTCTCGCCAGTGTCTGGAAGCAGATACCCTTCATGACGCTGATCATCACCAGTGCCTTTGCCGCCATTCCGGAGGACATCCGTTACGCGTCGCGCACGCTCGGAGCCTCGCGGCTGAAGACCTTTCTGTTCGTCGAAGTTCCGCTTGCCATGCCCGGCATCACCGCCGCCATCCTTCTTACCTTCATCGGCTCCATGGGCTCCTACGCCATTCCCGATATTGTCGGTCCGCCCACTGCCCGGCCGCTTTCGGTTCTCATGGTCACGGAGTTCAATCAGGGGCGGTTCAATCAGGTGTATGCCATGGGCATGGTGCTGAGCCTCTTCGCGGTCTCCGTCCTGCTTCTGTATTACTCCCTGACATCCCGCATCGGCCCCGGCCAAACCCGAGGAGACGCATAATGAGCGCCATTGCCCTCGATCCCGTCACCATGACACGCCGCCGCACCTTCACGCCGGACGACCGGATTTTCGTCTCTATCGGGCTCTTTACCGCGCTGGCGCTCGCTATCGCCGTGCCTCTGGCGCTGATGTTCCTGTGGAGCATTGCCGATGGATGGACGCCGCCTCTGGTGGTGCCGAAGGATTACACCACCACGCGCTGGGCGAGCATTCTTGGCGATGAAAGCCTCATCCAGGCCGCCGTCAACAGCATCCTCATCGCCATCGTCGTGACTTTCTCGACGGCCGCTATAGCCCTGCCGACCGCTTGGGCCATGGCCCGTTTTCCCTTCCGGCTGAAACGGCTGGTGGAGATCTTCATTCTGGCCCCCATCATCATTCCGGGGCTGGTCGTCGCTGTCGGCATCGGCCAGGTGTTTCTTCTTTTCGGTCTCGCTTATTCGGTGACCGGGGTCATCCTTGTGCAGATCGTCGGCACGCTGCCGCTGATGATACGGCTGATGACGGCGACGCTCGAAACCATTCCCGACGACCTGATCCATGCCGCCCGTTCGCTCGGCGCGGGAACGGTCGGCATTGTCATCCACATCATCCTGCCGCTTGCGGTGCCCGGCCTTCTGGCCGGTGGCCTTATGTCCTTCATCGGCAGCTTCGAGGAATTCGACAAGTCCTTCATCGTCGGTGCGCCTGTCGTGCAGACGCTGCCGATCAAGCTCTACATGTATCTCGACCCCTATTCGATGCAGATCCCGCTCGCCTCCATCGTCTCCTTCATCCTGCTTCTTCCCGCACTCGTCGTTTTCATCATCGCCGGCCGCATTCTGCGTGACGACCTGATGGCGGCGGGCATGGGGAAAATCTGATCCGGGCAACCCAACTCCGGTAAACGCAACATCCGAAAGTGAAAAAGATGCCTCAAGCCCTTGCAGCCCAACGAAAAGTCTCCAATCCGTGCAACGTTCTCGCCCTCTGCTCGCGCGACAATCCCGCGATCCTCACCATCGCCCATCGTGGGTTCTGGACCGCGACCGCTGAAAATTCGCTGGCTTCGGTTCGCGCAGCGGTCGCTGCCGGTGTGGAGATGATCGAGATCGACACGCAGGCGACGGCCGATGGTCGGCTGGTCGTCATTCACGACGAGACGCTCGACCGCACGACGACGGGGCGGGGGACAGTGAGCGAACTGGCCTTTGATGTCGTCCGTTCCGCTCGGCTCAAGGCAGGTGCTGGCGGCGATGCAGCCGATGTGACGGAGGAATGCGTACCGACGCTGGAAGAATTGCTGGAAGAGGCGCGTGGCAAAATCACCGTCAATATCGATACCAAGTTCACCCGTGACCTGCCTCAGGTCATGGAAACCGTACTGCGCCTCGGCGTCGCGGATCAGGTTCTGGTGAAAACCGATATCGATCCTGAAGCCGCGCATTTCGATGTGCTGGATACCGACTGGTTCGGCAAAATCCCGCATATGCCGATGTTTCCGGTGAGAAAGGGCAAGTTTGCCGAGGATCTGCGCCGCATCGAAGCGTTGCGCGCGCCGATGATAGAGGTAAAATTTACCGATATCGCTGATCTGGTCGAAGGCCGCGCCGAAATGGAGCGTCAGAATATCCGCCTCTGGATCAACACGCTCGACGTTTCCCATTGCCTCGATCTCAACGACACGCGCGCACTTTCCGATGCAGAAGGTGTGTGGGGCGCACTGGCGCAGGTCGGCGTCGGTGCAATCCAGACGGATGAAGTCGAGGCCTTCACGGGCTGGCTGAAGGCTGATGCAGGCGAGACGGGCAGGTCATGGACACGATGAACCAGCGCCTCGAGCGTGCAGCCGGCATCATAGAGGAGGCGATGGGGCTTGCCCTTCGCTTTTTCGAATCGCGCGGCAGCATCGCCACCCGCACCAAGGGTTTTCAGGACTTCGTCTCGGAAGCGGATACCGCGGTTGAAAGGCTGGTGCGCGACCGGCTGGCGGCGGCATTTCCGGGTGAAACCGTTCTCGGCGAGGAGATGGGCGGGATCGCAGATGACGCCTATTGGATCATCGATCCCATCGACGGCACCGCAAACTTCCTGCGCGGCTCACCACTCTGGGGCATCTCGCTGGGCTTCGTGCGCAACGGCGTCCCGGAAATCGGGGTCGTCGCCATGCCAGTCTTTCAGGAGATCTATTCGGCTGCCGAAGGAACAGGGTTGCTGCTGAACGGCAAGCCGCTTGCGCGCGATGTTCCATTTAAGGAAGTGCAGGTGATGTCGCTCGGTGACAGCGCGTCTGCCGATGCCGCGGAGGTGGCGGCGCTCAATGTCGGTTTGAGGCATGCCGGCTGGGTGGTGGAATCCATCCGTTCGACCTCGATTTCACTGGTTTTTGCAGCGCGCGGCATCTTCGATGGCCATCTGCAAAAACTGACGACCATGTGGGACATCGCCGGTGGCGTTGTTCTGGCAAGGGAGGCGGGTCTTGACGTGCGGATTGGAACGCGCGGCGAAACCGGCATTCCCTGGGTTGCCGCCGCAACGCCTGAATTGATGGCCGCGACGGAGACGCTCTGGCCGGAGATCGCTGAATTGGCGCCAGCCGAACTTGCATGAATTTCTCATAAAAACCGGTGCCGGGTGAGAGATCCATACACCCGGCACCAACCAATGGCTATCGGACCGAAAAGCCTCTGACGACTGGTGGTTATGCCCAACCCTTCAGCGCCCGGCCGGAATAATAGCTGGGCGTTGTGGCACGGTAGATCGGTATGCTGGCAGCACCGAGATGGGGCAGGTCGCTCATCATCGATTTGCGTATTTCAGGTGGCTCGACGAAAAAGTCTTCGCCGAGCATTTCTAGCGAGCCGATGCGCTGCACGATATGTTCAAGAACCCAGTCAGGTAGCGATCCGCCAAAAATGATGGCGCCGGGATCCATCGTTCTGGCAACCGTCAGCGCCAGCAGACGAAGCTGGTCGGTCGCCCTTTCCAGCCAGGCAACCACGGCGGGGTGGTCGCAATAGCTTTCATCAATATCCTTCAAACGCCGGATGCCCACTCCGTGGGCGGCCAGCGTGTCGCAAAGGTCCTGTCCAGAGGGACGTGGATGGGATTTGGGAAACAGGCCGCCAAACTCGCCGGCATTGCCGTTCGTGCCGCGATAGAGATGGCGCTGAACCACAACGGCGCCGCCTATGCCGTATGTCAGCCAGATCATCGCAAAATTGCGGATGCTTCGACCCGCTCCGTAATACAGCTCCGAGAGGATGACGGTATTGCCGTCATTTTCGTGAAAGACCGGGAAATCGAAATAGGGCTGGAAGTCCTTGTCCACGTCGATGTCGCGCCAGCTCTCGAATTGCTTGATGCGAAAGACATGGCCTCGGTCACGTTTGAAGTGGCCTGGAAAGCTGATGCCGCAGCCAAGCACATCCTTCTTTTTGATCTTTGCCTTTTCAACCACCTGTCGGGCGGCCGTCTCGGCCATCTCCATGATATGCTCGAAACTGTGTCCCTCAAGCTCGGACCTGATTTCCTGCCTGATCGTGCCGTTGAGATCGGCCAGGCATACACGCAGATCGTCCGGGTTGAAATAGACCCCGAGCGTGAAAAGTCCGTTCGGATTGATCTCGATGGCAGTGGATGGCTTCCCCCGTTTGCCGTCACTGCGCGCTTCCTCGGCTTCCAGGATCAGGCCGGATTCCAGAAGATTGGCCGTCAGACGGGTGAGGGTCGGTGCGGAAACATCCATTTCGCGCGCCAGTTCGATGCGCGACATGCCTCCCTTGCCGCGCAGGATTTCGAGCAGACGCCGTTCATTGTAGCCGAGGTCGATCAACCAAGTCTCCCACGAGAAGTTAAGTCGGATGATTAGCGCAATTTCAGGGGCTGTGCACCTTGTTTTCCGGAACGTCCTGACTTTTCAGGTTCGCAGATTAAGCGCGGCTGTCTTCAAATGTTGAGTTTTTTCAGACGGATATTGGATTTTTGTATTCAAGATAAATTGCAGCTTGACTAATTAATTTACGTAAAGAAAATAAATAGCAGACGGCGGGTAGCGACACGCAAAATCAATAAGAAATTATGTCGTACTGCCTTGCCAGTCAGGGAACAAAAAAACGGAGCACCCTTTATGCGTCAATCATGCACTATTTTCGCGCGCCTTGTTGCTGGCGCAACTTTCCTTGCCAGTGCGGCTTTCGCCCATGCGGAAGGTACCGTCGTGGTCTATTCGGCAGCGCCGCAGCAGCTCATGGATGAGTTGCTGCCCATGTTTGAAAAGAAGACCGGCACCAAGGTCGAGCTTGTCAAAGCCGGTTCCGGCGAGCTGATGAACCGCATCAAGGCAGAAAGCGGCAAGGCGGCTGGCGACGTGATCTGGAGCGTTGATGGCACCGTCATCGACTTTTCCGCCGACCTCTTCGAACCTTACAAGCCTGTCGAGGCAGCATCGATCAACCCTGCCTTTTCGCCGAGCACCAACTGGGTTCCTTTTACCGCAGTCGTTACGGCCTTCATCGTCAACAAGGAAGCGCTGAAAGGTGCGCCGGTTCCAACATCCTGGGCCGATCTTGCCAAGCCCGAATACAAGGGTCTGATTTCCTCGGCCCGTGCCGATCAGTCCGGTTCCGCCTATATCCAGATGGCGACGGTTTTGCAGGATTTCGACAGTGAGGAGAAGGGCTGGGAAGTCTATACCGGCATTCTCGGCAACTCCGTTCTTTCCACCTCTTCAGGCGCTGTTCCGCGTTTCGTCAATGATGGCGAGCAGGCGGTCGGTATCACGCTCGAAGACGCCGCCCTGCGCTACAAGCTTGGCAGCGCCCCGGTAGAGATCGTTTATCCGAAAGAAGGCACGGCAATCGCGCCTGACGGCATGGCGCTCGTCAAGGGTGCGCCGAACGCCGAAAACGGCAAGGCCTTCATCGATTTCATCGTCTCCAAGGAAGCGCAGGAAGTCGTGGTGAAAGCCGGTCGTCGCTCGGTCAGAACCGATGTTCCTGCCAATTCGGCGCTCGTTCCGCTGTCCGATGTTCCGGATGCGAAATACGACTTCAAGTGGGCTGCGGACAACCGCTCGCGTCTGATGGAAAAGTGGAACGAGATCCTGCTCGACGTCCAGTAAGAACATTGCCGGGGGCGGTGCGTCAGGCAGCCGTCCCCTGCTTACCTCTTTCACAACAGCATTTTCGTTCCGTCCACCGTGGTCGCGTGCCGCGCAGGATATGTCATGGAGCAGCACATGGCCGCCGTAGAAATTACCAGCATCAAGAAAAGTTACCGGGATGTCGTTGCCCTCTCCGACATCAACATCTCCATTCCCTCCGGATCGTTTTTTACGCTTCTTGGACCCAGCGGTTGTGGCAAGACGACCCTCTTGCGCACGATTGCAGGTTTTCACCAGCAGGATAGCGGCAGCATCAGCATCGAAAGACAGGCGATCGAACATGTGCCCGCCCACAAGCGCGATGTCGGCATGGTCTTTCAGGATTATGCGGTGTTTCCGCATATTTCGGTATTTGACAACATTGCCTTCGGTCTGAAACAGCGCAAGGCGTCTTCAGCCGAGATCCGCGAACGGGTCGGCAAGATTCTCGATGTCGTGCAGCTCGCTCCCTATGCCAAGCGTATGCCTCACGAACTCTCCGGCGGCCAGCAGCAGCGTGTGGGTCTGGCACGCGCACTCGTCATCAACCCGAAAGTGCTGTTGATGGACGAGCCGCTCTCCAACCTCGATGCCAAACTTCGCGTGGACCTGCGCCGGGAACTCCGTGAAATCCAGCAAGCCATGAACATCACCACCGTCTATGTCACGCATGATCAGGAAGAGGCGCTTGCCATGTCCGATCTGGTTTGCGTCATGTATGGCGGAGTCATTCAGCAGGCTGCACCACCCTGGGAAGTCTACAACAATCCCGCCAACCGCTTCGTTGCGTCGTTCGTGGGCGCAAACAACTTCCTGACGCTTGACCGTGCAGGCGGACAGACATCCATTTCCGGCCACAAGGTCGCATTGCCGCAGGCGGATGCGATTTCCCCGCAGCGGAAGATCGTCGCCGCCATCCGCCCGGAGGCGATTTCTGTCGGTCCTGCCGCGATCGATGGTGACGAGCGCATCGAACTGCCCGTGACCATAAGACTGGTCAGCTTCACGGGGCGTGAGATGAACGTTGCAGCCGTTCTCTCGTCGGGCGAGGAAATCGAGGCGATCACCAAGCCATCGCCTGAGATCATTGCACTGCAGCCCAACGAGAAGACCACTTTCTCTTGGCGCGCGGCCGATGCGAAGCTGTTCGGCGAGGGCGTAACCGGGGAGCGCCTGTCATGACGGATATGACTGCGACTGCAACTCCCGGCGGTTTCCGCCTGCGACTGCCAGGTTTTTGGACAAGCGTGACGGTATTTGCCGTTATCCTGCTGGCGATATTCCTGGTCCTGCCAATTTTCAGCGTCTTCTTCATCAGTTTCTTCGATGCCAAAACCGGTGCGTTCGGTCTCAGCAACTATGCGGAAGTGTTCACGCGACGTTTTTACACCGTCGCACTCTGGAATACGCTTCTGATCGGCGTGCTGGGCATGCTGGGCGCCTGCCTTCTCGGTATTCCGCTTGCCTTTTGCACGTCCCGTTACCGCATCAAGGGGCGCACTTTCATTGCCACTTTCGCGGTTCTTGTTCTGTGCGCACCGCCGTTCATTGGTGCTTACGCCTGGATTATGCTGTTCGGTGCCAACGGTGCCGTCACCAATCTCTTGTCCTTCGCCGGCATTTCAATGCCGACGATCTACGGAATCCCGGGCATCGTGATGGTCTTCAGCCTGAAGTTCTTTCCTTACATCTTCCTGATGACGGAGAACGCGCTGAACACCATCAACAAGTCCTATGAGGACGCGGCGGAAAATCTCGGCTGCACGGCGTTCGAACGTTTCCGCAAGATCACCTTGCCGCTGGTCTTTCCGGCAGTCAGCACCGGCGCGATCATCTGCTTCGTGCTATCCATCGCCGACTTCGGAACGCCGGCAATCCTCGGCAAGGGCATCAGAACGCTTTCGACCATCGCTTATGCGCAATATACCTCCGAAATGGCCGGTACGCCGACCATGGCGGTGACGATTTCCATGGTGATGATTGCAATTTCGATGGCGGCACTTCTGTTGCAGCGGCACATTCTTGCCAAGCGCCGCTACGCCAGTTCACTGACCAACAGGCCGGTAAAGCAGTCCATGCGCCCGTTGAAGTCGTTCATCGTGCACGGCTTCTGCTATCTGGTCGTCTTCATCGCCATGCTGCCATCGCTCACGGTCATCTACACCTCGTTCCTCGCAACCAGCGGTCCCGTCTTTACCGGCGGCTTCGGGTTGGACAGCTATGCCCGTATCCTTCGTGATTCACCGCAGGCGATTGCCAACAGTTTCACGTTTGCACTGGCTGCCGTGGTACTGATTGCGATCGTTTCCGGCCTGCTGTCCTTCATCGTGGTGCGACGCGACAATGCTGTCTCCGGCTCGCTCGATCTCCTGCTGATGGTGCCTTACCTCATTCCCGGCGTTGTCATGGCGATCGGCTACGTCACGACGTTCCGCTATCCACCCTTTGATATCACCGGGACGGCGCTCATCATCATCGTCCTGGTGTTTATCCGCCGGCTGCCCTACGGCGTCCGCTCCACGACATCGATCCTCAGGCAGATCAAGCCGTCCATCGAGGAGGCTGCGGTCAATCTCGGGGCTTCGCCGGCAAAGACCTTCGTGTCGGTGACGGTACCGCTGATGCTGCCCGGTCTCATCATCGGTTCGCTGATGAGCTTCATAACGGCTATCAACGAGCTGTCCTCGACGCTGATCCTCTACACGGCACGAACGATCACCATGCCGGTTCTCATCTATGTTCAGGTGATTGACGGCGAGTTTGGCACGGCTGCGGCGCTTTCAACCGTCCTTCTGGTCAGCACCGGACTTTGCGTCTTCATCGTGTTCCGCCTCTCGGAAGACAAAGAAGCCTCTTTCGTCTGAAACCATACCAGCCCTCACCAAAAGCCTGCAGGAGCGGCGACATACGTGTCGCCGCCAGCCTCCCTCTGCCCAGCCTCCCTCTGCAAGGAATACACGACGATGAATATCGCGAGCTTTTCGCAATCGAAATACAAGAACGCCGCGACGCCCGGGGACGATGTGGCGCTGATCATACCGGGAAGGGTTCTGGCCGTTTTTGACGGTGCGACCGACCCGACCGGTGCAAGTTACGGCGGCTTGAGCTCGGGCCGTATCGCAGCACTTGCTGCCGCAAATGCCGTGGCGAAAATGGGCCTCGATGGCATGCTGGAAACAATAGCCGCGCCCAAGCTCTTTCAGAACATCAGCGATATCTTGAAGCAGGAGGCCGAGCGCATCAATGCCAGCCATCCACCGTCGACAACCCTGGCAATTGTTGCCGACCTGGGAGATAGTTTCCGCCTGCTTCTGGCCGGCGATTCCGGTGTGCGTATCAACGGCTCCCGGTTGCTGCAGCATGCCAAGCTTATAGACAAGGTAAGTACATCGGCGCGCATCCTTGTCTTCAAACAGCTTTTTGCCTTTATGGGGGATGGTGATGCAGCCGAGGCACGCACGCGTGCGACCATCTTTTCCGGCCTGCGTTCCGCTGTCGAAAACGGCATCATGACTGCGCAGGAGGCGGAGAATGTTGTCATTGCCGCAGCCCGCATGAGCGGTCTTGAGAGCGATATCGAAGCAGTCGAGGAATTCCTGATGGGAGGAATTCGCGTCCAGCCGCAATTCGCAAACAGGCAGGGACACGTACTGGGATACGCCTCGGTCAATGGCGGAACGGTCATAGAAGAGGGGACGGTCGATCTTAGCATCGCCAAGGACACGCTTGTGAGCCTTGAAATCTTTTCCGACGGTTATCTGTCTCTCCCGGCTGGAACCGATGTCGCTGACTGGGAAGCGGAATTTGACCGCGTCGAGACGGCAGATTTTCACAAACTAGCCGACTATCCTTCGGTAAAAGGCTCGACAAGCACCGAATTCAGCGATGACAGGACGGTCGTCTGCCTGAATGGCTGGTAAGGGCAGGGTGCGGTGCCGTTGCCGCGGCACTCTCAAAGTCCGAGGAATTTGAAAGGCTTGCTGTCCTTCAGCCTGTCGTTCGCCATGCCGGAGTAAATGTGGATCTGATTTGGCCCCAGGTCGAGTTTCTTCACGGAGCCTGTTTCTTTCGAGACGTCGAGCTTTGTCATGTCTATCCAGAAGATGTTCGGCGTCAAAGCGGATTCGAAGAAATAGAGCTTTCGCTTGTGGTCTATCACCGTGCGCCAGCGCGTTGAAGAAATGTTCGGCTGGTCGGGGGTGGTTATGCCATAGGGCACCGAGACGTTGCGGATGACGCTGAACACGCTGGCGATTGCCTCGACAGGGTCTTCGCTTTTGGGGATTGCATTGGCGTAAAACGCTGCGCGGGCAAATCGGTCCGATGCCCGGTTCGTGCCGGGAAGCATTACCGTGCCCCCGATCTGCGTCCAGTATTCGTTGAGGGCCAGCTGTTTGTCGAAAGTCGGGGAATTGGTCATCACCTGGTATTTGCGGCTGTGGTGAATGACTTGTTTGCCATCGATATATTCAACGATTGCGCTGTCGCCGCTGGCATCCGACAGCGATAGATGCAGCGTTGCGAGACGTTCTTCCCCCGGCACACTGTCCGTCACCACCGTGAAGGGGTTCTTTTCGAGTGCGTTGACGGCCTCGCCGACCGTGGCGAAATTGTCGAGTACATATTGCGCCCATGCCGCAATGGACAGTCCCGGAGACTTGCCATCATAGGCCGGGTAACTCGACTCGACCAGCCAGAGCACGTTGGCGGCAAGGCCAGCTTCGTTCATGCCATCCGTGGTGGAAATATCGTAGCCCGAGGCAATGACGCTGCCGTATTTCGAGGTCCATTTGACCGAGTTCTGCCCGGCCTCGCCAGATCGCTCCATTCCGCGCGGAAAGACCCAGATGTTCGTGCCAACATCTGTTTTCCAGTCCATGGAGCGGGCAGTCATGACCTGGTCGTTTTCACCCAGATAGACGAACCGTGTGCAGGCTTCAGCCACCGATGTCGCAAGCGTGGCAATGGAAAAAACGGTGGCGGTGCAGGCAGACAAAAAAGGAATGGTCTTCGGTCGCATGGTGCATCCTCCGGTGCTCGCGGCGCGATTGCAGCGTATGATAGAAAATCGGACTTGTTGCCGGATGTCAAATCGGTTTACCTTCGGTGCCGGACGGGGGGTAAGCCTTTGCTAAAATTATCTATTTTTTCGACCGTTATGGTTTTTTCCGCAAGCTTGGCCTTAGGTGCTGATGCGCAGAGTTTCACTCCCGCGGGAGTTGATCAACCCGATTGGGCGCTTCAGGTCACGGGCTATTTGTGGGCAACCGGGTTGAACGGCAACATTTCACCGTTCCGGCGTGCGCCGACGCTTCACGTCGAGAAATCATTTTCCGACGTCATGGATGATCTCAACTTCGGGGGATTTGTTAATATCTGGGGGCGGTACGACCGCTTCGTTCTGTCCGGCGACTTGATGTATATCGACACGACCGACAGCAAGGCCACCGGCCCTTTGCCGGCCCTGCAAATTCCCGGCTTGCCGACGCTGCCCCCGGGGGCGGCCATCAACGCTGATGTCGACACCCAGGAATTCATGGCAACGCTGCAGGCCGGGTATCGGATGGTGGATACGGAAGGGTTCACGCTCGATGCGCTGGCGGGTGCACGCTTCTGGCATATTTCCAACGAGGTCGCGGTTACGGCCAGTCACCCATTGATCGGCAGCGTGTCGGCAACCCATAAGGAAAACTTCGGCTGGGTGGATCCAGTCATCGGCGCAAGGGTATTTTTTGGCGTGACGGACCGGCTTTCGCTTCAGGGTCAGGTAGACATCGGCGGATTTGGCGCAGGATCGGATCTGACATGGTCGGCCCTGGCGACGGTGAACTACATCTTTACCGATACACTCTCTGTCTCGGCCGGCTACAAGGTGCTTGATGTCGATTATTCGCATGACGGCTACGTCTTCGATTCGCGGCTGAGTGGCCCTGTTGTCGGGCTGACCTACAGGTTTTGACGGTTTACGCCCGACGCACACCCTGTGCGGTCTACCCGCCTGTGGTTGTGAAGATGCACTTCGCCCGCTGCGTCCGCGCTTTGCACTGATGTTTGTTGGGGCTCGTCCTGATCTCATCCGCGCATGGACCACTGACCGTCTCGCGTGACCTTGACACAGCGACCATGCCGACTAGACGGGGTCTCATGTTCATTGTGGGAGTATAGACATGAAATCGCTGGCAGCCGTTTCGGCTTTCGTGGGAAGAACCTTTGCGGTCTGGGTCATCTTGTTTGCCGTGCTCGGCTTTTATTTTCCAGAAACCTTCAAGCAGATTGCGCCGTGGATCGTTACGCTTCTGTCGATCATCATGTTCGGCATGGGGCTCACGCTTTCGGTCGACGATTTTCGTGAAGTCGTGAAGCGCCCTGTTGATGTCACCATAGGGGTGCTCGGCCAGTTCCTCATCATGCCGTTACTTGCGGTGCTGCTGACCCTGCTAATCCCGATGCCACCGGAAGTGGCAGCAGGTGTCATCCTGGTTGGCTGCTGCCCGGGCGGCACATCGTCCAATGTCATGACGTATCTTTCGAAGGGCGATGTCGCCCTTTCCGTCGCCTGCACGTCAGTGACGACGCTTGCTGCTCCCTTGGTGACGCCCTTCCTCGTGTGGTTGTTCGCCAGCCAGTTCCTGCCTGTCGATGGCTGGGCAATGTTCCTGAGCATCGTCAAGGTCGTGCTGGTCCCGCTGGCGCTTGGAGCCGCCTTGCAGAAGCTGTTGCCGAACGTCGTCAAGGCGGCTGTGCCTGCGCTGCCGCTTGTCAGCGTGATCGGCATCGTTCTGATTGTTTCGGCGGTTGTCGGCGCATCGAAAGGTGCGATAGCCCAGTCTGGACTGATGATATTTGCCGTCGTGGTTCTCCATAACGGTCTTGGATATCTGCTTGGCTATTTTGCGGCGAAGGCGACCGGTCTCTCCCTCGCCAAGCGCAAGGCAATCGCCATCGAGGTGGGAATGCAGAACTCCGGTCTCGGTGCCGCTCTCGCGACGGCATATTTCTCGCCTCTCGCAGCTGTGCCCAGTGCCATCTTCAGCGTCTGGCACAATATCTCCGGCGCGTTGCTGGCCAACTGGTTTTCGGGCCGGGTGGACACGACGGCGACGACGAAAGCCGGATAGGATCGCCGGACGAAGATTGGCCGACGGGGGATGTGAAGCAGCCCGAAGAGGTTCTTCGGGATATGACGCTGCAGGTCCGCAACGCCTCGACCAAAATCGCCATCGACGCGGAAGCACTATCCGCGTCGATGGCCGAAGGCGACGATCAAGAGCATGAAAGTGTGAAAGCCCCGACCGGTTTCATATCGATATAGGTGTCGGCGGCAAGGTTGCTTGTTATCGCACCACAAAGGCTGCCGGTGGTGACGATCTGTCCGCGCTTCAGCGTTCCATCCCTGTTGAGGGGCGAATTGGCGAAGGCGACGAGCGGGGCGAGTGGGTCGGTATTTGGGTGTTTCACCACCGCATCGAAACGGATATCTGTGCCTTCGGTCACCGTCAGATGCGGCAGACCGCCGGTATTGTCGGCAAAGGTAGCAACGATTGCCGCGTTGATTTCCGGCCCGAGAACAAATCCGCGATTGGCAAGGCGATCCGCCAGAAAAAGCGGGAAGGGGACCTGGTTCTTTTCCACCAACCGGTAGCCGAGAAGCTCGACACCGAGGTGAACGGCGTCGATATGCTTTAATATATCGGCTCTGCTGAACGGGGACGTCGTTGGGGCAGGAATATCGGAGGCGAGGGTGAAGCAGATTTCCACCTCGATGCCTTCAACGTCTCTTCCCGTAAAAGACGCGACGTTATCCTCATCGACGCCATAACAATCGACCATCGGCGCAGCAACCGCGTTCCCGTCCGGCCGGATCGCCAGCTTCCAGCCCCCCACCGTTTTGCCTGAAGCTTCAACGAAAGCGCGTTGAACGGCCATGGCATCTTCAAGACTACCGGGAACGAGACCATCCGCCTCAATCGTCGCCAGCGGAATTTTAGTGCTGTCCAGGCCTGCTTTCACAAGGTCCTGGGCCAGTTTTTCGATCGCCGTCATTCCCGTCATGATCCTTGCTGCTGTCTAATTGCCGATGCTGTCACGATTTGACGCTGTTTGCCAAGGCCATCAATGCCAAGTTCGACAACATCTCCTGCTTTCAGGAAGACCGGCGGCTTACTTCCATGGCCGACGCGTGGCGGCATGCCGGTTGTGACGACGTCACCGGGCATGAGCCGCATTGAGCCAGAGCACTAGGTTTTGTAGATCGTCGATTTGGTCCGGGTTCACAAGCCATGGGTCGAGCGGGCTCAAGCTTTGGCCGAAGAGGAGCGGCAATCGTGGTTGCCATCCGTCGGGAAAGGAAGTTTTCGGCAATGTGAGCGTTGCCGCGCCGCTAATAGGGTTGAGCGATGAACGCGTGGTAGATTCTGCCGCTGACGTAACAGGCAAGCTTAATAAGGATCGGGCGGCAATGCCGCCCAATAATTGTTTGACTTAGGCTACGTCCGCATCGAACTGGATGCTGTGCAAGCGCTTGTAGAGACCATCCGTTGCGAGCAGCTCGCGACGGCTTCCCTGCTCCACAACCTGACCATTATCCATGACGACAATCTTGTCGGCCCGGTTGATCGTGGAGAGCCGGTGGGCAATGACAATCGACGTCTTGTTAAACGTCAACCGCTCAAGCGCGTCCCGAACAAGCGCTTCGGATTCGGAATCGAGCGCGCTCGTTGCTTCGTCGAGGATCAATATGTCCGCATCTCTCAGCATGGCGCGGGCGATGGCAACACGCTGACGCTGGCCACCGGACAGACCGGAACCGTTTTCGCCAAGCTTGCTGTCATAACCATCAGGCATGCTCATGATGAAATCATGTGCGTTGGCCGCTTTGGCCGCAGCGATGATTTCCTCATCGGTAGCGTTGTCACGACCGACAGAAATGTTGTGCTTCACCGTTCCCGAGAAGAGGAAGGTTTCCTGACCCACGTAAGAAACATGCTCGCGCAGGCTTGCGAAGGACACATCGCGCAAATCCATTCCGTTGATCTCGACCGAACCGCTTTGCGGATCATAAAGACGCATCATGAGATTGATGATCGTCGACTTGCCGCTGCCGGAAGGCCCGACCAGCGCAGTCATCTTGCCACCCTCGAAGAGGACACTGACGTCCTTCAGAACCGGCTGGTTAGCAACATACTCGAAGCTGACGTTCTTGAGTTCCACATTGCCGCTTGCCTTGGGGAGCGGCTGGGCATCCTTCTTCTCGGCAAGTGTCAACGGCGCGTCCAGAACCTCGAACATCATACGCACGCCGATCATACCGCCCTCGATCTGGACACGCATGCGTGCCAGACGCTTGGCTGGCTCATAGGCGAGAAGCAGGGCAGTAATGAAGGCCATCAGGTCGCCCGGCGAACCACCTTTTTCAAGAACGGTGTAACCGGATACGGCGATGACGACTGCAATGGCGAGACCGGACAGTGTCTCCATGATCGGGCTGGTCGCCGCTTCAAGCTTCGCAATGCCATTGGCGCGTTGCTCGACATCGGATACCGCCTTGTTCATGCGCTGGCGCATCAGCTTTTCAAGCGAAAACGCCTTGATAACGCGAACCCCAATGCTGGTTTCCTGCACGACGTTGACGATCTCGCCGAGCGAAGCAAGTTCCGCTTCCATGATGTGGCGCACACGCCGCAAAACCAGGCGAACACTGAAAATCGCCAGCGGTCCTATGATCATCGAGATCGCGCTCAGAAGGAAATTCTGGGCGAACATTACGATGATCAAGCCGATGAGCGAAAGAAGATCGCGTATAAAGGACGTGACAATGGTATCGATGACGCTACGGGCAGCCTGCGCGTTATAGGTAACGCGAACGAGCAATTCCGACGATGGCAGGTTCTGAAAGAACGAAACGCCCTGCTTTAGAAGCCTGTCATAGATTTTGCGCTGCTGTTCGGCAACAATACTGTTGCCTGCCTTGCTGAGATAGTAGCTCTGTACGAAGGTGGCGAGACCTTTGACAATGAAGATTGCAGCCACTGCAAACGCAATCTCCAGAACAACGTCAAAACCCTGCTTCAGATAAACACTGTTGACGATATCGCGCATTATCCATGCGCTGAGAGAGGTCGTGCCGGCAACGACAACCATCGCCACAATTGCCGCACTGTACCAACCGACATGTTTTTTGAAGTTCTCTTTGAAAAGCCGCACCAGCAACTTCTTGTCGTTTGGCGACAAAAACGATCCGATCACAGAAATATCCTTATTTGGTGTCGACGCCCACACAGATTCCAAATTGCACATTCAGCTGCATGTTATTCATGCGGGATGGCTTTCTCAGTTTCCACTCGCTGCCGTGCCAAGCTCGATAATCTCTCTCGCGCCCGAGCAAAAATGCGCGAAAGGCTCTGGTAGGTAAAGAGCCCGACTGATTTGAGACCACGCCAATAAGCCTAGCGATCTAAAGTGTCAACATTGAGCGTTGATGCGGCCATGAAAAGGCGTGACCGGAAGATAAGTAAGGATGAGCGAATATCGTTACTCAGAGCAACAGATTGGGAGGAACTGTGCCTGACGAACCCGCAATGTACGTCTACAAGGCGCTGGCAATTCCAAGTGCGGCATCTTTCCAACTGTAACGTGGCTCCGGGCGTTTGACCGGCTGCGTGATTGACAAGCTGGCTGGCTAAAATCTATATCGACGCGAAGTCGCGAAAGCTCTCGCCTGAAACGTTCTGGCTTATTGGTGAACGGTGCATTATCCCATTCACTGATTGCAGGAGAATTTTTAGTTGCATCCCCGATGACCGTCGTCGGGCCAGTTCAAAGCAGGCAGGTCAGTGAATGTCCGATGTATTTTTTGATTTATCAGAACTGTATTTGAATTCCGGTGTGAAATTCAAATATTACGGTATAGCGCGAACCGTAATGGAAGTTGCATACGAGCTTACAAAGCTTGATGCGTCCATTCGATACGTCATATACTCACCGTTGCATCGGCGTTTCTTTGAGGTTTTCCCACGCGTAGGCGATGCGTCTCCAACGGGCGTACTTGATCCGAATATTCCTTCTTCGGCAACGCCTTTGCGCCTTCGTCAAAATTTATATGATAAAAACGCCATTAAAAACGCGCTTTACCGGATTCTGCACAAGATCGTTCAGCATCGCAACAGGAAGCGCTGGGCTACCGTTCCCGTTGGGGCGGTTAAGGATGTAGACCTCGACGGGCAAATCCTGATTGCGCTCGGGCGTCCGAAGATAATGTCAGACTATCTGATGGCTCTCGCTGAAAATGGCACTAAGCCGATTTTCATCCCGCTTCTTCACGACATGATCCCCTTGCATGATTTCACCCATCGAAATCAGTTTTCGTTCCCGAGAAACTTTATTTATGACAATCAGGTGGCGATCACGGCTGCGTCTATGGTTCTGACCAACTCGGAGTTTACCGCGTCAGAAGTCCGGCATTTTTCGGAAGCCGGGATTTTGCCGGCCGTGTCATCTGTTGTTGCCGTTCCCTTATGTCATGAATTGCGCCCGACTAACGAGCCGGTTGATAAACATGGCCCGGAAAAGCCATATCTCTTATGCGTGGGTATCTACAACGGACGGAAAAACCTTGAGTGCGTCGTCGAAGCGATGCTCTCCTTGCATCAACGGGGCATTCAGGTGCCTGAACTCGTCTTGGCGGGTGCGCGGCGTAAAAGAGTGGAAAAATTTCTTAAAAAAGAGAAATTTGCGCCGCTATCCGGAAAGTTTAACTTCGTTTTCAATCCCAACCAGGCGGAATTGCGCGCGCTGTATGAAAAGGCTTATGCGCTTCTTTTGCCCAGTCGAATGGAAGGCTGGGGCCTGCCGGTAAGTGAAGCATTGTGGTGTGGAACGCCGGCTCTGGCTGCAGATGTTCCTGCACTCCGAGAGGCAGGGGGAGATTTGGCGCGCTATTTCGATCCAGAAAGACCGGAAGAACTAGCGGGTCAGCTTCAGAAGCTTCTGGAAAATCCTGCTGAATATTCGGAGTGGAAAAAAACTATCGAGCTTTCCCGTCCACAAATGCGGACCTGGAAAGATGTTGCGCAAGGAATTCTTGAGGCAATCAAACCCGTACGCTCTTGATACAGGCAAATATGCTCAAGAATTATCAGACCCGTTTAAATGCAATGCTGCCCGGGGATAATGTTTTCCAAGGCATATGGTCGACCGTTTTTTCGATGTTCCTGATGGTTTTTTAGGCGTGACGGCCAATATGGTTGGCCTTTTGCTTTTGTAAATTTTCATTTACGACAAGCAAATGTTCGATTCATCGAGGTTGAAGGGTAGCTTTAAAAATTGTGATAATCATGCCCTTTTAAATGTCTTAAGCGAAATTGGGGCACATTGGGCAGCTAATTCGATTCAGTTGAATCGTCTCGGGGGCGATGGCAGTTCTGCAATTTGCAGAGCAGTTGAATTGGGCATTCCGTTTTGCGTGTGTTGTGGCTCACGTGTAGGACAGCGACAGGATGAATAACTGGTGATGTTGGACTATTTGAGATTTTCTGAAGTTAAGGTTCTCTGCATTGGCGATGTAATGCTGGACTGCTTTATTTCCGGCGATGTCGGCCGCATTTCCCCGGAAGGCCCGGTCCCGGTTATGTGCGCGCGATCAGAGGAATATTTTGCCGGTGGCGCAGCTAACGTTGCGCGCAACATATCTTCTCTTGGAGCAAGTTGTACATTGCTGGGAGCGGTGGGCAAAGACAACAATGGCAGCAAACTGCTTGAGTTGCTGAACAATGTCCATGGCGTTTCGGCGCCCTTCGTGACATTGGATGAGCGCCCGACAACTATCAAGACGCGTTTCCTCGGTCACGGCCAGCAAATGTTGCGCGTTGATTTTGAGGATGCCTCTCCGATTTCCCACGAGGAAGAGGATCGTGTCATCTCTACTGCGCTTTCCTTGATCTCATCTCACAGCGTTGTCATTTTGTCGGACTATGCCAAAGGTCTGTTAAGCGAAAGGGTTGTGAAAGCAATTATTGCTGCGTGCCGGACTGAGGGAAAACCGGTCATTATCGATCCAAAAACGTCTGATTTTACCCGCTATGCAGGTTCCGCGATTGTAACACCCAATCAAAAGGAAACGCAGGCCGTAACGGGTGTATGGCCGGATACCGATGAGGAAGCTGAATTGGCTGGCGAGTTGATCTTGTCGCGCTTCGACATCGAGGCGGTCCTCATAACGCGAGCGGAAAAAGGGATGACCCTTGTTGAGCGAGGCCATCCGCCTTTCCATATTCGCACGGAAGCTAAAGAAGTGTTCGATGTCGTTGGTGCCGGCGACACGGTAATTGCGACGCTCGCCGTTGGCCTGGGCTCCCAAACTTCACGTGCCGATGCAGCACGGATTGCAAATGCAGCTGCTGGCATCGTGGTTGGTAAAAAAGGCACGGCAACTGTTTCTGCTGCCGAACTCCGAGATGCCTTGTCTCACGACACCTCGTCGGGGGAAGTCAGCCCTTCGGACAAGCTTTTTGACAGGCAAGATGTCCAGGCGCTGGCAGAGGATTGGCGGGGCGATAATCTGAAGGTCGGCTTTACGAACGGTTGCTTCGATATCCTGCACGTTGGCCACATCAGGCTTTTGCAGTTTGCGAGGGATAATTGCGATCGTCTGATCGTTGGCGTTAATGCAGATAGCTCGGTAAAACGGCTTAAAGGTCCATCGAGACCGATAAATACCGAACTGGATCGCGCCGAACTTCTGGGCGCATTGGCTTTCGTCGACGCGGTGGTGGTGTTTGACGAAGACACACCGCTTGAACTCATTAAGACGATACGCCCCAATGTGCTGGTTAAGGGGGCGGACTATACGATCGACAACATTGTTGGTGCGGATGTCGTGATGGCGGATGGCGGCAAGGTCGTTACATTCGAAATAGTGCCCGGAAAAAGCACGACGGCGACGATTGCGCGCAGTAAAAAAGAGGCAGTTTGATGTATATTGTAACCGGAGCTGCTGGATTTATCGGGTCCAACATTGTCGCTGATTTGGAGGCGGCGGGTCTGGGGCCGATTACCGTCGTTGACTGGTTTGGCCGTGGCGATAAGTGGCGCAATCTCGCTAAGCGTAACATCGCAGCTTATGTGTCACCCGAAGGACTGCTCGACTATCTTCGCAGCATTAAAGTGGATGTGAAAGCCGTCATACATATGGGCGCGATTTCCGCCACCACGGAAGCTGATGTAGACAGACTGATCGAGCTGAACATCAACTATTCTGTAATGTTGTGGGACTGGTGTGCTGAGCATGGCGTTCCTTTCATTTACGCGTCTTCCGCTGCGACCTATGGCGGCATCGAGGAGGGGTTTGATGACGACGAGGCTGCATCGGCACGCGCCTCTCTTGCACCGCTGAATGCCTATGGCTGGAGCAAAAAGACGACCGATGATATTTTCATCGAACGTGTTGCGCGTGGTGAGAATGCCCCTCCGCAGTGGGCTGGCCTAAAATTTTTCAATGTTTACGGGCCAAATGAATATCATAAGGATGATATGCGCAGTGTCGCCTGCAAACTCTTTGACGTCGTGCAGGCCACCAACGAGGTATCCCTGTTCAAGTCTTATCGACCTGATATCGAACATGGAGAACAGCGTCGGGATTTCGTATATGTGAAAGATTGCACATCGTTCATCTTGTGGCTTTTGAACAATCAGAAATATAGCGGGATCTTTAATTGTGGATCTGGCAAGGCACGATCTTTTGCAGACATCGTTCATGTCATGGGCGATCTTCTCGGCAAGAAGCTGAATATTAATTTCATTGAAATGCCGGAGGCGATCCGCGGTAAATATCAGTACTTTACCGAGGCAAATATGTCGAAAGTCGCGTCAATCGGATATAACGGCCCCCAATCATCGCTTGAAGAAGGGCTTGACGATTACATCAATTCGTATCTAAGCCGCGAAGACAGATATCGCTAGCAGTAGGCATAATTGATGCGAAAAGACTGTATGCGCTCACATAAAGCTGGATTGAACACCCTCAAAATCGCAACCGCTGAATGGCGTCCTTCGAAAACGGATTCGGATAGCTATCACTCATGTCAGCCAAACCAGTCTGGTTAAGGATAATTCTTGATGACACAGCCGGGCTTCGAATCCGCTCAGAATGAGTATCTGAAACTCAAAAAATGGCTTTTCGAAGCGGCGCTTCCACTATGGTCCTCGGTTGGGCGAGATGATGTGAGTGGTGGCTTTTTCGAAAAAATCGATAGAAGCGGTGCTGCAGTTGAAGCACCGCGAAGAACGCGGGTCGTTTGCCGTCAGATCTATAGCTTTTCTGCGGCTAAGAGAATGGGTTGGGCCGGCGATGCTGAAGGGGTGGTTCAGCACGGATGGGACTTTCTTCAACAGCACTGTTTTAATGCGGACGGTTCCCTGATTACTACGGTCGATTTGGCGAGTGGGGTCAGGAATACGTCATTCGATCTATATGACCATGCCTTTGCGTTGTTCGGGCTGAGCTATGCTGCTGACACGCTTGAAAACGAGGACGCCATTGCCGAAGCCGCGCTGCATTGTCTCGAGGCGATGATCGCAGGTTGGAAGCATCCGGCCTCAGGTTTTGAAGAGGCCGCGCCGCCTATCGTGCCTCTGCGTTCCAATCCGCATATGCATCTCTTTGAGGCGTTTCTTGCATGGATGGAAAATCCTTCGGTAAAAAAGCCTGAACGCTGGCTGTCGTGCCTCAATGAAATAGGCGAATTGTGCCTGTCGGCATTTATCTCGCCTGAAAACGCGGCTCTTCGTGAATATTATAATCACGACTGGTCGGTAATGCAGCACCACACCCTGGTGCCAATCGAGCCGGGGCACCAATTCGAATGGGCATGGTTGCTCACGCGATGGGGTAAGATGGTAGGGCGGAAAGACGCTCTTATCGCTGCGCGCAAACTCGTGGAGATTGGCGAAAAAGGTGTCGATGAATCCTGTGGTCTTGCGCGCAATGGTCTGAATTTTGATCTGACACTCAACGACAAAGCATTTCGTCTGTGGCCACAGACTGAGCGGATCAAAGCTTGGCTTATGATGGCCGAGACGGCGATAACTCTCGAAGATAGAGAAGTGGCATACGCAAAGGTTGCTGAGGCGGCCGGTGCATTGCAGGGTTTTTTCAAGGGAGTTCTACCCGGCCTTTGGGTGGATCGTTTTCACGAAGATGGTACCGCAGTCGAGGAGCATGCGCCCGCGTCGTCTCTTTATCATATCGTCTGCGCTGTCGAAGAAATGCACAGATTGCTGCAGCCTTATACCGAAAGCGTACCCGCGCTTTTTTTAGATCGAGATGGCGTGATTATCGAAGACACGGGATATCCAGGTAAGATTGAGGACGTCCGACTTATCCCTGGGGCAGCGGAAGTTATAAGTTCTTTCAGAGACCGGGGATATCGGGTATTTGTCGTAACAAACCAGTCTGGCATCGGTCGCGGTTATTACGATGATCTCGACTATATCATTTTGCGGGCTCATATTGGGAAGTTGCTTCTCGAACAAGGCGCATCTATTGACGATGAACGCCTCTGTCCTTTCCACGAGAATGCCACGATCGAAAAATACCGGGGTGATCACTATTGGAGAAAACCCTCTCCGGGAATGATAGAAGATATCATCATGCGATGGAACGTGAATCGGGAGCGCAGCGTTCTCATCGGCGACAAGGTGTCGGATGTTGAGGCTGCTGTTGCAGCCGGTATTCAAGGCGCGTTGTTCTCCGGAAAAAACTTGTTTGATTTTGTTTCAAGCAAAAAACTCTAACGTCTTGGTTGTGATGTTATGGAAAGTACGCGGTTGCTTAACTTGAACGGCACTGAATTCTCTAACTACCAAGACGCTTACGCGAAATGGAGGGAAACACAGACCTCTGCCGGCACTCACTATTTGCCAATCTTCCAAGCCGTCGAAGCGAGCAAAAGCGGATTGTGCACTGTCCGCGTTGATGGCGTTGATGGCGTGGAGTTTTCTGGGATAAATCCCCAGATGTGGTCGCTTGTATCGGGTGGGGGAAGCTCATCCGAGAAGGCGGAAACTTCTCCAGCGACGCTGCAGTTCGACATATTTTTTAAGCGCTCGTCGACACTCGATAGCCTCGAAAACATCCACAAGTGCGTGAGCGATGTCGAGCGCAGTCTTTTGCCAAACGGTTTGTTGATATTTGAACTGAAATTAGATCGACAAACTGCTGGAAGCGACATAGACGAAGCGCTGCATCGCTGGCGCTATGTTCTAGACACGTTCAACTTACGTATTCTAGCAAAAATATTGATGCCTTATTCTGGCGGCAACGATGGGGACGCGAAGCCTGAAGGCCGTATATCCGGCTCAACTTACTTAACGATCGTTGTCTGTCGTGACTTTGACGTCGAGAACTCTTTTATCAGAGAAGTTAGAAGAGCAATCGACGACATTCGGGCCGTAACGCAATCCGAGAATTTGCAGTTCACCATCGGGTCGCCCCAAGCCACGGATGGGGCCAAGATGGCAGATCACGATCTCTCGGACATCTGGCAGATGCATTATACATTGCAGGCCCAAGCAAGCACGGCGGAAGCGATGATAGCGTCTCTGTCCGAAACCGCTGTTTCCGCAAAGGACGCGTCTCGCCGCCTTTTGAAAACTGAGCGGCGTGTTCTGGCGCTCAGAAAACAGACATCCCTATTTTTACCGATTACCTATCCATGGTCTCTTTTCGCCGGTCTGGTGCTGTCGCTAATAAAAAAAGCTAAGGCAAAACGAAAAAAAAAACATATAAGTCAGGCGCCTGATTTAGAGCCTCTTCGTTCTCCTTCGGCGCCTGAAAATGGCGTTGTGGTCGAGAATAGAACTACCTATGGGCTAACCCCTTTTGGTCAAAAACCTAAGATACTTATTCTGAAGCTTGATCATATAGGTGATTTCTTTCTGTCGCTTCCCGCCGTCGATGTGCTGAAAAGAGCGTGGCCTGATGCGGAGGTCACGTTGGTCTGTTCGCCGACGAATGGTGATCTGGCCAGGGCAAGCGGCTATTTCGATTCAGTAATCGAATATAAATTCTCTGCGGAACTCTCGCAGGATGTTCAGAAAGCCCAACTTGAAAACTACGCGAACATAAAAAGGCTAGTACCAGATCGCTACGATTTGGCTATCGATCTGAGGCATGACCCGGATACAAGGCCGCTTCTGATGTTTATTCAGGCCGCCGTAAAGGCAGGCTTTCAGGGCTTTGACAAACATTTCATGCCCCTTAATATTTCATTGCCGCCGATGGAGGTTCCCCGCGGACTATATCAAAACGCGCATAACATCCATCGTCTCATGTTGCTGAGTAGCCATGTCGTCAACACTTTAAAGGGATTTGACAGCTCCGACGCGACCTCTGCATTGATAGCGAGTGGAAGCTTCAATAATCCCTTCGTCGGCTCTCGATATGTGGTCATTGCTCCCGGCGGAGGGACATTGGCCAAGAAATGGGCTCCTTCGAAGTTTGCGGAGCTTGCGCGCAGGCTTGTATCGGAAGACGATTTCAAGATAGTCGTTGTCGGTGGTAACGCGGAATCTGAATATCGCGATGCGATATTTAACGCGATCCCAGAGGGCATGGGGTTGGATTTGATCGCCAATCTCCCCTTAGTGGACCTTGCTTCGGTCATCTCCAATGCGCAGATTTTTGTCGGCACAGATACCGGTGCCACCCATCTTGCGGCGTTAATAGGCGTACCAACTGTTGTCGTGTTCAGCGGTGTTGCCGATCACAATATATGGCAACCAATGGGAAGGTCTGTTGCGATCGTCAGAAAACCGCTAGCCTGTTCGCCCTGCCATATAGCGCGCATCGAAGATTGTGTTGCCGCTCACAAATGCATGACTGGAATATCTGTCGACGTGGTCATTGATACGATTAGAAACACATTGTCGGCGCATGATGCCGAATGATTGCTACTAGTGTGTAAGGAAGTTTGTTTGCAGTGTCACGGTCGGTCTCATAGTGACTTGCCTTCAATGTACACGAACATATAGAGATTCTGGCGTCACGAATTCGCAAGCCAATGCGTGTCGAGGCTGAACTGTGTTGTTGCGAGATGGAAGGTGCCTCCTGTGATCGAAAAAGGTTTCTATTATGAGTTTGAAAACAGGCACAGGGGCAGTCGAAGCGAAATTCGTGATCGTCTGGAAATCTACAATCAGGCCATCGAGCTTTTAGAGCTGGAGCTACTCCCAAGGAATGCGATTGATTATGGATGCGGGCGTGGCGAGTGGCTGCGTTTGCTGTCCGAGCGCTCGTGGCAGGTTTTGGGCGTCGACTCGAACGACGATATGCTTTCTCCTGCTCAGGCGGATGGTTTAACTGTCGAGGTTGGTGATTGTCTTAGCCATATTGCGAGCCAGCCAGACAATAGTGTGACTTTGATAACCGGGTTTCACATCGTGGAACACCTCCCGCCAGATGTGCTGCACGACTTTGTCAAGCATGCGCATCGCGTAGTGCGGCCCGGTGGCCTCGTGATCTTCGAGACTCCCAATCCTGAAAACATACTTGTCGGTTCGAACCGCTTTTACTCGGATCCAACCCATGTTCACCCGTTGCCTCCTAAGTATCTCGAATTTGTCGTCGAGTTCTATGGCTTCTCCGAGGCAACATGTATCGGCATAAATCAGCCGAATCTCCGTTATCAAACAGGGTCAGCAGCCGCATTCTTGGAAATGATGGAACTCTTCCCCGATTATGCTGTGCTCGGGCGCAAGCCCAAGGAAGGCGCGACGTCGACCGGGTTTCTGGAGTTTGTACGCAAAACATATCCAGACAGTAATCCATATAGTTATCGGGTCATCGACGATTTCATAGATAAAACCCATCGGAATGAGATGGAATTGGCTGATCTGAAAACGCACAATGAACAGAATAGAGACGAGATTGAGCGTCTGAAGGCAGAAGTGAGGTTTTTCCGGGAGAAACTGGAACGACGTGGTCTGTCGGCCATGTGGGATCGCTTGAAAAAGAAAATCCGGTCTCAGCGATAGGCTTCAGTTACATCGGAGACATATCTGTAATCGATAGGTTTCTGGAAGTTGTCAGTTTCGAAACCAGGCCGCGCCTGGCGCAAGCAAAATCGGCCTAGTTCTCTCATGGGACGTTGGTTTAGGGTCTTAAAATATGAACATCAGCAGGCTTCGAACCTCAATCCTGAAGAGATGGCGGAAAGTCTTCAACGCCGGTGACAATACAGCCCTGTCGGACGTTAATCTAAAAGAAATTGCCGAATGGATAAGGCAAGCAAATGAAAACGCGTTCATAAATAAAGAGCTTTCAGCTATTTATTACGAAGATATGCTTTGCGAAGCTTTACTTCGCAGGTATGGCGAGAAATTTGTTGCCAAACATAACGCTCACGTTTTTTCCCAGACTTATGAAGATGCTGCGATCGCTGAAATTTTTGCCAGAATAGGTGTGAAGCATAAAACGTTCATAGAATTGGGCACTGAGAACGGCAATCAAAATACGACCAGGTTTCTGCTCGAAATGGGGTGGCGAGGTGTGTGGATCGAAGGAAGCTCCCGTCACGTGGCTGAGATTAGAGAGAAATTTGCCAATGAGATTAGAGACGGACGGCTTATTGTTGAGCAAGCGTTTGTCGCCGCTGAAAACATATCGGGGATTCTGGAAGGCACTGGCATAGGCGCGGAAGTCGATTTTATGAGCGTCGATATCGATCAAAATACCTCTCACGTATGGAAAGCGATACCGATTAGCGCCCGAGCTGCATGTATTGAGTACAATGCGCACATCCACCCAAGTATCGAATACGAAGTGCCTTATGATCCAAATTCGCTTTGGGATGGAACCAACCTATTTGGCGGCTCCTTAAAGACCATGGAGTTGATTGGTCGCAGCAAGGCCATGTCGCTTGTCGGGTGCGACATTATCGGAGTGAATGCCTATTTTGTTTCAGATGATTGTCTGGAGGACAAGTTTTTGTCTCCATACACGGCAGAGTTTCACTATCAGCCACCGCGCTATCGTTTCGCCCGCGGAAACCGTGGCAACCCCCACGCATTACGCTGATATTTACCTTTCGTACGGCCAGTTCCTTCAATCTTGACGTGTTGTACCCATTGCTGGATGCGGTGTGTTACGCGGCTACGGGAGATAATAGGGGACTTGTAAGCTTGTTCTCATATCCAACGTCCTTTATGAGCCTGATATCGTGGCAGCCCTTGCCGGATAAAATGCTCGATCGAGAGGACAGTGAGTGAGAGAGTCCGAGAGATATCAGTTCATAGACGTTCTTCGCGGCATCGCGGTGCTTCTTGTTTTGATAATTCACATTTCCGAGCTTTATGTCGGCTTCGCGCAACAGGGCAAGGCCGGAGGCAGATGGATCGCAGAAATCGCGCATCAGTTCGATTTCGGTCGGATGGGTGTTACGATCTTCTTTATAATAAGTGGATTCGTGATACCAGGTAGCTTGTCGGGAGGAAGATTTGACGGGAGCGTGAAATTTTTATTGTCTCGATTTTTCAGGCTATTTCCGCTCTTTTGGCTCTCGTTGCTCTTCGCCCTCATCGCCCAGCAATGGGCATCCGGCAAGTATCCCAGTACGACAGATATCTTTCTCAACGCGACAATGGTGCCGGATCTTTTCTCCGTTGAGCCTATAAACGGAGCCTACTGGACTCTCGCTGTCGAGCTGGTTTTCTATGGAATGTGCTTGGCGCTTTTCCTGTTGAAGGGCGTAAAGAACCCCAACGTCTTGGCGCTGCTTGCGCTTGTCCTGACGGCTACTTTCATAGATCGTGAATATCTTCATAAATTTCAAATGTTTGAAGGCAAGCTCGGCGAATATCCCATGCTGTTGGGCTTCATGTTCTGGGGCGCCTTGGCGCGCGCTCGTTTTGAAAAGCAGGGGCTACAAGGATTTGCAGAGCTTGCCTACTGGATCGTAGCAATTGGATGGCTATTTGTGTTCCCAATGGCAGGCTTCAATGAAGCCTACGTCAGAACGCACGCTGAGCCAGATATGGTGCCCCGTTTATATGGCTCTTATTTTGCAGCCTTCGCCGTATTTTTCTTTTCCATTCATTTCTTCAAAATTAAATCGGCGTTTTTGTCATTTACCGGCAGAATTAGTTATTCCATATATCTGATGCATGGCCCCGTCATGTATGCGGGGATCTATTACCTTGATAATTATGGTCAATCACTGCGTGGAAAGATTTCGGTATATCTCTCACTTTTGGTGGTAAGTCTGGCAACATTCTTATTGTCTTACTGTACTTATATCTGGATAGAGAAGCCATCCCAGCGCCTTGGCAAAAGAATATACAATCGTATAGAAAATCGTTACATGCAAAAACTACCGATTGGGCGTCGGATTGGCTCCAAGAGCATGTGACTATTCTTAGGAAATTTTTGGATGATCTTGATGCTCAGGGGTAGCATACTGACCTGGATCCGAATTTCATATTTTTCGTACGCGCAGGCACGCCGACCATAGTCGTCAGCCAGGTTTCCACCATGTTGTTGCGGTCAGTTGCTGATCGGAGACCATCCTTGGCCTGGGTTGTGCAGATAGAGAAAGACCATCATCGTCGACGGTCTTTCTGTCTATGCATTTACGGCGACTGATCCTCAGCGAAGAAGCGTTTGCGCCAGGCCATGTTTCTTGTAAATCATACTCGCTATCAAAGCCTGGGCGATGCGATCATCAGCGTTATTCACGTCCTTGCGAAAGAAGACGGCATCGCCCCATATCAGTCTCTCGCGCTTGGCGGTCTTGAACGGCACCGATGTGTACTCGTATCTATTCAAGTGCGAAAAGTCGATAAATTCAAATCCTGCTTCTGAAAGGATATGATCTATATCCCGGAAAAATGCCGTCTCGTGATACATGGGGCCGAAAAAAACTTCGCAGTGCACGACGTTGGTTTTCTGCAATACATCTTTTGCGCCCGACAGTGCGCGACCCTCGAAGCCCTGTATGTCGAATTTTAAAAAGTCGATGTGTGGCTCTCCAGCTAAAGCTTCATCTAGAGTGGAAGTTTTAACAACGTCAGTCGATACAACACGCATGTCGCCTATATCATCAAAATCTGCGTTGAACTTCAGATTGAGATCAAGCAGGGAAGAGCTGCCATCGTCATTAACAGTATGGAACAGCGCTTCTTTGCCATCCCCGATAAACGCTTCAATCAAAACTAGTCTGGGGTCTGGTTCTGCTGCTGCCCGTTCCTCTATGCGGTGCTTTTGTGGCTCGAAACCGATGGCACGCCAATCGAGAGTACCTTTTGTCAATGGCGCGTAGATGTGATCCTCTGTTGCAAGCAGACGGGCGCCGACATCCACAATAGTCAATCGTCGACGCTGTCTTTGAGAAATTTGCAAAGGATCGACTTCCTCTGCTCGCATTTTTGCTTTGTATTCGTCGCCTGCGAGAATGCTTTCGACAATATTCTTCAAGTCCTCCCCTGACTCCAAACGGTTGGAAAAATGATCCAGCCCGCTTTCGTCCGCGTCCCTATGTAAGAGCGTTTTATAAATCCAATTTACATATTCTTTATTCGACCATTCACTCATTTCAGTTTCTTTCGTACGGCCCGTCGACAGGAGCGGAGTTACAAAGTTAATTTCTTACAGATTTTTATCCAACACATTTTTGAGACTATTCGAATGCTCTAATATCGTGGAGGGCATCCATTTTGACGCAGTGCTGCTGCTGATGGCCTCTCAGCACGCGTTGTCAGATGACGTCGTGCGTTTCTTGCATGGCTGCGCTGCATTAAAGCCTATTTAATATGCGGCAAAACCGGGTATCTTGTTTTCATCGAAGCGATGCACCTCCTCCCGCAAAGCTTCGGATTGAGATGACCCTATCCTCCTCCCAAGGGTTGTCTTGTGAACAATGGCACTCCTCCTCCCAGCCGTTGTTCGAAATTTTGGAAAGCCTGCCGCACCTCCTCCCGCGGCAGGCTTTTTCGTTTTCGGGACAGGGGCATCACAGGCCAAGCGCGAGCTGCGCTTCCTCTTCACTCTCTTCGGTGCTCAGCGAGGAAAGGGTAATCCCCAACAGCCTTACCGGACGTTTGAATGGAAAGACGGAGGCAAGCAGGGTCTCTGACATCTCTTGGATCGTTGCGAGGTCAGACACGGCTCCCGACACTGTTTTGCTGCGTGTCGCCTGGCTGAAATCCGAATATTTGATTTTCACGGTCACCGTCTTTCCCGTGATGTCGTGGGCCTTGCAATAACGCCAGACTTTCTGAGCCAAGGGGCCAAGCTCTGCCTTCGCCAAGTCGAGATCGTCGATATCCTCGGCGAATGTGTCCTCGGCGCCGACAGATTTGCGGATGCGATCGGGCTTGACCTGCCGTTCATCGATACCGCGGGCGATGTTATAGAAATAAGGGCCGGATTTCCCGAAATGCTGTTGCAGAAAACCGAGTGATTTCGACTTGAGATCGAGTCCTGTTTCGATGCCGTGCCGTTTCATCCGCTCGGCCGTGGCGGGTCCTACGCCATGGAATTTCTTGACGGCCAGGGCTTCAACAAAGCCAGGCCCATTCTTCGGCGTAATGACCGCCTGGCCATTCGGTTTGTTCAGGTCGCTTGCCATCTTGGCCAGAAACTTGTTGTAGGAGATGCCGGCAGATGCATTGAGGCTGGTGACCGCCTTGATTTTTGCGCGGATCTCCAGCGCAATTTCGGTGGCGATCTCCATGCCTTTCAGGTTTTCGGTGACATCGAGATAGGCTTCGTCGAGCGATAGCGGCTCGATGAGCGGGGTATATTCGGCAAATATCTCGCGTATCTGTTGCGACACCTGCCGGTATACCTCGAAGCGTGGCGGTACGAAGATCAGATCCGGGCATTTCCGTTTGGCAGTGACGGACGGCATGGCGGAGTGCACGCCGAAGGTTCTAGCCTCGTAACTTGCCGCAGCCACCACGCCTCGTGCAGCCGATCCGCCGACGGCGACCGGCAGGCCGCGAAGTGCGGGGTTGTCGCGTTGCTCCACCGATGCATAAAAGGCATCCATGTCGATATGGATGATCTTTCGAACAGCCGTGTTATCCATCGTTCCAGCCTGTACGATCTTCCCTATTTCCACATCGCCCGCATCCGCGCGCCTACATCGATGCGGATCTGCTGCGCGCTGCGCTCGGAGGCTGCGGCCGAAACCAGGGGCCAGGTGGCGGTTTCAAAGAACTGCAGCAAAGTTGCCGGTATGAAGCGGGTTCTAGCGGCATAGACATGCCGGTCGCCCTGCGCGTTCTGGCCATGGGTGAAGAACCGTTGTGGGGTTATCAGTGACAGACTGTCCTTGGCGCGAGTCATGGCGACATACAGCAGCCGGCGTTCCTCTTCGACTTCATGCGTGGAGCCGACGCCCAGATCGGAGGGTATGCAGCCATCGACCACGTTCAGGATAAAGACGGAACGCCACTCCTGGCCTTTTGCCGAATGAATGGTCGAAAGCGTCAGGTAATCCTCATCGAGCAGCGGCACGCCTGCCTGATCGCTGGTGGCATCCGGCGGATCGAGCGTCAGTTCGGTGAGGAAGCGTTCGCGGGAAGGATAGCCGCCGCCAATCTGCTCGAGTTGCAGCAAATCGGCCTTCCGCGTCTCGGCATCCTCATGGATGCGTTCGAGGTGGGGCTCGTACCAGAGCCGCGCCTGCTCGATATCTGATGGCCAGCCGCCGTGCGATTTTCGCATGTTCGCCAGCAACTGCACGAAGGATACCCAGTCATCACCGGTTTTGGGTGGCGGCGGAATTTCGGCAAGGGCGAGCAGAGGTTCCGGGTCTGCCGCAATCGTATCGAGAATATTGCCGGCTTTCTTCGGCCCGATACCCGGCAGCATCTGAAGTAGCCTGAAACCGGCGACGCGGTCGCGCGGGTTTTGCGCGAAACGCAATACCGCCAGCATGTCCTTTACATGGGCACTGTCGAGAAACTTCAGGCCGCCAAATTTGACGAAGGGAATGTTGCGGCGTGTAAGTTCAACTTCAAGCGGCCCGCTGTGACTGGAGGTGCGAAACAGCACGGCCTGTTGCTTCAGCGTCATGCCGGTCTCACGATTGGCCAGCACCTGGTCAATAATGAAGTTCGCCTGCTCGGTTTCGCTTTTTACTGTCACGAGCTTCGGCCGCTCGAGTGACTGTCGTTCGGTCCAGAGGTTTTTGGTGAATCGCTCACGGGCAAGGTCGATGACACCATTGGCGGCAGCCAGTATCGGCTGTGTCGAGCGATAGTTGCGATCAAGGGTGATAATATCGGCAGCCGGACTGAAAGATGCCGGAAAATCAAGGATATTGCGCACCGTTGCTGCCCGGAAGGAATAGATCGACTGGGCATCGTCACCCACGACGGTCAATCCGCGACCGCCCGGTTTCAGTGCCATCAGCACCGCGGCCTGCAGCCGATTGGTATCCTGATATTCGTCGACCATCACGTGGTCGAAACGATTGCCGATATCGCCTGCAAGGTCGGGATCGCTGACCATCTGGGCCCAGTAGAGCAGAAGATCGTCGTAATCGAGAACGTTCTGGGCCTGCTTGGCCTCGACATAGGCGGCGAATAATTGCTTGAGCTCTTCTTCCCAGCTGGACACCCATGGATAGTGCTGGCGCAGGATTTCTTTCAGTGGCGTTTGTGAATTGACGGCGCGCGAATAGATCGCAAGGCAAGTGCCCTTTGTCGGAAAACGGCTCTCGGTCCTGGAGAAACCCAGCTCGTGTCGGGCAAGGTTCATCAGATCAGCGCTGTCTTCGCGGTCGTGGATCGTGAAATCCACGTCCAGTCCAATCTGTTCCGCATAGATTCGCAAGAGGCGGGCGCCGATCCCGTGAAACGTGCCGGACCAGGCCATCGCATCCGTGAGGGCTCCGGCGTTGGCGCCGATGACCTGCTTGCAGATACGCTCGACACGACGCGACATTTCGGAAGCGGCACGCCGTGAAAACGTCATCAGCAGGATGCGGCGAGGATCGGCGCCATTGACGATCAGATGCGCCACCCGGTGCGCCAGCGTATTGGTCTTGCCGGAACCGGCACCGGCGATAATCAGCAACGGTCCAGCTGTGTGTCCGCCTGAAGGCCCAACGCCATGTTCCACGGCCCTGCGTTGCTGCTCGTTCAGTTTGTCCAGATAGGCAACCGCCATGCCTGCATCCTTGATATTTGCCTATCCGCACGACGACGGCATTTTTCAAAAGCACTCTTGTTGCAATGATTAGCAAAAACTCAAACAGCAGGCCAGAACAAATAATGAACGCATGTCTCTGTCCTCCACACTGCGGTGGACAAACCTGGCTGATCGATATTCGCAGCCTTAATCGGGTTCCGCATGGCGTGTTGACCGGCATGCTTTTCAAACCACTGAACCAACCCGGCGGCTGATGAGTTCACCAGTCGCGTCTTGGAAGACGTGTTTGTTGGGAGGACAAAAGCATGAAGCATCTGAAACTATGCCTGATCGCTGTTGCAGCACTGGCCACATCGACATTTGCCTTTGCCGAGCAGAAGGCCATGAGGTCTGACGCAACGATCGCGTCGGATATCAATTATCTGCTTTACACGCCCAAAGACTATGCCGGTTCGGACAAAACCTATCCTCTCGTGGTCTGGCTGCATGGCGGCGATCAGGGCGGGAGCGACGTCGAAAAGCTGCGCCGCAGCGGTCTGCCAAAATTGATCGAAGGCGGCCGTGATTTTCCTTTCATGGTGTTTTCGCCACAAAATCCGAGCGAGGAACTGCTTTATCCGATCGAACGTGTCGCAAGCGTCCTGGCTTCCGTTGTGGCGGATCATCGGGTGGACCGCAGCCGTATCTATCTGATTGGATATAGCCGGGGAGGGTTCGGCGCCTGGTCAATGGCCGAGCAGTTTCCACAAACTTTTGCTGCGGTCGTCCCAATTGCCGGTGGCGGCATCCGCCATTACCTCAACCGCACCAATGAAAAGACAGCATTCTGGGCCTTTCACGGCTCAAGGGATGAGGTGATTCCTTTGTCCGATACTGTTGTCCTCGTTCAGCGTCTCCAGGAACTGAAACGTAATGTGCGGCTGACGGTTTTTGAAGATACGAACCATGAAGAGGTGGAGGCAAAAGTGCTCGGCGATGAGGCGATGTGGACCTGGCTTCTCCAGCAAAAGCTTGCAGACGCAAAGACGCCTTCGGTACCCTGAACCCGCAGCGGGCACCGTTTTACCGCTGGTATGAAAGCCCATAACCCAGCGCGGCCGTCATAAGGCCGGGCTGGCCGCATCATAAGCCTTCGTCAAAACATCTCTCCGCAAGCGTGTCTTTCGCCTCTTGACACAGAGTAGGGAAGTCGTGCTAATACGCATTAACAGATAATACGTATTAGCAGTCAACGAGTGTCGGGGAGGGCATTGCGTGACCAGCCATAAACGCCTTACTCAGAACGATATTGCGAAGCTTGCCGGCGTCAGTCAGGCAACAGTATCGCTTGTTCTGAACGGCGCGCCGACCGCGATTGCGCGTATCCCGGCTGAAACACGCGAACGCGTACAGGCGGTCATTCGCAAGACGGGTTATGTCGCGGACCCGATCGCGCGCCGCATGGCCAAGGGGCTTAATCGCATCCTCGGCGTCTTCACCTACGAGCCTGCTTTTCCAAGCGCACAGGCGGACTTCTTCACGCCGTTCCTGTTGGGCATCGAGGAAGAGGCGCAACAGCAGGCGTACGATCTTCTGCTGCTGACCAGTGCCGGCGTCGGCAACAACCGCAAGATTTTTTCCGAGGGCAACAGGCTCCGGATCGCCGATGGCTGCCTTGTCCTGGGCCGTGAATTCGACCGCAAGGAGCTTACCCGGCTGGTCTCGGAAGATTATCCATTCGTGGCGATCGGCCGACGCGACGATGCTGGCGGGCCCGTGCCCTATGTCGGCGGCGACTATGCCGCGGGCACACGGCAGCTTGTTGAGGATGCCATGATGCTCGGGCATTCCAAACTCGCCTATATCGGCCCTGCGGGTCCGGCGGAATCGATTGCCGACCGCTGGCGAGGTTTCAGTGATGCGCTCGGCACGGCGGCGACGCTTGCATTGCACATAAAGGCGGTAAACCGGCCTGCCGAAAAGATCCTCGACGCGATCATCGAAAGCGGCGCGACGGTGGCATTTTTCATAGAACTGGCGGATGCGGTGCGCGTCGAGACTTTGGCACGGGAGCGCGGAATTGGGGTGCCCGACGTGTTTTCGATGGTCGTGCTTGGCAGCCATATTCGTGCCGGCCGCAGCCCGGTGCGTTTCACATCCTATGAAATTCCCCGTGAAGAGATGGGCCGGCAGGCGACTGCAATGCTGGTGAACCGCATCGAGACCGGCAGCCCGGGAAGTCAAATTCTACTCAAGTGCCAACCCGTCAAGGGTGAAACATTGGGGCCGGCTCCAGTGGCCTCCCCAGATAAGTCCCCAGTCAACAAAACGGATGAGACGACGTGAAAGAGATGCAAGCAGACATTCTTGTGGTCGGTGGTGGCCTTGGCGGCGTGGCGGCGGCGTTCGGTGCCGCACGCGCCGGCAAGCGCGTGATCATGACCGAGGAATATGACTGGATCGGCGGTCAGTTGACCAGCCAGGCCGTGCCATCGGACGAACATAGCTGGGTCGAGCAGTTTGGCATCACCCGCTCTTATCGCGCACTACGCAACGGCGTGCGCCAATATTACCGTGACCATTATCCGTTGACGGAAGGCGCCCGCTCCTGGAGTGACCTCAATCCGGGTGGCGGCTGGGTCAGCCGCATCTGCGCCGAGCCGCGCGTGAGCCTTGCGGTGATGGAAAGCATGCTTATGCCCTATATCGGCGCCGACCGGTTGACGGTGCTCAAGCCCTATCGGCCGGTTGCTGCTGATGTGGACGGCGATAGGGTCCGCGCGATCACCGTGCGGCATCGCGACAGCGGAGCGGAGATCGTCATTTCCGCCGACTACATTCTTGATGCCACCGAGCTTGGCGATCTGTTGCCGATGACGGGCACGGAATATGCCAAGGGGTTCGAGGCGCAATCGGACACGGGTGAGCCCAGTGCGCCGGCCAGCGCCCAGCCTGATAATGTGCAGGCCGTGTCGATCTGCTTTGCAATCGATCATGTCGACGGCGATCAGACGATCGACAAGCCTGATAATTACGACTACTGGCGCAAGTACCAGCCGCATTTCTGGGGTGGGCCGATGCTCGGTTTCACCGCGCCGCATCCGCGCACGCTGGAACACACGACCCGCTCCTTCACGCCCAATCCAGACGACGATCCGTTGCTGGTCGATGCCGACCAGCGCAAGGGCGGTGGCGATGAAAACCTCTGGATTTTCCGTCGCATCGCGGCACGCAAGAACTTTGCGCCAGGTTTTTATAAATCCGACATCTGCCTCGTGAACTGGCCGATGATCGACTATATGGACGGCACCATCATCGATGTGTCGGAAGAAGAAAAGGCGCGGCATCTGAAGGCGGCGGCCGAACTTTCCTATTCGGTGTTTTACTGGTTGCAGACCGAAGCGCCGCGCCTTGATGGCGGACACGGCTTTCGCGGCCTGCGCCTCAGAGGCGATATTACCGGCACCGAACACGGCCTTGCCATGGCGCCCTATATCCGGGAAAGCCGCCGCATCAAGCCGGTCACGCGCATCGTCGAACAGGATCTTTCCTACACGGTTCGCGGGGACAGGGGGGCTGTCCGCTATCGCGACAGCATCGGCATCGGCATGTACCGCATCGATCTGCACCCATCGACCGGTGGCGACAACTATATCGATGTGCCTTCCTGCCCGTTCGAGATTCCGCTTGGCGCACTCATACCCGAGCGCGTGAAGAACCTTATTCCGGCGGGCAAGAACATCGGCACGACGCATATCACCAATGGCTGCTACCGCCTGCATCCAGTTGAATGGAATATCGGCGAAGTGGCTGGAATGCTGGCGGCCTATTGCCTGGAAAAAGGTCTCACACCGCATCAGGTGCAGGAAGACGATGACCATCTTCATGCCTTCCAGACGGCGCTAACCCGCGAGGGCATCGAAATACGCTGGCCGGATATCGCGGCCTATTAGGACGGCGGACTGTCGTTCGATCGAACCCATCTTTGGAGGAGGACTGGGAATGAATAGTCATTGGAAAATGCAAACCACGGCCTGCGCGCTGGTCCTTATCGGCTCGTTTGCGCTGGCAGGGGCAGCGGCGGCACAGGATGCGGTCAAGCTGCGCATGACGATCTGGAGTGCCAACGAGGCGCATCTAAAGCTGTTCAACGACATTGCAGCCGGCTTCAAAAAGGACCATCCAAATGTCAGCGTGACCTATGAGTCCCTGCCTTTCGACACCTATACCACTGCGCTCACGACCCAGATTGCGGGCGGCAATGCGCCTGACATGGCCTGGATTTTCGAGACCTCGGCCTATGATTTCGTCAAATCAGGCGCGCTCTATCCGCTCACCGACACGCTGAAGGCCGCGCAGGGTTACAATCTCGACGAAGTCAGCGCCGGGGCCACGGAACGCTGGTCGCAGGACGGAAAGCTCTTCGCCTATCCGTTCTCGACCTCGCCCTTTGCGGTCTTCGTCAACAATGATCTCATCAAGGCCGCAGGTGCAAAGACGCCGGCGGAGATGATCGCTGCCGGCGAATGGACCTGGGAAAACGCCATCGCCACCGCCTCGGTGGTCGCAAAATCCGGCAAGGGCGGGCTTGTCGTCCGCGACTTCAATTACCAGAGCTGGCAATATCTGACCTCCGTGTGGAACGGCTGGGGCGCTTCGCCCTGGAGTGCGGATGGCGCAACCTGCACCATGGCGGAAAAGCCGATGGCGGATGCTTTATCATTCATCCATGATGCCATCTTCAGCAAGAAGGCCATGCCCGGCCCCGGCGAGACGGTCGATTTCTTTGCCGGTAATGCCGCGATGACCATTACCCAGATCAGCCGGGCCTCGCTTTTGCCGAAGGACAAGACTTTCGGCTGGGACCTCGTGCCGCTGCCGAAAGGACCTGCCGGTGAATACGCGCTGATCGGGCAGGCCGGCATCGGCGTCATGCAGTCTGGCAAGAATGCGCAGACGGCGGCCGAATTTGTTGCTTACATGACCAATCCGGAAAATTCGGCAAAGCTCAGCCAGTTCTTCCCCTCGGCACGCAAGTCGCTGTTGAATGCGGAGGTGTTGAAAAAAACCAATCCGCTGCTCAGCCAGGAACAGATCGAAAAGGTCGTCATATCAGGCATCGCCACGGGCAAGGTCATGCCCGGCCACACCGGCTTTGCCCAGATCCAGCAGATCGTGCGCTCAAACCTCGACGCGGTCTGGCGGCCGGAGGCCGATGTCGCGGGAGCGCTTCAAAAAATCTGCGGCCAGATCGCGCCGCTCCTGAAGCGCTGAGGAGAAAGCCATGGTTGTCGCGCAGGAGATTACCCGTCCCCGGCATCGCCCGGTATCGGCGTTCTGGACCATCGCGCGGCGCGACAGTCTTGCTGGCTTTCTGTTCATCGCCCCGCAACTGATCGGGATCATCATCTTCGTGCTAATACCGCTCGGGCTGGTGTTCTGGTATTCGCTGCATGAGTGGAACGTGCTCGCCAATACCTTCACCTATACCGGTGCGCAGAACTACCGGATGCTCATCGAAGACGGCAATCTTCTGGAGGTGCTGGGCGCGACCGGGATATTCTCCGCCGGACTGGTGGTTTTCAACTTGTCGCTGGCGCTGCTGCTTGCCGTGCTGCTTAACCAGAAGCTTGCCGGCATTGCGATATTCAGAACGCTGTTCTTCTCGCCGGTCGTCGTGTCTCTGGTTGCCTGGACGATCGTCTGGGGTTTCTTGCTGCAGAAGAACGGCGGCATCAACGGCATGTTGTTGATGGTCGGCATCGAAGGCCCCAACTGGCTGCGCGAGGAGACGACAGCGATGATTTCCGTCATCGTCGTACAGGTCTTCAAGAATGTCGGGCTCAACATGATCCTGTTTCTAGCGGCACTTCAGGGCGTGCCGAAGGAACTCTACGAGGCCGCCCGCATCGACGGTGCGCCAGCCTTCAAACAGTTCCGTCGCATCACCCTGCCGCTGATCAGCCCGACGATCCTGTTGACCTCGATCATCACCATTGTCGGCTCGTTACAGGTTTTTGCTCAGATCGCGGTTTTGACCCAGGGCGGGCCGGGTCTGTCGACCACGGTGCTGGTCTACTACCTCTATCAGCAGGCCTTCCAGTTCCATTTCTTCGGTTACGGCTCGACGCTGTCCATCCTGCTGTTTCTGATCGTTGCCGTGCTGACCTTTGCCCAGTGGCAGATGCGCAAGAGGATCGTCTTTTATGAAAGCTGACCTTTCCCCCCGCATGCAGGTGGCGCTCTACGGGCTGTTGTGCGTGCTGCTTATCCCCTTCGTCTTTCCAACCTGGTGGATGGTTACCTCGTCCATCAAGCCCATCAGCGACATCTTCGCCTTCCCACCGCAGCTCATCCCGCAGAGCCACGACTGGACGACCTATGCGAAGGTGTTCGAGTTGCAGCCCTTCGTGCGGCAATATTGGAACTCCGCCTACATTGCCGCTGTGGTGACGATCGGCACGATGATCATCTCCTCAATGGCAGGCTATGCCTTCGCACGGATCCGGTTTCCGGGCGCCAATGTGATCTTCATGATCGTGCTGCTTGGCCTGCTGATCCCGTCCGAAGTGACGATCGTGCCGCTCTTCCAGATGTTCCTGAAGGCAGGCATGGTCAACACCCACTGGCCGCTGATCCTCGTGCCGGTTTTCGGGGCGCCAAGCGTGTTTGCCACCTTCGTCATGCGGCAGTTTTTTGTGACGCTGCCGGGAGAGCTGGAGGAGGCCGCACGCGTCGACGGTCTTGGACGTTTCAAGATATTTCGCAAGATTGCCTTGCCCTTGGCAAAGCCGGCGCTTGCTTCGGTCGCGATCTTTACGTTCCTGCATTCCTGGAACCTGTTCCTCGAACCCATCGTCTTTCTCTCCAGCGCCGAGATGTTCACGCTGCCGCAGGCGCTGACGCAATATACTGACGCCTATGGCGGGCCGATGTGGAACATCCAGCTTGCCGCAGCGACGCTGACTGCGCTGCCCGTGCTCATCGTCTTCGTGATTGCCCAGAAGCAGTTTGTCGAAGGCCTCGCCCATACCGGCCTCAAGGGCTGAAGAACCGGAAACCGATTGATGGCTCACGTTACTCTCTCCGACATCCGCAAAAGCTATGGCGCGGTGAAAACCATTCACGGCATCGATCTCGCCATTATGGACGGCGAGTTTGTTGTGCTTGTCGGGCCTTCCGGCTGCGGCAAGTCGACCCTTTTGCGGATGATAGCCGGTCTCGAAACGATTACCGGCGGAGAGCTCAGGATCGGTGAACGGGTCGTCAACGATCTCGATCCCAAGGACCGCGATATTGCCATGGTGTTCCAGTCTTATGCCCTATATCCGCATATGACGGTGGCCAGCAATATGGGCTTTTCGCTGGAGCATCGGGGCTCGAGCAAGCAGGAAATTGCTGAAAAGGTGAACTGGGCAGCGGATATTCTTGGCCTTGCGCAGCTGCTCGACCGTTATCCCCGCCAGCTCTCCGGCGGCCAGCGCCAGCGTGTTGCGATGGGCCGGGCCATTGTTCGCAATCCGCAGGTGTTCCTGTTCGATGAGCCCCTGTCCAACCTTGATGCGAAGTTGCGCGTCGTCATGCGCGGCGAGATCAAGGCGCTGCACCAGAAGCTGAAGACCACCACGATCTATGTGACGCACGACCAGGTCGAGGCGATGACGATGGCCGACAGGGTCGTGGTTCTCAATGGCGGCAGGGTCGAGCAGATCGGCACGCCACTCGAACTTTACGACCACCCGGCAAATCAGTTCGTTGCGGGCTTCATCGGTTCGCCATCGATGAACTTCCTGACCGGCGCGATAACTGAAAGAGGTTTTGAAACCGCAGGTATCGTGTTGCCCTTGCCAGTTTCCGCGGCCGGCTTTGCCGGCAAACAGGCCGTTTACGGCATCCGCCCGGAACACTTCCTGCTTGATGCCGGCGGCGTGCCTGCCGAGATAATGCTGGTTGAACCATTAGGATCGGAAACGCAGGTCACCATGAAATTCGGCGGTTCCAAGGTGCTCGGCGTCTTTCGGGAACGCATAGGGCAGGCAGTCGGCGACAGCATCATGGTCTCGCCGACACTTAACTGCGTCCATCTGTTTTCGAGTGAAGACGGAGCACGGCTGAACTGATCACGGGGCCATCTGCCTTTTGCGCGGGCCGACGGCCTGATCGACTACTGGACTGCCAGGAAAAACCTCGCAGTCCAGCTGTTCCAATGGCTCACCCCATGACGGCTTTCAAAGGAAGCTGCTCTCGAAGAGTTCGCCTGAATACGCCGCGTGGGTGATGCCCGCTTCAAGATCGGCCTTGGTCAACTCATCGACAAAAACACCATTCTGCATGACCAGAACGCGGTCGCACATATGGGCTATAACCGACAGGTCGTGGCTGACGAGAACGAAGGTGAGGTTCTGCTCGTCGCGCTGATCGGCCAGCAGGTTCAGGATTTCCGCCTGAATGGAGACGTCGAGAGCGGATGTCGGCTCGTCGAGAAGCAGGATCGGCGGCTCGAGGATAAGCGCGCGGGCGATCGCAACACGCTGACGCTGGCCTCCGGACAGTTCGTGCGGGAAGCGCTCGGCAAAATGCGCGGGCAGGCCAACCTGCTGCAGCGCGGCCGGAACCTTCGACCAGCCGTCACCAAGCCCCATGGAGCGGATCGGTTCGGCAAGAGCCCGACCGATGCGGTGGCGTGGGTGCAGGGAACCATAGGGGTCCTGGAACACCATCTGCGCCAGCTTCAGCTCGTCGCGGCTACGCACTTTACCCACAGGCTTGCCTTCGAAAGAGATCGATCCGGTCCAGCCGGATTCCAGGCCGGCAAGCGACCGCAGCAATGTCGACTTGCCGCAACCGCTTTCGCCAACGATGCCGAGTGTCTCGCCTCGGTTGACCCGAAAGCTGACGTCGCGCACGACATGATTGCGGTTTTCCTTCGTGCCGTAGACGACATCAAGCTTGTCTACCGTGATCATCGCATCACCTCCGCATCGATTGCCTGGCGATCCAGCACCTTGAGGCGCCGGACCGGATTGCGGGGATCGGGCATGGCCGCGATCAGGCCCCGCGTATAGGGGTGTTGCGCATCTTCGAGCTTGGAAAGCGTCTCCACGACGCGTCCGCCATACATGACCAGCACGCGTTCGCAAAAGGCCGCGACCATGCGGATATCGTGACTGATGAGGATGAGGCCCGAATTGTTTTCGCGCACCATCTCGTCCAGAAGCAGAAGGACATCCTTGCGGACGCTGACATCGAGTGCTGAGGTCGGTTCGTCGGCGATGACCAGCTTTGGTTTGGCAAGCAGCATCATGGCGATCATCACGCGCTGTCCCATGCCGCCTGAGATCTGGTGGGGATAAAGCCCCATGACGCGGTCAGGGTCGTTGATGCGCACGCGCAGCAGCATGTCGCGCGCGGCATTTCTGGCGGCCTTGCCCTTGAGGGCCAGATGCAGCTCGGCCGCTTCCGCCACCTGCTTTCCGATCGGCAGGACCGGATTGAGGGAATAACGCGGGTCCTGCATGATGAGCGCCATCTCGCTGCCGCGGATCGCACCCATCTGGCGCTCGGATTTTTCAAGCAGGGGTTCGGAGAGGAAATCCATCCGTTCTGCCGTCACCGTGGCGCTCTTGGGCAGAAGGCGCATGGCGGCACGACCCGTCGTGGACTTTCCGGACCCGGATTCGCCGACGATACCGACACGCTCGCGTCCGACGTCGAAGTTGACATTGGAGACGGCGGGGATGGCGTTGCGGCCAAAGCGAACGTTAAGATCGCGGACCGAAAGAATGGGAGAGCTATCAGGAACGGGCATGACGCGGATCCAGTAGGTCGCGCAGCGTATCGCCAGCGATGTTGAAGGCAAGACTCGTCAAAAGGATCGCGATGCCGGGCATGACGGCGACCCACCAGTAATCGAGCATGAATTTACGGCCGCTGGAAATCATCGCCCCCCATTCAGGAAGTGGCGGCTGAGCGCCAAGACCGAGGAAGCCAAGCGAGGCGGCCGTCAGGATGATACCGGCCATATTCAATGTCAGTCTGACGATGACCGAAGGAATGCACATCGGAGCGATATAAAGAAACAGGATGCGCATCGGCGAGGCCCCATAGAGGCGTGCGGCCGCAACATAGTCGGTGTTGCGCACGACCAGCGCTTCGGCACGCGCCAGACGCGCGATGGGCGGCCAGGCGGTCAGCGAGATCGCGATGATTGCGGTGCCGAGACCGGCTCCCATTGCAGCAGCAAAGGCAAGTGCCAGAACGAGCGAAGGGAAGGAAAGGACAATATCGGTCGCGCGCATCAGAATGGCGTCGGTTCTGCCGCCGAAGAAACCGGCCATGACACCGATTGCAAGGCCGATAGGGCCGACGATGACCGAGACCGACAAGACGGTCTGGATCGTGATGCGGGTGCCATAGACGAGGCGGCTGAAAATGTCTCGGCCAAATTCGTCGGTCCCCGCCAGATGCGCCCAGCTGGGAGGCTGAAGCGCATTGTCGAGCACCTGGCGCACCGGATCATATGGCGCAATCAGGGGAGCGAAAATAGCAACCACGACCAGAATGGCGAGAATGGCAAAGCCGAACATTCCAAGCGGCTCGTCGCCAAGCTTCCGCAGCGTCCGCGCCGTCGTTGTGGATATCCGAGACAACGCGCTGCGGCTCCGCACGGGAGTGTTCTGAGTTATATCGGTCATCGAGCGACCTCCCGTGTCCGCGGGTCAAGCGTGGTGTAGGCCACGTCTGCGAGGAAGTTGAGCATCATGAAGATGAAGCCGATGACGATCGTGGCTGCGAGGATCGCATTCATGTCACCGATAAGCAGTGCGTTCGTCATGTATTGTCCGATGCCGGGCCAGGAAAAGACGATTTCGGTCACAACGGCGCCTTCCAGCAGATTGCCATAGGAGATGGCGAGAACGGTGATCAGCTGCACCGCGATATTCGGCAGTACATGGCGGGTTACGGTGCGCGCCGGGCTGACGCCTTTCGCACGCGCCGCGATCACATAATCCTGGCTGAGCTGTTCGAGGGTGAAGGCGCGGGTCATGCGGGTAATGTAGGCCATTGCCATATAGGCAAGGATGATCGCCGGCAGCATGATATGCGCGAGCGCATTCCAGAAAATCTCTGTCTCACCTGCGAGAAGAGTGTCGACCAGCATCAGCCCTGTTCTCGGCTCCACGAGGCCTTCGTAAAAGACGTCCACGCGACCGGGCCCGGCGACAAGGTTGAGATTCGCATAAAAAATCACGAGCCCGACGATACCGAACCAGAATACGGGTATCGAATGCCCCACCAGCGCAAAGACACGTGCGAACTTGTCGATGAACGTGTCGCGAAACAGGGCCGCGGAGAGACCGAGCGGGACGCCGATGACGGTGGAGATGATGATTGCCAGCGTTGCAAGCTCAAGCGTCGCCGGGAAGGCTTGCGCCAGGTCCCGCGTTACCGGGTTTCCGGTCAGGATAGCTATACCGAAATCGCCGTGCAGCAGGCCGCGGAGATAGATGAAAAACTGCTGGTAAAGAGGGAGATCAAGCCCAAGCCGAGCGCGCATGGCTTCATAGGCTTTAGGATCTGCAAGCTCACCGACGATTGCCCCGACCGGATCGGTCGGCATCACCCGGCCAATGATGAAGGTGATGCAGAGCAGGATGAAGAGGCTGACGACAAGTTGCAGGAAGCGATGTCCAAACCCGCGAAATGAAATTTCAGTCATCGCAAATCGCACTTCCACGAGAAAACGCTGTCAGCGATGCCACTTTTTGAACGGCTCGCCGCAGACGAGCAATTCTACCCTGCAAAAACTTTTGATGGTACTTCATCCCAACTCCTCCCTGAGCTAACATGAAAACATATGACGTAACGCCACGTCATCATATGAGTAACGAAGGGATTCGTTTTCTGCAAGAGGGAAGAGTGGCATGATGGGCGATAGGGAAAAGCCGCGGGAGCGGCGGGCACAACAGATCATCGATAATCTCAGTGCAGAAATTCGCAGTGGAAAACTGAAGAACGGCGATCAGCTTCCCACGGAACCGCAGCTTGAGCGCACCTACGGCGTGAGCCGCACAGTGGTTCGCGAGGCGATCGCGGATCTGCGCTCTTCCGGCTATGTCATTCCCATCCACGGCAAGGGCGTGTTCGTCAGCAATGTCAGCGAGTGGGCGGGTGTGAAGCTGACGCAATCCGAAGTTGGCACAATTGCAGAAACGCTGGAAATGCTTGAGTTTCGGCTCGCAACCGAAGGCGAAGCAGCGGCAATTGCCGCCTATCGCCGCACAGCCCAGCAAGAAGCGGCGATTTCCGCAGCCCATCGGAAAATGGGCCGGGCCATCGATGCGGGCGAAAGCACCGTCAGTGCCGATTACGAGTTTCACACGGCCATTGCGATAGCGACCAACAACCGGTTCTATCTCGAGGCACTGCGCCAGTTCGGGTCACGCTCGATACCGCGCGGTCAGTTTCCAACCCTGCCGGAGACGGGCGACGCGGATTATCTGCGCAAAGTGCAGGCCGAGCATGAGGCAATCCTGCGCGCCATCGTAGAGCAGGATCCGGATGCCGCGCGGAAAGCCATGCGCGATCATATGCTTGCGAGCCAGCGTCGATACAGGTTGCTTTCCGAGGCGCAATAGCATCTCGACACTCATCTTATTTCGTGCGATGTCATATGATGACTAGCATGGAGTGAGGAGAGAATCGATGTATGTCGGCACCCAGGTGACAGCGCGCGATGACGAGGATTTCAAGGTTTGGGCGCAGCTTGGCGTCAAGAATATCAACGCCGATCCGCCTGGTGCACCCGCAAGCTGGACCTTTGAGGATTTTGAGCGTCACCGTGACAAGGTCGAGAGCTTTGGCCTCGTGCTCGACATGGTGCAATTGCCGTTGCCATCAAGGCCGATCGAACAGGCATCGTTTCCCGATATCCTGCTTGCCGGGCCAGAGCGCGACCGGCAGATCGATGCCGTCTGCAGAATGATTGAGGATATCGCCAGGGCCGGCATCCCGGCGGCGAAATACAACCTCAATCTCATCGGCATCCCGCGCACTGAAATGGAGCGTGGGCGTGGTGGTTCGCTCAATGAAGCCTGGCGATGGGACAAGGCGGACCATGACGCGGCTCCGGGCCTTGCCGGTGTTCTATCCGAGGACGAAAATTGGGAACGCATCGACTATTTCCTCGAACGCGTGGTGCCGGTTGCCGAAAGCAACAAGGTCCGGCTCGCCTGCCATCCGCATGACCCCTACACCCCGCCCGGCTACAAGGGTGTCACCCGGGTGCTCGGCACCGTCGAGGGCCTGAAGAAATTCGTGCAGATGCGGGAAAGCCCCTATCACGGCCTGAATTTCTGCCAGGGATCGATCGGCGAGATGCTCGACAATCCGCGCGACGAGATCGACGAGATCATCCGCTGGTTTGGCAGCCGCGACAAGATATTCAATGTCCATTTCCGCAACATCAGCGGCGGCAAGCTGTCGTTCATGGAAACGTTCCCCGACGAGGGTGACATGGACATGGTCCGTTCGCTGAAGCTCTACCATGAACTCGGCTATCGCTACATGATCATGCCCGATCATGTGCCGACGATTGCGGGCCGCGATCCCGTCGGTGTCGCCTTTGCGTTTTGCTACGGCTACATCGCCGCGCTCATTGAGGCGCTTAATAACAACCATCTTTGACTGTTTCAGGCCGGTTTGCGCACGTGGCGCTGCCGGCTTGCAATTACCGATCTGTAGGAGGAGCAGGTATGAAAAAATCAATGATCCGTCTCGCATTCACCACCGTTCTGGGCGCCATGTTGGTGCAGGCGTCGCCGGTGGCGGCCAAGACCCCCAACGACCAGCTCGTCGTCGGGACATCGCTTGCCCAGGTGCTGTCGCTAGACCCGCATCAGGCCACCGAAGCGAAAGCCAACGAAATCATGGCCAATCTTTACGATCGGCTGATCTCGGTCGATGGCTCGGGGAAGGTTTCGCCGCAGCTGGCAGAGCGCTGGGAGACAGATGACAAGGGCATCACGTTTCATCTTCGCGCCGCCAACTTTGCCTCGGGCAATCCCGTTACCTCCGCAGATGTGGTATATTCGTTCAGCCGCCTTTTGAAGATGAATCAGGCGGCGGCCGCCAACCTCAAGCGCGTTGGTTACAACGCGGAAAATGTCGACAAGCTGGTGAGCGCCCCGGACGAAAAGACCGTCCGCATCGAACTGTCGGGGCAAACGACATCCGAACTGCTGCTCTATCGTCTGGCGATGGTCATTGCCAGCGTTGTCGACAGCAAGGAGCTCAAGTCCCATGAAGTTGACGGCGACTGGGGCAACGCGTGGCTGAGAACAAATTCCGCCGGTTCAGGCCCCTTCACCCTCAATCGCTGGTCGCCGAACGAAATCATTATTCTTGAGGCCAACAAGGACTATGTGGCTGGCAGCCCGAAAATGCGTCGCGTGATCGTGCGGCATGTACCCGAAAGTCAGGTGGAGCGCCTGATGCTGGAGCGAGGCGACATCGACATTGCCAGCGCGCTGACGGCATCCGACCTTGCGACCTTCAACAACAAGGAAGGTTTTCAGATCCAGCGCGTGCCGACGGGTGGTTTCTACGTCCTGTCCATGAATGCCGGCAAGGAGCCTCTTTCCAACCCCAAGGTTCGCGAAGCGATTGCTTACGGCATCGACTACAAGGGAATGGAAAAGACCATCATGGGCCCCTATGGCAGGGCGCGCACGGTGCCGGTTCCGGAGAATTTCGAATATGCCATTCCAAGCCCCGACTGGAAGCTTGATGTCGAGAAAGCGAAATCTCTCCTGAAGGAAGCCGGTTATGAGAATGGCTTCACGCTTAATCTGAAGACAATTGCCCAAACGCCGCGTATCGATCTTGCTACGGCCATCCAGGCATCGCTGAGCCAGGTCGGTATCAAGGTGAACATTCAGCAGGGTAACGGTTCGGATGTGATTGCCGCTCACCGTGCGCGAGACTTCGATCTGCTCATTCCGCAGACGGGCGCCTATATGCCCAACGTCCTCGGCTCGATGGAGCAGTTCTCCAGTAACCCCGACAACTCGCTTGCTGCCAACAATGCCGGCAATTTCGTCTGGCGCTCTGCCTGGGACATTCCGGAACTGACGGCTCTGACCGCAAAGGCTTCCCTTGAGCCCGATGCCAAGAAACGTGGGGAAATCTACACCCAGATGCAGGAAATGTTCGTCGCGCAGAAGCCAGCCGTTCTGCCTCTCTTCGAGAGATACGAGCCGATCGTTTTGACGTCGCGCGTCAAGGATTATGTCGGTCACCCCAGCCAGACGACGCGACTGGAAAACGTGACGAAGCAGTGACTGCAAACCACTAGACGGAAAACATGTGACGGGCGGTGACTTTACCGCCCGTTTTTTTGTGGGTCCCTCGACTGCTTGCTGGCCAATTAAGACAGGGCCGCCGTGCGAACTATTACGTCCGCATCCTTGAATTCTTAGGGTTTTCGCGATGGCTCTAGCGGGTTAGACCGTGCAGCGATCGACTCTTTCCCAGAGCGGGATTCCCAAACCCCGCTCGCTCACATTCCATTAAATGCGTTGGCACCATGAGCTTCCCACAGATAAAACTTCCCGCAAGGCCGCTCAGTTTGAAGCGCGGTGTCATTTCGGTACCGGCGGCCTATTATTTCTCCATTCCCGTGCTGCTGGTGATTACAGTCGTCCTGCTCGTGGCCGAAGGCCCGGGTGTGTTGCGCGACTATCAGATCAGCCGCGACCCGCTGGAGATCGAAAGCGGCGATATCAACGGCAGTTGCAAGACCCGCAAGGCGATCTTCACGAATTGCGAAGCTGAGCTTTCCTACGAGCATGGCGGTGTGAGCTACAAGAAGGATGTCGAGGTCATGTTCGTCGATTTCCATTCCGGCGACTATGAAACCGGTCTGGTCATTTCGGCGAAGAATCCCGAACTTGCAACGATTTCACTTGGCCTCGATATGCTCTGGAACCGGATCATAACCCTGGGCGTGTTCGTTGCCCTGCTCGGTTTCGGCTGTTTCGCACTGCTGCTTGCACTTATCCGCACCTTGCGGGCTCGTCTGCGTCTGCGGCACCCGGCGCAATTGACTGTTATTCCGGTGGCGCTGACGGCGGTCGCCGAAAAACGCAGCCGTCTCTTCGTGACCTATGCCGATACGGTCAGGGAAGGGAAGACGAAGAGGCAATCCTTTACCTACCTAGAGAGAGGGCGAATCCCGGTCGTCGTCGGCCACACAGGCAAACACGATGTCGCACTGGCGGTCTGGCACGGTGAAACCCCGCTGCCCGTTCTGCTTGACGATCGGCTGGAGCGAATTGACCTATCGGAACAGGAAAGAGCGGAAGCACTTGCCTCGCTCGAACCGGTGCTTGCGAACCGTGGGCAGGAGGGCGTATCCGCCCCCGGCGCGGCGGTGACAAAGGCCCCAAGCCTTGCGCGACGGCTGGCAACGTTCGTTGCAATTGTCGCCTTTATCGTCGTTGCAACCTTGGGGTACTGGCTGTGGTACGTCACCAGCGCGCCTTCGCAATTCAACTCTCCGGGCATGGACCTCAACAACATGATGCCCGCGGCGCTCAACGAGTGGGGCTGCGCGCGTCTGCAGGAGCGTTTTGCTGATGGTCCGGCACCTTTCGGTTGTGCCGGGGACGATTTTAGAAGCTGGAAATAAAGGCTTTCTCTCTTGGCGTTTATCGGGCCGGTCGCAAGAGCTTGATGGGCTGGCGCGTCGGCCCGGCGTCTGCTGGCTCTTTGTCGATGAGATCGATCAATTATCCAAAGTTGCATTAGAGATTTATAAATAAACCAACTCCATAGTGCGATCGTGGGCGGTTCTCGAGGCTGGGAGAGTGCATCATGTTCACGGTTCTGGAATGCGTTGCGGTACAACACGATCATGCGATCGTACTGCTTGCAGCGGTTATTTGCCTGCTTGGCATGCATGCTTTTTTCCATTTGTTGTTGCGTGCGGAAGAAAGCCCGGCTGGCCGCAAGCCCTATTGGGTGCTGGTTGCCGCCTTTGCAGCGGGGCTCAGCGTCTGGGCCACGCATTTCGTTGCCATGCTTGCTTATAAGGGTTCAGTCCCGATCGGCTTTGATTTCCAGTTCACGGCGCTGTCGGCGGTTCTGGCCGTTCTGGGGTTCTGGCTGGCGCTCAGGGCGCGCTCGAAGGCGAGCTACAGTCCCGTTATCGTCGGAACGCTGGTTACCCTTTCGGTTGCCGTCATGCATTTCGTCGGCATGGCGGGCATGGATGTGGCCGCCACGATCAGCTATCGCTGGGCCCCCGTTTTGGGCGGCTTTGCCGTTGCCTGGGTATTTTTTCTGCTGGCCTTTTTCCTGTTCCTTCGCTCCGCCGCATGGAAACGCATCGTCATTCCGGCCGGATGTTCGATCTTGGCAATCTGCGCTTTGCATTTCACCGCCATGTCGGCCACGATCCTGTCGCCGGATCCGTCCGTTGCTGGCCCGGATCCCGACAATCTCGCCAGAGTGATCATGATTGCTGCCGTTTCGGGCGTGACTTTCCTGGTCCTCGCAGCCACTGCCACCGCCGCTCTCGTTGACCGTTACCTTGTCGATCTCAAGGGGCTTGTGGATGCGACGCTGGATGGTCTTGCCGTGGTCCGTGATGGCCGCATTGTTGAGCTGAATACCCGTTTTGCCGGGCTTGTCGGCAGCGATGAGGCATCGCTGATGGGTAAAAATCCAGATGATCTCTTCAAGGCCATGGACGGACAGCCCACCTATCTGCCGCGCCTCGCGCCGGTTGAGGCAATCCGCGAACGCAGCGACCGGCCGCAGGTGTTCGAGCTTGCCGTGCGCACCATCGAGTATCGCGGCCATCCTTGCGAAGTGTTGGCCATCCGCGACCTGACGGAAAAGCGGGAGGCGCAAAGGGAGATCGAATATCTGGCCCGCCACGATGTGCTGACCGGCCTTTCGAACCGCACCATGTTCCAGACGCGGCTGCACCAGCAGATCGAACATTGCGACGCGGAGGATGAGTTTGCCTTGCTGGCGCTTGATCTCGACCGGTTCAAGGCGGTCAACGACATTTTCGGCCATGCCGAGGGCGACCGGGTGCTGAAAAAAGTTGCGACCATCCTCGATGAATGCGCAAGGCCGGGAGATATCGTCGCCCGTCTCGGGGGCGACGAATTCGTTATCCTGACTGCCCGGCACACCAAATCGGAGGAGGCACGTCTGCTTGCCGAGACAATCCTTGCCATGTTCGGGTTGAAAATGAATGCGGCCAACGACCCGACCGCTGTCGGCGTCAGCATCGGCATCGCCGTCTTTCCGAGGGACGGGAACAGCAACGAAAGCATCTTGCACGCCGCTGATCTGGCGCTTTACCGCGCCAAGATGGGTGGGCGCGGAATATTGTCCTTTTATGATCCCCTGATGGATCAGGAGGCCCGCGAGCGCCGCCAGCTCGAAACGGATCTGCGGCTCGCCATCAACCGCAACGAATTGGTGTTGAACTATCAACCTGTCCTTTCCGTCGAATGTGGTCAGGTCGTGGGTTATGAGGCGCTGGTACGCTGGCAGCATCCGACAAGGGGTGTCGTACCTCCGGATGTCTTCATTCCGATTGCAGAGGAAAGCGGGATCATCATCTCGCTCGGCGAATGGGTGCTGCGCGAGGCCTGCCGCCAGGCGAGCACCTGGGCGCCGCACCTGAAAATCGCAGTCAATGTTTCACCATTGCAGTTTTCGCTCGCAAATCTCGGCCATGTCGTCTGCACGGTCCTCATGCAGTCCGGCCTTTCGCCGAACCGGCTGGAACTCGAGATCACCGAAGCCGCGTTGCTGAAGGACCGCAAGGCGACGCTGATCATCCTCAACCAGTTGAAGGCGCTGGGTGTGGCCATCGTCATGGATGATTTCGGCACCGGTTATTCATCGCTCAGCAACTTGCAGAGCTTCCCCTTCGACAAGATCAAGATCGACCGCAGCTTCATCGCCGCCATGAGCGAGGATGATAATGCCCGCGCCATCGTGCGCGCGGTGATCGGCCTCGGTCGCAGCCTCGATCTGCCAGTGACGGCGGAGGGTATCGAAACCGACGCGCAATATCGCATGGTTGTCGATGAAGGTTGCGCGCAGGCGCAGGGTTATCTCTTCGGCAGGCCGGATGTGGCTCCTGCCGCGGCGGCAAGCACTGGCAAGCGGAAGAAACATTCCGTCTGAAAGAGGAGTGCGGCGGCGTGATGCCGTCGTAATTCCATTCTCCTACGCCAATGGAACGAGAGCGAACGCAGATCGTTAGGATTGTGTGTGGTGCGTCCGTGTCGCCACCGCCGCAGCCGGCGGCAGACGACAGCCCTGACCTTCCGATGATGAATTCGCTGGTCATGAGACGCACCAAGGATGGAATTCTATCTCTGGGAGAAACCAATGACAGACCGCCTTGAGCCGCAGGACCCGCGCAACCAGTATCCGCGCCCGCCCTTTTCAACGCCGACTCAGGAAATGCCGGGGCTGGTCACGAACATGATGCCTTTCCCTGATCATGGTGAAAAGACCTATCGCGGCAGCGGCAAGCTTGCCGGGCGCAAGGCGCTCATAACCGGCGGTGATTCCGGCATCGGTCGCGCCGTGGCAATTGCCTTTGCGCGAGAAGGTGCAGATATCGCGATATCCTATCTGCCGGAGGAAGAATCGGACGCCGAAGAGGTGGTGGCACTTATCGAGGCCGAAGGCCGCGTGGCGGTCGCCTTACCCGGAGATATTACCGATGAGGCATGGTGCCGCCAACTGGTTGAAAAAGCGGTAGGTGATCTCAACGGCCTCGATATTCTGGTGATCAACGCCGCGAGACAACAATATCGCGAGGGTATCGCCGAGCTGTCGACTGAAGATTTCGACCGCACGATGAAGACCAATCTCTACGCGCTGCACTGGATTGCGCAGGCCGCCGTTCCTTATCTTGAGCCCGGATCGTCGGTAATCACCACCGCATCTATACAGGCCTATGAGCCGTCTCCCATTCTTCTTGATTATGCCACTACGAAAGCCGGCATCGTTGCCTATACGAAAGCGCTCGCCAAACAGCTTATCGAAAAGGGCGTTCGGGCAAATGTTGTCGCGCCTGGTCCCTTCTGGACGGTTTTGCAGCCAAGCGGCGGGCAGCCGGACGAGAAGGTCAGGAATTTCGGCAAGGACAGCGATTTCGGCCGTCCAGGCCAGCCTGTGGAACTGGCTCCGGTCTATGTGCTGCTGGCTTCGCAGGATGGCAGCTTCATCAATGGCGAGGTCTATGGTGTGACCGGAGGCCGGGGCATTGCCTGATCGGCTTTGAGGACTTGACATGAAACGACAGACAGAACGTTCAGACAGAGATGTGAAGCCCTTCGATGTCCGCGACCGGCTGATACTGGCCCTCTATGCGCAGCTGAAGGCCGAGCGGCAAACGCGCGAGGCCATGGAATGGGTCATCCGCAATGGCGGGCTTTCGCCAGAGGTGCTGGAGGCGATGGCATCCGACCCTGTTCCGGTGCTGGCGGATGCGGACGTTCCCGCTATCGAGCGCATCCTTGCTGCGGACCGGGGCAGAGGCCAATCCTCTCAAGACGACCATGGGCGGCGATCATGAACCGGAGAGCGAGCTGGAAGGGTCATCTGACATTCGGCGATTTCACCTGTGAAATCGGTCTCTATTCCGCGCTCACTTCATCGGAAAAGATCTCCTTCAACATCGTCAACCGAAAGACCGGCCATCGCGTCGAAAGGCAATATGTCGATAGCGATACCGGCGACGCTGTCGACCGCGAGGATCAGGTTAAGGGATATGAACTCGACAATGGCGACCATATCGTCATCGAGGGAGATGAGATCGCAACGCTGATGCCGGAAAACGACAAGGTCATCCGCATCAGGCATTTTCTGAGCCACGACGAGATCGACAAGCTCTATTTCGATAAATCCTATTATCTGGCGCCGACGCAGGAAGGTGGCGAAGAGGCTTTGACACTGCTGGCAAAAGCCATGGACGACCAGAAGGTCTCGGCACTTGGCGAAGCGGTACTCTTCCGCCGAAACCGCGTGCTGTTGATCCGTCCAAGCGGCAAGGCGCTCGTGGCGACGACCTTGAATTTCGGCTACGAGGTTCGCTCGCAAACCACCGTTTTCAAGTCCATTCCCGATATTCAGTTCGATGAAGAGATGCTTGAACTCGCCGGTCACATCATCGGGAAACGGGCAGGCACATTCGATCCGGCGGAATATACCGATCGTTACAATGATACGCTGGCGGAGCTGGTGAAGGCGAAGATCGAGGGCAGGGAAATCAGCAAACAGCCGCCGCGCAAGCAAGATAACATTATCGACTTGAAGGAGGCTCTGCGCCGCAGCGCCGGTGACGGCGACAGCGGAAAATCTACCGCTGGTGCGGGGCGCAAATCCTCCCGGAAAGCGAGCTGATCCATGGGTTTGCAGACCTATAACGCCAAGCGCAGTTTCGACAAGACGCCGGAGCCGAAGGGCGACAAGGTCGATGCGCAGGGATCGAGTTTCGTCATACAGAAGCACGATGCCCGCCGGCTGCATTACGATTTCCGGCTGGAGATGGACGGCGTCCTTAAAAGCTGGGCGGTAACCCGCGGGCCGAGCCTTGACCCTGAGGACAAGCGCCTTGCGGTCCACGTCGAGGACCACCCTTTAAGCTACGGCGACTTCGAAGGCGTAATCCCGAAAGGTCAATATGGCGGCGGCACCGTCATTCTTTGGGATCGTGGTGTCTGGCGCCCGATTGGCGACGCGAAGAAAGGCTACCGCAAAGGCCATCTCGAATTCGAACTGGAGGGCGAAAAGCTTAAAGGCCGCTGGCATCTTGTGCGTATGCATGGAAAGCCCGGTGAAAGCCGTGAAAACTGGCTGCTGATCAAGGGCGACGACGAAGAGGCAAGGCATGATGGCGGCGCCGATATTCTGGACGAGCGGCCGGAATCCGTGAAGACTGGCCGAAGTGTTGAAGAAGTTGCCGCCAAGCCGAAGGACACCTGGAATTCGAAGCCCGTGTCCAAAAAGACCGTTAGTTCTTCCTCGGGCAAAAAACAGGCGCATGCCCTGCCGAAAGGTGCCCGCAAACAGGCGCTGCCATCCTTCGTGCCGCAGGCACTTGCGACGCTGAAACCCAAGCCACCGGAAGGCTCCCGTTGGCTGCATGAGATCAAGTTCGACGGCTATCGCCTGCAGGTCCGTATCGACCACGGCAAACTCCAGCTTCTGACCCGTAGCGGACTGGACTGGACCGAAAAGTTCGGCGATGCCGTGGCGGGAGCGCTCAAGTCGCTGCCGGCCGAAACGCTGATGATCGACGGCGAGATCGTGGTGGAACGGGACAGCGGCGCCTCGGATTTCTCAGCCTTGCAACAGGACCTGAGCGAAGGGCGCAGCGACCGCTTCGTTTTTTATGCCTTCGATCTCCTGTATCTGGATGGCACGGATTTGCGCGGGGCGGCGCTGACGGATCGCAAGGCGCTACTGGAAAAGCTGCTGCCCGCCAGCAACCCGCATCTTCGCTACAGCGAACATTTCGAGGAAAGTGGCGGGCTTGTTCTCGATCATGCCTGCCGCCTCAGCCTCGAGGGCGTCATCTCGAAGGTCAAGGACAGCAAATACGTCTCGGGCCGCAAGGGTAACTGGGTGAAATCCAAGTGCTCGATGCGGCAGGAGTTCGTCATCGGCGGCTACACGCTGTCATCCGCGTCGGACAATGCCATCGGCTCGCTGGCGCTCGGCGTTTATGAGGAAGGCAAGCTGCGTCATGTCGGCCGCGTCGGCACCGGCTATACCGCTGACATTGCCGAAATGCTGCTTGGCCGCCTGAAGCCGCTGGGCATCGATGACAGCCCTTTCGGCGAAAAGCTCACGGCACTTGCGCGCCGTGACCTGCATTACGTCAAGCCGGAACTGGTTGCAGAAGTGGAGTTTCGTGCCTGGTCCGGAGATGGCAATCTGCGCCATGCATCATTCCGCGGCTTGCGGGAAGACAAGCCGGCGGGCGAAATCGAACGCGAGGATAAGGCAGTGTCGGAACAAGGGACGCCGCAGTCAAAGATCAAGTTCACCCATCCGGAACGGCTTTATTGGCCGGACGATGGCGTGACCAAGGAAGGGCTTGCCGATTATTACACGCAGGTCTGGCGCTATATGGCCCCCTTTGTCGTCAACCGGCCTCTGGCGCTGCTGCGTTGTCCTGAAGGGATCGATGGTCAGCGTTTCTTCCAGAAACACGCCTGGCGCGGTGTGAACAAGGCGATAGAACAGATCAAGGATCCGAAGGACAAGGGCGGGGAACCGCTTATCAGGATTACGGATTTCGATGGCATGATGGCCCTGGTCCAGTCCGCTGCGCTTGAAATTCACCCATGGGGGGCGACAACCGCGAACTGGGAAAAGCCTGACATGATCACCATGGATATAGACCCCGGCGAGGACGTGTCATGGCAGGAGGTAATCGATGCGGCACTGGAACTGAAGCGGCGTTTCGAAGATGCCGGTCTGGCCGCTTTCGTGAAAACCTCCGGCGGCAAGGGGTTGCATGTCGTGGCACCTTTGAAACCGGAAGCGGGATGGCCGGCCTTGAAGGCCTTTGCAAAGACCATGGCGGATGACATGGCCAAGGCGGAGCCGGAGAAATATCTTGCGGTGGCAACCAAAGCGAAACGCCAGGGCCGCATCTTCCTCGACTATCTGCGTAATGGCAGGGGCAATACGGCTGTTGCGCCCTATTCGACACGTGCCCGACCGGGAGCCGCCATTTCAGCGCCAATCGAATGGGCGGAACTCTCAGATGAGATAGGTCCGGCACACTTCACGGTCAGCAATATCGGCGCGCGCCTTTCTGCCCTGAAGAAGGATCCATGGGACGGCTTTTTCGCTGCCGCGCGACCCCTGCCGAAAAAGGCCCGATGAGAGTCAGCCTTTCTTGTCCGAGGCAAGGCTTTTCTTCAAGGCATCCATGATGTTGATGACATTGCCGCCGGTCCGGGTTTTCGTGCCGGTCTTCTTTTCCGGGGAAGAGACGGTCTTACTCTTGGTTTTCAGCAAAGCGCTGATCTTTTTCTGGATCGGATCCTGCACCAGCGCCGGTTTCCATCCCGTCATCTGTTTGCCGATGCGTTTTTCCATCGCGTCCAGAAGCGGCTTTTCGATTTTCATCTTCGGGTCCAGCGCGTCGATGCTTTCGCGCACTTCCTCGCCATAGTGCAGGGTCCACAGAATGATGCCCTTGCCTGACGGTTCCAGCAGAACCGCTCTTTCGCGGCGGTAGAGAACAAGCCGCGCAATGCCGACAACGCCGTTTGCCCGCATGGCTTCCCGGATCACGCTGAAGGCTTCCGTGCCGATCTTGTCTTCCGGGCGCAGGAAGTGCGGCCGGTCGTACCATATCCAGTCGATAGAGCCTGTGGGTACGAAGGTCTGGATGTCGATGGTGCGGGTGCTTTCGAGCGCGACCGCATCGATCTCGTCATCCTCCAGCAACACATAATCGTCTTCGGCGCGGGGAAAACCCTTCACCTGGTTCTTTGCGGCCACCGGCTTGTGGGTAACGCTGTCGACATAGCGGCTTTCGACGCGATTGCCGGTTTTGCGGTTGAGAACGTGGAAGCGGTATTTGTTGCTTTCGGTTGTGGCAGGCGTCAGCGAAACTGCGGCCGTCACCAGCGACAGCTTCAGATAGCCCTTCCAGAAAACCTGCCGTGCCATGATCCGCGATCCGCCTTGTCGCCTGTTGTCTCCCGGATCAACAACCACAGGGTGGCTTTTGTTCCGGGAGCTTTGGCAGAGAGGGCGGGACTCTGTCTCAGCCGAACAGCGATGTAAGACCATAGACAGATGCGGATATCAGGGCAGCGGCCGGCATGGTCACGACCCAGGCAATGACGATATTGCCCGCAAGGCCCCAACGCACCGCCGAGACGCGACGCGCGGCACCGACGCCGATGATGGCGCCGGTGATCGTATGGGTGGTGGACACCGGAATGCCGAGCCACGTCGCGCCGAAAAGTGTCAGCGCACCGCCGGTTTCGGCGCAGAACCCCTGCATCGGGTTCAGCCTGGTGATTTTCGACCCCATGGTGTGCACGATGCGCCAGCCGCCGAACAGTGTGCCGAGCGCCATGGCCGACTGGCACGAGATCACCACCCAGAACGGCACGTAGAAGCTCTCTCCAAGATGCCCCTGGCTGAACAGCAGCACAGCGATGATGCCCATGGTCTTCTGTGCGTCATTGCCGCCGTGGCCGAGCGAATAGAGCGAGGCGGAAATGAACTGCATGATGCGGAAGGTACGATCCACGGCGAAGGGTGTCTGGCGCACGAACAGCCAGGAGACGGCAAGCACCAGCAGCAGTGCCAGGAAAAAGCCGATGGCCGGCGACATGAAGATCGCGCCCACGGTTTTCAGAAGACCCGACCAGACGATGGAATTGAAACCGACCTTCGCAAAGCCCGCACCGACGAGACCGCCGATCAAGGCATGTGACGAGCTGGAGGGAATGCCGAAAATCCAGGTGACGATATTCCAGACGATGGCGCCCATCAATGCCGCGAAGATGACCTGCGGGGAGACGATGGCCGGATCGATGATGCCGGTGCCGAGCGTTTCGGCCACATGCAGGCCGAAGAACAGGAAGGCGATGAAATTGAAGAAGGCCGCCCATGCCACCGCATATTGCGGGCGCAATACACGGGTGGAGACGATGGTGGCGATGGAATTTGCGGCGTCGTGGAGACCGTTCAGAAAATCGAAGAACAGCGCGATGGCGATAAGGCCGACAAGCAGCGGCAGTGCAAGCGCGACATCCATCAGACGTTCTCGATAACGATGCCGCTGATCTCGTTCGCCACGTCCTCGAAGCGGTCGACGACCTTTTCGAGTTCGCCGTAGATCTCGCTGCCGATCATATAGGCCATGGCATTGCCGGTCGCACCATGGCGCCGGAAGAGGTCCTTCAGGCCCTGGTCATGAAGCTCGTCGGAGCGCCCTTCGACGCGGGTAACCTCTTCGGCAATCACCGACAGGCGCTGGGCATTGGTGCCGACCTTTTCCAGAAGCGGGATGGCTTCGGCGATGAGGCTTGCCGCACGCACGATCTCGTGGCCCATCTCGCGCATCAGCGGGTCGAATTCGGTTTGCTCGAACAGCCGGATCGTCTTGACGGTCTTGTGCATCATGTCGATGGCGTCATCCATGGACTGGATGAGGTCCTTGATATCGCCACGATCAAAGGGCGTTATGAAGCTGCGGCGCACCGCAAGCAGAACGTCGCGGGTAATATCATCCGCCTGGTCTTCGAGGGCGACGATAAGGTCGCAGTTTTTCTCGACGTCGACGCCGCTGAGAAGTTGGTCCAGAGCTGCGGCGGCTTTGACGACCGTTTCCGAATGTTTGCTAAACATGTCGAAGAAACGGTCCTCGCGCGGCATCAGCTTGCGAAAAATGCTCATCATGCGAATTGGCCCTCAATGGCGCTTTATTAGTTGTGGGGGGTGATTGTCATAAAACTGTCATAAATGCACGCGGGGCATTGATGCAACCCGGAAAATCGGCAGTATCAACGGATATGAAATCCACGAAGAAAAGCCGGAAAGCCCGTCCGGCGCGTTCCCTGACATTGCTCCAGCAACTTGCTGCTGTTCCTGAAAAGCTGTTCACCGGCTCTTTCCGGCAGCAATATGCCGCCTTATGCTTCCGTTATACCGGAAGCGGCGAAGAGATCGAAATCCTCGTCGTCACCTCCCGCACCAGCGCACGCTGGATCATTCCGCGCGGCTGGCCGATGAAACGCAAGAAGCCGCATGAGGCTGCCGCGATCGAGGCGTGGGAGGAAGCGGGCGTTCGTGGCCGCGTGAGGAAGGACGCCGTTGGCCGCTACACCTATCTCAAGATGCTCGACAATGGCGATGTCGTTCCCTGCGTTGTCGATGTCTTCCAGATCGAGATCACAGGGGAGGAAACGAGTTTCAAGGAGCGCGGCGAACGCCTTCTGGAATGGGTTCGCCCGGACGAGGCAGCAAGGCGCGTCCGGGAAATCGAACTGAAATCGCTTCTGGTCGACTTCCGCCCGAGGGGGAAGAGGAAACGCCTGACCGAAGAAAAGTCCTGACGGCAGACGTCACCAGCGAACCTAGGATGGTGATGCTGTTCGTTCGACCGATCCGGTCTCCCCCATCTCGTCCGGTGCCTTCGGTAGCAGGCGGGCGAAACGCCGGGTGATGCTGTCGATGTAAGACAGGATTGTCGGCACGACGATCAGGGTGAGCAGGGTGGAGCTGATGAGGCCGCCGATTACTGCGTGCGCCATCGGCGCGCGCTGCGCCCCGCCACCGCCAACAGCCAGACCGAGCGGAATCATGCCGAAGATCATTGCAAGCGTCGTCATGATGATCGGGCGGAAGCGGATGATGCCGGCGCTCGCCAGCGCTTCGTTGAGCGGAAGTCCACGCTTCCTTTCGCGGTTGGCGAAATCGACAAGCAGGATGCCGTTCTTTGTAACGAGGCCCATCAGCATGATGAAGCCGATCAGCGAGAACATGTTGATCGTGCTGCCGGCAACCAAGAGCCCGACGAGGACGCCGATGAGAGATAGCGGCAGCGACGCCATGATGGCGAGCGGTTGCAGGAAACTGCCGAATTGCGAGGCGAGCACGATGTAGATGAAGATGACCGCCATTGCGAGCGCGGTTACCATGTGGCCAACCGTCTCCTCCATGGTTTCGGCGTCGCCGCCGAAGCGGATACGGTAGCCGTCCGGCAGGTCGCGGGCGGCGGTAAGTGTTTTCAACACATCTGTCACTTCGCCAAGCGCTCGTCCGGATATGTTGGCCGAAACCAGCACCTCGCGGCGATTGTCGATGCGGCGGATTTCGGCGGGTGCTTCCACGGTGGTGATATCGGCGACCTGATCCAGACGTACCATCAGGGGCGAGCCGTTGGATGCCGTGCGGCTGGTGGCGATCATCAACTCGCTGATCCTCGTCGTGTCGGCACGCCGCTCGCCGGGCAGGCGCACGACGATGTCGTAGCTGTTACCACCCGCATCCGTCCATTTCGACACGTCCTCACCGGCGATGAGCGGCGAGAGCGCTGCGGCAAGATCGGATCGGGAAATGCCGAGATCGCTTGCCGCCTCGCGTTTCAGGCGTACCGAAAGGATGGAGGTCACGTCGCGGGTGCTTGAGGTCACATCCACGAGGCCGGGGATCTTTTTCATGTCTTCCATCAGGCCGTCCGCGATCTTTTCGAGGACCGCCCGGTCGTCGCCAAGAATGCTGAGCTGGACGGGGCTTTCGCCACCGCCGAGGCCGTTTTGCAGGATCGCGACCTCTATGCCCGATATGGCCGACAGGCGTTTGCGGATCGGATCGGCCAGCGTGACAGGAGTTCGGGTGCGCATCTCCAGCGGCACCAGTCCCACCAGAACGGCGGCGCGATGTTCACCGACGGTGCCGCCGGTATTGACGGTGGAATAGAGCATCTCGACTTCCGGGAATTCCTGGAGTGCCTTCTCGACCTGCCGAACCTTCGCCGTGGTGTAATCCAGCGAGGAGCCGACCGGTGCCGTGACGTTGATCTGGAAGCGGCCTTCATCCGTATTCGGGACGAATTCCGCACCGACCAACGGCACCATGAGCAGGCTGCCGACAAAAATGCCTGATGTGACGAGCAGGGTGACGAGCCGGTGGTGCAATGTCCAGCCGATCACGTGCCGATATTGATCGGCGAGCCATTCGAAGCCGTGATCGAAACGGGCGATCAGCCGGCCCACCGGCCCACGCCGGGCGTTGGGTTGCGCATCCGGATCGTACCAGACGCTCGACAGCATCGGATCGAGCGTGAACGCGACGAAAAGCGAGATCAGCACGGCAGCTGAAACGGTGATGCCGAATTCATAGAAGAACCGACCGACGATGCCGTCCATGAAAGCGACGGGCAGGAAAACCGCCACGATTGTCGCCGTTGTCGCGATAACCGCAAGTCCTATTTCGTTCGTGCCGTCGAGTGCTGCGCGGATATGGGATTTCCCCATGTGAAGGTGGCGGGTGATGTTTTCGCGCACGACGATGGCGTCATCCACCAGAATGCCGATGGAAAGCGTCAGCGCCAGGAGGCTCAGTGTATTGAGCGTGAAGCCCATAACATCAATGACCGCCAGCGTGCCGATGATCGCAATCGGCAGTGTCAGTCCGGTGATGACGGTGCTGCGCCAGGAATTGAGGAACAGGAAGACGATGGCCACGGCAAGTGCCGCCCCTTCTATCAACGTCGTCTGCACTTGGGTGACGGATTCCCGGATGGGAATGGATGTGTCCGTAATGACTCGCAATTGCACGTTTTGCGGAACAAGGTCGGCATTGAGGGCGTCCAGGCGCTTTCTCACATCCGCGACAACCTGAACCGTGTTGGCATCCTGAACCTTGACGATGTCGATCGCCAGCGCAGTCTGGCCATTATAGAGGGCACGGTTTTCGGCGTCGGCAGCCCCTTCGGAGAGTGCGGCGATGTCGCGAAGATAAATGGCTGCGCCACCGCGTCGGGCGACGACCATGTCCAGCAGCGCCTGCGGTTCGGCGATGCGGCCCTGCACCTGGATCGTGCGTTCGGAAACGGTATCGACAAGGCTTCCAGCCGGGCTGTTGCTGTTGCCGGTGCGTAGCGCGCTTACCACCTCGTTGATGCCGATCCCAAGCGCGCGCATGCGGGTGTCGTCGATCACAATGTCGATCTGCCGCTTGCGGGCGCCGACCAGCGTTGCCTGCCCCACGCCGGGAACAGTCGTCAGTTGCCGCAGCACCTTCTGGTCGGCAAGGGCGGTGAGTGCGGGTATGTCGAGCGACGTCGAGCTTATCGCCACCGACAGGATAGGCTCGGCGGCGGGATCGAACCGGGATATGACCGGCTTTTTGGCCTCTTGCGGGAAATTCGCGTCGATGGAGCCGATCTTGTCGCGCACGTCCTGTGCCGCGGTCGCGCTCTTAACCTCGAGCTTGAATTTTGCGACGACGACAGAGCGTCCCTCGTAGGAGGTTGACGTGATCTCGTCCAGACCGCCGATGGCGTTCAGCGCATCCTCGACCGGGCGCGTCAATTCTGTCTCCACCGTTTCCGGCGTGGCGCCCGGATAAGCGGTGGACACCACAACGACCGGAACGTCGACATTGGGGTAGAGGTCGAGCCCCAGCCGCTGCAACGAGAAAAGACCCATGACCAGAAGCGCCACCATCATCATGGTGGCGAAAACAGGGTGGGAGACGGATATGCGGGTCAGAAACATCTCAGCCTGCCTTGTCGACGGTAACGGCCATGTCGGGCTGCAATTCGGGAAGCGGTACGGTCAGGATCGTCTCACCGCCCTGTAGACCGGCGCCGATCTCGATCAGGCTGCCATCGTTCCAGCGCGATCCCACCGCCACCGTCTGGCGGCGAAGATGGCCGTTCAGGACTTTAAGGACATGGTAGCCGGTTTCGTCTTTGCGAAGCGCGATTGCAGGAACGACAAGCGCATCGTTTTTTTCGCGCACGAGGATGGACCCGCTGGCGAACATTCCTCCCCACAGCCGGCCGTCGCGGTTGGCAAGCCGCAGATAGACGGCGACAAAGCGCGTCCCGTCTTCGGCAACCGGGCTGATGCGCTCAACGGTGCTTCTGAGAGGCTGGCCGCCGATGCCGTCAATATCGAGTTCGGCGGTCTGGCCAACGGCGACACGTGGGATGTCGCGCGTGGCAACGAGAACCTTCGCCTCAAGCATACTTGTATCGACCAGCGTCATGAGTTCACCATCGGCACTGACGCGGGAGCCGGTTTCTGCCTGCCGGCGGGTAATGGTGCCATCAAAAGGCGCGCGGATTTCGGCATTGCGAAGGGCAAGGCGGGCGATATCCACCTGCGCCGAAAGGCTCTGAAGCCTTGCCGTTTTCACAACGACATCGCTCTTCGCCTTGTCGAGCTGTTCAGCCGATGCGATGTTTTTTGACGCTAGCTGTTCGGTTCGGGTGAGGGCCTGCATCGCCAGTGTCAGTTCGGCCTCGGCCGCATCCCGGTCGCTCTGCCGCAGCAGGAGAGTCGATTGCAGTTCCTCGGTTTCGAACCGTACCAGCAGGTCGCCCGCCCGCACCGCCTGTCCGTCCCGGACATTCATATCCAGAATTTTTCCAGCCTCGCGGGCGCGGATCACGACTCGGCTGACCGGCTGAAGTTCGCCACTGACGCTGAGCCGCTCCGCCATCGCTCGTGTGCCGATCCTTGCGATTTCCGCAGCCGTCAGTTCGAACGGGATACCGGCCGGGCTCATCGAGGTTGACGCCACGATCCCCTTCACGCGCTCGTTCGCATCGACGCTTCCGCGCGCCGGATCAAGAGCCGTGACGACGAGAGCGCAGCCCGCAAGCGCGATCCCCGCCTTGATCGTTCTTTTCACCCACATAACATAATCCTTCCAGGCAAAACTCATCCTGTGACCGCCGATCGAGCGGTCATGTCGCCTGTCTTCCAGGCTGATGGCTTCTGGATAAGTGTTGATAATTGCAGCAGCATTACCCGCCCGCATCTTCTGCGCCGCAATACTGCCGCAACCTTTCTGGCAGACAAGGAGGGGGCGAAGGGACGGTGGCAAATGAGACTTCTGTTGATTGAGGACGAAAAGGAAATGGCGGATGCGCTGTCGACGACGCTCGGCAAGCAGGGGATCGTCATCGATCATACGATGCGGCTCGGCGATGCGATGGAGCTGGCGCGCCAGCATGTCTATGATGCCATTCTGCTCGACCGTCGTCTGCCGGACGGGGAGGGGCTGACCTTCATTCCAAAGCTGCGCCGCGCCGGTATCGATACGCCGATCATTTTATTGACGGCGATGAACGAACCGGAGGAGCGGATCGAGGGGCTGAATGGCGGCGCCGACGACTATCTCGGCAAGCCGTTTCTCGTCGGCGAACTGCTGGCGCGGCTGCGCGCGGTTTTGAGAAGGCCGGCAAGCATCGCCCCGTCGCAAATCGCTGCAGGCCGCATCGTGATCGATCCGCTTCATCTCAGCGTCACGATCAACTCGCTTCCCTTTGATCTGCCAAGGCGCGAGCTGATGGTCCTCATCACGCTGGCGAAACGAAAGGGCAAATCCGTGCTGCGCTCGACCCTTGAGGCCGCCGTCTACAATTACGAGGAGGAAATCCAGTCCAATGCGCTCGATGCGCATATATCGCGACTGCGCAAACGCCTGCTCGACGCTTCTGCCGGGGTCAGCGTGCATAATATTCGCGGCATCGGTTATCTGCTCAGGGAAGACACATGAAAGCGCAGGGCAAGTCCAATCCGTCCTTGTGGTGGCAATTGAGCTGGCAGCTCAGCATTGTCGTCTCCTCCATGATCGCTGTCGTCATCGTCGGGCTTTGCGTTTACGGGGTGATGAAGCTCTCGCCCAATATCGGGCTCTGGAACGATTTGTCGGCGACGCTTGACGAGTCGCTTTCGCTTGATCCGCAAAAGGGTCTGGTCGTTACCGAGGGGCCGGCATTACGCGCCTTGAAGGCGAAGAATGAAACGTTGTGGTTCGTGGTCTCGACACCTGACGGTCACGCGGCGACCTTCGGAACCGTCCCGGCTGTTTACGCCGAACTGGCGCGATACGTTCATCTGATGACGGACGCCGATATTCGCGGCGGCAGCGGCATATCCGAGGTTGCTTCGGCTGAAAGTATCGAGACGACGTCGGGACCCGTCAGGATCATGTTCGGCGGAACCTCTAATGCACGAGCGTCGTTTCTGACGCTTCTTGCCGGCACCTATCCGATTTATGTCCCCCTGCTGGCGGTTCTTTTGCCTGCGGTGTTTTTCTCCGTGCCGCACATTGTGCGCCGGGCGCTTGCCGGCCTGAGTTCCGTCGTCAAAAAAGCACCGGAGATCGACCCGCGACGACCGGGTTCGAAGCTTCCCGTCGAAGATGTGCCGCGCGAAGTCGTTCCGTTGATCGTTTCCTTCAACAGCGTTCTCGAGCGGCTCGAAGAGCAGTTCCAGGCGCGGCAACGTTTTCTGATCGATGCCGCGCACGAATTGAGGACGCCGATTGCAATCATGCAGACCCGGATAGAGGGCCTGCCCGGACCGGACCAACAGCGCCTGATGGGGGATGTCGCGCGGCTCGGTGAAACCGCCGAACAGCTTCTGGCCTTTGAGCGAAACGATCAGGTAAACGACCGGCGCGAGGTGGTGGACCTGGTCGATATCGCCCGCACGGTGGTGGCAGAGCTCGCGCCGCTTGCGCTTTCGGCAGGTTACGACATCTCCTTCGAAACGCAGATCGAAAAATACGACATGCAAGGCAACCCCTTCGCCCTGCCGCGCGCCATCAGCAATATCGTGCGCAACGCCATCGACCATGGTGGAAACAAGGGGCTGATCCATGTCTCGGTTCTCGCAAACGGCGAAATCGCGATTTCCGACGAGGGGCAGGGTATACCCGAGGACCAGCAGGAGCGGATATTCGAACCTTTCTATCGGGTCACGCCGAAAAGCACGGGTGCCGGACTTGGCCTCAGCCTCGTCAAGAAGATCGTCGCCAATCATAACGGCCGTATCGTGCTGGAAAGCAACCCCTCTGGAAGCACGTTCCGGGTTCGATTCTGATTGCGCTTTGCGCGCTGTAGACCGGTCGCGGCGATTGTAATGCTGCCGCAACGTTCGCGGTCATAATGTGTGGGCACGGTATCAACCGTGCCAACCGGAGTACACACAGTGACACACCCACCGGATCGTTTTCTTCCGGATTTCCGGCGAGAAGACGGCGCGTAGAAAGCGCGTCGGCGGCCCGGAACCTCGCGCAATGCCGTAGCGCCAATAATCGCAGCAGAGCACCAATCCGATTTCATATTCGGTTCATCCTGGGCGCGCACAGTCCCGGCCAAATCACTCCACGCCCCAGTCCAAACAGTCATACTCCCCGGAATTTTACGATGTCGCATACTGAAATCGCCGCATTCGCTGCGGAAAAAAACTCGGCGAAACCCGAGCCGGTCATCGCTGCGCAAACCATGACTGGCGATGGGCTGGAACTCCTCCGTTTTCCCCTGGCCTGGAGCGTTGCGACCTTCGTTATGCGCGCCCATTGGAAACGGGGCTTCCTTTTCTGGATGCGTTTTTTGGCTCATCCGCTTGTAACTCTGCGGTGGTGGCGGTTTCTGTCCCGGTTCTCGGCGACGCAAAAACTGCCACCGCCGCATGACGAGCTTCTTCAGAAACCCCTGTCGAAATTCCTCGTCGGCAAAATCTCCTATGGAAGACGACTGGATTTTCTCATGAAGAATTTCGTCATCGCCAGCGGTTGTTTTTCCAGAGAGGTTATGGCTGCGCTCTGGAGTGGAAAAACGGTCGAAATCGGCACCATAGGCGGCCGTGCTGACGAATATCGCTGCACGCTTGCTCTTGCGGATTTATGTGGCGGCCGCCACGAAGGCGCTCTCGCGGTTCGGCTGATCAGAACCCGTGACGACGTCACCTTGTGGACGACGAAGTTTATCTTCGTGACGCAGGATGGGGGCGGGTACAGGACGATTGCCGTTGGCGGCATGCAGGGGCCACGCGCCGCAAAGCAGGAGATGGTGGCAGTAACGCGCGACCTTGCGGGTCTTCGCCCGAAGGATGCCGTTTTGATGCTGCTGCAAGGCCTAATCGAGACGGAAGCGGGTTCCTATTTCGCAGTCTCCCACGCCAGACATCCGATCAATTATCGTCGCGCGCGGCGGCAGAAAATGTTGCTTTCCGACATAGACGCATTCTGGCGGGAACGTTCCGCCGAGCCGGACGACGTGTTCGGTTTTCAGGTGCCGGTTTCAAGCCTCGAGGGCGCGGACAAACGCAGCAAGATGAAGCTTGCCTTCTTTGCCATGGCCGGCCGGCTTTGCGAGGGTAAAGCTGGGAGTGCTGCGAAGAGTTGAGGCCGCAGGTCCGAGTTGGCCCTCGACACCGTCATGCCGCTGCATCGGCAACACGGCCGAGTTTTTGCAGGCCGCATTCGCGGACGATCTCGGCAATGTGGGTAAACTGCGCCGAGAGCGGATTGCTCTTGCGCCACACCATGCCGATGGTGCGGGATGGTCTTGGCTCTGCCAGCCGAAATACCGAGACGGTGGATTGCCGCGTTTCCATATCGACAGCCATCTGCGGAATGAGCGTGACGCCGATGCCGGCGCCGACCATCTGGACCAGCGTCGAGAGCGAACTGCCCTCCATCAGCACGCGCGGCGGCGCGTTCGTTGTACTGCAGAAAGACAGTGCCTGATTGCGGAAACAATGGCCTTCCTCGAGCAGCAGCAGGCGCATTTCACCGAGCTTGCCAGCGCTCGGCACCGGCATCCCCGCATCCTCCATCGGCCGGACCAGAATGAATTCCTCGGAAAACAGCGGAACCTCTTCCAGCGACGCTTCAGACACCGGAAGCGCGACGATTGCCATGTCCAGCCGGGCTTCCAGGAGGTCCTCGATCAGTTTCTGTGTCACCGCCTCGCGCGGGCGCGTTTCCAGTCCCGGATAATGCCGGGTGAGCGTCTTGATGACCTGCGGTAAAAGATAGGGCGCGACCGTTGGAATGACGCCGATGCGCAGGCGGCCGCTGAGCGGGCCGTGCCTTGCCCTCGCCAAATCCTGCAATTCATCCACCGAACGCAGGATCAGGCGGGTGCGTTCGGCGAATTCATCGCCGAGAGCGGTCAGCCTTATCTGGCGGCTGCCCCGTTCGACGAGAGGCGCGCCGATCAGCTCTTCAAGTTCCCTGATCTGTAGCGAAAGTGCTGGCTGGGAAATGGAGCACGCCTCCGCTGCCCGCCCGAAATGGCCGATCTTCGCCAAGGCGTCGAAATAACGCAGGTGTTTCATCGATAGTCCAATCATAAGCTGAGCATATCGCAGCCTTTAGAATATACAATTGGAAATTATGGAACCCGGCTGTTAGTCATCGTCATGACAGAAAGAGGATGTAGCTGTTCGGTATCACCAGCGTCACTGCGCGCTTTCCGTAAGGATGAACTGCTGTGGGCTGTGGTTCCAACATGCTGCGCATGTCGAATTGACTATGTCGTTTAATTACTAAACCCATCGGAGGGCGAAATGGACGCAACTTCAAAACCGGCTGGCAAGTGTCCCGTCATGCATGGAGGCAATACGGCCTCCGGTAAATCGGTTACCGAATGGTGGCCGAACGCGCTGAACCTCGATATCCTGCATCAGCACGACACCAAGACCAATCCGCTCGGCACCTCCTTCAATTACCGCGAAGCGCTAAAGACGCTCGACGTGGAAGCCCTGAAGGCCGATCTGCGCGCCCTGATGACGGAAAGCCAGGACTGGTGGCCGGCCGACTGGGGCAGCTATGTGGGCATGATGGCCCGCGTGACCTGGCATGCAGCCGGTTCCTACCGCGTGACGGACGGACGCGGCGGCGCCAACACCGGCAACCAGCGCTTTGCACCGCTCAATTCCTGGCCTGACAATGTGAACACCGATAAGGGCCGCCGTCTGCTGTGGCCGATCAAGAAGAAATACGGCAACAAGATTTCCTGGGCCGATCTCATCGCGCTTGCCGGAACGATCGCTTATGATGTCGCGGGTCTGAAGACGTTCGGTTTCGCCTTCGGCCGCGAGGATATCTGGGCTCCCGAAAAGGACACCTATTGGGGTGACGAAAAGGAATGGCTGGCACCGAGCGATGGTCGTTACGGTGACGTAACCAAGCCTGAGACGCTCGAAAATCCGCTTGCCGCCGTGCAGATGGGTCTCATCTACGTCAATCCGGAAGGCGTCAACGGCAAGTCCGATCCGCTTGCGACAGCCGCGCAGATGCGCGAAACCTTTGCCCGCATGGGCATGGATGACGAAGAAACCGTCGCGCTCACCGCAGGCGGCCACACCATCGGCAAGTCGCACGGCAATGGCAGCGCCGCCAACCTCAGCCCCGATCCGGAAGCAGCAGGCCCCGAATATCAGGGTCTCGGCTGGATCAACACCAAGGGTCGCGGCATCGGCCGTGACACCGTGGTGTCCGGTATTGAAGGTGCCTGGACAAGCGAACCGACCAAGTGGGACAACGGCTTCTTCGACATGCTGTTCAAGCATGAGTGGACATTGACGCACAGCCCTGCTGGCGCGTCCCAGTGGGCGCCGATCACCATTGCCGAAGAGGACAAGCCTGTTGACGTCGAGGATCCCTCGATCCGCACCATCCCGATGATGACCGATGCCGACATGGCCCTGAAGGTCGATCCGATCTACCGCGAGATTTCGCTGAAGTTCAAGGATGACCAGGACCACTTCTCCGAGGTCTTTGCCCGCGCATGGTTCAAGCTGACCCACCGCGACATGGGCCCGAAGTCCCGCTACTTCGGCCCGGATGTTCCCGCAGAAGACCTGATCTGGCAGGATCCCATCCCGGCAGGTTCCACGAGCTACGATGTCGCTGCCGTAAAGGCAAAGATCGCCGCTTCCGGTCTGGCGGTCGCCGATCTGGTCTCGACCGCATGGGACAGCGCCCGTACCTTCCGTGGTTCGGACAAGCGCGGCGGCGCCAATGGTGCGCGCATCCGCCTTGCGCCGCAGAAGGACTGGGAAGGCAACGAGCCCGCCCGTTTGGCTCATGTGCTTTCGGTGCTGGAGCCGATTGCCCGTGAAACCGGCGCCAGCATCGCTGATGTCATCGTTCTCGCCGGCAACTACGGTGTTGAGCAGGCGGCGAAATCAGCCGGCTTCGATGTCGCCGTGCCTTTTGCACCCGGTCGTGGCGATGCCTCAGCCGAGCAGACTGATGCAGACAGCTTTGCGCCGCTCGAGCCGCTGGCGGATGGTTTCCGCAACTGGGTGAAGAAGGACTATGTCGTCAGCCCTGAAGAACTGCTGCTGGACCGCGCTCAGCTTCTGGGCCTCACCGCGCCGGAACTGACAGTTCTCATCGGTGGCTTGCGCGTCATTGGCGCCAATTACGGCGGCGCAGCGCATGGTGTGTTCACGCAGACCCCAGGTGCTCTGACCACCGATTTCTTCGCAACGCTGACGGATATGGCCTATTCCTGGGTTCCGACCGGCGGCAATCTCTATGAGATTCGCGATCGCAAGTCCGGAGCAACCCGATATACGGCGACCCGCGTTGACCTCGTTATCGGCTCCAACTCAATCCTGCGTGCCTACGCGGAAGTTTATGCGCAGGACGACAACAAGGAAAAGTTCGTGCGTGATTTCGTCGCCGCCTGGACAAAGGTCATGAACGCCGACCGTTTCGACCTTGTCTGATAAGGCTGGCTAGTCCAAAAAGCCCCTCCCTGAGCGATCAGGGAGGGGCAATTTTCTATCTGCGGTCTGAGGATGGAACCGGTTTTTCGGGTGATGGCTTTTCGCCACTATCCCCCGGCGCCTTGCCGCCCTTTTCATTCTCATGCGCATCCGGCCCAGCGACGATGACGCCGCGGCCCTGCTCTTCGCGCTTCTTGTCGGCGAAATCGCCGGGTTCCTTTTTGTCGTTCATACTGATCTCCCTTCGTGATTTCATTTGTCTGGAGATCAAACGGCTGGTCGGGGCAGAGGTTCCAAGGCTCACATTGGAGCGGGATCGACTGCCAGCACAGCAATGTTTTGCATTACAACCATCTTTGCTATTAACATGAATTGATAAGTCATGTTATTGCGGCATCATATGGTGGAGCGTGCGGCGCCGTTATCGTGACGCGCATGTCTTACAACCTCGGCTCGACAACTGAACGGTACCCGCATTGAGTTTCTGGCACTCCATGACCTGGCACACGGAAGGGATCAGCGTCACTGCGCCGGTCAAATGGCGCCAGCTGGACGGGCTCGTCAGCGCTTTCTGGGAGGCAGAGAGCCAGATGGGCGCGAAGGGTTATTACCTGGCCGCCGATCCGCGTATCATGATATTTTTCAACGATGTCTCGTCGCGCATCAGCATTTCCAACCGCGACGGCGAGTTCACGCAGCATTCCCGCCCCATGACGCGGGCGGTCTATGTGCCGGCCGGTGTTCCGATGTGGACGAGCAGCAATGCTACGCACAGGTTTTCGCACCTCAATCTGCATATCCACAAGGACCGTCTGCTGCGTTTCCTGTCGCCATCGGTCGGCAGTTCGGCGGCGATGACAGCCTTGCGCCGCCCGGTCGAGATACAGGATATCGGTTCGGTCGAAACACTGGCTGGACTGCTTGTCGATGAACTCGCCGAGCCTTCGAAACATGCGGTCTATGCGGAAAGCCTTGTTGGCAGCATCGTTGCCGGTCTTCTCGATATTCCCGGATCTTCGCCGGAACAGGTAAATGGCAGGCTGACGCAGGCGCAGATGAACAAGCTGCTTTTCCGTGTGGAAAGCCGCGGTGACGACCGCATGACGGTTGCAGAAATGGCCGACATCGTCGGGCTTTCGGAAAGCTGGTTCGCAACCGTGTTCCGCCAGACAACGGGCAAGACGCCGCTGCAATGGCAATTGGAGCGGCGGATAAGCCTTGCCCAGAAACTGCTGCTGGAAGGTGATCTTACCGTGGCCGATATCGCCGCCCAGCTCGGCTTTTCCGATCAGGCCCATTTGACCAAAGCCTTCCGCCAGTCCGTGGGCAATACGCCAGCCGCCTGGCGGCGCATGCACAGGCTGCTTTGAATGGTCGCCTTGCCGTCTATGCGGAGCGGGTTCGGCGTGTGCCTTGAGCTTCGTTCCACGTCACCCCAAGGGATGACGTGGAACGTTAATATGGTTACCTAGTATGTTGAAAGTAGGGATATAATTATCCTCACCACGTCTTGCGCAGCGTAGCCGAGAACGCTCGGCCGGGGTTGTAGAAGTCTGCGCCGAAACCGCCATAAGAGACGTGCTTCTCGTTGAAGAGGTTGGAAACATTCACCTCCAGCGAGGTGGTTTCCTGGATTTTGTAGCTGAACGCTGCGTCCATGGTCACGCTGCTGCCGGTCGAAACCTTGTTCGCGTCATCAAAATAATACGAGCCGGTGAAGCGTCCGCCGAGCCCGAAGGTCATGTCACCGCGTTTGTCGTTGCCGGCCAGCGTGTAGTTTACCCAAAGCGAGGCCTGATGTTCAGGCACGAATTGCGGGCGGTTGCCGACATTGCCAGCGATGCCGTTTTCGGTGATTTCCGCGTTGAGATAGGAATAGGCCGCCGTCAGGCTCAGCTCGTCGGTAACCTCCGCCTTGGCCTCGAGGTCGAGACCACGCACGCGCACCTCGCCGATGGTGGTGGGCAGGCTGGTGATCGGGCTGGTGACGGTAATATTGTTTTTCTTGAGGTCGTAGATCGATGCCGTGAACAGGGCAGGGAAGGCATCCGGGCGATACTTCACGCCAAGCTCGATCTGCTCGCCGCGTTCGGGCTCGACGGTCAGGCCCGAGGCCGGCACCACGGATTCTGCGTAGCTGACATAGGGCGCGATCTCGTTCGTGAGCTTGTAAGACACGCCGATGCGCTTTGTCAGTTCGCTGATGTCGCCGCTTGCCGTCGTGCCGTTCAGCCTGTTGGTCTGGTCGGTGTCGATCCAGTCATTGCGCAGACCGGCGCTGACGGTAAGCCTGTCGAAGAAGGTCAGGTCCTGCTGGAGGTAGATTGCCCTTGTCTTTTGATCCGTCAGCGAGCTGGCGTAGAGCGGCACCGAAGCGGGCGCACCGGTATAGACCGGGTTGAGCCAGTTGATGCCTGGTGCAGAACCGAAGTAGCTTTTGCTGCCGGACGAGTAGTCGTTATAAAAAACGCCGACAAGGCTGCGGCTTTCGACGCTTTCGAACGTCGCGTCATATTGCAGCCGGGTGTCGATCAGGAAATTCTCGGTTTCGGTCTCGTTGCCGAAATAGGAACGGTTGGCGATGGTCGAGCCATTGGTCGGTGTGGACGAGATATACGCATAACCGAAATCGGTATTTGCCTTGCTGTAGCGCGCGTTCGAACTCAGCGTCAGGCCAGAGCCGAAATCATGGTCGAACATCACGCTCAGCGAATTGCGGTTGGTGCCGCGGTAATTATAGTCCGGTTCACCGAAGAAACGGCTCCTGTCGAAATGCGAGCCGACCGGATGGCCGCCGCCGCCGGGAACGCCGTCCTTGTTGAGATGATCGTATACGACGGTGAGGCTGGTGGCATCGGTGGGCCGCCATGTCAGGCCGCCCATGAAGAATTTTTCATCGTCGCGGGAATAGTCATATTCCGCGTCGGCATTTCTGAGCTTGCCGGTCAGGCGGTATGACAGGGTGTCGTCGCTGGTGATGTTGTCGCCGAAATCGAAGCCGGTTTCTGCGCGGCTATAGGACCCCCCTGTCACATAGGCCTCACCAAAGCGGCTGCGTTTGGGAACCTTGGTCGAGTAGTTCACCGAACCGCCGGGATCGGATACGCCAAAGGTCGTGGAATTGCCGCCCTTCAGGACTTCCACACGCTCATAGGCATAGGTCTCTTCGCGCAGCGCGCCGAAGGGACGGCCGAGCGTCAGCCCGTCGCGATAGGTGTAGGCGTCGAAACCGCGAATCTTGAAATAGTCGAAACGGTCGTCCGAGCCGTAGAAATCCGTGGTCACACCTGCCGTGTATTGCAAGGCTTCTTCCACGGTCTGCACGCCACGCTGCTGCATTTCCTTGGCGGTGATGACCGAAACGGCGGCCGGCGTATCGAGAATGTCGGTTGCCATCTTGCTTCCGCTTGTGGTGCGGGTGGCGACGATCGACTTCTGGTCATTGTCACCGCTGTCGATGGTGATGCGCTCGAGAACCGTGCTTCCGCCCGTATTGGCGGCCTCCTGCGCCAGCGAACGAGCGGGCAGCACCGTCACGAGCGCCGTGCAGGCAAGAAGGGCTGCCTGCCCGTAGCGCAGTCGCGCGGTCCTGCCGTTGACGCCATTCATTTCAGTGTTCATTGCTAAATTCCAGAAGTTGATGCCCCAATCGCCGCTTCCACGGCCCGCTCTCGAAGCGCCCAATAACTTGAGAAAGATTGTCCGGTATTGTAAGTTTTTGCGGTTTTGTACAAAACCCCGGAAATTTCACCACTGTTGTGGCGGCATTTCCTCACCGGGGTTGACGGGGGCATGTGAAGCTGAGAGTTCAAGTCCACTTTTGAACCGTTGAGAGCTTCGCCCATGCTTTTCCTGTTTCGCTGCCTCGCGCCGGCATTCGTGTTTTTCCTGTCGATGATCGCGCCGACCATTGCCTCGGCGGAAGAGGCGACGCGCTATCCCGTCGTCATTAAACACGCCTTCGGTACGACCACGATTGCGAGGAAGCCTCAGCGTGTCGCGACCGTCGCCTGGGCAAACCACGAGGTGCCGCTGGCGCTCGGCATCGTGCCCGTCGGTTTTGCCGCTGCCAATTTCGGCGATGATGACGGTGATGGATTGCTGCCGTGGGTAGCGAAGCAGCTTTCTGAAATGGGTGCTGCAAAGCCTGTTCTGTTCGACGAGGGTGATGGTATCGATTTCGAGGCCGTGGCGGCAACGCAGCCGGATGTCATCCTCGCCGCCTATTCCGGCCTCAGCCAGTCCGACTACGATACGTTGAGCCAGATCGCACCGGTCGTTGCCTATCCCGTGTCACCGTGGGCAACCGACTGGCGCGAGATGATCCGGCTGAACAGTGCCGGGCTTGGCATGGCGCCGGAAGGTGAGGCGCTGATCAAACGCATCGAGGGTGAGATCGCGCAGGTGGCTGCCGGCCATCCGCAGCTGAAAGGCAAGTCTGCGATGTTCGTCACCCATCTCGACGCCACCAATCTCAGTGTCGTCAATTTCTATACCGCCAATGACAGCCGGGTGAAATTTTTCACCGATCTTGGGCTGATCTCGCCGAAGAGCGTGGCGGAGGCGACGAAACCGGGGCAATTCGCCGCCGGCGTCAGCGCCGAGCGCGTCGATGCCTTTGACGATGTCGATATCGTCGTGACCTATGGCAGCCAGCCACTGCTTAAGGCGATGCGGGCCGATCCGCTGCTTGCCCGCATGCCCGCCGTTGCCCATGACGCCATCGTCATGCTGGGGCGTGATCCGCTCGGCACCGCATCCAATCCCACACCGCTGTCGATTTCCTGGGTTTTGAAGGATTACGCCGATCTTCTGGCGAAAGCAGCGGATAAGTCCTCTGGTAAAGTGAAATGACAATGGAAGGGCCTGCCAAAGGTCCGGCCGTGCTGCCGAGCGGCCGCTCCAACCGCATGCGGACCGCATGGCTCAGCGCCGTGCTGGCGCTTCTGGCGCTGCTATGTGCGCTTTCCGTGGCGATTGGCACCCGTGACGTCACGTTCGCTGACATCACGGCAGCGCTTGGCGGTCGCGTGGAGACGGTGGCGGAAGCGGCTGTTGCGGTTCGCCTGCCGCGAACGCTGCTTGCCCTGCTGTCCGGGGCAGCGCTCGGGCTCGCTGGCGCCATCATGCAGGGCGTTACGCGCAATCCGCTTGCCGATCCCGGTATTCTTGGCGTCAATATGGGCGCATCACTTGCCGTCGTTATCGCTATCGTCTGGTTCGGCATTGCCTCGGCGCAGGCCTTTATCATCACGGCGATTGTCGGGGCAGGTGCAGCTGCGGTTTTCGTTTATGTCGTTGGCTCGCTCGGACGCGGTGGGGCAACGCCGCTGAAACTCGCTCTGGCCGGTGCCGCCACCTCTGTCGCCTTCTCCTCACTCGTCATTGCCGTCGTGCTGCCGCGCAGCGATATTGCCGGTGGCATCCGTTCCTGGCAGATCGGCGGTGTCGGTGGTGCCACCTTTGACCGGATTGAGACCGTGCTGCCGTTTCTCGCCGCCGGTTTTGCCATCAGCCTTCTTTCGGCACGCAAGCTGAATTCTCTGGCGCTTGGTGATGAGTTGGCTGCCGGTCTTGGCGAGAATGTCGTGGTCGCGAGAGCCATTGCATCCTTTGGAGCTATCCTCCTCTGCGGCGCGGCGACTGCCATCTGCGGGCCAATCGGTTTCGTTGGGCTGGTCGTTCCGCATCTCTGCCGCCTGCTCGTTGGCGTCGACAATCGCTGGCTTCTGCCGTTTTCCGCGCTCGGCGGCGCCTGTCTGCTGCTTGCGGCCGATATTGTCGGGCGCATCGTGGCGCGGCCGTCCGAACTCGATGTCGGTATTGTCACCGCCCTTGTCGGCGCACCTTTCTTCATCTGGATCGTCAGACGTCAGCGGGTACGCGAACTGTGAACATGCACACGTCCGTCATGGAAACATTGGTTTCCAATCGTCATGACCGCCAGCGCCGGCGTCGCCTTGTCATTGCAGCCCTTTCAGCTCTTTTGATCGCGGTTTTCGCATTGACGCTGATGCTGGGACAATCCTTCACGCCGCCCGGTGACGTCCTGCGGGTGCTGCTCGGAGAGGACATTGCCGGCGTCACTTTCACGGTCGGGCAGTTGCGCCTGCCACGCGCGCTGCTCTCCGTTCTCGCGGGTCTGAGCTTCGGGCTGGGTGGTGTCGCCTTCCAGATCATGCTGCGCAACCCGCTTGCCAGCCCTGACATTATCGGCACCAGTTCCGGCGCAAGCGTGGCGGCGGTGTTTGCCATCGTCGTCCTGCATCTGAGTGGACCGCTCGTTTCGGTTTTCGCCGTCGTCGTCGGGCTTGGCGTCGCATTGCTGGTCTATCTGCTGTCGTTCCGCAATGGGGTTGCCGGAACGCGGCTGATCCTTGTCGGCATCGGCGTTTCGGCCATGCTCGAAAGTTTCATCGCCTATATCCTGTCCGTTGCACCGGCCTGGACGCTGCAGGAGGCGATGCGCTGGCTGACGGGCAGCGTCAACGGCGCAAAACTTGCCCAGACGCTGCCGCTCTTCGTCGCGCTCATCCTCTTTGGCGGCCTGCTGCTCAGTCGCGCGCGCGATCTCGAGGCATTGAGGCTTGGCGATGATGCGGCCGCGGCGCTTGGGGTCCAGGTGGGGAGAACGCGCATTATCGTGATTATCGCCGCCGTAGGCATGATCGCCTTTGCCACGGCAGTTTCGGGGCCGATTGCTTTCGTCGCCTTTCTGTCCGGGCCGATTGCCGCGCGCATCGTTGGTAGCAATGGGTCGCTGCTCATTCCGGCTGCGCTCGTTGGGGCAGCCTTGGTGCTGGTGGGCGATTATTGCGGCCAGTTCCTGCTGCCGGGCCGTTACCCGGTCGGCGTCGTCACCGGCGCGCTCGGCGCGCCCTATCTGATCTACCTTATCGTGCGGGTAAACCGCAGCGGAGGCTCGTTATGACCAGCCACTCCCTTTCCGTGAACCGTCTTTCGGCCGGATACGGTGATAGTCTCATCATCGAAGGGCTGGATCTTGTCGTTCCGCGCGGACGGATCACCGTCATCGTCGGTGCCAATGCCTGCGGCAAGTCCACGCTTCTTCGCAGCATGTCGCGGCTTATCTCTCCCCGCGCCGGTCAGGTCCTGCTCGACGGAAAGTCGATCCACCGTCTTCCTTCGCGCGAACTTGCAAGACGGATGGGTCTTTTGCCGCAGTCACCGATTGCGCCCGAGGGCATTGTCGTTGCCGATCTGGTCAGCCGCGGCCGTCACCCGCATCACGGCCTTTTCGCGCGGTGGTCGCGCCAGGATGATGAGGCCGTGGCCGCAGCCCTCGTCGCCACCGATACGGTGGAACTTGCCGAGCGGCCGGTGGACGAACTCTCCGGCGGGCAACGGCAACGCGTATGGATCGCCATGGCGCTCGCCCAGGAGACCGAGATATTGCTACTCGACGAACCCACCACCTTCCTCGACATCAGCCATCAGGTGGAAGTGCTGGATCTTCTGACGGACCTCAACCATGCCCGTCAGACCACCATCGTCATGGTGCTGCACGATCTCAATCTCGCGGCGCGCTACGCTGATCATCTGGTCGCCATGACCGGTGGAAAGCTGCATATCTGCGGCACGCCGGAGGAGGTGCTGACGGAAGAAAACGTGCGGCACGTCTTCGGCATAGAAAGCCGTGTCATCGAAGACCCGACGTCGGGCAAACCAATGATGCTGCCGATCGGGCGGCACAGGACGGCGGCGCAACGGCCGCAATAATCCATCTATTTTTGCGGTGACCGTCTGCGTCCACGGGTGGTGGTTTTAACCGGAACGCTCGCGCCGTACTCGTTCCACCATGCCATCAATGCCTCCATGGTCGGGCCAAGTCCTTTCGCCTTCGCCGTAATTTCATATTCCACGCGTGGCGGAACCTCTGCAAAGACGGTGCGAGAGACCAGTCCATCGGCCTCGAGCTCACGCAATTGGGAGGTCAACATGTGCTGTGTGATGCCGGGAATGGCTTTGCGCAGCTCGTTGAAACGATAGATCCGCTGGTTGAGAAGCCACATGATTTCGAGCTTCCACTTGCCGGAAAGCAGCGCGAAAGCGCGACGCATTTCCTCGTGCATATTAATGATATCACCGCCATTAGTCTGGTTTTCCATACTTACCACGCTAAATTCATCCTACTTGCGCATATTCATTCAATAGCACATTTTCCATGTGAACGCCGGATCATGAGCCCCAAGCTGTTCCGGAACAACGAAAATATTGAACAAATCAAGCTGCCGAAGACATTCGGTGGCAATGGATATCCTATGTCTTCATTCTACATCTACTGGGTCGCAACAACCCTTCTTGTCCTGCTCTATCTGGCGTCGGCAGTCACCTACGTCGTCAAATCCGACTGGGTGAGGGAGACGATAACCGGCTTCGGTTACCCTGCATACCTTGTGCCTCTTCTGACGGCGGTGAATATCGCCGCCGTCATCGCCATCCTTGCGCGGTTCAACGTCGCCATCAGCGATCTGGCGTATGCGGGGGTACTGTTTCACCTGCTGCTGTCCGGCCTTGCACATATCGGCGTCCGCAAACCTGCCGGCGCACTGCCTGCCGCCATCGGGCTCGGGCTGCTCGTCGTTTCCTTCGCCATGCAGAACGCTGCACGCGAAGTCCCGTCCCCCTATGCCCTTGCACGGCCGCTCTGACGCATTCATCACGAAAGGAAATCAAAATGGGAAAACTGACCGGAAAAGTAGCCATCGTGGCGGGCGCAGGCAGAGGGATTGGCCGTGCGACGGCAGAACTCTTTGCAAGGGAGGGCGCCAAGGTCGTGGTATTGTCCTTGACGCCTGCAAATGTGAACGCGGTCGTCAGTCAGATACAATCCAGTGGTGGCACCGCGCTCGGCATCGTCTGTGATCTTGGCGATGGCCAACAGATCACCCGGGCTGTGGCTGAGGCAGCGGAGGTATTTGGCGGCATCGACATTCTCGTGAATGTCGCGTTCGACCCGACTGTCGTCCACTCCCCGATCCTCGAGCTCACCGTCGAGCAACTGCAACGAAACCTCGATATGGGGCCGATCGCCTATCTTCGCATGATGCAGGCTTGTTATCCGTACTTAAAGGCCAGTGGCGAGGGCCGGATCATTAATTTCGCGTCGCTGGCCGGTATTCTCGGCATGTCGCCGTATGGACCTTATAACCTTGCCAAGGAGGCCGTCCGCGCCCTGACGAGATCTGCTGCGCGCGAATGGGGTCCTGACAATATCACCGTGAACAACCTGCTTCCCGTTGCCGACACCTGGGGTGCGGGCGTCGATGCTCCTGCTCCCACGAATGCCCTTGGTCGTTACGGTTCCCCTGAAGAGGATGTCGCTCCGGTCGCTCTTTTCCTCGCAAGCAGCGATTCGAGGTTCATTACAGGCTCGAGCCTGACCCCCGACGGCGGCCAGATTATCGACAGCGCCCGCTAACGCCCCGTTGGAGTGCCGGGCAAACAGGCCGGCACTTCGCTCCGTTGTCTCTTCTGCCGCTCCTGATTTGCACCTGCCGGGCAGAACTCAAGGCCATGCGGCATAGGACGGCGGTGCTACGTTCTGTATGCGCACCGCCATTCGCCGGAAACGGCCGGGAGACGTGCCTTCATTGCGGGTGAAGAAGCGGTTGAAATACCCAGGATCCTGAAATCCCAATCGAAACGCAATTTCAGCGACTTGCAGTGAAGAGTTGAGAAGAAGGTCGCGCGCTTCGGAAAGCAGTTCGCGGTGAATATAGGCCTGTGGTGAAAGCCCCGTTGCCTTGCGCACCACAAATCCAAGACGTTCACGGTTGACGCCGAGTTGACCCGCATAGTCTTCCACGCCCCATTGGTCGCGTTTGTGCTGACTGACAAGTAGCACAAACCGCTTGGTAAGGCTGCCTGCGGTGGAAGCCGCGCCCGCGACGTCGGCCATGGCATGCTGGCAGATTCGGATAAGGGTGACGGATAACAGGCTGGGGATGATCGTATCCGATCCTGTCGATGACCGGAAATTCTCATCCGCGATGGTGTCGAGATAACCCGCCAGTTCTAGACTGTCTTTTTCAGCCAACGTCCGGGTCAGAACGCGCTGCAATGTGCTGCGCACCATGATTGCGCTCGTTCCGGTTGGCATGGCATGCGCAAGGCCGATTTCGGTCGTTTTCAGCAGTGATCCGCGGCTTCCGGCATTCAGCCGCAGGCGGCCGGCGGGGCCGGAGGCAGGCAGCCAGGCCAGCCCCGGCGCGGTAACCACAAGTGTCTTTTCGCCCTGAATGATCTCCGCTTCACCGGCTGAGACGAGGACAAAATGGGCTGCGCCCTGTTCCAGCTTGAACTCCGACACGCGCAGGGACGACGTCAGCATGCGCGCCGTCGTTTCGATCCTGTTAGCAGCTATCTGGCCGTGACGCGGCATTCACCCTCCAAAAGTACAATAATGCACTACATTAGTGCATTTTATATGCGCCTGTCGTTGCTAAACTTCCATCAGCGCAGGGAAGCCATGAGGAGAACGGCAATCCCGCTACTGCGCCGTTGGAGGAAAATCATGAATAGTATGAAGCGCAGAACGCTGTCCTGCCTTGCGCTAGCGCAACAGGTTGTTCGCGGAAGCTCTGCCCTTGTCGATCGCGATTATCTGCTGGAAGCCGGAAGGATCGCAGGGGCGGGGACGGCAGCAGCCCTTTCCTCCCGTCCCACCGTGCAACGGGCGTTTTTCGGCGGTGCCGCCGCCACCATTTTCTGAATTCAGGAGGAAGACCATGCAGACTGTCAATCTTTTCATCGGTGGCGACCATTGCCCAGCCGCAAACGGCAAGCGTTTCGAGCGCAACAATCCGATCACCGGGGACCTGGCAACCAGTGCGGCGGCGGCAACGCCTGAGGATGCCACACGTGCGGCCGATGCCGCAGCCGCAGCCTTTCCCGTCTGGTCGGCAACGCCGCCCGGCGAACGCCGTCGCCTGCTTCTTGCCGCGGCGCAGGCGCTCCGCGATGCCGGGCCGCAGATTACGCTGGCGATGAAAGAGGAGATTGGCGCGACGGATGCCTGGGCCGGTTTCAACGTGATGCTGGCCAGCGACATGCTGGTCGAGGCGGCCAGCCTGACGACCCAGATAAAGGGTGAAATCATTCCCTCCAACCGCCCGGGAACCACGGCGATGGCACTTCGCCAGCCGGCAGGCGTGGTTCTGTCCATCGCGCCATGGAATGCACCGGTCATTCTCGGCGTACGCTCCATCGCCACGCCACTTGCCTGTGGCAACACTGTGGTGATGAAGACCTCGGAGCTTTGCCCGCGCACCCATGCGCTGATCATCGAGGCCGTCGCTTCGGCAGGTCTGCCGAAAGGTGTGCTGAACGCCGTCTCTAACGCGCCGGAAGATGCGGCGAAAATAGTTGAAACACTGATCGCCCATCCGGCTGTCAGAAGGGTGAATTTCACCGGTTCGACCCGCGTCGGTCGTGTCATCGCGGAAACGGCGGGCCGTTACCTGAAGCCAGCGCTTCTGGAGCTTGGCGGCAAGGCACCCTTCATCGTGCTTGATGATGCCGATATCGACGCAGCAGTCGCTGCGGCCGCTTTTGGCGCTTACATGAACCAGGGCCAGATCTGCATGTCGACGGAACGCATCATCGTACTCGACAGCGTTGCCGACGCCTTTGTCGAGGCCTTTGCCAAAAAAGCGGCGAGCCTGAAGGCGGGAGACCCTCGCGAGGTAAAAATGCCGCTTGGCTCCTTGGTCAGCGCCGAGGCCGCGTCCCGCATCCGGGCGCTGGTGGATGACGCCGTTGCCAAAGGCGCACGCCTTGTGGCCGGCGGAGGCGGCAATGGTACCATGCTGGATGCGCTTGCCGTCGATGGCGTGACCTCTGCGATGCGGCTCTATTCCGAAGAAAGCTTCGGCCCGGTCGTTTCCATCATTCGCGCCGGCAGCGTCGACGAGGCAGTCAGTATCGCCAACGAAACCGAGTTTGGTCTTTCCGCAGCTATTTTCGGCAGGGATCAGGCAAAGGCACTCGCGGTAGCCGGACGCATCGAAAGTGGCATTTGCCACATCAACGGACCCACCGTTCACGACGAGGCGCAGATGCCGTTCGGTGGGGTGAAGGCCTCCGGTTACGGCCGTTTCGGCGGCACGGCGGGCATTGCGGAATTCACCGAACTGCGATGGGTCACGCTGCAGGACGGACCGTTGCATTACCCGATTTAAGCCGGAAGCATCACCGGCTGGCTGGTCACGTCAACGCTTCTCGTCGATCAGCCAGCCGGTGAGTTTTCTGACCGCACTGTCGCTGCTTTTCGGCCTCAGCAACCAGTAGCCGCGACCCGGCGCATCCAGACTCGGGCCTGCGGTCACCAGCACGCCTGCCTCGACCAGCGGATCGACCAGTCCCGCCCAACCGAGGGCAAAACCCTGTTCGCCGATCGTTGCCTGAACCACCATGGTGTAATTGTTGAAACTGATGTCTCCGCTTTCGTTTTCCGCGCCTCTCAGCACGCCGAAATGCTTGAAATAGGACGCCCAGTCGAACCAGTGCGCCTGTGAGGTATTTTCGAGGTGGATGAGTTTCAGCCGCGAAAAATCATCCACGGTTTCGGGTGCCGACTGCTCCGCCAAAAGCGCCGGCGAGCAGACGGGCGTGACCTTCTCCGAAAGCAGCAGCACCGCGCCGTCGCCGGCATCCTGCCGCGTGCCGAAGATGATCATCACGTCGCTGTCGTGTTTGCCCTGTCCGAGCGGATCCTGCGTGGCGACGATCTGGATGTTGATGTCAGGATTGAGCGCGCGAAAACCATGCATGCGTGGGATGAGCCAGAGAGAGGAGAAGGCATAGTCCGTGTGCAGGCGGATTGTCTGCCGTTCCTCCGTTCGGCGAAGTTGCTGCGCCAGAAGATCGATGGCATCGACATTGCGCGAGACGATCTCGAACAGCTTTAGCCCCTCGGCCGTCAACTCGATGCCGCGATGTTTACGCCGCACCAGTGCAACGCCCAGATCGTCTTCCAGCCGGCGGATCTGATAGCTGACAGCTGGCTGGGTCAGCCGCAGGGACGCCGCCGCTGCCGTCAGGCTGCCGCGACGGGCGACCTCGGTGAAAATGCGCATCCATCCAAGATCGAGCGGCCGCTCTGTCATAGAAATTCCTTATATCAGTCATCGAAAAATACCCGCTTCACAGGCAAAAACAATGTGGTGTTCAATAAACTGGACTAATAAAAGGGGAGCCGCAATGAAAACCGTTTCTAGCATGCACCGCATCGCCGCCGGTCTGTTTTTGTCCGTGGCGGCCTTCTCCACCCCGCTTTATGCCGCCGATGATGCGGCCTGCAAGACCATTCGCCTCAGCGATCCCGGCTGGACCGACATCACCGCCACCAATGGCGTCGCCTCGGTTCTGCTCGACGCTTTGGGGTATGAGGCCGACGTCAAGACGCTGTCGGTGCCGATCGGTTATCAGGCCATGAAAAACGGTGAGATCGACGTCTTTCTCGGCAACTGGATGCCCGCCCAGAAATCCTTCGTTGACGACCTCAACGCCGCCAAGGCGGCCGACGTGATGACGAAAAACCTTGAAGGCGCCAAGTTCACCCTGGCAGTGCCTTCCTATATGGCCGAAAAAGGCGTGAAGGATTTTTCGGATCTTGCCAAACACGCTGACGAATTTGAAAGCAAGATTTACGGCATCGAGCCGGGCGCACCCGCCAACCAGAACATTCAGAAGATTATCGATGCCAATGATTTCGGCTTGAAGGGCTGGCAGCTTGTCGAATCCGGCGAGCAGGCGATGCTGGCGCAGGTGGAACGGGCCGGAAAAGACAAAAAGGCGGTCGTCTTCCTAGCATGGGCGCCGCACCCGATGAACGAGAAGATCGATATCGCCTATCTCTCCGGCGGTGACGCCTATTTCGGCCCGAATTTCGGTGGCGCCGAGGTCTATACGCTTGCCCGTACCGGCTGGCCGCAGCAATGCCCGAATGCGGCGACGCTTTTCAAGAACCTCAAATTCGATATCGGCATGGAAAATGCCCTGATGGGTTCCATTCTCGGTGGCGAGGATTCCAAGGCGGCGGCAGCGACGTGGCTGAAGGCCAATCCGACATCGCTGGATGGCTGGCTGCAGGGCGTTACCACGCTGGATGGCAAGCCGGGTGCGGATGCCGTCAAAGGCAAGCTTGGCCTCTGAGACTGTAGGGTGAAATGCCGCGTCCCAATATCCTGATCCTCATGGCCGACCAGTTCAACGGGACGTTTTTTCCCGATGGCCCGGCCGATTTTCTCCACGCGCCACATCTGAAAGCGTTGGCGGAGCGGTCTGTCCGTTTCGCCAATACCTATACGGCAAGCCCGCTTTGCGCGCCGGCCCGGGCTTCGTTCATGTCCGGTCAATTGCCCAGCCGGACGCGGGTTTACGATAATGCCGCCGAATTCGCGTCGGATATTCCGACCTATGCGCATCACCTGCGGGCAGCTGGTTATTACACCGGCCTTTCCGGAAAGATGCATTTTGTCGGACCGGACCAGTTGCACGGCTTCGAAGAGCGTCTGACGACGGATATTTATCCGGCGGATTTCGGTTGGACGCCTGATTATACCAAGCCGGGCGAGCGGATCGACTGGTGGTATCACAATCTCGGTTCGGTCACCGGCGCGGGCGTTGCCGAAATCACCAATCAGATGGAATATGATGATGAGGTTGCCTATCACGCAACCCGCAAGCTCTACGATCTGTCGCGCCGGCTCGATGACCGACCGTGGTGCCTGACCGTCAGCTTCACCCATCCGCATGACCCGTATGTGGCACGGCGGAAATTCTGGGATCTCTATGAGGATTGCCCGGCACTCGATCCGCAGATAGGGGCGCTTCCCTTCGAGCAGCAGGATCCGCATTCAAAACGGTTGCTGGAAGCCTGTGATCATCAGGCCTTCGATATTTCACCCGACGAGATACGCCGGGCGCGGCGCGGTTATTTCGCCAATATCTCCTATATCGATGAGAAGGTCGGCGAAATTCTCGACGTATTGAAGGCGACGCGGATGGAGGAGGACACGATCATCCTGTTCCTCTCCGACCATGGCGATATGCTGGGCGAGCGCGGCCTGTGGTTCAAGATGTGCTTTTTCGAGGGTTCGGCCCGCGTGCCCTTGATGATCGCAGCACCCGGCTGGAAACCGGCGCTTATCGACGCGCCGGTTTCGACGCTGGATGTCACACCGACGCTGTGCGGTCTGGCAGGCCTCGATATTACCTCACTGAAACGCTGGACGGATGGCGAAGACCTTGCGGCTTTGGCTGCGGGAACAGGCGAGCGCGGGCCAGTGCCGATGGAATATGCCGCCGAAGGTTCGATCGCGCCACTCGTCGCCATCAGGGATGGCCGTTACAAGCTCTCAGTCTGCGAAGCGGATCCGCCGTTGCTCTACGACCTCGAGACGGATCCTGAAGAGCAGATAAACCTTGCCGGCAATCCTGAATTCGCTGATGTGCTGTCATCGCTTTCGGCTGAAATCGGCCGACGCTGGCAGCTGCCCGTTTTCGACGCATCGGTGCGGGAAAGTCAGGCGCGGCGCTGGGTGGTCTACAAGGCGCTGCGAAACGGCGCCTATTTCCCGTGGGATTATCAGCCATTGCAGAAAGCCTCGGAACGCTACATGCGCAACCACATGGACTTGAACGTGCTGGAGGAAAACCAGCGTTTTCCACGCGGGGAATAACGCTGGCAAGGATTATGCGGCGGCGGTCGTTCTCGGCGCGCCGCCCGTGGCCTGCACGGCAAGGCTACCCGCCGCGACGCCTGCCTCAAGGCATTGCTTCTCGTCCGCCCGCCGAAGCCACGCATCGATGAAACCGGCATTGAAGGCATCACCCGCGCCCGTCGTGTCGACGACGGGTACCTTCTTCGCCGCCGCATGGTGTAGGCCTGTTTGCGAGGACACCCAGGCGCCCTCTGCGCCGCCTTTCAGGGCGACAACAGGAAAAGACCCCGACAAGGCCCTGGCCGCCGACTCAGGGTCAGAATGGCCTGTGATCGCCTCGGCTTCTTCGAGGTTGGGCAAAAACACGTCGACGCCATCGCACGCCTTGAGCAGGCCCTTGTCATAAATCAGCGAGGCATCCCAACTGGGATCGAGCGAGACGGACAGTCCGCTGTCCCTGGCGCGGGCGACGAGATCGGGGATTTCGTGCAGCGTGGCGAATTCCGCGATGTGCAGATGGCAGGCCCCGTTCCACGAAAAGGCGGCATCAAGGGTCGATGGCCGGGCGATACCGGCGCGCCGTGTCAAAAACGCCCTGTCATGGCCAACGACCGTCGCGACGGTGACCTGCGGGCCCGCATCTGCCGAGTGTTCCAGAAATTGCAGGTCTACACCGCTTTGCTGCATTTTCTCGCCGATGGCACGTGAGAAGGTGTCGGTGCCGAGCCTTGCCAGCAGCGTGGCCGTGCGGCCGATGTGGGCGAAATGCGCAGCCGCAATGAAAGCCCCGCCACCGGCGGCGATTTCCATGTCGCTGGCAAACAGCTCCCGGCCGAGCACCGGCAATTCGTCAAGCCCGGTGAAAATGAGGTCGCAATAGATCCGGCCGATACTGATGACCGCTGACTTTTCCGTGTCTGTCGTCATCATGCGCGGCCCAGAAGCTTTTCCGTCTTGGCATCGAAAAGATAGAGCGCGCCTGCCTGCGCCTCGCATTGCAAGCGGCTACCCACCGTGGGAATGGCCTTGCCCCTTGCTGTCGCGATGACCGAGGTCGTGGGCGTGTCCAGATGAACCAGCGTTTCCGGGCCGAGCGGCTCCACGGCTGTCACTGTTCCCTCCAGCGAGAAGGACCCTTGAGTTGTCTCGCCTTCTCCAACCAGCAGATCATGGGGGCGAATGCCAATCAGCAGATCGCCATCGGCAGACTGTGTAACGCTATTCGTCGTTCTTTTGCCCCGCAGCAGGTTCATCGACGGGCTGCCGATGAAACGCGCAGTGAAGACGTCCACCGGCGTCTCGTAAAGTTCCGAGGGCGTACCGACCTGCAGGATATGGCCGTCCTTCATCACGACAATCCGATCGGCCATGGTCATGGCTTCCACCTGATCGTGAGTGACGTAGACGGTGGTTGTCTTAAGACGTTGGTGCAAGCGCTTGATTTCAATGCGCATCTGCGATCTCAACTGGGCGTCGAGATTGGACAGCGGCTCATCGAAAAGGAAGGCTGAGGGATCGCGCACCATGGCGCGGCCGATGGCGACGCGCTGCCTCTGTCCGCCCGACAAAGCCGCGGGCCGACGGTCGAGCAATGCCTCAAGTCCGAGCACCCGACCGGCCTCCTCGATACGCCGGTTCTTTTCCGCCTTGTCGAGCTTTGAGGTATAGAGCCCGAAGCCGATGTTCTGGCGAACCGTCATATGCGGGTAGATCGCATAGTTCTGGAAGACCATGGCGATGTTGCGCTGTTTCGGTTCTTTCTCGTTGACGACGTTTCCGGCAATTTTCAGCGTTCCGCCCGAAATCTCTTCCAGACCCGCGATCATTCTGAGTGTCGTGGATTTGCCGCAGCCGGAAGGGCCAACGAATACGACGAATTCGCCGTCTTCAATGGCAAGGTCGATGCCTTTGACTGCCTCCACCTTGCCGTAGCGCTTTACGAGTTGATTGAGTTCGATTGTCGCCATTATCGCGCTCCCGTCAGGGCGGTAAATTTCTCTGCAAGCTCAGCAGCTTTTGCCGCTTCGTAGTCGGTGGATCGCTGTGCTTCTGCTTCAAACGCAGCAAGTTTGTCGCGATAGGCCGCAATCGCCTCGCGCATCGGCTCCGGGGCAGGGCCGCCGAAGCGGCTGCGCACGGCGACAAAGTGCTCAGGCGAGACGATCTGCCTGAACTTTTCCTCATCGACACTGGTCTCGCGTCCTGCCAGTTCCTCGAACGCCTTGCGGAACGGCTGGTAACCGTCGTTCGGCAGGTCGCCCTTCAGCGCGACAACGCTTTTGGCGACGGTTGCGGCAATTTCATGGGCCTGGCGGAATGACAGGTCTTCGATGCGGACAAGAGAATCTGCCAGTTCCGTGATGGTGATGCAGGAACGGCGAATATTCTGGTCGACCCTTTCCGGATCGATACTGATCTTGCCGACGAGGCTGGCAAGGAGATCGAGCACCCGGCCGGCAGAGGCGAAGGCTTCGTAACCCATGCCCTGGGTTTCGCCCTCGCTGTCGTTCATGTCGGTGAAGGGCGTGTTGTGCATCACGTCGAGCATGGTCCTTGCCCGCCCGAATGTCTGGCTAGCAAGGTGGCGCAGATGTTCGATCGGGACCGGGTTTCGTTTCTGCGGCATGATCGACGAAATCTGCACCAGCGAATTCGGTACGTAGATCTGCCCGACTTCGAAACTCGTCCAGAACTGGAAGTCCTGAATGAGCCTGCCGAGATGTAGAAACATCAATTCGATGGCGCCATAGGTCGCTGTCGTATAGTCGACGGCGGCAATGCAGGAATAGGAATTGCGCAAGGGTGCCGCAAAGCCGAGAAGTTCGGCGACACGTGCCCGGTCGATGGGAAAGCCGGACGTGGTGATGGCCGCAGCGCCCATGGGTGAGAGATCGACGATGCGCCGGGCCTCAGTGAAGCGGTCAATATCCCGGATCAGCACTTCGATGGCGGCGGAAAGATAGTGGCCGAAGGTGGTGGGCTGGGCCGGTTGTCCGTGAGTATAGGCGACGATCAACGTCTTTTCATTGCGCTCGGCGGCGTCGATCAGGGCGGCCAGCAGAAGCCGCGCCTTGGCAGTGAGCGTGTCGATCTTGTCTTTCAGGCCGATTTTGAAAAGCGTGTGATCTATGTCGTTGCGCGAGCGTGCCGTGTGCAGGCGGCCGGCCACATCGACACCGATGCGGGCTTTCAGCTCCTTTTCGATCAGGAAGAAGAAATCCTCGACCTCGCCGGTATACACCAGCTCCGACGGATTGATGGTCCTGTCGATGTCATCAAGCGCTCCGGCGATTTTTGCTGCCGTGTCCGCATCGAGAATGCCGGTCTCGCGCAGCATGACCAGATGGGCGCGGTCGATGCGGCGGAAACCGTCGACATGGTGGTTCTTGGCGCCATCGAAAAGCGGACGCAGCACGGTTTCCTTGTAAACTGGGTCGGGAAACTTGCTGGTATCCGACAGGCGCGGGTTCATATCGGCCATGATGTTATCCTTTCAGGCCTGCCAGCATCACACCGCGAACGATGTAGCGTTGCAGGACGATGAAGACGATAAGGGTTGGGATGGTCGCAATGGCAGCGCCAGTCATGATCATTTCCCACTGGATCTGCTGTTCCACCGCAAAGCTCGATAGGCCGACCGGCAGCGTGTACAGCTCCTTGCTGGTAGTCACGATCAGGGGCCAGAAGAATGCTGTCCAGTTGCCGAGGAAGGTGAAGATTGCAAGCGCCGAAAGGGCAGGCGTCACCAGCGGCAGGGCTACCTTCCACCAGATCTGGAATTCGTTCAGCCCGTCGACACGCGCTGCCTCCAGGAAGTCGTTCGGAACCGTCTCAAAGAACTGCTTCATCAGGAAGGTGCCGAAGGCCGTCATCATTCCCGGGAACATGATGCCCCAGTAGCTGTCGAGCCAGCCAAGCTGGCTGGACATCAGATACCAGGGGATAACAAGCATTTCGGTCGGGATCATCAGCGTGGAAAGGATCGCGAGGAAGATGAAGTAGCGACCCCTAAACTCGAATTTGGCCAGCGTATAACCGACCAGACTGTCGAAGAAGCAGTTGGAGACGGTGACGATGACCGCAACGAACATCGAGTTGAAGAACCAGCGGAGGAAACGGCCGTCGGCCAAGACAGTCATGTAATTCGCAAGCGTCGGTGCTGCGGGAATGAGCCTGAGATCATAGACCTGATCCGCGGTCTTGAACGAGGTCGAAAACATGAAGAGCAGCGGCGAAATCATTATCAGGCCGCCGATGAAAAGCAGCGTCCAGGCAAGGATGCGGCCGGGGCGGACGCGGGCGTGGGAGAGTGGCAACGCTTCGCTCATTTCTTTTCCCTCAGAACCCACAGCTGGACCAGCGACACGACAAGAAGAATGGTGAACAGGACGACCGTCTGCGCGGCGGCGTAACCCATTGCATAGGAGTTGAACGCGGTCTGGTAGATCATCAGCACCAGCGGCTTGGTTGAGCCGAGCGGTCCGCCCGGATCGTTGGTGGTCATGTTGTAGACCTGATCGAAAATGCGCAGGAAACCGATTGAGGAGAAGACGACCAGGAAAACGGTAGTTGGTTTCAGGAGCGGCAGCGTGATCTTTCGAAGGATCGCCCATTCGCCAAGTCCGTCGATGCGCGCGGCCTCATAAAATGTCGTCGGAATGGAGCGCAGGCCCGCCATGAAGATGATGATCTGGAAACCAAGCCCGGCCCAGATGGACGTCACCATGACCGAATAAAGCGCTTGATCGGTGGAACGGATGAATGGCTGCTGCGGAATTCCGATCATGCCAAGCACGTCGTTGATAATGCCGATCGGCGGCGGCTGATAGAACCAGCGCCAGACCCATGCCATTGCCGCTGCCGTTGTCAGATAGGGCAGGAAATAAAGCGCGCGGATGAAACCGTGCAGGATGCGCACCCGATCCAGATAAAAGGCGATGACGAAAGCCAGAACCAGACTGATGGGCGTGCCGACGATGAGATAGGTGAAGGTGTTCTTGAAAACCTTCCAGAATTGCGGATCCTTGAACAGCTTGACGTAATTGGCAACGCCGATGAACTTTGCCGGGCGCAGCAGGTCCCAGTTGGTGAAGGACAACCAGAAGGCCTGCAACGTCGGGTAAAAACGGATGATGCTGTAAAACAGGATCGGGATAGCCAGAAAGCTCCAGATCCACACAAGCCGCTTCGTGCGCATGGAAAAGCGATCCCCGAAGGAGCCGCCGGGGCGGCCGGATGCCGCCCCCTGTTGATCGATCGCTGTCATGATTGGACCTGCGGTTTTACGGTTTGGCCGCGTCGATGATTTCCTGCTCGGCGCTGGCGGCCTGCTTGATGGACTCCTCGACGGATTGACCCTCGAGCAAAATCCGGTTCGTCATGTCGATGGCGTTCTGCCGCTGGGCCGCCTCATCCATGAACCTTGTCGTATGGGCGTATTCGAGACCCTTCAGGAACGGTGCATAGATCGGGTCTTTCAGGTTCTCCTCGGTCAACGCCGCAGATCGCCGCGCCGGCAACTCGCCAACCGTCTTCAGCCAGATCGCCATGGCTTCCGGTGAGGAGATGTAAGCGAGGAATTTCTTCGACGCTTCCAGTTCTTCACCGGTTGTCTTGGCGCTGATGCCATTGGCGAAATAGCTGGCATAGTTGGAGCGGATATTCTTGTCGTTGGTGGGAAGCTCGGTCACGCCCCACTCGAAGTCCTTGATGGTTCTGAAAGATCCAAGCCTGAACGTGCCGTCGATGGTCATGCCTGCCTTGCCCGCACGGAAGGCAGCCTGGCCTTCGTCCATGAAGCCTACCTGACCGATCTTCTTTTCAAGCTGCAGGCTCGTATAGAACTTCAGCGCCTGGATGCCCGCCTCGCTGTCATAGGTGACTTTCTGGTCGTTGTCGGTGTAGGGCTCGCCGCCATATTGGCGGATAAGAACTTCGCGCCACCATTGGTGGTCCTGACCGCCCATATCGAGCGTGGAGCCTGCAACGGTGAGGTTTCCAGCGGCATCGTGCTTGGCGATCTTTTCCGCCGCGGCAACAAATTCGTCCAGCGTCTTCGGCGGATTGGCGGCGTCGAGGCCGGCTTCCGTGAAGAGCTTCTTGTTGTAGAAAAGTGCGAGCGAGCGAACCGCCGTCGGCAGGCCGTAATAATCGTCGCCGCGCTTCATGGCGCCGACGATGGGGAAAAATTCGCTTTCGATCTTGTCATGCGGGAAAGCGTCTGTCGGCAGCGGCTGCAAGATACCGCCGGCTGCAAACTTGTCGAGCCAGCCGTAGAAGAGCTGCATCACGTCAGGGCCTTTACCGGACATGTTGGCGGCAATCACTCGCGTCTGGTAGTCGGCATAAGGGAAGGTCACCTGTTTGACGGTGATATCCGGATTGGCCTTCTGAAACTCGGCGATAAGCTCGTCCATCGCTTTGACGCGTGTGTCGAAGACATATTGCCAATATTCGATTTCAACCGCCTGCGCGGCGTTGAATGCAAATGTGCTGAAACCGGCGACCAAGCCGGCGAACAAAGTTGCCCTGCGCATGTAAGCCTCCATTTTCTCCGCCCGGTCTTCCGGATGCGGAGTGATCGTTCCCTTTATCCGCGCTTTCGCGCGCGCTCATCGATTTGCCGGCAGCGGGATTTTTACGCGTTCCGCCCCTTGCAATTCTGACCCCCGGTCGCTCTCTACGGTTCTCTGAAGGCGAGCATTTGTCAATAACATAATTTACTTGAATTATTATATTGCGCTTATCCTCACTTCGACGCTATGAATTTTCTAACGGACGGGAAGTTGAAGAGATGACGGTGCACACGGTGGATACCTATCCCGTAGCAATCGGAAAAAATCCTGAGCGCAGCCGCGAACACAACAGGCGAGTCGTCCTCGACATCGTCAGGCGGCACGGCTCGCTCGGTCGCGCCCAGTTAGCCAAGATCACGCATCTCACACCCCAGGCGGTCGCCAATATCGTCGATGAGCTGGTGGGCGAGGGGCTCCTGAAAGAGCTTGGTCGCCGGCGCACCGGCAGGGGCCAGCCGCCGATACAGTTTGCTGTCAACCCGGATGGTGGCGCAACGATCGGGGTTGAGATTGCCGCAGACCATATGGTCACCGTCGGTCTTGATCTGGCCGGCGTGTTGCGCACGCAGCGCGTTACCCCGCTAAAGGACACCACGCCGGACGCCATACTCAAAACCTTTGCGGCGGAGCATGCAGCGGTTGCGAAGAATGTCGGGTGCAGGCTGCTTGGCACCGGCGTCGTCATGCCCGGGCCTTTCGAGATTGACGGCATGACCTCTGTCGGTCCGACGACGCTTTCAGGCTGGGTGGGTATCGATGCCCGCCAGATGCTGAGCGATGCCTGCGGCCAACAGGTCGTGGTGGAAAATGATGCGACGGCCGCTGCCGTCGGCGAGCGCCTGTTCGGCGCAGGGCTGGCTATCCCGAATTTTTGCATGATCTATTTCGGCGTCGGCATTGGTCTCGGCATCATCCAGGATGGTTCGCCCTATCGCGGTGCTTTCGGCAACGCCGGCGAAATCGGCCATGTGACCGTCTCGCCCAAGGGAAGGCCCTGCCCGTCTTGCGGGCAAAGAGGTTGTCTGGAGGCCTATGCTTCCGTCTATGTGCTCAAGGAAAAGCTCGTCTGTGCCGGTGTTGCGGACACGGAGCTTGATGATCTTGAAGTCCTGTTCAGCGCGGGCAATCCGGTCGTGATGGAATGGATCGACGAGGCAGCCGTCCATCTGGCGCCCATGGTGGCGATGCTCGAGAACATTCTCGATCCGCAGACGGTCATTCTCGGCGGTGCGCTGCCTGAAAACATCATCAGCGAGATCATTGCGCGGATGGGGCATCTTCCGACTTCGGTTGCAAGCCGGCGGCAAAGAGAGTTGCCGCGCGTCATCCACGGCAAGTCCGGACAGTTGACGGCGGCGCTTGGTGCTGCCGCCTTGCCGCTGTTCGACATTGTCACACCAAAACTTGAGACGTCCCTGGGCGCCGCAGCGCAGGTGCCCGGCTGAATATTGGAGGAGACCGCCCATGCTTAACCCCCGGGAGCGCATCGAACGGCAGATGGCCGATCCATGGCTCGTGCGTCTGCACCGTAGACTGAGCGCACTGAAATCCACTGTCACCGTCATGCACACCGGTGCGCACCCGGACGACGAGCAGAACGGGCTTCTCGCCTACTTCCGGATGGAACTGGGCATGCGGATCATCATCGCCTGCTCGACGCGCGGTGAAGGCGGGCAGAATGCGCTCGGGCCGGAGCGGCTGGGCGCGCTTGGCGTCATCCGGTCGCGGGAGCTGGAGGAGGCGGCCCGCATCATCGATGCGGACATAAGCTGGCTCGGCCATGGCCCGGCGGATATCATCCACGACTTCGGCTTCTCCAAGGATGGCGACCAGACCTTTGGTCGATGGGGGCAGCAGCGCATCGTCGAGCGGCTGGTGCGCGCCTATCGCAAGGAACGGCCCGATATCGTCATTCCGACATTTCTCGACGTGCCGGGACAACACGGGCACCACCGCGCCATGACGCGCGCGGCGAAAAGCGCAATCGCGCTGGCGGCTGATCCTGCCGCCTATCCCGAGCATTTCTCCGAGGGGCTGAAGCCGTGGAAGGTGGCCAAATATTATCTTCCTGCATGGTCTGGTGGTGGTGACACCTATGATGACGAGGTGCCTCCGCCGGAAACGACGCTGACAGTCAATGCAGTGGGCAAGGAGCGGGCAACCGGCGCGCAATACGACCGCATCGGCGAATGGTCGCGTTATTATCATGCCTCACAGGGAATGGGACATTGGCCGAAGCGGGCGCAGGAAGCATGGCCACTGCATCTCGAGCTCTCCAACGTCGCGGGCGGTGAGGAAAGCTCGATCCTCGACAGCCTGCCGTCGTCGCTGGCTGATCTCGCGGCTGTTCCGGGTCTTACCGCCGATTTGGCAAAGGCGCTGGTTGCAGCCGAACAGGCAATCACTGACGCAATCGATGCCTTTCCCGACACGCAGCGGATCACGGCCTCACTTCTGACGGCGGCAGCCCTTTTGCAAGAGGTCGACGAGGCCGCAGCGCAGGACTTCAGGGAGTTGCATGGGCACCGGATCGCGCGCAAACGGGCGCAGGTCTATGCCGCTATCCTGACGGCACTCGATCTTTTCGAGCGGGCCTATGCCGAGCCGGCCGAGATCGTTCCGGGTGGGACGTCATCTCTCTATGTGGAACTCGCGGGAAAGGCGGCTGAATTTGACGTCGAGGTTACCCCGGTCCTTCCGGCTGGCGTATCGTCTTCAGTTCAGTCGCGTGGCCAGACAATGGTCTTCTCGCTTGCCGCCGATCAGGACGCGGCCGTTTCCGGGCTTTACCAGCCCGACTGGAAAGCCTCAGGCGGCAATGGTCATGCCTCGGTGCGCCTGTCCGTAATGATTGGAGGCAGGGAGGTTTCGGCCGCTTTCGATCTGGAGGAGCCGTTTTTCGTGACGCCGGCGCAGTCGCTGACGATTTCGCCCGATGCGCTTCTGGTTCCACTTGGACAGGGGCAGGATTCCCATGTTTTTCAGGCACACATAAAGGGTGCCGATGCACCGCTGTCGTTCAGGAGTACGGGTGGCTGGAACCTGCGCAAGACCGGCAATGACTGGATTGCCGAGCGTACCGGTGAGGCGGCGGTCGGCCTTGCCCAGATCGAAGCGCTTGTCGATTCGCAACCTGCCTTCCAGATCACGCCCATCGCATATCCGCATATAGGCCGGGCGCGGTTTCTGGCACCCTCCGCTCTGAAAATCCTCTCGCTCGATCTCAAGCTGCCCGAGGGCGCGCGCGTCGGTTATATCGGCGGCGGTGCCGACCGGGTCGGGTCATGGCTTTCGCGCATGGGTCTTGATGTCACCGAACTCGATGCGCAGGCGCTTGGCGGTGATCTCTCGTCCTTCACGACGATTGTTGTCGGCATCTTTGCCTTCGGCATTCGCAAGGATCTAGCTGCGGCAACCGAAAGGCTTCACCGCTTCGTCGAAGAAGGCGGCCATCTTGTCACGCTCTATCACCGTCCAACCGACGGATGGAATCCCGAGACGACGCCCGTCAGGCGGCTTGAGATCGGTAAGCCTTCCCTGCGTTGGCGGGTGACGGACCCAAATGCGGAGGTGACGGTGCTATTGCCCGATCACCCATTGCTTGTCGGGCCCAACACGATCGGTGCTGCCGACTGGACGGGCTGGGACAAGGAGAGAGGGCTCTATTTCGCTGCGCGCTGGGATGATGCTTATGAACCCCTGCTCGCCATGCACGATGTCGATGAACAGCCTCTGAAAGGGGCGCTGGTCTCGGCAGCCATTGGCAAGGGCCGGCATACGCATACAAGCCTCGTGCTGCACCACCAGATGGACAAGCTGGTGCCGGGGGCATTCCGCCTCATGGCAAACCTTGTGCAACCCGCGTGAATGGCCAGGACCAGAGTGAAAAACAGGAAAACCCGCGCGAAAACGATGCTCGCGCGGGCATCGGCTGGCTGCTCATGGATATGGCCCTGGTTTCGGGTGGAATGACAGCCCTCGTCAAGGCGCAGGGTGTGACCTATCCGGCATTCCAGCTCGTCTTCATAAGGGCGATGATCGGCCTGATCTTCATCCTGCCGCTTATCTGGCGACACCGGGGGGAAATGGCGCGCGTCAAATATCCCTGGCGCAACCTTTTCCGAATCTGCTGCAACGCCATTGCACTCACCAGCAACTTCGTCGCCATCACCCTCTTGCCGCTCGCCACCGTGAATGCTGTCGGCTTCTCACGCCCGCTGGTGACGATGGCCATGGCGGTTGTCTTTCTCGGTGAAAAGGTGAGCCGATATCGCTGGGTCGGCGCTTGCCTCGCATTTGTTGGCGTTCTTGTAGTCATCGGGCCGGGCGACGCGGAGATTAACGCAGGCGTGCTCGTCGTCCTCGTTTCGGTGGTGTTCGGCGCGCTTGCGGTGATCCAGACCCGGGCGCTGCGGCAGGAAAACACCACTGTCATGATGGTGTTCTACACGGTGGGTCTTGCCGTCATTACCGCCGTTCCGGCGATCTGGACGTGGAAACCGGTCATGCCGCTCGACTGGGGGGCGCTGCTCGCCATCGGCCTGCTTGCGCAAATGGGGCAATATTGCTTCCTGCGGGCCTATCGCATCGCTGACGCCAGTGTTCTGGCGCCCGTCGGATATCTGTCGATATTGTTCGTGACCGCTGTGGGATACTTCCTGTTTGACGAGGTGCCCGAAGCCCGTGTTGTTCTTGGCATTGCCATCATTCTCGTCTCCTTGCAGGCAACCGCCTTTGCGGAATATCTTTTGAAGAAGTTGCGCGGCCGGCGGTGAAAGGTGCCGCTTTTATCTTTGACGCGCCAGAACGCTCAGCCGGATCCAGCCCAGTGTCGCGCGCTTGAAGCGATCGTAAAACGAACGGGCAAACCGCACATATCGCATGATCCATGCGAACCAGGCGTAGGTGAGGAGCTTCTCCCGACCGGCGTGGTAAATGCGCTCGACAATCAGGAATGTGGCGAGGTGAGCGAGGATCGTCAGCGCAATTCCTGTTTTGACGGTGCCGTGCGCGATGAGGAGCAGGCCGATGATTTTCATCGGTTCGGCGATGGCAAATGGCACCGCCAGCAAAAGAAGAATGGCGAGACGCGGCAATCCGCCAATCCGGCTTTCCAGTTTCCTGATGAATGTCAGTCTGGATATCGCCTTGATGATCGGCCGATAGAGCGGGCGAAAAATGCCGTCGAGGATCAGGGCAAACACGATGATTGCCCGAAGCGGAAAGATGAGGATCTTCCTGATTTTGTTGTTCACCTCATTCGGTCTCCAAAAGGGGCTGTATCGCCAATTCTTAATCGCCTGAAACGTGGCAAAACGAAGTTGTTTTTTACGATCTGCTCTGCTGAACGCTCGCATACATGCCGGTGGTGCGGAATTCGCTTGGATTGATGCCATATAGCCTGCGGAAGACCTTCGAGAAATAGTTCGGGTCTTCGAAGCCGCATAGCACGGATACCTCCTTGATGGGGATGTTTTCGGCTGTGGTGAGAAGCTTGGCTGCCCGCCTCAACCGTCGCTGCAATACAAATTCGGCCGGTGGCAGGCCTTCGCTTGCCGTGAAGATGCGGGAAAAATGCGCACGGCTGAGGCCGGCGACGGCGGCAAGATCGCTGACGGAAAGACGCTCTCCGAGATGCCCGTCTATATAGCTCAGCACCTGCTGCATGGTGCGATATTCACCGCCAAAGGAGGGATGCGAGCCGAACACGTCGTCATAAAGCGTCATCGCCGCTTCATAGGCGACGGCGGAGGCCGCCCCTGGTGTTTCCGCGCCGTTGACGAGGCGCGAGCAACAATGGGCGAGATGATCGACGGTTTCCTGTTGCAGCTTGAGGATCGGCCCGGTGACGGCAAGAATATTGCGGTGAATGCGCAAGGCCTCCTCGCCATTCATGGAGATCCAGAAGAACTCCCATTGCTTTCCCGCTTCCAGCCAGTAGCGATGATTGTGCGGGATGAGCAGGAGGAGAGTTTCGCCCGGCTTCACCACGTAATGACGGTTTTCGTAACGAAGGTTTCCCTGTCCGCCAATGCAATATTGCAGCACAGTGAATGGTGTCTGTCCGCGCTTTCGTCCGTCCCAGTCATAATTGCCACTGCTGCGGATTTCATAGCCGCTGCTGGTGGGCATTGTGTGCAGGGTCTGGCGGCCGCGGGGCAGCGAGACGGTCCGCATCCCGGGCCCCTGATCGATCAAATCTTGCAGCACAAAATTACCCATGAAAGCATAATCCTTCTCTGGTTCCGCTCGTCATTATACGCATAATCCCGAACCGAGGAGACAGCCAGTACGATATTGTTGCGGAGAATTTTTCAGGAGTGCCGGTTTTCCGGGGTTCTTACAGGTATATTCTCGCATCGTCTTATTATGATCGTTTGGCCCGTTTCACCCGTTCGATTTGCAACAGAGGTGGCGTTATGAGTTTCAAAATCGCTATAATCGGCGCCGGAAGCGTCGGATTCACGAAAAAACTGTTCACCGATCTCCTGTGCGTGCCGGAGTTTCGCGACATCGAGGTCGCGCTGACGGATATCAGCCAGCACAATCTGGATATGATCAGGGCGATCCTCGACAAGGTCGTGGAGGCCAACGGTTTTCCGGTGAAAGTGACAGCGCATACCGACCGCCGTCGCGCGCTTGAGGGTGCGAAATACATCATAAGCTGTGTGCGGGTCGGCGGTCTGGAAGCCTATGCGGACGACATCCGTATTCCGCTGAAATACGGGATCGACCAGTGCGTCGGTGACACCATCTGCGCCGGCGGCATTCTCTATGGCCAGCGTAACATTCCGGTCATTCTGGATTTCTGCAAGGATATCCGCGAGGTCGCCGCACCCGGTGCCAAGTTCCTGAATTACGCCAACCCCATGGCCATGAATACATGGGCAGCCATCGAATACGGCAAGGTGGATACGGTTGGTCTTTGCCACGGTGTGCAGCACGGTGCGGAGCAGATCGCTGAAATTCTCGGCGCAAAATCCCCGTCCGAACTTGATTACATCTGCTCGGGCATCAACCACCAGACATGGTTCATCGATCTAAGGCTGAATGGCCGCAAGATCGGCAAAGAAGAGCTGGTCGCCGCTTTCGAGGCGCATCCGGTTTTCTCACAGCAGGAAAAGCTGCGCATCGACGTGCTTAAGCGCTTCGGTGTCTATTCGACGGAGAGCAACGGCCATCTGTCCGAATATCTGCCGTGGTACCGCAAGCGCCCGGATGAAATCGCCCGCTGGATCGATATGTCGGACTGGATTCACGGCGAAACCGGCGGTTATCTGCGCCACTCCACCGAGACGCGGAACTGGTTCGAAACGGAATTCCCGCAGTTCCTGGCGTCAGCCGCCAAGCCCATCGAACCGGAGAAGCGCTCCAACGAACATGCGAGCCACATTCTGGAAGCGCTTGAAACCGGGCGTGTCTATCGCGGCCACTTCAACGTCAAGAACAATGGCGTCATAACCAACCTTCCTTCTGATGCGATCATTGAGTCACCCGGTTTCGTGGATCGTTTCGGCATCAACATGGTCTCGGGTATCACGCTGCCGGAAGCCTGCGCAGCGACCTGCATGGCGTCCATCAACGTGCAGCGCATGTCGGTACATGCGGCGGTCAGCGGCGATATCGATCTTCTGAAGCTTGCCGTGCTGCATGACCCGCTAGTCGGCGCCGTCGCCACTCCGGAGGAGGTCTGGCAGATGGTGGACGAGATGGTCGTCGCACAGGCGCGCTGGCTGCCGCAATATGCGGATGCCGTGCCTGATGCCAAGGAGCGGCTTGCGAAATCCACCGTCAAGACCCGCGACTGGGCGGGTGCGGCGCGCCGCAACGTGCGCTCAATCGAGGAACTACGGGCCGAGAAATCGGCGCTGAAAAAGGCCGTTTGAAGGAAAAGGCATGGGAACAGGCCGGTGGTGAAAAGGGAGTTCGCCGCCGTGGCTATCGCGACAACAGAGGGTGGGCGGTCGAAGAGCTGCCATTTGGGAGGAATGACGATGCAACTTCAACGCAAGATCGGTATCATCTCGGCATTGGGTCTTGGTGTTTCGATGATCGCACTCAGTGCGAACGCCTTCGAAACCACCACGCCGCCGGAGCCGCCGCAGTTTCCGGCGGAAGGCAAGATCAATTATGTGGCGCGCGACTCGATCCTCGAATTCAAGGCCCTGCCGAGCTACAGCGAGCCGGACTGGATCACCGAAAAATTCGAGAAGACAGGCAAGCTGCCGCCCTTGAAGGAACGCTTGCCTGAGGAGCCGCTGGTCTACAAGACCGGCAACATGGTGGATGGCATCGGCGTTTATGGCGATACGATGCGCCATGTGATCGGCGGACGGCCCGAGGGCTGGAACTACATTGCCGGCCAGAGCCAGGGCTGGGGCGGCATCGATATTGCGCTTTCCGAATGCCTGACGCGCACAGCGCCGCTGTTTCAGGTGAATGCCAAGGACACCGAACCGCTGCCCAATCTCGCCAAAGGCTGGGAATGGTCGCAGGATGGCCACAAGCTGACGATGCATCTGGTCAAGGGTGCCAAATGGTCTGACGGTGTGCCGTTCAACGCCGATGACGTCATGTTCTACTGGGAAGACGCGGTTCTCGATCCCAACGTGTCGCCGCTCGGCGGCGGCGCGTCGCCTGAAGCCTTTGGCGAAGGCACCACGCTCAAAAAGATCGATGACTATACGGTGGAGTGGACTTTCAAGACCGCTTTCCCGAAGCAATATCTCTATACCATGGCTTATCCGAGCTTCTGCCCTGGACCGGCGCATATTCTGAAACCACAGCACCCGAAATATTCCAGGAACACCTATAACCAGTTCAAGAACGCCTTTCCGCCGGAATATATGAACATGCCTGTAATGGGTGGTTGGGTGCCGGTGGAATATCGCCCCGACGACATCATCGTGCTCAGGCGCAATCCATACTACTGGAAGGTCGACGAGAAGGGCCAGCAGTTGCCTTATCTCAACGAGCTTCATTACAAGCTTTCCACCTGGGCCGATCGCGATGTGCAGGCTGTGGCGGGATCGGGCGATTTCTCCAATCTCGAGCAGCCGGAGAATTTCGTCGCTTCGCTGAAACGCGCAGCTGACCCGAATGCGCCGGCTCGCCTTGCCTTCGGGCCACGCCTGATCGGCTATAACCTGCAGATGAACTTTTCCGCCAATGGCTGGGGCAATCCGGACGAGCGCGGGCAGGCCATTCGCGAGCTGAACCGCAACGAGGTGTTCCGTCAGGCGGTGACCTCGGCCCTCGATCGCAAGGCAATCGGCGACTCCCTCGTCAAGGGCCCGTTCACGGCGATCTATCCGGGTGGCATTTCCTCGGGCACCGGTTTTTACGATCGCAATTCCACGGTCTATTACCCCTTCAGCCTTAAGGAAGCGAAAGCCGCCCTTGCATCAATCGGCCTGAAGGACACCGATGGCGACGGCTTCTTGAACTTCCCGAAGGAGACACTGGGCGGACGAAACGTCGAGATCATTCTTCTGATCAATAACGGCTACACAACGGACAAGAGCATCGCGGAAGGCTTTGTCGGGCAAATGGCGAAACTTGGCCTTCGCCTCGTCATCAACAGCCTTGATTCCAACCAGCGCGATGCGGCCCATTATGGCGGTCAGTTCGACTGGCTGGTGCGCCGCAACTCCACCGAGCTTTCGTCCGTGGTGCAGAATACCGAGCAGTTGGCACCCGTTGGCCCGCGCACCAGCTGGAACCATCGCGCACCTGAAGGCAAGGAACTGGATCTGATGCCGTTCGAAAAGGAGATGGCCGATATCGTGCGCAAATTCATCTCCTCGCAGGACAATGCCGAGCGGGCGGAACTGATGAAGCAATATCAGAAGGTCCACACGCAGAACCTCTACACGATCGGGCTTACCGAATATCCCGGCGCGCTCATCGTGAACAAGAGGTTCTCGAATGTGCCGCAGGGCACGCCGATCTTCATGTTCAACTGGGCTGAAGACGCCATCATCCGCGAACGCCTTTGGGTCGCGGCCGACAAGCAGGGCAAATACGAGCTTTTCCCCGAGCAGCTTCCCGGCAAGCCGGGTGAGGGCGGCCCGATCAACTAGAACTCCTCCCGGAGAAAACCCGGTACCGGTCGCGCGTGAAGCGCGGCCGGAGACACACGGACTAGCCAAGCGGAGGATACCCGTTCGATGCTGAGATTCCTGACAATACGCATAGGCTCCGCCATTCCGGTGCTGCTTATCCTGAGCGTGGTGACATTCGCCATCATTCAGGCGCCACCCGGCGACTATGCCGACTACATCCGCTCGCAATTGATGAACCAGGGCGGTGCGTCCTTCGAACAGGCGGAAGCGCAGGCGCAGGCCTACCGCATCGAACACGGTCTCGATAAGCCGATCGTCGTGCAATATTTCAACTGGATCGGCGGTATCATCACACGCGGCGATTTCGGCTACAGCTTCTATTACAACAAGCCGGTTGCCGATGTGGTCGGCGAACGCCTGCCGCGCACCATCGCACTCGCCCTTGTCTGCCACATTCTTTCATCGCTTCTCGGCATCGGTTTCGGCATCTGGGCTGCCACTAGACAATATTCCTGGATCGATAATCTGCTTTCGACCGTCGCCTTCCTCGGCATGACCATTCCGCGCTTCCTGATGGCGCTGATCCTCGTCTACCTGATGGTGTTTCATTTCGACGTGTCGGAAATCGGCAGCTTCTTTTCGCCGCAATATGGCGGTGCGCCATGGTCATGGGGGAAGTTCGTCGATCTCGTCAGCCATGTCTGGCCGGTGGTTGCCATCGCCGTTTTCGGTGGACTTGCGTATAATATGCGGGTGATGCGCGGCAATCTGCTGGATACGCTGAACGCCCAATATGTGGAGACGGCGCGCGCCAAGGGCCTTTCGGAAGGCGCGGTCATCATGCGCCACGCCGTGCCGAACGCCGTGCATCCGCTCATTATGTATCAGGGCGTCGTGCTGCCCTATATGCTGAGCGGCGAAATCGAAACTGCGATCATCTTTGCGCTGCCGACCGTCGGTCCCGCCATCGTCGGGTCCATGGCGGTCGGCGATGTCTATGTCACCGCAACCTTCATGATGGTGCTGGCCGCCACGCTCATCATCGGCAACATCATCGCCGACATGCTGCTCGCCATGCTCGACCCGCGTGTGCGCGAATTCGGGAGGGCTTGAGATGGTGGCCGTTGACGAACTCAAGAATGAATCGGCTGCCGCACCGAAGCCCGAGCGAGGTGTTCAGGGTAACGAGACCTATCTCGCTCTGGTGTGGCGGCGCCTCAGACGCTCTTTCACCGGCATGGTGGGGCTGGTGCTGGTGGTGCTGTTGATCACGATCTCAGTCTTCGCCGATTTCTTCGCGCCGATGAACCCGCTTGAAACCAATGACAGTTTCTCCCCGCCGCAGGTGGTGCGGTTCTCCGACAAGGACGGCAATATCAGCCTGTTCCCTCGGGTCTATGCTACCGCTGAAACGGACGAGCTCGATCCGGTGACCTTCCAGCCTATCGTCGGCCCGGATTACGACAATCCGCTTTATCTCGGCTTTTTCGTGAAAGGCGCGGAATATCGGCTGTTCGGCCTCATCCCGGCAAACCGGCACTTCTTCGGCACCACGGACGGGCAGCCGGTGCATTTTCTCGGAACCGACAAGTTCGGACGCGATGTGCTGTCACGCGCCATTTATGGATCGCGCATCTCGCTTGCCATCGCGCTCAGTGTCGTCACCATCGTTACCGTCATCGGCACCAGCGTCGGGTTGATCTCAGGATATTTCGGCGGGCCGCTGGATGCCTGGGTGCAGCGTTTCGTGGAAGTGGTTCTGGCCTTTCCACAATTGCCGCTCTATCTCGCCTTGACGTCGCTCATTCCGGTGACCGCCCCGACGACTGTTTTCCTCCTCTTCGTGGTCGGCGTCATGTCGGCGCTCGGCTGGGCGCAGATGTCTCGCGAAGTGCGCGGCAAGACGCTGGCGCTGGCGCGTATCGATTATGTCCGCGCCGCGATCGCCGTCGGCGCCACCGACCGGCGCATTATTTTCCAGCACATCCTGCCGAATGTGATGAGCCATGTGATCGTTGCCGTCACGCTGCATATTCCAAGCGTCGTGCTGCTCGAATCCTTCCTTGGCTTTCTCGGTTTCGCGGTCAAGCCGCCGCTGATCTCCTGGGGGCTGATGCTTCAGGATACGGCCACCTATTCAGTCATTGGTTCCTATCCATGGATCCTTGCGCCGGTCGGCTTTGTGCTGGTCACCGTTTTTGCCTTCAACGCGCTGGGCGATGGCCTTCGCGATGCTGTCGATCCCTATTGAGAGGTGCGTAACATGGTTGCTGCACAGAACACCTACGCCCCTGCCATCCGCTTCGATGCTGATAATCGAAACGACCAGGCCATCATCGATGCACGCAATATTGCCGTGACTTTCAAGGTTGAGCACGGCACGGTGGAGGCAGTGAAGGACATTTCCTTCCAGCTTTACCGGGGGGAGACGATCGCCATCGTTGGCGAATCCGGTTCGGGAAAATCGGTGACCGCCCGCACCATCATGGGGCTTTTGACGAAGCGGGCCTCGGTTTCGAAAACCGCGACCGTGCGCTTCAACGGCGACGACATCCTGAAATTTTCAAGCCGCCAGCGGCGGGCGTTGCGCGGCAATCGTATCTCGATGATCTTTCAGGAGCCGATGAGTTCGCTGAACCCGATCTATACGATCGGCAGTCAGATCGTCGAGGCGATCCGCGTCCACTCGAAGCTGAGCAGGAAGCAGGCCGAAGCGAGGGCGCTCGATCTTTTGCGGCAGGTGCAGATTCCGGAACCCGAGGCGCGGCTGAAGCAATATCCGCACCAGCTTTCAGGCGGTCAACGGCAGCGTGTCATGATCGCCATGGCGCTCTCCAACGATCCGGATGTGCTGATCGCCGACGAACCCACCACAGCACTGGATGTGACAGTACAGGCGCAGATCCTCAACCTCATACGCGATCTGCAGAAGAAGCGCGGCATGGCCGTGGTGCTCATCACCCATGACCTGACGATCGTGAAGCAGTTTTCCGATTACGTCTACGTCATGCAGCATGGCGAGATGCGTGAGCACAACACCACTGAGCGGCTGTTTGCAGCGCCGAACCACCCCTATACCCGAAAGCTGCTTGCTTCCGAGCCGCATGGCACCGCCAAACCATTGCCGGAAAATTCCGGTGTGCTGCTGACGGCGAATGGCGTGCGGGTGTCGTTCATGATGCGCTACGGTGGCCTGTTCAAGCCGGAATTGAAGGAACTTGTTGCCGTCGACGATCTTGGTCTTACCCTCAAGCGCCATGAAACGCTGGGAATTGTCGGCGAATCCGGGTCTGGCAAAACGACCTTTGGCCAATCCCTGTTGCGGCTGAACGAGCCGGTGGCCGGAGAGGTGATTTTCGATGGCGAGAGGGTCGACGGCCGCTCCCGGTCTCAAATGCGGCCTCTGCGCTCTCGCATGCAGGTCGTCTTTCAGGACCCTTTCGCCTCGCTCAATCCACGCATGACCATCGGCCAGATCATCGAGGAAGGGCTGGTTATCAACGGGCTTGGTAAAACCAAGGCCGAAAGGCTGGAGCGGGTGCGCGACGCGCTGGAAGCGGCAGGCATGCCCGGCAACATCCTCTCGCGTTTCCCGCACGAGTTCTCAGGCGGCCAGCGCCAGCGCATCGCCATTGCGCGTGCAGTCGCGCTGGAGCCGGAATTCATCCTGCTCGATGAGCCGACCTCGGCGCTCGACCTTTCCGTTCAGGCGCAGATCATAGACCTGCTGCGCAAGCTGCAGGACGAGCGGGGCTTGAGCTACCTGTTCATCTCGCACGACCTGAAGGTCGTTCGGGCTCTCTGCCACCGCGTCATCGTCATGCAGCGCGGCAGGATCGTGGAGGAAGGCCCCGTCGAGGAGGTGCTGAACCGCCCGAAAACCGAATACACCCAGCGGCTCGTCCGGGCCGCCTTTGAAATCGCATAGTTCAAGATGCCGGAGGCAAATATGGCACGAGATCCCAAGATCACATTTATCGGCGCAGGTTCCACGGTGTTCATGAAGAACATCATCGGCGACGTGCTGCAACGTCCGGCCCTTTCCGGCGCAACGATCGCGCTGATGGACATCAACCGCGAAAGGCTGGAAGAAAGCGCCATCGTCGTCAACAAGCTGATTTCGACGCTCGGGGCAAAGGCGAAAGCCGAGACTTTTACAGACCAGAAAAAGGCGCTCGCCGGTGCCGATTTCGTCGTCGTCGCCTTCCAGATCGGCGGATACGAGCCCTGCACAGTCACCGATTTCGAGGTGCCGCGTAAATATGGCCTGCGCCAGACCATTGCCGATACGCTTGGTGTCGGCGGCATCATGCGGGGCCTGCGCACCGTGCCGCATCTGTGGAAGATCTGCGAGGATATGCTCGCCGTCTGCCCCAATGCGATCATGCTGCAATATGTCAACCCGATGGCGATCAACACCTGGGCGATTGCGGAGAAATACCCGACAATCCGGCAGGTCGGCCTTTGCCATTCGGTGCAGGGCACGGCCATGGAACTCGCCCATGACCTCGATATTCCCTACGAGGAAATCCGCTATCGTTCGGCCGGCATCAACCACATGGCGTTTTTCCTGGAATTCGAGCACCGCCAGCCTGATGGCAGCTACAAGAACCTCTATCCCGATCTCGTACGAGGCTATCGCGAAGGCCGTGCGCCGAAGCCCGGCTGGAACCCGCGCTGCCCCAACAAGGTGCGGTACGAGATGCTGACGCGTCTCGGCTACTTCGTTACCGAAAGTTCCGAGCATTTCGCCGAATACACACCCTATTTCATCAAGGAGGGGCGCGAGGACCTGATCGAGAAATTCGGTATTCCGCTCGATGAATATCCCAAGCGCTGCATCGAGCAGATCGAGCGCTGGAAGGGGCAGGCGGCGGCCTATCGCTCAGCCGAAAAGATCGAGGTCAAGCAATCCAAGGAATATGCCTCCTCCATCATCAACTCGGTCTGGACCGGCGAACCGTCTGTCATCTACGGCAACCAGCGCAACAATGGCTGCATCACCTCGCTGCCATCAGATTGCGCGGCGGAAGTGCCCTGCCTTGTCGATCATAACGGCGTGCAACCAACCTTCATCGGGGAATTGCCGCCGCAGCTGACCGCGCTGATGCGCACAAACATCAACGTGCAGGAGCTGACGGTGCGGGCGCTGATGAGCGAAAACCGTGAGCATATCTTCCACGCGGCGATGATGGACCCGCATACGGCAGCGGAACTCGATCTCGACCAGATCTGGTCGCTGGTGGACGATCTGCTTGTCGCGCACCGGGACTGGTTGCCGGAATGGACGCAGGTGGAGGTGAAGCGCGCTCGCGCGGTGTAAGCTCGCTTCGCCGAACCGCTGAATGCAAAAGGCCGTGTGTTTCATCCACGGCCTTTTTTTGTTTCACCTATGCCCCCACGACGGCAACGGTGGACGACTTTTCTCGCCCATTTCCGAATGTGTTAAATTAATTGTGTTCGGTAAGGGTATGTTCGCCTTACGTGAATACCCTTATGAGGGCGGATAAAAGCGGCCATGTTCAGGAGTAGCAAAATGAATATCGCACCAAGTCTGTCACTGGCAGCCATGATTGCCCTGGTCGCGACACCGTCTCTTTCTTCGGAGGATATGGGCTCGGAGACAAGCGAAGCGATATTCGGTTTTGGCGGCGCCCTCACCACGGAAGACATGCTGAAAAGCGCAGCACTCATTCCGGTCGACTATGAGAAGAACGCCATTCTGGGTGGCGGTTATCAGTTCTATCCCTATCGCATCGGCAATGTGAAGCTGGGCGGTGAAATCGGCGTAGCCGTCAGGTTTGGCAAGGGTTTCACCGGTGAAGTCTGGGCGGGGCCTGTCGCGCGTTATGACAAGATCAAGCTCGGGGAACGGTTGTTCGTTTCGCCGAGTTTCACGGCGGGTCTGAGCCTCGTCTCGGATGCGCAGCCGGGGCGGGAGAGGCAAGAAGAAATAAAGGACAACGGCAACGCAAATGCCCTGTTTTACCTCGGCCCGGAAATCAACGTTTCCTTCAGCGAAGAATCCTCGACGGAGTTCTTCTGGCGGCTTCACCACCGCTCCGGCGGCGGCAAGACGCTGGGCAATATGAAGGGCGCGACGAATGCCAATGTGTTTGGCGTTCGCTACAAGTTCTGACGACGTGGTGCCGGTAGCGGCCCCCGATATGACTGATTTTACGCCATACTTCTGTCTTTCCGCGCCCCTCGGAGGATGACCCTTGCATTCAGCGCATGGGTGGCCTGCCTTATTCTGTCTGTTCTTTGGTCCCGACAAGGCGCATATAAGGGACATCAAAGGACGCCGGAACGAAACGTTACTGACGTCGCCAACACCTTGAAAGGGTAATGTCATGAACGTAGCACGCAGCTTTAATAACTGGCGCAAGTATCGTCAGACCGTCAACGAACTGGGCCGCATGAGCAGCCGCGAACTGCACGATCTCGGTATCGACCGTAGCCAGATCAACAGCGTCGCCCGCGCCGCCGTCGGCAAGTAATCAGGCGCTATTGCCGCTTTTGAATGACTAAACGCCCGCTTCGCGGGCGTTTTTGTTTTTGGCGAACCGTCGACGCTTGTGTCTCCCACGGGGCATGGTGTGCAAAGGCGCAAATCAAGCTGTTGCATCGATGTTTCGGTTTGGAAAAATCGCCATGCGTTTGATGCATGTCTGAGGTGCAAGCTTGTGTCTGTGAAATGCAGAAAAAAATGATATCTTCAAATCATCGAAACGGATGTACCTCCTCCCACATCCTTTCGGTAATGCGGGTGATCCTACTCCTCCTCCCAAGGATTACCCCGGGGACAGCGGTTTCCTCCTCCCATATCGCTGTTCAATCTTTCAAAAAGCCTGCCGCACCTCCTCCCGCGGCAGGCTTTTTTGTTTTCAGCGCCGGGCGCCGTTTTCAGGCAACCCGCTTTTCATCTCCACGAGAATGGTTCAGTCGAAAGCCATCATACCGATGGGCGTAACGGCACGCGTGCCCGCGCGCTTGGCAAGTGCGTAGGAAAGGCACTGTTCCACGGCGTCCTGCGGCACAGGTTTTACGATAACGCCTGCGCCGATACCCAGATTGACCACCACTTCCGGATTTGCCGTCATGAAGATCACCACGACGCCGTGGTCCTGCGAAAGCCGCCTCCCGATCTCCGGGCCGGTCTGGCCGTCGGCGAGATTGACGTCGACAAAGGCAATATCTGCGCGGCTGCCGAGTGCCACGGCCTGATCCAGCCGGTTGGCGATGCCGATGACGTCAGCTTCCTCTTCCGCCTGCATAATGGAATCTTCGATATCCATGGCGATGAGAAATTCGTCCTCCACGATCAGCACACGCGGTTGTTCCGTGCGGAAACCCGGTTCGTTTTGCAGGATGTATGCGGACATATGACTGCCTCCATTCCATGCGCTTTAGCGCGGTCGGAAGGCAAACACCTGCCGAAGCAACTCGTTCCAAAGTGAGATAAACATGGTGAATACAGTGTAAACGGACCGGCTTTTCGGCTATCACCTCTAGATAGCGAAGCAGTTGATTCGGTTTGGTTTTCATCCGGGGAAGGGGTCGGAGACAGTCGCCGTAGCGCATCTTTCGCCCCTGGAGCACAAGCCTTTAGCCGCAAGCGGGGCAAAGGCTTGCATGCAAATTCAAAGCGTTACAGCGTCCTTCATGCGCCAGGAAGGACATGCAGGAACGTTGCCGATCATTCGCGTGCCGCGGTTAAAAAACGGCGCGAGACCCTATGAGTTTAGAAAGAGAATAAGACGATGACCCAGTCTCCGCGCGCTCCAATCGCCCGCAATACGCCCAATATCGCTGTTATCGGCGTCGGTGGCGGCGGCGGAAACGCGATCAACAACATGATCGACGAGGGCATCGGTGGCGTTGATTTCATCGCCGCCAATACGGATGCGCAGGCGCTGAAGAAAACCAACGCGCCAAGGCTCGTGCAACTCAGCTCCGAACTCACAGGCGGGCTGGGTGCCGGGGCTGATCCGGAAGTTGGCCGGCAGGCGGCAATCGATTCGCTTGACGAGATCATGGATCACCTCAACGGTTACGACATGTGCTTCATCACCGCCGGTATGGGCGGCGGTACCGGCACCGGTGCTGCGCCCGTCATCGCGGAAGCGTGCCGTGCGAAGAATATCTTGACCGTCGGTGTCGTCACCCTGCCGTTCAGCTTCGAGGGCGCGCGCCGCATGCGTGCTGCCGAATATGGTTTCGCCAATCTGCTTAATACCGCCGATACCGTCATCGTCATTCCCAACCAGAACCTGCTGCGTATTGCGGATGCCGGCACGACCTTTGAAAGTGCCCTGAAGACGGCGGACAAGGTCCTGTCCCTCGGCGTGCGCTGCATTACCGATCTCATCCTGCGCGAAGGCCTGGTCAATCTCGACTTCGCCGATGTGCGTTACGTCATGAAGAATGGCGGACGCGCGCTTATGGGCACGGCGCAGGCCAAGGGTCCAAAACGCGCTTCGGAAGCGGCAGCAGCCGCCATCGCCAACCCGCTGCTCGGCGAACCGTCGCTGAAGGAGGCACGCGGCGCACTTGTGTCGATTTCCGGCGGCAACGACCTGACGCTTTACGAGATCGACGAGGCGATGACGCTTGTGCGCGAGGCAGTCAGCGAAGAGACCGATGTGGTGATGGGCGCGTCCTTCGATCCGACCCTGGACGGCGCTTTCAAGATTTCCGTCGTGGCCACCGGCCTGCGTAACTGAGGTCCCTACCTCGAAGCGGTGCTTTGTAAAAAAGCAGCGATGTCACAAATTGAATTATTGAAGCCGTCGCGGGTAATTTTCGTGACGGCTTTTTGTTGTTTTTGAACAATTATTCCGCCATTCGAAGGGCAGGTGCTGCAACGCGGCGTTGATATGGAAAAAATATAATAGTACTCTTTATGTCGACAAGAGGGATTTGGTTATGACGGATATAATTGCTTCTGCCGAGCGTAAGCGTGGCTCCGGCGTGAAGATGGTCTACGATCTGCTGCGCGACGAGATTCTCGATCTGGTTCTGCCGCCGGGTAGTCCAATCGATGAGGTGCAGCTTGCCGAGCGGTTCAAGATGTCGCGCACGCCCATTCGCGAAGCGCTGGTGCGGCTCTCGGGCGAGGGGCTGATCGATACGCTGCCGAACCGTTCGACCATGGTGTCGAACATCGATTTCCTCAATATGCATACCTATTTCGATGCGCTGGTGCTGATGTACCGGGTGACGACCCAGCTTGCTGCCCAATATCACCGTCCGGAAGATCTGGCCGGCATCCGCGCCCATAATGCGGAATTTGCCATTGCGGTGGAAGAGCAAGACGCGCTGGCGATGATTTCCACCAATGCCGCGCTGCACCTTTCCATCGCCGAAGCCGGGCGCAACCCCTATTTCACCAGTCTGTTCAAGCGTCTGCTGGATGAGGGACGGCGCATCTTGCGGCTGTATTACCAGTCCTATGATGATCGCCTGCCGAAACGTTTCGTCGACGATCACGATGCGATCATCGCGGCGATTGCCGCGCGCGACACCGTTCTGTCCGAGAAACTGGCCCGCGAGCATGCCGAACAGATCGTGCAGCAGGTGCAGAAACTACTGGTGCGCAATGAGCGGCTGGAAATAAATCTGTAGCTTGTCGATTTCTTGTCGACAAATAAAATACAAGATTGTAATGTCCTTGTTGAAAGGGTGGCGCGGAGGTGCGTCCATTCCCGAAAAACTGTCCCTTAGGAGCTAGTAATGACGGCCAGCATTTTTTCCGGCGTGATTCCCGCCTTGATGACCCCCTGCAAAGATGATCGCACCCCCGATTTCGACTCGCTTGTCCGCAAGGGCAAAGAGCTGATCGCCGATGGCATGTCTGCCGTCGTGTATTGCGGTTCCATGGGCGACTGGCCACTTCTTTCCGATGAGCAGCGCATGGAAGGTGTGGAACGTCTGGTAAAAGCCGGCATTCCGGTCATCGTCGGCACCGGCGCGGTCAACACGGCATCTGCCGTTGCGCACGCCGCCCATGCCCAGAAGGTTGGCGCAAAGGGCCTGATGGTCATTCCGCGTGTTCTTTCGCGCGGCTCGGTCATCGCTGCCCAGAAGGCGCATTTCAAGGCCATCCTTGCGGCCGCTCCCGAAACGCCCGCTGTCATCTACAACAGCCCCTATTACGGTTTCGCCACACGCGCCGATCTCTTCTTCGCGCTGCGTGCGGAACACAAGAACCTCGTGGGCTTCAAAGAATTCGGTGGTCCGGCGGATATGCGTTACGCTGCTGAAAACATCACCAGCCGCGATGATGAAGTCACCCTGATGATCGGCGTCGATACTGCCGTTGTCCACGGCTTCGTCAATTGCGGCGCAACCGGCGCGATCACGGGCATCGGCAATGTCCTGCCGAAGGAAGTCATCCATCTCTGCAAGCTGTCGCAGGCCGCCGCCAAGGGCGATGCGGACGCCCGCGCCCGCGCGCTGGAACTGGAGCAGGCGCTCGCCGTCCTCTCCTCCTTCGATGAAGGCCCGGATCTGGTTCTCTACTTCAAGCACATGATGGTGCTGAAGGGCGACAAGGAATATACGCTGCACTTCAACGAGACCGATGCCCTCAGCGACAGCCAGCGCGGTTATGTCGAGGCGCAGTTAAAGCTGTTCAACAGCTGGTACGCCGACTGGAGCAAGCTTCCGGGTGCGGTTCAGGCCTGCAAGGCTGCCTGATTACTTTCTGCAGTGAAAAAGGCCCGCATTTGCGGGCCTTTTTTGTTTTATAAGGTTCGATAGCTATCCTTCGTCATGCCTGATTGGGTTCGGCACGACGAAGGGCTGATGTCAGGAGACGGCGTCCATCCCCTGTTCCAGCAGCCGGTCGAGACCGGCGATTTCGGCGGCGGTCAAGGTAATGCCTTCGCTTTCCGATTTGGCGCGTGCAGTGAAGCGGCGGCCGGAGGGCAGGCGGGCTCCCTGGCCGATAATGGCGTCGAACAGAATTTCCGCCCGCTGGAAAGGATCGCCCGGACGGCCCTTGGCGAAGGCTTCCGGGGAAAAGGCGACGATCAGCTCGCCATGGAAGGGCGCAAGCGTTGTGGTGCCGAGATACTCCAGTACTTCAGGGCTGGTCAGGTCACCGATCATGATACCCGCGAGAAGCTCGATCATGGTGCCGATGGCCGAACCCTTGTGGCCGCCGAACGGAAGCATGGCGCCGGCAAGCGCAGCCTCCGGGTCGGTCGTCGGGTTTCCGTCGGCATCCACGGCCCAGCCTTCAGGCAAAGATTTGCCCGCGCGACGGTGCAGTTCTATCTCGCCGCGCGCCGCAACAGATGTCGCGAAATCAAAGACATAGGGTGAAGTGTTTTTACGGGGCCAACCGAAGGCGAAGGGGTTGGTGCCGAGCAGCGGCTTGGTTCCGCCAGTGGGGGCGACGGTGGAATAGCTCGGGCACATGACCAGACCCGCTAGACCGTTCGCTGTCAGCCCCTCGACTTCCGGCCAGAGCGCCGAGAAATGCGTGCAATCATTGATGACGAGCGCGGCGATGCCGGTGCGTTTCGCCCGCTCCACCAGAACAGGCAGGCCAAGCTCGAAAGCGGGGTTGGCAAAACCGCCATTGGCGCTGACTTTCACGATCGCTGTGCCGTCGTCTGCGGCCACCTCCGGCATCGCATCGGGCTTAACCTTGCCTGCCTTGACGGTGCGCAGGGCGCCTTCGATGCGGTAGATGCCGTGCGATTTGCAGGCGTCGCGCTCACCGGCAACAATAACCCGCGCAAGCGCTCCCGCCTGCACGGCATTGAGCCCCGCCTTGCGGAAAATAGCTTCGACCCGCTGAAAAAGCCCGTCGATGGTCAATGTGGTGTTGTCGCTCATCATAATCCTCCGATATTGGGCTCGCACATTTTGAATACATAAAGTATACAACGGGCATTCTATTGCAACTCGTCTTTTCGGCATTCTGCGTCCGGTGCCCATTCCTGCCACAAGCGCCGGGATGAGAGTAGGGCGGAACTGCCCAACCAGGGCGTCATTTTCACGTGCTCTTCGGTCCCGAATTGCAAGCTGGCTGCCGTAGCACTGTTCGCTGCTGCAAAAATTCTTTTTGTATACTCATTGTATTTTTATGTTGATTTATCGCCTCCATGGGGAAATAGTGACCTCGCCTTCAATGGCAGAGCAATTCTGGGAGCAAATCAACAATGAAAAAATCGGTCATCGTCGCCGGCCTGCTGGCCGCCACTTTCGCTATTACTCCGGCCAAGGCCGACAAGCTTGACGACATCATTTCGTCCGGTACGCTGCGCTGTGCGGTCGTGCTCGACTTCCCGCCCATGGGCGCGCGTGATGACGCCAACAACCCGATCGGCTTCGATGTCGATTATTGCAACGATCTCGCCAAGGCGCTCGGCGTCACGGCTGAAATCGTCGAGACACCTTTCCCGGAACGTATTCCGGCGCTGATGTCCGGCCGCGTCGATGTTGGCGTTGCCTCCACGTCCGATACGCTTGAGCGCGCCAAGACGGTTGGCATGACCGTGCCTTACTTCGCCTTCGAGATGGCAGTCACCGCCAACGACAAGTCCGGCGTCAAGTCCTTTGAGGACATGAAGGGCAAGACCGTCGGCGCGACTGCCGGTACGTTTGAAGCCATTGCGCTCGAAAAGACCGTCAAGGAATGGGGCGTAGGCGAGTTCCGTCCTTACCAGACGCAGGCCGATGTGTTCCTCGCGCTCAGCCAGGGCCAGATCGACGCCACCGTTTCGACCTCGACCGTTGCACAGGCCAACGTCAAGACCGGCAAATTTGCCGGCATCTCGGTGGTCGGCAAGGCACCTTATGACATCGATTATGTCGCTCTCTTCACCAACCGCGATGAATATGGCTTCATCAATTACCTGAACCTGTTCATCAACCAGCAGGTTCGCACCGGCCGTTACGCCGAACTTTACGGAAAATGGGTTGGCGGCGAAGTTCCTTCGCTCACCGTCAACGGCGTCTATCGCTGATCGGAACTTTTCCCAAACGGCGCGGTCGGATCGATCGCGCCGTTGATCGTTTCTGAAAAGGTGAGACGGTTATGTTCAATTATACATTCCACTGGAATCAGGCGCTGAAGGCTTTGCCGCAGTTGCTGGACGGTGCGGTGGTGACGCTGCAGATCGCGGTCCTGTCGATGGTGATCGGTCTTTCCTGCGCCATCGTGCTAACCCTGTTCCGGCTTTCCGGTAACCGGATATTGGGTGCCATTGCCGCCGTCTGGGTGGAAATCGCCCGCAACACGCCGGCGCTGTTCCAGATTTACATGGCCCATTTCGGCCTTGGCAATTTCGGCATTCATCTCAGCCCCTATACGGCACTTCTGGCCGGCATCGCCTTCAACAATGCGGGCTATCTTGCGGAGAACTTCCGTGGAGCGCTGAAGGCGATACCGGATACGCAAACGCGCTCCGGCCGTTCGCTCGGCATGACGTCGATGCAGACCTTCCGCCTCATCATCATGCCGCAGATGCTGCGCGTCGCCTTCCTGCCTGCCACCAACCAGATGGTCTGGGCAATCCTGATGACCTCGCTCGGTGTCACCGTCGGCATGAATACGGATCTCGCCGGTGTCACGCAGGCCTTGAACGCCCGTTCGTTCCGCACCTTCGAATTCTTCGCGCTTGCCGCGGTCATCTATTACGTGATCGCCAAGATCGTCACGCTTGCCGCCAGATTGCTGGCCGCTCGTCTGTTTCGTTACTGAGAGAGGTGCGCCATGTTTGAAACCGCTCTCACCTGGAGTGATCTTGCCTTCCTTGCCAAGGGCGCGGGGATGACGCTTGCCGTCACCGCCGTTGCCGTGACGGCTGGCACCCTCATGGGTATCATCTTCGGTGTCATCCGCTTCCAGCTCGGGGCCTATTGGTCGCTGCCGCTGACCTTCGTGCTGGATGTTTTCCGCTCCGTGCCGCTCCTCATCCAGCTGGTGCTTGGCAATGCCTTCCAGTCGATCGCCAAGCTCGGCTGGCCGCCATTTACCACCTCATGCGTGGTTCTGTCGCTTTATACGGCGGCCTACTGCACCGAGATCGTGCGTGGCGGCATCGAAGCGGTGCCGTCGAACACGCGCCGTGCCTGCCGTTCGCTCGGCATGACCTGGTCGCAGGACATGCGCTACATCGTGCTGCCGCTTGCAACTCGCGTGTCGTTGCCCGCCTGGATCGGCCTGACACTTGGCGTCATGAAGGATTCGGCGCTCGTGCTGTGGCTCGGACTTATCGAGCTTCTGCGTGCCTCGCAGATCCTCGTCACCCGCCTGCAGGAACCGCTGACCATTCTCATGATCTGCGGCGCCATCTATTTCCTTATCAGCTTCCCCATCGCCCGTTTCGGCGGGTATCTCGAAAGACGGTGGTCCCCCAATGATTGAGATCGAAAACGTCCGCAAATCCTTCGGCCCGCTGGAGGTTCTGAAAGGGATCAACCTGACGGTCAACAACGGCGAGGTCGTCACTATCATCGGTGGTTCCGGCTCCGGCAAGTCGACGCTGCTGACCTGCATCAACGGCCTGGAGCCGATCGATAGCGGCAAGATCGTCATCGACGGCACCGAGGTTCATGCCAAATCGACCGACCTCAACAAGCTGCGTCGCAAGGTCGGCATCGTCTTCCAGCAATGGAATGCCTTTCCGCATCTGACGGTGCTTGAAAACGTCATGCTGGCGCCGCGCAAGGTGCTTGGCATTTCGAAAGAGCAGGCCGAGGAAATCGCGGTCAAGCAACTGACCCATGTCGGTCTTGCCGAAAAGCTGAAGGTCTATCCGAACCGCATGTCTGGCGGTCAGCAGCAGCGTATGGCTATTGCCCGCGCTCTTGCCATGTCGCCGGAATATATGCTGTTCGACGAAGTCACCTCAGCGCTCGATCCGATGCTGGTGGGCGAAGTGCTCGATACGCTGAAAATGCTGGCCGACGAGGGCATGACGATGATCTGCGTCACCCATGAAATGGCCTTCGCCCGCGATGTGTCGAACCGTGTCGCCTTTTTCCATCAGGGCGTGATGGCGGAAATCGGCACGCCGGATCAGCTTTTCGGCGCGCCGCAGCACCCCGAGACGCAGAAATTCCTGTCGAGCGTGCGGTAATGTCTGCAAACAATGTCATCGTCATAGGGGCCGGCGTTGTCGGCCTCTCGGCAGCTATTGCCGCCCAGGGACGCGGCCTTTCAGTCACGGTTATCGATCGCGAAGGCCCGGCGGCCGGCGCTTCCGCCGGTAACGCCGGTGCCTTCGCCTTCACCGATATCCTGCCGCTCGCATCCCCCGGCATTCTCTGGAAAGCGCCGAAGTGGCTTCTCGACCCGCTCGGGCCGCTCAGCGTACCGCCTGCCTATGCGCTGAAGATTGCACCATGGATGTTTCGGTTCTGGCGCGCCTGTGCCGCCTCGAAGGTTGAACATTCCACCGCCGCCCAGACGGCGCTGATGGACCTGTCGAAGTCTGAACTTGAGCCGTTTCTCAGGAGAACCGACACGATTGCCATGCTGCGCAAGGAGGGCAATCTCCAGGTCTATGAAAGCGAAGCCGAATTCGAAGGCTCGCTTGCCGGCTGGAAGGCGCGCGAGCGTCATGGCATCGAATTCAGGCACCTCAATGCCGAGCAGATGGCCGAGATACAGCCCGGCATCGCACCGCGTTTCACCTGCGGCACCTTCACGCCCGGCTGGCATTCCATCGCCGACCCGAAGCTCTATACGCTGGCTCTTGCCGAGCATTTCCGCAGCATCGGCGGTCGTATCGAACGTCTCGACATCGCAGCGCTCAGGCCGCTGGAAGACGGTGTGGAAGTGGTGAGCCATGACGGGCGCACCCGCAAGGCCGGCAAGGTGGTATTGGCGGCGGGCGCGTTTTCGCATCGCATTGCCCGTTCGCTTGGGGAAAAAATTCCGCTGGAAACGGAACGGGGGTATAATACCACCCTGCCTTCAGGCGCCTTCGATCTGCGCACGCAGGTGACCTTCGGCGGTCATGGTTTCGTTGTCACGCGGCTTTCGACCGGCATTCGCGTCGGCGGTGCAGTGGAGCTGGGCGGGCTCGAGCTTCCGGCCAATTTCGCCCGCTCCGAGGCGCTTCTCGCCAAGGCGGCAAGTTTTCTGCCAGGCCTGAAAACCGAAGGCGGCAAGCAATGGATGGGTTTTCGCCCGTCGTTGCCCGACAGCCTGCCGGCGATTGGTGCGGCGCGCCACACGGCGCGGGTGGTCTATGCTTTCGGTCACGGCCATCTGGGGCTGACGCAATCGGCCGGCACGGCCCGCATCGTCGCCGATCTACTGACGGGGCAAAAACCCGCCATCGATACAAGGGCATTTTCGCCACAACGTTTCTAGAGAATTTTGGCTTTTCTCCGAAACCCAAAAATTCTCTAGTTTTTTTTACGCATTTTCCAGACGTAAAACCGCTACGCACTTTTACTGGAAATGCTTTTGGGGAGATTTTCGATGTCTTCTTCCGGTTCGACAACAGCCGTTCCTCAGGCGCGCAGCATCCTGCCGGGCGCGGCTGAAGGCGTGGTGATCGCCACGACTGAGGCGCTGAGTTTCTGGGGCGGTGTCGATCCCGCCACAGGCAAGGTGATTGACGTGCACCACCCGCTGCACGGCGTCTGTCTCACCGGCGGTGTGCTGTTCATGCCGTCAAGCCGTGGCTCCTGCACCGGTTCTGGCGTTTTGCTCGATCTTATCCTGACGGGCCGCGCACCCTCAGCGCTTGTCTTCTGCGAGGCCGAAGACGTGCTGACGCTCGGCGCGCTGATCGCTTCGGAAATGTTCGGCAAGCCCCTGCCGGTGCTGCGCCTGGACGCGGAGAATTTCGCGCGGCTCTCCCAAGCCTCTCATGTGCGTATCGATGAAAATACCATTGAGGCTGATGGCGTTTCCCTCGCGATAGCGCCGCCTGCGACGACGCATCTCGATCTCAAGAATGACGACAGGGCAATGCTCGAGGGCCGCGATGGCATTGCCGTGCAGCAGGCAATGCGCATCATTGTCGCCATGGCCGCCCAGCAGGGGGCGTCAGCGCTCGTCGATGTCACGCAGGGTCATATTGACGGCTGCATTTATGCCAGCCCAGCCAATCTCACCTTTGCGGAGAAGATGGCGGAGATGGGCGCAAGCGTGCGCGTGCCGACGACCATGAACGCTATCTCGGTCGACAAGGCGCATTGGCGCGCGCAGGGCGTGCCGGAGGATTTCGGCGATCCCGCCGCAAGGCTGGCGGATGCCTATGTACGCATGGGCTGTCGCCCCACCTTCACCTGTTCGCCATATCTGCTCGACAGCGCGCCGCAGGCCGGCGACATGATCGCCTGGGCCGAATCGAATGCCGTGATTTTCGCAAATACGGTTCTCGGCGCACGCACGGCTAAACATCCGGATTTTCTCGATCTCTGCATTGCCTTGACGGGCAGGGCGCCATTGTCCGGCGTCTATCTTGAGGAAAACCGCCGACCGCAACGCATTGTCGATGTCGCTTTGCCTGAGGATATCAATGACGCCTTCTGGCCGCTCATCGGTTATCTCGCTGGCAAGGCAGCCCCCGATTGCATTCCGCTTCTGCGCGGTCTTGGTGCAGCAAAGCCTTCGCGGGATGATCTGAAGGCGCTCTGCGCCGCTTTCGGCACCACGTCTGCGGCTCCCATGCTGCATATCGGTGGCGTCACCCCGGAAGCGAGACTGGAGCCGGTCGAAACGGCGGAAACCGTCACAGTTTCGCTTGCTGATATGGCCGCAGGCTGGTCGCTTCTGAATGAAGGACCAGAGGATGTGCAACTGGTTGCCATCGGCAGCCCGCATGCCTCGCTGGAGGAATGCCGCGCGCTGGCGTCCGCCTTCAACGGACGCAGGCGTCATGCAAATGTTGCCGTCATCGTCACTGCCGGACAGCAGGTCATCGACGCAGCAGAACGGGACGGCACCCTGCAAAGCCTGCATGACAGTGGCGTCCAGGTACTGCCTGATCTGTGCTGGTGCTCGATTTCCGAACCGGTCTTTCCGACCAGGACGCGCGCGCTGATGACCAATTCGGGCAAGTACGCCCACTACGGTCCTGGCCTCAGCGGCCGCGCGGTGCGTTTCGGCAGCCTTGCCGACTGTGTTGAAAGCGCACTGACCGGCCGTGCTATTTCCCGTCTTCCATCCTGGCTTTCCTGAGGAGCACTAAATGCGCAGTATCAAGACAGTTCACGTTATCTCCGCCCATGCGGAAGGCGAGGTGGGTGATGTGATCGTAGGCGGCGTCAGGCCGCCGCCCGGCGAGACGATCTGGGAACAGAGCCGTTTCATCGCCCGCGATGAGACCCTGCGCAATTTCGTGCTCAACGAGCCGCGCGGTGGCGTGTTCCGCCACGTCAATCTTCTGGTGCCGCCAAAACATCCTGACGCGGATGCCGCCTTCATTATCATGGAGCCGGAAGATACCCCGCCCATGTCGGGCTCCAACTCCATCTGCGTTTCCACCGTGCTTCTGGATGGCGGTATCGTGCCAATGCAGGAGCCGGAAACCCATATGCTGCTTGAAGCGCCGGGCGGGCTTGTGAAGGTGCGTGCCGAATGCCGCAATGGCAAGGCCGAACGCATTTTCGTGCAGAACCTGCCGAGCTTTGCCGCGAAGCTCGATGTAGAACTCGAGGTCGAGGGTCTCGGTACGTTGAAGGTGGATACGGCCTATGGCGGCGACAGTTTCGTCATCGTCGACGCCGAGGCGATGGGCTTCAGCCTGAAGCCGAATGAAGCGCACGAGATTGCCCGTCTCGGCGTGCGCATCACCAATGCCGCCAACAAGGCTCTGGGTTTCGAGCATCCCGAAAACCCCGATTGGCGTCATTTTTCCTTCTGCCTGTTTGCGGGCAAGGTGGAGCGCACGGTTGAGGGCCTGCGGGCAGGTGCCGCCGTCGCCATCCAGCCGGGCAAGGTGGATCGCTCACCGACCGGTACGGCGCTTTCGGCCCGCATGGCGGTGCTGCATGCACGCGGTGAGATGAAAGAAGGCCAGACGCTGACGGCCGTGTCGCTCATCGGCTCCACCTTCACCGGTCGCATTCTGGGAACGACAACGGTGGGCGACCGCCCGGCCATCCTGCCGGAAATTTCCGGCCGCGGCTGGATCACCGGCATTCACCAGCACATGCTTGATCCTTCCGATCCATGGCCGGAAGGGTATCGTCTGACGGACACCTGGGGCGCTCGATAAGGACGATACACTGTGCTTACCTCATCCCTGTGACCAGCACAGGGATGAGGGAGGGAACGCCTCACCCGCCCACCCGCTTCGTCGTCTCGCGCACGATCAACTCGAACCCGACATCCACCCGCGCGCCTTCGGGAACGGCAGCGCCTTTTTCTGCTTCCAATATGGAAAGCAGCAATTCGCCCGCTTTGCGGCCGATCATCTGGGCGTCTACACGGATCGTTGAAATCGCCGGATAACATTGCCGGCCGATGTCGAAATCGCCGAAGCCGAGGATGGAAATCTGTTCGGGAACGCGAATGCCGCGACGATGACACTCCATCAGTGCGCCGACGGCGGAAATATCGGAGACCGCGAAAATGCCTTCGACATCCGGCGCCTTCGCCAGCAACGAGCCGAGCGTTTTGGCCCCATGGTCGTAGGAGACTGGGGCGCTGCCCTCGCGGATGATGAGGTCGTCGGCAATCCCGGCTTCGCGAAGTGCAGCACCAAAACCGAGCAGACGGCTTTCGCCGCGCCAGTCCTTCACATCGCCATCCGCACGCGATCCCAGTGCGCCAATTCTCTTAAATCCAAGCGATATTAAATATTTGGCGGCGTTTCTTCCCACTTCGTAGTTGGAAAAGCCGACCGCGTGGTCGATGGGATGTTCGGGAACGTCCCAGATTTCCACAATTGGGATGCCGGCGCGCATCAAAACTTCGCTCGCCATCTTGGTATGCACCGTTCCGGCAACGACTATGGCGTCGGGCCGGCGCTCCATCATGGTGCGGATGACGCGCTCCTCCTCCTGGAGATCGTACATGGTATAGCCGATCAGCAGTTGATAGTCGGCGGCGCGCAGAGCATTGGCGAGCCCCTGTGCGCTGTCGGCGAAGTTGGAGTTGGTGAGCGTCGGCAGGATGGCGGTGATGAAATTGGTGCGCCGGGAAGACAGCGAACCGGCGATCCGGTCAGGCACATAGCCCAGCTTCTCGATGGCCTTCATCACCTTCTGGCGCGTGTCCTCAGACACCAGCGCCGGATCGGCCAGCACCCGCGAAACGGTCATCTTGGAGACGCCCGCGAGTTTCGAGACGTCGCTCATGGTTGCTTTTTTTGACGTGACTAACGCTGCGGCCAAGGGCGTGCGCTCCACCAAAGCATGTCTCCCTGAATTAGAACCGGTTCAGGACAAGACATACACGAAGATATCAAGGGAAAGCACGCCGCATGATTGCAGATCGGTGCGGCGTGCACCGGATTTATGCGATGCGACGGTAGACGAGGTGATAGAAACGCCCGTCGCACATGCTCATCATCTCGTCCGTCAGCACCCGGCCTTCCAGTCTAACAGGCGAAACCAGCGCTTCTTCCACAGCCTCAATCGACGGATAGTCGATTTCCTGCACCATAATGATGGCCGCCGCGTCCGGGTCCGTACGCTCGGTGCGCATGACGCGCACGGCCTGCGCGTTCGGCATGCGTTTCCAGACCGGCAGAAGCTTTTCCTCGACAATGCGGAAAAACTCCTCCTCCCGACCGGCGTGGATCTTGCCTTCAAAAATTGCCGAGCGTGTATACATGGTTCCCTCCCGAATGAATGCCCGATGCAACAGTTCTGTAGATCGGACTTGCAATGATACCGATAACATGCATTATTGATCCTGCCAAGAACGCGAAATGGTGTCGACCAGAGGAAAGTCGATAACCAGCCAAAATCATTGAATTTCATAGGGAATTCTAACGGTTTTGGATCTTCGCGTATTCTTGGGAGGAGTTTTTTGCAAATTGGGTTGAAATGTTATCGAGAACATTTTTCGGTTTGCGCAAAGGCCGCTGTTCCCGTGCGGACGGCAAATAAAGGGTTGGAGGAGAAACCATGAGCATTTCCAGATTTTTGAAGAACATGACCGTCGCAGTCGGTGTTGCCGCAGCAACGCTAGCCGCCACCACCTCGGCCCATGCCGTCTCGCTCAGCGAGATCACCGCGCGCGGCAAGGTCAAGATCGGCGTTCTCACCGGCGCGCCGCCGATGGGTATGGTGGACGAGAAGGGCAATCCTTCCGGATACGACGTTGATGTCGCCAATCTGATCGGCTCTTACCTGTCGTTGCCGGTCGAGCTGGTGCCGCTGACGCCGCCGGCCCGCATTCCGGCGCTTCAGACCGGCAAGGTCGATTTCCTTGTCGCGACGCTCGCCCCGACCGGTGAACGCGCCAAGACCGTCATGTTCACGCAGCCCTACAGCGCCTTCAACATGGACATCATCTCCGGCAAGGACCAGAAATTCGAAAATCTCGACAGCCTCAAGGGCAAGCGCGTTTCGGTCAATCGCGGTTCCTCGCAGGAAACCGCGCTGCGCAAGGCCAATGTCGAAGGTCTCGAAATCGTCGTCTACGAAGACGATTCCACCAGCGCCCAGGCTCTGCTTGCCGGTCAGGTGGATGCCGTCGCCCTGCCGTCTACTGTTGGTGAGGCGATCATCAAGCAGCGTCCGGAAGCCGGTCTGCAGGTCGGTTTCACCTTCTTCCAGCAGGGCAATTCCATGGCGACGAAGATTGAGGATTTCGAGCTGCGTCAGTGGCTGAACACCTCCATCTATCTCATGAAGATGTCGGGCGATCTCGACCGCATCTCGGTGAAGTGGACCGGCCGTCCGCTGCCGCAACTGCCTAGCTTCTGATTGAGCCATTCAACGCGCCCGCCGGGAGAAATTCCGGCGGGCCGGGAAATGTCCACGGAGTGACGCATGTCCTATACATTTCAATTCGGCGCGCTTGCCCAATATCAGAACGAATTGTTGAGCGGCATATGGCTGACGATCAAGCTATCGGTCCTCTCCATCGTGCTCGGTTGCGCTTTCGGCATTCTTTTAGCCTCGCTGCGTTCCATCAATGGCGGTATCGTCCGCATCATCGTGGACGGCTATGTTGAGGTGATCCGCAACACGCCATTTCTTGTGCAGCTTTTCATCGTCTATTTCGGTCTGCCGGGGCTCGGCTTTCGCGTTGGAGCCGATACGGCAGCTCTGATCGGCATGACGATCAATCTTGCCGCCTATTCCACGGAAATCATCCGCGCCGGCATCGAGGCGGTTCACAAGTCGCAGATCGAGGCGGGCGAGGCTCTGGGCTTCACCAAATATCAGATCTATCGTCACGTCATCATCGTGCCTGCCATCGCCAAGGTCTATCCTTCGCTGTGCAGCCAGTTCGTGCTGATGATGCTGGCATCGAGCATATGTTCGGCCATCTCCACCCATGAGCTTGCGGCCGCCGCTGCCTTCGTGGAATCGCAGACCTATCGCTCCTTCGAGGTCTATATCGTCGTCACGCTCATCTATCTTGCGCTGGCGCTCAGCCTGCGGCTCATTCTTGCCCTTGTCGGCATGTGGCTGTTCGGCCGCCGCGTGGCGCGCAAGACGATGACCGCCTTGCCGGAGGTGCAGTCATGACACTCAGAACTTTCGGCTGGAACGAATTCGGCTTCCTGCTCACCGCCCTGCAATGGACCGTGCTTCTGACGATCATTGCGCTCATCGGCGGCGGCCTCGTCGGTTTCTTCGTGGCGCTTGCCCGCACCTCGGATCTGAAGGCGCTGCGTATCGCTGCCGGCACCTATATCCAGGTCATCCAGGGCATTCCGGTGCTGATGATCCTGTTCCTGTCCTATTACGGCCTAAGCCTTGCCGGACTTGAACTGCCGCCACTGATTGCTGCCGGCGCATCGATGACGATCTATACGTCGGGTTATCTCGCCGAAATCTGGCGCGGCTGCATCCAGGCGGTGCCGAAGCAGCAATGGGAGGCGTCCGAGTCGCTGGCTCTCACCCGCGCCCAGCAATATCGCTACGTCATCCTGCCGCAGGCGATCCGCATTTCCCTGCCGCCGACCGTCGGTTTTGCCGTTCAGGTCGTCAAGAATACGTCCATCGCATCAATCATCGGTTTCGTCGAACTGGCGAGAGCGGGGCAGCTTATCAACAATGCCACGTTCCAGCCGTTCCGCGTCTTCGTCGCGGTGGCCGTGCTTTATTTCATCGTCTGCTACCCGTTGTCCCAGCTGTCTCGTTGGCTGGAAAGGAGGCTTCATGCCGGAAGTAATCGTTGAAAACGTTCACAAGAGCTTTGGCGCTCTGGAAGTCCTTAAAGGCGTGTCGCTGACGGTCGGCCGTGGTGAAGTTTTCGCCCTCATCGGCCGCTCCGGCTCCGGCAAGAGCACGCTGCTGCGCTGCATGAACGGGTTGGAGAAGATCAATTCGGGCCGCATCGAAATTGCCGGCCATGCGCTGGGCGGAGATGCCACAGCGCTGCGCAAGCTGCGCACCGATGTCGGCATCGTGTTCCAGAGCTACAATCTTTTCCCGCATCTGACGGTCGGCGAAAACATCATGCTCGCTCCGCGTATCGTCAAGGACGTGGCAAAGTCGGAAACGAAGGACATTGCCCGCGAGGTTCTGCAACTCGTCGGCCTGTCGGAGAAATTCGATTCCTATCCCGACCAGCTTTCCGGCGGCCAGCAGCAGCGCGTGGCGATTGCCCGTTCGCTTGCCATGCGGCCGAAGGTGATGCTGTTCGACGAGGTGACCTCTGCACTCGATCCCGAACTGACGGAGGAAGTGCTGACGGTCATGGAAAACCTCGCCAAGGGTGGCATGACCATGATCCTTGTTACCCATGAAATGGCCTTTGCACGCCGTGTGGCGACCGAAACCATCTTCATGCACAAGGGTAAGATCTGGGAACAGGGCCGCTCGGCAGAACTCTTCGCCAATCCGCAAACACCGGAACTCCGGCAATTCGTCAAGGCCGATGTGAAATAGCGCCTGATCCACAAGGACATATCCATGACTACTGAAATCGTACAACTGTGCCCGCTGATCCCGGCACTGGAAGAAGAACTCGCGCAGCGCTTCACTGTTCATCGCCTGTTTGAGGCGGCAGACAAGGCGGCGTTCCTTTCTGAAAAGGGTGCTGCAATCCGCGGCGTCGTCACCGGTGGCCATATCGGCCTGCCGGCGGATATCGGCGCCGCACTCCCCAATCTCGAGATCGTCGCCATCAACGGCGTCGGTTTCGACAAGGTGGATCTGGCGGAAGCCAAGCGACGCGGTTTCCGCGTTTCCAACACACCGGATGTTCTGACGGCGGATGTCGCTGACCTCGCGCTCGGTCTTGTTCTGGCGCAGGCGCGCAAGCTGCCGCAGGCTGACCAGCATGTGCGCACGGGGCAATGGCTGAAGGGTGATATGGGTCTTTCCACCCGTGTGGCCGGCCGCCGCTACGGCATTTTTGGCCTTGGCCGCATCGGTCAGGCGATCGCCAAAAGACTGGAAGGCTTTGATGCGCGCATTTCCTACACCGCCAGAAACCGTCGCGATGTTCCCTATGATTATCACGACAGCATCGAAGCGCTGGCCGCCAATTGCGACGTGCTGATCATCGCCGCCGCCGCCACCGCCGAAACGCGCCATATCGTCAATGCGGATGTGCTGAAGGCTCTCGGTCCCCAGGGTGTGCTCGTTAACGTGGCGCGTGGTTCGCTTGTGGATGAAAAGGCACTGGTCGAGGCGCTTTCGAGTGGCACGATCGGTGGCGCAGCGCTTGACGTCTTTGAGGATGAGCCACGTGTGCCGGAGGCGCTTTTCGCCTTCGAAAACGTCACGCTCGCGCCGCATGTCGGCAGCGGCACGCACCAGACCCGGCGCGCCATGGCCGATCTGGTTCTCGCCAATCTCGACGCGCATTTTGCCGGTAAAGAGCTCCCCACACCTGTCGTGTGATGGATAAGCAATTGACGGTTGCAGTCAAACGCTGCAGCCGTTGCAGCTCATGAGATTGACTACGAATTCCTGCAGCTCACGGTTCAGTGCTATGAAGTATTGAATGGGAAAAGCTTGTTTCACGGCGCAGATGCGCCGTGGCTCAATGCCGGCTCAAGGCCGGTATGTTGCAGGAGAGGTTTTGCCTTTGCCGACAATCTGATCGCGCGGTATTTGTCGCGCCATTTCGCTTCAATCCCCCGCCGCCGTTCATATTTATATAATATGTATAATCCTACTATTCTGCTTCCTTATACAGTAACGAGGCGGATAGTTGCGTTCCAAAGGCCCGAAGTCACGCTTGCAGAACCGGCCGCCGCGGACGAAGTCCGATGCGCCGCCATCCGACCGGCATGCGCTGCTTGAAGCGATGATCGATCATGTGCCGGATTTCATCTACGCCAAGGACCTGGAAGGCCGCTTTCTCTTCGCCAACCGTGCCATCGTCACCGAAAACGGCTTCGACACAGTCGAGGAACTGATCGGTCTCACCGATTACGATATTAACGGCGATGCGGCGCAGCGTGCCGGCATTCCAGAGACCGAGGCGCGGGTGATGCGCACGGGAGAGCCGGATCTCGGTTTTGAGGAACGCGCAATGCGCGGCGATATCGACCGCTGGCTGATGATGTCGCGCGTGCCGCTTAAGGACAAGAACGGCGCGATCATCGGTGTGGTTGGTGCATCCAGGGATATTACCCAGAAGAAAGCCTCGGAGCGACTGCTCCAGGCGCAGGCGCATATTCTCGAAATGATTGTTGGGGCGGCGCGTATCGAGGATTTTCTCGAAGAATTCGTGAAGGCCATCGAAAACCTCGCTACGGGTCTTGCCTGCGCTGTTCGCGTGTTCGATGCCGCGGCCGGCGAACCCTCAGTCTATGCCTCACCGGCGCTTTCACAGCATGCGGGGGTGACAGCACTCATCTCCAGCGTCAGCGATCCCGAAAGCCTGACCTATCCCGCCGGTAATGTGGCCTTCAGTTTCGATATTCCCGCCAGCGAAGGCAATGCGCACGGTTTCGTGTGGTGCATGTTGGCGGGCCGCAAACCGGATGCGGGGCTTCTGGAGTTCATCGCCGCCGCCGCGCGCATGGCGGGTCTTGCGATCGATCGCAAACGGGCGGCGGAACATATCGCGTTTCTTGCCGATCACGACATGCTGACACGGCTGCCCAATCGCCGCTTTCTGGATACGAGACTGCCGGAGATACTGGCAGCATCGGCAAAAGCGAAGCGGCATGTCGGCATCGGTTTTCTTGATCTCGATAATTTCAAGCAGATCAACGATACGCTCGGCCACAGCGTTGGCGATGCTTTGTTGTCCAAAACGGCTGAGCGCATCTCGCGCAGTCTCGGTCGAAACGATCTGGTGCTGCGGGTGGGCGGGGATGAGTTCGTCATCATCCTGCATAAGCACAAGGACGATTTCGAAAGCCGCCTGCAACATATCCGGGCTGCGGTCTCGCAGCCGCTGCGCCTTGGCAACTACGATATCAAGGTCACATGCAGCATTGGCATGGCATTTTTCCCGGAGCACGGGGAAACCACGGCGGAAATTGTCGCTGCGGCCGATCTTGCGATGTATGAGGCCAAGCATAGCGGGCGAGATGGCATTGCAACCTTCACGCCGCGCATGGCGGATGATCTGAGAAAGAAGTTCACCCGCATCGAGGAATTGCGCAAGGCGGTGGAAAGGGACGAATTCGTTCTACACTATCAGCCGCAGGTCGACCTTCTGACCGGTCGCATCAGCGGCGTGGAGGCGCTGGTGCGCTGGCAGCACCCGGTGGAAGGTCTGCTCGGCCCCGCGGAATTCATCGGCCTTGCGGAAGAAACCGGCCTGATCGTGGAACTTGGGGAAAGCGTTCTGAAGAAAGCCTGTCTTCAGGCGCAGGCATGGTGCAATGCCGGGCTGCCGCCCGTCAAAATGGCGGTCAATATTTCACCCAGGCAATTTCAGGGCGGCCTTGTGGAGCAGATCAGGTCTGCGCTCACGCAATCCGGCCTTGCACCGTCTCTGTTGGAAATTGAGATCACCGAAACCCTCATCATTCAGGATGTGGAAACATCCGTGCGGATCATGCGCGTCATCAAGGAGATGGGCGTCAGCCTGGCACTGGATGATTTCGGCATCGGTTATTCCTGTCTCGGCATGCTCAAGACCTTCCCCCTGTCGTGCATGAAGATAGATCGGTCGTTCCTCACCCATCTGCCGGAAAAAACCAAGGACAGCGCCATCGTCTCCATCATGATCCAGCTTGCGGGGTCTCTGGGCATCGATGTCATTGCCGAGGGCGTCGAGACCGGCGAGCAGGCAGCGTTTCTGCGCGCTGCCGGCTGCCCCTATGGGCAGGGTTATTACTTCAGCCGCCCGGTGCAGGCGGATGCGATCGAGGCAATGTTGGGGAATATGATGACTTTCCCCGCTGGTCTATCGAACGACATGCAATAATTCCCACCTCGGTGGCCTGCCTCTAACCGAATTCGCCGGGCGCGAATAGGCGGAAGGCACGTTGTGCTGTCTTTGCCGCGTAGTGGCGTCGGGAGGGAGTGCGGCTATATCACCCTTCTTGCGACCCCACGCGGCATCAAAAGCCCGCATCCCCTCATCTTCATTCATGAAACTTGATGCCTTTCCCAAGCGATTGCGGGATTGGGCGCAAGTTTTTTCTAGTATTATAATTCAAAAATATTAGAACTAATTTGAGATATAACTCAGTAATAAACATCGAAATTACCAAATAAAACATTTATATATTATATATTAAACTATTAATTTGTTGTAATTTTACTACGTGATTTGATAGTATGCTTTGAGTTTATTTGGATTTTTTAGATTTAAATTGCGAATCTCCCGAAATTACTGCCATTTGCTGGATCAGCGCAGAGAAGCGGGCGGCAGGGAAAAGACCAGCCCTCGGTTTTGCGCATTCGTTGAAAAATTTTTGACTGGAGATTAAAAATGAACATCAAGAGCCTCCTCATCGGCTCCGCTGCCGCTCTCGCAGCAGTATCCGGCGCACAGGCCGCTGACGCTATCGTCGCTGCCGAACCCGAGCCCATGGAATATGTTCGCGTCTGCGACGCCTTCGGCACCGGCTTCTTCTACATCCCCGGCACCGAAACCTGCCTGAAGTTCCAGGGCTACGTTCGCTTCCAGACCGACTTCGGCCGTGACAAGGCTGGCAAGTCTGATTGGGACGCATTCACGCGCGCCCAGTTCGAAGTTGACACCCGTACCGACACTGAACTCGGCGCTCTGCGTGGCTTCATCGGCCTGCGTGGTGATGCTGATACCGGTTCTGCCGCTGCTTCCACCACTTCTGGTTCCAGCGACAAGGGATCCGCAGTTTTCGTTCATCAGGCCTTTATCGAAATCGCCGGCCTGAAGGTCGGTAAGTTCCTGAGCTGGTGGGATGATGGTCTCTCCGGTGAAACGGACGATGTGGCGACCAACGCTTTGTTCAATTCCGTTCGTTACAGCTATGAAGCGGGTTCTTTCTGGGCTGGTGTCTCGGTTGACGAACTCGAAGGTATCGCGGTCGGCACGTTTAACAAGAACAACAACACAAGTAACAATGTCGGCGTCGTTGTTGGCGCTGGCGCGAAGATCGATAGCGTCTCTCTTCAGCTCATCGGTGGTTATGACACTGACCGCGAAAACGGCTCTGTTCGCCTGATCGCAACAGCTGGTGTTGGTCCTGGCACGTTTGGCCTGTCTGGTGTTTGGGCTTCCGGCGCAAACGCTTACTACAATGCTTCCGAGTGGGCTGTTGCTGCCGAATACGCCATCAACGCAACCGACAAGCTGAAGATCACCCCCGGCTTTCAGTACTACAGTGGCTACGGCCTCGTCTCGTTCGACAAATTCTCGAACAACGACGCCTGGAAGGCTGGCCTGACGGTTGACTACAAGATCACGGACGGCCTCTCGGCAAAGGTTGCTGCAAACTACCTCGACGTCGACACCAAGCCTGAAGCCTGGACCGGTTTCGTTCGCCTGCAGCGCGCATTCTAATAGCCATAAGAAAAAAGCCTAAACCGGGTTAGATGACTCAGATCCACCCCGCTCTTGAGCGGGTGAGTGCTAGCTCCAGTCAAAGTTCCTGACATGATGTTAGGTTTGCTCCCCGGACCCCTCCAGGCCGGGGAGATTTTGTTTTGAGGAAAGTTCCGGCAGATTTTTGTCAACAATGTCGTTGCGGGCATTTGCGGGCGGGTCGCTGGGTTGGCGGGTTGCCGGTCCTGGAGATCAGGTTGCGCTATCGCTCGCCAGGCATTGGTACCGGCGGCTGGGGAGGGTGCACTGGCTCTTCGAAGGTTCGCAGCAAACGGCCCCAGCCCGGATCATGCATATGCGCTTCAAGACCCGCGCGGGCGGCAAGCGCCAGTGCCTCTTCCTGTCCAAAGGAGAGAGCCGCATCGACGTCAGTCGTCAGAACAAGGCCGTTTTCCATCAGCATCTTGCCATCGACGAAAACGGTATCGACGTCGCTTCCCAGAACCTGATGCACGAGACGGTGCACCGGCATCCACATCGGCATCAGATGTGGCTTGCGCATGTCGATGACGACGACATCGGCCTTTTTGCCAATTTCGAGCGAGCCGATTTCATCTTCCATGCCGATGGCGTGGGCGGCGTCGATGGTAATCATTTCGAATATCTTGCCCGGCGGCAAAAGGTAGCGATCGTGATTGTGCAGCAGGTGCTGCGTGAATTGCGCCAGACGGGCGGTCTAGAGCATATCGAAGTGACGGCTGGGTGCCGCGCCGTCGGTGGTGATGGCTACTCGAATCCCCTTGGACATCATTTCCATGATCGGCGTTGAGCGGCCCGGCGGGGCGTGGGTCACGCGCGTGCCGGTTTCCGCCAGAATGTCGATTTCTTCATGCGAGATGCCCCAGCAGTGCTGGAGGTGGATATCCGGGCCGAGAAGCGCATTTTCCTTATCCTGAAACGCCATGCGGATTTGTCCCGCAAATGCATCCGAATGTAGCCTGACGCCCATTTTCCGGGCCGTCTCGCGTATTCGGCGTGCCTGCATGCGGTCGTTTTCCGTCAGTTTCACCGCCTGGTCGGGGCTTGAAGCGTTGGAGGGTTCCACCGAGGGAACGATGGTAAAGGGTGTCAGAAAAACACTGATGCGTCCGTCTGCCGTTCCGTTCAGGGCGTCGATCGTGGCTTCGCTGCCCTCAATCATTTCCTCGAAGCTTACATTTCGGCGCTCCGGAGAGCCGCTTTCCCATCGGGTCACCGGGTGCGGCCAGGGCAGGCCGGAAGGTCCAACGCAGATGATTTCACGAAGCCCGATTTCGTCATAAGCGCGGGCGTGGTTGATGGCAAAGACGGGGTCGTCGGCGCGTGGCATCGAGGTGATGATGCTGGTACCGGTCGTCACGCCGGCGCGAAGCCGCTCGATGCCGGAGACCAGGCCGTCCGCATACCAGTAATCGCGTGTGACGTAGTGATAGTAGGTCGGCGTCACGACCTTCATCCACATGGCGTTGGTGTCGGCCGCAATGCTGCGGATCAGCGCGTGCCCTGCATGGCCATGGGCGTCAATGAGGCCGGGAATGATGAGTTTTCCCCGGCAATCTATGATCTGCTTGTCGGTGTGACGTGGCGCCAGCTGCGCTGCTGTACCGATGTCGACAATACGGTCGCCCTGAATGGCAAGGCCACAATCCTCGATGATGCGTCTTTCGCGATCCACCGTCACCATCGTGCCGTGCAGCAGCAGAAAATTCCCCATTTCGTCCTCTCCCTCATTGAAGTGCAGCTTGTATCCAGAACCTCGCGATTTTGGATACGATAATTGTCAACAATATTATTGACAATACGCCTGTGCGAAACAATACTCCGCCTTGTCCGGCCGGTAGGTCTGCCGGCTATCCAATGATTTATAAAAAGGGGGGATCAAATGTCCCGAATTAGAAGTTTCGTTCTGGCCGCCATGGCCGCCGCCGCCATTGCCGTTCCCGCAAACGCAGAAACCTTGCGTTGGGGCGGCCGCGCGGATCTTTACTCGCTTGATCCGTATTCGGTGCCTTCCACCTCCAACCTCGCCTTTCTCAATCATATCTATGAAGGGCTGGTGCGTTACGGGCCGGACTTCAAGATTGAGCCGGCGCTTGCGACCGAGTGGAAACTTGTTGATGAAAAAACATGGCGTTTCACCCTGCGCAAAGGTGTGAAGTTCCACGACGGTGCTGAGTTTACCGCTGACGATGTCGTTGCATCTTTCACGCGCGCTTCGGATGCCACCTCGCCATTGCGCGGCAATATTCCGGTTTTTGCGGGCGTGAAGAAGGTCGATGATTACACCGTCGATCTGAACGTCACCGCGCCCACCTCGCTTTTCCTCAACGACATCACCAATATCTTCATCTTCAATGCCAAGTGGTTGAAAGATAACAACAGCGAAAAGCCGACCGACTTCGCTTCCAAGGTCGATGGCTACACGACGATGCATACCAACGGCACCGGCCCGTTCAAGCTTGAGAGCCGCGTTCCCGATAGCAAAACGGTTCTTGTCGCGAACGATTCCTGGTGGGATCAGAAAAAACACAATCTCGATCGCATCGAATTCGTGCCGATTGCCTCGGCCGCAACCCGCGTTGCAGCTTTGCTCTCCGGCGAAATCGACCTGATCGATTCCGCGCCGATCCAGGATCTGCCGCGTCTGGAATCCTCGCCCAACATCACGGTGAAGAAGCGCACCGAGCTGCGCACGCTGTTCATCGGCTTCAATCGCCGCGAAAAGCTGGAAGACGGCAAGCCCAACCCCTTCAACGATCTTCGCGTTCGCCAGGCATTCGAGGCCTCGATCGATCGTGATCTCATCAACAAGAAGGTCATGCGCGATCTTGCAAGACCGTCCGGCTCGCTTATTGCGCCTGAGATTGCGGGTTACGCCAAGTCGCTTGATACCTATCAGCCTGCCGATCCGGCAAAGGCGCAGAAGCTGCTTGCCGATGCAGGTATGAAGAACCTTGCATTCACCTATACCTGCATGAATGACGAAAGCATCAACGAGGAAGACATCTGCTCCGGCGTTGCCAACATGCTCAAGCGCGGCGGGTTCCAGCCGACAATCGACATCGCCCCGCGTTCGGTACAGTCTCCCAAGCGCAATGGTGGCAAGGCCGATGTCTTCAACCTTAGCTGGGCGAACGAGCCCACGCTCGATGCCTTCTCGTTCCTGTCGCAGATCCTGTCGACCCGCAAGGGCGCGATGGGCGTATCCAACTATGGCGGCTGGTCTAACCCCGAGATCGACAAGCTGGTGGATCAGGCAGCACACGAGCAGGACAATACCAAGCGTCTCGCGCTTGAAGAAGCTGCATTGAAAATAGCCAAGGACGAGACGATGCTTGTTCCGCTGCACCAGCAGCCCATCGCCTGGGCCATGCTCGGAAAGGTCAAGAGCGTTGATTTCCGCGCCGACAACAAGCCGCGCCACTGGCTGACTCAGGTCGGCAAGTAATCCGGAATATCAGGGAGGCATTGGGCATTTCGCTGAACGCCTCCCTGAATGCTCCGCTGCCGGTGCAATTGTTGACAATGTTACGGGCGCATGCGGCCCGTACCCCGTCTCTTGCAAAAATGGGCAAACCTGCCTGCCTTTTGGCCACGGGTTTGCATCCGAGAGGTTACAATGCTGGTTTTCATCATCAAGCGTATGGGAAATGCCATTCTGGTCATGCTTTCCGTCGCGCTTATTGCATTTCTCATTTTCAGGCTTGCCGGAGACCCGGTCGAGCTGATGGTGGGGGAGCAGACGTCGCAGGAAGATCGCGCCGCCTTGCGTGAGCGTCTTGGTCTTAACGACAGTCTGCCAACGCAATATCTGCGGTTTGTCAAAGATGCCGCCCAGGGCAATTTCGGCGTTTCCTATCGCAACGGCCAGCAGGTGCTGCCGCTGATCGCGGAGCGGTTTCCAGCCACGCTGGAACTGGTTCTGGTGGCCACGATCATATCGCTTGTCGTCGGCCTGCCGCTTGGGGTGCTGACGGCGATCAGGCGCGGAAAGTGGTATACGGAGGGCCTGCAATTCCTGTCGATTGTCGGCGTCTCGCTGCCAAGCTTTGTTGTCGGCATTCTGCTTATTCTCGTCTTTTCGGTCAGCCTCGGCTGGGCGCCGGCCTTTGGTCGCGGTGATGTGGTGCAGCTCGGCTGGTGGTCCACCGGCCTGCTCACCTCATCGGGGCGTGCCGCACTCATTCTGCCTGCCATCGCGCTCTCGCTTTACCAGATCACGCTCGTCATGCGTCTGGTCCGCGCTGAGATGCTGGAGGTGCTGCGGTCCGATTTCGTGAAGTTCGCCCGTGCACGCGGCATTCCCCGCTGGCGCATTTATTTCCGCCATGCGCTGCGCAACTGTCTTATGCCTGTTGTGACGCTGACGACGATGAATGTCGGTTCGCTCATCGCTTTTGCGCTCATCACCGAGACGGTGTTTCAGTGGCCGGGCATGGGCATGCTGTTCATACAGGCGGTGACGTTTCTCGATATCCCCGTCATGGCGGCCTATCTCTGCATCATTTCCTTCATCTTCGTTGTCCTCAACACGTTCGTCGACATTGCCTATGCGGTGATCGATCCGCGTCTGCGCACTGCGCGCTAACCGAAGGGAGCCGGTTTCATGGCCACAGACCTTCCGCAAACGGCAAAACCTGCCCGCCCGTCGCTCATCAAGCGCATACGCAACAGCGATCTCTACTGGTCGTTCAGCCACAGCAGATCGGCCAAGATCAGCGCGCTGATCCTTGCAGTCCTCATCCTCGCCGCCGTTTTCGCGCCCCTGATCGCACCGCAGAACCCTTATGACGGCGCTTCGCTCGACATGTGGAAGGCCGAACTGCCGCCGGTGTGGCAGGAGGGCGGCGAATGGCCCTTTCTGCTCGGCACGGATACGCAAGGGCGCGACATGCTCTCCGCTATCCTCTACGGCACGCGCATATCGATCGTCATCGGTGTCGCCTCGGTGGCGCTTTCTCTGGTCATCGGCATGACTGCCGGGCTTGTGGCCGGTTATTTTGGCGGTTTTGCCGATAATCTCCTGATGCGCATCGGCGATATCACGCTCTCCATTCCGACAATTCTGGTGGCAATTCTCGTCTCCACGGTCGTCAGACAGATGCTTCCGGACAATCTTCGCGAGGTCGGCGCATCTGCCGTACTCATTCTCGCCATCGCGCTTTCCGCCTGGGTGCAATATGCGCGCACCGTGCGTGCCCAAGCGATTGTCGAAACCGGCAAGGACTATGTGCAGGCGGCGAAGCTGATCGGCGTTCCCGCGCGCCGCATCATGGCAAACCATATTCTGCCCAATACGCTGACGCCGATCATGGTTGCCGCCACGCTCAACTTCGGCATGGCGATCCTGACCGAAGCGACGTTGTCGTTCCTCGGCATCGGCATGCCACCCAGCCAGCCGTCGCTCGGAACGCTGATCCGCATCGGCAACCAGTTCCTGTTTTCCGGTTCCTGGTGGATCGTGTTGTTTCCCGTTTTCCAGCTCTGCCTGCTCGTCGTCACCGTCAACCTTCTGGGTGACTGGCTGCGCGATGCGCTCAATCCGAAACTGAGGTGAGTTCCATGTACAATCTTCTGCTCCGCAACGTCAGGCCCATGGCGGGCGACACCTGCGATATTCTGGTAAGACAGGGAAAGATTGCCGGTTTTGGAAAGTTCGAGGCCGAACCCGGCATGGCGGTCGAGGATGGCAACGGTGCAATCGTCGCGCCCGGTCTCATCGATGCACACACCCATCTCGACAAGACGACATGGGGCATGCCCTGGCATGAGAACAACCGTGCCGCCATCCTGCGCGGACGGATCGATTTCGAGCGCGAGAACCGCACCCAGATCGGTATCGATCCGCACCGCCAGTCCATGCGCCACGCCATCGGCCTTGCTGCAAACGGCGGCACGCATATCCGCAGCCATGTGGATATCGATCCGACCCACGGCCTGAAGCTTGTTGAAGGCATATGGGAAACACGTGAGAAGCTGAAAGGCATCATCGACATCGAGGTCGTTGCCTTTCCGCAGTCCGGCGTCATGGTCATGCCCGGCACGGTGGAGTTGCTGGACGAGGCCCTGAAACAGGGTTGCGAAGTCCTTGGCGGCATCGATCCCTGCGGCATCGATCGCGATCCCAAAGGCCAGCTCGATATTCTCTTTCAACTCGCGGTCAGGCACGGCGTGCCGATCGACATTCATCTGCATGAGTCTGCCGATCTCGGCGCCTTCACGATGGAGCTGATCTTCGAGCGTATTCGTGCCAATGGCATGGAAGGCAAGGTCGCAATCAGCCACGCCTTTGCGCTGGGCATGAATGATTACATCAGGGTCGGCAAGCTGATCGATGAAATCGCCCGGCTCGATGTGGCGATCCTGACGACAGGCGCGCCCTCGGCAACCGTGCCGTCGGTCATGCGGCTGAAGGAAGCCGGCGTTCGCGTTGGCGGCGGTTGTGACGGCATTCGCGATACCTGGGGACCTTGGGGCCAGCCGGATATGCTCGATCGGGCCAAGATCATCGGCATGAAGAACGGCTTGCGCTCGGATATCGAGCTTGCGCATGTCCTCCATGTCGTCTCGCAGGGCGGTGCCGATGTCATGGGCCTCAAGGATTACGGTCTTGAGGTTGGCTGTGCCGCAGACTTCACGCTGCTGACGGGCGAAACATTGGCCCATGCCGTTGTCGATGTCGCGCCGCGGCCGCTGGTCGTAAAGGGCGGACGCGTGACCGCCAGAGGCGGCAAGGCGGTGGTGGAGGCGCCATGATGAACAATCCGCTACAGTCTATCGCTCTCGGTGAACGCCCCTCCGGTCGCACGCTGCTCACCGCGAGCTGGGTGGTCGGTCATAAGGACGGGTCTCACCGGCTGTTGAAAAACGGCGAAGTGGTTTTCGAGAACGGCGAAATCCTTTTTGTCGGCCATGGCTTTCCGGGCGAGGTCGCGCGCCGCGTCGATTTCGGCAATGCCCTGATCAGCCCCGGCCTGATCGACCTCGATGCGCTTTCCGATTTCGATACGACTATTTTGGGGATCGACAATCACCCCGGCTGGGCGAAGGGCCGTGTATGGCCGCGCTCCTATGTCGAGGCCGGTCCTTACGAGATGTATTCCGAGGATGAGCTCGCCTTCCAGAAACGTTTCGCCTTTGGCCAGCTTCTCCTCAACGGCATCACCACGGCGGCACCCATTGCCTCGCTGTTTTATCGTGAATGGGGAGAAACGGTCGCTGAATTCGAGGCTGCGGCCGATGCTGCCGGCGAACTTGGTCTCCGGGTCTATCTCAGCCCCGCCTTCCGCTCCGGCGGCATGGTGCTGGAAGAGCCGGGACGCATGGTGCCCGTGTTCGATGAGGAGCGCGGTCTTCAGGGGCTGAAGGAAGCAGTGTCGTTCATCGAACGGCAGACCGGAAGACACGGCGACCTCGTCCGCGGCCTTCTGGCACCTGATCGGGTAGAAACATCGACGCTCACCCTGCTCGAAAGAACCGATGCCGCCGCCCGTGATCTCGGCTGCAAATTCCGGCTGCACATGGCGCAGGGTACCATGGAGGTCGATACGGTTCGCAAGCTGCATGGCTCAACCGCGCCGGTGTGGCTCGCCAAGGCAGGCCTGCTAAGCGACCGCCTTATCGCGCCGCATGCCACCAATGCGACGCAGGAAGATCTGGCGCTCTATGCGGAAAACGGCGTGTCGATCGTCCACTGTCCGCTGGTGTCGGCCAGAAGCGGCAGTACGCTGTCGTCCTTCTCCGCGTGCCGGCAGCTTGGAATAAACATTGCGATGGGCACCGATACGGCGCCCGCCGACATGCTGATGAACCTGCTTGTCGGTCTCATAACCTGCCGCATCAATGACGGTGCTCCCGATAAGATCCGCTCGGCCGATCTGTTCGACGCCGCCACGCTCGGCGGCGCTCGGGCGCTGGGTCGCTCCGATCTCGGACATCTTTCCAGGGGTGCGCGCGCCGATATCGCGGTCTTCGATCTGGATGACACGGTCATGGCACCGAGCCTCGATCCGATCACGACGATTGTCACCGGCGGTTCGGGCAAAATCACGCGCGCCGTGTTTGTTGATGGCCGTCTCTCCATGCGGGAAAGACAGGTCGCGAACATCGATATGGCGCATGCCCGCATTCAGGCGCAGGCACAGTTCGATGGGCTGATCGCGAAATATCCCGAGCGAAGCTGGGCCAATCCGCCCGTTTCGGAAATCTTCCCCCCGAGCTACCCGGTGGAGGTGAATACCAATGGATGACATGAACCAGTCGGTTATCGATGTCCGCAATTTGAAAGTCGAGTTTCCCGGCCGCCGGGGAACGGTGACGGCACTTTCGGATATCAGCCTTTCCATCCGCCCCGGCGAAATACTCGGTGTGGTCGGGGAGTCCGGTGCCGGAAAATCCATGACCGGCCTTGCGATACAGGGCCTGCTCGAAAAACCGGGCCGCATCGCGGATGGCGAAATATGGCTTGGGTCGCGTCGTATCGATCAACTCGATGACAGGGCGATGGAAAGCATCCGTGGCCGGGAAATCGGCGCGATTTTTCAGGATCCGCTCACCTCGCTCAATCCGCTGTTCACGGTTGGCGCGCAGCTTGTGGAGACAATCCGCCAGCATCTGCCGCTTTCGAAAAGGGATGCAAAGGCACGCGCAGTCCAGCTTTTGCGTGATGTCGGTATTCCATCTCCGGAAGAGCGCGTCGATCACCATCCGCATCAATTCTCCGGTGGTATGCGCCAGCGCGTCGTCATAGCGCTCGCACTTGCGGCGTCGCCGAAACTGATCATCGCCGACGAACCGACGACGGCGCTTGACGTGTCGATCCAGGCGCAGATCATCTCGCTGCTGCGCAAGCTCTGCAAGGAAAAGCAGACGGCTGTCATGCTAGTCACCCATGATATGGGCGTCATTGCCGAGGCAGCGGACCGCGTTGCCGTGCTTTATGCCGGCAGGCTGATAGAGGTGGGGCCGGTCGAACAGGTTCTCCATGCGCCTAGGCACCCCTATACGCAGGGCCTGATGGCCTCCATTCCTTCGCTCGGCGCGCGAGTGGAACGGCTCAACCAAATCGACGGGGCCATGCCGCGTCTCGACGCCATCCCGCCCGGATGCGCCTTCAATCCGCGCTGCGGCTTCTCAGGACCGCGCTGTCTTCGCGAGCGGCCGGAACTGGAAGCGGTGGGTAATGGCGCCAGCGCTTGCTGGATGAATGCAGGAGGTACAGCATGAACACGCCCGTTGAAAGAACACCCGCATTGACGGTCAAGGGCCTCACCAAGACCTTTGATGTCTCTGCCCCCTGGCTTAATCGGGTCATTGAGCGGAAGCCACGGCAATTCGTCCAGGCCGTAAACGACATCGATTTTAAGGTTCCGGCGGGTGGCTGTCTCAGCATCGTCGGAGAAAGCGGTTGCGGCAAGTCCACGGTTGCCCGTCTGGTGACCGGGCTGTTCCGGCCAAGCGCGGGTGATTTCCACTTCGCCAAGGGTCGCAAGGATACACCGCTTTCGGCGCAGATGATCTTTCAGGACCCCTATGCCTCGCTCAATCCGCGCTGGCGGGTGAAGAATATCATTGCCGAACCCATCCGCGAACTGAAACTTCGTGCGACCCGGGCCGAGACCATGGAACGGGTGGAGGAACTGTTGCTGACGGTTGGTCTGTCTGCTTCGGACGGCGAAAAGTTTCCGCATGAATTTTCAGGCGGCCAGCGTCAGCGCATCTCCATTGCCCGCGCTTTGGCAAGTGAGCCCGAGTTTCTGGTCTGTGACGAGCCTACATCGGCACTCGATGTATCGGTGCAGGCGCAGGTGCTGAACCTGATGCGACGCCTTCAGGACGAGTTGGGGCTGACCTATCTGTTCATCAGCCATGACATGAGCGTGGTTCGCCACATGTCGGATCGCATCGCGGTCATGTATCTTGGCCGCATTGTGGAGGAGGGCGACACGGAGGAGCTGTTCGCCCGCCCGCGTCACCCCTATACCCAGCTTCTGCTGCAGACCATTCCCAATATCGACGCGCCGCGCCGTGACCGGGAACTGGTTGCCGGTGAAGTTCCAAGCCCGCTCAAACCGCCATCGGGATGCACGTTTCATCCGCGTTGCCCGCTTGCAACGGCGCGCTGTTCGGCGGAGGTGCCAAAGGTGCGCACGCTTGCCGGCGGCACACGTGTCGCCTGCCATCTCGTGGCGGACGAAGAAGAGCTGGTTGTGAAGGAAAGAGAACTCGTCTGACCGTCGGGTCAGGCGAGTGCGGCGCGCAGATCGTGGGAAAGGTCGCGGATTTCGCTGAGATCGAGTTCCGCTTCCACATGTTCCAGATGGTGGGTCATCAGATGCGTGGCTTTCGCCGGGTCGTTATTGGCAATCGCATCGACGATTTCCGCATGCTCGTCCGGTCCGCAATTGAAGCGGTCGGTGTTGCGGTAAACGGCGGTGATGAGAGAGGAACGCGAAATGAGGTCGCGCATGGTGGTGAACAGGAAATCGGAACCGGCCGTTTCCGCAAGCAGCAGATGGAACCCGCCGGAGAGCTTGATGATATCGGTGGTGATGTTGTGAGCATTGGCCACGCGCTCCTTGGCGACATGGTCGCGAAGCCTTTTCAGATCGGCCTTGGTGGCCGATTTGCACAGACGTTCAACGACACATTGCTCCACGGTACGGCGCACGAAGAACACGTCTCTGGCTTCTTCGACCGATGGTTTCGAAACGAAGGCGCCGCGATTGGGAACGATGGTGACGAGACCGTCGCGCTCCAGAACGGACAGGGCCTGACGGATACGTGCACGGCTGACACTGAAAATTGTCGCCAGCTGTTCTTCCTTCAGCTGCACGCCGGGACGCAGCCGCCGCTCAGCGATGGACAGCCAGACTTTCTCGACAATTTGCTGTGTGGACTGGCCGTTCTGCTCGGTCATTTTGTTCGCTCTCCATTAGGGTTAGAAAAGCGTGATGCCGCCGAAAAAGTCAACTGTTTCAACAGGGTTTTGGTTGCATAATTGTCAACAATATGAAACAATATTGTATACTATAAACGGGACAATGTCATGGAATTCGACTTCACCACGCTTGAGCCACAGAGCCGCTATCGGTTGCTGACGAATTTTATTGGTCCACGGCCGATAGCGCTTGTCACGACCCGCTCGGAAGCGGGCCGCAACAATGCAGCGCCGATGAGCTTTTTCAACGTCTTCTCCCATGATCCGCCCATCGTTGTTCTCGGAATCCAGCCGCGTCTGAATGGCGAGGAGAAGGACACGATGGCCAATATTCGCCGCACCGGCGAGTTTGTCGTCAACATGGTCGATATGACTATTTCCGAACATATGCTTGTCTGCGGCCTCGGTTTCGACAGCGAGGTCGACGAACTTTCCATGGCGCAGCTGACGCCGACGCCCTGCAACAAGATCGATGCAAGCTTTGCAGCGGAATCGCCCTGCGCCTTCGAGTGCCGGGTGGAGCGTCTGATCGATTATCCGCGCCGGACGCTGGTGCTGGGGGAGGTAGTGCACATGCATGTCCACAGGGACTGCCTCGACAAGGAGGGGCATTATGTCGATCCGGACCGATACCAGCCGATCGCACGCCTCCATGCCGACAATTACATTACCTCGGATCGCCAGTTCGTCTTGAAGGCGCCACCCATTACCGACTTCATCAAGCCAGATGGCAAGTGACAGTCCCGAAAGGCTGACCTGAATGCATATTCGTCTGATCAACCCGAACTCAACCGCCTCGATGACGGCGCAGGCGCTCGAGAGCGCCTTGCGCGTCAGGCAGGCGGATACGAAGATTTCCGCTGCAAACCCTGTCGATACGCCGGTCAGTATCGAAGGCGGGGCCGATGAGGCGCTGGCTGTTCCCGGCATGCTGGAGGAAATCCGCAAGGGTGAGCGGCTGGGCGTCGATGCCTATGTCATTGCCTGCTTTGATGATCCGGGCCTGCATGCGGCGCGTGAAGTCGCGCGTGGTCCCGTGATCGGCATCTGCCAGGCCGGTATTCAGGTGGCGATGACGATCAGCCGCCGCTTTTCCATCATCACAACGCTGCCGCGCTCCATCCCCATTATCGAAGATCTCGTCGATAGCTACGGTGCACAGCGGCATTGCCGCAGGGTTCGTGCCATCAATCTGCCGGTGCTGGGTCTTGAAGAGGATCCGCTTGCAGCCGAGGCGATGTTGATCCGCGAAATCGAAGCGGCCAAGAAAGAAGATGCGGCAGAAGCCATCATCCTCGGTTGCGCCGGCATGTCCGCACTGTGCGACAGGCTGCGCGAGGCAACCGGCGTCCCTGTCATCGATGGTGTCACGGCCGCCGTCAAGCTGGCCGAAGCCCTGGTGGGTGCGGGTTACGTGACATCCAAGGTCAATGCCTATGATTATCCGCGGGTGAAAGAAACCAAGCTCGTCGCCTGACCGGGAAAGGCGGGTGCGGCAAAGCGCCTCCACGGCGTTTGCGACAAAGCCCGCCTCGCTCTAGTGTCTGCTTTCGCGCCGGTCCGCAGAATGGCCGCGCGGGATGGGAGGCAGGATGATCGACAAGCTGGAGTTTTTCATTGCACTTGCGCGCGCGGAGCATTTCGGGCGGGCCGCGGAGGAGTGCGGCATCTCGCAGCCGACGCTGTCTGCGGCAATCCGGCAACTGGAAGATCAGCTCGGTGTCGTGCTCGTCGTGCGCGCGGCCCGATATCAGGGCCTGACGCCGGAGGGGCAGCGGGTGCTCGAATGGGCAAGGCGCATCGTTGCCGATACACGTACCATGCGGGAGGAAATGCGGGCTGCGCGTAAAGGTCTCGCCGGCCATATCCGGCTGGCCGTCATCCCCACCGCTCTCGCCATGGTGCCCAGGCTCACCGAACCCTTTCAGGCTCGTCACCCGGCAGTCACGTTTTCCGTCACCTCCCGCACGTCGTTGCAGGTTCTCAGCCAGATCGAAAATCTCGAAATCGACGCGGGAATCACCTATCTCGACAACGAACCTCTGGGCCGGGTAACGACGGTTCCGCTTTACTCGGAGCGATATCACCTGATTGCGGCTGCAGGCACGCCCCTTGCCGATCAAGAGAGCGTGACCTGGAAGCAGGTTTCGGGTCTTCGGCTTTGCCTATTGACTTCCGACATGCAAAACCGCCGCATTATCAACAAGCACATGGCCGAAGCGGGTGTTGAAGCGAAACCCACGCTCGAATCCAATTCGATGATTGTACTGTTTTCCCATATCCGAACCGGACAATGGACTTCAATTATGCCGCGTAACATCGCGGAATCGTTTGGTTTTCCAAAACAGATTCGAATGATCCCGATTGTCGAGCCCGATGCCGAGCATCTTGTCGGCCTCATCGCCACCTATCGTGAACCGCATACGCCACTTGTTTCCGCACTGCTGCATGAGGCCCGATTGCGCGTCGCGGCCTCCGCTTTTGATAGAAATTTCCTATCGACTGACGGAAAGACGATATTGACCTGATCTTGCTCCGCTCGCCATTCTTTCGCCATCAGGCAGCGCGGCGCGCCGGATAAGGATGTGGAGGTCCTCCGGTTGAAACGCCCGCCACCTGTCGGTTTGGGAGGACTGGCTCATGAATATTCGTGCTGTCGCCGCAGATGAGGCGACGCGTGTGCAGGCTATCATTGACGACTGTCTGCATATGGAAGGGCCAATGCTGCCCATCCTGCACAGGGTGCAGGAAGAATTCGGCTATGTGCCTGATAGCGTCAAACAGGTGATCGCCCTGGCCCTCAACGTATCGCGTGCCGAAGTGCATGGTGTTGTGAGCTTCTATCCCGATTTCCGCGACCATCCCGGCGGGCGTCATGTGCTGAAGCTCTGTCGGGCCGAGGCTTGCCAGTCGATGGGCTGCGAGTCTCTTGCCGACACCATCAAGGGGAAACTTGGTCTCGACTGGCACCAGACGGCAAAGGATGGCTCGGTCACACTCGAGCCGGTCTTCTGTCTCGGGCTCTGCGCCCAGGCACCCGCGCTGATGCTGGATGGCGAGGTTCATGCCAGAGTGGATGAGCACTGTCTTGGCGACATTCTGGCGGAGGTGCGTCGATGAGCGTGACCGTTTTCGTACCTTGCGATTCCGCAGCACTCGCCGTTGGTGCCGACCGCGTTGCCGAAGCAATCCAGGGTGGGGCCGCGGCCCGCAATCTTGATATTCGCCTTGTCCGCAACGGTTCGCGCGGCCTGCTCTGGCTTGAAGTGCTGGTAGAGGTCGACACCCATCATGGCCGCGTTGCTTATGGACCAGTCAAAGCTTCTGATGTTTCCGGGCTGTTCGATGCGGATTTTCTTGGTGGCGGCGATCATGCGCTCTGTCTTGGGCTGACCGAAGAAATCCCTTTCCTGAAGGCTCAGACGCGCCTGACGTTTGCGCGCTGCGGCGTGACCGATCCGCTTTCGCTGGAAGACTACCGTGCCAACAAGGGCATGAAGGGGCTGGAGAGAGCCGTTGCACTCACCCCCTCGGAGATCGTCAAACAGGTCACCGATAGCGGCCTTCGCGGACGGGGTGGCGCCGGTTTTCCGACCGGTATCAAGTGGAAAACCGTGGCGGATGCCACCGCTGATCAGAAATACATCGTCTGCAATGCGGATGAGGGCGACAGCGGCACCTTTGCCGACCGCATGATCATGGAAGGCGATCCCTTTGTCCTTATTGAGGGCATGGCGATTGCCGGCCTCGCGGTTGGTGCAACGAAGGGCTACATCTACACCCGCTCCGAATATCCCCATGCCCTTAGGACGATGGAAAAGGCCATCGACATTGCCCGGCGAGAAGGGGTGATCGGCGCGTCTGTGCTGGGTTCGGGTCGCGCGTTCGATCTCGAGGTGCGTATGGGCGCCGGAGCCTATGTATGCGGTGAGGAAACCTCGCTGCTCAACAGTCTCGAAGGCAAGCGCGGCACGGTGCGCGCCAAGCCGCCGCTTCCCGCCCTGCAGGGGCTGTTCGGCAAGCCGACGGTAGTCAACAATGTCATTTCTCTCGCTTCGATCCCTGTGATCATGGATCGCGGCGCGGCGTTCTACCGGGATTTCGGCATTGGTCGTTCGCACGGCACGATCCCGATCCAGCTTGCCGGAAACATCAGACATGGCGGGCTTTACGAGACCGCTTTCGGTCTGCCGCTCGGGCAATTGGTCAACGAAATCGGTGGCGGCACCATTACTGGCCGGCCGGTCAAGGCGGTTCAGGTCGGCGGCCCATTGGGCGCTTATTTCCCGGTGTCGCTGTTTGATACGCTGTTCGACTACGAAGCATTTACCGCTGCAGGCGGCCTGATAGGTCATGCCGGCATCGTCGTCTTTGACGACACCGCCGATATGCTGCGCCAGGCGCGTTTTGCCCTGGAATTCTGTGCCGTCGAAAGTTGCGGAAAGTGTACGCCATGCCGGATCGGTTCGACACGCGGTGTCGAGACGGTCGACAAGATTTCCCTTGGAATAGAAGCAGAGCGAAATACGGCGCTGCTTGAGGATCTCTGCGAAACCATGAAGTTCGGTTCGCTCTGCGCGCTAGGCGGTTTCACGCCTTATCCCGTGATGAGCGCGCTCAGGCACTTCCCGCAGGATTTTGCACCCATCCCACGTGTCGAAGCGGCGGAGTAAGACCATGGCCCTTATATCTGAAATCGACTACGGAACACCAAAATCCACCTCGACAGAGATGGTCACGCTAACGATAGACGGCCGCGAGATCACCGTGCCGGCGGGAACGTCGATCATGCGTGCTTCGAGAGAAGCGGGCATCGATGTTCCCAAACTCTGCGCGACCGACATGGTCGATGCCTTCGGTTCCTGTCGCCTCTGTCTCATCGAGGTGGAGGGCCGCAATGGCACCCCCGCCTCCTGCACCACGCCAGTGGCGGCCGGTCTTGTCGTCCACACCCAGACGGAACGCCTGAAGCAGATCCGCAAGGGCGTGATGGAGCTTTATATCTCCGACCACCCGCTCGACTGTCTCACCTGCGCCGCAAATGGCGACTGTGAATTGCAGGATATGGCTGGCGCCGTCGGCCTGCGTGACGTGCGTTACGGCTATGATGGCGACAACCATGTGAAGGCCCGTGCCGGCGATGGCGACCTCAACGCCAACTGGATGCCCAAGGACGAGAGCAACCCGTATTTCACCTACGATCCGTCGAAGTGCATCGTCTGTTCCCGCTGCGTGCGCGCGTGTGAGGAAGTGCAGGGAACGTTCGCATTGACGATCGAAGGGCGCGGCTTTGAAAGCCGCGTTTCGCCCGGCGCGCACGAGGCATTTCTTGATTCCGAATGCGTTTCCTGCGGCGCCTGCGTGCAGGCCTGTCCGACGGCGACGCTGACTGAAAAATCGGTGATCGCCATTGGCCAGCCGGAACATTCGCTGGTCACCACCTGCGCTTATTGCGGCGTCGGCTGTTCGTTCAAGGCGGAGATGCGCGGAGAGGAGCTGGTTCGCATGGTGCCGTGGAAGGACGGTCAGGCAAACCGTGGCCATTCCTGCGTCAAGGGTCGCTTTGCTTATGGTTATGCCAGCCACCGCGACCGTATTCTCAACCCGATGGTCCGCGAAAAGATCAGCGACCCGTGGCGCGAAGTGACGTGGGACGAGGCATTTGCCCATGTCGCCTCCGAATTCCAGCGCATTCAGGGAACCTATGGCCGCGAATCTATCGGCGGCATCACCTCGTCTCGTTGCACCAATGAAGAGACCTTTCTGGTCCAGAAGCTCATCCGTGCCGGTTTCGGCAACAACAATGTCGATACCTGCGCCCGCGTCTGTCATTCGCCGACGGGGTACGGGTTGGGGCAGGCGTTCGGCACCTCTGCCGGAACGCAGAATTTCGATTCCGTCGAACATTCGGATGTTGTCCTCGTCATCGGCGCCAACCCGACGGACGGGCACCCGGTGTTCGGCTCACGCTTGAAGAAGCGGCTGCGCCAGGGCGCCAAGCTGATCGTCATCGATCCGCGCCGCATCGATCTCGTTCGCACGCCGCATGTGGAGGCGTCGTTCCATTTGCCGCTGAAGCCCGGAACGAATGTTGCGGTGCTGACAGCCCTTGCCCACGTCATCGTTACCGAAGGTTTGTTCGACGAGGCCTTCATCCGCGAGCGTTGCGACTGGTCGGAATTTGAGGACTGGGCCGCCTTCGTGGCCGAACCGCAGCATGGCCCGGAGGAAACAGAAAGCTTTACCGGCGTTCCCGCCGAGGAGCTGCGCGGTGCCGCCAGGCTGTTTGCCACGGGCGGCAATGGCGCAATCTATTACGGGCTTGGCGTTACCGAACACAGCCAGGGTTCCACGACGGTCATGGCGATTGCCAATCTGGCCATGGCGACCGGCAACATTGGTCGCCCCGGTGTCGGGGTCAATCCGTTGCGCGGCCAGAACAATGTGCAGGGTTCCTGCGACATGGGGTCTTTCCCGCATGAGCTTCCCGGTTATCGTCATATATCCGACGATGCCACCCGGGAAATATTCGAAAAGCTCTGGGGCGTTACCCTCAACAACGAGCCGGGGCTGCGCATCCCCAACATGCTGGATGCAGCCGTCGATGGCAGTTTCAAGGGCATCTACATTCAGGGCGAAGACATCCTCCAGTCGGACCCGGACACCAAGCATGTTTCAGCCGGTCTTGCCGCGATGGAATGTGTTGTCGTGCACGACCTGTTCCTGAACGAGACGGCGAACTACGCGCATGTCTTCCTGCCGGGTTCCACCTTCCTCGAAAAGGACGGAACCTTCACCAATGCCGAACGCCGCATCAATCGTGTGCGCAAGGTCATGTCGCCGAAAAACGGCTATTCGGATTGGGAGGTCACCCAGAAGCTGGCTCAGGCCATGGGGCTGAACTGGAACTATACGCACCCGTCGCAGATCATGGATGAAATCGCCGCGACGACGCCGAGCTTTGCCGGCGTTTCCTATGACTATCTGGAGAGCAGAGGCTCGGTGCAGTGGCCGTGTAACGAAAAATTCCCGGAAGGCTCGCCGATCATGCATGTGGACGGGTTCGTGCGCGGCAAGGGCAAGTTCATCCGCACCGAATATGTGGCGACGGACGAGCGTACCGGCCCGCGCTTTCCGCTGCTGCTCACCACCGGCCGCATTCTCTCGCAGTACAATGTCGGCGCGCAGACACGGCGCACCGAAAACGTCGTCTGGCATGAGGAGGATCGTCTCGAAATCCATCCGCATGATGCCGAACAGCGTGGCGTCAAGGATGGTGACTGGATCAAGCTCGCCAGCCGTTCGGGCGATACGACGCTGCGGGCGCTGATCACCGATCGCGTTGCGCCGGGGGTGGTCTATACCACCTTCCACCATCCGGGCACGCAGGCAAACGTCATTACCACCGACTACTCCGACTGGGCGACGAACTGTCCGGAATACAAGGTCACTGCAGTTCAGGTCTCGCCCTCGAACGGGCCGACCGAATGGCAGGAAGGATATGACGCGCTCAGCCGCCGTTCGCGGCGGATCGCAGGCAAGCTCGAGGCGGCCGAATAATCGGGGCCGGGGCAATCCCGGCCTTTTGAAAACGTGAACGTCGTCCGTCAGGCGGCGCGGGGAAACAGCCATGTTGCTTAATCACACCGACGAAAAACTGGTGAGAATGGCGAACCAGATCGCGACTTTTTTCCTTTCCCAGCCGGAGGATATCCGCGTTGAGGGGGTCGCCACCCACATTAACAAATTCTGGGAACCCCGTATGCGCAAACGGTTTTTCGAGATGGTTGATGCCGGTGCCGGGGAGTTTTTTCCGCTGGTGCTCGCAGCAGCGCTCAAGATCAAGAGGCCCGGGGTGCCCGCCGTCGATGCGGTCGGGCTTGGCAAGGATGCCACGGGAACGCCGGAGGGCAAGGGCGTTGCTGCGGGCGAGTCCTTGTCCGAACCGAGCATTCCCGAAACCACGTAAAGCCAGGCGGTAACACGCCGCAAACAGGTATTGCCGGATGGGGGACCTCCGGCGATCTCGGTAACGCCCGGTCGATGCGGCCAATGCGGGCGTATCATGGTTGTCCAGACATTCACGAGGGAGGTAGTGTCGATGGCAGTAGCAGGCGTATCTGCGGGAGGGCCGGCGCAAGCCGGGGTTCTGGACCGCGAACGGATCATAGCAAAACCGGGCTTCAACCGATGGCTGGTACCGCCGGCGGCTTTGGCCATTCACTTGTGTATCGGCATGGCCTACGGCTTCAGCGTCTTCTGGCTGCCGCTGTCCAAGGCATTGCCGGCAACGGACCCCAGTTGCTCCAGCCTTACCCTTGTCGGGGCGCTGTTCACCACCGAGTGCAACTGGCGTGTGGCCGATCTTGGCTGGATCTATACTCTCTTCTTCGTCCTGCTCGGATGCTCGGCGGCGATCTGGGGCGGTTGGCTGGAAAGGGTCGGGCCGCGCAAGGCCGGCTTCGTTTCCGCCTGCTGCTGGTGCGGCGGCATTCTGGTTGCAGCGCTTGGCGTGATGACGCATCAGCTCTGGCTGATGTGGGTCGGGGCAGGTGTCATTGGCGGCGTTGGTCTTGGTCTCGGTTACATCTCGCCGGTCTCGACATTGATCAAATGGTTTCCGGACCGGCGCGGCATGGCAACCGGCATGGCCATCATGGGCTTCGGCGGCGGCGCTATGATCGGCGCACCGCTTGCCAATCTGCTCATGAATACCTTCAAGACGGATACATCAGTCGGTGTCTGGCAAACGTTCGTCGTCATGGCATTGATCTATTTCGTCTTCATGATGGCGGGTGCCTTCGGTTACCGCATTCCACCGGCGGGCTGGCGTCCGGAAGGCTGGACGGCCCCGGCGGCCAAAAGTGCCATGATCACCAATCGTCACGTTCATCTGCGTGATGCGCACAAGACGAAGCAGTTCTGGCTCATCTGGGCGGTTCTGTGCCTCAACGTGTCAGCGGGTATCGGCGTGATCGGCATGGCATCGCCAATGTTGCAGGAGATTTTCGCGGGGTCGTTGATCGGTCTGCCCGGCGTTGGCTTTGCGGACCTCAATATCGAGCAGAAAGCATCGATCGCCGCCATCGCGGCCGGGTTCACCGGCCTGCTGTCGCTGTTTAACATCGGCGGCCGCTTCTTCTGGGCTTCCATGTCCGACAAAATCGGCCGCAAGAACACTTACTTCTGCTTCTTCGTGCTTGGCATCATTCTTTATGCGCTGGCCCCGACGCTGGCAACGATGGGTTCCAAGGCGTTCTTCGTTCTTGCCCTCGGCATCATCCTGTCGATGTATGGCGGCGGCTTTGCAACCATTCCCGCCTATCTTGCCGACATATTCGGCACGCAGTTCGTCGGCGCGATCCATGGCCGCCTGCTGACGGCATGGGCAACGGCGGGTATCGCCGGGCCTGTTGTCGTCAACTATATCCGCGAAGCACAGATTGCGGCTGGTGTCGCGCCGGGTCCCGCACTCTATACCAGCACCATGTACATCCTGGCGGGGATGCTCGCGATCGGCCTCATCGCCAACGCGTTTGTCCGGCCGTTGCCGGAGAAATGGTTCATGTCCGATGCTGAGGTCGCAGCACTTCAGGCCAAGACCGCCGCCGCCAATGCAGGGCCCACCGGTTCCTTCGGTATCGGCAGGGGTGGCTTGGACGCCAAGGCCGCACTGGCCTGGGCAGCCGTCGGCATACCGCTTCTCTGGGGCGTGTGGGTCACGGTCAAAAGCAGCCTTGTGCTGTTTGGCTGATTGCAACAAACATCAGATGGTCCGGGCAGCCCTGTGGCTGCCCGGATTTGTTTTCAGGCCTTGAGTGACAGGCGGGCATTCTCGAAGGGCAGGCCGTCATCGTCAGTCGACCTGCGCGAGACTTCAAGGAAGCCGAGCGAACGGTAAAACCGCATCGCCTGCTCATTGGCGGTATAGACCTCAAGCGACAATTCACCCTTGAGATCAAGCGCGTGGGCGATGAGCCTGCGCCCGATACCCTTGCCCTGTTGTGCCGGTGCGACGAACAGGCCTCCGATGAAACTGTCGAGCAGGCTGATGAAGCCGACAGGGTCGCCGGCCTGCGCCGCGACGAAAGTATCCGATAACGGCAGATAGGTATCTTCGATCAGTCTTTGCTGCTCGCGCAAACGCTGCGTGCCGATAAAGGGATGTGCCAGCAGCGAGGCATCGAGCCAGATGCGTGACAGGATTTGCGTATCCGCTGCCGCGTCAAAGGGCCGGATGTCGATAGATTTGATATTCATGGAAATTCCGCAGAATTAGACATGCCAACGGGTCAGCTCCGTTTTCAGAGCCGGCTGAAACCGCGATGGGCGGTCAGATTTTCAACCTCTGCGCATAAATCTCCCTGCTTCGAAACCTGTATTTACCGCTGCTGCGCAGCAGGGTCAACAAAGGGAGAGGCGGGGCTTTCCTCAAGATCCTGCCGGCAGGGTCAGCGAACAGGTAAGCCCGCCATGTTCGCCGCGCTCCAGCCTGATGCTGCCGCCATGAAGCTCGACAAGTTCCTTGACGATGGTAAGACCGAAGCCGTCACCCGGAACGGTCTCGTCCATGCGTCTGCCCGGCTGGAAAGCCTCGGAAATGCGGGCATCCTCGATGCCAGGTCCATTGTCCGAGATCACGATCCAGACGTCGCGTCCGGTCTTTTTCGCGGAAATACGAACCGCGCTTTTTGCCCATTTGAATGCGTTGTCGATGATATTGCCAACGATCTCGTCCAGATCCTCAGGTGTGATCTGCAATAGCAACTCTGAGTCCACATCGACCGTTGCGACAATCCCCCGGTCGGCATGAATACGCGACATGATATCAACGATATCGTTGATCCTCGGTTTGAGCGCGGTCACCGTGGCCGTGCCGCCTGCTGCGGTCTTGCGGGCTCTTGCCAGATGGTGGCGGATGCGCTGGTCGATCCTGTCCACCAGCGCACGCATTTCGCGATCCGGGTCGTTGGTTTCGTTGAGCGCAAGGTAGAGGCTTGTCACGGGGGTTTTCAGACCATGGGCGAGATTTGCAAAGTGCAGACGTGTTTCCGCAAGCCTCTCGCTATTCTGCTCCACGAGACGGTTGATTTCGCCCGAGGCGGGACGCAGTTCCTCGACATCCGCCTCCGGCAACCTGTCGAGTGTGCCTGCCGAAATCGAGGAAATATCGGCGGTGAGTTGCCGCAGTGGTCGCAGACCATATCTGACCTGCAGGAAGATACCGCCGACGAGGCTCGCGCCCAAGAGGGTCATGGCAGGTATCAACCACAGAAGCGCGCTGCGGGCGGGTGCAACCAGCGCGAACTGCGGCGCAGTGGCAGTGATTTCGACGAGGCGCTGTCCAACCATGGTTTGAATGGATCTGAGATAGAGCTCCTCGCCGTGAAAATCGGCATTCGCGCCGGGACGAGGGCCGTGGCCCATCATTTTGCGCCATTCGAACGGGGAGGGCGGGTTGGTTATGGTTTGCCCCGCGAGCGACCGAGAGACGATAGCTACACCCTCGCCGGTGATCTGCCAGTACCAGCCGGAGCCGCGCCTGTCGAATGGCGGGCCGTCCAGCGCGGCGTTGAGTGTCACGCCGCCGCTTGCGCTGCCGGAGAGCGCGCTCCGCAATCCCTCTATCTGCGTGTCGAGCCGTTGGTCGATCTGTTCACGCACCACGCCGGCAACGATGAGATAGAGTATGATCGAGGCGACGATCACGGTCGCGGTGACGAAAACCACGGAAAAAACCGTGAGGCGGCGCGAGATCGACGAACCCGGAATGGCCGACAACTCCCTCATGGCTCTGCCTTCAGCATGTAACCGCGCCCGCGAACGGTCTCTATATGCCCGGCACCGATCTTGCGTCGCAGGCGGGCAATGATCACTTCGATGGAATTGGAATCCACTTCCGCATCGCCCTCATAGACCCGTTCGATGAGTTCGCGACGGTCTACCACCACTTCCTTGCGCAGGATGAGGCAGGAGAGGACCCGCCACTCCAGCGCGGTCAGCTTCAACGGCAAGCCGTCCTGTTCGAAGGTTCCGAGCTGCGCATCGAAGATGAGCGAACCGCAGGTGATGGCGGAGGCGGCGTGGCCGGTGGCGCGGCGAACGAGTGCACGCAGCCGCAGCACCAGTTCTTCTACCTTGAACGGCTTGGTGAGAAAATCGTCTGCTCCCGCTTTGAAACTCGCCACCTTGTCCGGCCATCCGTCACGCGCGGTCAAAACGAGCACGGGCAGGTTCCGCTGCGCCGACCGCCATGATTTCAGAACCGATACGCCATCGATTTTCGGTAATCCCAGATCGAGAACGGCCACGTCGTAAAGTTCGGTAAGCCCGGCATGTTCGGCATCCTCGCCATTCTGCGCGATGTCGACGACAAAATTTTCCGCCCGCAGGCTGGTTGCGATGCGCCGGGAAAGATCGGTATCGTCTTCAACGAGAAGTATGCGCATGGTCCTGCCGTTTCGGTTTCGTGGGCGGTGTTTTAACTAGGCCCGGAAGGCTTAACTCAACCTGAACCACAAGGTTCAGGCTGCTGGTGGTGCCTGGCAGGTAAAAAGGCCCTGTCAATCAAACAGGAGACCACCATGTCCCACTCTGAAGAGAATAACGAAATCGCAGCACCGAAGGCCACTTCTGACACTCCCGTGCCGCCGCACCGGAAACATCGCCGTAAAACCGCCGCGTTCGCCTTTGCGGCCGTTGCAATGCTGGCCGTTGGAGCCGCTGCCGGAGCCGGTGCGGTGAAGCTGACACGGCCGACACCCGAGATGGCGCCGATGACGCCCGTTGCCATTTCCACCGTCAAGGAAGGGAATCTCGTGACCCTGAAGGGCAAGGTCGCCGAGATTTTCGGCAACAAGTTCATCGTTCAGGATGATAGCGGCCGCGCACTCATCGATACCGGCCCCGAGGGCGACAATGGGAAGGTCGTGACTGTCGATGAAGCGGTCAGCGTTCAGGGCCGTTTCGACAGGGGTGTCCTGCGGGCAAGCTATGTCGTCCGTCAGGATGGCAGTATCGAGGCACTAGGACCGGCAGGCCGTCCGCCGCATCATGGTCCTAAAGAGGATATGATGCGCGGACCAAAAGGCGACGGCCCGATGGGCGAGATGATGCCTCACCCCAAACCCTAATATCGGGGCCTGATCTGCGCCAGACGGCGCGGGCTCGAAGACGATAACCGTCCCGAGCCCGCGCCGCCGGTTTTTTAAGGTTTAGCCCGCACGCTTCAACTGCAGACGCGAGACACCCGCAGCGATGTTAACGCCGGTGCCGACTTCGGCGCTGAGCGGCTGAAGCGCGAAGTTCTTGGCATTGCCGCCGATCAGTGCATTGGCGCCCAAGCCCACGCCGACCGATGCGGCAGCGGAGGCACCAACATAGTTGCCGCTCAACGCACCGTCACCCACGCGGCTGGCTGCGGTGTTCAGCACAATCCAGCTCATATAGGTCTTGCCGGTTACGCCGATGTCGAGACCGAGCTTGCCGATCGTGCCGGTATAACGCTCGGTCTTGCCGGAGCGCTGGCGAAACTCGCAGGCCACGCTCTTGCTGGAGCCGACCACAAGGCCGACGCCGCCGGCAATTTCGCACGACAGGGTGCCGACGCGTTCCTTCTGCGCGGTTTCCATGGGGCGCTTTGCATTGTGCTTCGTTTCGGCTGAAGCAATCGGGGCAAGGGCCAGGGTTGCAATCGCGGTTGCGAGAACGAATGTCTTCATTGTTTTTCACTCCTGTTGTTATTCGCTAGATGGATGCGCCGGGACGGCGTCTCCAGATAGGTGCAAGGCCGCTGCCGTATCGCCAGATCGGCGATGATGGGCCGCGACGCGAAACATTCTGCGATGATGACCGCATGTTCGAAGGCAGAGAGTGTTTCCACCTCGCCGGAGAGCACGATACGGCCCTCCACGGAGGTGACGGAGATCGAGCTTTTTTCCTGCCCGTCCGCATAGGCGATCACGGCTTGCAACGCGGCGCACAGGCTGATCTCCTGGGGATCGCAGCTTGACACCTGGTTTGCATCGCACGAGAGCATCATCGTGAAACCTCCTGCCTTGAACATAGATGGTTCACTTGAGAACTTTGTTGACGGCGTCCTTTGCCTGTCCGAGCTTCTCCTGCGCCTGGCCAGCCAGTTTCTCGGCCTTGCCTTCTGCCTGAAGCTTGTCGTTGCCGGTGATCTTGCCGGCTGCTTCCTTGATGGTGCCCTTGGCTTGACGGGCGATACCTTCGATACGGTTATTGTCCATGACGAACTCCTTCCATCGTTAGAGGGTGCCGCTGTTGGTAGCGGCATGATGGTAAGGTAGTTCGGGAAAATCACAGTTTGCAGAGCAATAGCTACTAGTTGAACTGGTACAAACTGACCTATTTTCGCGTTCGGCTGCGGTTATTTTTCCCTATGACCGGTAAAACCGCGCTCGCGTGCCCAGATCACGGCGGCGGTGCGGCGGTTGACGCCGATCTTGCCGTAGAGTGAGGCGATATGGTTGCGGATCGTATGCTTGGACAGGTTCAGCCTGTCGCTCATTTCCTTGTCGCTGCATCCATCGCAGATCAGTGACAGGATTTGCTCCTCGCGCTCGGTGAGATCCTTGAGGGAGGCTGAAGACGTTGTGCCGCGGGAGTTCTGTCGCAGCCCGGCCAACCGCTCGACAACCGTCCGGCTGAACCAGGATGTATCGGTCATGACGCTTTCGATCGCTTCAATCAGTTCGTTCTCGGTTCTACGCCGCTCAGTCACGTCCTGTATCGCCCAGATGACACAGAGCTGATCGTTGATCTCGGCGCGTTCGGCGGAAACGATGCATTCGGCCAAACCGCCACCGGAAACATTCATGCGCATGTTCTCATCGCGGATGGGGATGTTGTCCTTCAGCCGCTTTTCGAGATCGCGGCGCGCGCCCGCGTCCTCCCAGAGCCGCAATTCGCTGGCCGTCTTGCCCACGACTTCGGCCTCGTTGCGTCCGCACAGGACCAGAAACGCGTCATTGACTTCCATCAGCACGAAGTCGTCCAGCCTCGAAATCGCTGCCGGGACAGGCGACAGGCGAAAGGACTTGAAGAAGCGCTCCTCGCTCTGTCGCAGAGCGTTCTGGGCTTTGCGGCGGCCGTCCAGATCGGCGAAGGTGAACAGCATGCAGGGTTCTTCGGCAACGGCGATCGTTTCGCCGGCCACGATGACCAGCCTGTCGCCTCCGGGGATGGGAATGAGCGCCTCGCGCTGACGGATGAGCCGGCCATCCTCGAGCTTTTTCAGGGCGTCCTCGCCTGTGTCGCACTCGGAAAACAGTCCGAGTTCCTCGACACTGATGCCGATGATCTCTTCACGGCTGAACCCGGTCATCTCAAGGAAACCCTGATTGACGCGAATGAAACGCTTGTCCTCCAGCCGGCATATCAGCCCCGGCGCCGGATTGGCATTGAAGGCGCTCTCGAAGCGCGCCTCCGCCTCGAAACGCGGCGTTTCGTCCCGGATGATCAAGACCAGAACATCCGGTTTTGCGCCAGCATCTTCAAGAACGAGGCCGCGCACCGTGTGGACCCAGCATTCCGCTTCATCGCCGCTTGGCGATATCTCTACCGTCACATCTTCGAAGGTCTCGCCCGCCAGAAGCCGTTCAAGCGGATATTGCCCCTCGTCGAGCAGGTGGTTGTTGCGGTATCGAAGCGTGAAATTTCGCCGATAGGCAGCGGCATCCTCCCCAAGCTCAGGCATCGCTTCTATACGGTGCATCTGAAGGGCGGCCTTGTTGGCCCAGGCTATCGTTCCGTCGTTTTCGAGCAGGATCAACCCGTCGCTGAGGCCAGCTATGAGGTTTTGCAACACGAGCCGGTTGATCTTGGGAATGTTTACGCTGTCGTCCATGTTGCCCCCGGTATTTCAATGCTTTGTGCCCGCTATAACGCGCGGTTCCGCCAAGCGTTGCAGGGCAGGCGTGTCGCGTGGCCTTCCAGCATGGTTTGCGATGCCGGTTGCTTGCTCTCAGGTCCATTTGAGCTACTATGCGCTGATGGCGGGGAGGCCATTCTACAGGAGGGTTCATGAATTACCGGTCTTTGAAACGGCGTATGGTGTTGAAACTTGCGGCTACGGCTGCTTCTTTTTGCATGATGGGACTGACGGCGAGCGCGCAGGGTTTTCCTGATCGAACGATTACGCTGGTCGTTCCCTTCGCAGCAGGTGGCTCAACCGACGTGGTTGCGCGTGTCATCGCACAGAAAATGGGTGATGAGCTTGGTCACCAGATCGTCGTTGAAAATGTTGCCGGTGCTGGCGGCAATCTCGGTGCCGACCGTGTCGCACGCGCAGAGCCTGACGGTTACACGATCCTCATGGGCACCGTTGCGACCCATGCCTTGAACCCGCTCATTCTCAAGACAAAGCCTTACGATCCGCAAAAGGATTTCGCCCCGGTCTCGCTTCTGGTCGTGGTTCCCAATGTGCTTGTTGTCAATCCGAAGCTCAACGTCAACAGCGTCGCGGAATTGATCGCGCTTCTGAAAGCCGAACCCGACAAATATGCCTATGCCTCCTCTGGCAATGGCACGCCGCTGCATCTTTCAGGGGAATTGTTCAAGAGCATGACCGGTGTGAGCATGCAGCACGTTCCCTATAAAGGTGCCGGCCCCGCGCTCAACGATCTTCTCGGCAACCAGATTTCGATCATGTTCGACAATCTGCCGTCGTCGTCCGGCCACATCAAATCCGGCACATTGCGGGCGCTTGGCGTAACGACTGCCGAGCGGGCGTCATCATTCCCGGATCTGCCGACCATTGCCGAAACCGTACCCGGTTATGAAACCTACACGTGGAACGCGCTGTTTGCGCCTGCCGGCACACCGGCCGATGTGGTGGACACGCTGAATGCGGCTGCCAAGAAAGCGCTTGCCGATCCGGGTGTGGCGGCCCGCATGGCCGAATTCAGCGCCAAGATCGTCGGTTCTTCGCCCGATGAGCTGAAAAGCCACGTTGCAGCCGAAATCGCCAAGTGGGAACCGGTCGTCAAGAACGCAAACGTCCAGATGGATTGACCAGATATGTTCTCGCCGCGCACCCGAGCCTGGGTGCGGCGGGAAGCGCCACCACGCAAAAACCGTGGCCGAAGCTTTCATTGGCATCGGCCACATTCGTTGCCGTCACACCAGCTGATGTGTCGTTTTCGCATCACTTGCCATAAGGTTGCAATTACCCGGTTGGCAACGGCGAACAGCTCAGGTACAAATTTCTCACCGCGTCAGATCGAACATAGGGAGGCGTTGCATGACATCATCATTCATCAAGTTCCTCCCGCGTGGAATGAACCGACACTAGGTCATTTCCATTCGTGGCCCGCCCCGAGCGCGCCCCACATGCGGTTCTGTTTTCCTTCATAGCCCGATTGATCTGACGGGATCATTTTTGTTTTCCGCCCGGGCTGTGCCATCCAACTTCCGTTTTTGAGGACCGGTTGCCGAACGCATGGCGCCGTGCTGGTTAAAATGTCTCGCAAGAAGCTCGATTTCCGCGCCGATGCCTATCGCCATGTGCTCGGCTTTGTTTTCCACCATTGGACCCACCGGCGGGCATTGGTGGGCTTTATTGTTGTGCTGGTGATTGCCAGCACGCTGGCCGAAGTCATGGTGCCGGTTTTCTCCGGCCAGATCGTCGATGCCATTGCCGGCGGCAACGGGGCTGACCGGGCGCTGCGCGCCTTTGTCGTCGTCGTGGCGCTGGGCTTGACCAGCGTAGTCCTGCGCTGGTTCGTGTTTAACGGCATCATCAGGCTGACGCTGAAAACCATGGCGGATGTGGCGAATAACGGTTTCTACCGGGTGCAGCGGTTCTCAACCGACTGGCACGCCAACAGCTTTGCCGGTTCCACGGTTCGCAAGATCACGCGTGGCATGTGGGCGCTTGATTCACTCAACGACGTGCTTCTTATCGCCCTGTTGCCCTCCATCGTCATGCTGGTGGGCGCCACCGTCGTGCTGGGTAGTTACTGGCCGATCATGGGCTTGATCGTGGGCACGGGGTCGCTGATCTATGTCGGCGTCACCGTGGTGCTCTCCATGGGCTTTGTATCGCCGGCGGCAAGACTTGCAAACGCCTGGGATACCAAGCTTGGTGGCGCGCTGGCAGATGCCGTCAGCTGCAATTCGGTGGTGAAAGCTTTTGGCGCCGAGACCCGCGAAGAGGCGCGGTTGCGCCATGTGCTGGCCAAATGGGACAACCGTACGCGAAGAACATGGAAACGCGGCACGCTGAACGGCACGATCCAGGGCTTCATGATGGTGTCCATGCAGGCCGGTATTCTGGGAACAGGCCTTGTCATGTGGCAGCAGGGACTGGCGACGCCGGGCGACATCACCTTCGTGCTGGCGATGTTCTTCGTCCTGCAGGGCTATCTGCGTGATGTCGGTCAACACATCCGTAATCTGCAACGTGCCGTCAACGACATGGAAGAGTTGGTGTTGCTCGACAAGATGCCTTTGGGTGTCGAAGACAGGCCGGATGCCAGGCCGATCAGGATAGAGAAGGGCGAAATCGTTTTTGACAACGTCACTTTTCAATACGGCGCGCATCCCAGCCCGCTCTATGAGGACTTTTCAGTCACCATCAGGTCGGGTGAGCGTGTGGGGCTGGTCGGGCATTCGGGGTCGGGAAAGACGACATTCGTCAAGCTTATCCAGCGGCTTTACGATGTGAATTCCGGCTCGATCCGCATTGACGGCCAGGACATCGCCAAGGCCAGGCAGGCAAACCTGCGCAGCCAGATCGCCATCGTGCAGCAGGAACCCATCCTGTTCCACCGCACGCTGGCGGAAAACATCGCCTATGGCCGGCCGAGCGCCTCGCGGCGTGAGATCGAGCAGGCGGCGAGGCAGGCAAGCGCCCATGATTTCATCATGTCCCTTCCCAAGGGCTATGAGACGATGGTGGGTGAGCGCGGCGTTAAATTGTCTGGCGGGGAACGGCAGCGTGTCGCCATTGCCCGTGCCTTCCTCGCGGATGCGCCGGTGCTGATTCTGGACGAGGCGACATCGAGCCTCGACAGCGAAAGCGAAGTGCAGATCCAGGAGGCCATGGAGCGCCTGATGGATGGCCGCACCACGCTGGTCATTGCGCACCGGCTTTCCACCGTGCGGGCGCTTGACCGTCTGCTGGTGTTCGACAAGGGCAAGATTGTCGAAGAGGGCGACCACCAGGCGCTGATACGTCTGAACGACGGCATCTATCGCCGGCTCTTCGAGCGGCAGGCGCTGGAACTGACCAAGGGTCTGGTGGCTTAAAAAATGAAACGCCGGGGCAATGCTCCGGCGTTTTTCTTTTGCGCGGCGGCCAACAAATGCTCACGGCCGAACACTTAGCTAATCGACGAAGTTTTCCTTGCGTTAGAGCCGTGCTGCATGATAGTTAGCATTATGACTAAGCATTCGCCCGAACTATCGCTGATCTTTCAGGCTCTGGCCGATCCGACACGCCGGTCTATTCTAACGAAGCTCGCGCAAGGGCCTGCCCGCGTCATGGAATTATCCGCTCCCACGGGGCTGCGCTTGCCGACCGTGATGCGGCATCTGTCGGTACTGGAGGAGGCGGGGCTTATCCGCAGCTCCAAGGATGGGCGGGTGCGCACCTGCGCTATCGTACCCGAGGCTCTGGAGCCGGTGCGGACATGGCTTGATGAACAGCGGGCCATTTGGGAGAGCCGGCTCGACCGGTTGGAGGCATTTGCAATGCAGGCTGCGAAGGAGCGCACGGAATGATGTCGAAACTCAATCAGGATGGCACCCGTGCTGAACCCCATCTTGGCGATGGCCGCTTTGCAACACTGAGCTTCGAAAGGGTGATCGCTGTTCCATTGTCAGTCCTCTGGCAAGTGTGGACGTCGCCTGCCGCGCGGGCTGTCTGGGCAGCGCCCACGCCCACCGTGACCGTGGAGTTTCTGGAAGCCGATACCAGAGTTGGCGGACGCGAAGTTTCGCTCTGCAAGGTCGATGGGCAGCCTGATATTCGCTGCGAATGCGGGTGGCTGGAATTGCAGCCAGCCTTGCGCAGCGTCAATTACGAGGTGGTGTCGTCCGGTGACATGACGCAGTCTGCGGCGCTGGTGACCGCTGATTTTTCGGCGACGGAGCAGGGCAGTCGCGTTGTCGTAACCGTGCAGCTTTCCTCATTGGCTGCGGATATGCAGGCGGGTTACCGGCAGGGCTTCGGTGCTGGTCTTAACAATCTGACCGAGGTGGCCAGACGGACAATGGTGCTGGAGCGAACGATAAGGGCGCCGCGCAACATCGTCTGGAAGGCCTGGATGAATTCCGAGACGCTGCCGCAATGGTGGGGACCGGAAGGGTTTTCGTGTCGCACGAAGAGGATCGATCTGCGAACCGGCGGCGAGTGGGTGTTCGACATGATCGGACCTGACGGCACTGTCTTCCCGAACCATCATCGATATATCGAGGTCAGGCCTGAGGAGAGGATCGGCTACACGCTGCTCTGGGGCGAAAACGGGCCGAAACATGCCGACGCCTGGGCTTCGTTCGAGGATCAGGACGGCGCGACGAAGGTCGTGCTCGGCATGGTGTTCAGCACGGAAGCCGAGTTCCAGGACGCGAAGGGTTTTGGGGCTATCGAACTGGGTCAGCAGACGCTCGGCAAACTGGAACGCTTTGTTTTCGCATCGTAATCGCACCGGGGCTGAACTTCGACAGGGGCGTAATACCCTCTCGGGGTGACTGGATTATCGGCCCCGCGTTCCTGCCGTCACGGTGATGTTCAGATTGCGTCGACGGCAGAAATCATAATTTGCATCACCCGGTTTTCACCGTTCCGCACACAGCAAAAATTAAGGAGATTGCGACACTGATGTCTCGACTACCTTTTGGAGAGTGATGATGCAGTCACGACGTTGGCGTGTGATAGCCGTGGGGATATTTCTGGCCATAGTCGGCGCCGCCCTGCCCATTGCCGCCATGGCCTGGACGTCCTGGCGTATCGCCATTCAAAAAGAACTCTTCATTCTCGACCTCGTTGCCGAAAGATCGCTTGTTCGTGCCGGAAATACATTCACGCAAGCGCAAGGGGCATTGGAAGCAATTGAAACGGCGCACCCTCCCGCATGTTCGGATCAGCATATTGCACAAATGCGGATGGTGACGATCAACGTCCCCTCAATCGAGGAGATTGGCTATTTCGAAAACGGCTTCATCAAATGCACCTCCTGGGGCCGCGCCGCTGGCGACGTAGCCAAATCCCATGTCGACTACGTCACACCGGACGGCCTTGAAGTGACGTTGCGTATCCAACCCGGCATCAGCCACGGCGACCAGATGACGAGCCTGCATCTCGGCCACCACAACGCGCTCGTCGCACCTTCCAGATTTGCTGATATTGTGCTGCGGGACGGGATGTCTCTCGCGATCCTCAACGATAAAGCTGCGGTCATCAGCACGCAGAACCTTCCCGATACAGGGGCTCTGGCCACGTTGCCGACAAAAGAGGGGCAGGGCACGACGGACGCATGGCTTTATTCGGTGGTAAAGGAGAACGCGCTGGCGGCGGTGGTTCTCGAGCCAAGGGCGGCGTTGCGAACGAGGCTGGTACGGGAGTTGACTATCCTTTTGCCCATCGGCGCATTCATTGCGCTCTTTATCGTCGGCATCGTCATCTGGATGTCGCGCAAGCGGTTGTCGCCGGAAACGGAATTGGAAATCGCAGTCCAGAACCGTGAATTCATCGTCCACTATCAACCGATCATCGAACTCAAGACCAATATATGCGTGGGCGCCGAAGCGCTTGTCCGCTGGCGGCGGCCTGATGGCACGCTGGTGAGGCCAGACCTCTTCATTCCGCTAGCGGAAGAAACAGGGCTGATAGAGCCCATCACCGATCAGGTCGTTGAAGCCATTATTGCAGATCTTGGTACCATGCTCATTGGGGATCGCAGCGCACATATCGCCATCAATCTCTGCGCCGAAGATGTAAAATCAGGCCGGATACTAGACTTCATCGATCAACGCCTTGTCCGCGCGGATATACGCAAGGAGCAGATATGGCTTGAAGCGACCGAGCGCGGTTTCATCGACATTGACGCGGCGCGCGTGACGCTGGACAGAGCTCGCAGGGCCGGGCATTCCGTGGCAATTGACGATTTCGGAACCGGCTATTCCAGCCTTCAGTATTTGCAGGGACTGCCGTTGGACGCCCTGAAAATCGACAAGTCCTTCGTTGATACGATCGGCAGGAACACGGCAACCAGCACCGTGACGCTCCATATTATCGAGATGGCGCGTGAGCTTGGACTGTTTTCCGTTGCGGAAGGTATCGAGAGGCCGGAGCAGGCGGCCTATCTGCGGGAACACGGGGTGGATTTTGGTCAGGGCTGGCTTTTTTCCAAGCCGCTTCCAGCCGAGGAATTCATCGCCTTTCACCGTCGGAACAAGTCGACATACGGCTCTGCTCCCGAGGTCATTCAGGTCGCCTCTGTCTAGGTCTAGCGAGACCTGAGCGTCTTGACGCTACCCGTCGCTATCCGGCCAGTTCTTCCGTAATGACTTCGAACCGCTTCAGGATAGCCGGCCCGAAGGCGGTGGACAGGGCGACGTCCGTCGCATCTCGTCCTGTCGCCATCAAGATGCGTCCGATGCGGGGCCTATTGTGACGGGCATCGACCGTATACCAGCGGCCGCTGAGATAGACTTCGAACCAGGCGCTGAAATCCATCGGATTGGGGTCCTTCGGCACGCCGATATCACCGAGATAGCCGGTGCAATAGCGAGCGGGGATATTCATGCAACGGCAGAGGGTGATCGCAAGATGTGCGAAATCGCGGCAAACCCCGGTCCGGTCGATGAAGCCGCCATATGCTGTCCTGAGCGGATCGGCTTTCTCGTAGTTGAAGACAATATGGGAATGCACAAAATCGAGGATCGCCTGCACACGGGGCCAGCCGAGCGGTGTTGCCGAGAAGTTTTTCCAGGCGAAGTCCGCCAGGCGGTCGGTATCGCAGTATCGGCTGCCTAGCAGGAACACTAGAACATCGTCTGGTAAATCCTTGATATCGTGCTGGAAAGCGTTTTCAGGAACGGGATCTGGCAGCCCGCCGTCGTATATGTCGAACCGCGTCGAGATCGTCGTCACACCTGGCGGTGCGGTTATGCGGCTGCAGGCGTTCCCGAAGATATCCATATAACCCCAGGCCTCGGTCGGCCTGTCGAAGGTCAGCACCTGTTCGGTGAGCAGATCTGCGCGCCGGCTGGGGTGGAGATTGAGAACAAGCAGCATTGCCGTCTCATTCTCGCATTCATAAGCAATATCGAACCCGGCGCGAATCTTCATTCAGTACATCCTTTATGAGCTATCTTGATGTTGTTCACGCTGAAACGCTTTCACGCCCTCGGGCGGGCGATCCATGCATCATCAAGGCGCGGCATTGTAGCCGCGCCCGCCTGTGATTTCACTTTACTGGCGGTGAAGCCTTGCCGAGTTTAACGGAAGGTTCCCGTCCCCAGACACGCAGCTTGCCAAGGTTCGACACGAAGCCAGCGAGGCCTTCCTCACTTGGGAGGATAATCGTGCCCTCGTCAAGATCGCCTGCGATACCGGCCTTTTCCAGCAATGGCAGCGCCGACTGGTCGTAACCTATGAACTTGCAGTGCTGGAAAGCATCGGCCACGAAGTCACGCGCCGTCGCCTCGTTGACCAGATCGTCTATCCCCTCGGCAGAAGTCAACAGTGCAACTGCATCGAAGAGAACCGATGGCCCGCCGTCGATCATGTGATGGGCCGCAATCCAGCTCCCGTCTGAGGCGGTGACGCCACCGACCTTCGGGGCTATCAATTCGCAGACGGCTTTTTCCTTGGTAATCGCCGACATCAGGCCGTTCAGCAATTTGGCATCGACACCATCGGTGACGAGTATACCAAGCTTGCGGCCTTCGAAGCGTTTCGGACCATTCTCAACGATGCTGAGCGCCGGCGAGGGTTCCAGATCCTGACGTGTCGGCATGGCCGCATCCGCCGGCTTCGGCATGGACTTGAAACCCAGCTTCTGCGCGACGGTGTTTGCCAGCGTCTCGTCGATGTTCATGAGATGCGACACCATGCGTTCGCGGATCACGGCTGTTTCCACCTTGCTCAGTTCAAATGTCAGGGCTGCCGCGATATGACGCTGTTCTGGCGGGGTCTGGCTGATGTAGAATTGCCGTGCCTGGCTGTAGTGGTCGGCAAAGCTCTCGGGGCGCAGCCGCGCCTTGATCCCCTGTTCTTCTGCCGGAAAATGACGATAGCCCCGGCTCGGCGACTCTCTCGGGCCTTCACCGAACGAGTTCGGCTGGTAATTCACCCTGCCAACAGGATTGCGCATGGCCATGTGGCCATCCTGCTGGAAATGCGCGAAGGGACACTTCGGTGCATTGATCGGCAGATGGGTGAAGTTTGGCCCACCAAGGCGTTTCAGCTGGGTGTCGAGATAGGAAAAGTTGCGGCCCTGCAATAGCGGATCATTGCTGAAGTCGATACCCGGCGGCACGTTCTGCGTCATGAACGCAACTTGCTCGGTTTCGGCAAAGAAGTTGTCGGGCATGCGGTCGAGCACCAGTCGTCCGACCGGCTGCGGCTTCAGGATTTCCTCGGGGATGATCTTCGTCGGATCGAGCACATCGAAATCGAAGCTGTCGGCAAACTCCTGATCGAAGAGCTGCACCTGCAATTCCCATTCCGGGAAGTTGCCGGACTGGATCGCCTGCCACAGATCGCGACGATGGAAATCGGGATCGGCGCCATTGATCTTGACCGCCTCGTTCCAGGCGACCGATTGAAGCCCGAGCTTCGGCTTCCAGTGGAACTTGACGAAGGTCGATTCATCCTTGGCATTGACCAGACGGAAGGTATGAACGCCGAAACCCTCCATGAAGCGGAAAGACCGCGGTATCGTACGATCCGACATGGCCCACATGACCATGTGCATGCTTTCCGGCGTCAGGCTGATGAAGTCCCAGAAATTGTCATGGGCCGTCTGCGCCTGCGGGAAAGCCCGGTCAGGTTCCTGCTTGGCGGCGTGGATCAGGTCGGGAAATTTGATGGCGTCCTGAATGAAGAAGACAGGAATATTATTGCCGACGAGATCCCAGTTGCCTTCCTGTGTATAGAGCTTCACTGCGAAACCGCGCACGTCGCGCGCAAGGTCAGCTGAGCCCTTGTTGCCCGCAACCGTCGAGAAACGGACGAAGGCTGGTGTCTTTTCCCCGGCGCGCTGCAGGAAATCCGCCTTTGTGTATGCGGAGAAAGACTCGTAGGTCTCGAAGAAGCCATGCGCGCTGTAACCGCGTGCATGCACGACACGCTCGGGAATGCGCTCATGGTCGAAATGGAAGATCTTTTCGCGGAAATGGAAATCGTCAACGACGAGCGGCCCGCGCGGCCCGACTCTTAGAGAATTCTGGTCGTCCGCGACCGGCCCCCCTTGAGCGGTCGTCAGCACCGGCGCGTCGTTTTCGGCTGTCTGATGCAGCTCGCCGCCGGCACCACGCTCCAGCTTCTGGTCATGGATCGTTACGGTTTCGGTCTTGTCGCTAGGTGATGTGGAGGTGGTCTTGGCCATGGTGTGGCTCCTGAAATTGGAAGGGGCCTATCCGACCCGGAAATGAAAAAGCCGCCCTAAAAGGCGGCCTAAGCTTGGAAGGGTCCCCGCACGGTCTTCGGCAGAGCCTTCAGCACTTGTTGTTCGGCGAGACAGATGTCCTTGAGCGTATCGAGGAACAGGTCATGCAATGTAGTTTCCGCAGGCATGTGGGAATCCGATCAACTTTGAATGATGTACTTGGACAACCCCTGAGTGGAGACGATGTTCCTGCTCCCGGAAAAGAATTCACATTCCGGTCCGCGGTGGCATCACAGCGATGCCAGTAACCGGTTGAATAGGCGGACGTTCCGTATCCGGCAGAGATAGTTCGGTGGCGCTGCGACGATGATGGAACGGCAAGGCCTGCAAATTCTATTTTCAGATTGGCGGAACCATGAGGCCCGACATGTTGTTTCCCTGTCGAGCCTCCACTGAAGGCTACAACGAGGAAAAATCATGAAAAAGCTTCTTTTAGCCGCCGCGCTTCTCGGCGCGTCGACCCTTGGCGCCTTCGCTCAGACGTCCACCGCTCCAGCCACCGATGGCAGCAAGCCTGCCGTCGCTACGCCAGACACCAAGAATGCGACTGCGCCTGTCGAAGGCGCAAACAGCTTTACAGAGGAACAGGCGAATAAACGCCTTATGGACGCCGGATATGCCGAAGTGACCGGCCTTAAACTCGACGACAAGGGCGTGTGGCAAGCCAAGGCCTCGAAAGACGGCAAGTCCGTAAACGTGGCGCTCGACTATCAGGGCAATATTGTCGCTAACTAATTCAATCTTTGGGAGAAACCTATGAAGACCGTTACCGGACTTTTCGACGACTACTCCGATGCCAGCGCCGCCGTTACTGCACTGGAACAACGCGGCGTACCATCTAAAGATATCAGCATCGTTTCCAACAATGCAGACGAACGCCATGGCAATGATACAAAAGCCGCTGAAGGCGCAGGCACGGGTGCCGGCATCGGCGCTGCCGTCGGTGGTGTTGGCGGCCTGTTGACAGGCCTTGGCATCATGGCAATTCCCGGCGTCGGACCGGTGGTTGCGGCAGGCTGGCTTGCCGCGACGGCGGCAGGCGCTGTGGCCGGTGCCGTTGCAGGCGGTGCCGCCGGCGGCCTTATCGGCGCGCTGACGGACGCAGGCGTTTCCGAAGACCACGCCCATGTTTACGCAGAAGGCGTTCGCCGGGGTGGCACGCTCGTGACCGCGAAGGTAGAGGACAGCCTTTATACGGACGCCGAGGAAGTCCTGCGCCAGTCCAACTGGGTCGATCCGGACAAGCGGCGCGCGGCCTATGCCGAAGACGGTTGGTCACGGTTTGACGACACGCTCGATCCTTATGAGCCCACTGAAATCGAACAGGAACGTCTGCGTTACAGACGCTAAGCGTTAGAAATAGGGAAGGTCGGCATGTGCCGGCCTTCTCTTTGATAGCCTCGGGGCAGGTGAAAGTGCCGGTCATTGCAACAGCTGGATGGTCGATCCCCAAGACTGTGGCGCACGGTTTTCCCGAAACGGGAAGTGGGCTTAGCCGATATGCTGCCGTATTCAACGGCGTCGAGATCAACTCCACCTTTTATCGCCACCACCGGTTAACGACGTTCGAGCGTTGGGCAAATTCGGTGCCCCATGACTTCCGCTTCGCCGTGAAGCTGCCGCGCGAGATCACGCATGAGCGCCGGTTGCGGGAAATCGGACAAGTCTTCAAGGCATTTGTTGGGGAACTTGCGGCGCTGAATGGCAAGCTTGGACCCTTATTGTGCCAGTTGCCACCCAATCTCGCATTTGATGTCTCCGACGCGGAGGCCGCGTTTGATACTATGCGTCAGACCTTTCCCGGCATGCTGGTACTCGAACCGCGTCACACAAGTTGGGCTACGCATTCAGCGCAAGAGGTTCTGCAACGCTATGCCATTAATCGTGTGCTGGCCGATCCTGCACCGGTCTGGCCGGCGAATGATTTCTCCGAGCCGCCCAAATATGTCCGGCTGCACGGCGCTCCCCGGATTTATTATTCCGACTACAGCGCCGCCGAAATCCTCTCGTTTAGAAAACGCCTTTCCGCCGAATCCTGGTGCGTTTTCGACAATACCGCCTCCGGTGCCGCAATAAAGAACGCGCTGGCAATGCTCGATGATTGCGCAACCACTAAACGGTGCGCAGACTGAAATCATGTTTCAGCAGTTGGCAAAAGCGCATGAAGGCGTGACGCCTTAAAGTTGCCTTCGTGCGGTGCCGATCGCGATAACAGGGCCGGTTGCCTGACCAGTTGGTGATCCACCGAAGGGTTCGACGCTGATCGCGAAGGTCGTGCCTTCCGAAATGTTGTTACGCATATCCGCCGGGATAATGAGATCGCCATTCGTTCCGGGCTGGAAGACACCGAGCGAGCGGGTCTTGCCGCCATCCATCACAAGCCACAGTTCCAGTGATTTCTCATCGGCCTTGCCGGTCGCAACCGGTATAATGTGCATCCTGCCGGTCTCTGCATCATAGGATGCAAGCAGGTTGACCTGACTGTCCGTTGTCGAAAGTTCGGCTACCAGCGGAGCTGTGCCCTGCCATTTTTCGGGAAATGCGGCGTAAACGATCGCTGCCACGGCAGCCGCGCTCGTGGCGACAGATATCCATCGCCAGAAGGATGCGGAACTCCACAGGCTGCCATTGGCGTTGCTGGTCTTGCTGCCGAACAGGCGTTCTTCAATGCGGGCGAGAATGGCCGCACTCGGCGCCTGTTCTTCGTAATCCACGTTGAAGTCTGAAAATTCGCTTTCCCAACGGTGGACCAGCTGCGCGAAGACCCTGTCGTCCTGCATGCGCCGCTCGACCTCACGACGCTTTTCAAACGGCAGCACGCCGAGCACATATTCGCCAGCGAGGATTTCGTCGCGCGAATGCATGCCCTCGCTGTTTTCGCTCGTTGTCATCGCTGCATGCACTCTCTGAGTTTGAGAAGGCTTCGCCGCAACCAGGTTCTGACCGTGTTGAGTGGCACCCGCAATTCCTTGGCGAGTTCGATATAGCTCAGCCCTTCGATATAGGCACGACGCACCGCCTGCGCATGAACGGTTTCAAGTTCCTGCATGCAATTGTCGATCCTGCGACCCTCATCGGCCAGAACGACCTGCTGCTCCGGATTGCGGATGCTGTCATCGGCAAGGTCATAGGCTTCGTCAATGTCGTCGCCAACGGGTTTGCGGGCCCTGATCGTATCGATTGCATGGTTTCGGGCGATTGCGGCGAGCCACGTCGACGGTGTGCCGGCGCTTGCTGCAAATGTGAGGGCTCGTTGCCAGATCTTGATATAGACTTCCTGAAGCGCTTCTTCGGCTTCGGTCCTGTCACGCAGGATTTTCAGGCAGATGGCATAAAGCTTCGGGCTGGTGGCTTGATAGAGGGAAACGAATGCCGAGCGATCGCCCATGCCGACGCGGTTTATGAGCGTTGCTATCTCTGTACCCTGCATTCGAACATCCCTTCTTGCGCCTCCTATATAGGGTTGTCCTTTGTGGGAAGGCAAGGCATGCGCGAAATGAAGTTCACGTCTTCCCGGCCAAAAATTGGCCGGGTGGAAGCAGGCGGCAGGGATGGTCGCTGTCATAACACACCTGCCGGATTTTGCAGTGGACCGACCAGCCGTACGGTGACGAGGTAACCGATGATGGCAGCGGCTGCGGACACGAAAGTGCCCCACAGAAGATCTGCGATGGTCAATGTCGTGGACCAGCTTTTCAACGTTGCCTGATTGGTGAGATCATATGTGGCATAGGCCATGAAGCCGACGGCTGCACCATAAAGCAACGCGGTCGTCCACTGGCCTGATATGAGGGCCGGACGAACCGCAAGAAAAGTCAGTCCTGCCGCGTAGATGAGATAAAAGATGATCGCCGGGGCCAGCCGGAAGTTCTCAGCCAGAAGATCGCCGATCGCCGGGCGATAAAGTCGCGACGCCATGGTGCTTAGCCAGATGAAGTCGATCACCAGAAAGGCGATGAGGGTGAAGAAGTAGGCTGAGATATAGGTCTTCATCGGTTTGTCCTTTCCAGAGTCTAGTTGATGCGGGCCCATGTAATGCCCTTGCACAGGAGACCAGCGACGATGCAGCCCTTGGTGGTCATGCTGTTGCCATCAACCGTCACGGTTATCTTGTAGGATTTGTCGCGTTGCGGATCGAAGGCAGTGCCCGAATAGACGCCTGTTTCATCTGGCTTTATGGTCATGATCAGCCGGTCACCGGTCTTTTCCTCGGGCGTGCCCGGTTTGATCCAGGTATTGGTGGCGCATATATTGTCGCCGCAGGGTGCGATTAGCACTTTCGCGTTGCCGTCGCCGCGCGCCCAGTTTCCGTCGATGTCTGCTGCTCCGGCACCAGAGGCCGCAAGCATCGGACCCAGGACGGATGCGATTATCAAGGTATTGATTTTCATCGTCTTTCTCCGCAGTTGTTGTCCCGCCTTATTTGTGCTCGATCGTGTAGAAGCCAACATTGATGGTTCCCTCGGTAAAGCCGGCTTCGCAGTAGCAGAGGTAATAATCCCAGAGCCGCCTGAAGCGGTCATCGAAACCCAGCAGCGAGATTGTCTGCCAGCGCGCATGGAAACGCTGGCGCCATTCCGCCAGCGTGCGGGCATAGGACTGGCCGAAAAGCTCGGTATCGGTGAGGCTCAGACCCGCCCTGCCGATTGCTCTTTCAAGGGCTTCGTCAGATGGCAGGAAGCCGCCCGGAAAGATGTATTTCTGGATGAAGTCCGCGTTTCGCCGGTAATTATCGAACCGGGCAGGTTCAATGGAGATGATTTGCAGCACCGCGCGCCCGCCGGGTTTCAGGCAGCGTTTCAGTGTTTCGAAATAGCTCGGCCAATAGGCCTCACCGACCGCTTCGAACATCTCGACGGAAACGATGCGGTCGAACTTGCCTTCGACATCGCGGTAGTCCTCGAGCCTGAGATCGATATGCTCAGCCTTGTCGGTTTTCTCCGCTGCCCCCTTTGCCCAATTCAACTGCGAGGGCGAAAGGGTGAGGCCAGTAACGTTGGCATCCGCCTGGGTCGCGAGGTGAATTGCAAGCGCCCCCCAGCCGCAGCCGATCTCCAATACGCTCTCACAGCCGTTCAATTGCAGCTTGTCGACGATGCGGTTGAGTTTTTTGAGTTGGGCCGCCTCAAGCGTCGGCGTCGTATCGTCGAAAATCGCCGACGAATAGAGCATCGAGGAATCGAGCCATTGCCGGTAGAATTCGTTGCCGAGATCGTAATGGGCCTCGATGTTGCGGCGGCTGCCGCGCTTTGTATTGGCGTTCAGCCGGTGGCCAAGGCGATTGATGAGGCGCATGGGCAGGCTACCGCGCGTCGATCCCCCGAAAGCGTCGTTGTTCTGTGCCGCAAAACGGATCAGGGCGGTCAGATCCGGTGTGGACCAGTCGTCTTCGATGTAACCCTCGGCAAAACCGATGTCGCCATTGAGGATAAGCCGCCGTAGCGCGCGCCAGCGATGGAGAACAAGCGTCGCCTCGGTGCCCTCATGTTCCCCGGATTTCTCAATCACGCCGCCACCGGGAAGCATGACGCGCAGTCTGCCTTTGGAGACGTTGTTCAAGAGCTTGGCCATGAGCCAGCCTTCGGGACCGGTGCGTTGCCGCATCTGCGTGTTTTCCAGCGATAGTTCGTTGAGATTGTCAAACGGGGTCATGAAGTTTGGCCTCGATTTGCGATGGTGATGGGTGAATGAAGGAGACAGGGGCAGACGGTGGACGCGGTCGTTTTCTCAACCGCACACCCTTGAGCCATATTTTAAGTGCTTCCCAATGGATGCCGGCAACAACCTTGAGGGTAAGAAAGGGGATGGTGACAAACGCCTTCAGCAGCGCGCCATCGGTCAGCTCGACGCGCCGCGCCAGATGCCTTGCAGTCAGCACTGGCCCCTCGTCGTCAAATGTATCGATAACGATCTTCAGCTTGTCGCCGGGTGGTATGACCCGGAATACATAACGGAGATCCATGTCCATGAAGGGCGAGACATAGAAGGCCTTGTCGCAGCGCTGGACGATCTCGGCCGTACCCTCGGTCTCCACCGGGATAAGGTAGGAATGCCGCTCGCCGAACGTGTTGTCGACTTCCCAGAGAATGGCTTTGAGAGACCCGTTCCGGCCGTGGCAGAAAAACACGCTGAGTGGATTGAAGGCCCAGCCAAGGAGGCGTGGCATGGTGAGCAGACGGATCGGACCACCATCGACGGTCATGCCTGCGGCCGTCATGGCGTTTTCGATCTGGTTGCGCAATTCCATCTTGCTCCCGTCGCCGCGGTCCCGGCGGTGAAAGGAAAACAGGTTGAAACGATCGACGGAGAACAGCCGCAGCTTACGGTCAAGCGCATCGAGTTCATCAAGGTCGAGAAGCAGCGAGTAAATGCGATAGGCGAGCCGGTGCGCTTTCGGCTTGAAGCGCGCATGCATGACATGTCCGGGAAAAAGGGCGGAGGAGAAATGAGACGTCATGGTATCGCCTCAACGAGTTTGATCGTTCTTTTCCGCGAAGCCAAATTCAGACGGACGATCCGGCCGCTATCATCTGTAACCTTCCAGGGCCTCGACAGGCCGCCCAGATCCTCGGCGACGGCAAGCCCCGCCTGAATGCCGTCTTCATGAAAACCCGAGCCAAAATAGGCGCCGCAGAACCAGGTGTTTCTCAAACCCTGCAAGGCCCAAAGTTCCTGCCTCATCTGCTCGGTGCCGGCATCGAAAACAGGATGGTGGTAGGTTTCCTCGGTGATGATTTTTCCCTTTTCCGGTTCGCGCGTCGGGTTCAGCGTTACGAAGGTGTCAGGGATTTCGCCCAGAGACTGAAGCTTGTTCATCCAGTAGGTGATGCTCGGCTGCCCCGTTTCAATGCGTGTATCGGCCACATAGTTCCAGCTTGACCAGGCGGTGCGCCTGCGGGGCATGAAACTGCTGTCCGTGTGCAGTACCGCCCTGTTTTTCGTATAGCCAAACGCGCCGAGAATGCGCCGTTCGGCCTGGGTCGCGTCCGTCAGCATCTCCAGCGCCTGATCTGCGTGTGTGGCAATCACCACATCGTCGAAACGTTCGAATTCGCCGTTAGTGTTGGCGATCTCGACCCCGTCCGCCAGGCGGTGGATGCGTGTCACGGGTGTCGAGAGCCGAATGCGATCGACGAATGGCGCAGTGAGGCGTTTCACATACTCCCGACTGCCGCCGACAACGGTGCGCCAGACGGGCCGGTTGCGCAGCAACAGCAGGCCATGATTGCTGCAGAACTTCACGAAATGAGCTGCCGGGTAACGGCCGACTTCCATAGCCGGGGTAGACCATATGGCTGCTGCCATCGGGTAAAGATGATCGTTGCGAAAGGCGTCGCCATAGTTGTTTTGCGAAAGATACTCATCGAGCGACATATCGCCCATCATCGGCAGATCGCGTGGGGCATTGCGATAAAAGCGCAAGAGGTCGGCAAGCATTGCCCAGAAGCGCGGTCTGACGGCATTTCTCTTCTGCGCCAAAAGGCCAAAGCCCGAGCCGCCGGAATATTCGAAACCGCCATCATCCAGCGAAACGGCAAAGGACATGTTGGAGGCTGCGGTCGTCACTCCCAGCGTTTTGAAAAGTGCCGTCAGATTGGGATACGTCACCTCATTATAGACGATGAAACCCGTATCGACAGACACCGCCTCCTGTTCAGTTTTGAACGTCACGGTGTTGCTGTGGCCGCCGACGCGGTCCGCAGCCTCGAAAACCGTGACATCATGCCGTTTCGACAAAAGCCAGGCCGCAGACAGACCGGAAATGCCTGTTCCGATCACGGCGATGTTTCGCCGGCTGTCTTTTCTTTTGGCTTCGGTATCGAACATGGTTCCTCGCTATTGCATTCACAATTCAGTTTTACGGCCTGCGACAGATACGAAGGAGCGGATCGATAAGTTTCAGCGGCGCGCAAATTTTTCAGAATTTTGTCAGGCGCTTGAAACTCTTTTGCCGTCTCGCCCGTAGTTGACACTGAAAACTTGGTCTGAAGTCCTTCGAATACAGTGAGCGGAATGGTGATGATGTCTGTTGTGGTGGCCCTTGCCGTACTGATGTCGCTTCTGATGGCGGCAGCCTGGGCGTTGCAGCGTTACACAGGATCGAGTGGCTGGATCGACACCGTCTGGTCTGCGAGTGTCGGGCTCGGCGGCGTGGTTGCCGTCTTGTTTTCCGATGGAGATAGCTGGCGCCGGGGAGCGGTTCTATTTCTTGTACTGGTGTGGTCGCTTCGGCTCGCGGGACACATCGGCATGCGGACGAGGGGAGGTGGCGAAGATCCACGTTACGCGAAGCTTATAGAAGAATGGGGCAGCAATGCCTCGTTGCGGCTTTTCGGCTTTCTCCAGATTCAGGCCGTTGCCGCCTTTGTGCTTGTTCTCGCCGTCTATCTTGCCGCCAGCAATCCTCTGCCATTTCCAAGCATTATCGATGTGATAGCGTTGATCATCGCGGCTGGTGCGCTTGTCGGAGAAGCGACCTCCGATGCACAGCTTTCACAGTTCAGAAAAACCCCGGAGGCCAAAACCGGCGTCTGCGAGACTGGTCTGTGGCGTTACTCGCGTCATCCCAACTACTTTTTCGAGTGGCTTTTCTGGTGCGGCTTTCCGTTGTTGGCCATCCATGCGCAGCCGTGGTCATGGCTGTCGCTTGCTGCGCCAGCCATGATGTACTGGCTCCTCGTCCACGTCTCCGGCATTCCCCCGCTCGAAGAACACATGCTGAAATCACGCGGAGAGAAATTCCGCGCCCTGCAAAACCGCGTCAACGCCTTCTTTCCGGGGCCACGCAAGAATGAGGACACGCCATGAACATGCTCGCATTCGCCATCAATGCTGCCGAACGCGCACCGCTGAGTGACAATATGACGCTTGCCGGCATCGACATGCTCTGCGCACGCACTAAACGGCGACTTGCCGGCGTTCCGGCGGCGGAAGAAAACGCTTTTGTGTCTGATATGGCGAAATTTCCCGTCGCCACACACACCGACGAGGCGAACAGGCAGCACTACGAGGTGCCGGCTGAATTCTTTGCAATCGTTCTTGGCGCGCAAAGAAAATATTCCTGCTGCTTTTATCCCAATGCTCAGACAACGCTGGATGAGGCTGAAACATTGGCGCTGGAAGAGACTGTTTCCCATGCCCGATTGCAGGACGGGATGAATATTCTCGAACTCGGCTGTGGCTGGGGTTCGCTCTCCCTTTATATGGCCGGCCGGTTTCCCAATGCGCGGATTACGTCCGTTTCAAATTCGGCTTCGCAGCGCGAATATATAATCGAACGTGCAAATGAGCGTGGGCTGTCGAACCTCTCGGTGGTGACGGCCGACATGAATGATTTCACCACTGACGAGCGTTTCGACCGTGTCGTATCGGTGGAAATGTTCGAGCACATGTCGAACTGGCAGGCATTGTTCGAGCGCGTCCGCTCCTGGCTGACGCTCGAGGGCAAGTTCTTCCTTCATGTCTTCAATCACCGTGATCGATCCTATCGTTTCGACCATGGCAACCGGGCAGACTGGATCGCGCAGCATTTCTTCACCGGCGGCATTATGCCTGCCTTCGATCTTCCTCACCGTTTCCCGGCGCAGTTCACCGTGGAACAGGAGTGGCGCTGGTCGGGATCACATTATCGCCGGACGGCCCTCGACTGGCTTGGAAATTTCGACCGGGAGATCGACCGTATCCGACCGATCCTGCAGAGGGTCTATGGCAACGATGCGCGCTTGTGGGAACGGCGTTGGAGACTGTTCTTCCTCGCGACGGCAGGTCTTTTCGGGCACGAAGACGGTAAGGTCTGGGGCGTTGGACACTACCTCATGGCGCGCGTCTAGATCGCTGCAAACACGCGCATGCGAACCCAATCCGGCGCCGCTTCGCCCTTCGTTGCGATGCGGCGAAGGTGTCTCCTAGGTTGGCGCAGGTCGCTGAGGCCGGCGAAGCGGGAAAAATGGATATGCGATTGATTGTGCGTGATTTGATCGTGCAAAATTTGTGTATTTCATTCCTGTTTGCTTAACCCCGTTTTTTGAAATCTGCGAAGTTCGGCGACCTCGTCTAGCTTCCGTTCGGCTTTTGCATCAAGGAGCGGGCTCGCCCCGTAGTCCAAGCCAAGGGTCAGCATGCCATTTCAGAAAACAAAAGACCGAGAGGAATATTCGCAGCATCTTCTTCTCCTGTGTCGAGTTGCAGCCTGGATGGGCGTGGCGCTGGCGACTGGCTGGTTCGTGTTTTTCATTCTCACGGAAAGATGGGGCATTGCGCTCAGCCTCCTCATTCTGGGGGTTGCGATCGTGCCGTGCTGGCTGACTTGCCTGATGGGCCACTTTTCCCTCGGACTCATCCTGGCTCAGAGCGCCTGCATCCTGTTCGTCTGCTGGTATTCCGTCGCTATCGATGTCTCAGACGATACTATACCGAGGACGACGCATCTCTACCTGCTCGTCATCATCTTCGTCGGCTACATGAATTTTCAACGCCAGCGTTCCGCCGCCCAGTTTCTGGTCATCGCGGCAAGTCTCGTGGCCTTTGTTTATTTCTGCGCGTCCGCCGCGCGGTTTTCGTTCAGTACTCCCATGCCGCAAGATGTGCGCAGCATCAGCGCCTGGTTCAATAGCGTTTTCGCAGCGTTGATGCTGTGTGGGGGTGTCGCCGCCATGCAGGCGCAGTTTCGCAGTCATACGAAAAAAGCCCTGGAACTGCGCTCCGCGCTTTCGAATGGCCAGTTTGAACTTTTCTATCAGGCGCAGGTCCGCGCGGATGGCACGCTGCTTGGCGCAGAGGCGCTGTTGCGGTGGAACCACCCGAAACGGGGATACATCCCGCCAGCCGATTTCATCGCGCTTGCGCAGCAAACCGGTTTCATGCCGACAATCGGCGCTTGGGTCATTGCCGAAGCCTGCAAGACACTTGCGAGATGGCAGGAGAACCCGGCAACCCAGAATCTCACCTTGTCTATCAACATTACTGCCGATCATTTCGTCGACGCGGGATTTTCCGGGCAGCTTCTTGATGCCGCCTCGTCTCAGGGCATCAAGCCACAGCTTCTCAAGCTGGAGCTGACCGAGAGCGTTTTCCTATTCGACATAGAAGCAGCGATCGCGAAAATGAAGCTCCTTGATCGTTCCGGCTTCACGATTTCACTCGACGATTTCGGCACTGGCTACTCCTCACTGAGCTACCTGCGGCAATTGCCGCTCAAACAGATCAAGATCGATCGCAGCTTCGTGACGGGGGTGACCGAAAGCGGGCGTATGGCGACAATCACGCGAAACATCGTCCAGATGGGGCACGACCTTTCACTAGAAGTTCTGGCCGAAGGCGTGGAGACCGAGGCGGAGCTGCGGATGATGCTGTCCTACGGCTGCCGATTGTTTCAGGGCTATCTTTTTGCGAGGCCGACCAGCCTCGTCGAATTCGAGCAATATGCTGCCCGTCCATCGTCCTGACCGGACGTTTTGCAATAGGCTGAGGCAGCCGGATCGAATTCAGTGGCGTGCCGGCCGGCAGATCAGGCCGTTGAACAATGCACCATTCGTCGGGTAGAGCTATCTTGCCCGTCAGGATCGCAATCGATCCGCATCATTTCGTTGGTTCGCATGATCCCAGTAGCACTGCCCTCCGTCGAAACGCTGCTTTTGCTTGCCTTCCTTCTTGCCACGACACTGGTCTGGGGTATCTGGACAGTGGTGTTGGTTGCACGATACGCAGGAGGCCGCTGGGCGCGCCCGATGATGCTGCCCTATGGTCTGGCGACCGCCATTGCGATTTTTACACTTTGGCAGTTCGGTAATTTTTATCTCCAGATGCGTGCCTATGACAGGGAAATGGCGTCTAGCTATCGCCCGGAGCTTGGGGAGCCGGTGCGCCTTGGCCAGATCGACATGCCCAAAGGCACGAAACTTGAACTGGCCGTGGCCGACACCAGGGAATCCTTCAACCGCGCGGTCTTCCCCCATCCCGTGCGGGTCGCGAATGTCGATGCCGTCGAGATCGCCCGCTATATCGCGATAAAAACCAACGGGAATTATGAGACCGTCGGCTTTGTTCCGGAGACGATGCGGGTGACGGGAAACGGCGTGACCCTGCAAAGTGGCTGGCGCTGCGATGCGGCACAACCGGTGGAGTTCGACCTGAAGGCTGACGGGGATGTATCCGCTTTCAGCCGATGTGTCCTTGCCGACGGGAATATCGTCGACGGCATTGTCTTGCCGAAGGGCACGTTTCTGCGTGCCTCCTCCGGCAATGTCTATACTGACGGTTTCGTTGATTCCGACAGGTGGGTTCTCGACACGCCCACGGGCCAGGCTATTCGCATTGATGATTTCGCTCCTGAGGATGTCACGCTCGCCCTTGATGGCGAAAGAAAACTCTATGAAATCCGAAGCGCGGTTTTGTCGATGGAAGCAACAGCGGGCGCGCTCCACTTCGCAGCCGGTAGTGGAATTCGCCTCAATCCCCGGCACATCCGGACTGATTATCCCGGTGCATGGTTGATAACACCATCTCCTGCGTCCACCGGTTCTGAACCGGTGTCGCCTCGGTCAAGCGTGCTGAACAGAGGCGGAGAGCTTCTGGCCACCCTTTCCGACTAGCGCATTGGTGGACCAGATACTCTGAACGATCTCGATTGAGGGCTCTCTTGCGATCAGGTGCACGCGACCCCAGATATCGCGCATTATTGAAAGTGCGCATAAATGAACCCTGAGACCTACCTACCGATAAAGACTGACCGGCTGATCCTTCGTAAATTCCAGGCCGCTGATCTCGCCTCATACGCCGATTACCACACGCGCGATGACGTCTACCGTTTCCTCTATGCCGCACCGCCTTCGGATGATGCGGTGAAAACGCAATTCGCAGCGCTGCTCGAGGCTCCGTTTGAAGAGGACGGCGATACGTTGCGACTTGCCGTTACGCGCAGTGACGATGACACGTTGATCGGCGAAGTCCTGCTTAAAATTGCGAGCAAGGCAGCTTTGCAGGCGGAAGTCGGTTATGTCTTCAATCCTGATTTCTCAGGTAAGGGATATGCGACGGAAGCCGTCCGGGCCATGATAAGCCTCGGCTTCGAGACGCTCGGATATCACCGGATCTTCGCGCGGCTGGATGCCCTGAACCACGGATCGATCGGCGTTGTTGAACGCCTTGGCCTGCGGAAAGAAGCGCATTTGATCGAGAATGACCGGTTTGCCGGCGCCTGGGGGGACGAATTCATCTATGCCACCCTGAAGAGGGAGTGGGCGTCTAGCCCGTGATCTTGCGCAGGTGATGATTATGTCGGGTTTGAAGGAAATTGTCGGTGTCTCAACTGGTCTTGATCCTCGGCGATCAATTATCTTTCTCCCTATCTTCGCTGGATGGGGTCGACAAGACGCGCGACACGATCCTGCTTTGCGAGGTAATGGCGGAGGCTACCTATGTCGGCCATCACAAAAAGAAGATCGCCTTCATCTTTTCCGCCATGCGCCACTTCGCCGAGGAACTGCGTGGCGAAGGATACCGGGTTCGCTACACGCGCATTGATGATCGCGACAATGCGGGCTCCTTCTCCGGCGAGGTGCAGCGGGCGTTAAACGACCTGACCCCTTCCAGGATTTGCGTCACCGAAGCTGGAGAATGGCGCGTCAAGTCAGAGATCGAGCGCTTTGCCAGTGCCTTCAACATCGAGGTCGATATCCGCCCTGATCGGCGCTTTCTTGCCAGCCACGAGGAGTTCCAGCGCTGGGCGGCCGGGCGTAAAAGCCTGACGATGGAATATTTCTACCGGGAAATGCGTCGCAAGACTGGCCTGTTGATGAATGGCGAAGAGCCGGTCGGTGGACGCTGGAATTTTGACTCGGAAAACCGCAGCCCCGCCAAGCCGGACCTGCTGAGGCCAAGACACCCGGTCTTCGCACCGGACAGGATAACAAGGGATGTCATCGACACCGTCGAGCGGCTGTTTCCCGACAATTTCGGCAAGCTTGAGAACTTTGGTTTCGCCGTCACGCGCGCCGATGCCGAGCGGGCGCTCAGTGCCTTCATAAATGATTTCCTGATGAATTTCGGCGCCACGCAGGATGCCATGCTGCAGGATGACCCGTATCTTAACCACTCGCTTCTGTCTTTTTACATCAATTGCGGGCTGCTGGATGCGCTGGAGGTCTGCAGGGCGGCGGAGCGCGCCTACTACGAGGGCGCGGCACCGCTCAATGCCGTCGAGGGTTTCATTCGCCAGATCATCGGCTGGCGGGAATATATGCGTGGCATCTACTGGTTTGCGGGGCCGGACTATGTCGACAGCAATTTCTTCCAAAACGACAGGCCGCTGCCGGGCTTTTACTGGACGGGCAAAACCCACATGAACTGCATGGCGACCGTAATTACGGAAACCATCGAAAATGCCTATGCTCACCATATCCAGCGCCTGATGATCACGGGAAATTTTGCCCTTCTCGCCGGCATTGATCCGAAGGCCGTTCATCAATGGTATCTGGAGGTCTATGCGGATGCCTATGAATGGGTTGAGCTGCCGAATGTGATCGGCATGAGCCAGTCCGCCGATGGCGGCTTTCTCGGAACAAAACCCTATGCCGCAAGTGGCAACTACATCAATCGCATGTCGGACTATTGCAGTAGTTGCCGCTATGACCCCAAGGAGCGTCTCGGTGACAAGGCCTGCCCATTCAACGCGCTCTATTGGGATTTTCTGGCCCGCAACCGTGAAAGGCTGAAATCCAACCATCGTCTGGCGCAGCCCTATGCCACATGGTCTCGGATGAGCGAAGACGTCCGCCATGATATCAGAGCAAAGGCGGCTCTGTTTTTGAACCGTCTGAGCTGACGCGGCTCTTTCTCTGTTTTTGCCGACGGCGGGATACCCGATCAGAGCTGTCCTGCGCATATCTCCGTCATGACGCGGCTCGTAAAACCAGCTCCGCGTGGTACCGACAGCGCCGCCGGTCCATGCGGCAATGGCGCCAATGATGAGAGCGGCGAAGGGGAGCTATCGGAAACGACGTGAAGCCTGCCGCGTTTCTCAGCTTACTTTAAACTATCACTTACCAGCCGTAGCTGAATGTCAGGCCGCTGCCGTTGTCTCCGTTCTGCTCCACGTTGGTTTCGGTGTTCCGCCCATACTGGAAAATGCCATAGGCATTGTTATTGCCGTTTTGCTGCAGCGTTGCGGAATGGCCGTTGCCCCGCTGCCGGATAAAGCCGAGATTGCCGCGACCGTTCTGGGCGATGCCTGCCGCATTTCCCCGGCCCAGTTGCCGGACGTCTGCTTCTTTCAGATCGCGATAAATCGAGTAGGCGCGCAGACCGGTTGAGAACAGATCCTCATCCCCGGAATTGCCAGGCGCGAGGTCAAAGGAAATGCGGCCACCGGCATGGGCGGGAGCCGTAAATCCGAGCGGCGCAAGGCCTCCAACAAGCAGAGTAACGGTGAGAAGTTTCAACACGTTGCGGGTCATTCTGATCTCCATTCTGTCAGTGCCCTTGCCGATGATCCACTCTCGCATCCTGCAACTGAACCCGAACGGAATTGCCCATTCACATGTCGTTCAGTCGCTGCACGAGGATCAAAGAAAAGGGCGCTCAACCGGCGCCCTCTCTGGTGGAAATGTATAGTTGAAGTCAGCCTAGTCGCCGCCAACCTGCTTCGTGCAGCTGAAGCGCCTGCCATCGATTTCGAGATCGAGCACGGCCTTGTACTGCGCTCCTTTCGCGCCAAGCGTTACCGAACTCAGAAGTTGCGAACGCCCGGCAGCGGCATCAAAGCCGCCGCCCTGGTTGATGACGGAACTCCCGCTGCCTCCTGAATTTTCGACGTGAAAGGCATAGGTACCCCCAGCACCGGTATTGCCCTTTGCGAAGGCCTCCAGCCTGACCATGCCCGCCTGTGGTGTTGCCTTGATCTCGCAAAGCTTGCCTTCGCTCAGGTCATTTGCAGTCGACATGGCTGCAATGGCGCCGAAGGGAAGCAATGCAACGGCAAGGATAGCCGCCAGGCGGCGTGGATGTGTGACGCTAAGGGGCATGGCTAGTCTCCTCGATGATCTGTTGACATGATCTCGACCAGTTGCACGTCAAGGCCTGCGGCGGCTTAAGGGCAGGCCTGCACAAAGGCCGCTACATTGTCATTGCCGCCCTGGTTCACATTGGCGCTGCAGCCACGGCCAACCTGAACACCGGCCGCGATGTTTCCGTTGCCGTCCTGGGTCAGGATGGTGGTGTGGTTTGAGCCGAACTGGCCGATGCCCGCCACGTTGCGGCTGCCGTTCTGATAGGTGGAGCCGTAATTGTCATGCCCCTCCTGACCCACAGCCGAAAGGTTGTGACGACCATATTGATGGCCGACGATCCGGTTATAGCCGCCGTTCTGGTAGGTGCGGATCCGGTTGCCATAACCTTCCTGTGCGCCACCGGCAGAGTTCGACCAGCCATATTGTTCGATGCGCACATCGTTGGCCATGGCGGGGGCCGTGGCGGTGAAGCCAACGAGAGCGGAGAGTGCAATTGCAACGAAAGACGTACGGATCATGACTGTCTCCTCAGGCGGATAAGACCGCGGTTGAACGTCTTTGTTGTAGACGGTCCCGTTGGAACGGAAGCTGAAGAGATTATTCAGTCGTGGTTCATTGGCGGGGTATGGTCCAAGCGTCGCAACAATGGTGACGAACATGATGACTAAAGTTTTCTTGGCAGGATGAAACCAAATTGGCTCGCCTTTCGTACATGGCTTGCGCCTTCAATGTTCAGGCGAAAAGGGAGACGAATCTGGGTCCGATGGAGCTTCAAAGCCGCGCTAGCCAGCCCGCAAATGCAGGGTCTACTGCAAGAGATGATCTGACACGAGCAACCCTAACCGTTGCCTGGGTCATCATCCTCAACAAGCCATTTTATCCGCTTTACGTGTGGTATCTGGTCGATGACGGAGCCGTGGCATCGCTTGTCACCCTATTGTCGGTGCCATTCTTTCTCGCGATACCATTCCTGGCGAAAAAATCCCCGTTAGCCGCGCGCCTCGCTCTCCCCTTGGTGGGAACAATCGACACGCTGTTTGAAACCAAAATATTCGGCCATGCTTCTGGCACCGAATTTTTCTTCGCAGCCTGCATCATGCTTGCAGCCATGTCGTTCCGCGCAGACGAGAAGCTCTGGCAATATGCGATGGCAATCCTCGTCTTCATCGCTTTCTTTTTCTCGCGGACGTTTCTGGGCGCGCCGCTGCAATCCTGGTCGGCAGACGATCTTGCAACGCTTCTCAATCTGAATGCGTTCTCTGCCGCCAGCCTCATGGTCTTTATCGCCCTTAGATATGCCGGCATTTCACGGCGAACCGAAATCTGAACAAGAGCCGTGCCATCGACAGGAGGAGTTTATGCTTAGACATTGTAACCGCGTGATTGGTGCCCTGACATTTTCGCTGTTTCTGTTTGCCGGTTTTGCGGTTTCCGCAGCCCCCAAACCGGTTGCCGTGGGTCTCGATCATTACCGCGGTACCTGGCTTGAAATCGGCCGTACACCCATGTTGCTGACAGACGGATGTGTTGCAGGATATTCCACCTATCGGCAGGGAGCATCGGCGGATGAAGTGCTGATAGAAGATGGCTGTCGAGCGGGAAATCCGAATGGTCGCCTCAAGACGGTGAACGGCGTCGGCAAGATCGAGGATTTTGGATCAACCAATGCGAAGATGCGCGTTCGCTACCCTCTTTTCATCACATTCAATTATTGGGTTTTCTACAAATCGCCTGATAAGTCCTGGTTCATCAGCGCCAACCCGTCGACCGGCGATGTGTGGATCTACGCCCGCAACATCCCGTCCAAAGCGAAACTCAATAAAATGATCATGAAAGCACGTGAGCTTGGCTACGACGTCAGCAAGCTCGAGTTTCCGGTCCAGAAATAACAGCTGATGGAGCGCAAGGATGATGCAGTCGCTTGAAAATGGCTACAGGGCGATCGTCTTGGGCGCATCCGGCGGCATTGGTGGAGCCCTGTTGTCGTACTTCGAGGCCGACCCTCGTTGCGCGTTCGCCTTGCCGCTCTCGCGAAGCGTCGATGGTCTCGACATAACGAACGAAACCACAGTGCGCGAAGTTGCCGCCCGTCTGGAGGCTCAGCGCGGCTCCTTCGACCTGATCTTCAATGCAACCGGTGCCTTGACGGTCGATGGTGCCGGTCCCGAAAAGTCGATAAGGGCGATCGACGAAGTTCAAATGGCGAGGCAGTTTGCGGTCAATGCCACAGGCCCCGCTTTGCTGCTCAAGTATTTCACTCCGCTTCTGCGCAGAGACAGGCGAAGCATTTTTGCCTCCCTGTCCGCGCGCGTTGGCTCGATTGGCGACAACAGATTGGGCGGATGGATCTCCTACAGAGCATCCAAGGCCGCTCAAAATCAGATCATCCGAACCGCAGCGATCGAAATCGCCCGCACAAACCCACAGGCCATCATCGTGGCGCTTCATCCCGGAACAGTTGATACGGACCTGTCCCAGCAATTTTCGAAGGGCAAAGACTTGTTCACCCCGCAGCAGTCTGCCACGCGGCTTATGGAAACAATCGATGGTCTCACACCGGCACAAACAGGGCAGTTTTTTGCCTATGACGGTTCAAGGATCGAATGGTGAGTGCCGGCATTCGTTGACGCCGGCGAGTTTGAAATGAGCGAATGATGGGCCATCATACCGCTGAAACTCTGGGCGTCTCGTAACTTGCTCACTCCCATAAGGGAGTGTCAGGTTGATGAGGCGTATAATCGGAAGGAAAAACTTGCTCTTCGTCAGCTCGAACAAGAGCGCCAAGCGCATCATCCACGTGCTTGACTCTTCCTGACCAGGATAGCCCAAGGCGGATATCTACCTGAAATCGAGACATTCATGCGTTGGACACTCAAATCCAACGCATCAGCCGAACGCTTACTTTCAAGCAAATTGAGTCACGCACTTAAAACGACGAATCTAGTTTTGTGGAAGCGTCTTCTCATAAGCGGCCAAAGCGGCGTCCAATTTTTGCCTGTCACCCCAAATAGCTCTTGAGTCATATGCGCGAAGTGGGAACTTTCCCCAATCAAGCTCTATTTCGAGTGCGTGGTCTTTAACAAAACGTTGCACCATAGTCTTTAAGCTGACCGGTTCACCGCTGCAACAATTTATCACACCCACCACTTCCGTCTGAGACGACACTGCTGCAATCTGCGCGCCCAGATCTTTTACATGGATGAAGTCGTAAAGAAGTTCGCCACTGTTTAGTGGGAACGATTTCTTTCCATCATCTGTGGCTTGAAGCAGTTTGGCGAATATTGAATTATTAAGCTCGTCGTCGCCGTAAATGTAAAAGCACCTCAACCATTGATATACGGCAGAGAACTCTTTGCAATACAGTTCCTGTACAAGGCGAAGATGGTTTTTTGCTATCCCATAAGCATGGAGAGGCGATGTCGCCGTGTTCTCGGAAATTGGCCCAATATGATAGCCCACCTCATGCATGGTGCCGAGACCGACGACGTGCTTCAATCCACCTTCCAGCATGTTCCGGATGAAGTTGATGTGGCCAGGCAGATTTTTAAGATGTTTGTCGCTTGCGTGACTGAAACCATCATCCCAGGCTAAATGAATCAAGATGTCCGGGCGCCCAACGGTTTCGAAGACGGACTTGTCTGAGTTAAGAATGTCGAGGTTAATGACCTCCGCACCCGGAACCTGTGTCGTTCCCCGTCGAGTAGTCAGAACGACATCGTGCCCTTGTTCTATCAGCCAAAGCGCAACATATCTTCCAACGTAACCTTCGCCGCCTGTTACAAGATACTTCAAAATTCACCACCCTTGCGCCTCGCGACGCCAACATTTCTCTACGTGACCATCCAGTAATCGCAAGGTATCTGGCAGTAGAATCGCCTGCGCATAATCACCAGGACGCAATAATAGGCAAAACTTCAGATATTTATGCCGTTGCTGCAACAATACCAAGGCGTTGCCCGGCATAGACGCCGTCCCGAAGCGGTCGCCACCACCATTCGTTCTCAAGATACCAGCGCACGGTTTTCTCTATGCCTGAATCAAAGTTTTCAGTTGCTTTCCAGCCAAGTTCATTTTCCAGCTTGCTCGCATCGATTGCATATCGTGCATCGTGGCCGGGCCTGTCAGTTACGTTCACAATTAGGTTGTCATAACGCTCGCCGGTTGGTCGCAATTGGTCCATCAGAGCGCATATACGCGTCACCACATCGACGTTGCGGCGCTCATTGCGGCCACCGACATTGTATTTCTCGCCAATCCGTCCTCGTGTTGCAATCAAGTACAATGCTCGAGCGTGATCATCGACAAACAACCAATCGCGTACGTTAACGCCGCTGCCATAGATCGGTATATTCTTACCTTCAAGCGCATTAAGGATGGTGAGCGGTATCAGTTTTTCGGGGAAATGATATGGGCCGTAATTATTTGAGCAGTTCGATACGACGACGGGAAGACCATATGTCCGACACCAGGACATCGCCAGATGATCGCTGGCAGCCTTTGAAGACGAGTAAGGCGAGGATGGATCGTAAGGTGTTGTTTCTTTGAAGAGACCGTCATTCCCCAGAGATCCATAAACTTCGTCTGTGGAAACATGCAGGAATCTGAACGAACTTTTATCTGACGTCGAAAGACCACCCCAATAACGTCGAGCGGCTTCCAGAAGCGTAAATGTGCCTACAACATTTGTTTGAATAAAATCGGCTGCCGTAGTTATGGACCTGTCTACATGACTCTCCGCAGCTAGATGCATCAGGAGGTTCGGTTTAAACTGGTCGAAAGCCTCGTTCATAGCAACTGCGTCGCAAATGTCGGCTTTAAGGAAACGATGGTTTGGAGCGTTCTCAACCTCACTTAGTGAGGCTAGATTGCCAGCATATGTCAACTTATCCACTGTCAGGACTTCGGCGCGCACTTCATTGACAAGATAACGCACCAACGCAGAACCGATAAATCCCGCTCCGCCAGTTACAATAATACGCATGTATTAATTCCCATATATTAAACGGCAACGGCTGCCGAGGCGGCAACTTTCAAGAGATACTTTCCGTATACTGTCTTTGAAAATTGATGCCCATATTCGACAAGTGTATCGACCGAAATCCAGCCGTTCGTAAACGCAATTTCTTCGATACAGGCGATGTGCGTGCCCTGTCTGTGTTGGATTGTGCGCACAAATTCCGACGCTTCGAGCAAGCTGTCATGCGTGCCAGTGTCAAGCCACGCATAGCCGCGAGACATGCGCTCAATATGCAATTCGCCATCTGCAAGATAAAGCTGGTTGAGGTCAGTGATCTCATATTCGCCGCGGGGCGAAGGTTTAATAGTTCTAGCGCGCTCAACCACAGATTCATCGTAAAAATAAAGCCCGGTTACGGCGAGATTTGATTTCGGTACCGTAGGCTTTTCTATGATCTGAATTGGCCGACCCGAACCATCCAACTCCACAATTCCGTATCGATGCGGATCATCGACTTCGTATGTGAATACTGTAGCACCGTGTTTTCTGGCTTTTGCGCTCAACAGAAGTTTCTCAAGCCCTGCGCCAAAGAAGATATTGTCACCCAGTACCAATGTTGCCGGTGAGCCGTTTAGAAATTCTGCGCCAATAGTGAATGCCTGAGCCAGTCCATCGGGGCTCGGCTGCACCGCATAGGAGATCGACATCCCCCACCTTGAGCCGTCGCCAAATAGCATACGATAGTTACCGAGTGATTCCGGAGACGAGATTATCAGCACCTCTCTGATGCCAGCTTGCATCAACACCGACAGAGGGTAATAGATCATCGGCTTATCATACACTGGAATGAGCTGTTTATTTACAGCCAGAGTTGCCGGATGAAGCCTTGTTCCGCTACCACCGGCCAGAATTATTCCCTTTGTATTCATCACCAAATCCTTGCAGTCTTTACTCTATCCGGTTGTCCGGATTTTCGCCTTTTGGTTGCGCTCGGTACGTTGCACTTCGTCAGAGGAAGCTAGATCGCTCTATCTCGACAGCAAAGGACGTGGAATAGTTCGAAGTAATACACGATCAACCTCACGGCTCTACAAGTATCAGTGGCTCGCCACCATGCGCGCCGTAGATGAACGGGCTATCAAATTCATTCAAGGTTGGTGATTTTAGATCTTTTTCGCTGAGCGTTGGTGTCACCCCTGGCAAAGCAGGCCATTTGACGTCAATCGCTTCGTCATCCCAGCGGATGCCGCCATCGTTCTGGGGGGCGTATCCCGAGGTAACTTTATAAGATACCTCCGTATTCGGCGCCAATGTCATAAACCCATGGGCGAATCCCACCGGTATGTACAGTTGATGACCGTTCTCGGCAGACAACTCCACACCTACCCACTTGCCATAAGTGGGGGAGCCATTCCGGACATCCACTGCCACGTCAAAAATGCTGCCGCGAATACAGCGAACCAATTTTGCTTGCCCAAAAGGAGGAGTTTGAAAATGCAGCCCGCGGATCGTACCAGCCGGAACGGAGAGTGAGTGATTGTCCTGCACGAACCGGTCTGTGATGCCCAGATTTTCAAATGCTTGCTCACTGTAAACTTCAGTGAACCAACCTCTCGCGTCACCAAACCGACGTGGTTTGATAAGTGTAAGTCTATAATTCATATGTCCCAAGCCGACTTAAAATTGAGTTCAGTTCACGTTTCTACTTCGTCGATTGGATATTGCAAGCCGTATGACACAAAATTACGAAATTCCTCAACCGGTGGGCGTTTTTTCTGGTTTCGCTAAATTTGAAAGCCCTATTCTTGATAAGCATTGTCTAGGAGAGCTTCTTCACAGACAGTCTGAACCGCTTTCCCCAGTGATGTGTACAAATCATTCTCTTGAACGGGCGACGCGGGTAGCGGAGCCTGGTCATTTTCCGAGGCAACGTGTTTCATGAACAAACGCATAACGTGTCCGACACCCTCTTCGGTAACCTCTCGCAATCCATCATCATAATAACGGCCGCGGTTGTAACTACCAGTTATAATCTCATATGACGGGAAATATGCGACATTGTCGTGCAATTCACACACTGTCTCCGCCGCTACACGCAACACAGACTTGCTGTAGGTTGTGCTGACCAGAACATGGCGTGATATAGCTGTCGCTGCTAGAGGAACGGGTGACACTGTCAAGATTACGCGAATAGAAGGATTGATTGTCCGTAGCTTGATAAGGAATTCATTTAAATCAGCCACTACTTCACTCACGTTCAGGTTCGCGAACGCATATTTTTCATCGCTGAATTCACCGCCTGCGACACCGGGGCACACAGGCAGAACCGTACCATCTTCTCTGCAAAACCAATGTTCTGTTAGGCCAAGCGTGAACACAAAAACATCAGCTTGCTCAAACATAGATCTCACGTGAGCAAGATGCTGCGCCCGATCTTGGAGCATTTCATCTTCGTTTATAAAGCCATTAGGCTGAATCGTCGGGCGCAAGGGATCAACTTTGCGTCCTGAAGGGATCGTCCATGCGCCTTCTCTCGGCTCAAATTCGCCAAATGCACGCTTCATCAGTTGCAGCAACTGCCGTGTGGTGTAGATATTTCCATATCTTGCGGAGAATGTTCCGTAGTTGTAAATTTGAGCGAGCCCGCTGGAAACGTTCAGCATCGGATGGGCAGACTCTGGTACAAAGTAGTTATATCCGTCGTTTTGAAGATGCCTAGCAATATGCTGGGCAAAACAACTGCCAGCCGTAGCAACCTTGTCAGATCGACTGATTTTAAATTGAAAATTTGTTACAGGATCGACTTCGTGGAAGTTTACTCCCGCAATGGCGCGTGACCAACGCGTGAAATCAGGTAGGTTTCTGTAGGGGTTTGAGGGCCTCCGAGTATTCATTTAATCCAGTCCCATCCCGCGAAATGTCCACCTAGGACTTTTTCGATATGCTTGAATATTAAGCCACCAAAGTGAACATTCCCGTGTGTCGCGTCACTGGAAATACAATCAGTCGCGAGCCATTTGCCGTCAGAAATTGCATCTTGGGGAGTGTAAATAACGTTGGCACCAATTTGGCTGCACTTCTCGATAAAAATACGATTGTGTACCTGCCATGATTTGTAACGAATTATTGCAGGAGTGACGCTGTTGCCGGTCTGAGCTAGTATCGCATCGTTGGTCACGATTTGGCTAACCAAATGATCGTCTTCGATCGTTGGAGGGGAAAGAACGTGATAAACTGGCTCCGATACGCTGCCAGCAAGACCTTCAAGGTCGATCAGGAACGCCTCAGTATTGCGATAAATCGCGGCGTGTACCGCATCGTATGGGATCAACTCCCGTCTTGAATCGAGGGGCAAATCTGTTTCACCTTCGAGCATAAAATCGTAAACTCGATCGGATGATAGTAGTGTCAGGGCGTTATGAGAGTTTCCGCCGAACATACTTATAAATACAATTTTTCTATCACACTGAACGCGCGCTCGAACTCGCTCGAGAAGAGACGGATTAAAATACACCCGTCCATTTTCGTTTATTCCGTAGGGTAATTTTGTCTCATCCTGATTAAATATATTTCGATTGTTATATATGTCGAAAACGTAATGCTCGATAGCGTTTCCCTGCTCTCCGTGCTCCAGCTCTCTATTGTAGAGGAATGGAATCATTGCAGCCAGATGGCTGTGACCGAAATAAACGGCAGCGATAGTAGCCATTGATTAGAAATCTCTCCTGCATGAACTGGATGCAGTTTTGGAATTTTGCCCATTCTTTGTCAATCAGCAACCGCGTAGCTTCGCCCCAAAGTCCGTCGGTCCTTTTTCCGGATACATGGCTGAAGCATATAAAGCTATGAATCTGGATACATTGCATTTTTTAACCGCTTGAACACTTCAAATTGGTTTCAAGGTCCGTCGGCGATTGAAAAATTGACTACTGAACAGATTGATTGAATCCATTCCCCGCTGAAGTTAAAGGCAATAAATGACCTCCAACTAAGAGGGAGATAGTCACTTACAAAATCTCGTTGATGGGATCGAGGTTCACCGGTTCTATCGCCCAATTTCGAGGATAAATACGGTCTGGCGCTTCGTGAGTACAAAATATTGGAGTTGTACCCGAAGACGAAGTCCTGCCGGCCGCTTCTGTATGAATACGGTTCATTTCCGAACTTTTGCCTCCGTCCTAAGCCTTCTTTGTACTTCTGCCACGTAATGAAGGAGTGGGTTGTTATCGTATTCATCCAAATTCCTGAAATGTCTCCGATAGTCGGCAACATCGAAGTTTTTATTCGGCCAACGGTTTTCATGAACGCCCATTTCGAGAAAATGAAGAAGCGGGTTCATGCCGCTCGCGTGGACGGCGGGATTTTCGCTTAAGTAGAATTTGCTGTCGAAAGCCCAATGCGGACTTCTTCCTTCACGGCCCCCGTAAACAAGAAAGTGGGAAAGAGGTTCAACGCCATGTTTGGCCACATCTTCGTTATTATCAAGGTAATAAGGTACCTCAAAGAGTGGATGTGGCGATAACCCCTCTTTCCAGCCAAACTTCACATAATCCGTCAGGGGATTTGCGACAGTTCTGCCACCGACTTGGGACATGTAATATGCAGAGTCAAACAGGGGGTGCGGATTGAGGAGACGTGTAGCTCCGACCGTCAGATAGTGGACAAGGGGATTGAACGCCGTTTCCGTCTCGAGATACTTCGTCGCATAGGTCCGAGAATCGAATAGGCTAACGAGTTCCTGCCCTTCGGCCCATGCGAAAAACATGTATTCGAGAACGTTGCGGCGCAGGACGGTCTGATTTTCTGTTTTTGTAGGTAAGCCTCTGATAGAACTTACAAAATTCCTGATCATCTCGGCATTATGTCGAACATCTTCGATGCCTGAATCACGGCGGCTTGTCTTGATTTTCGGCAAGAGTCGGCGATTAAAGCCGCATAAATCCATGAGTGTCTCAATGCAGACTTCGCGTTGATAGTGCAGGTCAGGTCGTTTTTGGATATCGACGTCCAGAGGAGGGCATTGACCTCCACAAATCGCCTGCAATTGTTGATGATTATTGGCGTGAATCCGTTTAATCACAACATCAGCATATTCTGATTTTGGCTCAGCATGCGCGGATATCTGGTTGAGAGCAAGATCACCCGATCCATCCGTTGTCGTGATTGGGTAGCCAGCTTTTTTCCACATCTCAAGCATGTGAAATTGCCAAGGCAGGTGCCAAGGCATAAATGACGAAATGTGCTCTAGCTTATATTCGAGCATCGCATAATTGTATTCTGCCTGATGTTTGCTCAGTATCTGCGTTGTCGTATATCCTGCGTCCTGAGCGCAATAGGTAATCAGCCGCTCCAATACATGCGCTAGCCCCCCATCGGTATGATTAGGTTCTGCGTTGAAGTCGGTCCAGTTCCAGCGGTGTTCGAATAGCTTACGCAGCGCCTTGGGGCGAAACCAGAACATCGTGCCATAAGCAGCCACAGGGGTGTTAGCGTCGAACTTGACCGAGATATCGAGCATTTCCGCAATTTTTATTGCTCTCGGTTTGTTTGCAAACCAGGCTTTACCCATCGTCGGAAAGGAAACATGCACCACTGGCGGAACGGCGACCCCTGTCCAAGGTTGCGATTCAAACATTTGAAGAACGCTATCGACAAGATCCGGAGTTCCGGCAATATTTTCAAGCATGTGCCGCTTGAACAGCTGTCCGCGTCCACCTTCGACTTGTGGAGATTTTTTTGTATGCAGCCGCAAAACGAGATCGTAACGGTCGCTCAAGAAGAATTCACGGCACGAGATAAATAGCGCCGACATGTCTCTGCCGCGATTTTCCTCAACGACGATGACGTGCAGTTTCTTGTACCCGCCAATTTTCGCTAATTTGGTTTCAATGGCGAGCTTCTTCTCCTGATCACTTGTCGTGATAATCAGATCGAACGGTGTGTTTATGTTGGCTGCATATTCCAATGTCTCTTCTAGGAGATCTGTATAATATATATGAGCGCATACGGCGATATTTAACTTAGAGCGCACCGAACCGTCGCTGCCGACGCTCGAGTCCGGTAGGATTTTTGTGAGGCCTGCATTTGTATTGAGTGTCCGCAGGTTCGAAGATCGCAGTATGTTTTTCCAGATCAAACCTTCGTCGTAATCAGACGTTTGGCGCATTATGCGCAATGCTCTCGGAAGATCTATTGCGTTTTGCTCAAGAAAAACGGAATCGTGGAAAAATACCCGCCGCTTCAAAATTGGGCAGCGCCTTTCAAGCGCGCTGTCAACGTTTATGAAGCAGGGATAAGGCGACGGATATGATTCATCGTCGTCGTAAACTCCACAACGGTAGCCTAGATCGATGAAGTGTTGAGTAAAATGAGACTCGTGTCGAAGTACAGAATCGACGTAACTTTCGATTTTTGGGATAGTCTGCCAGTAACGAGAGAAATCTTCTGAGTGAAGCATTTTCCCACGCGCTGTAATGAAGTGCGAGTTCAGGTGCCTGGGCAAAATTCCTTCATTTGTGAAGGGATTAGGTACCATCTCTTTGTGTGCGGTGATTCCCCAGAAATCACATTCATATTTTTCCATTTTACCAAACAGCTCGCTGAATGGAAAAATGGGTCCATAAAAAGTGTGATTTAGTAGTATGAGCTCGTCGTATTCTTTCAGGTTCTCATACCCGATATGTTCGATGCCTTCCTTGTACGCCCAAACATCAAATCCAACGTTGTCACGTTCAACGATTTCGCAGCCCAGGTCGCAAAGACGCGCTTTTGCCTCTGCAGACAAAGGAGTATTTGACACGAACACGTTACGAGTGACGAAATCCCGAAGCTTTTCGACTAGAAAGAACATGTATTCATCAACAATGCCCTGTTCGTCGAAAAAGAATGTGACAGCAGCTCGTTTCACGTTTTCACCTGTAGAAAATTGGACTATTCTATTTTGCGTTGCGATCGCCAATTACATTGGCCGTGATTGCTTCGCCGAATTCTCCTATGGGTTGCCAAAAAAAGCGCTCCACATCAATACCTTTATTTTACAAGGCAGCTGTGGTTCTCCTGAATATTGCTTCTAGGGAGGGACGCGGATATGAAGACCGGCATCTTCTCCGCAGAACTCATTAGATATTTGGTCAAGCATCTTATGGCCAGGAAGAGGTGCATTGATCTCGTCCGGCGGTAGCAAGGCAACAGCACCAGCCGATTTTATCCGTTTGCTGACGCGCGCTGATTTTAAGTGACAAGGGCTTGAGTTCCGCAGTGCGATACGGCATTAGGAATCTCGATACCCAACGCGAAGCTTATCCGTAAATTAGCGAGACGCGCGTCAGTCAGCTAGGGTTGTTGGTTGCCGTGTTAGGGAAGAAATTGACGAAAAGTTGTATTATAACCGGCGGTGCGGGATTTATAGGGGGCGCTATCTCGTCGTCCCTGGCTTCATCTTTCGATCGACTAGTGGTTATCGATAATTTTCATCCCCAAGTTCATGACGGTAGAAAGCAGAAACAGGCTTGCGATCCGCGCATTGAACTTGTCGTGGGAGATGTCGCAAGTGCCGACACATGGGACAGTGTGTTGGACAGTATCTCACCCGACCTTGTCCTGCATCTTGCCGCGGAAACCGGCACTAGCCAGTCGCTGAAAGAAAGTACGCGCCATGGCATGGTGAACGTGGTTGGCACAACCCAGATGCTTGATGCTTTTCTGCGGCACTCAGCGATACCGAAGCGGATTGTTCTCACATCCAGTCGAGCAGTGTACGGGGAGGGGGAGTGGATCGATGTCAATGGGCTAAGAAGTTACCCTGGACAGAGGTCGAAATCGATGCTCGACGAAAGAGTCTGGGATTTCCCCAATCTTAGATGTCTTCCCTTTGAAGCGGATACAACCCAAACGCGGCCAACCAGCATTTACGGTTCAACGAAGCTTGCGCAAGAGCATATATTGGAGTCGTGGACAAAATCATTCGGCGTTGAACTAGCGATACTTCGTCTCCAGAACGTCTATGGCCCTGGACAGTCTCTTATCAATTCCTATACGGGAATAGTCCCGTTTTTTATGAGCACAGCGCGAAACAAACAGAGTATTCCTGTATATGAAGACGGGAATATCGTGCGGGATTTTGTATACATCGACGATGTTGCTGAAGCAATTGTTAGTATCGCTCTGAATGGTCCCGATTCAGACGTTGCATACGATATCGGTTCTGGTCATCCGATCTCGCTCTACACTTTAGCAAGTAAAATTGCGAACTTCTATGGAGCTCCCCCGCCACATGTCACGGGGCAATATAGGCACGGGGACATACGGCATGCTAGTTGCAACATGCAGAAGACTATATCCAGATTAAATTGGTCTCCAAGTTGGGGCATCGAGGAGGGTATCGATGCACTCAATCAATGGATTGTTACTCAGTAGCGAAAGTAGAACAGACTAGGTGGACACTGAACCGCTCCGGGCTTGCTGGAGGCTGTTTCGGTAAATTCGTGGTGGCGTAACAATTTACTTTCAACGCGATTGCATCATAGGGGAAAACGAAGATGAGCCGTTTTTGGGGCACGCGTATTAGTTGATACCCATCTTCAGTCCTGAAAGATCACACGCCTTCTCAGCCATGCATGCGACGCGGGCACGTGTTGCATCAGCTGTATTTTCTCTCAAGTCTGCATCGTCGATGAGATCGACAATGGCCTCCGTCCAAAGCACTGAATCGTATGGCAGGAGAATTTCGTCTCCATCCCGGTTCGTTCCATATGCTTCGCTTAACGAAAAGACTGCGGCGGCGCCGAAGCGCGCTACGTCAATCCGTTTTGTTGGTGAGCGGCAGGCATTGACGTGTGAAGGGCAAAGAGGCACGAGCATGATATCGATGGGTCGGCTCGTGCTTTCCGCTAGGTACTCAGCCCAGGAGACCGGACTACGCACTGTGACGCGATCCATCTTATTCCAAATCTTCCTCGCGCGCTGGTCAGCAAAGACCTCAAACCGCGCGTTCGGCCGTTTTTGCAGGACGGTAGCGATTATCGGCTGAAGAAATCGATGTTCGCTGTAATGAACCGAGGTGGCGTGATAAGCGATCAGGACCTCGCTGCCTAAGGGGCGCGATGCTCTTTTGATATCCCACAATTGCGGAGAAGGGGCCGGTGGAACGACCAGGAATTCAACGCCGCCGAGGCTTTCACCAAGGCGTTGTGTGGAGACCCAAACAGCGTCGAGATAACGGTTTAGCTGCTTCAGGGGATAGAGACCACGATAATACAGGAAGAAACGATATGCGAGAGAGGCGTCGCGTCCTAAAATGACTGCAGGTATGTCGTCGTCGAGAAAGAGAACGACACCTGCAAGTTGGTCTTGGTTGCGCCTGATCCATCTCGTAGCGCTTGAGGAAGCGTATCGGCACAGAATGACCAGGGCACCATCGGCGTTCAGATCGTCGAAATTCTTGCCTCTTATGTCGGCCAGCTGATAGTCGAGATCATGGCGCTCGGCGAAGCGCGCAGTAAAATAATAGTCTGCAGTCGGATTGGGATGGCGGCCAAATACGATGACATTCTTTACCGGGCGCTGACGAGTTTCTCCTGCATTCTGACGTACAACCGGTCTTGGCAGAAGTTTTTCGTGAATAGCGTGCCGGAAAATCTTGAGTATCGTCATGTTTGCGGTCCGCAGGCACGGCGTAACTTAGAGGTGTCAAATCTCATGGGTTGAGCAACCTCTTCGCCTCTGGTGTTCGATGGTGCAGCTTCCGCGGTGACGCATCCAATACATAATCTCCACCAGCCAGTGAGAGATTAGGATTATAGTGGGGATCATTCGACAGCAACGGTCCCCATTGTTCATGCATGTATTTCTCTTCCGCAGCAAAGCGCCGCTTCTTTTCAGGTGTATCGTCTGCTCGTCTGGATACTGATTCAAGGTGCGTCAGGCAAGCATGCGGGGTCCAGATAATCTTCTTGCCCTGAACGGAGACCTTCAAGCAATAATCAACATCGTTGAAGGCAACTGTCAGGGCTGCTTCATTCATGCCGCCCACATCTGCCCAAAGCTGTTTGCGGGTAAGAAGACAGGCCGCGGTCACTGCGCTAACCTCTCGCCTTTGGGAAATCAGGCCAATATCCTCGCCGCTCTGCGGATGGCGGAAGTGAAAACTGTGGCGGGCAACCGAACCTGCACCAAGCGTTACCCCGCCATGTTGGATGAAACCATCCGGGAAGAGGAGGAGAGCGCCGCAAGCTCCGACGTTTTTATCTTCCAGTTCCGTTACCATCCGCTCGAGCCATTCCGGGTGCAAGGGCTCAACGTCGTTGTTCAGAAGCAGGATCAGTTCTTGCCGCGCGGCATCCACGCCGAGATTGCAAGCCTTTGCGAAGTTGAATGGTCCCGGCATCTGGATTCGGCGGATCTGCCCACTTGCTTCGTATCTTTCGAAGAGCTGGAGCGTCTTCGCATCTTGGCTGTCATTGTCAATAACGATGACGTCAAGCTCTGCATTGGATGTTTTGTTGAAGAGGCCGTCCAGACACATCGACATGAGGTCGGCGCGATCTCTTGTCGGAATAACAACGCTTACTTTGCAAAGCCTGCCTAATGGCGGCGGCGCTATCACGCGGGCGGGAGGTCTGGGCGTTGGACGATGAAGCAGCGGAGCGGGGATATGGGCGATGCTGCCGTGACGGGCGGCTGCAATGAGAAGCTCGCCCGCCGAACTATTGGTCAGGTCTAGGTCTGTTGGCAACGCAGCCACCCGAATGGCTGCTCCATCGGGAGCGAGCCAGCCGGATTGTGCCAGAGGTGCGTTGAAAGCCGGTTTGAAAAAGGGTTTTCTGTGGCCCGATTTCGCGTCGAAGTAATCCTCGTCGCAGTAGGTCGCACTGATTTGGTCATCGTCCGCGATAGGCTTGATAAGACGGGCAATGGCGTCACTGTCGAATTCCATCCCGGCCAGCAGGCGTATCCAGATAGCATCCCTCTCATTTGCAAATGCATCTGCACTCGAAGGCGACGGAGTTTCGCAGACGTATGGATATGTCTGATTGTCGAGGGATTTTCGAGTTTTCTCGGCGAGCGGTCCATTCCCAGTGATGGAGTAGAGAACCTTTGGGGTCTTTGCTAAATCCGCCGCATCTGACCGGATTTCGGACCGGTAGTGCACATCTCGCCACTCAAGATATGAGGGCTCGGCCATGCTATCGAGCAGCCTGACGATGCGGAATTGGAAGCCGCGAATATTACCTATCGCAAGAAGATAAAGTGCTCGCGCCACGGTTCTGGGCGAGAAAAAACTGAGGCGCGCGATAAGCTCAATGGATGAGAGTTGCCGGGCTTGGTAGGGCAATTGCTCCATCTTTGAACCCTTGCCTGTGGTGACCGAGATTGACGATAGATCGACTGGCATCCAACCGAAAAATGTCCCCCGGCCATCCATGCCGATCAACAGGGAGCGAGTGACGACTTCAGGAACGCGATCGCGCCGATGAAGATTGACCATGCAGACATAGGGCTTGCCGATCCGCCGACCCTTAATCCTGATCATTACCGGTTTGTCCGCCAGCGCAATGAACCCTTGTTGTGCGCCTCCCATACTCGCCAGCATCCCGTCAAAAATCCATTCTCAATTTAGCGATCAACTTCAATTATGTGCGTAAGGCGCCTGCCAGGAAACACCACATTATATCAGCCGTGGTTGCGGGCTTGCAATCTATTGTCGAAAAACCAACGGTAAGAATCAACGGCACCAAGCTGCGTCAGCGCTTTAGGAAAACTCTCTCCTTTCGTTGGGAGTTTCATCCAGTTTCTGCTAGATGCAGTTATGGGTGACGATCTGAGGCAGGTTTTGACTATTTTGCACGAAGCGGGCGGTGAAGGCGTCCCTTCCTATGAGATTGGCTGGGACGCTTGTATGACGCCGGCGATCAACGTTGCGCTGAATATGGGCTATATGCGTTATCGTGAGCATTCGGGCGAACGGTATTTCTATCTGACACCAGCTGGCTATCAGAAGATCGGAATCGTGCCATTGTCAGCCTGGACCTATTTGGCATCCCTGTTAAAGAAAATAGTGGGGCTGGGGCGAAGATAGCAGTCGCCGCCCTCTCGCCCATCATCAGTTGAAATTGTTGTAAACGCCTGCACCACCGGCAACGATACCGACCGGCTGACCTATGATCGCCAGGAATCGTGTGAAATCCACCGATGGATGACGGGACGCATAAATGACGTCGCGGGCCTTAACGTCAAAGTTCTGTCCAGTCAGCATGCTGCCGGCTTTGGTCATGTCGAAGCGATAAACAATGGGGTAGCGGCCAAGTTTGTCCGTTCGCATGCCTTTTCTTATCAGCTCGTTGAACCGCTGCTGGCCCAGCAGATCCATAACGATATCGGGCTCTTCATATCGGAACACAAAGTAACCCTTCATGTCGCTGGTCTCGGCCGAGCCACCGCCTCCAAGTGCGACAGCTTCCAAGAGATTGAGATCATTTGCCCCAAACTCCAGTCGGTTGTTGGACCTGACAGAACCCAGGACTGTAAATGTTCGTGGCTCTCGGGTTACGAAAACTTGATCTCCTGGCTGAACGTAGATGTTCTCTCTCGGGTTTTGCACCAGCGTCTTGAGCAACACGGTGCCCGTCTTCGATTGGCGAGTAAGCGTGACGTAGCTTTCGTATGGCTGAGCTGTTGGCCCTCCCGCCTTTGCGAGAACTTCCATGATCGTTTCAGGAACCAGATTAAGCGGCACGACAGCCGGGCTCTTCACCGCGCCGGAGACGGTCACATTGCGAGACGCCGTTCCAGCGCTATTGATGATGACGTCCGGCTCGACCGCCTTGCTCACCAGAGCTGCCAATATTGTTTGACGTGCCTGTTCAAGTGTCTTGCCGGCGAAAGTGACAAGTCCAACGTATGGAATAGCCGCCTTACCGTCCGGTTGAACCACAATATCGAGCGTTGTCTGTTTAGAATCGCCTGTTGAAAAGAGACCGTCAGAGCCAGCCTCGAAGATTGTGATCTTGAGCTGATCGCCAATTCCAATGACAGGACGCTTCACGCCTCCACCGATACCGAAACGGCTTTGCAACAGTTTTCCGTCAAATTTTGAGATGAGGGTCGCAGAATTAACGTCGATGTCCACAATGTCGAACACTACGTTTTGTCCCATGGACGCCTGCGTCGTAGATTGCTTCGATTGCTCAAGCACATCCGACGCTAAGGGGCCATCACCGGGAAGATTGTTGCACGACGTCAGGCTCAGCCCTACCAAAAACAAGCCAGCTTTCTTCACAATTTCCCCAATATCTAAAACCCACAAGCCGATCCCCAATAGCAAGAAAGTGTTAATGATGGCTAGCCCGCATAGCGAGCATAGAAAAAAAACCTTTCGTGGAACTTGAAAATTTGACATCACGGCATCATTGCAGCAGTTGTATCCGCATTGCAGCAATTGTATCTGATCGTAGTAATTTTTTGCGGCTTGTTGCTTGGTTGGTTTGCTTGAGCCACGCTAGGTTGTAAATGTTTGAATTGTTGGGCTAAGTTGAGCACGGCCACGCGCTTAAGCGGGTGGTGCCCTAAAGTGGATTAAGTATGGCAGTCGAAATTCTTGGGCGTGCGTGTGTCGCTCCCTCTGCGGGAAATGTGCTGGAACTGCTGACTCTTCTGCGGGAAGAGGTATGCGCAGTCACTTCGATACCAGGCGATCGCTGGAACAAGGCGCGCTTCTGGCATCCTGCCAGAAGCATTCCGGGCAAAGCCTACACATTCTCTGCCGGCGTGGTCGATGATGTCTTTGAGTTCGATCCAGCATTGTTCGGCCTTTCCGCTCGCGAAGCAGCCTATATGGATCCGCAGCAGCGCATTCTCCTTCAGACGGTTTGGCGGGCCATCGAAGACGCAAGGATCGATCTTGTACAGCTGAAACAAGAACGCGTCGGCGTTTATATCGGTGCGTCGTCGCTGGACAGCGGAAATCTCCAGGTGGAGGATCCCGCATCCGGCAGTCCGCATTTTATGACCGGCAACACACTTTCGATAATTTCCAACAGAATTTCGCATATCTTCGGTCTGAATGGACCGAGCATGACGATCGATACGGCATGCTCCTCGTCTCTCGTTGCGCTTCATCAGGCAAGATTGGCGCTTGAAGGCGACGAGATCGACACCGCTATCGTTGGCGGCGTCAATCTTCTTTTGCATCCCTTTTCATTCATTGGTTTTTCGCAGGCCAGAATGCTGTCGCCAGAAGGGCTTTGCCGGGCCTATGGGGAGAACGGTGAGGGATATGTCCGCGCCGAAGGCGCTGGCGCAATTGTTTTGCGGCGTGCTGATCGCGTCGCTTCGGAAGGTAGCCGGAGCCGTGCGACCCTGGTTGCCACGGGCGCGAATTCGTCCGGTCGAACCAACGGAATTTCGTTGCCGTCCAGAGAGGCGCAGGCACAGCTGTTGAGTTCCGTGTACGATGACAACGGCCTTGATCGGAATGACCTTGTCTTCGTTGAGGGGCACGGCACCGGAACGAAGGTAGGCGATCCAGCGGAGCTGTGGGCAATTGGATCCGTCCTCGCGCAGGGCAGATCAGAGCCGCTGCCAATCGGTTCGATCAAGTCCAACATCGGACATGCCGAACCGGCATCGGGAATTCTAGGCCTTATCAAAGCAATGTTGGCGCTGGAAAATGACTTTGTGCCAGCTTCCTTGCATGCTGAGGAACTCAATCGAGCGGTAGACTTCGAGGATTTGAATATCGAAGTGAACCGTGTCGCAAGACCGCTTCGACGGGGTGCGAGACGGCGGCTTGCGGGCGTCAACTCATTTGGTTTCGGCGGTACCAATGTTCATGTGGTCATCTCCGACCCTCCGAATTCAACATCTGCTCAAGCGGCACAATTTAGCGGCCTTTTCGTTTTATCTGCACACACACAGTCGGCGCTTCAGTCGTTGTTGCGAGACTACGATTCACGACTCTCGTCGTCTACGCGCGATCAAGTCGAGCAGCTCATTTCCGCCAGCCAAAATCACATGGCGCTCAAACATCGTTTTGCAGCTTCCGGCGCGAATGCAGCGGAGATTGCGACAGCGATATCGTCTTACCTGGACGATGGGAAAGGCCATCGCGCTCAAGTTGGCGAAATACCAAGCAAGTCGATCAAGACCGCGTTTGTCTATGCGGGTAACGGATCCCAATGGGCTGGAATGGGCTTGGATGCCTATAGAACAAATGCGGATTTCCGGGCTCGTTTCGATGTCTTCAGCGATTTATTCGTTGCGCGCGCAGGTCTTGATCTATCTGTGCTTCTTCAGTCGCCTGAATTGGAAAAGACCCTGCGTGACACGCGCGTTGCGCAGCCAATGCTGTTTGCCATTCAGGCCGCTTTGACGGACTGCCTGGTTGATAACGGGGTGAAACCGGACGTGGTTCTGGGGCATTCTGTCGGCGAGGTTGCAGCCGCCTATGCGGCGGGAATTCTGTCGGCCGAGGATGCCGTAACAATCGTTACAATCCGATCCAAGCACCAACATTCTCTGGCAGGCAAAGGCACGATGGCCGCTGCTGTGATGTCAGAGGCATTTGCCGTTGCGTTCGCGCAGGAGCATGGTCTTGATAACATCACCGTCGCGGGGGTGAATGCCCACAATTCGGTGACGATTTCTGGCCCGACCGAAGAGGTCAAGCAGTTCAAGGCATTGTCGCAGGTGTCGCGTCACGCGGTACATGTTCTTGATATTGATTACCCTTTCCATCATCCGGTCATTGATGGAGAGAAGGCGGAGTTTCTTGATGAGATTCCTGCGCTTACGCCAAAGTCCGGACATACTGCTTTCATATCGACGGTGACCGGATCGTTTGTCGACGGTGTGGAGCTCGACGCCGAGTACTGGTGGAGAAACGTCCGTGAACCCATTGCTTTCGAAGCGGCGGTCAGTCTCGCCACTGAAAATGGGTGCAATGTCTTTCTTGAGCTTTCGCCACGACCCATTCTATCGAACTACGTAGTAGAAACGGCAAAGCAGGCGTCTGCATCCGTCGTGGTTTTGCCGACCCTAAAACGGCCGGGTGCCGATGTCGGTGAAGACCCGATCATTTCGACGATCCTGCGTGTCGTCGCTCATGGCGTGGACGCGCAGCCAGCTGCGACGAATCGCTATGTCGCGCCCTTCGATCTGCCAACAATTCCGTTTGAGAATGTTAGCTGCCGGCCTAACTCCACAACTGACGCGATCAATGTTTTTGGTCGGGATGGCGCTGATGGGCCATACACCTTGTTGGGTTGGCGCAGCGACCCCAATTCTTCCGTATGGAAGAACCACGTGGATGCCCAACTGTTTCCGGATCTTGCCGGGCACGTTGTTGATGGCAAGTCTATTCTGCCGGGCAGCGCCTTTATCGAAATTGCCGTTCAGGCCGCACGGAAATATTACGATGTGGCGGAAGTCGAGATCACGAACCTCGAGATATTCCGCCCACTCGAATTGCGGGAAAGCAAGCTCGTCGAGCTCTCGACCAAGCTTTCTCCCGAAACGGGTCTCGTCGAAATCGCATCACGCGAGTATCTGAGTGATGACGGCTGGACGATCCACGCCACCGCACGCAGTCGCAAGCCAACGGACCGCTTCGGCGGGGTAAGGCTCCCGCTTCCCGGATGTGAGAAGATCCGTACGATCGGCGCTACCGAGGCCTATCAGACGGCACGGAGTTTCGGTCTCGACTACTCCGCCGGTTTTCAACTTCTCACGCAGGCGGAAGTCTACGACACAAAGCACGTCGTGGTTCAGTTGCGACCTGCTGCGGCTCCTGTCCATCCCTATTTGAGTTACGGCCTCGATCCGGTATCGACAGACGCTGCGTTCCATGGGCTTGTCGCGCTCTTTGGTCTGTTGACGGGTGAGGGTGACGGTGCACCGTATATACCGGTTCGGTTTGGTTCTGTTCGCACCGCTTCATCAGCAAAATCGATATCGAGCGCTATCATCGAGATACAGCGTTTCAGCCCCCACAGCCTCAAAGCGAGAATTGATCTCATTGCAGAGGATGGGACACTGGTTGCTTCTCTTGATGACTGCCGGTTCCGCCGGACGTGGCTCAGGCAGCATACAACGCTGGAAACGGTTACGTTTCATTACGAAGCGGTTTCTGGAACAGGCGGTGGTTTCGGCCCGTTAAAAGCGGCGAATGCGGACCGACGCGGTCGGCTGCCAGTCTTCGATTCTGTACCTGTCGGAGAAGCCACGCTCATCCTCAATGCGGCTGTTCAGCGGGCTTCTTTTGACATCGCTCGACTGCTTGCTGACGATGAAGGCGCAGTTGCACTCGCCATGCTCCCGGGAAGCCAAGATTTCCAGTGCTATTTGTCAAGTTGCCTCTATGCGCTTGAGGACGCAGGAATGGCGCAGTCCAGTGAAGAGGGATGGCTGTTACAGCCTTCCTGTGACCTGCCGCCTGTCGAAGAGCTTCTCAGGCAAATCAACGCTCGTTTTCCTGACCGCGTTGCCGAGGCAGTGCTCGTTAACAACACCTATAGAGAGACGCTGGAGCGGCTATCTCTTCAGCCTTCCCAAATGCAGTCTGGTGGCAGCACTTCGTTCTTGAGCGAAGCGACGCTGGATCATGTTCGCCACCATACAGCCTTGGCACGTGAGCGCGAATCGCTCGTGCTGGCGGCGGTCGAGAATGCGCTTTCCGATGTATTGCCCGGTGATGACTTTACTATCATTGAGACTTGCGCGGTGTCCCCTGCGTTCAGTCAACGACTATCTGAAATGGCGGTGCTCAAAGGGGCACAGCTCATCGTTGTTGAACCTTCTGATCATCTGCGTCGGACGCTCGAAATCAACTTCGAACGCAATCCCTCCGTTTCCTGCCTGGACCTAGATGATGCAATTTCGCTTGCTCGCGCGGACCTGATCGTGAGTGCCAGCGGATATCTCTATGGAAAACTGGGCCGCAACAAGGGACTGCAAGCGGTTCTGAGGACGGCAGCTTCGACCGGTGGCCGCGTTGCTGTTGTTGAGCTCGCATCATCCGGATTTGCCGATTTTGTCTTCGGCCTGACGGACGGCTGGTTCGCAGCTAGCGTTACGCCTGAGTTTCCGATTGGGCAGTTGTCCACTGAGACACAATGGGGCGACTTGCTCGCCGAGTGCGGTTTTTCTCAACCAGAGTTCAGGCAGCACGATAATGCCGACGGCACGCTGCTGCTCGTAGAGGCTGTGGCTTCAGGCAACGTGACAGCAAACCCCGATAAGGTGACGTCCTTTGAAAACGTTGTGGAAATCACGCAACGGCAAAAGGATTGCTCGCTCGTATCTGACGACACCTTCAAGCGCCTGTACTGCACGGCAGAGAAAGCCGATGCGGTATTTGCTGAGTACTTTGCGAGCGCGCAGGGTCCCTTTGCATTCGTATTCGATACGGCGGGCCAAGGCGACGGATCTGACTGTTTGCAGGATGCGATTCAGATACTCAGCGCTTTTGCCGAAGCCGCACGCAATCATCTTCGCTCAGCGAGCTCACCTTCACAAATTAGACTGCTCGTCCTCGCTACCGGTGGCTCACCAGCGGGTTCGGTTGGGCTTGATCCGGCGGCAAGTGGGGTCTGGACTTTCGCTCGCGTCCTCCAAAACGAATATGACGAGTTGGACGTCTTCCTGCTCGACGCAGCCGATGATGGCGAGTTGCGGTCGAACGCTGTCTCCGTGTTGTTGTTTTACAAGGAGCGAGAGAGGGAGTGGGTGCAAGATCGAAGAACCGGTCTGCTCTCCGTCGTACGCGCGGTACCCGGCCACGCATCCCAAGCAATGCTGAAGACGTCAAGTTTCGCAAGTGCGACGATCCGCCAACTCTCGGCTGGACGTATCGATTCCATCTCATGGGAGCAAACTGACGTTCCGGCTCCAGCTCCTGGGGAGGTCAGCATCAAGGTTGCTGCAACGGGGCTGAATTTTCGTGACGTCATGTGGTCTATGGGATTGTTGCCGGAGGAAGCCCTCGAGGATGGCTTCGCCGGTGCTACAATCGGTATGGAAATGTCGGGAACCGTTGTCGCAGTGGGTGCTGGTGTTACCGACCTTGTTCCCGGTGACGAAGTTATGGGCATAGCGTCACAGGCGCTGTCCACCCACGTCACTGTCGCTCGAGACGGGGTCACGAAAACTCCCCCTGGTATCGACCCGGCTGCCGCCGCGACCGTTCCTGTGGCATTTTTGACCGCCTATTATGCGATGGTCGAACTCGGTCGCATTCGGAAGGGCGATACGATCCTTATCCACGGCGCAGCCGGCGGGGTCGGGCTAGCCGCCCTTCAGATTGCCAAGCTCCATGGAGCAAAGGTTATTGCGACGGCGGGTACGGTCGAGAAGAGACGATTCTTGTCGCTCCTTGGTGCCGACCACGTCTTCGATTCCCGATCCCTTGCCTTTGTTGGCGATGTCTTGCGCGTGACCGACGGGCAGGGCGTGGAGCTTGTACTCAATTCCCTATTCGCGGAGGCAATGGAGCGTAGTTTCGAACTCCTCAAGCCGTTCGGTCGTTTTCTGGAGCTCGGGAAAAGAGACTATTACTCCGATCGCAAGCTTGCTCTTAGACCTTTCCGTCGGAACATTTCGTATTTCGGCATCGATGCCGACCAGCTTCTCGTGAACGCACCTGATCTTACGCGGCGTATTTTTGCGGAGGTTGGATCGCTGTTTGAACAGGGCAAGCTTGCTCCGTTGCCGTACCGATCGTTCAATTACGATGAAACCGCATCCGCGTTTCGGTTGATGCAGAATGCGGGTCATATCGGCAAAATCATCATTCGCCCCCCTGTAACTGATAGGGACGCGGTGCAGAAAGCGAGTGCTGGCCAACTCGCACTGAGCCGAGGTGTCTATCTTGTCGTCGGTGGGATTGGTGGATTTGGATTGGCCGCAGCCGACTGGCTGTCGAGCAGAGGAGCGACGCATGTTGCTCTTTGCAGCAGGCGCGGAATTCCAGACGAGGAAACACTTGCCGCCATTGTGAAATGGAATGCTGCTGGCATCGCCTCAAGTGTGCATGCCTGCGATGTCACGGACGACACCTCACTTGGTATTCTGCTTGAAAAATTGCGCGCTCTTGGTCCGATCAAGGGTATCGTCCACGCCGCCATGGTTCTCGATGACGCGCTCATTTCCCATCTGGATCGTCAGCGCAATCGGGCGGTCATCGAGGTGAAGGCAAATGGCGCGAGTAACCTTGATCGCCTCACGCGAGAAGACGAACTGGAGCTATTTCTGCTCTTCTCGTCCGCGACGACGATGATCGGAAACCCGGGTCAGGCTAACTACGTGGCTGCGAATGGATATCTGGAAGGCCTGGCCAGATCGCGAAGGGCTGCGGGCCTGCCTGCATTGGCGGTTGGTTTCGGAGCGATTGCCGACGCAGGTTTCCTGTCGCGCAATACGGATGTGAACGATATTCTTGCGCGGCGTATCGGTAAGACGGCACTGAAGGCAAAGAGCGCTCTTGGCTTCGTTGAGCGTATTCTTGTCAACGATAGCGGGACGATAGAAGCGGCCGCGGTAATGGTTGCCGAGATCGACTGGGCAAGTGCGTCATCACTACCGTTGACGTCGCAACCGCTGTTTTCCGCTATTCCTCGTCACGCCATCTCGAATTCGGGTGGTGGCGACGGTGAACGGGTCGATCTCGCTGCACTCGTCGCAGGGAAATCGCGTGAAGAGGCTAACGCCGTTCTTCACGAGTTCCTTGCTGCCGAAATTGCTTCCATCCTTAAAGTTGCGGAAGACAGTATCAAGTCCGACAAGGCCCTTAAGGACATTGGTCTGGACAGTCTGATGGCAATGGAGCTCGGAACCAGCTTCCAGCAAAAAACAGGAATAGATATACCCTTATCGGGAATGGGAGATGGCGCGACGATCGGCGATATCGTGCAAAAGCTTCACGATAAGGTTGTATTCAGCACGGTTGCGGACCAACCCGACGGCGGATCGGAGGGAACCTCCCTTCTTACGGAGCTGACCGAAAAGCACGGCACCAATGTGAATGAACGGAAATCAGCTTAAGATGGTGGACGAAATTGACCGCAATGCCAGCGTGCCGAATGCAGCTGGTACCGACTACATGGAAGTACTTCGTAATCGGCACGAAGCCGCTGGCCAAAATCGTCTTGCCAGGGTCAATAGGCGAGCGCCGGTTCGAGTGAAGTCTCCCAAGCGCTTCGATGATCTTCCAGAATACAAAAAGATCGTTGCGCAGAAGGCCATCAGTGATCTTGCCGGGGTCGATAACCCTTTCTACCGCTCTCACGAAGGAGCTGCAGGCGCGACAACGCGCATCGACGGCAGAGAAGTCATCAACTTTGCGTCTTACGACTACCTTGCGACCAATACGCATCCGGCCGTGCATAAAGCTGCTGTCGCGGCCATCGATCAGTTCGGGATCTCCGCTTCCGCAAGCCGCCTGGTCGCGGGCGAACGTCCTCAGCATGGGCTTCTTGAACAGAAGCTTGCGTCGATTTACGAGGCAGAGGAGGCGGTTTGTTTCGTGAGCGGCTATCTCACCAACTCGACCGTGATCAGCTGCATCGTAGGGCCAAAGGATCTGGTGATCCATGATGAGCTCATTCACAACAGTGTGCTGTCCGGTATCAAACTTTCAGGCGCCACCCGCCGGTTCTTCCGACATAACGACACCGCCGATCTGGAAAACATCCTGACAAGTATCGAGGGTGAGTTTGACCGCATACTCGTCATTGTCGAAGGCGTGTACTCGATGGATGGGGACGTCGCGGCACTTCCGCAGTTGATCCGCCTCAGGGCTCAGTTCGGTTTCTGGCTCATGGTCGATGAAGCCCATGCACTCGGAGTGCTTGGAGAAAAGGGCAGGGGCACGTTCGAACATTTCGGGATCGACCCTGCAAACGTTGACATCTGGATGGGAACACTTTCCAAAACGGCCTCCAGCTGTGGTGGCTATGTGGCGGGATGCTCCCCTCTCATTCAGATTTTGAAGGCGCATGCGGGCGGCTTTGTATACAGCGTTGGCCTTGCGCCAGTGCTGGCGAGCAGTGCGCTTGCGAGTCTTTCGATCCTTGAAAGCGAAACACACCGCGTTGTTCGTTTGGGTGAAAATGGCAGGTTGTTCCTCGAACTTGCCAAGCGTGCCGGTTTGGACACGGGTCCGAGTGCGGGCTATTCCGTGGTGCCAGTTATCGTCGGAGACTCACTGCGCGCCGTGCAATTATCGAATGAGCTGTTGAAGGTGGGCGTCAATGCCCTTCCTATCATCTATCCTGCCGTGCAGGAGGGCATGGCGCGCTTGAGGTTCTTTTTGACCTGCGACCACACGAGCGATCAGATCGAAACGGCTGTTCAGCTGACCGCTGACATCCTGAACGATCTTGTAGAACGCAAGGTCGGTCTCGCAGGCCTCGACATGCAACAGGTCGCAAAAATATTCACTTAATCTATCCCGAGTTTGGAAATGGCCTATGCCTCACATCATCATCACGGGCGGCTCGAGTGGTATCGGTTTGGAAGTTGCCAGGATATATCTCGCCAAGGGCTACCGCATTTCCCTGATCGCTCGTGAAGAGGCTCGACTTCGATCGGCCGCTCGAGCGCTTACCGGCACAGATTTGGTCGAGGACGATTCCGTTTTTGTAGTGTCGGCAGATGTGAGCGATGAAAACGCGCTGCAACGAGCGGTCATCGCTGCGGAAGCAAGGCACGGTCCCTGCGATGTTCTGGTCGCGTCAGCCGGGCGCGTCGATCCAGAAGAGTTCGATAGGCAGCCCACCTCCGTCTTCGACGCACAATTAGCCGTCAACTTCCTGGGTTGCATTTATGCGGTTCGGGCTGTGCTAAGCGGTATGAAGCAGCGGTCTAGCGGCCGTATCATGTTGATCTCATCTGGGGCGGCCCTGATCGGCATTCCGGGCTACAGCGCCTACTGTGCCTCGAAGTCGGCGTTAGCAGCTTTCGGCGAGACTCTCAGAAGTGAGCTTCACGGTTCCGGTGTAACAGTGAGCATGAGTTTCCCGCCGGATACGCTTACGCCGCAATATGAGCGTGAAATTCTGCTTCGCCCTAAACTTGCCCAGCGTTTGATGGGCACTGTGCCGCCTTGGCCAGTTGATAAAGTGGCCAAAAAGATCGTCTTGGGAACAGAGAAAGGAGCGCCTCAGGTCCACTTTGGTGCTTCGCTGAAAATGTTGTCGTATTTCTCCGCTTTTATCAAACCGCTTTTATACTGGCGCATGCAACGGATATCAGCCTGATCATGGACCTTGACCTGTCTGAAATGGCGCCGCATGCCGACTACCCCTTTGCAATTACGGCCGCTTCCTTCGCTGTTGCTGTCATCATCGTGTATCTTACCGATCCGCTTGCCATGCCGCAGCAGGTGAGACGGGACAATCGCCTGCCACATAGTTGGCAGAGGGTTGTCATCGAGCATCTCGCCAGACTGCCGATCATCCTATTTGTGTTCTCGATTTTCTTTGCCATATCCTGGAGGCCGCTCTATTGCGGGCTTGGGACGATCAGCTTCTTCATCATCTTTACTGGCATATCGCGCGTAAAATACGTTTTTATCCGAGAACCTCTGGTGTTTTCCGATATCGCCCTCGTGGTTGACGTCTTTAAATATAAGAGCATTTTTTACGCCACGAACCTCAACGTCCTGTTCTGGATCGTGGCTCTCTCCTATGTTTTCGGGGTATCTGCGCTTTTCATGATCGCGGAGCCATCGATCATACCTGGTCAGTTCACGTGGCTGTGGATTCTGGTCGGGGTGCTCGTCCCGAGCCTGTCCGTCCTACTTCTGTTCGTCAAACCCATCGGACATTATGCAGCGTCGATAGCTCAGTGGCTTTTGACGACGCTGAATGTGAAATCGAACACGACGCGCTTCGGCACCTTTGCGTCTGTCAGCTATCATTTCATGATGTGGCTCGGCATGCGACGCGATGCAATCATCGAGGAACTGGCTCAGGGTCTGCAAAGCGTCATCCACGATTTCCTGGGTCAACCGAGCCGGGAATCGCCGTTGGTGATCTTCTGGCAATCGGAATCGTTTATGGATCTTCGCAACGTCGGCTGCGACGATCTCGAATTGCCGACGATCGACATGCTGAAGGACCGCGCCGCGCAATGGGGCAGACTCACCAGTGTCTTCGAAGGTGGATATACGCTGCGGACCGAGTTCGCCGTATTGAGTGGCTTGCAGCCGGATGATGTTCATGCAGATGCGAGCTATCCTTACCTTCGTGCATCACATTACGCCGACGTCGTCTGGCCGAACAAGCTACGCAAGGCAGGCTGGTATACGCACTTCATACACCCATATGACCGGACGTTCTTCCTTAGGCACAAGGCGATGCCGATTTTAGGTTTTCGCGACATGACGATGCTCGATGATTTCGATCACGTCCCAGCGCGCGATGGTGCTTATGTCTCCGACATGCGTCTTACTCGGAAGGTACTGGATATCGCCGAGACCATCGAGAAACAGCAATCGGCGCTGCTCTTTGTCGCCTCAATGGCCAATCATGGTCCGTGGGAGCCAGGACGCTGTGAAGGCCTTACCGACCCGGTCGAAATCTACAAGGAACTTTTGCGCAAGGCAGATGAGGCGCTGGCTTACCTCATCGAAGAGCTCGACAAATATGATCGCCCGGTCTGGCTGGCATTTTATGGTGACCATGCGCCGCTTCTGAAAAAATATGCGGATCCTTTTCCTGATCCAAGAACGGACTATTTCATTGTCCCGCTTGCGAAAGCGAAAGAGGACAAGCACGTCACAACGCGCTCGAGGTTGGAGGCGCCCTGGACCCTGTTCGAGACGCTGCTGTGGCACGCGCATCTTTACAAGGAACAGTTCAAGTGACTTCACAAGGACCTTATCTCTTCCTGCAGGGACCATCCTCGCCGCTCTTCGCAAAAATTGCTGGACACCTCACGCGGGCTGGACATGCGTGCTACCGCATCAATCTCAATGTCGGCGACCAGATCTTCTGGCGCAGGGGCGGGGCGGTCAATTATCGCGGCCGCTTTGAAAACTGGGGTACCTTTATCCGCCAGTTCCTTAGCGATCACCGTATAAGGACTATTATTCTGCTTGGTGAGGAGAGACCCTACCACAAGGACGCGGTGAAGGCGGCCAAGGAGCATGGCGCAACTGTCGTCGTTATCGAAATGGGGTATCTGAGACCCGATTGGGTGACGGTTGAGCGGGATGGCATGTCATCCAACTCTCACTTTCCCAATGACCCCGAGGCAATCCTAAAAGCAGCAGAAAACCTTCCCGAGCCGGATTGGACGCGTAAGTTTACGCAGACATTTCTTGCCGAAGCGCTTTTCGATCTCGGCTATTATCTGCCGGCTTCTTTTCTATGGTTTCTGTTTCCCCATTATCGGTTTCACGGCATTTACCATCCCCTTGCTGAATATGCCGGATGGATTGGTCGCTTGGCGACTAAACGTCGGCGTGAAAACGGGGCGAGGCTCGTTCAGAACCAATTGAAGTCGTCACCGGGCTCCTGGTTCGTATATCCGTTGCAGCTCGAAACCGACTATCAACTGAGAGCGCATTCGCCTTTCAATTCGCAGAAAGAAGCAATAGCGCTCGTTCTGCGATCCTTTGCAGGAAACGCAGACAAAGCTGCACGGCTGGCGATCAAAGTTCATCCGCTCGACAATGGCCTTATATCGTGGCGGCGGGTTATCCAATCGAATGCCGAACAGTTAGGGATTGCCGACCGCGTTTTCTTTCTCGATGGAGGCGATCTTGGCGTTCTCTTGGAAGGCGCAAGGGGGATAGTTACGGTGAATTCGACTGCTGCACTCGCCGGTCTCACTCTCGGGATCCGGACAAAGGTACTTGGTTCAGCGATCTACGACATTCCGGGCTTGACGGAGCAACGATCCCTCAATGAATTTTGGCGGTCAGATATCGAGCCTGACAGCGCCTTGAGAGATGCGTTCTTCCGTTTGGTTGCGGCGTCTATTCAAGAACGAGGAAATTTCTATGGGCGTGAGGGAGTTAGTGCAGCGAGCGATGCACTCGCCAAGCGCATAAGAGAGGACGCCTTAAACATGCCTGGCGGTGATGCTGGTTGGCCGCCGAGAAAAAGGACATCAAAATAAAAAGCCGCAGCGTGTTGAGGCATTGCTTGCTGTTCCTTTCAATACGGATAAAAGAGGCCGTGACTGACAATCATTTTTGAGGTGCGATCTAGCTGTTGAAAGACAGTGCCTTCATGAAATCAGAACTATCAAAACGCGGAATGACGGGTGAGACATGCAGCAGATATGGCGGGGTGTAAGTAAAGTTACCTCGAAGATTCTAATGAATCTAAGCGAAACTTTATTTTCGGTAGCGAATACTCTCAACGAGCGGGCAACCGTTACGACTTCCCATAACAGGCACCTCGATGTGAAATCAGAGGATGGTTTCGATCAATACGAAATGCGCATGCCTCATCCGCAAAACGCGATCGAGGCTTTAGCTGGCTGGACATCTGCATTTCCAATCGAAGGTATAGTTGCAGGGAATACTCCTCTATTTGCTGACGAGAGGATATTCGGCGCGCTTAATGCTTTCGGATCAGTTGAAGGCTTGCAACTCCTTGAGGTTGGGCCACTCGAGGGAATGCATACCTCAATTTTAAATCAACACCGTCCCGCAAACATTGACGTCGTCGAGGCTAACAAGTCCTGTTATCTTCGCTGCCTGGTTACGAAAGAGATACTCAAACTCGATCGCGCATCTTTTCATCTAGGGGATATTCAAGAGTGGCTGCGTCTCACTAATCGCCAGTATGATTTTGCGCTTGCCTGTGGGGTACTTTACCACATGCCAGATCCAGGTGAGTTTTTGCGATTGTTGGCGATGCGTGCAAACTCGATTTTCATCTGGACGCATTACTATGATGAAACAATGATGCCAGCAGGCGATGTACGAAGGACGCCGTTTAGTGGAAAAGTGGAGACCAGGTCCATTGCTGGGCTAGATGTCAGCTATTACGAACGTAGTTATCAACACGCGCAGGATAACGCCTCGTTTTGCGGAGGAATGAAGGATCGGCATTACTGGCTACAGAGAGACGAGATACTTGTCCTTCTTAGGCACCTCGGTTACAGCGAGGTCGTCGTGCAGGGCGAATATGCGGAGCACCCCGGAGGCCCGTGTTTCTCAGTTTTCGCGCGTCGCTAACCCGTTTTCATGCTTAGGTCAGGTCATTGCTCTTTAATGTCGAATATGATCATGGAGATATTATCGAAGGGTACGTCATTCCCGATGGCTTTTCCGATGAGGCAACAGTCGTCGTAACGAAAGATGACGGAACCCTTATAGAGTTACGTTGCGACCAGTGGCGGCCAGCTGTCGTTCAGTCTGGCCGCCATGAATCCGGTCTAGTAGGTTTTCGTATCAGCACGGAAATGATTCCGGATCTTTCGCAACAAAAGCAATTGGCGATACACGACGTCAAGACAGGTTTGCTGGTCTATAGACGGGCACCTAAAGGTCGGGCCGTAAACCTTAAGATCATACGCGTCGAGTTCAACATGTTGCCGACGATGAAACAGGACGCGTTCTTTGGGAATATCTTTCAGTACGCCATCTCGTCCGTTGAGCGGTTTGGTCATGAAACTACTCTGCAAGTATTACATTTGAGTTCTGTGCCCTCAATTTATATCAGTGGTCGAATTCTTTTTCGGAATTATGAAGATTTTCTTGATAGAGGTTTCATAGCAGTAGCAGATATACCTGATCCTTACTACGAGTTGGCCAGCAGACTTTTCGTTATCAAAGGGTTGGCCAGAAACGTGGTGAGCTTCGTTAGCGACCGAGACAAGCTGATACTCGCGCCCGCTGCCGAGCACTTCAGCGACGTGAATTTGGATGATGATCTTGCGATAAAACGTGCCTTTAAAAGGGCTTCGGATAAGGTGAGAAGCGTTTTGACTTCACCTATTACGAGGCAATTGGTGTGCACTTATCCTGAACAAAAAGTCACTCGCAGCGATGTTGCTGCAGCCATAGGCACGCTTGCACGGTTTACGATCGTTGGTCGGGGAAGCGATGGTGTACATTTTCAGAACGCATTGGGCGAACTACTTGAGGTAAATCCGAGTATCATTCCCATTGCTCCGCAATATTCCACTATAAACTTACTCGCTGGACGTTTGCGAGAAATCCCGGCAGCTGAGGAGCTTTTAGAGGAAGACCTTATCTTTGACCACTACTTACGCGAAGCGATGAACAAAGCGTCTTAAGGATGGCAGTAGTAAGCGATGAATGAAACCAATACGACACTTGCCTCAGAAAACGATAGAACGGTGCCGCCAAATTATGCGCCTGTATCGCCGTTGGTGCGCTTGTCGAACGGGATAAGACGCAGGCTAACGACGAGACAAGTTAGTGCAATTGACCAGACCGATGATGCACAGCAGGCCAATCCCCAAACGGGGGGGCCTCCTTGGATGTCCATCACGTTTTTACTGGTGGTTGTTATCCCCTCGGCATTATCCCTATTATATTTTGTTTTTATTGCATCTGACCAGTATGTGGCGGAGGCACGATTTTCGGTTCGTTCGCTCGTTGAAGGAAGTGAGACGGAGAATGTCGATTCCGGCCCAATAGGTATGCAGGCGTCGTCGCAGGACGCGAGCGTCGTGACAAGCTTCATTAGATCATCAGAGATACTGAAGCGTTTGGATGGGAAGATCGATTACCGTGGAATGTTCGCAACTTCTGATGCAGATTTCATTGCGCGCTTCGATCAAACCAAGTCGAAAGAAGTATTCCTCGAATACTGGATGAAACATGTGTCGGCTTACATCGACGGTCCTTCAGGAATTGTGACGCTTACAGCACAGACATTTTATCCCGAAGACTCCGTGAAGCTCGTTCATGCGATCTTAGAAGAGAGCGAAAAGCTGGTAAACGAGATGTCCGTCAGGGCGCGTGAAGATATGCTGGTAAGCTTCAGGAATGAAGTTGCTCGAACTGGTGATAACTACCGTGAGGCACTCACGAAGTTAAACCAACTTCAAAAGCAATTCGGCTTGCTGAGTCCTGCCGATCAAGCGACGCAGAAGAGTGCTCTGCTGACTGGCCTACTGTCTAAGAAAATGGAAATGGACAGCAGACTTTTTGTTCTGAGGCAGTCTAATGGCGCTGAATCGCCTGCTTATCGCCAATTGTTATTGACCCGTCAAAGTCTAGAAGAGCAGATCGCCAATCTAAGAAACCAATTGACCGGTGGTGAAGGAGCATCTTTATCAAATGTTATAACGGATTTTACCGCGCTTGAAACGAACAGATTGGTCGCAGAGCAACTATACGAGTCTGCTCGTAAAAATTATGAACAGGCATTTTCAGCTGCGCTGAAAAAAGCCCTGTACTTGACCGTATTTGTAAGCCCGGTCCTGCCAGATGACGCGGTATACCCGAGACGGTTACTGGCACCTTTTCTCGTTTTCATCGGCTTGGTTTTGTTCTGGTCCACTCTGGCATTGGTGTGGGCGTCCGTAGAAGATCACCGGTTGTGAGAGGGTACTATGATACGCTTCACTAACGTCTCAAAGCATTTCAAGACACAAAACCACAGAAAAGTCATCCTGGATCGGGTTAGTATTGATTTTCAGCGGGGTTATTCATACGGCATACTTGGAGTAAACGGAGCGGGTAAGTCAACGACGATGAGAATGATCGCAGGCACAATCCTGCCGAACTCCGGTCGCATTAGCAAAGATGTCAGAGTTTCGTGGCCTCTTGGATTTGCCGGTGGTTTTAATCCGGACATGACCGGAAAAGAGAATCTCAACTTCGTTGCCCGCGCGTACGGTGAAGATGTTCTACGCGTGTCGCGGTTCGTTGAAGAGTTCGCCGAACTTGGTGATTACATTAACGCCCCCTACAGAACATATTCATCCGGCATGGCGGCGCGTTTGGCTTTCGGTCTTTCGATGGCCATTCAGTTCGATTGCTATCTCGTTGACGAAATTACAGCTGTGGGCGATGCCCGCTTCCAGGAGCGCTGCCGGGTTGCCTTCGACCATCGTAGAAAGAACTCTGACATAATTATGATTTCTCACGGAATGGACACTATCAAGAATTTTTGTGACAGGGCCTTACTTCTGGTTGATGGACGAATGATCTTTTACGACAATGTCGAGCATGCTATTGAGGCTTATTATCGGCTGAACCGGTGACATTATAGCGTTAGTAAGGCTTGCTTGCCGCCAAGTTGTACCCAGAAAAGTCGTGGAGATCGGTGACCTTTGAATGTCGCAGCATGGTGAGGAAATCAGTTCCAGTTCTTTGGTGAATCTGGAAACCAGTCGTAAAATATCTGAGCGTTTGGCGTCATCCGCGAGGAAATTGCGGTTTTCGACGTCCTCGCGAAGCAACCTTTACAAGATCGTGGGCCTAAGACCGCGCCTCTCCGATCGCATTTTCAAACTGGCGGTGATCCTGCTAACTTTGATACTGCTGATTGTCCCCAATGTTGTATCCATCGTGTATTTCGGCCTGCTGGCCTCTGACCAGTACCAATCCGAGTCTCGTTTCACGGTTCGTTCGTCCACCCCTGCCATGGGGAAAGATCAAGTCACGCGCGTCACAGGAATTCCATCGGCGAAGATCGTTCAAGACACACAGATCGTTATAAACTTTATCAAAAGCCACGAAATGATTGCTTTTCTAACTGAGCAAGATGTTGATCTGAAATCGATATTTGGGAAAGAGACGATCGATTGGTGGGCGCGACTGCCAGTGGACGCAAGTGGTGATGAAGTCAAAGAGTACTGGGACGGCATGGTAGATACGTCCGTCAGTGCAGCCAGCGGAATTGTAACTGTCAAAGTTCGGGCGTTTTCGCCTGAAGACGCAGCTATGTTGGTGTCGCAAATATTGAAAGCTTCGGAGGTTGTCGTAAACCGCGTGAACGACCGCATTTGGCACGATGTTACATCCACCGCGGAGAAGAACCTCGAGAACGCTCAAGCGGCCCTTCAAGCGGCGCGGAAAACTGTAGCTGAAGGCCGGAATCGTGACGGCGTCCTGACGGTTGAGGGAAGTGCCCAAGTCATAAACAATCTAGTCACCTCGCTGGAAGCCGAAAGATTAAAATTACGGCAGCGATACGACGCGCAGCGCGCGCTCGTATCTGACAACTCGCCGCAGATGCGTGTCTTGCTGCGAGAGATCAGCAGCAAAGATCAACAAATCGCCGAATTGAATAGGCGGCTTGCCGGGTCATCGGTCGATAAAAACAACGATGGGCGCAATCTGGCTGATGTATCTCAGGATTTCTCTCAGCTTGAATTAACGCTCAGTTTGGCTGAACAGCAATTCGCATCAAGCGTGCGAACTCTAGAACGGATACGCTTTGTAAGCAGGCAGCAACTTCTCTATCTCGATAGTTTTCTAAGCCCGAGAGTACCAGATGACGCTCGTTACCCGAAAAGAACGTTATGGATTGTGTTAACGCTCGTTGCGAGTGCACTGACGTGGGCTATCGCTTTGGCTTCGGCTAATCTAGCGCGTACACGATTAGCGCATTAAAAATGGTTTAGTCATGTGAACCTCGCTTATCGTTAAAAATAAGCCTGTATGATCGGTTTATAAGTGGAACATCGACTAAGCCAAGTCAGAGAAATACCATCGTGCTATTAATGACGTCGTAGACTCGTTGAGAGCTTACTTCTGGAGCACTCAGATTGTAGGTGAATATATTTGAGCTCTGAAATTATAGCCTCGCGCATTCGAGTCCTTGAGGCTCTCCGAGAAAAAAGGAACGTTATGAAGGCCGTGTTGTTGCGCGATATGAGAACGCGCTTCTTTAATCACGGCCTGGGTTTCCTATTGGTATCGCTTTGGCCACTTGCACATATGTTAATTCTTCTGGCGATTTACACCTTTGTGGGCAGAAATACGCCTTACGGCGAGAGCTTGAATGTGTTTTTTGCGACGGGATTGATTCCAACCCTTATGTTTATGTACGTGTCGCGATTCATGTCTTTGTCAGTGTTGCTTAACAGGTCGATGCTTGCGTTTCCTGTCGTAACGGTCGTTGACATAATGATGGCGCGGGCTTTCCTCGAGATCATCGCTGCATTTTTGACACTCATTTTTATGTTCGTCATTTTGCTCGCTCTTGGAGAATCGCCTTTCCCAGTCGATCCGTATCAAGCGGCGTGTGCATATTTTGCGTCCATGCTGTTGGCGATAGGATGCGGTTTTCTGGCTGGCGTTGTCGTTATGTTCCTGCCGTTTTTTGCCACGATCTATGCATTGATGATGGTCGTAGTCTATCTGGCTTCAGGTACGCTCTTTGTATCGTCGGCGATTCCTGATCCTATTGCCTATGCACTCTCTTGGAACCCGATTTTCCATGCCGTCGAATGGATGCGCGCGGCATTCTATCCTGACTACAACTCGAAGTGGTTGGATAAGACCTACTTAATTATCTTCGGCTTGCTTTGCCTTTGCGCTGGACTTGCGCTTGAAAGAATACTTCGAATGAAAATGCTTGAAGGTTAGCGACAATAGATGGCTATGAGAATATTACCCAGTTCAGATCTTGCGCGCAGACTTTCGCCAAGCGGCGACGGATGGCGCTCCGTTGATGATGATCCGTATTTTGATATCCGTTACGGCGCGCTACGCGAGCCTGTTGTTGTCGCCTTTATTCACTCGGAATCTGAAACTCTAAATCCACGCGTTTATCTCAATCGTGGGCACGGGTATCGTGAAGACGATGCGATTGATGTAGCGCCCAATCGCAGCTTCATACTTATCGCAGATATCGGGCGATTCGGTACGGCCAATTCGATGCGGATTGATCCTGCGAACTACCCATGTGAGTTCTGCTTTTCGGTGGAGTCATATCCTACAAGAATAGCAGCGCAGGCTGCCATTCGTGAGAGAATTTCGACAGACATGGGAGACGCCACCATTTGGGATATCGGAAAACTTCCTCGTTTTCGGCTTCCTAAGCTGAAACTAAAATCACGGCGTTTGAAGTCTGATACGGCGAGGTTTGTTGCAACGCAATATGAGCTAGCCAGTTCTGTTAGTGTATCGGTTCCGCAAGATGGCGTCTGGTTGAGCGTTGTGGTGCCGGTCTATAACGCGCCGGCGCGCTATCTCGATGACCTTGTCCGCTCTTTCGAATCCCAAGATTTACCTGGGACTGAGTTGATATTTAGTGACGACGCCTCCACTTCTCTCGAGACCGATGCGTGGTATAAAATTCGATCTTTCGAACAGAACGTGCGTCTTGTGAGAAATGATCAGAATAGAGGGATCGCGATTGCAACAAATTCCGGACTGAAAGAAGCAAGAGGCACGTGGGTCGCGTTTCTGGATCATGACGATATGGTCGCGCCTCACGCTTTCAAAGTCATTTTAAAGGCAATCAGAGGAAACCACGACACGGATTTCATCTATACGGATGAACTCGTCGTTGACGACAAGCTTGAGCCGCTTGGGTTGATGCTCAAGCCAGCTTACGATCCGGTGTTATTGACTGGCGTCAATTACATAAATCACTTTTCCATTTACCGTCGGGAACGACTGGAGGCACTGGGATATTTGAGAACCGGGTTCGACGGTTCGCAGGATTACGACATGCTTCTACGCTATCTGGAAGGCGTGCCGGTCGAGAAGGTCCTGCATGTGCCTTACCCGGCCTATTGGTGGCGACGTACGAACCAGAGTTACTCGCAACGTTTTCTAGATAAAGCGACTCAGGCGGCACGCGCCGCGATTACGGAGCGCTATGCGCGGGAAGGTAAACTCGTCAGTGTCTCCCCTGCACTGTCACCGTCGCTGCACAAAGTGGAGTTTGAAGGGCTCAACGAACGTGAGTGGCCGAAAGTATCGATCATCATTCCGAGCTGCAACGGGTTCGACCTGATTAATATGGTACTTGAGGGACTCTACCAACGCACGGATTATCCGAATTTTGAAGTTGTCGTCGTTGACAACGGCAGTACCGATGAGCGCGTACTTGACCTGTATAGGAAATATCAAGACGAGCGTAGCAATTTCACGGTAGATGTACAAAAGGAGAAATTTAATTTCTCTCGTGCGATTAATCGCGGGGTGAGGTTGGCATCAGGCGAGCATTATCTTCTCCTTAACAACGATATCGAAATCATCGACATGGGCTGGTTAAAGGAAATGGTCGCATGTTTGCATTTCGAATCCACAGGAATTGTTGGCGCAAAACTCCTTTATCCCAGCGGACGACTGCAACACGCGGGGGTAATTGTAGGGCTGGGTGGTCTTGCAGGTCACTGGTATCTCAACAAGCCATCTGATTTTGGCGGCCCTATGAACAGGTTGCATTTGCGCAACTCTGTAACGTGTGTCACGGGCGCTGCGATGTTGATATCGGGCCAATGTTTCAAGGAGGTTGGTGCCTGGAATGAAGAACACTTTGGCGTGGCATATAACGATGTGGATTACTGCATTCGTGCACACAATCTAGGGTTCGGTATTATCTGGACACCGTTCGCGTGCATGTATCATCACGAGTCGGCTTCACGCGGTTCAGATAAGGCACAAAGACATCAGGCGCGTTTTGCTCTTGAAAAAGACAATCTGCGCCGCCTGCATCGAACCGATACGTTCTGCGATCCAACCACTAATCCAGGTTATGGAAGGTGGCATTCGGTACCTGACCTGGAGATTCCGACTTCCCTCGCAAACCCTCGTGTTCGTCAGACGTGACAAGGAGTCGCTTTTTTTTGAGATTTGTTAACCGAGCCACTAAGAAAGGCCGGCCGCACAACCGGACCAGCCTTTCTCTAACAACTAAAATCCCCAGTCTACGACCCCCAATCACATAGCGGGAAGAATAGTGATGTCGCGCAAGCCGTTGTCTGCGCCTGTGATCCCGCCGATTTCGGTGGCAGCGCCGGTTTCGAGGTTCACGGTGTAAAGCGTGTTGCCGGCGGCCAGGTATGCGGTGTTCTTGCCGCCTTCTTCGCCGTGGATATCGAATGCGTAGGTTGCCGGCATGTCCTTGAGGCCGAGCTTGCCGATTGCCTTCAGTGTGCCGTCATTCGGCTTCGTCTGCTGAACCAGGGCGCCTATGGTCGCGTCGATATTGTACATGGCCGTCTTTTCCGGCTTGCCGATAGAGTTGGTATAGGCGGCGGCAACGATGTTTGGCGTTTCTCCCTTGTGCATATCGCCATCTTCAAAAACCAGTGTTCCATCAACCGTCACAGCGCCGGTATCGGGATGCACGCGGTGATTGGTCGTGCCGGTCATGAAACGAAGACGATCCGCTGCTGGGTTGAAATCGACCACAACAGGCGCTTCGGTCATGGTCAGCATCTTGTCCATCTTGGCCACATCGGTTGCAGCACCTGTCTCAAGGTTTATGGAGACGATGCGGTGGTCCGGCGTCACACCGATGACAGTCTTGTTCCCGGGGCGAAAATCGATGCCAATGAGCTTGTCGACGCCGGTGACATCCATTGTCTTTGTGACGGCAGGCTTGTCAGTGTCGAACATGACGAGCGTCTTGTCGCCGGTCAGCCCGAGGACCGGTGCTGAAACCGCGATGCTTGCCGATGCTGCGAAAGCGGCGGAGGCGATCAGAGTGGAGCGGATGATATTCATGGTGTTTCTCCCGTGCGTTGAACCGTTCGGAAGGCGTCCAGCGGTTGGTTTTCGACGCTTCCACAGTTCAAGACACCGGGCAGGGTGCATTTGGATGCAGACAGCGAAAAAATATTTGCGAGATGCATCCATATGCCGCCACGATGGGTATTATGCCCAAGTCGACCATGCTGGCGATCAGACGTTGAAAGGTTTCAAATGCAGATGGGCTCCGTGCCGGACGATCTACACAGGGCGCTCACAGCCTGCGCAAAAGGGGACAAAAACGCATTGCGTGCGATTTTCGATCGCGAGGCAGGCCGGCTGATTGCAGTGGCGGAGCGCATCGTCAAGCGCAGGGAACTGGCGGAAGAGGTGGTACAGGAGAGCTTCGTGCGCATCTGGACCCATGCGCACCAATACCGGGCAGATCAGGGGTCGGCGCGCGGCTGGATTTACGCGATCGTCAGAAACCGGGCGCTTAATCTTCTGCGCGACAGCAGGCGTGAACTCGCCGTGGAGGATGTTGAAACGCTCCGCGATGGCGCGCAGGCAGATGAAGTAATGGCCGCATGGCAGAAGCTTGATCGGAATTCACGCCTTTATGAATGTCTCGGCGGTCTTGAGGAGACAAAGAGACAGGGCATCCTGATGGCCTACGTAGCCGGATATTCCCACGGCGAAATCGCTGGCCGGTTGCGCATTCCGCTTGGAACGACAAAATCTTGGATCAGGCGCGGCCTTTCGGCGCTTCGGGAGTGCATGGCATGATGATGGAGCGCAAAGATATTCCCGCCATCGCCGATGACTATGTATTGGGCTTGCTGGAGACCTCCGAAGCCAAGGCTGTTGAAGCAGCAATGGAATCAGATGGCGAATTGCGTGCGGCAATCGCGGCCAGCCGTGAGCGTTTTCTGCCGCTCGATACTGCCGTCGAGCCGGCAGCCATCAAGGGCGAATTGTGGAGCAACATCGAATCCCGCCTGCCGCTCCAGTCGAAATCCGCATCCCTCAAGCCCACCCACACGGCAAACGACAACAGCACAATCCGCTGGCGCGCCATTGCCGTGTCCGCCATTGCCGCAACCGTCGTGCTCGCCGCCGGCCTTACGTTTAGCCTGACACGGCCAACGGAGCCGCTGGTGATCGCAGTCCTAGTCAACGAGATGGGTGAGGTTCAGGCCGTTGTTGAGGATTTTGGCAACGAAAGAGCAACCGTGCGGATGCTGGCCGATTTTGCAGTGCCTGGAGACAAGACGATCCAGGTATGGACATTGCCGTCCAAGGATGTTGGCCCGGTCTCGCTCGGCCTGATCGATGGCGTCCGTTCAGCGCGTCTCGATGGACCGGCTTTACCGACCCCGAGAAGCGACCAGCTCTACGAGATCACGCTTGAACAGGCAGGCGGATCACCAACAGGAAGGCCAACCGGCCCGATCCTGGCAAAGGGCTTCGCCCGAATGCCGCGATAGACCGCCCAAAAGCAAAACCGATAAGATCGCGGCGAAATTCCCTTCGCCGCATTCTATTCGCCGGTTTCGGGAGCAACAGCATCGTGATGTCCCGAAGCCGGTCGCAAACAATCAGGCAATCTGCTTATCAGGCGCCAAATGCGCCATCGATCGTGTGCATCGCGCCCGTCACAAAACCGGCTTCAGGCCCGGAAAGCCAGGCCACCATGCCGGCCACTTCCTCCGGCCGTCCATGGCGCTTGAGTGCCATAAAGCTGTGCATCAGGTCTTTCATCGGCCCGTTTTCCGGGTTCGCGTCGGTGTCGATCGGGCCCGGCTGAACAACGTTGATGGTGATGCCGCGCGGCCCGAAGTCGCGTGCCAAACCGCGCGCCAACCCCTGCAAGGCCGATTTGGAAACGGCGTAAGAGGCCATGCCCGGCACCGGCATCCGGTCTCCATTGACTGAGCCGATAACGATGATCCTGCCACCGTCAGGCATCTGCCGCGCCGCCTCCACAGAGGCGTGATAGGGCGTCTGAATGTTGATCTGAAACAGACGGTCGATGGCATCAGGGTCCTGCTCGAGAGCATCGCCAAAAATGGCGATCCCGGAGTTCACGATCAATATGTCCAGAGGACCACTGTCACGCACGACGCGGATGACTTCGTCGCGGTTAGCACTGTCCGCCCGTATGGCAGTGCTGCCCGTCGCCTTCGCCAGCTCTTCCGCCGCACCTTGGGATGCGCCATAGGTGAACGTTACCTTTGCACCTTCGTTCGCAAACCGCCGCACGATGGCTGCGCCTATGCCTCGGCTGCCGCCAAGAACCAGAACGGATTTTCCTTGAAACACAAGAACTCTCCATGACCTTGAAAATTAATTTAATGATCGATACATAAATACCGAATAACTCACTCGTCAAGATATTATGTAATGACCGATACAAAAAATATTCGCTCCCGCGGCCGTCCGCGCCGTTTTGATCCTGATCAGGCTGTGGCCACGGCCAAGCAGCTTTTCCACGCGCGTGGCTTTGATGCTGTCGGCGTCGCGGAGATCACCTCGGTGTTAGGCATCAACCCGCCGAGCTTCTATGCCGCCTTCGGTAGCAAGATGGGCCTCTACAAGAGGGTTCTTGATCTCTACGCCGGCACGGAAGCAATTCCTCTTGCCGATATCCTGCGGCCGGATCGTCCGGTTGGCGAGTGCCTTGCCGCGTTGCTGGAAGATGCGGCAAGGCGTTACGCCGCTCATTCCGCAGCCCCTGGCTGCCTCGTTCTGGAAGGTACGCGCTGCGATGATGAAGAGGCGCGTGCCGCAGCCAGCGTTTTTCACATGGCGGCAGAGGGCGTGATCCGCTCCTATATTGCCGCGCGCCATCCGGAAGAGGCTGAGCGTCTGGCGGATTTCGTGAGTTCGACCATGGTCGGTCTCTCCGCCATGGCGCGGATTGGCCGCGACATAGAGCGGCTCCTGAGTATTGCGCGCATTGCGGGGGGAGCGGTGAAGCAGGAGCTTTCCGAGGCGTGAATCTCGGAGCAGTCTCAATACTTCTTACTAGTGATGGAAGCTGGCAGGTTTCGAAAACCCGGCTCATTCTCACCAGAGATCGATCAGGCCACCTGATGCTCCGTGCACGGGGTCGGTCGTCGGCTTTGGCAAAGACTTTATCTGTGCAAGCATCGCACTGGTTGGTGCAGACGTCTGAACATCGGCCTCCTGGCCGGGTGGATAAGCGCCGACAACCTGAAAATCCGCAGAGGATTTCAGCTTCATGTGGCCCGTACCGGCGGGCAAAACCAGACAGTCACCTTGCGTAACGGAAAAGACTTGCCCGTGCGGCCCTCCAATCTGTAATGTCGCATCACCGCGCTCGACGCCCAGAACCTCGTGCGCGCCGCTGTGGTAATGGTGGTAGTCATACACTCCATTCCGCCATATGCCGCGCCATCCGTTACGTGAGAATAGTGTCTCGAAAGGAGCGGAATCGAATGGCGAGCTGACTTGCCGATAGATGATGACAGGGAAGGTCTGGTTGTTGGGGATCCGACAGCTCGGATCGAAAGTGATTTTTTCAACTTTCATATGAATGTTCCCTGCGTATTTGGTCGGCTTAAGACCCTTTAAGCTAGCTACCACTTATTCCGCCGGCAGAGCGAGATTGGCCAGCCATTCGCGCTACGATTGGATAAACGCGCCGGCGCAGCAGTTCCATCAGTGACTATGATAACCCAAAAGTGGTCGCGGGAGCATATTCGCGGATGATGTTCAAGGTATGGGGCTATGGCGACACCGGTCAGCAATATGCACAGCTTAATATTGTACGAGGTTTTGCCGGCATCGGCTTGAGTTTTGTGGCGAGGGGCCCCTCGATAAATTTCTTATAGATTTCACCTCCTGCAACGATCACAACCGAAAGACGATTTGTATGGTGATCGCAGCTCGAAATACTGAGCTACAAACAAGCTGCGGTCTAGGGAAGAATCGTGTCCAAGGCAGCGGACGCTGCAAGAATGAACAATACAATCCGCTCACTACTGCGGCATTTTTGTGCGTGCGTCGTATTCAAAAAGAGGCCTGTCGCTCGCAATACAGCGACGAAGCCTCATGCCGCGGCCTGTTTCAGGGGACGCGCGGCGGCATTTTTTATCGCTTGCGAATGATATTTGCAATCTATCTAAAGTATCAATCAGGAGAACACCTTGCGACTGTTTGGGAGGGGCGGGCCAATTGAACCACAGCGGCGCGGCGACTTTCAATCGATCGACCCGGAACTAGCGAAATAGATCGAGGATGGTCTCCGAGCGGCTGTTTGCGATTTGTAGCGATTGAACACCGAGCTGCTGCTGGGTTTGAAGGGCCTTCAGCCTGATCGATTCCTCATTCATATCCGCATCCACCAGGCGGCCAATTCCCCTGCTAATCGAATCTGAGAGGCTTGCGGCGAAACCCGCTTGCAAATCAATGCGGGTTTGAATTGCTCCGAGCATAGCTGCCCCGTCAATCGAATTGGCTGTCACATTTTCAATATACGTTATGTAGGTATCGATCAGATCGTGGTTCTTTACGATGTCAAGGTCGAGTAAATTTAGGGTGGAGCGTGGTTCGTTGCTAACCCGGATATTATCGAAGTTGATTCGTGTTCCAGCACCCCATTGTCTATCCACATCTGGATTTGACTTGATGACAACCGACCCTGCGTCAGCTTGAATAATGAGATCTGGCCAGTCTGTGCCAAGTAAGGCTTGCATTAGAGTAGCCATGTCCTCTGGCGACGAGACCTTGCCGTCGTCGCGGTTCAGCACTTCATTCACGTAGTGCCGGTTAAACGAATAGGAAACAGGTGAAGAACCGTTCACTGAAAATGTGAAACTAACATCGATGCCGGCTTCGTCCTTTCCATCCCTATGAACGATAAATGGCTCGAAGTTCAGCGCGACGCCTGAGCCACGAAATCCGAAATCGAGGTCTGGCTGAAGGCCGCCTGTACTGACGCCAACGCTGTTGACGGCGGAGATCTCGACATAGGAGCCGTATCCGTGCTGCTGAAGCGTCGTGATTGCTATCGCTTCTGGATCGTGGATCGGAGGGGAGCCTGTCAATCGGTTAGCCGATGCTGACGCACCAAGTGACACGAGCTTTGCGTTGAGCACCCCGGCAAACTGGGTATTCGTAGAGACGATCCCGCCTAGCCCGACATTGTAGGCATCGACATCTGCTTTGGTAATGGTGACGGTTGCGGGGTAACCACCATAATAGGGTCCGGGAAGTTCCTGGATGTTGCCAGTAGCCCCGGCATGACCATCTGGATTGGAAGCCTCCTTGTCCAGGATGATTGTAAAGCTGATCTCAGCTCCTGGCTGATTGAAGTCCAAAGGTGTTGCAGCCGGGAACTTCAGAAAAACAGTGCCTGCGCTTCCCAATTCATATCGGGGAACCATATATCCCGAAGATCCATCAACGCCGTCATACGCTGTATAGTCGCTCACGATAGCCTCAGGATTCGACGTGGATATCAAGGATCGAAGTCCGCCGATTGTTTTTATGTCCCGCGCGTCTGCCTGAAGCAGCCCGCCGCCCGTGCTGTTAAAGAGCGATATCTTCGAAAGATCGATACCTATCGTTTTGACGGAGACGTCGGACGCCGAGCGCACGAACGAAGAAGCGACCGACGATCTATTCAACGCGCTGTCATATATGTCGATGATGTTGGTATTCAGCCAATTTTGACCGCTGAAACTCGCGGATTCTGCGGTGCTGACAATCTGCTTTTTTAGTTGATCCAACTCCGTCTGGATTTTCGTCTTATCCACACCTTCGTCGGTTGCAGCGACAAGCTTTGATTTGAACTTGTCCAGCACGGCGATAACTGAATCGATACCCGCGTAAGCAACATCAACCTTTGCCGCGCCAAGACCAAGTGTGTCTTGAACCGCAGAGAGTGCACCGTTGTCGGAGCGCATGGTTGTTGAAACTGACCAATATGCCGCGTTGTCGGAAGCCGTTACCACCCGTAGCCCAGATGACACAGCTTTTTGGGAACTCTCCAAGCTGGAAGATATTGAGCGAAGGGTTTGCAGCGCAGAGATGGCTGCACTGTTGGTCAGGATTGATGCCATGTACAAGCTCAGAATTTGCTAGAATCGGGCTCTTCATGAGCAATTTTTAATGTACTAATACAAGCATTTGGATGGTTAACGAAACGTTGTCAATGTGTTATCAGGACTAGCAGCCTCCTCCCGTTTTCGCTCTCAGGATGTATGCTGCCGCCATCATTGCTGTCATCGCGCGTTGGAGTAAGCCTGATCCTGCCGTTTTCCTGGAAGGGATGAATGTGGGCTTAGGGTTTGTCAAAAGTCAGCGATCAACCGATACAAACGCGGACATCAAACCAGGTTTTGTAGGCGTGGAGGTACACCTTATCGTATCTGATCGGCCGCCAGAGGCGCTCGACGAAGACGTTGCCGCGCCACTCTCCCTCGGCGTCTAGTGAGGTAGCGCTCTCAGCATTCCTTTATTCAAAATTTAAATCAAATTCCATCGGAACGTCTTCAGACGCCAAGAAGGCCGGCTAGGTCTACGGCACCGCTGTGGTTGCCGAGGAGGACTTCGCGCGTCGGTAGGGCGTCGCAGGATGTTTCCTTCTGTGGCTGAAACCTAATTACCTCCATGAGATCGCGGCGATGTCCGACCCGGAATTCAAGCGCGAGGATGACCGCTGGTCGTATTCCTGCGCCATGCTGAGGGAGCTGATTTACCGCGCGGGCAGATCATAGAGCCTGAGTGACGTCCGCGATGGATAACGCCGGTTGTTAGGGATAGCATTTTTCGCTGATATAGAGATAGCGATCCACGAGCGTACCGCGGAGCCGTTTCTGATAGATTTCTTTCCTGTTGTGCACGCGTTGCGCAACCTTTTGCGAGGGTATGTTGTCCGAGCTGGTGATACTGACCACTCTGCGCAGACCAAGATTTTGAAAAGCATAGTCGCGGCAGGCGATCGCCGCCTCGGTTGCAAAACCCTGTCCCCAGAATTCGCGCCATAAATGATACCCGATTTCAGGCTCGAACCCCGCAGGGGTTTGCTGTAGCGTAATCCCGCAATCACCGATGACCTCGTTCGATGTTGCATCGACAACGGCCCATAGACCGAAGCCATGGCGATTGTAGCTGTCGAACGCGAGTTGCTCAAACCATGCGCGCGTCTCTAAATGCGACTTGATGCCAGCATAATATTGCATACAGACGGCGTCGCTATAAATCCTGGCGAGAAAAGCGAGATCGGCCTCCACGATTTCGCGTATAAGCAGCCGTTCGGTCGTTGTAATGAGGGGCACGTGACACTCCAGTGTGTTCAGGAATTTTTGCGATCGGGTATCAGGCCGTAACCAAAAATCAGGAGGTGACATGATGTCAATTAACCCGGGTCATGCACGATATCTTGGAGGCCCCACACCGTTTGTAACTGACCCACTTGAACAAGGAAAACGACGCGTCGTAATGCTGCCTCATGGTTGGCTGTTTCTCGCGCCTGTGAGAATGGTGTTACCTGAGAACTGATGACAGGAACTCGCGGGTCCGATCTTCCTTTGGTGCGCTGAAGATTTCTTCTGGCGTTCCTTGCTCACAAATACGCCCTTTGTCGAAGAAGCAGACCCGGTCCGACACTTCCCGAGCGAAACGCATCTCGTGGGTAACAAGTAACATGGTCAAATCGTGCTCGTGGGCCAGGCCACGGATGACGGAAAGCACTTCGCCGACCAGCTGGGGGTCTAGGGCGGAGGTTGGTTCGTCAAAAAGCAGGACACGCGGGCGCATGGCAAGAGAGCGGGCAATGGCGACACGCTGCTGCTGGCCGCCAGAAAGCTGCACTGGATAGTGATCCTTCTTGTCGGCCAGGCCGACCATCTTCAGGAGTTCGATTGCCCGTGTTTCTGCCTCCGGCCGGGCAATGCCCAGTACACGCACCGGCGCCTCCACGATGTTGCGCAGCACCGTCATATGAGGGAAGAGGTTGAAGCTCTGAAAAACCATGCCGACGTGGTTACGGATCTGGCGCAGGTGTTTTTCCGAGGCTTGGAAGGGGCCTTTGCCGCCGGCCTGATGGTAGGAAATGTCCGCCAGCGTCAGCTTTCCCTCCTGGAACGGTTCCAGCGTCATGAGAATGCGCAGAACCGTCGACTTACCGGAGCCGGAAGGACCGATAAGAGTGACTTTTTCACCTTTTGCCACGCTGAAATTGAACTGGTCGAGGACCGTCAAAATGCCGAACCGCTTTGTGACATCGGAAAATTCGATCAGCGGTTGATTGGTATTGTTTGTCATCGCAAGGGTATTCCTGCTTTTGGAAGCGCCCTTTGCAGGCGGCTGAGGCCTGCTGAGCAGATTATGGTCAGAAGAAGGAAGATCAGGCCGACAAGCGTCAGCGGCACCAGATATTCGAAGGTGCGCTCGCCGATCATGTTTGCCAGCCCCATCATCTCTAGAACCGTGACTACGGAAAGCACCGGCGTTTCCTTGATCATGGCGACAAGATAGTTGCCCATGGCCGGAACTATGCGCGGGATCGCCTGCGGGATGATGATATCCCGATACGTCTGCATGCGCGTCAGATTAAGCGCAGTCGCGGCTTCCCACTGGCCATGATGCACCGCCTCCATGCCGCCGCGATAGACCTCAGACGTATAGGAGGCATATTGAAGGCCCAGCGCCAGCGCGCCGGTGAGAAACGCCGGCAGAACGATGCCGAATTCCGGAAGAACGTAATAGAGGAAGAAAAGCTGCACCAGAAGCGGAGTGTCGCGAAGGAATTCGACAACAACTGCGGTCGGCCAGGAAATCAATTTCACCCGACTGCGGCGCAGCAGCGCAAAAACCAGCCCCAGAATAAGCGCGATGGCAAAGCCGGCGGCGGCTGCTTTCAGCGTTACCGTCAGGCCGATCAAAATGATGGGCAGGATCGAGATCGTGTAGGTGATCCAGGTGGTCGTGTCCCATTCGTAACCATACATCATGACTGAATATCCTTACGAATGGCGAGTGCGCGGAAAGACATTGCCGCGCCGCACGACATGTTCGATCACCCGGATGATGGCCATCAGGATCAGCGACATCGCGAAATAACAAAGGAGTGTGATCGAATAGATGCTGGTGCTATCCAGCGTCAGGTTGCGGATCGACTGTGCCGCGAAGGTGAGGTCGGCAATCGAGATCAGCGATACGAGTGAGGAAAGCTTCAGCGTTTCGATGGCTAGATTGCCGAAGGACGGCATCATCTCGACGATCGCCTGCGGCAAGGAAATGCGAAACAGCGTCTGCATCCGCGTGAAATTTAGCGCTCGTGCGGCTTCCAGCTGCTGCACCGAAACGGAAGATAACGCGCCGCGAACGATCTCGGCGCCATAACCACCCGCATGGGCGGCGAGCACCATGACGCCGGTGGTGACGGGATCGAAACTCAGACCGACGAGCGGCAGCGCGTAATAGAACCAGAAAAGCTGGACCAGCAGCGAGGTGCCGCGAAACACCTCCGTGTAGCACAACGCGACAGTCGAGAGGATTGGTCCACCCTCGACGCGAAGAATGCCGAAGAAAAAGGCGAGTACCGTGCCGACAACAAGGGCTGCGAGCGTCATCGTCATCGTGACGACTGCGCCTTGCCACAACATCGGCAGGTAGGCGGTCATGTCCATCTGGAGTGTTCCCGAGTTCATGGTAATCGGCGCCCGGTAACGCACGGGCGCCGGCTGGCGTCATTTTCCGGCGCAGAGATCGGCGACCTTCTTTTCGGCCGCTGCCGCGATACTCTGTTCGGAGAGGCCGTATTTTGCGAGGATTTTCTTGTAGTCGTCGGTCTTGCGGAATTCGACGAGCGCGGCGTTGAAGGCGTCACGCAATTCTTTGTCCTCCGGCCGGAAAGCGAAACCGCCGTAGTTGCGCACAGGCGCATCCTTCACGACAGGATCAACGAAGGGCTTCACCTGCTCGACATTGGCCTGGCCCTTGGCCAGTTCTGACACTGTCAGTTCCGTGGCGGCATAGGCATCGGCGCGGCTCTGGACAGTGGGGATGGCATCTGCATTGGCCGGGATGAAGACGATCTGATCTTCCTTGACGCCGACGGCGCGCAGGAAGTCTACATTGTTGGCGCCAGATACGACGGCGACCTTCAATGCAGGGTCCTTGGCAATATCGGCATAGGTGGTCAGCTTTTTAGGATTTCCTTTCTTCACCAGCAGGCCTTCGCCATAGGACGAGTTCGGTTCGGTGAAGGCCACCTGCTTGCAGCGCTCGGGCGAAATGTTCTGTTCGGCGGCTGCGAAATCGAAGCGACGCGCCTTCAGCCCGGGGATCAGCGTGCCGAATGGGGTCACCGTCCAGTTGACCTCCTCGATGCCCATCGATTTCAGAACTGCATTCGCGACATCGGGGCCGATGCCGGCAGAGGTGCCGTCGGGCTGCATGTATGAATAGGGCACTTCATTGGCAGTCGCTGCGCGAATGTAGCCTTGCTTCTTCACCTCCTCGATGGTGAGTGCGCTGACCGCTGTCACGCTGATGGAAAGAGCAAGGGCGGAAAGCCCGGCGAGTTTTGTCATATTCATGTTCTAACTCCTCTGGTTGGGTTGCGTGGTCCGTTTTCGGATCTCACTTCATTCTTCGGACTAGGTATTCTCCGTGACCGTGGCGATGACGGAAAGGCAGTCGCCGGCCTTGATGAGGCCGGGAACGTGGCGCGCTGCGAGCACGCCACTGATAGAGGCGCGGTATTCGACCGGCGCAAGACCGGTTTTTCCAACAGGGTAGACCCTGGCGATGGTTTCACCTGCCGTGACCGTGTCTCCGAGATCGCGGACGAAGACGACGAGCCCGTCATCTTCGGCAAAGGTGAAGCAATCGTTGGAGGGCATATCCAGCCAGCGGCTCGGCGTCGGCACCGCGACGCCGGTCAGGATGCCTGCATGGCGCAGCAGGTTGATGGTACCTTTGCGGGCGATGTCGATCGATTTTGCACTGGCCGTGCCCGCGCCGCCAAGCTCGGTGGTGACAAAGACCCTTCCCAGTTCCTCGGCCGTCGTGTCCAGCATGCCAACGGCGTCAATCTCCAGCATCTTCATCGAATAGGGGGCAGCAAAAGCTGCCACCGCCTCAAAGCACCGGGCTTCCTGTATCTTGTCGGGTAATTCGTGAGCGGCAGCGTAAGGCAGGAAATCAAGCGTCCTGCCGCCTGAATGAAAATCAAGAACGATATCCGCAAGCGGTAACAGATGGCGGGTCACGTAATCGGCGATCTTCTCCGTCACGGAACCGTCCGGACGACCGGGAAAGCTGCGATTGAGGTTCCCGCGGTCGATCGGCGAGGTGCGTGTTCCCGCGCGAAAAGCCGGATAGTTGAGTGCTGGCACGATGATGATACGCCCGCTGACGTCATCTGGATCGAGTGTGTGGGCAAGTTCGAAGAGTGCGGCCGGCCCCTCATATTCGTCGCCGTGATTGGCGCCGGTCAAAAGGGCTGTCGGCCCCTCGCCGTTGGCGATCACGCAGATCGGGATCATTACCGACCCCCATGCACTGTCATCGCGGCTGTATGGTAGCCGCAGATGACCGTGCTGCACGCCTTTCTTGTCAAAATCGACCGACGACGTGATAGGTGAGGGGCGTAGCGCGGTGCTTAACATCTCTCAGCCTTTCACGAACAGTTGCCGCGGCACATTGGAGAGGCATTCGACACCCGTTTCGGTAATGGCGATACTCTCGGTGATTTCGAGCCCCATGTCGTCTAGCCACAAACCGGTCATGAAATGGAACGTCATACCGGGCTTCAGCTCTGTGCGGTCGCCGGGGCGCAGGCTCATGGTGCGCTCGCCCCAGTCCGGCGGATAAGAGAGGCCGATGGGATAACCGGTTCGGTTGTCCTTGATGATCCCGTATTTTTTCAGCACCGCAAAAAACCCATTGGCGATATCTTCGCAGGTATTGCCGGGTTTGGCAGCCGCAAGACCGGCCTCCATGCCCTCAAGCGTGGCCTTCTCCGCATCAAGGAACGCCTTCGTCGGCTTGCCGAGAAAGACAGTGCGAGACAGCGGGCAATGATAACGGCGATAAGCGCCGGCGATTTCAAAGAAGGTGCCTTCGCCCAAGCGCATCGGCTTGTCGTCCCATGTCAGATGCGGCGCAGAAGCATCGGCACCCGACGGGAGCAACGGTACGATCGCGGGATAATCCCCGCCGAATTCCGCGGTGCCACGAATGCCGGCATCGTAGATCTCGGCGACGAGATCGCATTTGCGCATGCCCGGCTCGACTACGTCAACGATACGTTTGTGCATCAGCTCGACGATCTTGCCGGCCTTGCGCATATAGTCGAGTTCGGTCGGGCTTTTGACCGCGCGCTGCCAGTTTACAAGACCGGCGGCATCCTTGAAGCGGGCGTTCGGCAGATGTTTCCGCAAGGATGCAAACGCAGCAGCCGAGAAATAATAATTGTCCATCTCCACGCCGATCGACAGGCCTGACCAGCCCCGGTCATCGACGATCTTCGACAACAGATCCATCGGATGCCGTTCGGTCGATTGAACGTAGTGGTCAGGATAACCGATGATGTTGTCCTGGGCGAGGTAGGCGGTGCGCTTGGCGCCATTGGCATCCTGCTTGCGGCCATACCAGATCGGCTCGCCTAGCGGCGGCACCAGCACGCATTGGTGGACATAGAAGGACCAGCCGTCATAGCCCGTCAGCCAATGCATGTTGGATGGGTCGGTGACGACAAGCAGGTCGATGCCTGCCTTTTCCATGGCGTCGCGGGTTTTGGACAGGCGCGCGGCATATTCCTCGCGCGTAAAGTTCAGCGTTACGCTCACGCTGCGTCTCCCATTTTCACACTGTTTTCGATGATTTGGCCGCTGCCGCCGTCTTTTGCGCGGGTAAACGCGAGATTGGCGATGGCGGTGTCCTGCACTCCGGTGCCGGTCAGATCGGCAAAGGTGATGTCGTCCCTGGATACGCGACCGCGTGCCTTGCCAGCGATGACAGCACCGAGCTCGGTGAATTCTTGATCCAGCGTTACAGGCCCCGCGGCGATAGCGTGGTGCAATTCACCGAGGATTCGGGTCTGCGAAAGCCGGTCTGCGATATAGCGCGCCCTGGAAAATACGGCCGGATCGATCTCGTTCTTGTGTTCGGCATCCGATCCCATGGCCGTCAGATGCTGACCTTCTCCAAGCCAGCCGGCAAACAGGATCGGCTTTTCGGCTGGCGTCGTGGTCACGACGATGTCGGCGCCCCGGACAGCGGTCTGCGGATCGGCCGCGGCGATGACCTCGATACCGTGTTGGCGGGCCAGATCGCCTGCGAGCACCTCGGCCTTTTGATGGTCACGAGCCCAGATGCGTGCGTATTGAATGGGTCGCACCAGTTTCAGCGCATCGAACTGGAGACGGGCTTGCATGCCCGCTCCGAAAATTGCTGCGACGGAAGCATCTTTACGGGCGAGATGCCGTGCTGCGACCGCCCCGGCTGCGGCGGTACGCACATCTGTGAGGTAGCCGTTATCGAGAAGAAGGGCCTCCACCAGTCCGGTCCTTGCGCTGAAGAGGATCATCAGCCCGTTGAGGCTCGGCAGACCGAGTTTGGGATTGTCGAAGAAGCCGGGGCTGACCTTGATGGCGAAACCGTCGAAACCCGGCACATAAGCCGTCTTTACATCCACCTCGCCACGAAACTCTGGTATATCGAGCCGCAAGATCGGCGGCATGGCGACCGCTTCGGTTGCGAGCGCTGCAAAGGCCTGCTCCACGCACTCGACTGCTGAGAGGTCGAGCTTCACGACAGCGCGCAGATCTTTTTCGGTTAGGATGGTGATTTGGCTCATGCGGCAGGCCCTTCGATGATCGTCTTGTGAACCGCCGGATCGATATTTCCACCCGACACTATGATCGCGGTTGGGCCGGTGATGTCCACCTTGCCGAAGAGGATCGCCGCGAAACCGACTGCGCCGGCACCCTCGACTGTCAGACCTTCTTCATGCGTCGCGTGGCGGATGCCGGCTGCGATCTCTTCCTCGGATACCAGCACGATCTCGTCGAGAAGAGATTGGCAGAGCGCAAATGTGATGCGGTTTTTCAATCCAATCCCCCCTCCCAGCGAATCCGCCAGCGTTTCTTCTTCATGGATGGTGACGGGCCGCCCGGCAGTGACTGACGCATGCATGGCCGCGCCCCGCTGCATGGAAACGCCGATGACACGTGCCTCCGGCTTCAGCGCCTTCACCGCAACGGCGATACCGCCCGCAAGGCCACCGCCCGATAGAGGAACGAGAATTGTCGCCAGTTCAGGCATGTCTTCGACGACCTCGAGGCCGATAGTGCCCTGGCCGGCCACGACGTCGGCGTGATCGAAAGGCGGGATTGCGGTCAGGCCTTTGCTTTTGGTCAGGCGCTCCACTTCCTCCTGCGCATCATCCTGTGATCCGCCGACAATCCGGATTTCCGCGCCGAGCGCGCGGATCGCCTCCACCTTGTTTGCCGGCACCAGCGCCGACATGCAGATTGTGGCGGGGATGCCGAGTTTGTCTGCGGCATAGGCCACGGCCCGGCCATGATTGCCCGTCGAGGCGGTGACGAGGCCACGCTGGCGCGTCGTATCGTCTAGCGAGAGAATGGCGTTCATCGCGCCGCGCAGTTTGAAGGCGCCGATGGGCTGAAGGGTTTCAAGTTTGAGATGAACGGGATGACCACAGCGCTCAGAGAGAAAGTCCGAGCGAACCAGCGGTGTGCGCTCCGCCTGTCCCGCAATCCGCGCCGCCGCTCGCTTTATCGCGGTCAGTGAGACTGGAAGCAAGTTGTCGGCGGCGGATATGGACAGGTTTTCGCTCTTCATGATTGTCATGTTGAGAGCGAAATAAAATCATGTCAATTATTATATTGTAATGATTCAATGATTTTCGGCTGGCAACCTCAGCCGATTGACCCGATATCGTAGACCGGCGGCAGTTGCTCGAATGTCTGCCGCACAGTGGTCAAAGCCCTGGCGAGGCTTGCATGATTGAGGCGGCCGCCGAGGCATATGCGAATGCCGCCGCCATGGCTAGGACCGGCAATAAATGGTTCTGACGGAGTTACCGCGACGTTCTGGTTCGTGAGCGCGCGCACCAGGCCGTCCTCCGTCCAGCGCTGGGGAACCTTCAGCCAGGCGCAGAGGGAGAGGGGGTGGGTTGACCCTATATGGTGGCCCAGTATGTCCATGGCGATTTTCTGCCGCGCACGGGCCTCGGTGCGCTGGACATCCAGCAGCAGCCGTGCCGTTCCGTTTTCGACCCAACGGGTAGCGATCTCGGCCGTGAGATATGTCCCGCTCCAGCTCGACACACGCAGGATGGAGGCGGCGCGGATAGAATAGGCGGGTGGCACGACGAGATAACCGACGCGCAGCCCTGTCAACACTGTCTTGGTGAAGCTGGTGACGAAGAAGCCCAGATCAGGCAGCATTTCGGTGATGGATGGCAGATCATCCTCGATCATCGGACGGTAGACCTCGTCCTCGATGACAAAAATGCCGTACCGCTCGGCAATTGCGGCGATGGCCTGCCTTCGCGCTGCGCCCGACACATGCCCGGTCGGGTTGTTAAGCGTGGGAATGAGCACCAGAGCGCGGACACCTCCGGCTGCGCAGGCGGCCTCCAGCGCTTCGGGCAAAATGCCTTCTTCGTCGGTGGGTAAGCCCTTTAGGCTGAAGCCGAGAATATTAGACAGGCCGATGATGCCGTGGTCGGTCAGGTTTTCACAGAGCACCACGTCGTTAGAGCGGATAATGCAGCTCAGAGCGAGAAAAATGCCGTGCGCCGCGCCATTGGTGACAAGAATGCGTTCCGGGCCGGCTGTCACGCCCATCATGCCAAGCCATGTTCTGGCCGTTTCGCGATGGCTCTCGAGCCCCGCGACCGGCCGGCAGGGGCGCATGAAGCCAGAATTGTCACCATCGGCCATCTCGCGAAGAATGGCGCGCGAGGCATTTTCATGGTCATCGAGATAAACGCCGCGGATGATGGATAGATCGAGCACCTCGGTTGGGCTGTGATCAAGCATCATGCGACCTGCCCGCTCCGTCACCCGCGTCTTCACGAAGGTTCCACGGCCAATTTCGCCGCTGAGATAACCAAGCCGCTCCGCCTCCTTGTAGGAAAGGCTGACCGTCTGGACAGAAAGGCCGAGTTCGCGGGCCAGATCGCGGTGTGTCGGCATGCGGTCCATCGGCTTCAGAACGCCGGCGTCGATATCAGCAATGATGCGTTCCGTCAGTGCGGAATGTTTCGTTTCGCCTTTCTGCTTGGCCAGCGTCGGTCGCCATGCCACCGGTCTCGTTGGGGAAACTGGATCTGAGCTGGGTGAATTGGCTTGACGACGCATGAAATTGTCTCGTTTTCGACGAAGGTAATTTCATGACATTATGCATGCTTCTATGAAAAGATGAAGCCTTATGCAGCGCAGACAGCAACTGCGCTGCAAAGAGGCGCAGTTGCTGTCGAAATGAGCAGCATTTGCGACGTTGAAAACTGAAGCTGCCGATCAGATTTTCTCGCCGGCCTGGACCAGATCATCCATGACACTGCGGACAGCGGCTTCAGCAATGGCGATGATCTCGTCGACTTCCTCCCGGGTCGTAACGAGCGGCGGTGCAAAGCCCAGAATATCGCCATGCGGCATGGCGCGTGCTATGAGACCGCCGTTGCGCGCTGCCTTGGAAACGCGTGCACCCACCGTGAGTTGAGGGGCAAAACGCGTCTTTTTTTCCCGGTCCGCCACGAATTCGATAGCGCCCATCAGTCCCACGCCGCGCACCTCGCCGACGATCGGAAGCTGGGCGAACTTCGCCTTCAGTTGTTCCTGGAAATAGCTGCCAACGGCTCGTGCATTGCCTGGCAGGTCTTCCTTTTCGACGATGTCGAGCACGGCGTTTGCAGCCGCCGCTCCGATAGGATGGCCGGAATAGGTGTAGCCGTGGGAGAAGGCGCCGACGCGATCCGCGCCTTCCTCCATCACCTTGTAGACTTTCTCCCCGACGATAGCGCCGGAAAGCGGGAAATATGCCGAGGTCAGGCCTTTAGCGACGGTGATCAGATCCGGCTCAATGCCATAATGCTGTGAACCAAACATCGAACCCGTGCGGCCGAAGCCGGTAATAACCTCATCGGCAATCAACAGGACATCGTATTTTTTGAGAACCTCCTGAATGGCCGGCCAGTAACCTTCCGGCGGCGGTGTGATACCGCCCGTTCCGAGCACCGGCTCGGCGATGAATGCACCAATCGTGTCCGGTCCTTCGCGCAGAATAAGCGCGTCCAGCTCTTCCGCGCGCCGCCTCGAAAATTCCAGCTCCGTCTCACCGGCTTCTGCGCCCCAATAGTGATGCGGAACGCCTGTATGCAGGATGCCGGCCCGTGGAAGGTCCATATGGTCGTGATAAAAACTCATGCCGGTCATTGAGCCGGAAACCACGCTGCAGCCGTGATATCCCCGTTCGCGGGAGATGATTTTCTTCTTTTGCGGCTTGCCGCGCAGATTGTTGTAATACCAAACGAGCTTTGCCTGTGTCTCGTTGGCGTCTGACCCTGACATGCCGTAGAAGACCTTGCTCATTTTGCCTGGTGCCATTCTGACGAGGCGATCGGAAAGGATGGCCAGCTCATCCGTCGTGTGGGCGGCATAGGAATGATAATAGGCAAGGCGGTAGGCCTGGCGTGAAATCGCCTCAGCCACCTCGGTACGTCCATAACCGACATTAACGCAATAAAGACCGGCGAAACCGTCGATCAACTGCTTGCCGTGCGCGTCCTGAATGCGGATGCCCTTGCCGGTTTCGACAATGGTGGGCTCGCCGAGTTTGCCGCTGGCAAAATCCTTGAGCTGCGTGAAAGGGTGCAAAACGGCGTTTCGATCCATTTCCGCAATATTCTTGACGTCGATTGTCATAGGCGAGTTCCTTTTCAAGCAGCTAAGTTGCCGAAGCAGACATATTTGGGTTCGAGATATTCCATGAGACCATGACGCGAGCCCTCACGACCAAGGCCCGACTGTTTCCAGCCGCCGAAGGGAACGGGCGCGCCGGTAAATTTCGGCGTGTTGACGGCTACCATGCCATATTCCAGTTGATGCGTCAGACGCATCGCCCGGCCGAGATCGTTGGTGTAGAGATAGGCCGCAAGCCCCATCTCCGTCGAGTTGGCGCGTCGCACGACCTCCCGCTCGTCATCGAATGGCAAGATCGCGGCCACCGGACCGAAGGTCTCCTCCCGCGCGATCAGCATGTCGTCTGTGACATCGGCCAGCACGGTCGGGGTGACGAAATTGCCGCCGAGCGGACTGTCCTGCCCGCCGCAGATGAGTTGTGCACCGGCAGAGAGCGCCTGCGCGATTTGCTTGCGGCACTTTTCAGCGACGGAGGGGCGTGTCATCGGTCCTATATCGATGCCAGCCTCGAAACCGTGGCCGACCTTGAGTTCGGCACTTGCCTTGCCGAACTGACTGACGAAGCGGTCATAAATACCTCGCTGGACGTAAATCCGGTTGGCAGCGAGGCAGTCCTGCCCCGATGTTGCGAATTTCGCCCCGATGCAACCTTTTACGGCTTTGGAGACATCGGCGTCGTCGAACAGGATGAAGGGCGCGTGACCTCCAAGTTCCAGCGACGCTTTCTTGATGGTCGCCGCCGATTGCGCCAGCAAAATACGACCGATTTCAGTCGAGCCGGTAAAGGAAAATGCGCGCACATCGGTGTGTTGCAACAGGCGATGCGCAAGAGGTGCAGCGTGACCGGTGATGACCTGGAATACGCCGGCGGGCATTTCAGCTTCCTCAGCGAGCTTTGCCAAAGCGAGCGCCGAGAGGGGTGTTTCAGGCGCCGGTTTGACGATCATTGTGCAGCCAGCGGCAAGCGCTGCGCCCGCTTTGCGGGTGATCATAGCAGAGGGAAAGTTCCACGGGGTGATGGCCACAGTGACGCCTAGCGGCTGCATCTGGACCGAGACACGGCTGTCGGGCAAATGGCTCGGTATCGTCTCGCCGTAGGCGCGCTCGCCTTCGCCGGCAAACCAATCAAGGAAATTGGCAGCGTAAGCAATTTCACCAAGCGATTCCGAGAGTGGTTTGCCCTGTTCGGCCGTCATTATGACGGCGAGATCATGCGCGTTGTTGCGCATCAACTTGCCCCATTCACGCAAGATCTGCCCCCGTTCGGTTGGAAGCTTGTCGCGCCATTCTAGAAAGGCATTTTTCGCGGTACTGACGGCATCATCCGCATCCTCAAGCGAACATGCCGCCACACCGATGAGATCTTCTCCGGTCGCCGGATCAATGACACTGAGCGTTTCATCGCGAGCAGCCCAACTGCCATGGAGAAAAGCGCGTCGCTCGATCAAATCGGGCCGCCGCAGGTTTTTTAATGCAGTGCTTGCAATACTTCTCATATGGAGCTCTCGGTAGATTTACAGGGAGACTAATCAAGCGCATTGAGCGGTTGACTGCGTTAATTATATCGTTCAAGCCGGAATTTCGCTTATTTTAGGTTCCCTACGCAGGATTTGTGCATGAATACTCTCGATAGAGCGGACAAGGCGTTGCTTGAGGCCGTTCAAAAAAACAATCGCCTTACGTCGGAAGAGCTGGCGCAACTCGTCAATCTTTCCCCGACCGCATGCCAGCGGCGCCTCAAACGTCTGCGCGAAGATGGCGTCATCGAAGCGGATGTCGCCATCGTGTCGCCGAAGGCCGTTGGGCGCGGCATTACCATGATCGTGCTCGTTTCACTGGAGCGCGAACGCGCCGATATTGTCGATCGCTTCAAGGCGGCCATCCGCGCGACCCGGGAAGTGATGATCGGATATTATGTGACGGGAGATGCCGACTTCATTCTGGTCATCACCGCCAAGGACATGGAGGACTATGAGGCCTTTACCCGGCGGTTCTTTTATGAAAACCACGATATCAAGGGCTTCAAGACCATGGTCGTCATGGACCGGGTAAAGGCCGGATTTTCCTTTCCGATCGAGGTTTGACGACTTGCGGTTCACAGATCTCGCCACTAGACGTCGGGGTGGTTGAAAAGGCTGATGAATGTTTCCTGAGACATCTCTACCCATCCAGACCTCGCAGTTAACCCTTCGCCGTCTTGAGCCTACGGATTTCGACGCCTATGCCACGTATCACAGGCGCGGCGACGTCTATCGTTTCCTGTACGCCTCGCGGAAAAATTGACCCTGGTTGGGGCAGGTTAACACGCTGATCAATTTGCCGTTTCTTCGGCGTGGCGGGGGTTAGCCTCTCGCGCCATGGAGGGGTCAAATCCCACGCTGAAACACATTTCAGGCTGTTAAAGAGCGTAGCCGCTTGACCGTAACGGAGCGGCTTTCCTCGCTGGCGGAGGATATGCGCGATGGCTATCAACAAGGTTTCAGTGCCGGTCTCAACAATCTGGCCAGCGTGGGCGGGCGAACCATGGTGCTGGAGCGAACGATGAAGGTGCCGCGAAACATCGTCTGGAAAGCCTGGATGAACAAAGAGGCGCTGCCACAATGGCGGGGTCCTGACGGCTTTTCCCGCCGCGTGAAGAGCATTGACCGGCGGACCGGCGGCGCATGGGTCTTTGACATGATCGGCCCTGGCGGAACAGTCTTTCCGAACCATCATCGTTATGTCGAGGTCCGGTCCGAAGAGAGGATCGCCTATACGCTGCTATGGGGCGAAAACGGGCCACAACATGCCGATGCGTGGGCCTGAAGATCAGGATGGCACGACGAAAGTTGTGCTGGGCATGGTGTTCAGCACGGAAGCCGAGTTCCAGCGAGCGAAAGGTTTCGGTGCCGTGGAACTGGGTCAGCAAACGCTGGCCAGGCTGGAGCGCTTTGACTCCTCAGCAGCGATCCTGTCGCCTTGAAAAAGTTGTTCCGCGCTGTACACAGCAACTGGACCCGTTTGAGCCGCGCCAGGGAAGCTCGATAAAATCATCAGAACCAGTGCGGGGTGGCGGAGATCGTGGGAAAGCCACACGAACGCCAAAACAAGCGGCTGCAATTAGAGGCGAGTTCCTTGACAAGGAAACGGCTTCCATCGGCTCAACGGGTTTTTGTCAACTGTGTATATGGGAGCAAGTTTGCTGCGGCAGACAGTCTTTTTCTGTCGGTGATGGCATTCCAACGATGTAAACAGGAAACAAGTGCTCGGGATCGTTTTGAGGGCGGGCTGATTTCGGCGCTGCGGGATTGTTGAAAGCCTTGGCTCCTGCATCCGGTTTGGAGAAGCCAATTGCCGCCACCGGAGTCGTTGTCCTGCTTATTTCTCATCGGTGCATTCTAGGAGTTTGCTTCGGCCGGATCCAAAAAGGTTGCGGAATGGTCACACCCTTTCTGTCGACAGAAGGTTTTCCATAAATTGCAACCGCTAAAGTTGTTGCGATGACGTGTCGGGATGTTATCTCTGCGTCAGGTTGAATCATTGAGGGGACGAGGGATGAAAAAGTTGGGGGCGATTTTGCTGATGGCTCTTTTGAGCGCATGTGCAAAGCCATCTGACGGACCGACCGCAGGCAATATCCGGTCTGCGACTTTACCGCGAACCAACGAGAAAATCCCCGTCATCGAGCTGGCTAACGCATCGGCAGCCACGGTTTCCGCCGCAAGCACACAGAACGCCTCCGGGCCCGGCCTTACCGCGCTTCGCAACACCGGTTACAACTCCCAGAGATTGCGGCGCGGCGACGTTATCGACATTACCGTGCTGGATACGGGAGAAGACGGACTTTTCTCCCCGACACAGAGCAAGACGCTTAATCTCGGCCGCTTTACAGTGGATCAGAGCGGCTCGGTGAATATTCCCTTTGTTGGCAAACAGAGGGTTGTTGATTCCACACCGGAAGGGCTGCAATCGCAGGTCGTTGCCGGCCTCAAGGGGTCGGCCGTGAATCCGCAGGCCGTCGTTACTGTCGTTGATAAGCCGACGAGCGCCGTCATGCTCAGCGGCGCGGTGAAAAATCCCGGAAAGATCGTGCTCACCGCCCGGCAAGAGCGGGTGCTCGATGCGCTCAATCAAGCAGGTGGCCCTACTGTCGCTGCGGGCGCGGCCACGGTCACTGTCGTTCGCGGCTCGCAAAGGGCCAGCGTGCCTCTTGACCGCGTCATGCGGGAAGACCGTCAGAACATCCGCCTGTCACCGGATGATCAGATCATGATCGATGGCGACGCGGCGAGCTACACCGCACTCGGTGCCTTCAAGAGTGCCGGTGAATTCCAGTTTGAAGCCGGAAAGCTGACCCTTGCGCAGGCCGTCGGCCGCGCCGGTGGCTTGCTGGATGACCGCGCAGACGCGCGCAATGTCTATGTCTTCCGCAATGAGATTGTTCAGGTTCCAGCCGCAAGGATACCGGGCGCGAAAGGCCCGGTCGCTACGGCCACGACCATGCGGCCTGTGATATATCACGTCAACATGCGCGACGCTTCCAGCATCGCACTCATGCAGCTTTTCCAGATGCAGAAGGGCGATGTGCTCTATGCCAGCAACGCGCCGCTGGTGGATTCCGCCAAGCTGCTGACCGTGTTCCAGAAGAGTGTGCCGACTGCGGCGGCGCCGCTTCCCGGCGGCGGCAACTGACCAATGAGGCGTTACAGAAGCTGTAAAGCTTCCATTGCCGATTGTGGGCGCAAAGCGGGATCATAATGGCAACAGGCGTCCGCAAGATCTGCGAGGCATTGCGGTGATTGTGCCTTATCCGTCTCGATTAGCCGCCTGGCGAGCCTTCCCACGGCATATATATCCTGATCCGGCTTTGCAGGTGCGCCTTGCATCTGTTCCGGCGGCGAAAATTCAGTTGAGGCAGCAAAGCGCAGGCCCTGTCCGGCGTGTTTACGACCAATCTGCAGGGCGATGCCGAAGTCGCCCAGTCTTGCCGTTTCGAACTTACCATCCGACAGCAGAATATTGGCGGGCGTGACGTCGCAGTGCACATATCCAAATGCATGCACTGCACTCAGCGCTTGCAGCACGCGGCGAAGGATCACGATCGCCTCCGAGGCGGCAATCGGTTGCGCAGATATGATCGATGCCAGTGAGTGCGCAAACCACGGCTGCAACAGACCCGGCCGACCATCGGGTAACCGCAAAAGGGCGGACGTTTCCACAAGGCAGGGATGGCGCAGCGCGAGCCCGATCTCGGCCTCGTCCCATAAACGGTGCAGCAAAACGGTGTCGTCCCTGCGGGCAGGCGGCGCGGTTTTGAGCGCGTGCAGCGAGCCGAGATCGCGGTGGCGCAATTGGAGCAAAAGTGTCCTCTCGCTCTGGTAAGCTGTGAAATTCACGGCAAAGCTGTCCGCAATCCAGTCCGGTTTTTCGCCAGAAATATCTGGTAATTTTCGATCCAGCGCATTTCGGATCTGGTCGATCAGGTCTTGCTGCTCCTGATAGCTTCTTTGCCGCGTGCCCTCATGGCGGATGCTTCGCCAAAGGTCGGAAAAGCGTGCGGCTACCTCCGGATAGGCAAGTTCATTGTTCACGCCGGTTTCCAATCACAATAGCGCTTATATTCTCGCGGGCGTTTTCGATGAGAGCTTCCTGGACCAGGGCATTGGCGCAATCCTTGACCGGGGTGTTGAAGACGATCTCGGCGATGGCGCGGTCCCGGAGGATCTGCACCAGCGGGTAACTGCACAGCAGGACCCTGTCCTGCAAACCCCACTCCTCGAAAACGATGTCCGGCCGGAACTGCTGGGAAAGCCCGACACATTGCGAGAGTTGCTTTTTCATGCCGACAACGACGTGATCGCGCGAAAGCTGGTGCATGGTGCCGTTTTTCAGGAGATAGGCGCGCGCATCACCAGACCACAGGACGCTCAGCCTGCGCGAGATGATCGAAGCTATGACGACGCTGGCCATCGGCCTGAAATCGGCACCGGTCGTCTGGCGGGAGAGGAGCAGGCTGTTGATTGTGCCAAGCCTTCCCCTGATCTGTTGCGCCATCATCTCCGGGTTTTCGGCATCTGGCGTTTCCGCAAGAATATTCGTGGCGAGACGGGCGGCCTCTGCAGCGCTGTGCGAATCACCTTGTCCATCCGCTATGGCGAAGAGGGAAGGTGTCTGGGAAACGAAAAGAGCGTCCGCATTCAGGGAAAGCCGCGTTCCAGGGTGTGTGGCATAGCTGTAGGTCACAGATGACGGCTGTTTCGCTGCCGGCCCACTCGCTGGCGCCACGGGCGGCATTTGCTGTTTTGTTTCCTCCTGCGCCGTTGCTGGAATTGGCGCTGGCGTTGAACGGTCCTCGCTGCCTTTGCCCGGCATGTCGCTAAAGAGACGCAGGAAATCGGAGGCTTTGGGTTTGCCGTCAAATTTGAGGCCGCGGGCACGACGGCTGATGGGATCGATATACCACCAGAGGCTCGTCGGCATACGGCCGCGCACCATTTCCGGCACATCCTCCTCTTCCCGCGATTTTGGCAGACGTAGTTTTTTGATCGAAGTAATAAACCGGGAGATGTCGAAATCGCGGGTCATCGATGTCTCCGCCAGCGCCTCCGCGGCCATGAACCAGGTGTCGTCGAGATAGAGGCTTCGTGGATGTTCGCGGAAGCCATTGAGCTGCGCGATGATGGCGAGCGGATATTTGCGTCCCACCCGGTCCGCACTCGGCACCAGTACACCGACATAGGCGCAGTTTCCCCATATGCCGCGCTCAATGATGAAGCGTATGGGTGGCGACGAAGAGAATATTTCGGGCCATCGGCCCGTAAACATATCCGCACCGGCGTGCATGCCGGATCGCATCCAGCCGTCAAAGGTACCGATCAATTCCCGCTCGAGCCCATCGGAGATGAAATCGCCATGACTTGGGACCTTGCCGAAGAAACCGATGCGATCGCTTTCCGTCGTCGTTTGCGTAGACCTTGATGCCTGATCGGCCATCAGTTGCGATGACCCGCTGTCGGTGTCGTGCCTGCCTTCATTCTAATCCCCTCCTTTGAAACTCACCATTCCGTTCCGTCCCTAGAACTGCGCGGGGCAGGCGAAGCTGGCAATTGCATCCAGCTTGAACGGATTGAGAACCGAGCCGAACTGAATATCGAATTCGGCAGCCTGTCCGCCATTCTCAAACCGCACCCGCAGCAGATCACCCGACTGGTTCTCGATATCGGCACCGTCGAACAGGCGGAAGGGCGACCAGTCCCCATTTTCGGTTTTGGCCTGCTGCCAGCCGCCGGGCTGGAAGGCGATGCGTGACAGGCTTGCCGTGTTTTCGCGCGAAGGCCAGGTGATCGATTTCGCCTGGATCGGACCATGATAATAAACGACCCGCTCGCCCTCGATCTCCAGCATCACCGCGCTGGAGGCATTGGTGAGGGAGACGGGTTTGACATTGATCGAAACCGCCGGCGTCTCGCTACCATTCGGGAAAAAGGCGCGCGAAATCTTGTCGGCATTTTCGAACTGGGCGACGGCGCTGCTGGGAAGGCCGGCCGCGCCAAAGGTACCCTTCCAGCTCCATGGGGTCGTCGTCTTGTCGACAAACGGTTCCATGCGCTGTTTGAAGAAAGTCTGGAAAACCCCTGCCGGCCCGAAGAGACGCGTGAAATCCGCAATGGCGACATCGCGCGCGGAGGTCCGGTCGAAGGGATAACGACCGGTGACGATCGAAGAGCACAGGGAGGCTGAATCTGATGTCCAGAGTTCGGCGATGCGGCTGCGAGCGGACTTCACTGCGAGCGAGCCGACATCCGCCGCCACGCCTGCCACCCAGACGTCGAGCGGTGCCGGCAATTCGCGGGCCTGCTGCAGCAGGTCCTGATTGGCCTTGGTGAGCTGGCTGTCCACGTCGAACACCTTGGCGACTTCATCGGAGGTTGTTGCCGAGCGGGCAAGCTGTTCGTTCAGCAGCTTGAAATGCGCGAGCAACTGTTCCGACGGCGAACCGCCGGTCTTGTCGCCATTGGCCTGCTCGCCCGTTGTGGCTGCGCCTTTTGTCGCCAGCATGTCGCGCAGTCTCGCATAGGGATCGGACGCATTCACCGAGGCCACCATAACGGCTGTGGTTGCGTCGCCTTCCGCAGTGGAGGCGATGGTGGCGGGGTTTGCTCCGGGGCGGAGATCGGTCGCCTCCGAGATCGATCTGGCGGCCTCCATCGCTATATTGCGCTCATTGGCGAGCGCACGAGTGGTTTCCACTGCGTCGCCGAGGGTCTGGGACGGTTTGACCCGAAGGTCGGCCAGCATATCAGCCCATTTTTTCTCAAACCGGTCGAAATAGATTTGCAGCGCGGCCTGCGCCACCTGCTCCACGGTCGCGCCCTTGATGGCATCATCAGAACCGCGCACCCAGCCTTCGGAAAGCGCGATGCGGGCGGCATGAGCGACTTGCGGAATGACGACACGGTGATATCCATCCGCAGTGAAGAGGCCCTCTATGCCCTCCGCCATAGGCGCTTTGCTGCGACGCTGGAAAGCCCGCTCCCCCAGAGGACCGAAAGCCGCCGCGGGTGTCCATTCCATCAATTCGCGCACCTGCGGAAGACCGGCGAGAATATCGTAGGCGCGTGTGCTAATCGCTTGATCGCGGATCGTTTCGCGGGCGGTAGCGATGAGCCGCGCATCGAGTTCGATCGGTGCAAGCACGCCGTTGGCCAGCGCCTTTGCGTGCTGGTCCAGCGCTTCTCGCACCGCAGCCCTTCCATCACCAGGGTAAAGCGATGCGAACATCTGATGCGTCTGCACGGTCAGGAAATCGCGGTCCAGTGCACCCATCCCGCCCAGCATTCCATAGAGTTTCAGCGAATTGAACGTGCGGGTGACATCCTTCTCGTCCTTAAGCTGCTTTTGCAGCTGCACGATCATGCGCGGCAGCAGCAGGGCGTTGAGCGCGCGCTGATAGGCATCACGCTGGCGCCCGGCAATCTTTTCTTCCTGATCGAGACCGAAGCTGACATTCCACATGCGTTCGCGGGCAAAGCCGGAATTGGCATCGCGGAGATTGTCGAGCGCGGGGAGGATGCGCAGGAAATCCGCATCTGCGACGTCTCGTACGGGAATTCCCTGAACGAGCTGCTCATAAGCGCCAAGTTTGCGATCCGCTTCGGCGAGCGCCTGTGTATTGGCGAAATAGGTGAAAATCCAGCCAGTAAAGACAATGGCGACCGCCGCGGCGGATGCGCCATAGGCAATGCGGCGCACCAGCAATTGCCGCCCGGAAAGGCGTTTGTCGCGCATCACCAATGCGGCTTCGGGAAAGATGACATCCTTGAACAGCCGCGAGAGGAAGTAGCTCCGGCGGGTTCTGGGGGACGCGGGAGATCTTTCCGTTTCCGGCTGCGTTCCCGACGCTAAATAAACGCCGCGCAGAAGCGGGGGCTCAATGAGAGGCGAACTTGCGCAAAGCTCGGCAAGCGCTTCATGCAGGCGGTCCTTCAGACGCGCCAGCTCGGCCGGAAAACGGAAGATACGTCCGCGTATCTCCGCATTCTGTTCCTGCTGCAGGCGTTCGATCAGCATGGCATCAACCCGCTGCTGCAGAAGCTCGAATTCTTCCGTCAGGCGCTGCGGCAGGTTCTCGGCGGAGTAGCTCTCATCCAGCTTAAAGGTTGTGCCCCAAACCTGCTGACGATCGGTCTTGTTGAAACCGTCGAAAAACTCCACGAAACCATGCAGCAGGTCGGCCTTCGTCAGAACGATATAGACCGGGACCCGAGCGCGCAGATATTCGTCGAGTTCCGAAAGCCGCTGACGGATGGAGCGCAGTTCCTGCCGCTGTTCTTCGGGATCACGGTTGAGCAGATCGGGGATGGAGAGGGTAACCAATGCGCCGTTGATCGGCTGCGAACGGCGATATCGCCTCAGGAGGCTGAGAAAACCTTCCCAGCCGGCCTTTGAGGATCCGTCGAGATCGTCCTGCGTGGTATAGCGGCCGGCGGTGTCTATCAGGATCGCCTCATCGGCGAACCACCAGTTGCAGTTGCGCGTGCCGCCAATGCCCTTCACCCCATTTTCGCCGAGCGCATCGCCAAGCGGAAATTGCAGGCCGGAATTGGTGAGTGCCGTCGTCTTGCCGGAACCGGGGGCGCCGAAGATCACATACCAGGGCAGGTCGTAAATATAACCGAAGCGCTTTTTCGTGACGCGTCGCAAGAGAGCGAGCGCTTCCTTCAGGCGTGTCTGGATTTCGCCGATTTCCGCCTGCCGATTGGCCAGCGCCTCGCGCTCGATACTGTCGACGAGTTCCTTGTCCTGCTTGCGTCCGCGGTAGATCGTGACGACGATGTAGACCAGCCAGATGGCGATGATGATGCCGATGGCGATGAGCCGGGCCTGCACCGTTCCAAGCGGCTTGAAATCGCCGAGCGCAATCAGATAGCCGTAGAACCAGATGACGACGCAGAGCGCTATCACCCATAAAAGCGACAGGAAACGTCGTCCGACGAGGGCCGCATAGCTCTCTACATAGGAGCGGATCGTATAAAAGTAGCTCAATGGATTCATGGCTGGGTCTCTCCCGGCTGCTGTCCCGGGCTGTTCTGTATGGGCGGCGAGAGAATGCCGGCATCGCTCAGTTTTTCATCGGGATTGGTCAGGACCATGATTTCTGTTCTGCGGTTTATCTGACGGCCTTCTTCCGTCTTGTTGTCGGCGATCGGGTCGCTGTCGGCCCGGCCTTCGGTCAGGATTGCTTCAGGGCCGGTGAATTGGGAAAGAATGTCTCCAACGGCCTTGGCGCGCGCCTCGGAAAGGTGCCAGTTCGATGGAAACTCCACCGTCTTGATCGGCACGGTGTCGGTATAACCGATGACCACCGCACGAAATTTCTCAGCCGCAAGCGCGCCGCCGATACGCTGGATGAGATCGCGGAACTGCGGGCTGACATCGGCGCTGCCTGTCGTGAACAGGCCCGAATTGTTGATGCGAACCCGCAGCCGCCCGTTCACATCCGCAAGGGTCACGAGCTTCCTGTCGACTTCTGGCTGCAGGAAGGCCATCAGCTTTTCAAGCCGGGAGGGTTGTCTCGGCTCCACGATTTTGGGTGGATCAACGACGCGGGGAGTTTCCACTCTAGTTGGCGGCGGCGTTGGTGCAGGAGGGCTTGCGATCAACACGCTCGGTGTTTCGTTCGGCGGCAGATGAGCAAGTCTTTCGAAGGTGACATCGGATGCGCTGTTGAGCGACAGCGTGAAGAAGAGATAACCGAGCGCGAAGGCGAGCGCCATCAGCGACAGCAGAGTCCAGAGCGCCGCCATCGCGCGCAATGGCGTATGTCGGGCATCGACACCTTTCCAATGCGGAGAAAGCTCCCGTTCGAAGGCGCCATATTGGCCGATCAGCGTTTTGTAGAGGCTGTCGCGGATGCGTGAAAGCTCGAGCGCTCCTTTCGGTGAAACGCGGGTTCGTCCCTCGAAAGCCAGCGACAAGCACAGATAGATCAGAAGCAGCAGATCCTTGTTGGCGCCGGGCGACTGGTGGAAATGGTCGAGAATGTCGAAAACCCGGTCGCCGCCAGTGACGTCATTGTGGAACGTGGAAACGAGCCCGGAGCGCGCCCAGCCTGCCCGCACACCCCAAGGCTTGCTGAGAACGACGTCATCGACCGTCGCGCAGACGACATAATGCGCAGCCCTTGCCCGCTCGGGGCTAATGCGGGCGGAGGCGAGGTCGCGTTCATAGCGTGTAATTGCTTCAACGCAGGCGCGGCGAAGCTGGTCGGGATCCGGCTCGGCATCGCTGAAGCGCAGCAGATGTGCGAGGTTGAGAAGGGGAGCTGCCGATTGCACAAGTGTCGGAACCTCCTCGCCGCCGAAGTGGAAACCGGTCAGCAGCTGTTCGACCGGCATGGCAGTCGCCTTTGCCCTGCTGGGCCCTGCCGGCTCGTCGGTCTCGACGATGTCCTCCAGGATTGCCGCCATGTTGCGGGCGTTCTGGTTGCGCCGGCGACTTTCCTCGGTGATCTCGACCACCGTTGGCAAGTCTTGCCAGGAAGAGGGGTTTTCCGTGCTCATTCGCGTAATGCCCACATTTCCATTTCAAGCCCGGGAAATTCTCCCGCCAGATGCAGGGCAATCGCCCCTGAAGTATCGAGCTGTTTCCAGAGCGGCGACTGCGTGTCGATCTCGAAATAAACGGTGCCGGATCGATAGGGTAGTTGCCGCGGCAGAACCGGCAGGGACCTCACGGGAATACCCGGCAGTGCCACATTAACCAGTTCGGAAATCCGTTCCACCGGACCGACCTTGATCTGTGCCGGCAGGCGGCGGCGAATATCCTCGGCAGCCATATCCGCCCGCACGGCAAGCACGAAGCCGGCGTCGCGCAAAAGCGTGCGGTCGTGGATAGTGCCGACGCGGACGCCATGACGGCGTTCCACCAGTTCGATTGCGACGGCCGCCTGTTCTAGAACCGCAGACAGCGAGGTGCGCAGATCATCAAACACAGCGCCGAAGGTGGCTTTCAGATCCTCGTGTCGATAAGGCGGGAAATCTGTCGCCCGCTTCCTGTCCATTGTGAAGGTGGCGAGCTCGCCGGCAAGCTGGATGCAGTCTTCGTAAAAGCGGATGGGATGAAAACGCGTAGCGTTGGCACTGCGATGGGCGAGTAGCGGATCGGCCCGGTTGAGGATCTGCAGCAGGAAATAATCGCCCACTTCCGCCGTCCCCCGGATCGTCGGATCACCGATGCGTTCGGCGATCGCCTGGGCGCGGTGGCGCACGATCCCAAGAAGCTCCGTCAGCAATTCGTTGAGACGGGGCGCTGCCGCGCAGCTGAGGCTTGGAGGGATGAAATCAGGATCAAGAATGACCGCACGGTCGGAGCGGACTTCGATCACCCGCGCCAGCCCGATGAGGTCATAACCTGAAAGATCTTCACCGGTCTTGAGGAACTTCAGGCTCAGGCGGCCGACATCAATCGGGGCCACGAAATCCGTCTCTATATTGGTATCGGAGACTTCATAGGTGGATGCGGTGAAACGCACATTGTTGGTGTCATTGTGGCCGCTGGCGGACATGTCGGCCTTGCCCGGTTGCCGAGCCGGCAGGGCAAGATAAATGATGGCATTCTTGACGCTTTCATCGAGATCGAGCGGCGGCGGCAGGTCGGAATCTTCAGGCGCCTCGAAGGGCGTTCCATCTGGAAGAATGCCGCGCAGGTTCGACAGAGCGAATTGCCCTATCGACAAGGCGCTGCGATCGACCCCGATCTCGGCGACGCCCCACGGATAGGGCGAAAGGTTGCGTGTGGTGTTGCGCACCAGGCGTTCGGTCCAACGGTCGGACTGCTGAAAATGCTGGACGCGAAGAAACATGCCCTCGCTCCAGGCTACACGGTTCTCATGTCTCATCGTGGTCATTTACCCCCTTGGCATCGGCTGTGGCCGCGTCAGTCTGCCGTCCCGGCGCGGCTTCACCACGCGCTGCGCGCTGCAGGAACTGCCTGACCGGCAATGGACGACCGTTTTCTTCGAATTGCTTTTTGTAGGCTGACCAATAGTCTGTTTTGGTGATTAGCCCCTGCCAGTCCCGGCGGCCGATCTTTGCCCGGAAATCGCTGCCGGCGTCGACAGACGCCTCGATAAGCCTCGGCTCGAGCCTTTGCGTGCAACCATGGATCAGGGTTTCAAGCGCGTAGGCAAGTTGCCGCTGCTGGCGGATGAGCCTTTCCATCCGCTCGCTCAAGGAGGCTGACGAACCTTGGCCAGCGCGCTCGCTCTCGAGTTCGAGAACGGCCAGACAATCGGCGCTTTCCTGCTCCAGCGTGGTCAGAAGATCGCCAATCTCCGGCGCGGTAGAAACGCCTGCAGCCGGTGCGTTCTCCGCTCGTAAGTCTTCTTCCGTCTCCGGGAAAACACTGTCGAAATCTTCGCCGCCGGCGGCCGAAACCGGACGAGAGATCATGACGGGCGTGTTTAGCGCGTCGGTATGTTCGTGCTCGCTGCTTGCAACCGGCTCCTCATCCCAGTTATCAGGAAGAATGGCACTTATTCCATACGCCGCGGGCGGTTCGCTCCAGCCGATCTCGACATTTCGCGAAATGGATTTCGCCTTCCGTTTGGCGCCCTCGCGCCATGTTTCGGACCAGTCGTCGACAGAGGCAGTGTTGCCCATCATGCCGCCGGCCGAACGGCCGTTCGGGGCGATGTCCGCAAGGATCGCCGAAATGGTCAGCGGCTCGTCGCTCATTCGCAGGGATGCGTCGGGGTCGGAAAAATCCAGTTCGGCATCGCCGCTGATGGCGACCTGAAAAACCTGCCCGCCAATGTTGATTTGCGAACCGTCGCGGAGACGTGCGCTTTCGCCTTCGAGCAGAAGGCGGCCATCGACCAGCGTGCCATTCGCGCTCTGGTCCATTATCGTGAAGCCTTCGCCATCGCGGTTGAGTGTACAGTGCAGCTTGGAAACGCGCCGTTCATTGTCGTCGATCTGCCAGTCGCATTCCCGCGAACGGCCAATGACGCGGCGGCCGCGCTCGAAGGTCCACTGACTGGCTCTTGCTGCTCCGATATTGCGTGTGTCCTTGAGTGCAAGCTTCATATCCATGCCCTCACGCGGAAATCGCCGAGCCTTCCCGCTCGGTCACCACAGCGTCAGCGCTGTCTTGTTGGGCGGGTGCCACGCGAGCCCAGCTGTTCCAGCCGAGACGGGCGGGAGCATCTGACTGGCCGAGGCGGCAAAAGGGAATGTCCTCCTTTTTCAGGATCACCTGCACATCGAAGTGCAATGCGCTTCCGACGAACAGGCGTGTCAGAGAAAATATTTCCGCAAGCCGTTTCGAACCGGGCGTGAGGGCCAGGTAATCCGCATATGCGACAGGGCCGATCACGACCCGGAAGCCGCCGCTCATATCTTCGACAGCGCTTCCCGCTGTCGAGTTCTGTCCGAGCCTCAGTCCTGATGCCTGCCCCAGCTGGCTTTGTTCGTGAAGCGGTAAAGCCACCCAACGCCGGCGAAACTGTTCGATATGGACCGGAAGTCCCGTGAATTCGCAAAGCATTGATGTCAGGGCCGAAACATTGCGGTTGCGGCCGGCCAGAAGACCGCTGAAACGTAGGAGCGCGTCTTCGCTCACGCCTGCTTTCTCGACCAGACCGGCAGTGCGGAACCCGATGAGGGCGAGCAGTGTTTTGCGGAAACCGTTGTCCCTCTGATCGGCCGACCAGCGCAAACCCCTTGCAAGACGGTATTTTTCCGTCGCGGATACAAACAGTTCGCTGAACCTTGCCGCAAAAAGGTTGAAGAAGCTGGCCAGCGCGCCCGAACGATTGCGTTCTTCCCGTTGCAGCAGTTCGCCGTATGCCGGCGGTAGCGAACCAAGCGGGCCGACGATGGGCGCGAAGGCTGATTTCAGTTCGGCATGACCGCGCTTGCGGCTGAAACCGCTGACTGCAAGCGGTGTCGGCTGTATTCCACCATGGGCGCCGATGACGATCCCGTCATCCGGCGAAACGAACTGGGCGACGCGAAACGCGGTTGCAGGGTCAAAACGGCCGGGATCGTTGCTGAGAAGCGCCGCCTGTCTGTCTTTGATGGTTGGCGTCTGCTGTTCCATACCCGTCTCCTAAAGCAGCGGCCGGTCGGCCGCGCGGGCTGGCCAGCGGGCAATCGGTTTGGAGTGGCCTCGCATCGTCGCCGTCAGTCGCGTGAAACTGTTGATCGAGGTGTAGAGCCCGAAGAAATGGTTGAGGACGCCGGCGAAAACAAATGCGGCAGGTCGCGCGATCAATGCCGGGTCAAACTCCACCGTGATATCTGTTCCCGGTACCATGGCCGAGCCAATCCGGGCATGAGAATTCTGCGCCTCGACATGGCTGATCGCCTCCACGATCTGTCGGGTTTCCGGGCTGTCCCTGAAGGAATAAAGCGAGAGAATGTCCTTCAGCGGCGCGCCGCCGTTGTCGGTGAGCGAGAGATGGTTGAGGAGAAGATGTGAGATCAGCCGCCACTCGCGTGCCGAACGCTCGTTGACGCGGATCGCCTCCGTCGGCGGCATCAGCGCATGGATCGATTTCACCGCCTCGTTGCCGGTAGAAAGCTGCAGGAATGGGTGCCCGCCGCCAAAGGGAAGCTGGCTTGGCAGTTCGCGGTTGAGGCAAAGTGTATCAATGCTTGCCACCATGTCGAGCGGCCCAAGCGGGCCGCGCTTCTGATCCACGAAGGCGATGTCCGTATCGGAAGAGCCGTCATCATCGAACCGGCGCTGTATCTGCCAGTAAACGTTTGCGCCATTATTGCGCTGTGTGCGACCAAAAAACGGAGACGTCTTCTCGGTCTGTCCGGAACGGCTGGTCAGTTGAACGTTTTCAACGGCATAGATCTCGCGCGTCCGCTGCCGCCGTGCATCCGGCAGCAACCTGTATTCCGTCCGCGTACCATCAAGACTGAGCGGTTCGCAGCTTTGTTTGAAAAGGTTGATCACCGGTGAGGCGTTCAACACAAAATCTCTGACCGACACCATGCGCTCAAGCCGCGTGTCGGCCGCATCCAGATAAATGTATAGCTCGCAGTCGCCGCCGCTCCATTTCTGCAGGCCGTCAATGTCGAGAAACAGAAATTTCTGCGGCAGCGCGAAGAATTCGGTGAGAAGCCGGTATCCATCAAAACTGTTGGCTGGATATGGCAGCATGGCTTTATCGCGAGAGTACCCGGACGGCGTAAGATTTCCGGCGGGCAGGAAAACGGCTTCCTTGTCCTCGGCGTGACGCGCAAGCGCCATGCCGACGCAATGGTTGGTCAAAAGCTCGTAAAGCGCTGTCGCCTGCTGCCACGCGGCGGACAGGAAAATCTGGAGTTTCGTCAGTCCCATTTCCGGGAAAGTACCGCCGCGCGGGGCCGTGCTGCGCAGCGAAAGCCTCAAACAGGCGGCCGTGCCGGGAAAGGACGCCGAAAAAGGGGCGTCGATCGGCTGACCGGTGAGCGTGGCGGCTGCGATCTCCAGTGGAACGATCTCGACGTCCTGCGTGGTGCGGAAACGGCAGCTTTCGCCGCCAACCGGTTCGGCGAGAATTTCGCTGTGGCGGGGAAGCGTCTGCACGGTTGCCAGCGCCGGGCTCGGAGCGAATTGCACGACGCTCATCGAAGGGATCGGGGCAAGATAATGCGGATAGAGCGTCTCCAGCAGACTGTCCGACAGTTCGGGGAATTCGTCATCCAGCTTCTGGCGCACCCGGGCGGCGGAATAGGCGAAACTCTGGATCAGACGCTCGACATGCGGATCGTCGGCAACGTCGCCCGTCATCCGCAGCCTGCCGGCGATCTTCGGAAACGCCGCCGCGAAACGAGATGCGCGCTTTCGCAGCGCAAAAAGCTCGTCATTATACTTTTCGAGGAAGCCTTCAGCCATTCGTCGCCTCCACCAGGAATTGCTGCGTGGAAGGATCGATCCGGGATTCAAAGCTGATCGGAGGCATGCCTTCCTGTAGGCGGAAGCTTGCCTGTATGCGCATGCGAAGCGCCCGGTCACCATCCGTGCGGTTTTTCAGGATCGTCACATGCACGTCGGCAAGGCGTGTTTCGAACAGGGAAATCCGCCGCTCGATGCTGCGAGCGAGTCGCGCCTTGGAGGCATCCGTCACCAGATTGGCTGAAAGAATGCCGTCCACGCCGTAGCTTACGAGGGCATCGGACAGTTCCTTCAACGCAGCCGGCGGGCCGGCCGGGTTGCGGCGAGTATTGAGCAATGCCTCGAGGTCACGGCGGATCACCTCGCGCATCTCGCGGGCCTGATCCTTCAGGCTGACGAGCATATCCGTTTCCGCATCCGGCGCGTCATCGAGCAGCCGGTCCAGAACCGAGCGCGACAGCGTCCTTTGCCGTGCGCGATATTGCTCCAGCGGATCAACCACGGGCGATCTGCCTTTCTTCGTCGGACAGGGCGGAAAGCGCGCCGATTTCGTGGAACGGCACAACATCGTCGCCAATCAGCAGGCAGCGTTGGCCGAGACCCGTTATCAGTGGTTCACCCTCACTCCAGTGCGTTTCTCGACCGAGAAGGAGGCCGACATCGTCGCCCGCACCGTGATAGATCGCAGGAAGCAGCACGGATGCGACTGCCCCGTCGCGCAACGTCAGTTCGGCGCCGCGAAAGGCGAGGTCGCGCGGGCGGCTCATGGGGTCGATGCTGAGGCTCTCGATGCGTCCGTAATCGATCCAGAGATAACGTCCGCCGTTGGTCAGGACTTCCAGCGCATGCGGAACCCGATCGTCCAGATCGCGGATGTCGCCGGCGCTCTTGCCGTCGTGGCCGATTGGCACATTGCCGCGTTTTTCGTCGAGTTCATTCAACGCGTCTTTCGCGCCCTCGACATCGCCGCTCCGCGCGGCAATGTTCGCCCGGATGGCCAATTGGTCAAGTTCGGAGGGGCCGCCGGGGAAATCCGGTACGGCGCCGCTTTCAAACCACGCATTGCGTGCGGCCATGGCGCGCAGCTGGTGGCGGAAGAGGGAAAAACCGACGCTGTCCTGCGGTGAGAATGTTGCGGCCAGATTGCATTGCGCATCGGCCTTTTCATAGTCGCCGGCGAGGACCAGCAGATCGATGTAGAAATGGCGGCCATCCTTGTCGGTCGGCCTGGTTTTCACATGGTCCCGCGCGAGCTCGATTGCGTCTTGCAGCTGGTTGTCGTCCAGGAGGCGGGAAATTTCGTCGCGCAGCGTCATGCGGATATCCTTTGCGGCTCGGCCGAAGGCCGGGATGCGGCGGTGGCCGGCATCATGGTTTCGGCAATGAGGTGGAAGCTCGTGGAGACGTCATCGAGCTGGAAATGCGGCTGAAGGCGGACGGTACATGAGAATGTTCCGGGCTTGCCGGGAACCTCGAAGACATTGATCCCTGCAGAGCGCAGCGGATAGCGCGTGCGCAACGCCGCCTCCGCATCGTCGTTGCCGAGCGTATAGGAGGAAAGCCAGCTTTCCAGTTTACGCTCGATGGTCGTGGCATCGCTGAGCTGGCCGATGTCATCGCGCATGATGACCTTGAGGTAATGCGAGAACCGGGAGGCACACAGCACATATTGCAGCATGGCAGCGAGGCGGGCGTTCTGCCTCGCCGCTTCGGTGGAGTAATGGCCGGGTGCATGCAGGGATTGGTTGGCGTTGAAGATCGCCATGCCGGAAAGATAGGTTGTGGAGACGGGTACGATGCCCAGATCGGAAAATTGCTGTTCCTGCCCAGTCGTCAGTTGCACTTCCACAGGCGGCTGGGCGGACAGGCCGTTACTCTCGATGCCGAGATCAAGCGGTGGCAATTGTCGGGCAGAGAGCATGCCGCCATCCACGGCGTCCTGTGTCACACCGCGCAGATCCGCAAACCAGCCGGAATCGACGAAATTGCGCACCACAACCGTTGCGAAGGCAAAGGCGGCGTTGCCCCACAGCAGGGTCTCGCCGCTTTCCGCCACATGCTCGCGGAATGGAAATCCGTCATCCCGCCCGCGCGCATAGGGCCTGTAAGGAGAACGTAGCAAAACGCGCGGTGCGACAAGGCCTACGAAGCGTGAATCGTCGCGTGCGCGAAGCGCATTCCACCGCAGCCGCGATTTCTCCTGTTTCAGCCAGGAAAAGTCATGGACCCGGCTGAGCTCCGAAAAGTCCTGCAGCCCAACGGTGGAGGGCGAAGCCGCCGCTACGAAAGGGCAGAAGGCGGCCGCAGCCACCATGCCGATCTGTGACAGCGTTGTGATGGAATCGGCACCATCAAGATCATCAGGGGAAAAGGCGTAGTCACCGATCAGAAGGCCGACCGGTTCGCCGCCCGGCATGCCAAATTCGCGGTTATAGACGACCTCGAAAAGATGGCTCTGGTCGAAGTCGGTGGCGCGTTCCGTGTTGCGGGCAAGGTCGCGCCAGCTGGCGTTCAGCAGTTTCACCTTCACGTCGGTGCTGCGGCCCGCCTCGCGCACGACCATGGCAAGCCCGCGCCATCTCGCCTCCATCGCCTGAAAATCGGGATGGTGGAGAATAGCGTTCACCTGGCCGGTCAGCGCATCGTCGATGAGGGCGATGAGCTGGTCGGCGAAAATACGGGCGTCCGTGAAGGACTGATGCGCCATGAGTGTGCTCCGGATGATGAACGGGGCCGGGGTGGCTGAGCACCCCGCACCAGGCTCAGTTCTTCGACGGAATACGGGCGACCATGCGCAGCGAGGTCGTCAGTTCTTCCATCTGCAACCAGGGCCGCATCCATGCAACCGCATTGTAGGCGCCGGGTTTGCCGGGCACTTCCTGCACGGTCACCTTGGCATCGCGCAGCGGATATTTGGCGCGGCTTTCCTCACCCGCCTCGTCATTGGCGTTGACGTAGTTGGCGATCCAGCGATTGAGCCAGACTTCGCAATCGGACGCTTCCATGAAGGAGCCGATCTTGTCGCGCCCCATGACCTTGAGATAATGCGCGAAACGCGACGTGGCCATGATGTAGGGCAGACGTGCCGAAACGGCGGCGTTGGCCGTTGCTTCCGGCTTGTCGTAGAGCTTCGGCTTGTGCGCGGTCTGGGCGCCGAAGAACACCGCATAGTCCGTGTTCTTATAGTGGCACAGCGGCAGAAAGCCGAGTTTGCCGAGTTCGGCGTCGCGGCGGTCGGTAATGCCGACTTCGGTCGGGCATTTCAGATCCAGGTCGCCGTCATCGCTGGAGAAGACATGCATGGGCAGGTTTTCCACCTTGCCGCCGTTTTCAGCCCCTCGGATAGCCGTACACCAGCCGCTTTTTGCGAAGGCATCGGTCAGCTTGGTGCCCATCACGTATGCGGCGTTCATCCAGCAATATTCGTCATGCTCAAGGTCACCATTCACCGCACCCTTGGTTTCGTCATAGGCGAAGTCATCGATCGGGTTGGTTTTCGGGCCGTAGGGCATACGCGCCAGCACACGCGGAAGAGCAAGCGTGACGAAACGGGAATCGTCACTTTCGCGGAAGCTGCGCCACTTGGCATATTCGACCGTGTCGAAAATCTTTTCCAGATCGCGCGGACGGGCGAGATCGCGATAGTCCTCGAAACCGAACATGTGCGGGCTGGCAGCAGAGATGAATGGCGCGAAGGCTGCCGCGGCGATCGATGAGACGCCTTGCAGCAGCTGGACGTCATCGAAGGAATTGTCGAATTCGTAATCGCCGATAATGGCGCCGAGCGGTTCGCCGCCGGGGGTGCCGAATTCGTCTTCATAGATCGCCTTGAAGAGGCGGGACTGATCGAATTCGACGGCTTTTTCGAGATCGCGCGCCAGTTCACGCTTGCCGGCATTCATGACGCGGATCTTGAGGTTGACGCTCGTTTCGGAGTTCTTGACGAGATAGTTCAACCCGCGCCAGGTGCCCTCAAGCTTGGCGAATTCGGGCGCCTGCATGATAGCGGCGAGCTGTTCGGAAATCGTGCGGTCCAGCTCCGCGATCGCGTGGTTAAGGGTGACGGTGAGGTTGCGATCATATTTTACCGTCCCCTTCAGTGCTTGATCGGTCAGCGTACGCAGGAGGTTCTGCGCGCGGTCCGGTTCGGTTTGACGGGTAGCGGCAACCACCTTGGACAGCAGTCCCTGATCTTCGGCGGTCGTTGCCTGTGCTTCATTTTTCAGCAGGCTCTCAGCGCTCATGTTTCAGTCCTTCCACATGCGGCTTTGAAAATGCCGCTTGAACAGTTAGAAGCCCCAAGCGGGGCCGTTCGAGGAGATTTTCCTCCACACAGGCGATTATTCGTTCGCGCCGTTCTTTTCCTTGAGTTCGGAAACCAGCGTTGCGAGGTCGGTCTTGTTTTGCAGAATATCCTCCAGCATCCGCTCCAGATCTTCCGAACGGTCGGCCTTGGAAAGAAGGTCGCGCAGTTCGTTGCGGGCATCCAAAAGCGCCTTGAGCGCCGGAACCTGCTGCACGACAGCGCCGGGTTCGAAATCATCCATACTTTCGAACTTCAGGTTGACCTGCATGTCCGTGCCATCCTTTTGCAGCGTATTGGCAACGGAAATATTGAGGCCGGGCGTCATGCGCCGCATGACTTCGTCGAAATTGTCGCGGTCGATCTGAACGAATTTACGCTCCCCGAACGGCTTGAGCGGCTGGGTGGGATTGCCGGAGAAATCACCGAGCACACCGACCACGAAAGGCAGTTCCTTGACTACCATCGCGCCTTCGGTTTCGACTTCGTATTTGATGTGAACGCGTGGTTTGCGAACACGCTCCAGCTTCTCATGTACACTTGCCATTTCAACCTCCTTGGTGCCCCTTGGCACAGACGACTGTTACGGAGCGGCGTCGCGCTCCGCGCTTTCTATTTTCCGTTGCTCTCTCCGCTTGGCTTGATGCCGGCGGCGGTTAAGACTGCGTTGCGAACCTGGGCTTCCGGCAAAAGCTCGGCCAGCAGTTCCGAAAAATCCATGCGTCCCCTGCGCACCAGTGTCTCTATGGCAAGGGAGATCGGTGAATGCGGCTCGGTACGGCGGAAGTAACGCGCAACCGAGAGAAGAGTTTCAAATGCTTCGTCGCGCGATAATATGCCTTCCGGTGCGGTCACGGCGGGCCGCGCGGCCGCCGGCCCGCTCTCGTCTGAACCGCTGATGCCCACAGGTTCCTGTTCGACGGATGCCGGCTCCTGGTCACGCCCGCCGAGCGACCGAATTGCAGACGCTGCTTCGACCAGCGTGTTGCGGATATGGGAACTCGGTGGTGCGGATTGCCCGCACCGCTCGGCAAGGATGGCCATGATGGCATCAAACGAGGAGAGGCACGCAGTCACCTCTGCCAACTGGGATGACATGGCGGCAACGCCAGTTTCAGACGCAAGCCGATATAGCTCTTCGCGACGTTTGCTCTCATTTGGGCGCTGCGCGAGTTGAAAGTCCCATAGGCTGTGTTCGCCAAATTTGCCGCCTGGGATCAATGAGGCGAGGCGCAAAGGCTGAACAAGCGTTCCTTCGCTGCCGACACCGTTCAATCCCGCTAAAGGTGCAAATTTTTCTTCGTCATTATCGTCGCTGATTGACCGCAGCGAGTCCCAGTGGTTGTAAAACAGCTCTTTGCCGAGGTCGTAGATTTCGCGCAGACCATGAAAGCCGCGCAGGCGCAGCGATGCTTCCGCAAGCCACGCCAATATTTCAACATCCTTGCTTTCGGAATATATAATCTGCAATCCAAGATTGCTGACATTATCCCAGCTACTGGATATTTTCAGGTTATCCTGCGGAGAAGCGGCGCGCTCTTCTGTACGAGCTTGGTTTCTTTCATCCTTAATTCTATAGTATATTTCACGCGTTCTTGTGTTAACCCGGATATTTTCTCCGCAGTCATTCAGAAATTCTACATCTGTTTTAACGTTCGGCGCGTTCAATGGCAGTCTATCTCCGAGAAATAGTAATGGATTTTTTGTAGTTACTTCCCTTACGTAAGGCTATTCATAAGACAGACTTATTCTAAATGTGTCTAAATTGTGGCGTCTAGTGGATAATCTCATCTGACAAAAAATCAACTTCGGGGTGGACAAGTTGGTTTCATCATCATATTTACTCCACGTCACGTTGTGGAATGAACCCGGGCAGGAGGCTCATTGCATGTCGCATATCGATCTCAACCGCCTTGTTGGAGCGCTTGAGCCAGACCTGCGTGTTACCCTTGAAGCTGCGGCTTCTGTTGCGGTGCGCATGGGGCACAGATACGTGGATATCCCGCATTGGCTGCTTGCGGTTGTGGACTCCGGCATCTATGCGAAAACATTCGAGGAATTAAAAATTCCACTTCCGGTATTGCAGGCTGAAATCAGCCGCAGTCTGGAGGAGTCCATCATCGGCGACGGAGAGGCATTGTCGCTCTCCCAGAACATCCTCACGGCAGCCCGGGAGGCATGGATTCTCGCATCGCTGGAGGCTGGCCGCGACCGTGTTACGCTTTGCGATCTTCTGTTGGCGATGGATGAGGAAACCTCACTTCGCTCTTTCGTCCGCTCGGCATTTCCTTCTCTCAAGGCGATGGATCGCACCGCGCTTGAGCGTCTTCGCAACTCGACTGAAAATGGCGCAGGCGTGGATGTTCCTTCCGCGCTGGCAGGCTCAGGGCAGGCAGGGACAGGACAGTCTGCAGGCCAGAATGATTTCTTGCGCCTTTACACCCAGGACATGACCGCAGATGCCCGCAATGGCAAGGTTGATCCTGTTATCGGCCGCGATGATGAGTTACGCCAGCTCGTTGATATTCTAACGCGCCGCCGACAGAACAATCCCATCCTGGTAGGTGAGGCGGGGGTTGGCAAAACGGCGGTTGCCGAGGCGCTGGCGCTGGAAATCGCGTCTGGCAACGTTCCGGAAAAGTTGCGCAATGTCCGCCTGCTGAACCTCGATATTTCGCTACTTCAGGCCGGTGCCGGCGTTAAGGGTGAGTTTGAGCGCCGTCTTCATGGCGTAATCGATGCGGTCAAACGTTCTACCGAACCGGTCATCCTGTTTATCGATGAGGCCCACGGTCTCGTTGGTGCGGGTGGTGCGGCCGGGCAGGGCGATGCGGCCAATATTCTCAAGCCCGCTCTGGCGCGGGGTGAAGTGCGCACCGTCGCGGCGACGACCTGGAGCGAATACAAGAAGTATTTCGAAAAGGATGCGGCGCTGACCCGTCGTTTCCAGCCTGTACATGTGCGCGAGCCGGATGAGACGACCGCCATACGTATGTTGCGCGGTGTCGCTGACAGCTTCGTCAGCCATCACAACGTTGTCGTTCGTGACGAGGCGGTCGTGGCCGCGGTGCAATTATCCGCACGCTACATGCCCGCGCGGCAGTTGCCGGACAAGGCCGTCAGCCTTCTCGATACGGCCGCGGCTGCCGTCTCACTGGCACGGCAGACCGAGCCGGAGCGGCTGCGCGCTATGGAAAGCGAGCGGCGCCTTCTCACCGATGAGTTGAACTGGCTTCTGCGTGAACCGCAGGATGGCGAGATTGACAGCCGTATCCAGTCGATACGGGGCGAAGTCGAAAAGCTTGAGAGTGGGATCGATGATCTGCGCAGCCGTTACGACGCGGAGATGGCTGAGCTAAGCGAAGAGCAGCCGGTTGAAGGCGATGTTTCCAATGTCTCTCCCCTGCGGCCTGCGGTTGAGGCAAAACCGGCAAATGCCGAGAGACTTGTCCCGACGGTCGTTGATCGTGAGGCGATCGCCGCCGTCGTTTCGCGATGGACCGGAATTCCACTTGGCAAACTTCTGGCGGACCAGATCGAAAGTGCCCGGACACTCGATGCGCGTATGCGGCAGCGGGTGGTGGGGCAGGATGCTGCAATTGCACGGATTGCCGATGCCATGCGCACTGCGCGGGCCGGATTATCCGATCCGCGCCGCCCGCCGGCCGTTTTTTTCCTTGTTGGCATGTCCGGAACAGGAAAGACCGAAACCGCGCTGTCGCTCGCCGATATGCTCTACGGCGGCAACAGCCATTTGACGACGATCAACATGTCGGAGTTCAAGGAAGAGCATAAGGTTTCGCTGCTTCTCGGTTCGCCGCCCGGCTATGTCGGTTTCGGCGAAGGCGGCGTGTTGACGGAAGCGGTGCGCCGTCGGCCGTTCGGCGTTCTGCTCTTGGATGAGATCGACAAGGCTCACCCCGGCGTCCAGGACATTTTCTATCAGGTGTTTGACAAGGGCGTGTTGCGTGATGGCGAAGGCCGCGACGTGGATTTCAAGAACACCACTATCTTCATGACGGCCAATACAGGCTCGGAGTTGCTCTCGGCGCTGTCGGCCGATCCCGACACGATGCCGGAAGGCGAAGCGCTGGAAGCGCTTCTGATGCCGGAGCTTACCAAACAGTTCAAGCCCGCGTTCCTCGGGCGCACGATCATTCTTCCCTTCATGCCGCTTGGTACGGAGGCGCTTGCAAGGATCGTGGATATGCAGATTGGCAAGATCAGGGAACGTGTGCTCGCAACATATGGCACCGGCCTGACCCTGTCCAATGTGGCGCGAGATGCCTTGGTGGCGCGCGCCGGTGCAAGTGAGATTGGCGCACGCGCCATTGAAATCATGATCGGCAAGGACCTCCTGCCGCCTCTTTCCAGCTTTTTCCTCGAAAAGGTAATCGCGGGAGAGCGTGTCGGGAACATTGTTGTCGATTTTGGTGAAAACGGGTTCGGCATTCGTGCCGAAGAGGCTGGGGAAGCAGATGAATTCGCCGTAACCGAAGAGGTTGGGGTGGATAAAGTTGCCGCGTCGGATGGGGCTACCCGACGCATGCGGCATTAAACGAAGGGTAACTCGGCCTCGGAGCAAGAGGTCATTTTAGCTACAGGAGCTTACAGCATGCCAATTTATCTGCAGATTGACGGTATCCAGGGCGACGCCACCCATGAAGAACATCGCAAGTGGATGGATATTGAAGCCATTCACTGGAACGTGGCCCGCAACATGAACACCTCTGCTGGTTCTGCTGCAAACCGCGAGGCATCCGAACCGACCATTTCGGAAGTCATTCTGACCAAGGTTAGCGATTCTTCTTCCACCAAGCTTTTCCAGGAAGCCTGCGCCGGCCGGACCGGCAAGCTCGCAACCATTCATCTGGTGACCACGGGTAATCCCGGCAACACCTATATCGAGTATCTGCTGACAAACACGCTTATCGCCAGCTACTCGGTGGATTCCAGCGGTGACCGTCCGGTGGAAACCGTCAAGCTCAACTTCACGAAGATGGAAGTGAAGTACACGCCGTTCGACGACAACAACTCGCCGCAGTCTCCGATGATCGCCTCCTACGATCTGGCGACGACGAAGGCTGCCTGATCGTGACGCGACCCGGTGCCGGCGTTGCCGGCACCGGAACGTTTTCAATGCAGTTTTGCAGCTCACGTCGTGATGTTTCACGTCGAGTTTGGTCTAGGTGGTTTTTTGATGCGCTCCCTATATGCGTTTTTTGTTTCCGTGCCGGTTGTTCTGGCATCTTCCGGTCTTTCGCCGGTCGGTGCGGCGGAGCGGACATGGATATTCTCTGGTGCCGAACTCAAGCAGGCCATCGAGGGTAAGCTTGCCCCGGAGGTGTCCGATCCGGAAATGCGGCGGCTGGTTTCCGTTGCAAAATCAAGCGCCTATATCGCTGGCGTGGCCGATCTGACGAGCGGATCGGACTGGTGTGGTGCAGGCGCCGTGGCGCCCCATGAACTCAACGACCGGATCTACACCTATCTCGGCGATCTTCCTGCGGAAAAACTGGATGAACAGGCAGCCACTCTCGTGCGGGAGGCGCTCAAGGTCTCCTTTCCCTGTGAGCAGAAAAGTAACTAGTGGGACGAACCATGCGCGTTAACTTTGACACTCTTTATAAGAATTATCCGAGCAGCGACCCGTCGCACCCGAACTATGTCAGCCAGCGTGATCTTTTCACGGAAATAGGCTGGGATGATTTTATCGGTAACCCGAACTATCACAATACCTGTGCCATCCGCGTTAGCATCGCTTTCGTGAAATCGGGGATCAACATCGTGCCGTCCTCGCATCGCATCCAGAAAGGTCCATATGCGGGCAAGGGCATTGAGGTGAACATGCGCCGCCTCGCAAATCTGGTGAAACGGACGAGCTATCTAGGCGAGCCCGAACCGTTTACCCCCGCGACAGCGCGTAATGGCATCGGTGCCCGTAACGGTGTTGTGGCGTTCAACAATATCCCTGGTTACACCGGAGGCGGCCATATCGATCTTGTGCGGGGTGGCTCAGAGGCCACCCAATGCGCGTCGGCCTGCTACTACAATTCGGAAACGATCTGGTTCTGGCCACTTCAGTCCAGCCGCGGGTCCTGATTAGGAGTGTTCCATGAACGACCAGTCGTCACTTTCTGATTTCGTTCAGGCAAGCCGCGTCCTCAAGGTCAAGTCGCCTTTGGGAGAGGATCAGCTTTTGCCGGAGCGTCTGACGGTCGAGGAAGGCGTATCGCAGCTCTTTGATATTCGCCTGACGGTGCGTGCCAAGAAGGAGGCGGTTAAGCCCGAGGAACTGATCGGGCGGCTGGTCGATGTTTCGCTCGAGATCAGCCAGGGCGAGGGTGAGGGCGGCGGTGTTCGCCGTCCCTTTAACGGCCTTGTAACAGAGCTCCATGAAGGTCCTCCGATCACGCGTGGGTTGCGCTCTTACTCGATGACCATCCGGCCACAGATGTGGTTGCTTTCGCGGCGTTCCGATTGCCGCATCTGGATGGACAAGACGGCGGTCGATATCGTTGAGACGCTGTTTTCCGAACACGGAATTCCTGCTCCCGATACGTCAGGCATCATCTCGCCGCCGCCTGCACAGCACTACAGCGTGCAGTTTAACGAGACCGATCTGGATTATCTCACCCGCCGTTTCGAAGAGGATGGCCTGTTCTACTGGTTCAGCCACGAGGACGGTTCCCATAAGCTGCATGTTGCCGATAGCGCCAGCGGCTGGCTCGGGCCGTCTCCGGCTGCCCAGGGGGAGGGAACGGTGCGGCTGGCGCAGGGCTCGTCGGACCGCAACCACATCAATGACTGGGCACGGCGGTTCTCCTATGTCTCCGGCCAGCGGGCGGGCGCGGACTGGAATTTCGAGACGCCGGGCATGGTGCCTGGCACGATGACGCCGTCTCTGGTGCAAATGCCGGACGCGACGAAGCGCGAGCTCTACGAATATCCGGCCCGCATCAAGACGGTGGAAGAAGCGGAACGGGCGCAGAAACTGCGCACCCAGGCGATCGAGGCCGATCACGACCGGGTATTCGGATCGTCCACCTCACGCATTCTCGAACCCGGCCGTCGCTTTACGCCTTACGAGGTCGCCCATCCCGAACATGCCTATGAAGAGCATGTGATCATCAGGGCAAGCCACAGCATCGTTGATCTCTCCTATGAGACAAACAGCAACGAACCGGAATATCGCAATCACTTCGAGGCAATTCCGGCCCGCGTGCCGCTGACGCCCCATCGGTCAACAAAACGCCCGCGCATAGAAGGCACCCAGGTGGCGATCGTCGCTGGCCCGGAGGGTGAGGAAATCCACCCGGATCAGTATGGCCGCATCAAGCTGTGGTTCCCTTGGGATCGCAAGGCAAAGAAGGATGGTACGGATACGTGCTGGGTGCGGGTTGCGCAGAACTGGGCGGGCTCCACTTGGGGCGGCCAGATCATCCCGCGCATCGGCATGGAAGTGATGGTTGCATTTGTGGATGGCGATCCGGACCGGCCCCTGGTCACCGGCGTGGTGCCGAATGCGCGTCAGACAGTGCCTTATGAGCTGCCTGCCAACAAAACCAAGAGCACGTTCCGGACTAACACGCACAAAGGTTCGGGCTTCAACGAACTGACTTTCGAAGACGAGAATGGCCGCGAGGAAATTTACATTCACGCCCAGAAAGACCGCAACGAAAAAATCCGAAACAATCACAGCGAACGGATTGATAATAATTGGGTCCAGTCGGTTGGCCACAATAAGTCGATAGAGGTGCGCAACAACCACCACGAGGTTGTTGGTGGCAATATGATGGTTACAGTTGGGCCGAGCGGGATAGGAAGGGTCGTGAATTCGGTGCTGAATTCGCTTGTGAGCGGGATTGGCGACGTTGCAAAGAACCTCGGTTTTCCAGGGCTTCTCAATCCTGGCGAGGGCAATATGTCCGTCATCGTCGAGAAGAACAATACTGAGAGCGTGGGTGTGTTCAAAGCCGTCAACGTGGGGGCCGGAATGGCTACCAATGTCGGTATGTCCTACAGCGTCAACGCAGGAACACGTGTCAATCTCATGAGCAACGACACGATGTCGCTGTCTGCGCAAAACAGCGCGACCGTACATAGCGGGGGCGAATTGCACCTGACTTGCGGAAAGGCCAATGTTTTGATGCATGAGGATGGAACTGTCACGCTGAGCGGTACGAAGCTCTTTCTCGACTTTGAAGAGATCGAGATCAATGGCGAACAGCGTGTTGTCGTCAATGGCGGAAGGATAGATTTGAATTGAGAAGCAATATGACGAGAATCCTGGCCCCGGCATGTGTGATCCTTATGGCCTCCAGCTCTTTTTCCTTCGCAATTGAATGCGAAACCGATCCGGCCAAATTCGCCTTCACATCGGATACGCCATCCACCTTCAACATCGGAGAGAAGCAGGATGTTGACCGAGCCTATGCAGGGCTTGCGGCCGTTCTTGGGCCGTTAGACAGCTATACGAAAACGCGCATTTTCTATTCTAAAGGTTATGAGGACATCAGGGACTACGACTGTAGGGAAGAAAAGTGCCGAGCGATGGAGGTTCTCGAGGGGCTCCAGCAATGTGGCGCGGGCGGCATGGCCAAGAAGGACGCGTGTTATCCACTGGCGGTCGTTTACAAACAGAAGCTCTATTGCCTTCTTTATCCGGGACAGCAGAACTTCGATCCGTCGAAACCATTCGTACCCTATGTGCCATTCAAATACGGTCAGGCGGAGCAATGAGCGACAGCGCATTTCCCTATGGCAACGACCTGAAAACTCCCGACTCCTGGGCTGGATTGGCACATACCAAATCCCAGTCATGGCTGATTGGTTATGACAGTGGCGCATCTCTGATTCTTGGTGCGCACACCTTTCTGTTGTTCGGCCGGGAGAACTTGTGCGCCTGTGTCGCCTCGTTCTACGGGGCCGGCCTGTCAGCAGGTTACGGCATGTCCAATGCCGCCAAGCGCGTTGAACGCGGCGGCGGGCAGTCGATGAGGATCGGTCAGGGCGGCGGGGCTTCCGAACAACTCAAGACGATAGAGGATATGAAAACCGCAAAGGACATATCGGACATCCCGACAGCGGGAGACCAGTATGATTCCGCTGAAAAAATTTACCGTTTTCTTGCTGCGCAACAGAACGGAATGAGCGCTCTCAAACCGTTTTGTATCAACGATCTGGATTACACCATGGGGTGGGTCTCAGGGGCTTCTGTTGATGCGGCAATAGGGGTCGGGACATATTATCTTGCCGACGCCCGCAATCTTTTCAAAGGGGCGACGGCCCTCAATGTCAAGACCGAAGCCACCCTGGTTGGCGCGTCCCTGGGTTCCATGATTGGCTTTTGGCGAGTTAAAAAATGGTACTCGCTCTGGAACGAGTTGTCCCGGTCAAAACGCGAGGAATACCCATTCCAAGCCTACAACGTTCATCCATATTTCCGTGAATGGAAGTCGGAAGAATATACCTATCAAAAGCAGCTTGATCGTATCGCGGAACAGGACCGTATCATCAACTCGATCACTAGGGACATGCAGGTCAATCCCGCTAAATACGGTTTCCCTGATTCCGGCTATGCACTGCAGAGGTCGGTAGAAATGACCGAGAAATTCTATTCGGGTGCGCGTTCCCCTGACAGTAACCCGTTCATGCCTTGGGTGCCTATGGACAAGCAACATATATTCTATGAGGGGAGGTGAGGCCGGATGTTATCAAAGCCAGTGAAATTTGACGACGGATCTACGCCGGCGGGAATTTGGCTAGAGCTCCATTCCACCGAGCGCCAGTGGAAAAATACCTATGTACGCATGCTCAATGCGGGTGGCTCAAGCCGTGACATCGCGCTGAAAGCGATAAGAACCCAACATGAGCTGTTGACAAATCTATCACAATTCTCGGCCGACAGATGGAGAATGCTGTGCGATGGCCAAGGCTGGACACCGCTGGGCTGCTCCGCTCTGTCCTGGTGTCAGGGGGATGTGACCTTTTCCGAGGTCGCAGGACGCGGCAAAAGTTTGCATTGGAAGATCGACCCTGAAATCGGCAGCGATTTTGCTGCGCTTATGCTCAATCCCGCTATTGTTCCTGCAGATCTGAGTGCGCTTCTGCGCACCGAGGATGACGATTTTGCCGTTGCTCTTGCCTTGGCCTCGAAGCCCGAATGGCTCCCTGGATCGTTTGTCCCGCCGCAGGGAGCACGGCTTGGGTTACTGACACGCGCCATGCTTCAGGCGCGCTGAAAAGGGGATATAGCCGATGCCCAAAGCTCATCGCCGTGCCGATATAGGTTCATCCCATTCCTGCCATTTTCCACCCACACCGGCGACCGGGGGTAGTAATAATGTCTATGTGAATGGTCGGCCGCTGATGCGCGTCGGGGATGCCTATTTGCCGCATGGCTGCCCGTCCTGCCCGAAGCCCTCACATCCGCGGGCTCTGGCGGCTGGAGCATCCACCGTCTTCATCAACGGCAAGCGGGCCGGTCGAGTAGGCGATGCGATTGACTGTGGCGGCAATGCGCAAACCGGTTCGACCGACGTCTACATCGGCGACCGTGAGCCAAAGGGCCGCAGTGATGCAACCTCGTGCCAGGCAAGCATGGCCGCGCGGTCCGTTCCAACGGTTCGAGGATAAGATGCAGAGCCAGCTTAACGGCGGAGCGGAGGTGCCAGCGGTCGGTCAGGTTTATCTGAAACGCCTCTCCCGGATTGCGGACAGTTGCGACAGGCGAATCTATGCGGTGCTGGACGGAGCTCTCTTCGGTAACCTAACAGCGGATCTTTCGGCGGCTGGTTTGTGCCACAGGCCGCTCTATCGGTCGGCGGGTTCCAATTCGGCAATTGTGCTCGGCGGGCCGTGGCTCGTTTCACTTAGTCTTTCGCCGCCGGCCTCAAGTGCGCCGGATAGCTTGGTCGAGACGGCGGAGCCAAGCGACGAGGAACTGCAGGCGCTGGCAGCGAAACTGTCGAATGACATGGCGAAAGCAGTCGCCAATGGTGATGAAAGTGGCGGCGGCTTGATGCCAGCCGACGAGATCGATTTGCCTGGGCGGGTAAAGAGCAGAATAGAGGCCCTGCTCAAGCTTATCGCAGACAGGCCGGCTGTGGTATTCTGGGTCGGTGATCGCGGCCTTTCTGAGGAAACAATCTACAGGCATCTTCGTGGTATTAACCGCATCTTTCTGCCGCTTGAGCGAGACGCGCTCGCGGGATTGAGCGGTTCGGTTTCTGGAGAAGCCGGTGATATCTCCTTGGGGGCCGGCGATGCGCAAGAAGGGGCATCGTTCGCCCTTGATCTTGAAGAGGCGCGGGGTCGTAGCGAAATTGTTGTTTTCCGCCATGCCGACCCGAATGTCATGATGCAGGTGTTGCCGGCGCTTTCGCCGGAACAGGTGGTGCGCCTTATGGGCCCGGCCGAAGAAATCTACTTCGCTCCGGCCGAGGCATGGGGTGGGAACATCAAGCGCGCTCATCGACCGGTTGATGTCGTCGCGCAGGGCGGCATGTTGCGCCTGACTCCTGAGAATATCGAGGTCATCAGTGCATCGCGAATGCTCGCCGCGCGTCGCCGCCGAGTGACGGCCTTTCAAAGGTCCGCGCCGCACTTGCTACAAGGCATGGACGAGCGCGAAGCGCTCATATTCATGGAACGATATGAAACACAGGCACGAATTTACGGATTGAAAACCGAGCGCGGATTCTTTCAGTGGACCTACCTTATGAGCGCAAGCAACGGGCGCTTCATCGAAGCACCTGATATTCGCCAGAACCTCAGAGGCCGCAATCCTGACGCTCGGCTGGATGAAATGATGCGGCTGATGGCGAATGCGGCGAAAGAACGGGGGGGTGCATGACTGCCGTGGCTGCTGCTGGCGGGGAGGTTCTGCTTGGCCGTGCGGCTGCAGGCGTGGCAACGAGGCTCGGTGCCCGCGCCGCGCTCGGTTTTCTTGGGCCAGTTGGTGCAGCAATCGGCCTCGCCATGCTGGCCTATGAAGGTTACGAACTCTACAAAATGTACAATGAGAGCCATTCTGAACCCGCCGATGGCGAGGCGGGAAGCTGCACTGGGAACTGCGATTCGGCAAAGGCGGAAGAACAGAAGAAGCGGCAAGAGGAACTGGAGGATGAAGCGGGCGTCAGTCAACAGACAAAGGGTAAGACAAAACACGGCGAAAAGGATGGCGGTATGGCGGAAGCTGAACGCGACTTCGATTCCTTGAAACCGGGCAAGGAGAAAGGTATCGAAACACAATACGGGCCGGGCCGCACGGGGGAACTGGAAGACGGCAGCAAGGTTACCGTCCGTCCGGGAAGCTCTGACGGTCGTCCGACGTTGCAAATACGTAGGCCAAACGGTCGTCAGACCGAGATACGCTATAATGACGGACCTGGGGTTTAATTATGGACTTCATTGGAAAAGACTGCACGCTGGATCATCAGGCCATTCGAAACAGAAATTTCGCGGCGAGGATTTACCCCGAATTTCCAAGCGAGGAGGAAATCGCTCTCGTCGCCGCGCGTATCGGTAGTAACGAGATTGATTTCGCTGCTTACGAGTTCGGTCAGCCTCCGCGCCATTTTGCACCGCAACCGGTCGGGTTGGTGCTTGATGCACTGTTTGAAAATTCGCCTTATGGCCTTCTGATCCATTTTTCAGCTCATGATCTCTGGATCTGGGCGCCGGAGGATCACGAATACCTCGTTGTCTTTGGTGATACCAATCTGGTCAAGGCGATAGAACGAAGTGACATATTCTCATTCAGCTTTGCTGATTATCTGGGCAGTGGTGTTTTGTCGCAAGCGACGGTCACACATCTTCGCGGCGTAGCATCGAACTATACGATCGGGTAATGGCGGACGACCCCACTGAGGACTGATCACGGGTGTGCGGGAAGGGTCTGGGAATGTATTCGCTGGCCGGCACCTAGGTCGTCTACACGAAGAGCGGAACGAATGCGATCGCGAAGGTCAACGATTTGGACCTCGAGTTCAGCGTTTAAGCGCATCTTGCGGATTTGCGCAGCCAGAAGAGGCATTTGTATCCGCTTAACGTCGAGGTGGCTTTGAACAGCCCGCATGGCCACACGCAATCGCAGCGCTATACGCAGGCACGTCAAATTTAAACCTCGGCCTAAACCGAATGACTAAGATCGCCATTGCCTCCGACCGCTTGCCGAACAAAATCGCATTGTCTTGGCACCGGTGAGGTGCTGCAGGGGGCTTGCCGAAACCAGTCTGGTCGACGAGCAATGCCAAGGGCAACCTAAGCCTGGCGTTTCAGTTAAAGCAAAGAGACTACCATCATAGCCCAAACAAAGACGAGCATCGCGATGCAGGCTGGGCGGAAGAGATAAAATCGCTGCCAGTTCGTGAGGCGGAGGTCGTTGTAGTGCATGGATCTGTCAAGTTTGACGTGATCCATGTTGCTGTCGACAGAAAAATCACCACCATTCTTCTTGTAGAAATTATACTCCCGAACCTGCGCGATAATCTGCTGCACAGCCAGAAGGCCAACCGCGATAAGAGCCGCAGAAAAAATGACGATCTCAAGTATCAGCAAGCGTTTCTCCTGTGCGATCGGTTGAAACGGCGACGTATCCGGGTTTGGATCAAATCGTGGGAGACGAAGTGTCAAATCGCTTCAATGGATGCAGTTGTTGTTTAAAACTACGCAATGTCGATTTTTTCGTCCAGTATCTGATAATGGTGTTGCGCGGTATTTCGGAGAGGTGAGAGATGGAAGTCCGCAAGCTCGATGCGGACACAGGGATAAACTGTCATGTGACGTCCTACATGACGGCGTCAGATAGTGCCGGAAGAAAGTTGCTCAGGTGGCTGTAGAGAAAGGCAAGCAGACTGTAGATCCTTCTCGGAAGGCACTTGCACCGAGGCTGTATGCGATCCTGGCACGGTCAGCGAGAACAGGTGTCATATTTCGGCGCGGCCCGAGCCGGCTGGTGCAGCTCATTCGCTGGGACTTGCGCACCGACACTTTTGAACATGGTCAATGGTTGAAGGGACGGGTCTACGAGAGACGCTGCGATCTTTCTCCGTCCGGAGAACTTCTGGTCTACTTCGCGGCCACAAATCGCCCGCCCTACGCGAGCTGGACGGCCATATCGAAGCCGCCATTCTTCACCGCACTGACGCTTTGGCCAAAAGGAGACGCGTGGGGAGGAGGCGGTGTTTTCGAGGACGAGAACAAACTGCTTCTCAACCATCCGTTTGACGATAACCGCGTCTCGTTCGCTCCAGGTTTTCGATTGAAGCGAGGCATGCAAGTGGACCCGTGCGGTATATTGTCGGGACGTGGAGAGGACGAGCCCATCAGCGGCTACATACTTGCGCGTGACGGTTGGCGTGTGATCGACGCCGGTGAGGTGCAAACCAATGGCCTGAAGGCCTCGACCTTTTACAGCTTCAACAAGCCGCGTGTCCTGCAAAAACCGGGTGCAAACGGCCGGAGCCTTCAGATGGTTCTTCATTCGATCGGTCGCAGTCAAAAGGCGTGGTACGGACTGGACTACCGCGTGTTTGACCGGGACGGAACATTGCTTGTCGACCTTCCGGAAACGGATTGGGCAGACTGGGATGGCGGCGATCTGGTGTTTGCACGCGGCGGGTGCCTCTATAGGCTGGCAAAAAGCGACTTCCGATCCGGTAATGTCATGCCTATTGAGTCTTCCTCGCGCCTGCATGACTTCAACGGCGCAGGTTTCACCGCCCTGGCACCTCCGCACGCCGCTCGCCACTACTGACGCACCCAGCCTCGGGGGGAGCTTTGATATCAGGCATTACTCATCCACTTGTATCTTCGGGTCGTAACCGCCTTACGATGCCACCGGAAACGTGGAGCTGTGTGTCGCCCACCCGGACCGCGTAGAGGCCGGCTAGCTCGACTTCGCCCGGTTCAATATCCTCAATGAGCAGCAGTCCTGTATCGGTCATCGCGTAAACATGCCGTGCGTCAACTGCGAATACACGGTTGAGGAAATGCAAAATGGCTGGATCGATTCCAGGAATCTTTTTGCGATAACTGCCTCCGAACAGCATCTCGCCGTTCGCATCAATCAGAAGCTGATCGTTGACACCACGCGCTGTGGCGGGATTGACCTTGCCGGGCCGGCTGATGGGCTTCCCGCGATAAAGCAGGGTATCGCCCATCCGTGCAAAGGAAAAGCCGAGCGATTCCACCGCTGCGGGATTGTCGATGCCGCGCTTGCGCACACCTTCAACGATCAGCCCTTTTGCGTCACGAGCATAGGCGCCGCCCAAAACCTCGAAGCTCGCCATGTCGATTTTGACGACAGCAAGCTCTGGTAAAGGTGCTGTACTGTCGATGTAATAGGCCTGCTGCTTGTCTTTGAACCATGGGCCGTCGAGCTTTTCGAAGCTAGCGGGATCGGCTTTCTCAATGGGCTCCATCCCGTAATGTTCGAGGCCGGGCAAGAAGTAGCGCAGGCCGTGCCGATCCTGCCCGAACACATCAACGATGTGTCGGAAGCTGTCGTGGTCGAAATGATCGAGTGAGACCCATTCGGCTTCCTGCGGACGCTGTGGCCTAACCAGAATCCGGCGTCCATCGCTGTAATAGAGACCGCCGATCGGTACTGGCTCATTCCCCACAGACGCGCTTACCGCACGGCGTGCCTTCTCCCGGTGCCACCAGCTGTCGGCAATCTCGGGATGGTTCTCGAAATAGCCGCTCCAAGACTCAAATTCTGCCGAGACTGATTGAGGTTGCCCTGCATAGTACGGCCGCTCGCTGTCATAAGCGCGATACTGACCTGCTTCTGATGCGCAGACAAAACTCTCTCGGTCCGCGTCGGGAATCAGGCTCTTCTCCCAATAGACATGCTTCCTGTCAGCGAAATATCTGCCTTCGTCGCCGATGGAATGGAAACTGGCCGCATCCGCGCCTTCAATCGCGACCCCGTAAGCATAGACTTTGCGACTGTCCTTTGCGTAGTGACTCTCTTCGATACGGATGCCCGGTTTCTGGCCGCTGCCGTAATAATAGCTGACGATCCCGAATGTACCCGGCTCCTCGGTGGGAAGGCGCAAGTTGGTAATGTAATAACCGGCGGCCTTGTCGACACCATAACGTTGATTCAGAACGGTGAAGCTGTCTGGATCGGCGCCGCGCGCTGAGAACCAGAAAAGCTTCGTTGGTGTCTCGCCCTGGCCGTAGACATGTCTATCGTCGCAAAACCAGCGGTCACCAAGCTGTCGAAAGGTGAAGGGGTCTACCCCGGACAACGGGACGCCCTTGCGGTCGCGGATTGGTGCGCCGTCCACATAGACCTGATGGCCATTGTGGATATAGCGGATGGTCGGGAATCGTCTTTCTCCGATGTAATGCGCGACCCAGTCGACATTGGCGAAGGGGCCGATTCGAGGATTAGCTTCGACTGCCCGCCGCAAAGCCGCAAGCTCTGTGCGCATGCTGAAGGGTTCTGTTACCGATAGGCCGATGCCGTCATTCCCCGTCAGACGCTGGAAAAGCGCCCGATCCTGCTCGGGTTCGGGAAGTCCGTCCCGCCTGAACGCGGCCGCAACCCAATTTGTATTGGCGTAATGAAGTTGGCTGTAGCGCTCTTGGAACCGTTGCCAGCGCGCGGGATCTATGTTGAGACGCTCGAATATCTGTGACGCAGCATATCCGGCCTCGGCAAAAAGAGTGGCCGCATACCAATGGGCATAGGGTAGTGGGAAAAGTTCAGTCAGCTTAGTTCCGCCCAAGTCCGCTCCGATCTGTGGTGTCAATGCCAGCCGTGGTTCCAAGCCAGTTTACCTGTCTATCTTGCGCCATTTTTTGCGGCTCAAAACACCAGAAGGAAACAGGCTTTTTTTACTTTAAGAAAATACCCTAGTTTGATGTTTTTTCTACATTTTGTGCGCTTTGGTTCTTTATCTGCGCCGGACCTTATTGCTGCGTTGTTACCATGGCTTGTCGCACGATATCGTAGACAGTAAGAGCTGGAAGACGGGAAAAGAAGTTGCTGTTATCGGCGGCGGAGGGCCACGCTGACCAAAGGGTGAGTACATGCAGGCGCCCATTCCGCCATATGACGGTCGCATCTATATCGCCGCTGTCCTGACCTTTTTTGTCTGTCACTGAAAACCGGAAGGTGCGTGCGGGGATTCCCTGTTTTGCAAGCAGACTGTCTTCCTCACTCGATATCAGTGCGGGTGGCCGGGCATCAGGTGTCTGCCTGACAAAGTAATCCCTCACGATCGTGGCTCCGGCCATTTCCAGGTCCGGTTTTTCCTTCATGTCCTGAACGAGCAGCCATATCAGGCCAACATCTCTTCCGCCCTTGCGCCTGATCATGTGCAACTCGGCCGGCAAAGCGCCATGAAAATCGTTGATCGGTATTTCCCACTGGTCCGGGATGCGGAGTGCGATCCGCTCGTTGGCTATCCGAACAGGAACCGATTGCAGCTCCTCCCCAAAGCTTGATTCTTCTCCATTTTCCCATGAGAGGCTGTCAATGAACGCAACGGCATACTTGTCAGCCCGAATTACCAGATCATAAGCCGCGTCAGCATCCGCCGCGTTGCTGACATCTGCAACGAAATTTATGCCCAGCGCCTGCTTCCCGCGAGAGAAGCAATAGCTGATAAGGGCGCTATGTGGTTCGCCGCTCTGATCCTTGGTGCCCAGAAGCATAGCTTCTGTCAGGTCCGATGCAACTTTTGAGACGCGCGTTGTGTATCCAGCAGTGTCTGCCTGGTAAGTGCAGATCCGGAACGCTGCCGATGGCGCCTGCAGATTGTACCCGATAAAGGTCGTCTCGATTTTCGGACTGGACGAATCTGAAGTTATTTTTCCGATGACTTTCACATTACCGATTGTGCCAGGCTCCGTCGGACTCATTGGTACGGTTTCGACCGTAGCATTTGGGGAAAGCGTCCCTTCAAGATTGAGGGCTGGCGCTGAGAAATCGAATTTTCTCATCACCGGTACGGCATTTTGAACGGCACTATCGTTATCCTGTGCAAAACCGGTTCCGGCGAACATCGTAACGGCGACCGAAGTTGCGACAAGCACACATGCAAAAGACCGGCATTTCTCTCCGTGTACCATCCGCTCCCCGGTCAACATCAAAAATTATAATTGTGCCTAACCGTGCAATGAAAAGTACAGCGACACAACCTCTGAGTTTAGACTGGTGAACACTCTCATGGAAACGGCATTGGAAAAAGCGCCAGACGGCCGAAATCGTGACAGCTCTCAAAAATCTCCGAGAACAGATGTCAAGGGAATGTGATGTTCGTGTGCGCGAACATGGCGGCTATGGCGTTGTCGTTGAACCGGCCCTGGCGTCTCCAAACTACGTGAAGGTGCAGTAAAGAATGTTTGGCGACAAGCTAAGAGATTGCGCAAGAACGCTCATGACTTCGTCGTTAACGTCATCACCTGAAATAGTGACATCAATGGTGATGGTCCTATCCAGTGAATTGACGCGCCGTGCGAGTGATGTGACTGCTAGTTGATGGTCACGCGTTTGGCTCATCAAACTCGACCGGACCTCGGTTTCGCTTTCCGTGGTCGTGCGGACCTCAACCCTACGACGTTGTGACTCGACTGGGTGTTGTGGAACAAAGCGCTCGATGAGCCGAACAACTCTGGGGGAGGTTATGTTGATCAGCAAGATCAGAAGCGTTGCCTCAGCAGCCTCGAAAATTTCTCCATAACCCGCAAGGACGCCGATCGCTCCCGTAGCCCATATTGTCGCCGACGTGCTCAACCCGCGAATGTTGAGGCCGGTGCGCATGATCAGTCCTGCGCCAAGGAAGCCTATCCCCGTCACCACCTGGCCGCCCATGCGGATATCCTCGTTAACTTCGAGGATGGCGGGCAGGGCGCAGGCCGCTGGGCTACTTGGGCTTCGTGTGACCCAATTTCGTGGGGGCCCTCTGTAGGCAGGCTGGAGTGTACCCCGTTTCGCCGGACAGCTCGGCTTGTTTGATTCAGTCCTGATGAACTGCTGAGGGAAGCCGTCTCGAGCGCTGAACGGTGATAGGTGCATCGGGACGCCTAGGAAATCTGGAAGCGTGGCGCACTTTTGGGGTGACCGATTAAAAGACGCCAATGTTGTCGTCGGCACGCACTATCGGCTCAATCCAAGCCCCTGAGACCGGTTCAGCTGCTGTCTCAACGCGTGGTCATGGCTAAGCTCGGCATGGCGTGTACGATGCACCATGCGGGCGATTGTGTTGATCTGCTCGGCCTGCTTTGCGAGCTCCGTGCGTGCCTCGAGTTCCTTGGCGAACCTGCGGGGATCAGAACTACCAAACCGCCGCGTGAGCGCGTTAGCGACCAGCTTTGCCTCATCGAGCGCGGCTCGGCCCTCAGGTGACGAGCGAAGCTCCGCGATGAACTGGCTCCGCTTCTCGACCGGCGTCTTCTCCACCTTGGCAATGATCTCGGCGCTACGCGGCGTGAGGCCGGGCACTTCGATCACGTCACGCTGTTCGCGCTGCCATTTTTCGCTCGCGCGCTCTTCGCCAAGCCGGCGCTCCCATGCCTCGGAGACGTAGCCAATATGGGCAGACAAAGACCTGGCATATTGCAGCGCCTCTTTCCGCTCCTTGTTGTTCCCGAACAGACCCGACCTGCCGCGTAGCTCCCCGAAGCGCTCTGGCTGCTCGGCCATGGCCTTCGCCATGATGTTGCCATTGCCTTCCTTCTCGGTCATCGCGGTACGCAATCTCGCGGCGACCTCGACCGGATCACGGAACACGCGTCGCGCAACTGACTCCACCGTATCGAATCTCTGGTCGATGACGGACATCGCTCTTTCCCGTGCTACCTCTTCGATGCTGCGGTCGTGACGCGTGATCGCTGGCACCAGCGGAGCTTGCTTACCGGGTTCCAGCCACGATTGCTGGCCGACAGTTTCGGTTGGGGCAGGGACGGTGCCGTCTTGCGACATGACCTCGGACCACCGGATGCGGCGATATCCTTTGCTGTCCTCTATTCGGTTGTCGCGCCGACCGTCATCGATTGTTCGGGCGAACTGATTGCGAGGACCTTCGCGGTGAACAGGGCCGGCCAGATCGCCGGCACGTTCCTCGTAAACCTGCTGACGTTCTGATGGCCGGCCCTGCTGCTCCCGTTGCAGATGGGCCGCACGGGACAAGACCTCTTGACGCTCATCTTTGGCGGAAGCAAGTTCAATCTCGCTTCTCACCCCAAACTCTTGCCCGATCCACGGGTCGCTGGTGATCCATTGGTCGCTTGCGATTCCGCGCCGCTCGGCAAAGTCGCTGATGTAATCCAGGGTGGTTTCCTTCGCGCCGGAACGCGACAGGCGGTTTGCCAGCTCCTGGTAGGCGAGTTCATCACCCCTTACGACACGCCACGTATTGCGCTCGGCCTTTGTGCCGTCCGGAAGCGTGACAGGCGTGGCGCCGTCATGCTGGAGCAAAATCCTGTCCCCGATCTTTGGCGATGCATCTCGCATGGCCCGCTTGAGATCGACGCCCCACACGGTATGCCGCTCGCCCTTGTCATTCTCCAGGGTCACGAAGTAATTCTCGCGCGCCTGGCGATTATGCTCATAGGGTGCAACGCCGTGATCAACCAGCCGGCCCGCTTTGGTGAACTCCTGGCTGTTTGCATAGAGCTGCACGCTGTCGCGATGCCTTGTCATGGCAACATAGGTCAGATGCCGGTCCATGGTACTCGACGCCAGCACAAAGGCGCGATCGACTGTCGCCCCCTGATTTTTATGGATCGTCGTCGCATAGCCATGGTCGATCGCCTGATAGCTGTCTGTCGGAATGCTGACACTGTCGCCACCTCGACCATCGAGCCGGGCGATGATCTTGCCCGGCTCCACATGCTCGACCGTGCCAAGTATGCCGTTTTTGACGCGGAGGTCGCGGTTGTTTTCAAGGAAGATGATCCGGTCACCGGGGCCGAAGGCGCGCTTGCCGTTATTGGTCTGGAACACGCGTTCTCCAACATCCTCACCACCTACACCGTCCTCACCATTCCCACGGTCTCCACGGTCCGCACCGTCGTTCAGCCCGGGGCTGCGCTCCAGCTTTTGTCTGTTCTGAAGCTCGGAGCGGATGGCGGCATTGATGGCGCGCACATCGGCACGGCGATGCGCCATGGCAACCCGGGTGCCATCGGCACGCTTCTCACTGTCGGCAAGATAATCACGCACGATCTGCGCCATCACCTTGTCGCGGCTTTCCGCAAAGTGGATGTCGCCGTGATCGCGGTAGGCGGCGAGGCCCTCGGCCGTCTTGTGGGTCGCAAAGGCAACCGACGCCTGTCTCTGCCAATCATGGCGCTGGCGGCGAATGTCGGAGAGTTCGACATGCCCGATCTGCTCGGCAATCGCCCTGAAGGGTGCACCGGCTCCGATCGCCTGCAGCTGCTCATGGTCGCCGACGAGAACGATCTTTGCGCCGCGCTCTTCCGCTTCTCCGATAAAGCGGGCAAGCTGCCGGCTCCCGACCATACCAGCCTCGTCAATGACAAACACGTCACCGCGACCGATCAGATCCCGCCCATGGTCCCAACTGTAAGACCATGACGCCAGCGTGCGGCTCTCTATGCCAGAACTTTCCTCAAGACCCTCGGCAGCCTTTCCGGACAGTGCCGCACCATGGACCTGATAGCCTTGGGCCTCCCACGCCTCGCGAGCCGCTGCCAGCATGGTGGACTTTCCAGCACCGGCAAACCCGACCACAGCCGCGATGCGTTCTGGCCCGGTAATATGCGCGATCGCCTGACGCTGTTCGTCCGACAATCCCGCTGACGGATCGCTCGCAGCCGACGGTCCGCCAGCGCTTTTCCGAAGAGAGCGATCCTGCCTCTCCATGGCGCGCTCGACATGGCGAGGATCGACACCATGGGAATGCGCGTGATGCAACCGTTCCGCCGATCGCGCCATTGCGAGTTCCAGGTCGATCATGTCCCGCGTCGAATAGCGGGCATTGGAAACCTCACCTGTCTCAGGATCGATGCGCTCAGCCTGAAGCGCCACGAGCGCTGGCGACGCCATGACAGCCGCAAAGGCGTTCTGGAATGTCTGGGCGTCATCGTTGATGTAGCGATGCAAGGTTTTGGCAATGTCGTGGCGATCGAACACGCTCTTCTCATGGCTGATCAGCGTCAGAACCTGTTCCGGCTTTTGCCGGATCAGCGCGGCATTTTGCCGTGCTGCCTCGTCATCCAGCCGCCCGCGCTCGACGGCCATTCCTTGCTGGCGCATCTGCGACGCATGCACGCCCATATGTTCGGTCGGCGATAACTCAAGACCGCGCTCAATATGCGAGCGATGATCGATGCGAACATCCAGGCCTTCGCGTTGCAGCTGACGGTTGGCGATGGCTTCCCATGACTGCCGGATATCGCGAAGCTGCATGTCGGTTGTCGCCATGCCATTTGCCAGCAGCCGTGCGTTCTTGTGCTCGAGATAAGTTTTCTCGCCAAGGCCGGCTTTGCCAACCTGTCGCGTCGTCATCAGCACATGCGCATGGTAGTTCCTGATATCACCATGCTCACTTGGCGAATGGACTGCAAAATCCACGGCCGCGCCATAGCGGTTTGCCAGATTCTGAGCAAAGGCGCGTGCAGCCTTCAGTCGCCCCTCTGGTGAAAGCTCATGCGGAAGCGCGATTTCGAATTCGCGCGCGACACGGGCGTCCTTTCGCTTTTCTGCAAACTCTGCAGCGTTCCACAAAGCCGAACGATCCAAAGCCCAGTCGGCAGACACGCCTTGCGGCAGCACGATCTCTTTATGCTCGACACCCTCTTTCCGGGTGAAGTCATGCACAAGGCCATCGCGTTGATTGACGAGAAGAACAGCACAACGGTAGGCGGCAGATGCCACAGCGCTGCGACCGGATGAGCGCGAGACAGGTTTGGTGCTGACATGATAAATCGCCAAACGAAATCTCCGATACGCAAACGGGGAGACCAAACGCTCAAACGTGCCGCAAGTCGTAAGTGCGCCCTTGTCTGTTTACCGGTGGCGAGGCTAGCAACAACGAACGGGCATTTCGACTACTAAAAGTAGTAGTCGCCAAGTGGCAATTGCTCGTGTTTGAATAGGGACACAATCGCGTCAATCAGGGGAGGGCGATAGGCGCAGGCTGATCGCACGACTGATCGGGGAGAAGGGAGGAGTGGAGGAAGACATTGCAGGCGCGGCTCGACATAGAGGAGCGCGCGCAGGCAACCCGCCGGAAGAATTTGCGTGCAGGAGACAGGCATTTGATTGGCGGCTGCCAAAAATCGGAGTTTCAAAGAAGTTTACAATGGACCATACAGGATACCGTCCAGAAACGGAGCAGACATGAAGACCAGCCTTGAACATTTGCCGGAACGAAAGCAACGCGAGCTCGCGCGCGTCGTCGGAATTATCCAGGAAGAGTTTGCTGATCTGGTGGAGCGCTCCAAGTCTGACGCCAAGAAGGATGGGCGGATCTTCAAAATCATTCTGTTCGGTTCTTACGCGCGTGGCACATGGGTGGATGAACCGCATACGTCGAAAGGCTACCGGTCGGATTTCGACATTCTCGTCATCGTCAGCAACAAGGAACTGGCCGATCCCAAGTACTGGGACAAGGCGACTGATCGGCTGATGTGGGACAAGGAGATCGAGACACCCGTGGGGCTTATCGTGCATGGCGCTCGCGAGATCAGCAATTTTTTGCATGATGGCCAGTACTTCTTCGTCGACCTCGCCCGCGAAGGTGTTGTTCTTTACGAACTCGACGACAGGCCGCTCGCCGAGGCGAAACAGCTCAGCCCAGCCGATGCAATCAGGGTGGCCGAGGAGCATTTTGAAAAGCAGTTTAGGAACGCAGTCGACTTTCTGAAAGGTTCGAAATTCTTTGTGCAGGAAGAAAACATCAACCTCGCAACATTCAATCTCCACCAATCAGTTGAAACAGCCTACTCCTGCTATCTGCTGACGCACACAAATTACACGCCGGCCTCACATAACCTCAAATTCCTGCGTGGACTTTCAGAGGATAGGGATCGCCGTCTGATCGACATCTGGCCGCGCGATCGTCAGCGATTTACCACATGGTACAACATCCTGAATGAGGCCTACGTCAAGGCACGCTATTCGAAGCGTTTCGAGGTTTCCGAAGAGGCGCTCACCTGGCTTCAGGAGCGGACCGCGGAACTTCATAAGCTGGTTGAGACGCTTTGCCGCGAGCACATCGAAAAGCTCGAACAGGCCGCGAACGCCAGCGACTGAGCTTCACGGGTCGCACAAAGCCTCCTGTACTCAGGTGACGGCGACCACAGCGTCATGAACCCGATGGTCAAACCTACTCTCACAATCGCTATGTCGACCTCCTCATAGAAACTGGTCTGTCTTCCAGGAGCGAAGCCGTGTTCAACAGCGGCAGTTCCGGTGCGACCGCAATCGAAAGGAATAATCGTGGCAAGGAAAACCATCGAACAGCGCCTGGCTGAACTGGATGCGCAACGTTCCGCGCTCAAGGCCCGTCTCTCGAAAACCGAGCGCAACAACGATATGCGACGCAAGGCCTTGATCGGGTCGCTCGTTCTGTATCACCTGGAGACCGCGAATGATCAGGTTTTTAAGCAGCAGCTCGGTGACTGGCTGCGCCGCGAACTGCCGGGCTTTCTGACGCGCGACAATGACAAGGCGCTGTTTGACGATCTGATCGGACAAGGACTGCCGGGCACGGGAGAGGGTGGCGACAGCGGGCAGGGCGCTCCATGAACCGGTTGCGACTTTCTCGGGACGCATTCAAGAACATGATGCGAGCCGCCGCGCCCTGATGAGGTGCGCAATCTGCCGGCGCACGGACAATTGCTGTTCCTGGCCGGGCAACGACCAATTTTCGCTGAAAAGCTTGCCTACTTTGCCGATCCGGAAGTCAGGGACATGTTCGATCCAGTCTGACGGGAAGCGTGTCCAGAAGGCGGTTAGGCAACCCGTCACACCATTGTACGCGCGGCCCTCGTTCTATCTTGACCGTAGTGGGAAGTGGATATGGCTCGGCAAGCCCCGAGAACGGGCGTCCACTGCAACGGAATATGGTACGCGTTGATCCAGCCTGTCCTGACGGGAACGCGCTCCCCATAGTGCCGAAGTGAGCGGCAGGACGGGCGTGCGTCTTGCTGTGAAGGAATAAAAGTGGAGGCGTGCTGCGTGTTTTCAACGACAACGACCATGAATGCCTCCGCTGTATCGTTGGCGCGGCCCGGATCGGGATGGGCGAAACAGGCCGGAGCTATACCGGACTTCTCTATTCACGGTTCTGTCGTTCTAGGCGAGACAGCCGATAGTTTTAGGATCGCATATGATCCATAATCGATTAGTTCAAATTTAAAGAATTACTTATGATGTCTTAAATCCGGAATAACGCGATTTTGGAACCGGAGCGGTGTGTTACGACATAGCGGGCTCTGGATCGATTGCGTATCTCATTTACTATGCCGTAAGCTCCCACATGAGCTGTGGGCCTCCTGGCGCTTGTGACACCCCGGGCATGACACTTTTTGGGCTGATAATCTATCTGGGTATACCTGCAAACAGGTGTTTTGACGCTTAAAATCTGGATCAACCTCCGCTCTACGAGGCGATAGCGACCTGGGACCCAATCGGAAAGGCGCACCGAACGGCTGGCGCACTGTCGTTGACGCCATGGGCGGAGGCTTACAGATTAAGCATATCCTTGAGAGCTAATTGACAAATTGAGTGAAAGTCTCGATTGATCTCCACGTTTCATGGGAACGAGCAACGTTTTTCTAGCTCAAATACTTTCCCGAATATTGGCTACTCGTATTCTATTTATTTCATCAAGCATGCCGCTTCCAGCTATCTGGAGCGGCTTTTGATAGAGGTAAGCCAATGCTCTCATTGGGAAAAATCTAATGTAGAACAATTGGCGCGGATGTTCTCACATAGTTCGCCCGTTGTTGCGCGACAGTTATGAGGCTGATAATTCGCCGGGGAGACGCTGCAACTGCTTGCCGCTCTCGTCGCCTTCAGTCAGCAACGCAATGCGGGCTTGAGCAACGGACAGCAGGGGCTCGCTCAGCGCCCTTTGGTCTCGCTATCTTTCTTCGCCTGATCGTGATGCCACTTGATCGCATAATACATGCCTATGCCGAGCACTATGATCTTGGCCGGGAAAAAGACGAAAGGAAACCAATCTACCCAAGAACCATCAGACATTTCGAGCATTTCCATTCTGCTGTTTGGAATTGGCTATCCTCAAGGATAGCACTCACTCGAAATGTTTCGGCGATCAAGCTTGCAGTCATGGCGAACCCAACCACCGCCGTAGTAAGCTCTATTCGACAATTTGAGCAGGCGTAAGACTCTGTATGGTGAAAGCCGACTACTAAAAATGCCATGGTAATTCTGGAAATATCTGTCCAGACGACGTCGACGCTGCCAAAGTGTTGATTATTTTACGGAACTTTGGCACCCGTTTTTTTTTTCCAAGGATTTTCTTTTTTGCCCATTGACGTAAGCGCAAGCTGCTCTCTATAAGTCCGCTCACTGAACGAGGGCGGCGGCGCTGCTGGCGACGAAGTCTTTCGTTCTAAAGAAATCATGTTGATGAGCTGACTGCTTGTTGTTTTCCAAGGGCTTTTGCTTTTGGGGTTTG